>Ga0136589_1000004_pt1 | contig 141810 bp, 146 predicted proteins | sample AntRauMFilla3764_FD_104640 | JGI IMG/M metagenome (GOLD analysis project Ga0136589, IMG submission 104640) | Saline lake microbial communities from Rauer Islands, Antarctica - Metagenome Filla 3 #764 | ecosystem: Environmental > Aquatic > Non-marine Saline and Alkaline > Saline | place...
CGAGGGTCGAAACCCGCCCCATCGACGCCGGGAGAGCCAGTCTTGAAACCGAACCGGACGACCGGGTTCCCCGCTGTGGAAGGGAAGCCCCGCCGTTTACGGCGGGCGAGGATGTCACGAAGTGTGTTCCGAGGGACTAACTACGACGAATCGACCGTCATCTCTAGTGCAAATCCGACCGTATTAGGGAATATTGATCCAAGACTGCGACTGCGTGGAAGAGATGGGCAGGCCGGTTGTCCTCGGCCGGAACGCAAGCAGGAAAGCAGGTTGTCACCCCCCAAGACGTATACTCGAACATCGCCACTGACGATCGGAAAGAGTAAAATAAGTCTTCTCAGATCAGAATGAGATGTTTGCCATCTAGTTAGGTCCTGCTTGAACTCAAACTCAATGTTAGGGGACTCTATAACTAATTCCCGAGAACATTTTGATACAAACGATGGGACTCAAGAAGTGGACAAGCTTGCTAATTCAACTCGTCGTAATCCTACTTGTCGTCTCACTTTTTATTGGAGCGCTTCTGGGAGAGCCAGTTCTTTTAAGTTATGTTGAAACTGGCAGTATGGAACCGACTTTATCTGCTGGGGATGGATTCGTCGTTATTTCGATGCATGCTGACAGTTCCATCGAAGAAGGCGACGTCGTGGTTTTCGAGAGCGAGCAGATTCAGGGTGGTGGTTTAACAACTCATCGCGTTACTGCGAGAACCGAGAACGGATATATTACAAAGGGTGATGCGAACCCGTTCACGGACCAGGATGTCGGTGAACCCCCGGTCAAGCGTGGGCAGGTAGTTGCCAAAGCCCTGCAGATCAACGGCCAGGTGGTCGTGATTCCGGCGCTCGGGGCGGCTGTCGAGGGCACGAAGTCGGTGTTGTCGACGTTCCAGCAGATGCTCGCTGCGCTCGTCGGCTTGCGGTCCTTACTTGATGCCCGGGGGCTTGCGTACCTTTTTTTCGTAATGACTCTCATGGGGTACGTTGTCGGAGCGGTCCAACCGAACAACTCGAAACGACGCCAGCGAGTGACTTCACGCGTCAAAGGCATCGATACCCGGTTGGTCGTCGGCGCGTTCGCGGCGCTTCTCGTGGTTGGTGCGACGGCGGCGATGGTGGCGCCTGCTGGAACACAGGAGTTCGGTATCGTGAGTGCCGAGTTCGAGTCGGAGCGACCCGACGTGATTCCGAAAGGCGAGTCGAAGAGCCACCGCTATGTCGTGGGCAATGGGGGTGTATTGCCCATCGTGACGTTCCTCGAACCGGCGAGCGACGGTGTCGACGTCGAGCCACGCGAAACTGCGGTTCCAGCGCGAAGCGCGGTGAACGCTTCGGTGACGCTCCATGCGCCGCCGGAGACGGGCTACTATAGACTGTACGTTACTGAGCATCGCTATCTCGCGATTCTACCGCAGTCGACGATCCGTGCGCTCTACGAGTTACATCCGTGGGCGCCAATCGTCGTGATCGATTCGATGATCGCGGTGCCGTTCTACGTGCTTGGGGTGCGTTTGGTGGGGCGTGGCCGCGTGCGGCGTCGGTCTCGTGAGTCGCCGGAGTCAGTGTTTGCGCGAGTCCGTCTCTATCTAACCAAGCTATACTGATTTCCAACGGTCGGATAACTATCCTTCTGTATCTTGAATCAGGTGTCGATGAGTGACCAGTCGCTTCGCGTTCGGGCGTTGCTCGACACGCAGTTCGTCGCAATCGCGGTGGTGCTCGTTGTGGTCTCACTCGCTGGCGGGTGGCTCGCGTACTCCACGCACGTCGATCCGGGGACGGAGTCGGTGGAGCGGACGGCGTCGTCGTGGGGGACGGAGAGCGAGTTCGAGCATCGTGCGGTCGTTACGGCGGAGAATCCGCTGTATCCGGTCGAATCGACGCTCTCGAATCGGTCGACGTACTTCTCGGGGGTTTCGCCGCGGTTCGAGGGCGAGTACCGGTTCTCGTACGACGCGAGCGACGGCGGCGAGCTCGCCGGTGACGTCGAGCTGGCGGTGGTGATGCGTGGCGTCGACGAGGCGCGGAACTCGGAGAACGTGACGGTGGTGTGGGAGCGCACGCGGCCGCTGGCGTCGACGACGCGCGAGTCGCTGGCGCCGGGGGAGACGGTTGCGGTGTCGTTCTCGATGAACGCGACGGCGCTCGCGAACGAGACGGGGAACGTCGAGGAGGCCCTCGGGGGACCGTCGGATGAAACGCAGTTGTTCTTGCGGGCGACCGTAGCGTCCTCGGGGCCGGTGAACGGGGAGCGGGTGGAGCGCACGACCACGCATCGCCTCCCGCTCGTGTTCGACGGGGGCAAGTACCGCGTCGAGGATGCGGGCCCGAAGACCGAATCGTTCGAGCGGACGGTGACGGTGACGCGGGAACGCTCGTACGGGCCCGTGCGTGCGGTCGGTGGACCGCTACTGTTCCTGCTGGGTGCCGGTGGCTTGGGCGGGCTCGTGCTCGCACGACGCCGGGATGCGCTCGCGCTGTCGCAACGAGAGCGCGAGCGTCTCGACTACCTCGACGATAGAGAGGCGTTCGACGAATGGATCTCAATCATCGAACTGCCGCCCGAGGCGTTCGAGTTGCCGGAGGCGGACGCCGGTTCGCTGGGGGCGCTCGTGGACTACGCGATCGATACCGACAACGGCGTCGTCGAGTCACCGGGCGGTGACGCGTACTACGTCGTCCACGACGGCTACTTGTATGCGTACCGGCCACCGGAGCGGTCGACTCTCGGCGACGGCGAGGTGGTCGACCCGTCGCTCGACGACGTTGCGGACGCCGAGGATTCCGTGGATTCGGACGTCGACGTCTCCGGCGTCTCGACGCGCGGCAGCGACGACGACGACGGTGACGGGTTGCACTCCGGCGTCTCCAGCGACGTGGCGGAGGACTAGTCGTCGGTCTGGCCGTACGTCTCGAATTTCTCGAGGACGACGTCGAGCTGGGCGTCGGTGAGTTCGTGCGGGTCGCCGCCGATGGACTTCGCGCGGAGGTAGAGTTCGCAGAGGGATTCGACGTGGACGGTGTTCTCGAGGGCGGTGGGGAGGTCGGGGCCGGTGACGACGAGGCCGTGGTTCTCGATGATGGTCGCGGTCGAGTCGGCGCGGCGCATGGCGTCGACGGCGTTGCGCGCGAGCGCTTCGGTACCGTAGGGTGCGTACTCGGCGACGGGAACGCGTTTGCCGACGGCGACGATCATGTAGTGGATCGGTGGCAGTTCCTCGCGGAGCGTCGCGAGCGTCGTCGCGTACGGCGAGTGCGTGTGGACGATCGCGCCGGGTTCGTCGAACCGGTAGATGTGGCGGTGCATCGGTACCTCGCTGGAGGGGTCCATGCCGCCGGCGACGTGCTCGCCGTCGAGCGAGACGACGGGGACGTCCGGCGTATCGAAGCTGTCGTAGGGGACGCCGGTCGGCGTGATCGCGAACGCGTCACCGTCGCGGACGGAGAGGTTGCCGGTTCGGCCGGGCGTGAGGGCGGCGAGTGCTGGCGCGTGTTCGACGACCGCACCACGGCTCTGCGCGAGTTTCATAGCACCACCTCGGTAACGGCCGCGAACGATTCAAGATGGTGGTCTGGCTTCGTGCGACCCTGGAGGTCGTCGTGTTCGCCGTCGGGGTCGAAGAGGACGGTCGTGAGGCCGACGGCGTTCCCGCCTTCGACGTCGCTCGTCGGGCTGTCGCCGACGAAGACGGCGTCGCTTGGGCGCGTGTCGAGCTGGGCGAGCGGGAGCGTGAACATCACGCTCGATGGTTTCTCGCGCCCGGTCTCCTCGCTCGTGAGGAGGAGGTCGACGTACGGTTCGATGCCGAGGTGGTGGATCTTCTTCAGCTGGATGCGCGTGGTGAGGTTCGTGACGATGCCGACGTCGAGGTCGGGGTCCTGGAGGTCTTTGAGGACGCGTTCGACGTCGTCGAACAACTCCATCTCGCGGACGTACGCGTCCCAGTACGCTTCGCCGAGTTCGAGCGCGTGCTCGGACTTGTGCGTCCCGGTGTGGATCTGGATGGCGCGCTTGAAGTAGAGGAACCGCTCGTGCGCGGACGCGGTCCCGGCGAGTTCCCGCTTCGTCTCCTCGCGGCCGTGCTGGTACAGGTCCTCGAACTCGTCGCGGTCGAGGTCGTACCCGAGTTCGTGGGCGGTGCGCCAGGCTTCGCGCTTCCCCGCCCGGTTACAGGACTCGTAGGGGTAGAGGGTGTCGTCGAGGTCGAACAGGACGGCGTCGGGTCGCATGCCCGCCGCGTTTGATGGGCGGACAATTACGTCCTTCGAACTGTACAGGGAGCGCTCGCGAACGGGTGGTGGTCGATGGAGTCCGCGGTTGGGGCGATGGTGGTCGGTGGAGTCCGCGGTTGGGGCCAGTTGGTGGCCGTGCGTCCGTCCGCGAGGAGGGTTCGAGGCGTCTCGTTTCGATTCGTGCTGGCTGTCGTTTGATGTAACCGGCACTTGAAGCGTGGTAACGACTAGCTACTTGGTTACTGGAATGGTACTGAATCGCATGCCAGATGGGGGTGAGGTTCACGGGGGCCGCGTCGTCGTGGTCGACGACGAGGAGCGCGTCGCGGACGTGTACGCGTCCTTCCTCGCGGACGAGTACGACACCGAGACCGCGTACGGCGGCGAGGCGGCGCTGGAGGTCGTCGACGACACCGTCGACGTCGTCCTGCTGGATCGCCGGATGCCGGAGATGCACGGCGACGAGGTACTCGAACGCCTCCGCGAGTCCGGCTACGAGGGCCGGGTCGTGCTCGTCACCGCACTCGACCCCGGGTTCGACATCGTGGACATGCGCTTCGAGCAGTACGTCTGCAAGCCCGTCGGCCGGGACGAACTCCGAACCATCGTCCACCAGGAGATCCTCCGTGCGAACTACGACGACGCGCTCCAGGAGTACCTCCGCCTCCAGTCGAAGGTCAGTGCGATCGAGGACGAACACCCCTCGCCGGCGGTCGCGGACGACGACCGTGCGCGAGCGCTCCGGGACCGCCTCGACGACCTCCGCGACGGCTTGCTCGACACGCTCGTCGAGCACGCCCAACTCGAGTACGACGGCGGCGAACGCGTCGAGGGCGGTGAACGCACTGACGGTGGCGAGCGCACTGGCGGTGGCGAGCGCACTGGCGGTGGCGAGCGCACTGGCGGTGGCGAAGGCGTTCCTGGGAGTGACGTCGAGGGCGGGAACGAGGACACGAAACCGCGCTGAGACGGAACGATTCTGCGTCGGTCTTCAGGTCTGCTCGGTCAGCATTCAGCGGTGCCAGTCGGTGTCGAGTTCGAGTGCGCGCTCGAGGAGCGCATCGTCGTAGACGTCACCGGTCTGTCCGGGGTGCTTCGCGTGGATGGTGCGCACGGTCTCGACGGTGTTCGCGAAGTTCTTGAACGTCGCCTCGTCCACCATCTGTCCGTCGACCGTGACCGCGCCCGTTCCCTCCTCTTTCGCGGCGTTGAACCGCTCGATCTTCGAGACGTCGCGTTCGAGTTCGCGCGTCGTCGGCATGTGGACGTGGTTCGCTTGCACGGTCTGTTTGGGGTAGAGGCTCCAGGAGCCGTCGAGGCCGACCGCGGCCTCGCGCTCGATCTGGTCGGCGTACGCCTCGGCGTTGTAGAACCTGACGCCGGCGCGTTCCTCGAACAGTTTGTCGAAGGGGCCGCCGATCGCGACGATACCGTTCGCGCTCGCCTCGTTCGAGAGCGCTTCCAGCAAGCCGTCCCAGCGCGGGCGGTCGCCGTCGATGGCGCGCCCGCCGAGTTCCGCGGTGTAGTCGACGGGGCCGAATATCATGCCCGCGAGCCGGCCGGCGCCGTCCGTCCCGTCCGGGCCCGCGCCCAGTTGCGCGATCTCGCGGAGGTCCGAGCGCGCGCCCGCGGTCTCGACGATGACGGATAGCTCGACGGAGCCCTCGGGGAGGCCGGCGTCGGCCTCGGCCCGTGCGACGACGTCGCGAGCGCGCTCGACGTCCTCGACGCGACCGACCTTCGGCACGACGACGCCCGCGAGCTCCTCGCCGACGGCCTCCAGGAGCGTCGTGATCTCCTCCTCGCCGCGTTCCCGCAGCGACGCGTCGTCGTACGCCCACTGGACGCGCGGCCAGATCTCGCCCGCGAACCCGACGCCGCCCTCGAGTCGATCGAGGACGTTCTCGAGTCCTTCGGCTTTCATGTCGGGTGCGGTCCCGTCCTCGATGTCTGGGACGAGCCAGTCCGGTGCCTGGAAGCCCTCCGCGGCGAGCGCGGAGTCGAGGTACTTCGCCGTGTTCTCCTTGGGGACGGCGGCCGGTGCGGTCTGGAAGGTGCGTGCGATTCTCATGGAGTTAGGTCGATTGCGTCGTGACTGCGGTACGCTTCTGGATCTTCGCGGTACGTGTACCCGAGTAGACGGGCGTGTCGTCCTGGTTGAACGCGACGTGCTCGAACTCGACGGTCCCATACCTGTGGTCGCCGTCGGCGTCCTTGGCGTCGAGCACGCGCGTGAAGCAGTAGACGGTGTCGCCGGGCGTGACGAACGTGTGGAAGCGTTCGTCGTCGAACCCGACCTCGCGCCACGTCGCTTCGTCCGAGCGTGCGTGCCCGAGTGCGGTCGACCGCGTGACGTCGCCGTACGCGACGAGGTCGCCCGACGGTGAGTCCGCCATCACGGCGGCGTCGTGGTGTTGCTTCGCGGTGTTCAGCGTCATCAGTGGCAGCTGGGATACCGTCACGGCGTCCATCGTCCGACCGCGTTCGTGCCGGTACGCCACCGCCGCGTCGCCGTTCGCTGGGTCGCTCGCGTCCTCGGCGTCGGCGAGCGCCGCCGCGAAGTCCTCGAAGTACTCGCCGTCCGGCTCGAGGAACGTCTCCGGGAGGTCGAGGCCGGTCGCGTCACCTTGGTCGTCCAGGGATTCCTGTTCCCCACCGTCGGTCGCGGGCGGATTCCGGCGCGGGATCATGTTCGTGCGCTCGTAGGACAGCAGGACGTCGCCGCTGTCGGCGTCGACGCCCTCGGTCTCCCACGTGACGATGCCGTACTCGGGGCGCGACGACGACGACGCGGTGTCCAGCACCGTCGACTGAACCGCCAGCGACGTCCCAAGTTCGACGCCGTGCTCGTGGAACCGGAGGTTCGTGCGTCCGAGGAAGTACCCGCCCTTCTCGGAGAGGTCCTCCACGGTCGGCCCCATGACTGCGGCAGTCACGTAGTCGGGGTGTGCGGGTACCGAATCGAACCCGCGTGCGTCGGCGGCGTCCGGCCGCCAGTACGCTGGGTCGTGGTTGAGCGTCTGGCCGGCCCACGTCTCGCTCGCGTGCCGCGTCAGCGTCAACCCTGGTTCGTGTTCGAGTTCGTCGCCGACGGCGAAGTCCTCGAAGCAACTGCCCTTCTCGCGCGTTTCGACGCGGTCGAGTGCAACACTGAACGTTTCCTCGTCGGATAGGTCGAAGTCTCCTGTCATGTCGTGAAATCATCTCTCGGTCGGAACCTAATCGTCCGCGGTGGCGCGTCGCGTCGTCCCGGCGTCCTCCCGGGAGAGCGCGCGCCGCATCTCGTTCTCGACGACCATGTAGCCCTCGTCGAACCCCATCCCGGGTTTCGCGAGCACCTGGGCCGCGTCCGTCGCGAGCGCGACGTGCGCGCACGCTCGCGCACTCGTGACGGTCTCGTTGCACGTGCCACCGAGGTACGCGCGGACGTCCGTGCCCTCGCAGTACCTGACCGCTTCCCCCGAGCGCTGGATGCCGCCGAGGTCGGGCGTCTTCACCTGGACGACGTCGGCCGCGCCCGCGTCGACGAACGCTTCGACGTCGTCGAACGTGTTGCACCACTCGTCGGCGACGAGGTCGACGTCGACGTCGGCGTCGTCGAGCGCGTCGCGGAGTTCGGCCATCGCGTGGATCTGTTCGGCGCGACCGCCGACGTCCATCGGCCCCTCGATCTGGAGGGGGTGCTCGCCCGCCGCCTCGGCGAGCGACCCGAAGTAGTCGACGACCTCGGTGCGGTCGAAGGGCGCACCGAACGCGTCGCCGATGACGCCGTACACGTCCAGGTGGAGTCGCGGCCGATAGGATTCGGGTCCGAGTTCGCTCGCGCGCTCTACGAGCCACGCGACGTACTCGCGCAACCCTTCGCCGTCCGCCCCGAGCTTCTCGACGCTGTTGAACAGCCCGTGTGGGAGGACGGGGACGCCCTTGATCATCATCTTCTCGGCGTTCACGTACCGGTCGTCGCCGGACTGGCCGAACACCGGGATCGGCGTCGTCGCCATCTCGGTGCCGAGGTAGGAAGCGAGCGTCCGCGCTCGCGTCTCACGGTTCGCTCGCGCGGCCGCCGCGAGCAACGCCTGCGAGACGCCGTACCGGACCGCCGTGTGGAGCTGGTCGCGGTCGCCCTCGCCGGGCATCGTCGCGACCTCGGTGACGTTCGTTCGGAACTCGCTCGCATCCCGGCCCATGAGGACGTCGCCGACGCGGTCGACGACGACCGGCCTATACCGCTCTGCGCGGAACAGTGGGTCGCGGCCGCCCGCGCCTGAGTACTGGACGGCACAGCAGTCCCCGGTCACGGTCGTCCCGTCGCTCAGGTCGAGTTCGACCGTGAGGGCTTCCCCGGCCTCGCGGACCGCGTCGAATCCCTCGGTGACGGGGTCGCCGTCGTACGCGAACCCGTCCTGGGTCGCGCCCGCCTTGATGGCGCGCTGGTCGTCGAAGAAGAACCCGGAGTTCGTCGGGACCGCACGGACGCGCTCAATCCGCACTGGACTCACCTCCGCTGTCGCCGGCGTTCGCACCGTCGTCGGGTGCGTCCGGTCGCCCGATGAGCTTCCCGTCGCTGATGGCGTCGACGTCGTCCGCGACCATCGCGAACGACCGGTCGCGGCCTTCCGTGCGGGCGCGTTCGTCGAGGAAGTTCTCGTGGATCTCGCGGACGTCGTCGCTGACGTTCAGGTCCGCGAACTCGAAGATGCGGACGCGGCCGTCGTCGTCCCGAGCGGGAAGGACGGCGCCTTCCGCGGCGTCGCTCGGCGCGAAGGGAACGTCGAGAGCGCCCGACGCGAACGCGTCGACGACGCCGCTAGCGACGTCGCCGTCGCCGTGGGCTTCGACGGTGTCGATGAGTTCCATCGCCGTGCGCTCGATGAGTTCCTGCTCTTCGTCGATGCCCCCGAGCACGATCTGTTGTTCGCGGACCATGTCTATCATCTGGCGCGTCGTCCGTAATCCCGCGGCGTTCGCCTCCTTTGTCGGGACGCCCCGGAACTCCTGGGGCGACTTGGTGATGACCTTGTCCGGTTCCGCGACCGCCGCGGTCGTGCCGCCGAGGCCGATGACGCCGTTCGCGCGCGCCTCGTCCGGCGGGAACCCACCCATCCACTCGTGGAAGACGGTCGTGACCTCGACGGCGTCGTCGAGGTACTCGTTCCCGAGGTTCCGGAGGGCCCGGAGCGCGGCGACGTCCTGCACGAGGTTCCCGACCTGGCCGTACCCCAGTGTCAGGGAGCGAACGCCCTGGGTCGCAGCGAGTTTCCCCTCGACGAGCATCACGGCGATGGCGATGCTCGGCGGGACGAGCGTCCCCGTGAGCGGACCGAACGGTTCGCGGTTGATGCGGATGCCACGTTCCGTGTACGCGCCCGCGAGTCTATCCACGTACTGCCAGTGCTCGATGGTCTCCTCGAGGTCGTCGTCCTTGCAGTAGGGGATGTTGTAGCTGATCGGTCCGCCCTCGAAGCTCTGGAATCCGCCCGCGAACGTCACCGCGGCGAGCAGACGCGCGTCGGGCGTCCCGTGCCGGACCTCGATGGGAGCGTCGAGTGCGCGGATGAGGTCGCGACAGCCCTCGACGCCGTGGTTGACGGCGGGGAACCCGTTCAGTGCGGCCTTCCCCGTGTCGCGAGCCTCCTCCAGACCCGTCTTCGCCTTCTCGTAGGCGTTGTCGCGCGTGTAGGAGTCGATCGTCGTCGGCAGGAGGTCCGCACCGCCGTCGTCCTGGAGGTGTTCGAGGAGCGAGATCTGTTCGTCGAGCGTCGCGACGCCGGCGCGTGGCTGGAGGAGCGGTCGGTCCGCGTCCTCGAGGACGTCGGCGAATCGTTTGCCGTCGGGGAGGGATTCGTGGAACGCGATCGCCTCCTCGAAGTCGATCGCTTCGCCCGTGGGCCAGTTCCCTCGGATTTCCTCGTCGATGCGTTGCAACTCGTCGGCCGGGATGCGTTCGTCGCGTAACATCTAGGCTGTGATGCGTTCTGTATCGCGTTCGGCGGTCTTGCAGTCCCGTTCGAGCGCTCGGATGGCTTCCTCGGGACTGGTTTCGCTATCGAAGACGCGGTCGAAACCCATGTTCTGGAACGTCTCGCGGATCTCCGCGAAGTCGTTCTGGCCGACGGCGAGGTTGCCACCGATGTAGGTGACGGCGTCGACGTCGTGCTCCGCCAGGGTTTCCTGGAAGCCCTGACAGTCCTGCTCCGCGTGACCGTAGAGCGAGGAGACGAGTACAGCGTCGGAGTCGTGGGTTTTCGCGGCCTCGGCGAACTCCTCCTGGGAGGTCTGAACGCCGAGGTTGTGAACCTCGAACCCGGCGGCGGCGAATGCCTGTTCGAGGATGGTGATACCGACGACGTGTGCGTCGGACCCGATGACACCGAGAGTGACTGTCGCGGCCATGTACCCAGAGAGTACGATGAACAATAGTTAAAGATAATGGTCTATCATGATAATATTCCTTATACACGTTCCAGTGTGAGTGTGGTAATAAACCACACCTTCATTATTAATAGGGTAGGTTTTTGCGGGTCGCACACTGAAACGTTGCCATGCCAGGAAGCGATGCCGGCGACGAGCCGGCCGCGGACCACAGTCAGGGCGACCGAGCCAGCACCCGAGACGGACCCCTCTCTGACCTCCGCGTCGTCGACCTCACGCAAGTACTCGCCGGCCCCTACTGCACGATGCTGCTCGCCGACCTCGGCGCCGACGTCGTCAAGGTCGAACGCCCCGGCGGCGACCTCATCCGCGCCAACCCACCGCACGTCGACGACCCCGACACCGAACCCTACGGTGGGTACTTCCAGAGCGTCAACCGCGGGAAGCGCTCGCTCGAACTCGACCTCGGTGACGACGACGACCGCGAGGACTTCGAGTACCTCGTCGAATCCGCGGACGTCGTCGTCGAGAACTACCGCGCCGGGACCATGGAACGCCTCGGCTGCGACTACGAATCACTCCGCGAACTCAATCCCGAACTCGTGTACGCGAGCATCCGCGGCTTCGGCGACCCACGCACGGGCGAAACCGAACGCCAGGGCCAACCCAGTTTCGACCTCGTCGCCCAGGCACTCGGCGGCGTCATGGAGATAACCGGGCAGGAAGACGGTCCGCCGACGAAGGTCGGTCCCGGCATCGGCGACCTCTTCACCGCCGTCCTCGAAGCAGTCGGCATCCTCGCCGCCGTCCACCGCCGCGACACCACCGGCGAGGGCGCGTACGTCGACACCTCGATGTACGACGCCATGATCTCGATGTGCGAACGCGCCGTCTACCACTACTCCTACGACGACGACGTCCTCACGCGCCAGGGCAACAGCCACCCGACGCTGTTCCCCTACAACGCGTTCGAGGCCGCGGACGGCCACGTCGTCATCGCCGCGTTCTCCGACGGCCACTGGCGCGAACTCTGCGAGGCGATGGACCGCCCCGACCTCGCCGCGGAGTACCCCGACGCCGCCAGCCGCGTCCGTGCACGCGATGAACTCGGCGACGAGATCGGTGATTGGACGCGCTCCCAGACCGAGGCGGCCATCGTCGAACTGCTCGACGGCCGCGTCCCCGCCGCCCCCGTCCAGGACGCCGCCGACGTCTTCGACGACCCACACGTCCACGCACGAGACATGCTCGCCGACGTCCCCCAACCTGGTGCCGACACGGACGTCACCGTCGCCGGCTGCCCCATCAAGTTCGCCGACACCGAAACCGGCCCACGCGGCCGCGCCCCACTCCTGGACGAACACCGCGACGAACTGCTCGGCGACCGCGCACGACCACGCGCCAGCGGCGACGACTGACCACGCGTGGACGGACGACTCCTTGTCGAGCGTTCGCACGCGTCCATCCCTCGTTATTGCCATCGAGCACCTAATTGAGGGTATGCACCGTTGGAGCCCGCTCGCCATCGCACTCGTCGTCCTCACAGCGGGATGCCTCGGTTCGCCGAGTTCCGGCCCGAACGCGCCACCCGGCGAGGAGTCGTTCACGGTCAGCGTCGACGGGAACAGCACGCACAGCATCTACGTCGCCGTCCACCTCTACGTCGAACCGCCGGAGTCGGTGACGCTCGAGTACGAGAACGGGACGACCCGCGAGCTCGAACTGTCCGCCGAGCAAGGGCTCGTCCAGGGCGACGCCCCCGAGACCCTGCGGAGCGTCAGGACGCCCGAGGACGACGGCGGCGTCTACTTCGAAGGACCGCCAGCGTTCTCCGCAACAGCCCAGAACGTCACGACGATGCCAACCGCCGTATACGTCGTCCGCGTCGACGGTCGCAACCAGGTCGCCGCATGGGGGGTCGTCTCCTGCGACGGCCACGTCGACGCCCTCGACTTGCGTGCGGACGACGACACCGTCACCGCAGGCGGCATCGCCTGCAAGAACTGAGCGCGCCGTCACTCGAATCACCTCCCGATCGACGAACGCCACGGTCACACCCCCACAGTCGCCGGAGAGAAACGCTTTTGCGCCTCCCATTCACAGGTCCGGACATGACTGACTGGCCGCACGACCCCGACGGAGACGAAGGCAGCGAGGGCATGCGGAAGTACGGCATGGCGATCCTCGCGAAACGACTGGACGAACACGAGGGCTTCCCGCTGAAGGCCGCGGACTTCGTCGACGAACACGGCGACGAACCCGTTCGCCTGAACAGCAAGCGCGTCGTCAGCGTCGCCGACGTCTTCGAGCACGTCGATCAAGGCGAGTTCGACGACATCGTCGACTTCCACCGAGCCATCGGGCGCGCGATGCGTTCGGGTGGCTTCTGGGAGTTCCAGCCCAAGGCCGGCGAGAGCAACATCAAGCACGCTTGAGTCTCCGCCGACGGAACGACGTTCCGGCGCACCCAGGACGACACTTCGCGCCGCCACGTTCGGCGGCGTCTCGCTGATAGTGGTGTCGGCGGTGACGACGACGCAGACGACGAACACCGACCAGTCACGCGGACGGCGTCCGACGCGACGGCGAGAGGTCGTCTCGATGCGGCGATCCGGCGGCATCGCCGTCCCGTTTAGGGTGACTTAAGCGTGCGGCTCCGCTACGGTGGTCCAACGTGACGAACACCCAGGTAACTCTCGTCCAGATCGACAACTACGGTCCCTGGACGGTTACGCCCGAACCACGCCGAGAGGTCGACCTGCAGACGCTCCAATCGCGACTGTACGCCGACCTCTCGCAGTTCGTCGGCAACCGCGGCGGCTACGTCTTCTTCACGCGGTTCGACAACATGGTCGCCGTCACCAACGGCCTCGACGAAGCCGACCACGAACTGCTCCAGGAGTCGATCCGGAACCGCTACCCCGTCACGATCAGTCTCGGCATCGCCACCGGGACGTCGCCGGCGCAAGCGCTCGCGGACGCCACCCAGCTCGTCCAGGAGCAGGGGAGTGCCCAGGACAAGACGCGTCGCGAGGTCCTCGACGGCCGCGCGATCGCCGCCGAGCACCGTCGCGAGGACGACGTCCACATCGCGCACTTCGACGTGGTGAACGCCACCGGGAAGTACACGGACGAACTCGACGCGTTCGAGACGTTCACGCACATCGAGCAGGGGTACGCGTCTCTCATGCGGCAACTCTACGCGGAGTACGACGGACTCGCGTTCTTCGTCGGCGGCGACAACGTCATCGCGACGGTCCCCGAACTCGCGGAGAGCGAGTACCACGCCGCCATCGACCACGTGCAGGCTGACGCCGACGTCGAACTCCAGGTCGGCGTCGGGTCCGGGCAGACCGCGCACGAGGCAGGGATCGACGCCAAGCACGCACTCGAGGTCTGTCGTGCACGCAACACGGCGGTCGAATTCGACGGATAGCGGGCCGGAATCGAGGGACAGAGTTGTAGATTCGCGTGCGCTGGACTTAAGCGTACTCCCGCTACCTTTTAGACCGACTGTGCGAATTTTTCGCACATGGAGAACGACGTGAACGTCCGCGAGATAATGACCCGAGACTACGCCGCAGTCAACGAGGGCGACTCGGTCCTCGGCGCCGTCCAGGTGATGCGCGAGGACCGCGCCGGCTTCGTCCTCGTGATGCGTGGCGAGGACCCGGTCGGTATCGTCACCGAGTGGGACGTTCTCTGTCTGGTCGCCGACGAGGACGACCCGGCCGACACGCCGGTCGGAGACGTCATGTCGAGCCCGCTCGTCTCGCTCGACGCCGAACGCGGGCTCAGCGACGCGACCAGCGTGATGGCTCGGGAGAACATCAGGCACGTCCTCGCGAAGAACGACGACGACGAAGTCGTGGGCGTCCTCACCCAGCGCGACGTCATCTCCGCAACCGGATCCCGGCCGATCGCGACCAACGGCGGGATGACGTCGGCGTCACCCGACCCGAACGCCGCCGGCACCGAACCGGCCGCCGGCGGCACCGAACCGGCCGCCGCCGGCACCGACGAGCGAGTGACCGACGAACGCGTCGGCGAGGGACGCGCCGCCGCGAGCGACGCGAACGCGACGTTCGGCGGGTTCGAACGACAGGGCATCTGCGAGGAATGCGGCGCGTTCGCGGAGACGCTCTGGGAGCGACAGGGGAAACTCCTCTGCGAGGACTGCTCGGGTATCTGAACGGCGACACGTCCACTCCCACTTCCGGACCGACGCCGCGAGTGCGACGGTCACGAATCGACGACGGCGGCCACTTCTCGTACCTTGGGGGCAGGCAGATTTATAAGAACTCGATTAGAAGTGTGGTACCATGGCACGGAAAGTCCAACGCAGAGATGTGCTGAAGACTGCTGGAGTCGCGGGAGCAGCGGGTCTCGCTGGCTGTATCAGTAGTCTCACTGGAGATGGAACCGGTACCGAGGACGGCGGTGGCGGCGGGAGCCGAACCATCAACTACGGCGTCCTGCTGCCGCTGACGGGTGACCTGGGTTCCGTCGGGAAACCGATGCGTGACGCCGCGGTTCTCCCCGGCAAACAACTCGACGGCGCAGACCTCGGTGGCCTCTCCGTCGAGTCCCAGGTGGAGGACACCGCGACGTCGCCACAGACCGGTATCCAGGCGGCGAACTCACTCGTCAACAACGGGGTTCCGGGCATCTGTGGGCCGGCGTCGTCCGGTGTGAACATCCAAGTGGCCAAGCAGGTGTTCATCCCGAACCAGGTCGTCGGTTGCTCGCCGTCGAGTACCTCGCCAGCAGTGACCGACCTCGACGACGACGGCTACATCTTCCGGACTGCGCCGAGCGACGCACTCCAGGGGCAGGTGCTCGGCCAGATCGCGAGCGACCGCGTGAATGCGAGTACCGCGGCGACGCTGTACGTCAACAACGACTACGGCCAACTCCTCTCCCAGGAGTTCACGAAAGCGTTCGAGAACAACGGCGGGGAGGTCCTGCAGGAGGTCGCCTTCCAGAAGCAACAGTCCTCGTATACGTCGAAGATCCAGTCCGCGCTCGACGGCGACCCGGACGCCCTCCTCGTCATCGGGTACCCAGCGAGCGGCATCCAGCTGTTCAAGGACTACTACGACGATTACAGCGCCGACCGCGACATCCTCTTGACCGACGGTCTCCGCGACCCGAAGATCGCGAAGCAGGTCGGTGCGGACCTCAGTAACATCAGAGGGAGCGCACCGCAGCCGTCGGGTCCGGCCGCGGACTCGTTCGCCAGCCAGTTCCAGGACGAGTACGACACGGAGCCCGGCATCTTCAACGCGCACTCCTACGACGCTTCGGCGAGCCTCATCCTCGCGAACGCCGCCGGTGGCGAGAACAGCGGGACGGCGATCCGCGACAACATGCAGGCGATCGCGAACCCCGACGGCGAGGAGATCACGGCGTCGAACCTCGCGAAGGGCGTCCGGATGGCGAAGAACGGCGAAGCCATCATGTACGAGGGCGCGTCCAGTTCCGTCGACTACGACGACAACGGCGACATGAAGGCGGTCACGTACGCCGTCTGGAAGTTCACCGAGGACGGCACCGAGACGGTCGACACCATCCCCTTCGAGGCCTGAGAGACCCGACGCACTACTCGACGAGCCTTTTTTCGACGGCGTCCACGATAGGCGAGCGACGGCTACTGGCGGTCGACGTCGAGAGACGAACGTGGTCGTCGACGGAGCGATGATGGAGCGATTCAGCGTCCGTGAACCGCCTCGGGGTCAAGCCCCGAGGCTTCCCGTAGAAGCGGGGTCGGGCGAATCAGTCGTCGAAGGAGCGCAGCCGGACTGGTTCAGCCACCGAGGAAGCGCTGTCGGACCGATTCGTCGTTCAGGAGCGCTTCCCCCGTGTCGACGTACGCGTTCTCGCCGTTCACGAGCACGTACCCGCGGTCGCATCGCCGTAGCGCTTCCTTCGCGTTCTGTTCGACCATGAGGATGGCGGTGCCGTTATCGTTGATCTCGTCGATCTTCTCGAACATCTCGTCGACGAGGTCCGGCGCGAGCCCGGCCGACGGCTCGTCGAGCAACAGCAAGTCCGGGTCCAGCATGAGTGCCCGACCCATCGCGAGCATCTGCTGTTGGCCGCCAGACATCGTCCCCGCCTTCTGCTCGCGGCGCTCCTCGAGGATGGGGAACCGGTCGTACACCTCCCCGAGCGCCACCTCCGGCACCTCTTCGAGGATGTACGCACCCATCTCCAGGTTCTCCTGGACGCTGAGCGACGCGAAGATGTTGTCGGACTGCGGAACGAACCCGACTCCTTCGTGGATGATCTCCTCCGGGTTCCAGTTCGTGATGTCCGTCCCGTCGAACTCGACGGTGCCGTCCATGTGCGTCGTCAACCCGAACACGGACTTCATCACCGTCGACTTCCCCGCGCCGTTCGGGCCGACGACGGTCACGTACTCGTCGTGGTCGACCGACAGGTCCACGTCCGTGAGGATCTGGAGGTCGCCGTACCCAGCGTCGAGGGCCTTGACGTCGAGTAACGCCATCAGACGTCACCCCCGAGGTACGCCTCGATGACGCGTTCGTCGTCCTTCACGTCCTCCGGGTCGCCGTCGGCGAGCAAGCGTCCCTGATGCATCACGAGGACGCGTTCGCAGTTCTCCATGATGAGGTCGATGTCGTGTTCGACGAGCAGGAACGTGTACCCCTGCTCGCGGAGTTCGTGGATGTGCTTCAGTAGCCGCTTCTCCAGCGACGGGTTGACGCCAGCGAACGGCTCGTCGAGCAACAACATGTCCGGGTCCGTCATGAGCGCTCGCGCCATCTCCAGGAGCTTCCGTTGGCCGCCGGAGAGACTCCCGGCGTACTCGTGCGCGAGATGCTCGATGTCGAAGAAGTCGAGCATCTCCCAGGAATCCTCGAGGACCGCTTCCTCGTCCGTCTGGACGCTTCCCCGAGTGAGTGGCGAGACCGACCGGACGAGCGACTCCCCACGTTGGTGCTTCGGCGCGAGCATCATGTTCTCGAGGACCGTCATGTCCTCGAGTTCACGTGCGATCTGGAACGTCCGCACGAGCCCGCGTTCCGCGAGTTCGTTCGGTTCCTTCCCCGTGACGTCGTCCCCGCGGAACCGGACGGTCCCCCCGTCGGGGTCGAGGAAGCCAGTGATGAGGTTGAACGTCGTCGACTTCCCCGCTCCGTTCGGTCCGATGAGGCCCGTCAACGTCCCAGCCTCGATCTCGAAGCTGAGGCCGTCCACGGCAGTGAGACCACCGAAGGACTTCCGGAGGTTCTCCACGGCCAGCGGCGTCTCCGAGAAGCTCGCGTCCCGCCCCTCGGGTGCCTCCGGCTTCGCACCGTCGTCGGCCGCTGGTTGTGCGTCCGCAGGCGGCGTGCCGCCGCTCGCCTCTGCCGCATCGGGTGCGTCGGTGGACTCCGTCGTCGCGGTCTCGTCGCTCGGAGTATCACTCATTCGAATCACCTCCAGTATCCGGGCGCGACCCAGTGACGTCGATGCTCGACGCCGTTATCTTCCGATGCCCCAGCAAGCCGTCCGGCCGGTACTTCATGAACAGGATGAGGACGAACCCCATCAGGACGAGCCGGAGTGCGGACGTCGCGCCGATGACGTACGCAATCAGCGGCACGATATCGCCGGCGAACAGGTCGCCGACCGCACCAGCGATCGTCGGTGGCGCGGACTGGATATCGACCTGGTTCGAGACGATGGAGGAGACGATTATCGGTCCACGGAAGAGGAAACCGACGAAGAACGCCGACCCGAGGATGCTCCCCGTCGTCGAACCGGGTCCACCGACGATGAGCGCGATGAAGATGAAGAACGTCACGCGCGGCCGGAACGAGTTCGGCTCGACGAACCCGAGGCGGCCCTGCCAGAGGATGCCGACGAGCCCCATCAGGCCGCACCCGACGAGGAAGATCTTGATCTTGAACAGCTGCGTGTCCTTGCCGAGTGCACGGGTCGCATCCTCGTCCTCGCGGATCGCCTTCAGGACGCGACCGAACGGCGACGCCGTCGTCCGGTTGACGAACACGTAGAATCCCCCCAGCACCACCAGTAGGACGAGAACGTACACGAACTCCTGGACGTTCGACTGGACGATTCCGAAGGGCGTGAGGACGCTCAGGAAGACGTCGTAGATGGGTTCGACGATCGGGTTCCCCGTGACGAGGAACTCGTCCGCCTGAGCCACCGCGATACCGCGCGCACCACCAGTCCCGAGCTGGACCTCGGGGATGAAGCCCACTCGCGTGAACAGCGTGAACGTCTGGAAGCGCGTCGTGAGGAACGTGTACCGGATGATCTCGGAGAGCCCGATGGTGACGATCGCGAGGTAGTCCGCGCGCAAACGCATCGCGGGGAGTGCGGCGAGTAGTCCGGACATCGCGGCGATGAACACCGCGATGGGTAACGCGATCCAGACCGGAATCCCCAGTCCGGGGACGGGTGCCGACGGTGCACTGGTCAGCATCGCGAACGAGTACGTCCCGATCGCCATGAAGCCAGCGACACCGATGTTGAACAGTCCCGTGTACCCCCAGTGGAGGTCGAGCGCGAGCACCGCCAGCGCGTACACTATCACGAGGAACGTCAACTGCTGGAGCGCTCCGAACAGCCCGTTGAGTGGGTTACCGGCGATCACGCCGAGGACGAGGAAGAGCGCGTACAGGGCGAGCATCAAGCCGACGATGAGCGTTGCGTCGCTGTCGAAGATGACCTCCAGGACCGTCTCCGGGTGGTCTTCGTCTTCGCCCGTCATGCTGTCGTCCTCCCCGCGAACAGTCCCTGTGGTCGATACAGCAGGACGAGGATCATGATACCGAATGCCGCGGCCTGCGTGAGTCCGTCCGGCAACCAGATCTGTGATAGCGTGTCCGTCAACCCGATAACGAGCCCGCCGTAGATTGCGCCGTAGATGGAGCCGATACCGCCGAGGATGACCGCCGCGAACACGAACAGGAGCAACAGCCAGCCGCGGTTGAACGCGATGGTGCCGGCCTCGAGCACGGCCAGGTAGCCGGCCATGCCTGCGAGTCCGGCGCCGATGATCCACGTCCACGTGATGACCTTCTCGGTGGGAATCCCCGTGATGCGAGCGAGGTCCTCGTTGTCGGACATCGCACGCATCGCCTTCCCGAGCTTGGTCTGCTGGAGCGTGAAGTGGACCGCGAGCATCGTCGCGACGGCGACGACGACGAGCGTGATCTGGTGGTACCCGAAGTTAACCGACCCGGACCCCATGCCGATCGTGAACGCTCCCGGTGAGTCGGTGACGGCCCGGGGCTGTTGGGTGTAGAAGAACACGATGAGGTATCGGAGCCCGAACGCGACACCGATGCTCGCGATGAGGCGGACGATACCGCTGTCCTCGCGCATGTCCGAGTACACGAACCAATCGATGAGGAGGGCGATCGCGATGGTCGAGATCGCCGCGATGGCGAGCCCGATGAAGATCGAGAGCGGGTTCATGATGACGTTCGCGTCGATCTCCGGGGCGTAGACGTTGCCCGCCGCACCGATGAGCAAGAGGTCGCCGAACGGTCGCGCGGCGAACTCGAGTAACGCACCGCTCGTAACGCCCAATCCTGCGATGACCCAGGTCGCAGACCAGCCGCCGAACGCACCGACGGTGAGGTAGTCACCGTGAGAGAAGTTCGCGAAGTTGAGGATGCTGTACGTCATCGACAGGCCGATGCCGGCCAGTCCGTACGTCAAGCCGTTCACCAGTCCTCGCCAGAGGAGGACCACCAAGTTGGAGAACTTGAGTTGCCCCGTCGCGACGTCAAGAACGATGTCGCCGAGCATGAGTAGCAAGACGATCGAGCCGACGACGAGAAGCGGCTTCTCCCGCGCCCGTTGCACCACGTTAGATGGTGTAATCTCGTTACCGTCCATTGATATCCCTCAGCATGATTGTACCCTCACCCTTCCTCTACTAAACCTTTGCCACCATAGACCACGGGTCTCCCTATCACGTCTGTTGATTGGGGGACCATGATCGGCCGCATCAGTGGATTCTCGGCGTCGAGTCGAGAGGGTTCTAGTTCACTTCTCGACACGACCACGGGTGAACGCGCGCTCGTCGGTCCGGGCGAGAGGACCCCGATGTAGAGTCCTCGTGGGCGCTCGCGGTCGTGCTTGCGATTGCCGGGTTCCAGGGCAGCCGACTCGAAACTCGACGCCGGTAACCTGCGGTTCATCGTTCGGCGGCATTCGATACGATCCGGTTATTCGTCGACGCACCAGTGGGTTCGCGCCTGCCGGTCCACCCGTCCCTGCCCGGGGTAACCGTCCGTGACCGACGCGGACGTCGTGGGAGTTCGCTCGCCGAACGGACCGCGACTGCCGGGGTTCCCGACAGGGAGGTCGGTCCTATCGCGTACACGGTAGTTATCTCGACTCGGAGAGTCGCGACCGTCAGTTCTCGCACTATAACAAAGATAGACGAGCGCTCTGAGAAGAACTGTGTTCCCAACGACACAGTCACGGAAGTTACTAGTTGCACTGCTTGCCGTCGCGTTAGTCGGCAGTACAGTCGCGTTCGCGACGGTCACGACAACAGACGTCTTCGACGAGCACGAGGCCACGGTCCAGCAGGACGGACAGGCACAGAACTCGTCGTACGTCCGCATCGTGCACGCATCGCCCGGCGCTGCCCCCGTTGACGTGCAGGTCGAAAACGAGACGATCGCGGAGAACGTCACATTCGGGACGGTCACCGAATATCTCGAGCTGTCCGCCGGGACCTACAACGTCACTATCGTCCCGACGTCGGACAACGAGAGCATCGTCTTCGAGGGAGAGGTCACGATCGATCCGCGGACGGTGACGACCATCGCCGCGTCCGGACAGGTCTCGGAGGACACTTTCGAACCCGTCACGTTCGCGGACAACGCGTTCACGCCCGCCGAGAACGAGAGCGCGATCAGCGTCGTCCACCTCTCGCCAGGCGCGCCCGCCGTGGACGTGACCGCGGGTAACGGGAGCGTCGTCCTCGCGGACAACGTCAGCTACCAGAACGCGTCGGAGTACGCGACGGTGCCTGCGGGTAACTACACCGTCGAGATCCGGGAGGCGACCGCCGGCAACAACGGGACCGTCGTCGCCACCGTCGACGTCGCCGTCGAAAGCGGCGAGGCCTACTCGGCGTTCGCCATCGGCCAGGTTAACGCCAGCGAGGCCGCCGCCGAGACGCCCTTCGAGGTCGTCCTCGGCGAGGACGCGACGTTCACCCTCAACCTCCCCGGCGACGACATGATGAACGAGACCGACAACGAGACCGACAACGAGACCGGTACGGAGACCGACAACGAGACCGGTACGGAGACCGGCACCGAGAACGGTACGGAGACCGGCACCGAGAACGGTACGGAGACCGGAACCGAGACCGGTACGGAGACCGGCACCGAGACCGAGGCCGAGACCGAGGCTTGAACCGACCCGCAGCGTAGCGCGCCCCCACGACGCGGGCGCGCTCGCTGCACTCGCTGCCGCTTCTTCGAGGCCCCGCTGCCGCTTCTTCGAGGCCCCGCTGCCGCTTCTTCGAGGCCCCGCTGCCGCTTCTTCGAGGCCCCGCTGCCGCTTCTTCGAGGCCCTGGACAGACGGACGACTACTCGGTCGTGTTCGTCGAGCAAACCGCGCCAGTCGGCTGCGAGGGCCGACGGGAGTGTAATCGTATCGTCCGGCGAGTTCGGACACCGAGGTCGACAAAGAAAGGTCTTTCACACGGCCCTACGGAACGGCAACTATGCCGTTGGAGACCCTCGACGACGCCACTATCGGTGGTGCTGCCGTCGCAGTCCGCGTGGACGTCAACAGTCCTCTCGCTGGAGACGGGTCGCTCGCCGACGACGCGCGTCTGCGCGCCCACGTGGACACGCTCTCCGAGCTCGCGGATCGCGGCGGTCGCGTCGCCATCCTCGCCCACCAGGGTCGTCCAGGGGGAGACGAGTTCGCGCGCCTGGAACCGCACGCCGAACGGTTCGACGAACTCCTCGACGCACCGGTGTCGTACCTCGACGCCACGCACAACCAGCAGGCACGCGAGTCCATCGAAGCGCTCGACGACGGCGAGGTGCTCGTCCTCGAGAACACGCGCTTCTACAGCGAGGAGTACATGGAGTTCGACCCCGTCGTCGCGGGCGGCACCCACCTCGTCGAAGGGCTCGTCCCGGCGCTCGATTGTTACGTGAACGACGCGTTCGCGGCCGCACATCGATCGCAGCCATCGCTCGTCGGGTTCCAGCAACACCTTCCGAGTTACGCGGGTCGCGTGATGGAGGCGGAGCTATCGGTGCTCGGGAACGTCGAGGAGACGCCGCGGCCGCGCGTCTACTTGCTGGGCGGTGCGAAGGTAACGGACTCGATCGACGTGGCGTGGGACGTCCTCGAATCCGGGATGGCGGACCAGGTGCTGACGACTGGTGTCGTCGGTAACGTCTTCTTGCTCGCGGATGGCGTCGACATCGGAGATGCGTCCTCGGACTTCATCTACGACGAGGGGTACTGGGACGAGATCGATCGGGCGGCGGACTTGCTCGACGCGCACGGCGACCAGATTCGGTTCCCGCAGGACGTCGCGGTGGAGCGCGACGGCGAACGGCACGAACTCGGCCTGAACGCGCTCCCGGGTCGCGGGGGCGAGGCGGCGATGGACGTCGGGAGCGAGACCATCCGCCTCTACCGTGGCGTCATCGAGTCCGCGGAGACCATCATCCTGAACGGGCCAGCGGGCGTGTTCGAGGACGATAACTTCGGACGGGGGACCCGCGAGTTGTACGCGGCCGCGAGCGAGGTCGGCCACAGCATCGTCGGTGGTGGCGACACCGCCGCCGCCATCCGGAAGTTCGGGCTGTCCGGGTTCGACCACCTCTCGACGGGTGGCGGGGCGTGCCTCCAGATGTTGACGAACGGCGACCTCCCGGCGGTCGAGGCGCTCCGAGAGGCGCCCGCGTTCGAGGCGGAGTAGCGCGATGTTCGTCGAGACGGCTACAGCAATGGACGTCTCCGCGCTCGCTGACGCGTGGGTGGCGCTCGCGCGCGAGCAACGCGCGCACGACTCGCACCTGCTCGCCACCGAGAACCGCGCTCGCATCCGCGAATCGATGGCACACCACGTCGTCGAGGACACGTGCCTCGTCGCCAGACCGGACGACTGCGACGCGGACGGTGACGCGAACGGCGAAGCGAACGCGGATTCGGGCGGGAACGTGGATGCGGACGCCGAGGCGGATGGGGGTGCGACTGGCGCTCGCTTCCTCGGGTTCGTGACGTTCACCGTGGACGAAACGGGGTACGAGCTCGACGTCTCTGGGGGGACCGTCGAGAACCTGTACGTGGACCCCGAACATCGCGGTCATGGCATCGGCGCGGCACTCCTGGCGGCCGCAGAGTCGGAGCTCGCCGACCGGGGGGTGGACGTGGTCTCGCTCGAGGTGCTCGCGAACAACGAACGAGCGCGCGAGTTCTACGATCGCGTGGGGTACGGCGACCACCGCGTCGTCCTCGAAAAGCGAGTCGATGTCGAAACGGATACAAAGGGCAACCGTGGAGAATGAAACGCGCCAGGGGAGCATGGGCGGTTCATGCACTCGACTTGTAATCGAGACTTCGTGGGTTCGAATCCCACCCCTGGCTCTTCTGTCTCGAACGCGGGTGAGTGACGATTTTGCCGCCTGTTCTTCTCGTTGGAGGGAGCGCGAGTGACGAAGGGCCGACTCCGGTGTTTCGTGTTCGGTTCGAACGCGGTCAGTTTCTCCGAGAACGCCCCGAACACCGTCGCGGTGGTCCGTGACCAATAACCGCAAGACGCCTCAGACCGCCGTGTCGTATCCGGTCCGCATCTGGACACCAACCACGATTAGACCCGACAGAGCCTTTTTAGGAGTCCGTGACCGGGTTCTCGTAATGGCTATCAAGGAACCTGTGGATGAGCGAGCGTCGGTCGACTCCTGGGACCGCGTGTTCCGTGCGCTCGCCGCCGAGCCGCGTCGGCAGATCGTGATGTCACTCGCGGAGTCGTCGCCCGAACGAGAGCTGTCGTTGCCGGAGGCGGCGAACCCGTCGTCCATGTTACAGGATCCCGACGAACTCATGGTCGAACTCTTGCACGAACACCTGCCGATCCCGGAGGGCGGCGACTACGTGGAGTCGTTCCGGACGCCGTTGGGGGTGCGTGGTGGCCCGGCGTTCGACGAGGTCGCGGTCGTCCTGGAGTCGTTACTGACGTGCGTCGACGACGTCCCCGACCAGCTGGTGGTCGGCTGTCAGCGACTGGAAGCGGCCCGGGGGATGCTAGCGGAATGAATCCCGACGACACGCTCTTGCACGACATCGTGCGAGCGCTCGCGACCGTGGAGTGCTGTGCGCCCCACGAATTGCAGTTCGCACTCCACGATTACGTGGATACGACGGCGATCGAGCGGCTGGCGGCGATGGACGACGCGGAGTGGTCGCTGTCGTTCGACGTCCCCGATCACGTGGTGGCGGTGCACTCCGACGGTCGAATCGTCGTCGACGATGCGGTCATCCACGGCGAGAGCGAACTGGACGCGTCGGGGTCGACGTGACGTCTCGTGCGAGCTGAACTGTTCGGTTGAACCGGCTGACGCGAGTTCCGGGGGGTCGGTCCGGCCGTCTGCGTCGGACTGTCGGGCCCTCGGGTCGCCGGGGACTTCACATAACACCGCGAACTGTCAGATGTTAGGTTGATGGTCGCGGCATTTATCAAGGATTGACTCTATGGGTCCAACGTGGCAGCCAACGACGGTCAAGAGGGAAGCGGTCCACCGGACGAGGGCCTGGAGGTGCTCGTCGTCGACGACGAGTCCCGCCTAGCAGACTTGTTCGCCGCCTGGCTAGACGCCGAATACGAGGTGGAGGCCGCATACGACGGTGAGTCGGCACTAGAACTGATGTCCGAGTCCGTCCAAGTCGTCCTCCTGGACCGACGGATGCCGGGGCTCTCCGGCGACGAAGTGCTCGAAGAGATCCGCGACCGCGGCTACGAGTGTAGCGTCGTGATGGTGACCGCGGTCGACCCTGACTTCGACATCATCGAGATGGGGTTCGACGACTACCTCGTCAAGCCCGTCTCGAAGGACGAACTCATGGACGTCGTCGAGAACGTCCAGTCGCGGTCGTCCTACGAGAGCGACATCCAGGAGTACTACGCGCTCGTCTCGAAGAAGAGCTTGTTGGAGTCCGAGAAGTCCGAGCGCGAACTCGAGGACAACGACGAGTACCAGGACCTCTCCGAGCGCGTCGACGAACTCCGCGGTCGCGTCGACGAAGCCGTCGACGGTATGCAGGACCACGACGACTTCGTCGGGGCGTTCCAGGACCTCCCCGGCGAACAGTAGTCGACGGTCGCGAACGAAGTTAGAGTACGTCGACGTCGCGGAATTCGAAGCGCGCACCGCCTCCCTCGCCCTCCACGACGTCAGTCCGCCACCCGTGAGCGGACGCCACTTCTCGAACCACCCAGAGGCCGATGCCGAGGCCGTCCTCTGCAGTGGTGAACTCGGTGTCGAACGCGTTCTCGCGGACCTCGTCCGGCATCCCGTGGCCGTCGTCTTCGACGTAGAATCCATGGGGCGTCCCTGCGTCGTCGGTCGTGAACTCGAACCCGCCAGTGTGTGCGTCGTCGAGCGTGCCGACGCTGACGGTCACGTCACGGCCGCCGTGCTCGACGGCGTTCCGGAAGAGGTTCTCGAACGATCGGAGGAGTCGCGACCGGTCTGCGCCGAACCGGACGTCGGCCTCGACGACGAGCGAGGCGTCCTTCGTGTCGACGTTCGACCACGCCTCCTGCGTCACGCTCCGCAGGTCGACGGATTCGGTATCCGTGACCGTTTGACCCTGTCTCGCGATCGCGAGAACGTCCTCGATGATCTCCTCCATCCGACCGAGGCCGTCCGCGACGTGCTCGAGGTAGCCCGCGACCGCTTCGTCGCTCTCCTCCATCGCTAGGTCGAGGTAGCCCTGCGAGACGCCCAGTGGATTCCGGAGGTCGTGACTGACGATGCTCGCGAACGCCTCCAGGCGCTCGTTCTGGCGCTCCAGTTCTTGCTCTCGGCGCTTGCGCTCGGTGATGTCGCGGACGACGCCGACGGTCCCACGGAAGTCTTCGTCGAACGGCAACAGCGCGATCTGGGCCTCGCCAGGATACGGCTCGCCGTTCTTCGGATGCACCGTCACCTCCTTGGTCTCCGCGGTCATCTGGTCCTCGTCGTACATCTGTCGGACCAACTGTCGGCCCGCGTCGACGGCGTCGTCGTCGAGGATGATGGAGATGTGCTCGCCGAGCAACCCCTCCCGCGAGTACCCCGTCATCTCCATGAGCCCGTTGTTCACGGTCATGAAGTGTCCGTCCGAGTCGAGCGCGTACATGCCGTCGCCGACCGTCTCGACGAGGCGCTCGTAGCGCTTCAGGATGCGTTCCTGCTGGTCGATGCGTCCCCGGATCGCCATCGTGTCGAGGACGTGCGACACCGTCGTCGACACCTCGTCGATCGCGGACACCTCCATGTCGTCGAAGCCCTCGGGGTCGGTGCCGTACACGCCGAGGACGCCGTACAGTTCGTCCTCGACGTACAGCGGTGCGACGAGCACGCTCGTACAGCCACGTTCGTGTGCCGCGTCCGCCCACGGTACCCGCAAGGGATGGTCGGTGACGTCGTCGACGACCTGGACCTCGCGCGTCCGCAACGCCCGGTCGACGACGCTCCCGCCGCCGACGGGGAACGTCGTACTCACCGGCCAGTCGTCGATGCCGTCGGCCACCCACGGCACGACCTGGCCCTCGCCGCGGTCGTACTCGCCGATGAACGAGAACGCGTACCGGCCACCGAGCGTCAGTTGCTCGCAGACCGCCGACTCGATGTCCATCGGCGACTCGGCATCGACGAGCGCACGCTTGACGTCGCGAACGACGTCCTCCGGTCGATTCCCGCCCGGCGGTGCAGCGTCGGTGCCACCGGGCGTTCGCACCACCGAGTTCGCGACCCACCCCGCGAACGCGTCGTCGCTCCCGGGTTCGCCGACGCCGTCCAGGTACTCGACGACCTCCATGATCGCCGCTCCCTCGCCGCGCTCGGTCGCGTACTCCGAGAGCACGAGGAGCGTCAGCTCCGGGTGTCGTTCCCGTGCCGCCTGCAAGATCGCGGGTGCGGCCGTGATCGTGTCCACGTCGGTGACGACGCAGTCCGTCTCGCCGGCCGCAAGTTCGTCGATGATACCGTCGAATCCGGCGGCCGTCTCGACGCTGACGTTCGGGTACGACCACTCCAGGGGTGCGGCGAGCCGGTCGCGTAACTGGGCGTCGTTGCTGATGACGAGGACCGTGTTCGTCGCAGTCATCGAATGTCGTTCCTCCCACGCCCACCACCCCTGCGTGGTCGTGGTATAGCTACCTGCATGGTTCTTCATTCCCCGTAATAACGCTTGCCGTTGGGGTGAACGCATCCCAGTCCAGGCGACGACCGGGACCCGGGGACGTATCGACTCGGAGAAACGCGGCGCTCAGGTCCCGGGGCGTTCAGGTCCCGGGGCGCTGCCCGTAGATGAGGTTGCGCTGGACCTCGTTCGCGCCCTCGTAGATGACGGGGATGCGGACGTCGCGGTAGACCCTGGAGATGCGGCGGTCGTGGAACACCGAGCGGCCGCCGTGGAACTGCATCCCTTGCTCCGCGCAGTCCACCGCGGTTTCGGTGGCTTTCGTCTTCGCCATCGCCGCCCAGTACCCCGAGTCCTCGTGGTTCTCGACCTTCTCCGCGGCACGCCACGTGAGCGCTCGCGAGCTCTCGAAGTCCATGAGCATGTCCGCAAGCCCGTGCTGGACGGCCTGGAACTCGCTGACCGTGCGCCCGAACTGTTCGCGTTCGTGCGTGAACTCCCACGCTTCCTCGATCGCGGCGGCCGCGAGTCCGATGCCGTGCCCGGCGACGACGACCCGTCCGAAGTTGAAGAACTCCGCGAGCATCAGGAACCCGTTCCCCTCGAACCCGATGCGGTTCTCCTCGGGAATCCTGGCGTCCTCGAACGTGATGTGCGCCTGCTTCGACGCCCGGAACCCCATCTTCTCGGGGACGTGCTCGGCGTCGTATCCATCGATGTCGGTCGGTACGATGAACAGCGAGTGGTTCCCGTACCGGTTATCGGAGTCGTCCGTGCGCGCGTACAGCGTGATCCAGTCCGCCTCCACGCCGTTCCCGATCCAGTACTTCTCGCCGTTCAGGACGTACTCGTCGCCGTCCTTCTCCGCGGTCGTACTGACGCCGGAGAGGTCGCTCCCGGTGTCGGGTTCGGACACCGCCAGCCCCGAGATCTCCTCGCCCTCGGCGACCGGCCGCAGGTACTCCTCCTTCTGGTCCTCGTCGCCGTGGTCGTACACGATCTCGCACCCGAAGCTCGCGAGCTGGAGCGTCAGCGCGATGCCGGCGTCCGCGCGATAGAACTCCTCGGTCATCGCGAGCAACTCGGGGAGACTCAGCCCGCGGCCCCCGTACTCCTCGGGGATGTCCTGCGCCACGAGGTTCGCGTCCTGGCCCGCCTCCAGGATCTCCCAGGGGTACTCGCCGGTCCTGAAGTGCTCCTCGGCGTTCGGCGCGATGTGTTCCTCGGCGAACTCGCGCGCTTCCTGCTTGATGTCGTGAGCCGCCTCCGGGACGATGCTCTCGTCTAGCAGTTCCATACGCGGCCTTCGGGCCTCGGGAACATATACCGTGGGGCGGGCTCACAACTCGAACGAAACGACTCCTCCCTAGCTGGCGAGGGCGAAACGACTCCACTCCAGCTGGCGAGACTCTACCCGTATGATCCACGGTAGCCGGTGTCCTCGAACCAGAACGCGAGACCGTCGCCGTCCGGGTCGATCCACGCGGTCACGTCCTCGATGTCGCTCGCGTCAGTGTGGTAGACGATCGCGTCGACGTCGTCGCCCGCCTCCCGGAACGTGACGAGGGCGTCCCTGAGCGCGTCGCGCTGGAGGACCTGTTCGAGGACGAGCGTCTGCAGGTCGCTCCCGTCGCGACCGTCGGACTCGGGGACCTCCCGCAGGCGGAGCGTCGCGACCGACGACTCGTCGGCGGTCGTGTACACGTGTCGGACGCCGGCCTCGTCGCGGACGTGGTCGACCGCGTCGCTCGCCTCGAACGCGGGCTGCTGGCCGACGAGCGAGACGAGCGCCGCCGTCGGCTTCGTACCCTCGTCGTCGTCGACCTCGACCGGACCGGGAATCGTGAGGTCGGCGGGATACGCGACCGCGTACGTGCCTTCGCCGAGCCCGCCGACGCTCGTGGGGTCCTCGGGCGACGGCGCGTTCGGGTTCGTGTAGAAGGAGAGCTCGACCTCGCTCGTCCGTCCCGGCAGGACGTGCGAGAGGTCGCCGACGCTCGATAGCGGCGCGATCGGGTACCAGTCGTCGTCGACGAACTTGTACAACGCCCACGACCGTCGACCGGCGACGACCGACCGCCAGCGCTGGTTGTGGAAGACCAAGCGCGTACTCCCACCCCGTAACCCCAGCGACTGCATCTGCGGTTCGACGAACAGCCGCGGGTCGGGGTCGTGGAACCAGCGCGTCCCCGCGAACCCGGGGAGGTCCGGGACGTCCGCCTCCTCGAACCTCGACCTATCGGGCTGGACGAGGTCGAACGACGACACGTGGAACGACCAGCCGGCGTCGGCCTCGAACTCGAACGTCCCGCTCGGCAGACAGACGCTACTGGACCACGGCGTCACGAGGTAGTACTCTCGCCCGACGGACTCGCCGGGGTCGAGGACGACGGTCCCCGTCGTCGGCTCCGGGAACGGCTGCTGTCGCGTCCGCCAGCATCCCAGATCGCGTTTGACGACGTCGTCCATCTCGACGCCAGCGCGACGCGGCACCAGGAGCATCTCGCGTGGCCCGTCCATCGCTTCGCCATGGTACCCGCTCAGTGGCGGCGTCGCACCGGCCGGGAGTTCCACGGGGGCCTCCGCGCTCTCGGCGAGGCCGATGCTCGCGAACAACGTCGCAGGCCCCGCCTCGGAGGGGGGTTCGGTCACGCCGACCGTGATACCGACCTTCGACGGGATGTCCCACGGTCTCGTGACGACGACCTCGTGGTCGTCGTCGCCCGGCACCTCGAACCCGCTCTCCAGGCCTCTCGGGGGCCCGTCGTAGTCGAGGGCGGTCGTCGGTTCTGTCGTCGTCTCGTCCACGTCGAACGGATCCGGCGGTCGCTCCGTCGATTCGAGGGCGGAACACCCCGCAGTCGCAGACGTGGACGCGGCCGCGGCGAGGGCGGTGAGGAGGGCACGACGGCGCATACCCTAACGTTCGCAAGGAACGACAAAAATCCCCTTCGTGTGCCGCCAACGTCTCCGTGCGTTCGCGACGGACGCCGAGTCGCGGCGACGCCGTCAGTCGTCCTCGGGCGCGGCGTCCTCGGGGACTTTCCCCTCGACGAGGCTCTCCTCGGCGTACTCCTCGCGCAACACCTTCTTGTTGAACTTCCCGGTCGCCGTCTTCGGGACCTCGTCGATGAACATGACGTCGTCGGGCACCCACCACTTCGGGTACTCGGCTTCGATCGTCGACAACGCCGCCTCCCTGACGGCGTCGGGGTCAGCGCCTTCTCTGGGGACGACGAACGCCACCGGTCGTTCCTGCCAGCGCTCGTGGGGCACGCCGATGACGGTCGCTTCCGCGACGTCGTCGACCGCCATCAGCGCGTTCTCCAGTTCCACGCTCGAGATCCACTCGCCGCCGGACTTGATGACGTCCTTCGCCCGGTCGACGATCTTCACGTACCCCTCCTCGTCGACGGTGACGACGTCACCCGTCTTCAGCCAGCCGTCCTCGAAGTCCGCCTCGTTCGCGTCCGGCCGCTCGAAGTACTCCTGGGTCACCCACGGGCCCTTCACCCAGAGTTCGCCGAAGTCCTCGCCGTTCCAGGGCACCTCGGAGCCGTCGTCGCCAATGACCTTCATCTCCAGGCCCGGCACGAGGAGGCCCTGCTTCGCACGTTTCGCGTACTGGTCCGCCTTGTCCCACTCCTCCATCCCGGGCTTGAGGTGGCTCGCGGTGCCGAGCGGACTCATCTCCGTCATCCCCCACGCGTGCAGGACGGTGACGTCGTACTCCTCGTCGAACGTCTGGATGAGCGACTCCGGTGCCGCACTGCCACCGATGATGATGCGTTCGAGCGACGACAGGTCGACCTCGTTCTCCTTCGCGTACTCGAGCAACCCGAGCCAGACGGTGGGAACGCCCGCGGTTAGCGTCACGCCCTCCTCCTCTATGAGTCGCGCGACGTCCTCGGGCTCCGGCGACGGCCCAGGATACACGTGCTTGGCACCTGCGGCGGTCGCCGTGAACGGCATCCCCCACGCGTTCACGTGGAACATCGGCACGAGCGGCATCAGGACCTCGTCGGCGCCGATACCGATTCCGGACTCGGGGAGCGTCGCCATCGTGTGCGCCCATAGCATCTCCTGGGTGTACTCGACGCCCTTCGGTTTCCCCGTCGTCCCGCTCGTGTAACACATGCCCGCGGGCTGGTCGCCCGGCAGGTCCGGCCAGTCGTACTCCGTATCGTAGCCCTCGACGAAGTCCTCGTAGCTCGTGACGGGCGAAAGCGACGTCTCGGGGACTTCGCTGCTCGTGACGACGAACTGCTTCACGCCGTCGAACGCCTCGTCGTCGGCCGCCCCCTCTAGCTTCTCCAGCAGCGAGGGACTGACGAACAGCAACTGGTCGTCGGCGTTCTCGACGATGTACTGGATGTGGTGGTCCGGCAGGAGCGGGTTGATGGTGTGCAGTTGCGCCCCCATGCTCGGGATGCCGAAGTACGTCTCGAAGTGCCAGTGGTCGTTCCAGCAGAACGTCCCGACGCGGTCGCCGTGCTCGATGCCGGCGTCGTCGAGCGCGTGCGCGAGCTGAGCGACGCGGTCGGCGTACTCAGCGTACCCGTACCGCTTCTGGCCTTCGAGCGTCCGAGAGACGATCTCTCGGTCGGAGAACATCTTGGCTGCGCGCCACAGGAACGGTCGAAGTGTCTGCGATGAGCCTCCTGGCATATCATGCACTCTACGGGGGAGGGTCTTGTGCTTTGCCCACACGTAGCGCGGGTGCCGGAACTCGGCGACCGTCGTCTCGCGGTTCGCTCGGTCGCGAAGTCAGGGTCGCGGTCGTGGAGCCTGGGCTTGCTCGCTACGTCGAGGTCGCGGAGCCCGCCACAATCACTAAATTCGACGTCCGTGCACTACGGGCATGGACGTCAGCGAACTGATGACGACGGACGTGGTGACCGTGGACGTCGACGACACGATGTGGGACGCCGCGGACCTGATGCTCCAGCACAGCGCCGGGAGCGTCGTCGTCCTGGACGGCGACGCACCCGAGGGCATCGTGACGCGCACCGACGCGTTGCGAGCGGCGTACCTCTCCAGGAGCGCACTCAGCGAGATCCCGGTGTCGCGAGAGATGAGCGCTCCGCTCGTCACGACGACTGCGACGACGAGCGTCGCGGACGCTGTCGACGAGATGGCCGAACACGACCTCAAGCGCTTGCCGGTCGAGGAGGACCTCGACGTGGTCGGAATCGTCACGACGACGGACATCGCTCGCGCCCAACCCGACATCCTCGCGGAATCGTCCGTCGTCGAAGAGTAAGCCACGTCCGACCACGGACCGACACCTCAGGCGGGTTGCCGTGCGCCGAACGGCAGTACCGACGGTACCTTACAGCGGAGTTCCGGTCGCTGCTCGCCCCACGGTCCAGGTTCGTAGTCCTCGGGGTCGGGCGACCCTGGTTCCAGCATCGCTTCGACGTCGAACCCGGCGTCGCAGAGGGCATCGTGGAAGTCGCTCACCGCGTTCCGGTGGGTCACCAGGTCCGGGAGGTCCGGGCCGGCGTCGCGGACGTGCCGGCCGGTGTCGAAGTAGCTCTCCGCGACCGCGCCCGTCTCCAGGTCGAGGAGTCGATAGTACGGATGCGGCGTCGGGACGCGAACCGGTCGCCGGGTTGGAGGACGCGGAAGGCTTCCTCGAACGCCGCCGACAGGTCCACGCCCGTGACGGTCGCGCCCCGTGACGCGAGTTCGACCGTGCATTGCCCGCCGCCACAGCCGAGTTCGAGGCCGTCAGCGTCCTCGACGCGTCCGAGCATCGTCTCGTCGTCGATCGTCGGACCCAGACCACCCCCAGTGGAGGCCGACGTCGATGTCGGACTCCTCCTTGAAGTCCGACGCCGTCGCCTCCCACCACTCGCGGACCTCGTCAGTCATGCCTTCGAGTACTCCAGAACCTTGCAAATGTCTTCTCCCGGTACGAGCCCCGCTAGCGTGCTACGAGGGAGTGCCGGAGGCACAAACGCTATTCCATCCGCGTTCCCTTCCAGTCGTATGTACCTCCCCGACGAGACGTGGCCCGACCTCGGCGAGTACTTCGCGAGCGAGTCCCTCGCGCTCGTCCCGGTCGGTTCGACGGAACAGCACGGCCCGCACCTTCCCGAATCCACCGACCACGCCATCGCGGAAGCGCTCGCTCGCGAGGCCGCCGACCGCGCCGGCTTCCTCTGCACCGCCCCGGTCCGGGTCGGCGTCAGCACGCACCACATGCAGTTCCACGGGACGATGAGCGTCGACCCGCCCGCGTTCCGCGACTACGTGGAGAGCCTCACGCGGAACCTCACCGAACACGGCGTCGACCGCATCGTGTACGTGAACGCTCACGGCGGGAACATGGAGCACCTCCGCGAGGTCGGGCGTCGCGTGCGCGAGGACGAACTCGCGTACGCCATCGAGTGGATGTGGGACGAATCCATCCCGGAACTCGTCGACGAGTTATTCGCACATAACGGCCCCCACGGCGGCCCGAAGGAGACCGCGATGCTCATGCACCTCGACCCCGCGAACGTCCACGTGGACCGTCTCGAGGATGCCCGCGACGGCGGGCGCGTCCACCTCGAAGACGGCGAGCCGACGATTCACGGCGCGCGGAACTACTACGACGCCATCGACAACTCCCCGAACGGCGTGTTCGGCGACCAGACCGACGCCACCCCCGAGAAGGGCGAGACGTTGTTCGAGGCGGCGACCGACGAACTCGTCGCGCTCTGTTCCTGGCTCGACGACCGCGCGTTCGAGGACCTCATGGCGAAACCCCACGCCGACTGATCGGTCGTCCGCGACGCCGGAGAGCGCTCGCCGGGGTCGTGTTTCGAAACGAATATGACGATTGTCCGGTCAGGTTCGGGCATGGACGAGCGCCTCCAGCAGCACGCCGAGATCATCGTGGAGCATAGCACGCGCGTCGAACCCGACGACAACGTCATCGTGAACGCGCCGCTCGAAGCGGAAGACCTCGCCATCGCCGTGATGGAGAAACTCGGCGAGGTCGGCGCGACCGCCACCCTGAACCTCGGGTCGTCGCGCGCGAGTCGCGCCTACCAGCTCGCGATGGACGACGACGAGTGGGAGACGCCCGAGCACGTCCTCGCGATGATCGAGGAGACTGACGTCTCCATCTCGATCCGCGGAGATTCGAACACGTTCGAGTCCAGCGACGTCCCGCCGGAGACGAACCAGGCCCGCCAACAGGAGATGGGGCCGATCATGGACGAGTACATGCAGAAGCGCTGGCTCGGCACGCAGTTCCCGGCGCCGGGGAACGCGCAGGACGCCGAGATGAGTACCGAGGGCTACGCCGACTTCGTGTTCAACGCCGTGAACAAGGACTGGGACGAGCAGGAGGCGTTCCAGGAGAACATGGTCGAGATCCTCGACCCCGCCGACGAGGTCCGTATCGTGAGCGGTGATACGACGGACGTGACGATGAGCGTCGACGGGAACCCGACGAAGAACGACTGGGCGGAGCACAACCTCCCCGGCGGCGAGGTGTTCACCGCACCACAGCCCGACAGCGTGGAGGGCGAGGTGCTGTTCGACATGCCCGTGATGGTGCAGAGCCGCGAGATCACGAACGTCTACCTGCGGTTCGAGGACGGCGAGGTCGTCGAGCATTCGGCGGACAAGAACGAGGAGGTCCTCACGTCGGTCCTGAACACGGACGAGGGCGCGAGCCGTCTGGGCGAGCTCGGTATCGGGATGAACCGCGACATCGACCGGTTCACGTACAACATGCTGTTCGACGAGAAGATGGGCGATACCGTCCACATGGCGATCGGGCGGGCGTACGACGACACGGTCGGCGAAGGGAACGAGGTCAACGACTCTACGGTCCATCAGGACATGATCGTGGACATGAGCGAGGATTCGCGCATCGAGGTCGACGGCGAGGTCGTCCAGCGCAACGGGACGTTCAAGTTCGAGGACGGGTTCGAGGACGAAGCCTAACCCTCGTGGATGGGCGTAGAGGCGTGGTGAGATCGCGCTCGACCCTTCGCTTCGTGGATGCGACCCGGTGGGACGGTACCGTCCTGTGGTTTCGCCGTGTTCTCCGACGAAACGCTTTTGAATAGTCGATGATTAAGCGAAACTGAGCTTGGAATCAACGTCTGTCGAACGTACTCATGGTTGGTCTCTAATTATACACTCCTTCATATTAGTAGAGCTATACTAATCGTATCGGTTTTCATAGCGCAATACTTGACGCGGGGTCGTCTTCCCGAACCCAATGGGAATGTTGGGGCGAATCTTGCCAGCCGTCTTCACGGATAGTTTACGGACGAAATTCCTGACAGCGGGCGTCGTGGTGTTACTCGTCCTCGCCGGAATCGGCGGCGGCGTCTACGTCGCCGTCAGCGACGAACTGAACGAGGACGTCAAGTCTGACTTCTCCGAGGACGCCGCCGTCCAGGGTCAGACGCTCTCCGAGAAGATCACTGGCGTGGAACGTCGAGCGCAGACGCTCACGAAGACCGAACCGATACAGAACGACATCCCGACCGACGGGGCCGCACTCCTGCGTGGCGCCGACGAACCCTCCTACGTCGCCGCGGCACTCTACGTCAACTCCACCACTGGCGAGATGTACGTCCGCGCCGGCCAGGACTGGGGCCTGTTCAAACCGAACCGAACCGACCTGAAACTCAAGTACGCGAAGAAGGTCCGCGACGTCCAGGGCGACACGAGCACCGAGGTTGGCGTCTCCGAACCGTTCAGTATCCGTGACGACCGCCCGCCGGTTGCGCTCGTCGCGACCGAGGTCGAGAACCACCCCGAGCGCTCGATCGTGCTCGTCCTCGACCTCGAAGCGCTCTCGAACTCGACGCTCCCCGCGACGAACGACGGCTCGTACGCGGTCGTCACCAGCGAGGGGAAGACCGTGCTCTCGCGGGACACCGACTCGATCCTGGAACCCGACGCGGTCGCGACCAGCGGCCTCGACCTCTCGAAGTCCTTCGACCGCGTCGCCGACGAGAACGGCAACGAGACGGTCGTCGGCATCGCGAACGTCGGCACGAACGACTGGGAGATGACGCGGCGGACGTCCGCACAGAACGCGTTCCAGTTGCAGTCGTTCGTCGAGTTCGGTATCGCCGGGATGCTCGGCGCCGTCGCACTCGTCCTGGGCGTCGTCGGGCTGACGCTCGTCCGGAACACCGTCGGCGGCATCACGACGCTCTCCGGGCACGCACGCCGGCTCCGGGAGGGCGACCTCGATACGGCCGTGACCGTCGAGCGAAGCGACGAACTCGGGGAGCTCGGTGGCGCGTTCGACGAGATGCGGGAATCGCTCCGGGACCAGATCGCGGCGGCGCGTGCCGCTCGCGAGGAAGCGGAGGAGCGCCGCGAAGCCGCGGACGCGTTCTCCGAGCACCTCCAGTCCAAGGCCGATGCGTACAGCGAGACGATGGATGCGTGCGCCGACGGCGACCTCACCCTGCGTCTCGACGGCTCGACCGAGAGCGAGGCGATGACGGCGGTCGCACGGTCGTTCAACGACATGATGGAGGACCTCGAAGCGACGGTGCGGGCGACTCGCGAGTTCGCGCAGGCCGTCGAGGGCGAGTCCGGGAGCGTCGCGACGTCGACGGGCGAGGTCCGGCAGGCGAGCGCGCAAGTGACCGAGTCCGTCCAGGAGATCTCCGTCGGGACCGACGAGCAACGCGAGAAGCTGGAGTCGGTGAGTTCGGAGATGGAGAGCCTCGCGACGACGACCGAGGAGATCGCGGCATCCGCGAACGAGGTCGCCGACACCGCCGAACGGTCGGCGTCCGTCGGTCGCGACGGGAAGGCCGCCGCGGAAGACGCCATCGAGGGCATGCGCGCGATCGAGGGCGAGACCGAGGACGCGGTCGCGGAGATCGACGCGCTCGAGACGCAGATGCGCGAGGTCGACAAGCTCGTGGAGTTCATCTCCGACGTCGCGCACCAGACGAACATGCTCGCGTTGAACGCGAACATCGAGGCGTCGCGTGGCGGAAGTTCGAGCGCGGGCGACGACGGGTTCCAGGTCGTCGCACAGGAGGTCAAGGAACTCGCCGAGGAGGCGAAGGAGGCGGCGGAGGACATCGAGGCGCGATTGGAGCGCATCGACGAGCAGACCGAACGCACGGCGTCGCAGGTGCGTGCGGTGAACGAGCACGTCTCGGAGAACGCGGACTCGGTGCTGGCGGCGGCGTCCGCGCTCGACGAGGTCGCGGAGTACGCCCAGGAGACGAACACGGGCGTCCAGGAGATCTCGGCGGCGACCGAGGAGCAGGCGGCGAGTACTGAGGAGGTCGTCGCGATGACGGAGGGGGCGACGGAGATCAGTAATCGGACGGCGTCGGAGGCGGAGACGGTCGCGGCGGCGGCCGAGGAGCAGACGGCGAACCTCGCGGACGTCTCCGGGAGCGCGGACCGGTTGAGTCAGCGCGCGAGCGACCTCTGGGATGCACTGGCGGCGTTCGAGGTCGCGTCGGACGGAACTGAAGGCGACGCCGCGGAAGACGACGGCGAGGGCGGCGATGAACGCGTCGCGGAGTTGCCGTCGACGGACGGCGGCGCGACCGACGTCGACTTCGGTGACGACGACGGCGACGCCGGCGACGACTTCGAGTGGTCGGTCGACGAGTGACTCGACGGTCAGTCACCGGTCGACGCGGTAGCTAACGGCGATTCCCTCGCCGAGCGGGAGGACGACCGTCTCGAAGTCTGAGTCGGCGCGGACGGTCGCGAGGTACTCGGCGATGCCTATCGTCGCGTCGCTCGCGTCCGCGAGCGCGGTCTCGGTGGGGTCGCCGTCGCCGGGACCGTCCGCGAAGTGCGCGAGGAGAGCGTCGAAGTCGACGATGCCGGCGCTCATCGCGTTGTCCGCGACGACGGCACCGCCTTGCGGGACCTGGTCGCGGACGGCGGCGAACGCGTCGGCGTACCGCTCCTTCTGGTGGTCGATGAGCACCACGTCGAACTCGCCGTCGTAGCGCCCGATTGCGTCCATGGCGTCGCCGTGCTCGTACGCCGCGAGGTGGCCGTACCCGCCCCGGGTCATGAACTCGCGTCCGTCGTCGAGTTCGGCGGCGTCGAACTCGGTGAGGACGACCTCCCCGTCGTCGGGGAGTGCGCCCGCGAACCAGTACGCGCTATACCCGAAGCCCGACCCGAACTCGAACACGCGCTCGGCGTCGACCATCCGCGCAAGCACCCGCAGGAATCCGCCGACGCCGGGGCCGACGTGCGGGAAGTCCAGTTCCTCGGCGTACGCGTCCATCTCGCGAGCGACGTCGTCGGGCTCGGGCGCGAGCGCGTCGGTGAACCGCGTGACATCGTCCCAGTTCATGTTCGAGCGTGCGCGGGACTGACAGGTAAGGTTTCCCTCGATGCGCCGGCGTTACGGTCGGTCGCCGCCGTCGGCGACGGCGAGCACGATATCGGCTTTCAGCGACTACAGCTTCAGCGTCTCGTTCACCTCCGTGACCTGTCACGTGTCCCGGACCAGGTTTACGTCGAAGAAGAGCGCAACGGCTGCGAGTAGAGAACCGATCCGCCCGGTCATTTCACACAACATCCTCGCATCCGCTGTACTCGTGCCTCCCCACCACGCGGCGGGCCGCCGGTGGGCTTTTTGACGCTTCCAGCCGAAAGCCGACGTATGACGGAGTTAGCCGACGTGGTGGACGGACTGGTGCACGCGGAGACGCAGGTGAGCGAGGACGGCGTCGACCTCACGGTCGCCGCGATCCACGAGGTGGCGTCGCCGGGGCGGGTCGACTTCGGCGACGACGAACTCGAGGAAGCCGAATTGGAACCCTGCGAGTTGACGCGCCGGAACCCCGACGACGAGTACCAGTGGTGGCACCTCGACGCCGGCCAGTACGTCGTCCAGTACAACGAGTTCTACGTGGGCGACCGGCCGGCGAGCCTGCAGGCGCGGAACAAGGTGCTCGCGCGCGGTGCGTCGCATCCGTCCTTGCGCGTCGACGACCACCTGCCGCTCGTCCCGCTGTCCGTCGGCGGTGCTGGCATCAGAATCAAGGAGAACGCGCGGGTCTCGCGACTGTTCGTTCCGGTCGAGGACGAATAGTTCGAGCACGCGCTCGGCACGAGGCGGCCGTAGGGCTGACGTTCTACGTGTGACGAAGGAGATGACACCCTGAGTAGACAACGGTGAGTGTTAATATCTCTCACTACGTATTTGCCGTATGAATCTGGGGTGGCACGGCTTCGACCGCGACCCACTGATCGAACCCTCGACGGTACGCTGGACGGTCCGCGAGAATGACGAGCACGTTCGTGCCGTCGCGGACGTCCCCGCAGTCGTCCCACGAGAAGAACTCGGGTACGTCGCGACCGATAGCGGCGTAGGGCTGTTCATTGAGACGCCCGACCACCTCCAGGCGACCGTCTGCTTCCCCGCGACGGTCGAACCGACTCCCGTCTCCGTCTCCTACAACAACGCCATCGTCGAGATCGTGTTCGCGAGAGCGACGCCAGTCCTAGAGTGACCGCACCCAGCACGCGACCACTTCGGTCTCGCAACGATTCAGCACGACCACCTCAGTCCCGCCACGACCGCACCTAGTCGCGAGCGGCCGCCAAGAGCGCCCGGACGCGCTCCTCGACGACGTCGTTCGTCGTCTCGCCGTCGCGTTTCGTCGCCGTGCCGACGACGACGCCATCAGCGACATCGAGCGTGCGACCGACCGTGTCCGCGGTCACGCCACTGCCGACGAACACCGGCGTCTCCGGTGCGACGTCGTCGACGACGTCCCTGACCGTGGCGAGCGTGTCGTCGTCGGTCGGCCGCCCGGTGCCAGACCCGGACACGACCACGCCGTCCGCGAGGCCGCGTTCGAGGACGTCCGCGACGCGCTCGCGGAGCCCGCGGCCACCGAGTGCGGTCGCGTGCTTCACGTCGACGTCCGCGAGCACCGCGACGTCCGCATCCAGACGCTCGCGTTCGCGCATCGTCTCGAACGCACGCCCCTCGATGACGCCCTGGTCGGTGACGCTCGCCCCCACGTGGACGTTCACGCGAACGAACGACCCGCCGGCGGCCGCGGCCGCCGACAACGCCGCCGCCGCGTCGTTCCGGAGGACGTTCACGCCGACCGGAACGTCGACGGCTCGAACCACCTCTCGCGCGAGGACGCTCACGTCCGCGACCGTGTGCGTCGGAACCTCGCCCGGGTAGAACGGCGCGTCACCGAAGTTCTCCACCAGTACCGCGTCCACGCCACCCGCCTCGAGCGTCCGTGCGTCCGCGAGCGCTCGCTCGCGGATGCGCTCGCGGTCACCGCCGTACCCGGGTGCGCCTGGGAGCGCCGGCAGATGCACCATCCCCACGACCGGCGCGCTCGTCCCGAAGTAGTCCTCCACGTTCATGCTCGAGGGCTTGTGCCGCCGCCGACAAGACCGTTCGGCCTCCCAGCCGACCACGCGCCCATCTCGCCGATCGCGTCGCGACGCGAACGGTCACCAGGACGAACCGCCGCGTTCCCAGTACGAACGTTCAAGTATGGAGCCGCGGCCACACACGGCGATGCACTGACAGCCGGTGTGCGTCGGTCACGGCGGGCGCGTCACCCGCCGACGCACGCATCCCCCACGGGTGACCTGTTCGCCAAGACACCGCACGGCCAGCGTCGACGCCGACGACCGTGCCGACACCACCAGCCCCGTCCCTGCGGCGCCGGCAAACGGCCCGCATAGCGCGAGCGTTTTTCCGCCCGCCCCACAAAGCCAACGGGATGACCGACCTCTTCGACGACATCGACCTCCGGGGGCGCACCGCGCGCAACCGCGTGATGGTCTCGCCGATGTGCCAGTACTCCTGCGAACGCGAGGACGGCATGGCGACCGAGTGGCATCGCCAGCACCTCGAGTCGCGTGCCGTCGGCGGTGCCGGGATCGTGATGACCGAAGCGACCGCCGTCAGTCCCGACGGCCGCATCAGTCCGGCGGACCTGGGCATCTGGGACGACGACCACGTCGACGCACTCCAGCCCATCACCGAGTTCTGTGAGGACTACGGCGCACTCTCGGGCATCCAGCTCGCGCACGCCGGCCACAAGGGGAGCAAACAGCCGCCCTGGAACGGCTCTGCCCCGGTCACGCCCGAGGACGGCGGGTGGGTTGCACCGTCACCGAGCGCCGAGGCGTACCCGTGGCGACCCGACGACGCCGACGTCGACGACGACACCGACGAGAAGCGCGTGGAGACGCTGTCGACCGACGCTGTCGAAGCCGTCGTGGACGACTTCGCGACCGCGGCCGAACGCGCCCGAGAAGCCGGGTTCGACGTCGCCGAGGTGCACGCCGCACACGGCTACCTCCTCCACGAGTTCCTCTCCCCCGTCACGAACCGTCGAGACGACCGCTACGGCGGGAGCTTCGAGAACCGAACGCGACTCGTCAGGGACGTCTGCGAAGCAGTCCGCGACGTCTGGCCCGACGACCAGCCCGTGTTCGTCCGGTTCTCTGCGACGGACTGGCTCGCCGACCGCGAGAGCTGGACCGTCGACGACACCGCAACTCTCGCCGCCGACCTCGCGGCCGACGACGTCGTCGACCTCGTCGACGTCTCCGCCGGCGGCCTCCACCCCGACCAGTCCATCCCCAGCACCGGCCCGAACTACCAGGTGCCGTACGCCGAACGCGTCGGCGAGAGCGTCGGCGACGACGCACTCGTCGGCGCCGTCGGCGGCATCACCACGCCCGAACAAGCGGACGCTTTGATCCGGAACGACCGCGCGGACCTCGCCATCGTCGGCCGCCAGCACCTCCGGGACCCCTACTTCGCGTTGCACGCCGCCGAAGCACTCGACCGCGAGGACGCCCTCGAGTGGCCACGCCAGTACCGCCGCGCCGTCTGAACGCGACCAGTCGCTAACCGCGCCGTCTGAACGCGACCAGTCGCTAACCGCGCCGTCTGAACGCGACCAGTCGCTAACCGCGCCGTCGGCAACCGACCGAAGTAGTTGCCAGATTGGGGGCTTGGGCAACTATTATTCGCTCGCCGCGGGAAATATGAACACGATGCTCTACGCCCCGCCAGAACTGACGCGCGTCTCCCAGCAACAGATCGGGGCCACCGACGGAACGTGCCTGGTCGACGGTTTCTGCGTCTCCGCGCACGTCCTCACCGAAGTCACCGCCGCCGTCGCCACGCTCGCGTTCGCGGTCGCGTTCCTCTTCGCTCTCACGCGCCTCCACGACGCGTCCGACGCACTCGAGAACGAACGCGAACGAACGCGGAACGAACGCGACGCGTTCGAGTCGTTCGTCGAGGCCGTCGCGGACGTCAGCCCGGAGAATCCGAGACTCACCGACGGTGGTGCTCGCGCGGTCTCGCAGGGATCCAGTGGAACGCTCTCGACGGTCGTCGACGCGTACCGCGACACCGTCCTCGACCTCGACCACTACGACGACGAATACGACGACTCGCTCGCGGAGCACATGACCGCGGAACTCGGTGACGACGTCGCACTCGCGGTCAGCAACGGAGCGATACTCTCCCCACAGCTCCAGCAGACGCTGTGCGTCACTGGACTGCAAGCGAAGGACCGTCGAGAGAACTTGTTGACGGCCCTGGACGCCGAAGCGGACTCGTTGTCCTCGTGCACGCGACGGCTTCGTGACGTCGAACGCGACCTCGACGCGGTCGACGCGGACGCGTCGCGAGACCGTCCGAATCTGGTCGCGGACTGGCAGACCGTGCACGCCGCCGAAGACCGGACGGCGGACGTCCTCGAGGACCGACAGCGTGACATCCACGACCAGAAGCACGTCGTCGGCGGCGGCGACGGGCCGACCGCGGTCTACGAGTACGTGTACGGCGCACTCCCCTCGAGTTATCCGGTGCTGTCGGCCGCGACGAGTCTCCTCGAACGAACCCAGTCCGTCCGTCAGGACATCTCGCGGTCGTTCGTCAAACAGTAACGTCGAACGACGCCGTCAGCCACTCGACGCCGCTTCAGTTCTCCGTCCACTTGATCGAACAGCCCTGCGAGGGCTTCCAGTCGACGTCGACGGGTTCGTCCGCGAGCACGCTCTCTATCGCCTCGCGGATCTGGAAGCGCGTCGGGTCGTCGTCCGGATTCAGTGCGTCGTCCAGGCGGCCGTGGTATGCGAGCCGCCACTCGCCGTCGTCGGCGTGCTCGAACAGGAACGGGTCGGGCGTGCAGACCGCGCCGTAGGCCGCGGCGACGCCCTGTGATTCGTCGCGCAGGTACGCGTCGTACGCGATCGTCCCGTCCTCGACGTACTCCTGCATCGCCTCGAAGGAGTCTTCGGGGTACTCCTCGGCGTCGTTCGGGTTGATGCCGACGACCGCGACGTCGTCGTACTCGGCGGCGAGTTCGTTCAGGAGGTCGAACTTCGCCTTCGCGTACGGACAGTGATTGCACGTGAAGACGACGAGGAGTGCGTCGCTGTCCGTGAAGTCGTCGAGGCCGTACCGTTGACCGTCGGTTCCGGGGAGCGTGAAGTCCGGCGCGACGTCGCCGTCGTCGAGGGTGGAATCGGATTCCTTCAGAACCATACCGTCCTATAGGGGGTCGACCGGTTAAGAACTGGCGTTCGCGGTGGTGGTCGCCTCCAAGCAATGAATGGGGGCGTCGTGCGCAACCTGATGCAACTGGCTACTGGCGGACGTCGGAGCGACCTTCTGGAGCGTCCACGCTTAAGTGGCCTCCTGACTCACATGCGGGCATGCCGACTATCGACGTGTCCAACGAGCAACGTGCGTTCCTGCAGGCACTCCGAGACGAACTCCAGAACGAGGTCCAGTACGGGTCGGTGCGCGAGCAGGACGCGCTCCAGTACCTCATCGATCACTTCGAGGGTGGTGGCGACCTGGACGTGGACGCCGACGTCGAGGTGGACGACAGCGCGGTGGCGGAGGCGAGCGAGGAGGCGAGCGAGTCGACGAGTGCCGACGGTGGCGCGGTCACCGCGGACGCCGACGCGGGCGACGGCGCGGGGAGTACCGCTGAGGCGAGCGACGACGGTGGGTCGTCCTCAGGTGGGTCGTCGTCAGACACGGAGCAGGACGGCGAGGACCGCCTGAACGCGATGATGAACCTGCTCGACACGCACGACGACAAGTGGGGCGAGGCCTCGAAGGAGGACGCTCGCTACGAGGTCGACATGCCCGACGGCACCACCGAGTACGTCCAGACGAAGGACGACGTTCGCGCGCACATCTTCAAGAACTACGACTGACGGCGCGGACGAACTCGGCCGGTGGTCGGCTCTCGCGTCGAAATCGTGAGTTCGAACGTCTCGCCGATGCGGACGGTCGCGGTCGCGTTCGTCGGACGGTCGTCGGCGGCGGCGGTCGTCCGGACGAGCACGAGTTCCTCGTTCTCAGCGTTCAACGGCCCCATCTCGTCGGCAGTGAGTGCGAGGTGGAGGTCGTTGCCGTCGCGCTCGTAGCGCGTGAGCCGCTGGATCTGGGGCTGCCCGGGTTCGGTGTACTGGACCGCGACGACGGTTCGAGCCTGGAAGTCGGTCGCTTCGAGGAACCCGCGTGCGTCGGCGTTCAACTCGGACTCTTCGACCGTCTCGCGCCAGTCGCCGTCGAGGATGGCGACCGCGGCACTTCCCTCGTCCGACCTCGGCGGTAACACGTTCCCGACGCCGTCGCCGTCGTGGCTCTCCGTCTCGAGCAACTCGCACTCGGGGCACGCGGGCGTGAGCGGTCGCTCGGTCGTCGGTTCGGTCCCGGTCGTGGCGGTGGTCGTTCGCTCGGGCGTCGTCGCCGACCGGGTCGACGATACCGACTCGGGAGCCGTTCCGGCGGTCGACGTGTCGCCGTCGGGGAGCTGTTGGCAGCCGGTGACGCTGGCGCTGGTGCCAGCGGCGAGTGCGGCGAGGACGCGACGCCGCGAGGGAACCCGCTTGCGTTCGGAGGGCATCGGCAGGGAGTGCGTGCGCTTCCGTGAAGTGTCTTCACCCGAGGTCGGTCATCTTTCACCCGAGGTCGGATTTCCTCTCTGCGTCCGCGAGTGACGCCGGGGAAGAAACCCTTAACCCGATTCCGGATGGTCGTTCCTGTATGACTCGGGATTCGCGGGATGCGCTCCTGGACTGCCTCCTCGAGAACGCGCGGTACTCGACCGACGACCTGGCCCGGATGACGAACCTGGACGCGGCCGAGGTGGAGGAAGTACTCGCGGAGCTGGAGGCTGACGGCGTGATTCGGGGCTATCAGCCGGTGGTGGACTGGGAGCAGACGGACCGCGAGCGCATCCGCGCGATCGTGGAGATAAACGTCGAACTCGACCGCGAGACGGGGTACGCGGACATCGCGGCCCGGCTCGCTGGGTACGACGCCGTGGACACGCTCCGGCTCGTGTCCGGCGACTACGACTTCCACATCGAGATCGTCGGCGAGTCGATGCGGGACGTGTCGGCGTTCATCGCGGACGAGGTCGCGCCGCTTCCGGCGGTCACGCAGACGGTGACCCACTACGCGATGACGACGTACAAGGAGGCCGGCGTCGAGTTCGGTGACGGCGACGACGACGACCGCCTGTCGGTGTCTCCCTGAGGTGTCCTGATGGGGATCGAACTATCAGCGCGCGTCGACGCGGTTCCGCCGTCGGGCATCCGGAAGTTCTTCGAACTTGCGGAGGAGCGCGACGACGTCATCTCGCTGGGCGTGGGCGAACCGGACTTCGCGACGCCGTGGCGGGCGCGCACCGCCGCGATCGACTCGCTCGAACGTGGCCGGACGAGTTACACCGCCAACCGCGGGATGCTCGAACTCCGGGAAGCCATCAGCGACCACGTCGAGCGCGAGTACGACCTGGAGTACAGTGCGGACGAGGAGATACTCGTGACAGCGGGGGCGAGCGAGGCGGTCGACCTCGCGTTCCGTGCGTTCGTCGACCCGGGGGATACGGTCGCGGTCGCGGAGCCAGCGTACGTCTCGTACGCACCCGGTGTCACGTTCGCGGGCGGGGAGGTCCTCGGGGTGCCGACGCGCGAACGCGACGAGTTCCGGCTGACGCGGGAGGCACTGGAGGCGTCGGGTGCGAGCGACGCGGAGGTGCTCGTGCTGTGCTTCCCGAACAACCCGACGGGAGCGACGATGCGCGAGGAGCACCTGGAGCCGGTCGCGGCGTTCGCTCGCGAGCACGACCTCACCGTCATCAGCGACGAGATCTACGCGGCGCTCCAGTACGAGCACGACCACACGAGCATCGCGACGCTCCCCGGCATGCGCGAACGAACGGTCGTCGTGAACGGGTTCTCGAAGGCGTACGCGATGACGGGCCTCCGACTGGGGTACGTGATGGGGCCGTCGGAGGCCGTCATGGGCATGAACCGCATCCACCAGTACGCGATGCTCTCCGCGCCGACGACCGCCCAGTACGCCGCGCTCGAAGCGCTGGAGTCGTGCGACGATGCGGTCGACGAGATGGTGGCGGCGTACGACCGTCGCCGGAACTTCCTCCTGTCGCGGTTCGACGACATCGGCATGGACTGCTTCCGTGCGAAGGGCGCGTTCTACGCGTTCCCGGAGGTGCCGGGCGAGCGCACCGGCGACGAGTTCGCGGAGGCGCTCCTGAAGGAGGAGGGCGTCGCGGTCGTCCCCGGGAGCGTGTTCGGCGACGGCGGCGACGGCCACCTGCGCGTGTCGTACGCGACGGGAATGCAGGCGCTTCGCGAGGCAACCGACCGAATCGAGCGGTTCGTCGCCGAACACTGACGGCGCCCCTCGGTTCGCGTGGTAGGATAACGCACACCGCGGGAAGCTTCTTGCCGGTCCCGGTCGCCGTGCCAGTATGGACTACCGCGAAGTAGCATCGGACGACCCGGCGTTCGCCCGACTCGTCCGGCAGTCCTTCGATCCGACGAGCGGGCCGTTCGACCTCGAGGAGTTCGACCCCGACGAGGGGCCGGACACGGTCGGTGCCCGGCGTGGACTGTTCGACGGCGACGACCTCGTCGCGACCTGCAAGCACTACTGGTTCGACGTCGATCTCCGCGGCCGGAGCGTCGGCGCACCCGGGCTCTCCGTCGTCGCGTCGCCGCCCGAGCACCGCAGGGGCGGGAACGTTCGACGACTCCTCGAAGCGTCCCTGGACGAGTACCGCGAGCGCGGCGACCCCCTGAGCGTCCTCTGGCCGTTCTCCACGCCGTTCTACGGACAGTACGGGTGGGCGACGGCGAACCGGGCGGCCGAGTACGAGGTCGACCCCGACGACCTCGCGTTCGCGACGGACGCGGTCGCGACCGACGACGTCGAGTGGCGGCAGGTGACGCCCGACGACCCGACCGCGGTCGATGCCGTGGACGCGATCGACGCCGAGACGTGGACGGGCGCGCTCGCGCTCGACCGGAGCGAGGGATTCTGGCGGAATCGCGTGTTCCAGAGCTGGAAGACGGACCCGTTCGTGTACCTCGCCGAACGCGGCGACGACCCGGTCGCGTTCGCGGTCTACTACGTCAACGAGGACGACGGCCGGCGGCTGGACGTCAGGCACCACGGCGCGGTCGACCACGACGCCCTGCTCGCGCTCCTCGCGTTCTGTCACCACCACGACTCGCAGGTCGATACCGTCCGCTTCTACGCTCCCGTCGACTGGGGCGTCGAGCACGTCCTCGCCGACCCTGGCGCGGTCGAGACGACCGTTTACAGCGGGCCGATGGCGCGGCTCGTCGACGTTGCCGTCGCGCTCGAGACCGTCCCGTATCCCGGCGTCGACGCCGATTTCGTCCTCGACGTCGACGACCCGCTCACGGACTGGCACGACGACCCGCTCCGGCTCGCGGTCGCCGGCGATGCCGCGTCGTGCGAACGCACGCCAGACGCGACGCCCGACGTCGAACTCGGCGTCGGCGACCTCACGCAACTCGTCGTCGGAACGCGCTCCGCACGCGAACTCGCCCGCACCCGCGACCTGGACGCCGACGACCACGTCGTCGAAACGCTCGCCGCCTGCTTCCCACCGACAAATCCCGGTCTCCTCCAGCGGTTCTGACGCACTTGCGGTGCGATCACGCAACCGCGGCCCGTGCCGTTCCGGTAGCCGAAAGGTGTGGACCGCACCGTCGCAGCGGCGGTGTTCAGATAAGCACTGGAAGGTGAGGAGCGGCATTTGCTGAGTGATCTATGCCCGAAAACGCCGTCCTCAACGACTCATTGGACGAGATCGAGTTAGGTTTTGTGGAGCGAGAAGCAACACCGCGACTGTTGATGAAGCTCAGTATTCAGCTGCATCTTGCTGGATTATCGCTTTCGAATACTGTTTCGATTCTCGAACTGTTCGGTGTTGGCCGCGTCAAGTCCACCGTCACAACTGGGTGCACAAGGCCGAATTACAGCCAGAAGACGGGCAGTCGCCGGATCACGTTGCGGTCGACGGGACCGTGATCCGACTCGACGACGAATAGGACCTAGATTTAAGCACGCTGTTGTGGTAGTTGTTAACAAGGTATTCTATCCGATGCAAACCCTCACCGCAACAGAGACACGCGTATCAGAAACGGAGGGACGCGTATGACCACCGAATACGACCTCGCGTGCGCGGACTGCGACGGTCCGCTCACCCGCCTCGAACTCACGCCGGACGACGTCGACCACGACGTCACCACCACACTCCCCGTCGCCGAATGCGAAGACTGCGGCAACCGCTACTACCCAAGCGAAGCACTCGAAGCGATCGGTCGGGACGCGAGCTAGACCAGGAACGTCGCCCTGAGCATGTCCCGCGTTCCAGGACCCAGTCCGACCGCGAGGATCGCGAGCAAGAGCATGAACGTGAACCGCGGACTCTCCTCGAAGATCTCCTCGTCGAACACCCACACCACGAACACCGCGGCGACGAGCTTCACGAGCAGGAACGTGAACGCGTCGCCCGTCACCGCCGTCACCGACTGCGGCAGCAGGTCGCCGGTGACGTCCTGCACGAACCGGTTCACCGGATGCTTCGGGTCCAGGTCACCCGTCGCGACCGGCACGAGTTCGTCGTACCAGTCCAGGCCGATGACGTTCGAGACGCCGTCGACCGCCTGCCCCCAGATGATGACGAGCCCGATGTAGCCCGTCCCCTCGTTGACCGCCGGCGCGAACGTCTCCAGGAGCCCCCAGACGCCAGCGGTCGCGAACGTCGCGATGACGAGCGTCAGGACCGTGATGATCGGGTAGAACTGGAGTCGAGGGACGCCACCGACGGTGACGTCGGTCGTGAACGCCAGGCCCGCGATAGCACCGACGCACAGCACGAGGAACCCCGTCCCGACGCCAGCCAGCGGGTACTCGTAACGCTCCACGAACCCTGCACGTTCGACCCAGAGCGCGACCAGCAGGGCGGCGAGGGTGAGGAAGAACATCGTGAAGTAGATGATCGGACTGATGAACAACGTGTTCAGCGGATAGTCGAGCGCGAACGCGCTCGCCTCCGGCGGCAGGACGTTGTTCGCGTCCTCCAGCACACGGAGTGCCCCACCCAGTGGGACGAACGGGAACAGCGCGTAGAACAACGACCGGAACCTCGTGATCTCGAGACGCCGAAGTAGGATGGCGACGCCGACGAGCATCACGAGCAGGATGACCCCGTACCCGACCTCGGAGTAGATCGTGTACCCGGGTTCCGCGACCGGCCCCATCCCCGTCGGGACGTCCGCACTACTCACTTGCTCGATCCGGCCGTTCGCCCACGCCGCGTACTGCCAGCCCTGCGCGTCCGCGTACACCGGCCCCCAGAAGTAGTGCCACACGAAGTTCGCGTAGACCGTGCGCGTGAAGACGACCGACACGAGTCCGAACACGACGAACAGCGCCGCGACCGTCCCGAACCACGCCTGCGTCACGGACAACCCCAGTCGGTCGAGGTACCCACGGTCGGCGGACTCCCCGTCGACGTCCGCGGCGACCGGGTCACCGCCGTCCGGTACCTCGTCGACCGCAGACGGCGCGTCGTCGCCCCCGTCACCGGGGTCGTCACTCGTCATGTTCGACACTCGAGAGCGGGTCGCGTTTCATCCTTCCGGTCTCTCGCGTTCGAACGACACGACCGACCCGAGAGACGGCGTCGACTCGAGGACGGCGTGCTCAGACCGGGAGTTCCTCGGACTCGTGTTCGGTCCCGAGGACGACCATCGTCTGCGAGCGCGAGAACCCGTCCATCTGCGCAACCTCCTCGAACATGAGTTCCCGAAGCGCGTCCGCGTCCGCGGCGAACACGCGCGCCATCACGTCCCACTCCCCCGTCGTGAGGTGGATCTCCTGGACGCCCTCGATGGACTGCAAGCGGTCGAGCGTATCCTTCTCCCGGCCCTGTTCGACGCGCAACCCGACGATCGCTGAGATCCCGAACCCGACCTCTCGCGGGTCGACCTTCGCGTGATACCCCTCGATGACGTCGGCTTCCTCCATCCGATTCACGCGATCGTGGACGGTCGCGCTGGACATATCGATGCGGCGAGCCACCTCGGAGAACGGTGTACGTGCGTCAGCCTGGAGGATGCGCAATATCTCCCGGTCCGTGTCGTCGAGTTCCATCTCGACTGACGGTTCGACGCCACCGTACAAGTTATTGACGGCGAACCGTCGACCGAAGTGGCCTATCTGGTTCCGATTCGACGGCTACGATCGGTCCTCGGGCGACGCCACCGCGTCGGTCTCGCGGGCGGCCGCCAGGACGTCATCGTGGATCGCGCCGTTCGACGCGACGAGACCGCGCGAATCGTGCCGCCACCGGTTCCCGTCGAGGTCCGTCACGCGACCGCCCGCCTCGCGGACGAGGTGGACGCCCGCGATGGTATCCCACGGGTTCGCCTCTACGTTCGTGAACGTCCCACCGATGGCGCCGTCCGCGACCTGCGAGAGCGCGAGTTGCGCACACCCGAACCGGCGCAGGTCACCGAACCGCTCGACGACGGCCCGGCACGCCGCCGCGTACTCGTCGCGCCGGTCGAACCCCCACCAGATCGTCGGGACGCCGACGAGTCGCTCCCTGTCCGTCTCGTCGTCGACCGCGATCGCGTCGCCGTTCCGCTCTACGCCCTCGGGGCCGACGACGTACGCGTCACCGAGCGCCGGTGCGACGTTCGCCGCGGCAACGGGTTCGCCGTCGACGACCGCGGCGACGCTCGTCGCCCAGTACCGCACCCCGGCGACGAAGTTGTTCGTCCCGTCGATCGGGTCGATTATCCACGCCGCCCCCGACTCGGGGACCGACTTCAGTTCGTCGTCCTCCTCGCCGACTATCGCGTCCTCGGGGAACTGCTCGCGGATGGTCGAGATGACCTCGCGCTGTGCATCCCGATCGGCTTGCGTCACGACGTCGGTCTTCCCCGCCTTCTCCTCGACTTCGATGTCAGTACGGAATCCCGCCTCGGCGACGGCGGCACCCGAACGCGCCGCGCGCTCCGCGAGGCGTGCGCGTTCCTCGTGGTCGGTCATGCTATCACTGGCGTGAGCCTCGCAATTAGACCCTGCGGTTCGACGACTCGAACCCCGGCCCGTGCCGGAATCCCCGACGTCGACCGACGCCGATTTGACGACTCGACCGCACGATACGGTATGAACCACCTCGCGAAGCAACTGTACAACGTCGCGCCGGACGACGTCACGCTCACGTTCGCCGACGGAACCAGCGTCGACCTCTCCATGCGGCAGGCCGAGTTCTTCCAGGACGAACTCGAAGCCGAAGGCGAATCCGACGACGGCACCACCTACCGCATCGTCGACGACGACGAAACCCTCCTCGTCGCCCGCGAAACCACGGACGGGTGGGACGTCGTCGGCAACGCGGAAACCGTCGCACGAACCGACGGGAACGCCAGCGACGCAGACCTCAGCGACGCGGACGCCAGCGACTCGGACGGATAGCGGTCGCTCCTCGAGACGACCTGAAAGCCGAAAAGTTGCGAGGGAAGACCGCTCCGAGCGATCTCCCGTGCATCTTGCCCGCCCGATAGCGGACGCGATGCGAGGGAAGGGATTTGAACCCTTGGACCCCTACGGGAGCGGATCTTGAGTCCGCCGCCGTTTCCTGGCTTGGCTACCCTCGCACGCAGTTCCCACGTCGACGACGGTGCGGTAAAACCTTGCGAACCACGGCGACGTCTCCGGTATCGATGTGAGTTCCAGGATGACCGAGAGGACCTCATCGGCCTGGAACGGTGGGGTTGCGTGTTCGTCCAGACCGGGAGGAGGGTGCGCGCCGAGGCGAGCACCCTAACGGGGTCCCCGACAGCGTACCGGTACCCGTGCTCGTCGTCGACCGAAGCAACGACGCAGTGTGCGAGTACCTCGGCGACGCCGCGCCACGGGCAACAGCGAGTGACTTGGACGCCCAGAGCGCGGCGGAACCGAACTTTCTCCCGCGCGCACCGCGAAGACGAGGTATGGACGAGCACACGAACGACCCGTCTATCGGGCCGCCAACGGGGAATCCGACGGGGTGGGACGGAGCGGGTGGCGGCTGGGAGCACGCGACGCTCCGGCGCGCCGTCGAGCACGGCGTCGCGCTGTTCAACGCCGGCAAGTACCACGAATCCCACGACTGTTTCGAGGACGAGTGGTACAACTACGGGCGTGGGTCGCGCGAGTCGATGTTCCTGCACGGGATGGTGCAGGTGGCGGCGGGGACGTACAAGCACGTGGACTTCGAGGATGATGCCGGGATGCGGTCGCTGTTCCGGACGGCGCTCCAGTACTTCCAGGGGTTGCCGCGGGACATGTACGGCGTCGAATTGCTGGACGTGCGGACGACGCTCACGAACGCGCTCGAGGACCCGACGGTGGTCGAGGGATGGCGAATCCGCCTCGACGGCGAGTATCCGGAGGCGACGGCGGTAGACTTCGAGTACGCCGAGCGCCTGGAGTGACGCGGGCGGGAGGTGGCGAGTTCTTCTCGGGTCGTGTCCGTCGCGCGTGGACGCGGTGACCCGATAGCGATGGACACGTGTTTCTGCGACGCACTCGAACCGGCGTGCATGGACGTGGCGACGCTTGCGCGCGAGTTGCGGGCCGAGGCGGTTCGGGCGAACGAGCGACGGGTGCTCGTGCTCGCCGGCGAGGTCGAGCGGACTCGCGACCGGGCGCACGACGTCGTGGATGCACTCGACGTCGGCGTGTCGGCGACGACGGTGGTCGGCCCGGCGGGGTTCCTCCAGGGTGAGCACGTGGAGACCCGGCAGGCCGACGACTTGCTCGGGCGGACCCGGGACGTGGTGGTGCTCGACTGTCACGCCGAACTCCGACCGAACGCGCTGGGGCGCGTCGTCGGCGCGGTCGACGGCGGCGGTATCCTCGTCGTGCTCGCGCCCGACCTCGAGGCGTGGCCGTCTCGCCGCGACGACTTCGACGCGGGGATGGCGGTGCCGCCGTTCGGCATCGAGGACGTAACCGGTCGGTTCCGGACGCGACTCGTCGAACTCGTGGACGCGCACCGTGGGGTCGCGGTCGTCGACGTCGACGCCCGTGGTGGCGGAGGGGGTCGCGGGGGCGGGGGCGGTGGCGTCGAGTTGCGCTCGGACGGCCGCACGCATCCGCCGTCGGTTCGCGAGCGCGTGCCGGTCGCCGTCCCCGACGCCGGGCAGTTCCCGGGTGCGACGTACGAGGCGTGCCGGACGCAGGACCAGGCCGACGCGGTGGGCGCGCTCGAAGGACTCCTCGACGACGACGTCGCGGTGGTCGTGGAAGCCGACCGCGGCCGTGGGAAGTCGAGCGCCGCCGGGCTGGCGGCGGGCGCGCTCGCCGCCCGCGGCGAGACTGTCGTCGTCACTGCACCGAAGCGCCGCGGGTGTCGCGAGGTCTTCGAGCGCGCTCGCGAACTCCTCGCGACACTAGGGCGCGCTGGCGACCACGCCGACGAGTACGACCTCGTCGCGGAGCCAGCCCGCGGCGGGGACGACCCCGGCCGCGTCCGGTACGAGGCCGTGTCCGACGTCGTCGACGACCCGGACGTGGCCGACGCCTGCGACGTCCTCGTCGTGGACGAAGCCGCGGCGATTCCGGTTCGGCGACTCCAGGGGACGCTCGCGTTCGACCGCGTCGCGTACGCGACCACCGTCCACGGCTACGAGGGCACCGGCCGCGGGTTCGACGTCCGGTTCCGCGGGCACCTCGAGGAGAGCGAGCACGACGTGGTCGAGACCCAGCTCGTCGAACCGATCCGGTACGCGACCGGCGACCCCGTGGAGGTCTGGGCGTTCCGGACGCTCCTGCTCGACGCCAGACCACCGGTGGACGACCTCGTCGTCGACGCAACGCCCGACTCCGTCGAGTATCGCGCGCTCGACGCCGACGACCTCCTCGACGACGAGCACCTGCTCCGGGAGACGTTCGGGTCGCTCGTCCTCGCACACTACCGCACCGAACCCGACGACCTCGCGCGGTTGCTTGACGCCCCGAACCTGCGCGTTCGCGCACTCCTCGAAGACGGCCACGTCGCGTGCGTCGCCCTGCTCGCCCGCGAAGGCGATCTACCTGCCTCACTGCGCGCGAACATGTACGAGGGCGGTCGCGTGAAGGGGAACATGCTCCCGGACGTCCTCACGAGCCAGCTCCGGGACGAGGCCGCCGCCGAGACCGTCGGCTACCGCGTCGTCCGCATCGCCACCCATCACGCCGTCCGCAGGGGCGGCCTCGCCTCCCACCTCCTCGAGTGCGTCCGCGAGGAGGTCGCCGAGACCGTCGACTGGCTGGGCTCGGGGTTCGGCGCCACCCCCGGCCTCGTCGACTTCTGGGCGAAGAACGGCTACGGGAGCGTGCACCTGTCGACGACGCGGAACGACGCGAGCGGCGAGTACTCCACGATCGTGCTCGACCCGACGAGCGACGCCGGTCGCGACCTCGCGGAGCGTCACGCCGACTGGTTCGCGTCGCGCGCACCGAGCGTGCTCGCGGACGCCCTCGACGACTGCGACCCGGACGTCGTCCGCGCGACGCTCCGGGCGTGTGACGCCGACGTCGACGTCGACCTCGGCGCGCCAGCGTGGCGGACCGTCGTCGGCGCGTCCTACGGCCCGGGTCTGTTCGACGTCGCCCCGGCGCCGTTCCGCGACCTCGTCGCGAAGCACTTCGTCGACCCAGCCGGAAGCGCCGACGCGCTCTCACCGCGCGAGGAACGACTCCTCGTCATGCGCGTCCTCCAGGCGCAGTCCTGGCCGGTCGTCGCCGACGAACTCGAGTACGTCTCGCCCGGTGCATGCATGCGCGCGCTCGGCGACGCCGTCCAGCCGCTCGTCGACGCATACGGCGACGAGATCGCGCTCGCGGAACGCGAACGATTCCGGGACTGACCGCGTCGCCGGGCACCGGAAAGTTGATTCGACCCCTCCCGTTATCCCCGAAGCATGTTGCTTGGTCTGGAGGTAGCGGCCGTCGTGGCGCTCGTCCTCCTCGCCGCCGGTGTCGTCGGGAGCGCCATCCCGTCGGTTCCCGGACCGCTCCTCTCGCTCGCTGGGGTCGCCGTCTACTGGTTGGGGGACGGCACCGACGTCGGCACCGTCGCGCTCGCGGGACTCGCGTTCGTGGGCGTGCTCGCGGTCGTCGCCGACTGGCTCGCCGGCACGCTCTCCGCGAAGTACGGCGGCGCGTCGTGGACGGCGAGCATCCTCGGTGGCGTCGTCGGGTTCGTCCTCCTGTTCGCTCTCGGACCGCTCGCGTTCATCCTCGGCCTCGCCGGCACGGTGTTCCTGGTCGAAGCGTACCGGAAGGACCGCCGGCACGCGACGAAGGCGGCGGCGTACTCGACGGTCGGCGCCCTCGGGAGTATCGTCGTCCAGGTCCTCATCGCGTTCGGGATGCTCGTGACGTTCGCGGTCGCACTCCTCCTATGACGCCGGAGTCCAGGCGTTCGAGTGATCGTCGGACTTCGAGCGGTCGAGGGCGTTCGAGTGGTCGAGAGCGTTCGGTGGGGCGATGACCTCGTTCCTCGACTTCCTCGTGGGGAACGCGCTCGCGCTCGGCGTCGTCGCCGTCGTCGCCGTCGTCGCCGCCGCCATCTTCACCCTCGGTGGCAACGGCCGCACCGCGCCCAGACCGACTCGTCCGGTCGCAACCGCCGCCGACCTCGCGGAGAGCGACGACGCCGTCGCCGTCGTCGGGTCCGTCGACTGCGACGCTCCCCTGACCGCGCCGTTCGTCGAGGAACCAGCCGTCGCGTACGAAGTTGCCGTCTCCAGTCGACTCGGGCACGTCGCCACGGTCGGCGCGGACACCACGTTCACCATCGACGTCGACGGCGAACCCGTCCAAGTCGAGGGCGGCACCTCGTCGAGTGCGACGCCGGTCGTCGACGACGGCCGCCACGAGCACCGCCGCACCGGCGTCACGCACGACGAGTTCGACGACGCGACCGTCGACGCACTCGCCGCCCACGACGCCACTCGGTCCACGCTCTCGCGGCGCCTCGGCGGCACCGTCTCGCCCGGGGGCGCACCGCGAGACTACCGCATCCGGTGCGCGAGCACGAGCGACGACGTCGCCGTCGTCGGCTACCTCCGTCGAGACGCCGACGGCTGGACGCTCGAACCACGAGAGAACGAATCGCTCCGGTACCTCGATCCTAAAACCGTCGTCCGGGACCGATAGAGCCGACGTCGACGCAAATCAGGGGTGCGCGAAGTACGTGAGAACGTCCTCGCCGGCCTCGGAGCCGTCCACGTCCAGATCGTCGATTCGCGCGTACCCGACGCGCTCGAACTGGACGACGTCGTCGACCTCGTGGTCGAGCAGGCCAGGTTCGGCGACGCCGGAGACGTCGCCGTCCATCGTCCGCATTCGGACGTCGACGTTCGCGTCCGCGGACGTCCAGTGCACGACGTCGACGTCGCCGTCCGTCACGACGGAGAGGTCGTCGTCGGTGAACCGGACCGCGTCACCGTCGTCCGTCGCCGCGACGCACCCGACGCCCTTCAGCCAGACGCGCTCGCCGGGTTCGGGCACGTCGTCGGCTTCGAGCGCGAGCGCGTCACCGACGGTGACGTCCCGGTCACCGCGATTCTCGTGGTCCGGATGGAGCGGCGGATGCCCCGCCTCCGGGTGGTCGCCTTCGACGGCGAGCTCGACCGGATCGCGGACGAAGAACCGGCGCGTCGCCGTGTCGTCGACGTACTCGCGGTTCTTCGCGTACACCGAGGACAATGCGAGGTCGACGTCGGTCGTCGACATCCCGAGTTCCAGCATCGCGTCGACGAGCGCCTCCCCACGGATGCCGCGTCGGCGCACGCTCGCGACGGTCGGCGCACGCGGGTCGTCCCAGCCGTCGAGTTCGCCCGAATCGACGAGTTCCTTGATGGTGCTCGTGCTCATCTTCACGTCGTACGCGTCGATTTGGACGTGCCCCCAGTGCACGACCTCCGGGTACTCCCAGTCGAAGTAGTCGTACACGAACCGCTGGCGCTTCGCGGAGTCCTGGAGGTCGATCCCGCGCACGATGTGCGTGACGCCCGTGAGGTGGTCGTCCACGCCACTCTGGAAGTCGAGCATCGGCCAGCACCGGTACTCGGCGGCTTCCTCGCGCGGATGCGGCGTGTCCACCATCCGGAACGCCACCCAGTCCCGGAGCGCCGGGTTCTTGTGCTCGATGTCCGTCTTCACGCGGAGCGTCATCTCGCCGGCGTCGTACTCGCCGTCGACCATCGCCTCGAACTCCGACAGCGTCGTCTCTACTCGCTTGTCGCGGTGCGGGCACGGCTCGCCGTCGTTCTTCAGGTTCGAGAACGTCTCGCCGCTACACGAGCACGTGTACGCCCCACCGAGTTCGACGAGTTCGCGAGCGTGCTCGTAGTACGTCTCCACGCGATCGCTCGCCTTCAGCACCTCGTCGGGCTCGAACCCGAGGTACTCGACCGCCTCCAGTATCTCGTCGTACGCGTCCAGGTCCGGGCGTTTCGTCTCCGGGTCCGTGTCGTCGAACCGGACCAGCATCCAGCCGTCGTACATCTCCTTGTACGTCCCGATGACCGCCGGCATCCGGGCGCTCCCGAGGTGCCACGGGCCGTTCGGGTTCGGCGCACACCGCATCCGCACCTCGTCGTAGTCCTCGACGTTCGGCAGGGCCGGGAGCGGCGCGTCGTCTTCCTCGTCCTCGCTCATCAGTTCCGCGTACCGCTCGGGCGCCAACTCCTCGAGGCGTGCCTCGCGCTCCTCGTGACTCATCTCGTTCACGCGCGACACGACGCCACCGACGACGCCCGGGATCGCGTCGGAGTGCTCGCGGAACTCGGGGTTCTCGCCCATCAACGGCCCCATCACCGCACCGACGTCCGCGTCGCTCTCGTGCTTGACCGCGTTGAACAACGCGGCCGTCTCTGCCGCCCGCTCCACACGCTCGCGGAGTTCCTCGTCCATTACCAGGCCGTACACTCGGCCACCTAAAAACCGCCCCGATGTGCACTCGCCGCCCCCGCACCAGCCAGCCGTATCCCTCAAGCGAGTTTCTTCGAGGCCGACTCCGGGAACCGTCGCGTGTTGAACACGCGCTCGGTGACGCTCGCGTCCGACAGGTCCCCGGACCGCCACTTCTTCACCCACTCCGCCTGCACGTGGTACGACGTCGCCTGCTTCTCGAACCCACGCTGGATGTCCGCCGTGAGCTTCGCCGTCGGCCCGTCGTTCGCGACGACGAGTCCGTACGCCGAGATGACCGACCCGATCTCCCGACGCGACTCCGTCCGCGACGTCGCACTCGACTCGTACTCGACGCGCACCGTCTCCTCCGCTACCACCATGCTCGTCACCGCGAGTCCGTGCTTCTCCTCGAGGATCCACCGGAGCTCGCCGAGCGTCCCCCTCCCGTCGCTATTGGGTTTCTGCTTGCGGACCTCGTCCGAGCCACTCGTCGCGAACGTCGCCCCGGCACCGACGCCAGCACCGACGAACAACCCGGCGCCACCGACGAGTGCCTTCCGCCGCGACAGCTCGAAGCCCGCATCGGCGTCGGACGCCTCAGCCGCCGTCGTCGCACTCGACTCCGTCTCGCCCGACGGCGACGCAGGCGTGCCGTCCGTCTCGGGCGCCTCCGTACCCGTCCTCGGTTCGTCCCCTGACATACACATCGATACCAACCGTAGTCAAAAGTAGCTCCCCACGAAATCGGCACTCGACTCAGTCCTCGAAACGCGACTCGAAAACGAGGGACTGACCCGCGCCGTCAGTACCCGCGCTCGATGAGGTAGTCCGCGAGCTCCTCCAGGAGTTCGCGAGCGTCGTTCTCCGGCAGGACCTCCAGCCGGGACTTCCCCTGCTCGACGAGGTCGCGAGCACGCTGGTTCGCGTACTCGATGCTCCCCGCCTCCGACAGTCGCTCGACGGCGTCGTCGATCTCCGCCTCCGTCACCGCCTCCACGTCGTCCGTCTCGACGAGCGAATCGACGTCCACGCCGTTCTCGCGAGCGTGCACCGTGATGAGCGTCTGCTTGTTCTCCACGAGATCCGACCCGCGTTGCTTCCCGAGCTTCTCACTCGGGACCGTCAGGTCCAGGACGTCGTCCTGGATCTGGAACGCACACCCGACCTCCAGTCCGTACCGGTACAGCGCGTCGACCGTGTCCTCGTCCGCGCCGAGCAGGATAGCGGGGATGGCCGCCGACGCCGCGTACAGCACCGCCGTCTTGTGTTCGACCATCTCCATGTACTCGTCGGGCACGACGTCCGTCCGCTGCTCGAACGCGACGTCGAGACTCTGGCCCTCGCAAATCTTCGTGCACGTCGACGCGAGCGTATGCATCGCGCCCGTCGACCGCGCCGGCGGCGCACCCGTCTCCAGCATGATCTCGAACGCCTTCGAGTACAGCGTGTCGCCGGCGAGGATCGCCGTATCGAGCCCGAACTTCTCGTGGACCGCCGGCACGCCACGTCGAAGCTCGTCGTCGTCCATGATGTCGTCGTGGATGAGCGTGAACGACTGGATGGTCTCCACGCTCACCGCCGCCGCCATCAGGTCGATCGCGTCCCCTTCGAGGTCGTCGAACTCGCGGTAGTCAGCCGACAGCGGTTCGACGTCGGTCAACGCCTCACCGACCGCGAGCAGGACCGTCGGCCGCAGGCGCTTCCCGCCCGCGTCGAGCAGGTACCGCGACGCCTCGTACAGGCGCTCCGGTCGCTTGATCGGGAGCTCTTCCGGGATCGCGGCGTTGACGCGTTCGCGTCGCTGCCGGACCGCTTCCAGCACCGCCTCTTCGCGCGCGCTCGAGTCTGTCATCATTCCACGAGCTGGATGAGGTTCCCGTTCCGGGTGACGTGGAGGTCACGACCCAGCTTGTACCCCTGGCTCTCCGCGAGGTCGACGTACCCCGAGTACCCACTCATGTCCTGGTGAGACGGAATGACGTTCTGGGGCTGGAGCGCCTGGAGCATCTCGTAGTGGCCTTCGCGGTTCAGGTGCCCGGAGACGTGGATGTCGTCGTAGATGCGTGCACCCTGCATCCCCAGGAGTTGCTCGGCCTGGTAGCGCTGGCCTTCGTTCGTCGGCTCCGGGATGACGCGCGCACTGAAGAGGACCTTGTCGCCGTCCTCCAGTTCGTACGGCGTCTCGCCGCGAGCCATCCGCGTCAGCATCGCACGCGGCTCGCCCTGGTGCCCGGTGACGATCGGGAGGTAGTCTTCCTTCCCCTCCTTCATCACTCGCTTGAACGTCCGGTCGACGGACTTGCGGTGCCCGAACATCCCGACGTCGTCCGGGAAGTCGACGAACCCGAGGCGCTCTGCGGTCCCGGAGTACTTCTCCATCGACCGACCGAGCAGGACGGGCTGACGTCCGATGTCCTTCGCGAACTCGACGAGGGATTTGACGCGAGCGATGTGGGAGGAGAACGTCGTCGCGACGATGCCGCCGTCGTAGTCCTCGATGGAGTGCATGACGTCACGGAGGTGGCGTCGCGCGACGGCCTCGCTCGGGTTCCGGCCCTTCTTGTTCGCGTTCGTGCAGTCCTCGATGTAACACAGCACGCCCTCGCCCTCGCGACCGATCTCGCGGAACCGCTCCATGTCGATCGGGTCGCCGATGACGGGCGTGTGGTCCATGCGCTTGTCCAGTCCGTACACGACCGCGCCCTCCGGCGTGTGGAGGACGGGATTGATCGCGTCGATGATCGAGTGCGTGACGTTCACGAACTCGAGTTCGACCTCGCCGCTGTCGCCGATCGCCATCGTCTCGCCGGCTTCCATCACCACGAGGTCGTTCTCCACGCCGAACTTCTGCTCGCTCTCGACCTCTTGCTCGACGAGTGCGTTCGTGAACGGCGTCGAAACGACCGGTGCGTCGTAGCGATGCGCGAGCTTGCTGATCGCACCGATGTGGTCGAGGTGGCCGTGCGTCGGCACGATCGCCTTCACGTCTCCCTCGAGGTCGCTCATGATGCGGTCGTCCGGGATCGCCCCCATGTCGATGAGGTCGAGGCTGTGCATCTTCTCGGTCTCGACGTTGTCGTGGATGAGGACCTTCGACAGGTTCAGGCCCATGTCGAAGATGACGACGTCGTTCCCGGCCCTTACTGCAGTCATCTGACGGCCGACTTCCTCGTAGCCGCCGATCGTTGCGAGTTCTATTTCCATGGCTATCGCACGAAAACCCCGCCACGAGGACGGGTACCGTTGGCCGCCGCGAGACGGCTCGCGTATGCAAATACCCGCGGTTGTCCGATTGCAGTGGCCCCGGCGTCTTGCAGCACGTCGGCGTGCAACCCGCTATGCTGGGTCCGTCGACGGTCGCGAAACCGACCGGCGTCGTCCGACTCCGGACCCAGCACTTACCCGCGGGCGTAGTGGTAATTCAAGCTTGCATGTGCGAGCCTAAAAAGACCATGGGTTAGCTCGAAGAGTCTCGCCGTCCTCTCGTTCGCGGACGACGGCGACGACGAGGACGACCCTGCGCGGTTCGTGGCAGAGCCGTGGCTGGGCCGACGCGCCCCCGGTCACGCCGACGCGAGCGGCGACGAGGAACGTGCGATTTATAACGCCGACGACGGAACGGGAACGTACGACTATGCCGAACTCGCACGGACCCCGCAAGAAGACACGGAACAAGCTGAAGAACACGCCCCGCGAGCGCGGCACCTCGCCGCCCCAGCGAGCGATCCAGGAGTTCGACGAGGGCCAGAAGGTCCACCTCAAGATCGACCCGTCGGTCCCCGACGGCCGCTACCACCCGCGCTTCGACGGTCTCACCGGCGAGGTCGCTGGGAAGCAGGGCGACGCGTTCAAAGTCGAGATCACGGACGGCGGCAAGGAGAAGACGCTCATCGTCGCCGCCGCACACATGAAGGCTCAGCAGTAGGATGACGATATTCAAAGAGAAGCTCGACGAGGAGTTCCTGACGTTCGCGGAGACGAAGGAACTGCTCGACGAGGTGGAGGCGGAGCGTGCGCTCGACGAGGACCGCGAGATGCAGTACGAGCTCGCGCGCGCCATCGAGCACGTGAACCGGTTCACGGTCCTGGACCCCGGGGAGTCCATGGAGCTCGTCGAGGACCTCCAGGAGCTGGAGAAGGTCGACGAGGCGACCGCGTACAAGATCGCGAACCTCCTGCCCGAGGACCGCACCGAACTTCGGTCGGTGTACGCGAAGGAGCGCTACAGTATGTCCGGCGACGAACTGGACGAAGTCCTGAACGTCCTCGCGAAGTACGTCTGACCCCGCCGCCATCTTTTAAATACGCGGTCGTCGTACGTTCTATCATCATGAGTGATTCTGCCGACGCGGAGCGGGTCGCTGTCGTCTTGGACATCTTCCCGAACGGCCGCTCCGACGGACGGCACGGGTCCCGTCCGATGGCGTACGCGCTCGACAAGCGTGATTTCTCGCTATACGAGATCGTGTTCGACGAGACGCCCGAGGTCGGTATCGACGACGAGATCGTCGTGGAGCCCGCGAGCGAGCGCGTCCGTGGCGTGTACAACACCGATTACGAGGACATCTCTTCGAGCGCGCAGACGGAGTTGGAGTACATCGTCGAGGAACTCGTCGAGGACGAGGAGGACCGGTTCGTGGCGTTCTACAACGACGCGCAACCGATCACGCTCCGCCTCCACCAGTTGAACCTCTTGCCGGGGATCGGGAAGAAGCTCCGGAACACCGTCCTCGACGAACGCAAGCGAAAGCCCTTCGAGAGCTTCGAGGACCTCGAGGAGCGCGTCTCGGGCCTGCACGACCCGGTCGAGGTGATCGTCGACCGCATCCTCGAGGAGATGCGCGAGGACGACCTGAAGTACAAGACGTTCGTCGGTCGCGACGAGGACGCCTGAACCGGTCGCTCGAGCCGATTCACCCGGCGGTCGTTCTGGCGCGAACGACCCGCTGGGTTTACCCCGTACCGTGTGCTAGCCGTGGCTGATAGATGAGAGATCCCGAGGGGCTGCTTTCGCGGGCTGGCGTGCGCGGCGACCCGAATCGAGACCAGCACTTCCTCGTGGACGACCGCGTCCTCGATAGGTTGCCGTCGTATCTGCCCGAAGACGCTGGCGTTCGCGAGCACGTACTGGAGATCGGTGCGGGGAACGGCGCGTTGACCGCGCGATTGCTCGCCGAAGCCGAGCACGTCACCGCCATCGAGCGCGACCCGGAACTCGCGGGGTTCCTCCGCGAGGAGTTCGCCGACGAGATCGAAGCGGGCGAGTTGACGGTCGTCGAGGGCGACGCGCTCGACGTCGACCTCCCCGAGTTCACGGCGTCGGTGTCGAACCTCCCCTACGGTGCGTCCTCCCAGATCGCGTTCCGATTGCTTCCACTGAAGCGCCCGCTCGTCCTGATGTTCCAGCAGGAGTTCGCGGAGCGCATGGTCGCGGACGCGGGAACGGACGACTACGGGCGGCTTTCGGTGTCCGCACAGCACTACGCGGACGTGGAGATCGTCGAACCGGTCCCGAAGGAGGCGTTCTCGCCGCAGCCGGCCGTGGAGAGCGCGGTGGTTCGGGCGACGCCACGCGACCCGGACTACGACGTCGACGACGAGGACTTCTTCCTCGACTTCGTGAAGGCGGTGTTCACGCAACGTCGGAAGACGATGCGGAACGCGGTCCGGAACACCGTCCACATCTCCGGGCTCGACGACGGCGATGCGGTCGTCGATGCGGCCGACGAGGAACTGATGGGGATGCGACCGGGGAAGGTGAGTCCGGAGCGACTCGCCGAACTGGCGGCACTCGCGGCCGACGTCGGCCGTGATGACGGATGACCTCGCACCTCCACCCCGTCGTCGACGCGCTGAACGGGCTCGCGGACGTGTTCGAGACGACGCCGACGCGCCTGGCGGTGACGGTCGTCGCGCTCGCGGTGCTCGTCGGCATCGGGTGGGTGACGAACCGCGTTCAGGTGTGGCTCCGCGACCGCCTGAGCGATTTCACCGCGGACGTCGTTACCGTCGTCGTCGTCGGGACGACGTTCACGTCCGCGGTCGGCGTGACCATCGGCGTCTGGCGGCTCGCGGACGACGTCGGGCGCGCACTCGGAGAGTTGGACCTTGGCGCACAGACGGGACCGTTCCTCGTGGCGACGTTCATCATCCTCCTGATCACGCACCTGCTGTCGCGGGCCGGACGCAGGGTGGTGGACAACATCGTCAGTCGTCGGGACGCGTTCGACGAGCACGAGGTCGAGATCACGTACCGCGTCGTCCAGATAACGCTCTGGGTGGCGGCGATATCGGTCGTGCTCGGGCTGTGGAACGTGGACTTGACGGGCGTCCTCGTCGGCGCGGGCTTCCTCGGCATCGTCGTCGGGATGGCGGCACGGCAGACGCTCGGGGCGGTGCTCGCGGGGTTCGTGTTGATGTTCGCGCGACCGTTCGAGATCGGTGACTGGGTGCAGATCGGGGACAACGAGGGTATCGTGACGGACATCTCGATCGTGAACACGCGCGTGCAGACGTTCGACGGCGAGTTCGTGATGGTCCCCAACGACATCGTGAGCGGCCAGGAGGTCGTGAATCGGTCGCGGAAGGGCCGGCTCCGCATCGAAGTGGAGGTCGGCGTGGACTACGACACCGACGTTCCGATGGCCAAGGAGCTTGCGGGTGAGGCGATGGACGACCTGGACGCGATCCTGTCGGTGCCGACGCCGCAGGTGGTCGTGAAGCAGTTCGGTGATTCGGCGATCGTCCTCGGGTGTCGGTTCTGGATCGACAAGCCGAGTGCCCGCCGGAAGTGGCGGGCGCGGACGGCGGTCGTCGAAGCCGTGAAGGCTCACTTCGACGAGGCGGGCGTGAAGATCCCGTTCCCGCAGCGCGAACTCACGGGCCGCGAGGAGACCGGTGGGTTCCGACACGCGGACACGGACGGGTCGGTTCCCGACCAGGGGAGTCGCACCGAGGCGTCCTCGGACGCTGGGAAGTCGCCGGACGCGACGTCTGAACCGGACGCCGTCGTGGAACCGAGCGACGACGCGCTTGACCCCGAGGGGACGACTGCCAGCGAGACGACCTCCCGCCGGTCGACGCCGGATGGGACCGACGGATCCGCGAGCGGGTTCGGCATCGGTGCGAGCGACTTCGAGATGACGTTCACGAGGGCGCGAGCGGACGACGACGCGGCTGGCGGTGACGAAAGGACTGCCAGCGATGGTGGTGAGGAGGGCGAGGGGTCGTGACGGATCTGGCGGAGCGTCGTGGCGTGGAGACGGAGGTGTACCAGCCGGCGGAGGATTCGGCGTTGTTGGCGGGCGTTGCGGTCGAGCACGTCGGGAGCGACGACCGCGTGCTGGAGGTGGGGACTGGGTCTGGGTGGATCGCCGAGCGCGTTCGCGAGGAGACGGGGGCGTTCGTGGTGGCGTCGGACCTGAACCCGCACGCGTGCCTGCAGGCCGCCGAGCGTGGATTGCCGGCCGTGCAGGCGGACCTGGTGTCGTCGTTCCGCGACGCGGCGTTCGACGTCGTGGTGTTCAATCCGCCGTACCTGCCGGAGGATGCGGCGGCGGCGCGGGACGACTGGATGGAGCGAGCGCTCTCGGGGGGCGAGTCCGGGCGTGCGGTCGTCGAACCGTTCCTGGACGCGGTCGAGCGCGTGCTCGCGCCGGGTGGGTACGTGCTCGTGCTCGTGAGTAGCCTCACTGGCGTCGAGGACGTCGTCGAGTTCGCGGGCGAACGCGGGTTCTCGGTGGTTGCGGTCCGCGAGGAGTCGTTCCCCTTCGAGACGCTGTCGGTGCTGAAGTTGCTCCCGCCGTGAGACGCCGTATCATTACTCGCACTCATTTGATGGGATAGTAAATATTAAAGAGCCGCATGTCTTACGCGGTACTACGCATGACTGAACTCGTCGCTACCACACCCGGGCTGTTCCCACTCCCGGACTGGGCGAAAGCCGAACTATCGGACCGCAAAGGCCACCAGAAGGAAGACCTCGTCGACGGCGACGAGGCCGACGCCGTCCGCGATGCCTACGCGACCGCACGCGGCGAAGTGATCGACGCACAGGAAGACGCCGGCCTCGACCGCGTCGTCGAAGGCCAGCTCCGCTGGGACGACATGCTCGCGCACCCCCTCACCGTGCACGACGCCGTCGAAACCCGCGGCATCGTCCGATACTACGACAACAACAACTTCTATCGAGAGCCAGTCGTCCAGGACGAACTCGACTTCTCCGGCGACGTCGCCGCGGAACTCGACGCACTCGCGGAACTCGCGGACGGCCCGACGCAAGCCGTCCTCCCCGGACCGTACTCGCTCACCGACCTCGCGACGAACGAACACTACGAGGGCGACCGCGAGTTCCTCGCCGCCATCGCCGAGTTCCTCGCCGGCGAAGCCGACGCCTTCCCCGGCGTCGAGACGCTCTACCTCCTCGAACCGTCGCTCGTCGAGAACGCACCGACCGACGACCTCGCGACGGACCTCGCCGACGCAGTCACCACCGTCGCCGACGCCGTCGACGCCGACGTCGTCGTCCAGCCGTACTGGGGCGCACTCGACGAGAAGACGCACGCGCACCTGCTCGACGCCGACGTCGACGCACTCGGCTACGACTTCGTCTCCAACCACGAGGAGAACCTCTACAACATCAACGAGTACGGCACCACCAGCGACGTCTCGCTCGGACTACTCGATGGACAGAACACGCTCGTCGAGGACCCCGAGACTGTCCGCGAACGAGTGAGCTGGGTACACGAGCAAGCCGTGAGTGCGGCGTTCGACACGACGTACGTGACGACGAACACCGAACTGTTCTACCTGCCGTACGCGAAGTACGAGGCGAAACTCGAAGCGCTGAGTGAAGCCGTCTCCCTCGCGGAGGTGGAAGCATGAGTCGACGCGACTACGACAACGGGAAGGACCAGTTCAAGCCCGCCGACCACGACAACGAGCACTTCCTCATGACGACCGTCGTCGGGAGCTACCCGAAGCCGAAGTGGCTCGACCGCGCTCGCGAACTCTACCAGGGCGGCGACACCACCAAGCCTCGCGAACACCAGGGCGAGCACGCCGAGGAACTCCCTGACTTCGACGACGACGCCTGGGAGGAGGCGAAGGACGACGGCTCCCGTCTCATCACCAAGGAGCACGAACGCGCCGGCCTGGACGTCGTCGTCGACGGCGAGATGCGCCGGAACGAGATGGTCGAGTTCTTCGCGCACCGCATCGACGGCTACGAGTTCAACGGCCCCGTGAAGGTCTGGGGACACAACTACTTCGACAAACCCAGCGTCGTCTCCGAGGTCGAGTACGACGAGACGTGGCTGGTAGAGGAGTACGAGTTCACCGCCGACGTCGCCGACCGCCCGGTGAAGGTCCCGATCACGGGTCCCTACACGCTCGCGAACTGGAGCTTCAACGAGGCGTACGAGGATCAGGAATCCCTGGCGCTCGACCTCGCGGACCTCGTGAACGAGGAGATAGGGAAGCTCGTCGAAGCGGGTGCGCGCTACATCCAGATCGACGAGCCAGCGCTCGCGACGACGCCGGACGACCACGCCATCGTCGGCGAAGCCTTGGAGCACATCGTCGACGACGTCCCTGAGGACGTCCGCGTCGGCCTCCACGTCTGCTACGGCGACTACTCGCGGATCTACCCGGAGATCCTCGAGTACCCCGTCGACGAGTTCGACCTCGAACTCTGTAATGGCGACTACGACCAGCTCGACGTCTTCAAGGACCCCGCGTTCACCGCCGACCTCGCACTCGGCGTCGTCGACGCACACGTCGCCGAAGTCGAGACCGTCGAGGAGATCAAGGCGAACATCCGCAAAGGCCTGGAGGTCGTGCCTCCCGAACAACTCGTCGTCTCCCCGGACTGCGGGCTGAAACTGCTCCCCCGGGAGGTCGCCTACGAGAAGATGCAGAACCTCGTCAAAGCCGCCCGCGAGGTCGAGGCCGAACTCGACGCCGGCGAGATCCAGGTCGACGCCGCGCCCGCAAGCGCCGACGACTGAGCGCCGAGACCCCGCGTTCGACTCCGCCTCCGTTCTCTGCTGCTGGAGCTCGGATTCACCACTTGTAGAGATCGGGTCGACGTTTCTGGATGCCTCCGATAGCGAGTGCGCCGCCGGAAGTCAGAGACGTTCGGGGATGCGGGACCGGCGTCGTCGTTAGCAGGTCGTACTCGGCTTGGTGACACAGATCTGGACGCTGTCGCCGAGGTCGACCGCGAAGCCGCCGCAGGTCTGCAGGCAGCGGTACAGTTCGAGGCCTCGCCGTCCGGCGACGGACACGACGCCGAGGCTGACGGCGACGACGGTGCCGAGAACCGGGTAGCTGAGTAGTGCGACGGCCGCGATTATTGCGGCCATCATTCCGTAGGCGACGAGGAGGCCTCGCCAGGTCGGTTGGACGTGATACGTGCGGTCGCGTGGGTCGACTGGTGGCTTGGACATGGGTCGAAGTCCGGTGGGGGTCGAGTTGGTGTGGGTCGAGGGTCGGTGGTATGGTCGGTTCGGTCCGCGCTGTCGGCGTCAGTTGCTGTCTCTGGTGTCGTCGAGGACGTCCAGGAGTCGGTGGGCGCGCTCGGTGGCGGTGTAGTAGCGCCAGCGGCCCTCCTTCCGGCGGTCGAGTAGTCCGGCGGCGAACAGCTTCGAGAGTGCCTGACTGACCGCTCCCTGGCTGACGTCGAGTTCTGGCTCCAGGTCGCAGCCACAGACGCCGTCTCCGTCCGCGTTGGCGACCATCCGGAGTGCCTCGTATCGCGTGTCGTTCCCGAGCGCGGCGAGCGTCTGGACGTCCTCGGCGACGACCGCCGGCGACGGCCGTTCTGCGAGCGAACAGCAGTCGCGCTGGTCGTCTCGTCGGCCGTCCGCCGTCGCGGCGTCGGGGTCGTGCTCACTCATTTTAGCACATGCTAATATTAGCTTTCACTAATATAAATGCTCGGGTTTCTCGTGACCGGTTGCGGTGACGATACCCGCCGGCGAATCCTTCGCCGAGGAGGCTAACGGAGGCCGCGGGCGAGCGCGCCGAACGTCGGCAGGCCCAGGCTCATCGCGATCGCGACGTCCCGGAGCAGGCCGAACCGGAGGAATCCACCGGCGGCCCCCGCCGCGGCGAGGTCGACGAGGAACACGGAGAGGACGACGCCGCCGAAGCAGAATCCCGCGAGGAGACCCCGACCGAGCGAGCGCTGGGGGAGCGCGACGAGTGCGCCACCGACGACCAGCCCGAGCCAGTGGGCGCTCGCGAGCGCGACGCCGACGACAGCCGCGAGCGCGGTCAGTCCCACGCGTCGCGGGTTCGAGAGCGTCGCGCCGAGTTCGGACGCGAGGTCCGTCATTCGCCATCACCCCCCGTGAACCGGACGTCGACGCCGTCGGGGATGTCGAGTCCGAACTCGCGGTAGCGGCCCGCGGCCCAGTCGTCGAGCTGATCCGCGTAGTGGTTCGAGAGCGGATCGCCGTCGTTCCCGCCCGGGAGGACCGCCCGCGCGGGTTCGGCGTCGTCGCCGACGGGAACGACCTGCCGCCACGAACTCCCGCGCATGGACTCGGGACGGAAGTTGTTCACCGTCGTCTCCCCGCCAGCGGTCGGATACTCGGGGTAGTTCAGGAACCCACGGTCGAACGGATGCGTGAGCGCGGTCGTGCTGTAGTCGCCGTAGGTCGCGTAGCCTTCCTCCTCGATGGCGTCGAGCGCGTCCTGGAGCGCGTTCGCCGCGACGACCCCCCGGTCGGGGTCGTCGCCGTCGCCGTCCGCATCGCTCTCGCCGTCGCCATCGTCCGCGGGCACGAACCAGTCGCTGTCGGCAGGGAGTCGACCGAGCACCCAGTCGTTCGGCGTCCCGACGTCGAGGCCCGCGTCCTCGAAACGCCGTTCGAAAACGTGCTCGCTGAGCTTTCGCGTCCAGAACGCGTACACGAGCGGTTCGCGCCGGTCGACTGCCATCTCGCCGTCCCACGCGAGCACGGCGTCGACGGCCCGGCGAGCGTCCCCGGAGACCTCGCCTCGGGCGTCCTCGAAGACCGGTCCAAGGTGGTCGAGGCGCCGGTCGACGGCGTCACGCTGGACGTCCCGGAGGAACGCTGCGGTCATCGGTTCGTCGCTCGCCGCGCGCTCGTCGAGGCGCTCGTAGATGCGCGCCCCCCTGAACGGCGGCCCGTAGCCCTCCGAGAGGTAGTACGCTGGGTCGTCGACGATACGCTGGTTCGCGGTGGCGAGATAGCCCGGGTCGATACTGTGTGGTTGCTCCTCGAAGGGCACGACGTTCGCGGCCGCCCAGTCCACGTCGCTGTAGGGCTCGAAGCCCTCCCACTCGCCCTCGCGCGCCGATCCGTCGAACACGCGCGTTCCAGTGACGACCTCGCCGTCGGTCGTCCGAACCGGGACTTGGCCGGTCGTGTAGTAGAGCGTCCGACCGTCGCGGTCCGCGTACACGAAGTTCTGCGTCGGTTCGTCGAACTTCCGGAGGGCGTCGAGCACGTCGTCGATACCCGCTGACTTCCCGATATCGTAGATCGATTCGACGGTCCGCGCCGCGGACAGCCCCGTCCACTGCACGCCGACGCGGCCGGTCGTCCCGGACAACGCCTTCCCGTCGCTCCCCCGCGAGAGCACCGCGCCGTGCACGCTCTTCGTGACCTCGACGTCGACGTCGTCGCCGTCCGCCACCGGGACGACCTCCGTGCGCGTCTCGAACTCGCGGAACTCGTCGCCGTACCGGTACTCGCGGCCATCCATCCTGGTCTCGTACGTGTAGAAGTCGACGACGTCGTACCCGGTGTTCGTGAAACCCCACGCGCCGGTGTCGTTCCGACCGATGACCACGAACGGGACGCCAGGGAACGTGACGCCACGGACGTCCCGCTCGCCATCGACGACCACGTGTTGCTCGTACCAGATCGGGGGGACGCGCAGGTCGAGGTGCGGGTCGTTCGCCACCACCGGGTTCCCGGATGCGGTGTACTCGCCGCCGACGACCCACGAGTTCGACCCGATTCCCTCCGGCGGCTCGAACGCCTCCAGCCAGGAGACGAGTTCGGGGTCGACGGCGTCGCCCGACCCCGCAGTCGCCGCGTCGGCGCTCGTCGTCGATCCGGTCGCGCCACCGGGCGGGTTCGGCTCGCGGTCGTCCCTCCGCAGAATCGGCGCATCGTGGTTGCTCGCGTCCGGGAGTGGATAGAGTCGGTTCGCGGTCTCGCGGTCGAACGAATCCGCGACCGCGGTCCGGCGGAGGGTCACGAACCGGCCCGTGAGCCCCCACGAGATCTGTTTCTGTGCGAGGATGGAGTCCACGGGCGTCCACGGGTCGGCCTCGTAGTCGAGGAGCTCGAACTCGACGGGACGCTCGGCGGTCTCCCGGTACGCGTTCACGCCGTCGGCGAACGCCTCGCTCGCCGGCGCCGCGGGGCCGTCGCTCGCCGCCTCCCACGTCACCTCGGCGGCGCGCACGAAGTCCATCTGTCGATGGAACCGGTCGGAATCCACCGCCAGGTCGCCGAACACCGCCGACAGCTCGCCGCGCATCACGCGCCGCAGGAGGTCCATCTGGAACAGTCGGTCAGACGCCTGCACGTACCCGACGGCGTAGTACGCCGCCCGCTCGTCGTCCGCGCTCACGTGCGGAACCCCACGGTCGTCGTACCGTACCGTCGCCGGCCCGTACGGCGACGACACCTCCCGGTCGAGTTGACGCCCCTTCGCGTCCCACGTCGACCCCGAGAGGGGCGCGAACTGCGACAGGAACTCGCGCGCATCACTCAACGCCATCCCCCCAACGCCCGCGCCGAGCACCGCGGACAGGAGAGCGCGTCGCGTCGTGTCAGAACTCACGAACCCACGTGAACAGGCCACGCACAAATAGTTTCACCGTCCACGACAGGGGTATCTCCACTCTATCCGACGGGTCACCGTACAGCAACCGCTACCGAACAGAAATACGCGAGAATCGAAGACACGAACTGGCTTACTCGTACAGCCAGGTCTCGTCGTGCCCCTCATAGGACACGAGGTCGTCCTCGTCGAAGTGAATCGAGATCTCTCGCTCGTTCGCGCCCTCGTCCTCGTGGTCCGCCGCGTGAACGACGTTCCGACCGAGATCGAGCGCGTAATCACCGCGGATCGTGCCGGCGTCCGCTTCGAGCGGATCCGTCGCACCGATCATCTGCCGGACCTGCCGCGTCGCGTCCTCGCCCTCCCACACCATCGGGACCACGGGCCCCGACGTGATGAAGGAAACGAGGTCGTCGAAGAACGGCTTGTCCGTGTGCTCGGCGTAGTGCTCGTGCGCCGTCTCCTCGTCGAGCACCTCGACCTTCATCCCGACGAGCTTCAGTCCACGGTCCTCGAGTCGCGAGACGACCGTGCCGACCAGCCCACGCGCGAACGCGTCGGGCTTGATCATCACGAACGTCCGCTCGCGCTCGCTCATTCCTCGGACACCTCGGACTCGGCACCGCCATCCTCCGTCCACTCGAGGTCACGGGGTTCGCGGCCGAGGTCGGCGTTCTTCTCGCACTTCGCGCTACAGTAGTGAATCGTCGTTCCATTCTTCTCGACGAACATCGTCCCGGTACCGGGCGTGATGTCGTCGCCACAGTAGTCACAATCTCTATGCTGGGGCATTATTGGCCTCCGATCGAGTCGGCCTCGCGGGCGGTCTCTCGCAGCTGGAGAATGTCGCCCTCGCGGACCGGACCGAGGCAATTTCGCGTGATGATGCGACCCTGATTCTCGCCTTCGCGGAGTCGACACTTGACCTGCATGGCTTCACCGTGCATGCCGGTCTTGCCGACGATCTCGATAACTTCCGCGGGCGTGGAGCCGCTCTCTGTTTCTTCTGCGCTCATGGCCGATTCAGAGGTCCTCGAGCTTCGAGGCGATGTCGTCGACCTGGTCTTCGGCATCGCCGGCGTCGACGATGGCCGCGGCCGCGCTACCGACCTCGAGGCCGGCGGCGTGCCCGACGTCGTCCTGGGTCTCCACGAACACGACCGGGATACCCTTCTCGTCGGAGAGCTCGGGGAGATGCATGACGATCTCTTCCGGCTGGACGTCTTCGGCGACGTACACGATCGAGGCGTTCCCGCGCTCGACGGCCTTGGTCGTCTCGTTCGTTCCTTTCTTTACGCTACCTGTGTCTCGTGCGACCTCGAGCGCCTCGAGGGCGTCGTCTTGGAGGTCGGCTGGGACTTCTTTGTTGACGTAAACTGGCATGGTTGTTCACCTGGTCTACGCGTGGGCTCTCGCTCCCCTGCCGTCGCGGGCGAACCCCGCTTAGGCCGACCGGCTGGGTGCGGGACGGCCCTCGTCCTGTGAGGCTAGGAGCATCATCAACCCCGCGTAGGGTGTACCTCGTGGATTGACGAGCACACCTTATAAGGGTGTCCAATCGGTCGCCCCCATGCGCGCCGTTCCCAAACCCAGAGACGCCACGCTACTTACCACCAACACACCACGAGCATACACGACGACGCCCGAATCACACACCATCCACGCGACCCCGACAGTACTCGATCACAACTCGCAGAAACGCCGCCCTCCCCGGCGACGTATGCTACTCAGTCACCACCACCCGAAACGCCGCACTCCCCGGCGGCGTATGCTACTCAGTCACGACCTCGACGATACGTACTTCCGTCCGTGGTCCTGATTCGGGCGTGAATGGACGCTTTCGCGCTGTTGGACTCGACGACCGACGTGGACGTCGACCCGGGCGACGTCGACGACGCCGACGTCCTGGAGTCGCTGTCGCCGTCGGTCCGCCAGTGGTGGGTCGAACAGTTCGGCGAGTTCGTCCCGGAGAACGGCGGGTTCTTCACGCCCCCACAGAAGGACGCGATCCCGCTCGTCCAGCGCGAGCAGAACGCACTCGTCTGTGCACCGACGGGGAGCGGGAAGACGCTCGCGTCGTTCACCGCAATCATCGACGAGTTGTTCGAAGCCGAGCGCGAGCGCGCGGACGGCCTCGAGAACTCCGTCTACTGTCTGTACGTCTCGCCACTGAAGTCGCTCGCGAACGACATCCACCGGAACCTCACCGAACCCCTCGAGGGCATCACGGAGATCGCCGCCGACCGCGGCGAGGACGTCGGCGACATCCGGCACGCCATCCGGCACGGCGACACCAGCGACGCGGACCGGAACGCGATGCTCGACGAGACCCCGCACATCCTCAACACGACCCCAGAGACGCTCGCCATCCTCCTGAACTCGCCGAAATTCCGCGAGAAACTCCGCACCGTGGAGTACGTCGTCGTCGACGAGATCCACTCCCTCGCCGAATCCAAGCGCGGCACGCACCTCTCCGTCAGCCTCGAACGCCTCGAAGCGCTCGCGAACGACTCCCCGACCCGAATCGGGTGTTCCGCGACCATCGAACCGCTCAGTCAGATGGGAAAGTTCCTCGCCGGCTACGAGCACGTCGACGAGGTGGACGCAGGAGCGACGGACGAGGGGGTGGCCGAGGTGCCAGATAACGACGGTGCGACGACCAGTGGCGCGCCAGACCGCGTCCCACGGGACTTCGAGATCGTGGACGCGCGCTTCGCGCGCGAGTTCGACCTGGAACTGGAGTGCCCGACCGACGACCTCGTGCACACGCCTCGGGACGTGGTGACGGGGAAGTTCTACAGTTCGCTCCACGAGCACGTCCAGGAGCACACGAACACGCTCGTGTTCACGAACACGCGCTCGGGCGCCGAACGCGTCCTCCACAACCTCCGCGAGACGTACGACGCGTACGACGAGTCGAACTCCGCCTGCCATCACGGGAGCCTCTCCAAGGACGTCCGGCAGGAGGTCGAACGAAAGTTGAAGGACGGCGAACTCGACGTCGTGACGTCCTCGACGAGTCTCGAACTCGGCATCGACATGCCACACGTCGACCTCGTCGTCCAGGTGGGGTCGCCGAAGTCCGTCGCGGCACTCCTCCAGCGCGTCGGCCGTGCGGGCCATCGCGTCGGCGAGACCGTCACGGGCCGCGTGGTCGCACTCGACCGGGACGAACTCCTCGAGTGCGCGGTGATGTTGAAGAAAGCGACCGAGGGGTTCGTCGATTCCGTGAACGTCCCCGAGCGCTGCCAGGACGTCGCCGCCCAGCACGTCTATGGCATGGCGATCGCCGAGGTCCGACCGGAAGCGGAGATCAAGCGCGTCCTCCAGTCCGCGTACCCCTACCGGCACTACGGCGACGGCGACTGGGAGCAACTCATGGCGTACCTCACCGCGGACTACGAGGGCCTCGAGGACAGGAACGTGTACGCGAAGGTGTGGCGCGACGAGAACGACGAACCCGGCGGCGAGTATCACTACGACGAGTACGCACCCGGGACGCCACTGATGGGGAAGCGCGGTCGGCTCGCCCGCGTCATCTACATGACGAATATCGGCACCATCCCCGATTCGTTCGCGTGCGACGTATTCACGCGAGCGACCGACGAGTGGGTGGGGCAACTCGACGAGGAGTACCTCGACACGCTCGAATCCGGGGACGTGTTCGTGCTCGGCGGCGACCACTTCGAGTACAACTACCGTCGCGGATCGAAGGTGTACGTCGACAGAACGACTGCCTCCCCCACCGTGCCGTCGTGGTTCAGCGAACGCCTCCCCCTCGCATACGACCTCGGCTGCGAGGTGCTCGCGTTCCAGGAGACGCTCCTTTCGAAGTACGAGCGCGGTGGGACGCCGGCGGTCCGACACTGGCTCCGGGAGATGCCGATCGACGAGAACGCGGTGCGTGCACTCAGTCGGATGTACGACGAGCAGGTTCGGTACGCGGGCGTGGAGAGCGTGAGTACGCCCGAGAGGCTCGCTATCGAGGAGGCGAAGGACCGGGACGCGTACGAGCGTCACTACTACGTGCATTCGAACTACGGTCGGCGGTTCAACGACGGGTTCTCGCGGTTGCTCGCGTACCGGATCGCGCAGGAGGCGAACGCGAACGTCACGGTCGCCGTCGCGGACGACGGCTTCACGCTGAAGATGCCCCTGAACCGGAAGGTGGACGTCGTCGGTATCGTCGAGGACCTGGACCCCGATGCGGTTCGGTCGACGCTCAGGGATGCGGTCTCGGGCACGGACCTCCTCCAGCGCTACTTCCGCATCGACGCGACGCGGTCGCTGATGATACTCAAGCGCTACAAGGGGTACGAGAAATCCGCGAAGCAACAGCAGGTCTCTAGCGAGATGCTCCTGGGGTTCGCTGAGGACCTCGCGGACTTCGCGGTCGTCGAGGAGACGTACCGCGAGATACTCGAGGACAAACTCCACGTCGCGGGCATCGAGACGTTCGTCGAAGGCGTGCGCGAAGGCGAGGTCGAGGTTTCGAAGGTGCGGGTCGATTCGCCGTCGCCGCGCGCGTTCGGCCTGGCGACGCTGATGGCGAGCGACGTCGTGCTCGCGGAGGACGAGTCCGCGGTCCTCCAGGAGTTCCACGAGCGCGTCGTCTCGGAGATCGAGGGCGAGCCCGACCCTACGGCGAGCGGGTGATGGCTTCGACGGCGGGGTCCCATCCCACATCGTTGAGTGATTCGGATGGTCGTCAGCGCTCGTAGCGCGTTCGTCGTCGACCGAGCAACCGCTCCTTCAGGTCCCTCGTCTCGACGACGAACTCCTCGGGGTAGAGCTTCGCGACGCACGCTCCGCCGACGACGCTCGTGAAGACGCCGAGCGCGATGAGGTATACGCCGGTGGCGCCGCCGGAATAGAACGCGGCGATCAACTTGGTGGGGGTTGTCCCGACCACGTCGCCGTCACCGTACGAGGAGCGTGTTCATGCCGTCGGGGACGACGAGCACGTCCATTCCGGGTTCGAGTGCGTCCGCGACGGAGTCGGCGGTCTGCATGAGGCAGTCCTCGACTATCTCGGGGTGGTCGGTGTTCGTGACGTAGACGTCGTGGTCGCGGAGGACGCGGGCGACGACGAACGCGCGCTGGGCGCCCGGTTCGTAGCCGTCGCGCATCGCTTCGTAGAGCGAGTCGGCGTCGGTGGCGTTCGCGAGCCAGTCGTGGAATCGTCGTTCGCCGGTGCCGTCACCGGCGCCTTCGGGGAGTTCGGCGGGGACGACGATACGGCCGCGGGGAGTGGAGTCGCGTTCGCCAGCGGGTGGGGCGAGCGGGTTCCGGTCGCCGAGGGCGACGTACGTCGCGGCGCGAGTGGCCTGGTAGAGGTTCGCGTCCTTGGGTGCGCCGACGCCGGCAACGACGGCGTCGTAGGATTCGTCGTCGGGTATCTCGACGGAGAGCGCGTCGCGTGCGGTCGCGGCGAGATCGCGGACGACGGCTCGGGGGTCGCCGGCGGCGACGCCGAACACGCCCTGCGGGCCCTTCGTGACGTTCACGCAGAAGTCGGGGCCGGCGAGGTCGCCGGCGCGGTCGAGGAACTCGCGGAAGGGATTGTCGTCGACGCGGCCGAGTCGGACGCCGTCGCGGCCGAGCAGTTCGGGGCCGTGCGTGTACCCGATCTGTGATTCGCCGCCGGTGCCGACGACGACGGTCTTCGCACCGCCGGAGAATCCCGCGTACTGGTGGGGTTCGACGACGCCCGTGGACGCGACGACGTCGGCGGTTGCGACGGTGTCGTTCAACTCGATGGGGACGCCGTCGACGTGGCCGACGACGCGACAGTCGCCGGGGTCGTGGTTGATCGCGAGGTGGGCGTGCTCGCCGAGGGTGGCGTCGAGTTCGTCGGCCGTCATCGGTCGGTGGAGGCCGAGGCCGACGACGACCGTCACCTGGTCGCGGTCGACGCCGCCAGCGTCGAGTTCGCGGAGGAGGGCGTCGAGGAGCACGTCGGTGGGTGCGGCGCGCGTGCCGTCGGTGACGACGGCGGCGACGTCGTCGCCGGGGTCGACGCGGTCGCGGAGCGCGTCGCCGTACGGTGCGGCGATGGCGTCCCGTGTGGCGGTGGGTACGTCGACTGGGGTGCCGCCGGCGGCGCGGGCGACGGTCGCATCGACGTGGTCGAGGGCGACGTCGACGGTGCCGTCGCCGAGCGGGAGGTCCATGTCAGCGTGCTCGGGGCGCGCAAGTAAAAAAGGACGACGTCTCCGGGAGTGGGGAGCGAGTCGTTGCGGGTCAGACGGCGATCTCGGGGGCCTCGTACTGGCCGGTGAGGCGCGCGGAGACGAACCCGAGCACCCACCCGTACGCGAGGTGGGTGACGATGGAGAACACGATGAAGATGACGAGGTCGAACCCGGTGTACCGCGAGTAGAACGCGGTGATGAAGCCGGTCCAGAGGATGGCGGCGAACACGATGCCTTGCTGGGGTTTGGTTGCGCCGGGGAGGTACGCGCCGAGGGTGACGAACAGGAGCGGCCACGCGAACGTCCCGGCGCCGAGGAATAGCGCCAGGCCGATGGCCGGACTGGAGCCGACGCCGGCGAGTTCGGCGAGCGTCCCGAACACGTCGAGGGTGGGCGTGAGAGTAGCGTTCACGATGAACAGCACGCCGATCATGAGCATGGTGCCGACGACGCCGCCGGCGATGCCGCCGAGCGCTCGCTCGAGTTCGTTCGACTCGGGCGTGGCGAACTCGTCCTCGACCGCCGCCGAGTCACGAGACGTGTTATCGCTTGCCATAGACACTTGTTCGCACGCATCAGTGATAAAGGAACCTCACGTGTTCGCTTCGCGAACGAAACCCGGGCCGCCAGCGGCTCTCGACCAGCGGCTCAGCGCGTCCGCGCCCACTCGACCATCCGCCCGTACACGGGGTCGGTCGCGAGCGCGTCGGCGTCCCCCACGAGGACGAGCGCGCGCTTCGCTCGCGTCAACGCCACGTTCACTCGCCGATAGTCCTCGAAGATCGGCGAGTCGAGGTCGCCCGAGGCGACGAACGACACCACGACGACCTCCTTGGACGACCCCTGGAAGCGGTCGACGGTGTCCACCGTCACCGAATCGCGAACGCGTCGGTCGATCTCCGCCACCTGCGCGCGGAACGGCGCGATGACGCCCACGTCCTCGGCGGCGACGCCAGCGGCGAGGTACGACTCGACGACCTCCGCCACCCGCTCGGCCTCCACCGCGTCAGTGTTCCGGCCACCGTCGCCGGGTGTGTCGAGGAACGCGACGCCGTCCCGGAGCCCGTTCGGGAGGTCGTCGACGTCGACGAGCTGACGCGGATGCTGCGCGGCCACCTCGCCCGAGGCCGGCCGCAACTCGCCCTCGTAGAACTCGGTCGACGCGAACGCCTGGATGCGTTGACTCATCCGGTACTGGCGGTCGAGCATCACGCCCGCCTCCGGATGCGCCTCGACGAGCCGTTCGAACAGCGACTCCTGGAGTTCGTTCTCCGCACGCACCACGGGCGGCAGCTGCTGGTGGTCGCCCACGAGCACGAACCGATCCGCGAGAGTAACCGCCGCCAGCGCGTCCGGTTCGGTCAACTGACCCGCCTCGTCGACGAGTGCGACGTCGAACGACTGCTCTCGCATCACGCGCGACCCACACGTCGCCGTCGTCGCCGCCACCACCTGCGCGTCCGCCAGCCGGTTCGCGCACGCCTCCGGCTCGCCCCTGGTCTCCAGCTGGGACTCGAGCATGTCCTCGCGGATGCCCGAGTCCGTGCCGACACGCACGAAGTCCGAGAACCCCTGGTCCTCCAGTGCCTCCAGGGCGTTGTCGACCGCACGATTCGTGAACGCCGACAGCAGGACGCGGTCGCCGCGCTCGACCATCGCCCGAACCGCCTGCCCGATGGTGTACGTCTTCCCCGTCCCCGGCGGCCCGTGCACGAGCGCGAAGTCCTGCGCGGTGACGGCCTTCCGCACCGCCTCGTCCTGCGCGTCGTTGTTGCCGACGAACGTCTCGGGCTCGCCGTCGTCGCCGGTCGCCCGGTCGGGCGCGAACTCCGGGTCCCGGCGGCCGAACAGGACGTCCTTGCGGTCCGCGTCGCCCTTCAGTAGCGCGTCGTGGAGCGCGACCTGCATGCGAGACACCGACAGCTCCGAGGGATACACGTCGAGCCGGCAGACCTCGACGGGCTCGTCCGCCGTGAGAACGACCGCGTCGTCGTCGAGCCGTTCGAGGCGAGCGAGCTCCGAGTCGCCCGTGATGGGGTCGCCGTCGCTAGCGAGCACGAGGTCGTCCTCGCGGAGCTTCGACACCGCCGACGACGTCCGCCTCGCGCGGAGCTCCCAGCTGCCGTCGGCGCGCTCGCGCTTGCTCTCGAACTCGAGGTCGACGAGCGCACGGTCGTCGTCGGCGCGTTCGGTGGGCGTCTGCTCCCAGAGCTTCCCGTACTCCCGGTGGGCCTCCCGGCGCTCCTCCTCGATTGCACGATACGTCGCCTCGTAGTACGCGAGTTCGTCGTCGGGGAGCGCACGCCCGATCTGGCCCGCCTTCGACTCCTGGTCCAGGCGTCCGGCGACGACGCGACACGTGTCCTGCTCGAAGCAGTACTCGCAGATCGCGTCGGCCTCGTACCCCGTCGGCACCGAGAAGTCGAACTCGAACGCTGCGATGGCGTTCCGCGACCGCACGACGTAGTTCAGGAGGCCGTCGCCGACGCTGAACTCCTTCGCCGGCGAGAAGTCGCCCGAGAACTCCGACCGGTCGAGTGCCGCGTTCTTCGTGTACAGCAGGGTTGCAGTGTCCACCTCGACGCCACGCTCGCGCAGGAGCAAGGCGTAGCACGCCGCCTGGATCTTGTCCTCGAACCGGGGGTCGCGTTTGAGGTTCTTCCCCGTCTTCAACTCGACGGGCATCCCGTTCCGGACCGCGTCCGCACGCCCCTTGATGCCGAACGTCTGCGAGATGAGCGTCATCTCCGAGCGCCACTCGTCCGTATCGCCGAGTTTCCCCTGCGAGAGCCACGCGTCGATCGCTCGCGCGTTCTCCGCGACCTCCGCGCGAACTTCCTCGGCGTCCATCCCGAGCAACCCGAGGTCCAGCCCGGCCTCCTCGACGCGGTCGTCCACCGCCGTCTCGAAGTCGACGCCGCGGAGGAGGTCACCGAACACCTCGTGCACGATCGTCCCCTTGACGACGGGATACTTGAGAGGGGCACTGGAGAGCTTGTTCAGGTAGTACATCCGCGGACACTGCACGTACTCGCGGACGTCGGTCACGTCCACGACGAACCCCGGTTCGAGGACGACGTAGGAGTCGCCGGTCGTCGAGTACGTCGTCTCCCCCTCGTACTCGTCCGTATCGGGATTCGTCACGCGAATCCGCATCCCGGGCTCCGCGACGTCGATCGTCTCCGTCCACTTCCCCCAACAGGTCACCTGTTCCTCGCCGGTGTCGGTCTCCACCGTCACCTCCGCGAGGTCGCTCGTGCCGTACTGTGTCGACACCTCGCGCACGTCGCCGACGCTCGTGATGGTTCCCTCGACGACGTCGCGGTCCGCGTCAGTCACACTCTCCGCCACGACTGCGACTCCAAAAGGGGTGTCGGTCGTCGCGACAGCGCCAGTTTCGTCCACCCGAATACCAACAGAAATTTGACCGCATTCGATACAGGAGACGACGGATGCCCTCCAGACGGGACCTCCTCCGCGCCAGCGCCGCCATCGGGACCGCATCGACCGCCGGCTGTCTCGACGAGCTCCTCGAATCATAGCGTCTCCAGGCGGTTATCGTCTTCTTGGAGAACCAGACCCCGAATCCAGGACCGTTCCACGTCATGCTGGAACTGGAGTCGAGACCCAGCGACTGGCGGACGACGCACGTCGATGGGCGCACCAGCGAACGAATCCAGTTCGAGCCGGGACCGGACTCGAATCTGGTCCGTCTGCACGCCGCCGCCAGCGAGTACGCCGACCACGGACGGGTCGGCGGACTCGACGACGCCGACGGCGAGTACTGTGCAACCCTCGAGGTACAGCTCGAACCGGACGATATCGGGCTCTTCCAAGTGGTCAGTGACGCCTGCGACGTCCGCGAGAGAATCGGCCGGTCGCGGCGCTCGCTCCGGTAACGGTCGTTGCGTCCGCTACAGTAGCAACGCGAAGAGGACGTACGAGAAGACGACGGAGATGGTGGGCGTCAGCACCCACAGGAAGAGGATGCGACTCGTCGCGGCCGGGTCGAACAGCTCCTCGGCGGTGAGGTCCTCGATGTCCTCGTCGCCGATCTTCGGGACGTCCGGTGCCGTCGGCAGGTCTTCGGGTCCTTTGCCTTCTGCGAGGTCGCCGACGGTCGGGCCTGCAGGTGCGTCCTCCGAGGTCGAGGCTGCCGCGAGCGCGTCAGCACTGAGACTCGGCCCCCCAGTGGGTTCGAGCGTCGGATCCGCCATGTCCGCGAGCGACATCACGCGACTCGCACGCCCCCAGCCGAGGCCGATGATGCAACACGTGGTGCTCACGGCGAGACTCGCCGGGATGCCGAAGTAGGAGAGGACGGTGATGATGGTCGCGCCGACCGTCGAAACGATGAGTGCCGCGAGGATGGGGAGGTCGGTGATGCCGTCGCCGATGGTCGCGAGCGTCCGACGCGCGATCGTGAAGCCACCGAGACTGATGGCGGCGGCGGCGAGGACGACCCCCTGGTCGACCCCGAGCGAGCCTTCGCCGATGAGTGGCGCAACAGCGTTTGCGGCGTTCGACGCCCCGGCGCTGAACCCCATGTAGCACGCGATGGCGACGACGAGGAACGACCCGCCGACGTCTCGGGCGGACGCCTTCGAATTGATGCGGAAACGCGGGATTCGCCCGGACCGGTCGAGTTGCACGAGATGGCGGTCCAGGCGTGTGAACGCCAGTCGCGATTCGAGTCGCGGGTAGACGTATCGGCCGATGACGGCGCCCGCGGCGAACCCGACGAGCGGTGCGACGATCCACGCGGAGACGATCGTGAACATCAACGCCCTGTTCAGGTTCCCCGTCGCGAGACCGAGGCCGACGATCGCGCCGACCGCCGTCATCGACGTCGACGCTGGGACGCCGTAGAGGTTCGAGACGAGGAGCGCGAGTCCGGTGAAGAACAGCACGCCGACGGCGGCAGTCGGGGAGAAGTCGGTCACGGGGACGATGCCCTTGCTCATCGTATCGATGACGTTCCGTCCGACCGTCCATGCGCCGAGGAACGCGAACACCGAGAAGAGCACGCCCGCAGTGAACTTCCTGACGAGTTTGCTCCCGACCGCCGGCCCGAACGCGACGCCGGTCGAGGAGCCACCGATGTTGAATCCGACGAACACTGCGACGGCGAGGCCGACGACGAGAACTCCCGAAACCATGCTGGATGACTCTGACAGGGAGATTCAGAACGAAGGCTCAAGAGGATATTCCCTGCACCCGGTGGCGCGACCGGTTCGGAACGCCAGGACTCGCGCTATAGCTCTCCCAGTCGAACCGATCGGATTCCCCCACGCGAATCGCGAGGGACCGACACGCACTTGCCATCTCGTTTCGTATCTTCGAGTATGCGGGTTCGCGACTGGGACGACATCGTGGCGGACGTCGTGGAGTCGAACGTGGACCCGGACGGCTGGCGTGCTGTCGCCGGCGACCGCGCGTCCGGCCTCGGGGAGGACCTCTATCTCGGACATCCCGATAGCGGGATGTTCCAGTTGAAGACGTACGCGAAGAACCCATTCGAGGTGAAGGGCGTGGGGACGCAGGTGGCGCGGAACCTCGACGACGAGATCGGGAGCTACTTGCCGACTGAGGGGTCCGGACGGTTCGCGGTGCAGGGGCCGCCCGAGGAGATGGACGAGGACGAAGCTGAGGCGAAAGCGAAGCACCTGGAGGAGGTCGTCAAGGTGCACGCGGACGCGCCGACGACGCCGGGTGACTTCTTCGACGACGTGATGGACGTCCTGGACAGTCCGGCGTTCGGGCCGATGGAGTACGACCAGTACGACCGCCCCGAGGAACTCGAGGAATTGGCGACGACGTTCGAGGACGCGGAGGACGTCCTGGACGCCGAACTCGACGAACTCGTCCAGGCGGACGACGTCGACAAGGGCTTCATGTAGCGCCGAGCGCGCCGCAAGCCGTCGAGGGAGTCCCGCCCGAAGCGAGGGTTTCACATGGACGCCACCCGTCCGTTCTGGCATGAGTGCCGAGGTCGCGGTCGCGGATTACTACGAGGCGTTACGTCGCGGCGAGCCGCTGTATCCGTACTTCTTCGAGTCCTCGGAGACGTACAAGGCCGCCATCTCGACGAGCTATCGCGGGTACGACGAGGTCGCGGAAGCGCTCCGCGAGCAGACGCGGGCGACGACGGACTGGGTCGTCGACAGCACCGACCTGTCGGTCGTCGAGCGCGACGACTGGGCGGCGTTCAACGACGCGGTGACGCTCGCGTGGACGTCGACGGACGACGAGGAACGCCACGAGTACGAGACGCGATGGAGCGGGACGCTCGAAGCCCACGGCGACGAGTGGCTGTTCCTCGAACTGCACGTGAGTACCGCGCGGAGCCTCTGATGGTGGGGCCATCGCTGTCCGAGTCCGAGTACGCGACGGGGATGTCGAAAGTCCAGTTGTCGGTGGTCGGTCTCGTCGCCGCCTCGGCCGCACTCGTCGCGTTGTACGGCGACGCGCCACCCGCCGTCGTCGCGATCGCCGCGGTGGTCGGCGCACTCCTCGGGTACGGCATGTGGCGGTACCTCGTCTGGTCGTACCGCGAGCAGACCGCGAGCGACCGCGAGCGCCCGGAGACCGGGACGGAGAAGCGCGAACGATTCAAGTGACTGATTCGAAGTACTCGGTTCGAAGTGACTGATTCGGAGTACTCGGTTCGAAGTGACTGATTCCGGACGCTCGCGGTGCGGCGGTGCGCCGAACGGTTCTCTCAGGCGTCGACGCGGGCGAGCCACGCCGCCGGGTCCTCTATCTCGTCGTCGGTCGGGAGGTACTCGGGGCCGTCCCAGACGCGGCCGGCGGCGGCGAGCCCGCGGTCGTCGGCGACCGCCTCGAAGAACGCCTTCCCGCGCTCGTACTGCTTTCGCTTCAGGCCGAGGCCGAGCAGTCGTCGCGTGAGTTTCGCGAGCGGGCCGCGACCGCCGCGTCGTTCGTCGACCTTCCGGCGGAGGTCGGCGTACTCGTCGTCGAACGCGTGATCCATGAGCAGTTCCGCGTACCCCTCGACGACGGTCATCGCGGCGTTCAACTCGCGGAATTCCGACGTCGAGAACCCGCCGCTCGTGAGTTCGCCGCCGGAGAGGTCTTCGAGCCCGGTCTCCACGCGCTCCTCGAGGTAGTCCGAGAGCCAGGGTGCGGCACCGAACTCCGCGGCGTGCGTGACCTCGTGGAACGCGATCCAGCGCCGGAACCGCGGGGCGTCGACGTCGAGTTCCGCGGCGACGTTCTCGATGTTCGGGTGGACGAAGTACAGCGCGTGGTCGGGGTCGTCCTCGCCGGCGAGCAGGAGCGGGTCGTACTGGCCGAGGACGTTCTTCGCGAGGTACGTGAGCATGAAGGCCAAAGTTCCCGTGTTCACCGTCCGAGCGATGCCGGGGAACGCGGTCATCGTCTCCGTTTCGAGCGGTTCGAGGACGCGACGGAACGTGTCGACGTTCGCGTCCACCCAGTGATGACGGTGCTGTATCTCGATGGTATCGGGGACGTCGAACTCGAGGTCGGCGACCGTTCGGACGCGGTCGCGAGCGTCCCGGACGTCCGTCGCGTACCCGCGACGCTGGGCGTCCGACAGCGACACGTCACCAGGGGCAGTCGACGCCTTCGCGGCGTCGGTGACCGCGTTCCAGTCGACGGCGCCGTCCCCGGACGCCGACGCCACCGCCTGGACGCTACGGAAGAGGTTCATGCCGGAGGCGTAGGAGTGCCACACGTAAACGCTTTCAGTCTCTCGGGGAGTCCGGGCGGGACCGGCCGCGGAAAGAGTGAGGTGGATGGTGTCGTGGGGTGGTTGCTGTAGCTGGGTGGTCTCAGTCGTCCTCGACGGTTCCGTCGACGTCGTCCGTGACTTCCTCGGCGTCCGGGACCTCCTCGAGGTCGACGAGTTCGGGTTCGTCGACGTCGTCGCCACCGAAGAGGACGCGCGCGGCGACGGCGAGGGCGACGATGGCGAGCACGCCGAGGATCGCGCCCTTCACCGGCGCGCCACCGTCGTCTTCTGTCGCGGTCGACGTCGTCGTCGACGCACCGCCGTCGGTGGGTGCGGGCACGTCGTCAGTCGTCGATTCGACGTCCGGTTCGGGGTCGGACCCGAACGACGGACCGAGACTGAGTGGGCCGTCGAAGTGCAGTTCGAACAGGGTGAACTTCTTGTCTCCCATACGGAACTGTTCGCGGAGTCGTAACTTAGCGGTTGTGCCAAGCCCCTCGAACGCCGACACCCGTGGCCGACGATTCCCGGGTGTTAAGTCCCCGCCTGCATTGCCCTCGGGCATGGACGACGAACGCTGGGGGTTCCTGAAAGAACTCCTCGAGACACCGAGTCCGTCCGGGTACGAGACGCGCGGTCAGCGCGTCTGGGTCGAGTACGCGAGCCAGTACGCCGACGACGTCAGGACGGACGCGTACGGGAACGCCATCGCGGTCTACAACGAGGACGCCGACGGCCCCGACATCGCGTTCGGCGGGCACGGCGACGAGGTCGGGTTCATCCTGCGGCAGGTCGACGACGACGGCTACCTGCACCTCGGTCGCATCGGCGGGTCGGACCGCACGGTCTCGAAGGGCCAGCACGTGACGGTGCACGGGAGCGACGGACCGGTATCGGGCGTCGTTGGACAGACCGCGATTCACCTCCGCGACCCCGAGAAGGACACGTTCGACGAGATCAACGAACAGGTCGTCGACATCGGGGCCGAGGACGGCGAGGAAGCCGAGGAACTCGTCGAGGTCGGCGACCCGATCACGTTCTCGTCGACGGTCGAGGAACTCCTCGGGGACCGCATCGCGGGTCGCGGCATCGACAACCGCATCGGGACGTACACCGCCATCGAGGGGCTTCGTCGGGCCGCGGAACGCGACGTGGACGCGACCGTGTACGCGGTCAGCACCGTCCAGGAGGAACTCGGGAAGAAGGGCGCGAAGATGGTGACGGACCGACTGGACGTCGACGCGGCGTTGCTCGTCGACGTCACGCACGCCGGCGACTACCCGAAGTCGCCGAGTCACAAGACCGGCGACATCGAACTGGGAGCGGGCCCGGTCGTCGGCCGTGGCAGCTCGAATCATCCCGTCGTCTCCCAGCTCGTGCGGAAGGCGGGTGCGGACGAGGACATCGACGTCCAGTTGCAGGCCGCCGGACTCACGACCGGGACGGACACGGACGAGTTCTACGTCTCCAAGGGCGGCGTGCCGTCGCTGAACGTCAGCGTCCCGAATCGCTACATGCATACGCCGGTCGAGGTCGTCGACCGGACGGACGTCGAGGAGGTCGCGGACCTGCTCGCGGCGTTCGCCGCCGTCGCCGAGGACCGCGAGGGCTTCGACGTCGACGTCTGAACGCAGGCGACTGGCTCGCGGTTCGAGCCACTCATAGCAGGGTTTGAACTACAGCCAAGTCCTTTTGTCCGGGTGGCGAACCAGCGGGCAATGAATCGAGCCCTCCACGTGGCCGTTCTCGCAGTGCTCGTCGCAGTATCGCTCGGAGTAGCATGGCCGTCTGGGTCGGCAGCACCGCCCGCACCATCGGCGTCGGACCCGGTCGCCGCCGACGGAGACGAGGTCCTGGTCGTCGACGACGACGGAGACGCTCAGTTCGAAACCATCAGCGAAGCGGTCGTGTTCGCGGAGGACGGCACCACGATTCGCGTCCGTCCAGGCACCTACCGCGAGTCAGTCACGGTCGACGAGAACGTCACGCTCGTCGCACCGCGTGGGGCGACGCTGAATGGATCGACGCTCGGCGAGCAGAGCGTCGGCATCACGCTGGAGCGGAACGCGTCTGTCGTCGTCGACGGATTCACCGTCGCGCACTACCAGGTCGGCGTCGACGCCACCGGCCGGCAGGACGCGGCGTGGGTGATCCGGAACTCGACGATCGAATCGGCGTCGTACGAGTCGATTCGTGCGACCTGGTCGATGGGCGACTGGACGATCGCGAACGTGACCGTCGCGAACGGGTCGACGGGTATCGACGCAACGAAGTCGACGGGCGACTGGACGGTCCGTGATACCGTCGTCCGGAACGCGACCGAGGGGAGGGCGTTCGACGTGTCGCCGTCGGCTGGGAACTGGACGATCCGGAACGCGACCGTGGTCGACGCGGATTTCGTCGGCGTCGCTGCGTCGTACTCGACGGGCGACTGGCGCGTCGTAAATTCGACGATCAGGGGGACGAGCGTCGGCATCGGCGCGCTCGAAGCGACCGGCGACTGGACGATTGCGCGGACGACCGTCGCGAACGCGTCGAACGAACGCCCCTACGACATGATGATGCCGCCGCTTCGCGAGGGCGTCGGCGTTCATGCGGCGCGAACGAACGGCTCGTGGACCATTCGGAACTCGCGGTTCGTCGAGAACGACGTTGCGGCGGTCGACGCGTCCGACGCGGTAGCGACCGGGGACGCCACGCGGAACTGGTGGGGGTCCGCGAACGGCCCCGAGGACGAGGACTGCGTCGGGAACGTTGACTGCAACGACACGCTGACGGACTGGCCGTCGGAGACGACGACGCGCCCGCTGACGACGACCAGCGCCGTGTCGACCGTGCCGTCGTCGAACCCGACCGCACCGACGTCGGGGTCTCCGGCGTCGAACTCGGACTCGGAGAGCGGGTCGACGGACGAATCGACGTCGGCGACGCCGCTCTCGCTCGTGTTCGCGGTCGTCGCCATCGCTGGTGTGATGCTCGCGCTCGCGCACCGGGGCACGGACCGCTGAGATGAACCGGGGTGGCGTTCGCGCCCATATAGTAGCGTTTGCAAGTAATTGCTCACTCTTTTCGTCAAGACCCGTCGTAGGGGCGGCTGGCACCCGAAATCGCGATATCTGCTGAAAACAGTTGCAAACGCTACTATAGTTCACGGGCGCCACAGTACGGGTGGACAACTGTGCGGGCGAGCATACCATCTCGGACCCGGTACGTTTAAGGAATCGTCACGTCCCCGGTGAAGTATGGACGATGAGAGCGGACGGCCCCTCGACGTGCTCGACGCGGCGGTGGGCTCGACGGTCGAAGTGCACCTCAAGGACGGCGAGACGTACGAGGGAACACTCAGTGGGTACGACCAACACATGAACCTCGTCATCGAGTCGGGTGACAACACAACGATTATCCGTGGCGACAACGTCGTCTCGATAACTCCATGACTGGCGCAGGAACCCCCTCTCAAGGCAAGAAGAACACGAAGACGCACACGAAGTGCCGCCGTTGCGGCGAGAAGTCGTACCACACGAAGAAGAAGGTGTGTTCGTCCTGTGGCTTCGGGAAGTCCGCGAAGCGACGGGACTACGAGTGGCAGGACAAGTCCGGCGAATAACGGCGACGTTTCGGCGGTCTTCCTTCTCGCATCGACCCTGACTCGATAGCGACGGCCCTCGCGAGCACGAGCGGGTTGACGCGGTGGGAGCGGCCGACGGTGGGTTGATCGCCGCGGTCGCAACCCTCACCGACACGTTCGTGTGCACGTTCTTGGATACTTACCGGGTGTCGGAACGAGTTTAGACCACAATCACGCCTTTTTTGGTGGGTGACCGCACACTACTTCTCATGACAGACGGGCGGGGAACCACCCCCGATTCCGAGGGTCCGACGGAGAAGTGCGGGGTCGTCGGCGTCGCGTTCGACGATAGACAGGCCGCACGACCCATCTATTACTCGCTGTACGCACTCCAGCATCGCGGACAGGAGTCCGCTGGCATGGTCACGCACGACGGGTTCCAGCAGCACGACCACGTCGAGATGGGGCTCGTCGGCGACGCCTTCTCGCCCGAGGACATCGAGAGCCTGAACGGACAGGCGGGTATCGGGCACGTCCGGTACCCGACCGCCGGGAGCGTCGACAAGTCCTGCGCCCAGCCGTTCACGGTCTCGTTCAAGAGCGGGTCGCTCGCGCTCAGCCACAACGGGAACCTCGTGAACGCCGACGAGATCCGGGACGAACTCGCCGGGCTCGGGCACGCGTTCACGAGCGACGGCGACACCGAGGTCATCGCGCACGACCTCGCACGGAACCTCTTGGAGGAGGACCTGGTGCGTGCGGTCAAGCGAACGATGGGCCGCATCCACGGGTCGTACTCGCTCACGATCATGCACGACGACACCGTCCTCGGCGTGCGCGACCCCGAAGGCAACCGACCGCTCTGTATCGGCGACGTCGAAGGCGGGTACGTGCTCGCGTCGGAGAGCGCCGCCATCGACACGCTCGACGGGGAACTCGTCCGCGACGTGAAGCCAGGAGAGCTCGTCGTCCTCCACGAGGACGGGAGCGGGTTCGACTCCTACCAGCTCGTCGACCAGGAGAACACCGCGCACTGCTTCTTCGAGCACGTGTACTTCGCTCGCCCGGACAGCAAGATCGACGACTCGCTCGTGTACGACGTCCGCCGGGAGCTCGGACGGCACCTCTGGGCGGAGTCCGGTATCGAGACGGACGTCGTCATGCCCGTCCCGGACTCCGGGCGTGCGTACGCGAGCGGGTACGCGGAGGCGGCGGACGAAGCGGGTGCCGACACCGAGTTCGCTGAGGGGCTGATGAAGAACCGGTACGTCGGCCGGACGTTCATCATGCCGACCCAGGACGAGCGCGAGCGCGCGGTGCGACTGAAGCTGAACCCGATCAAGTCGACGGTCGAGGGGAAGACGGTGACGCTCATCGACGACTCCATAGTCCGTGGGACGACGTCGACCCAGCTCGTGGAACTCCTGAAGGACTGCGGTGCGGAGGAGGTCCACATGCGCATCGGGGCACCGCCGATCGTCGCGCCGTGCTACATGGGGATCGACATGGCGACTCGCGAGGAACTCATCGCGCCGGACCGGACGACCGAGGACATCCGCGAGGAGATCGCCGCGGACTCGCTCGCGTACCTCTCCATCGACGCGGTCTGCGACGCGCTCGAGGCGTCGCGCGCCGACCTCTGTCTCGGGTGCGTCACCGGCGAGTACCCCTACGACATCGAGGACGAGACCACGGACCGCGACGTCACCCGCCCCGTCATCGACGGCGCGGACCTCCCCGCGGACGACTGATTCGTTCGTCCCTCCGTCGACCACGCTTACTCCTGTTCTGAGGCTCGGTTCCCGAACGCGACGGCGAGGCAGGCCGTCCGTACCGTGGGCTTCGTTCGCATACCCACGCGGTCGTTTATGTACTCGGTCGCTGAAGGGTCTCGCATGCCCGGTGCGACCTTCCTCGAAGGCGACGACGTGACCCTCTGTCCGATCGAGAAAGACGACGTGGATTTTCTCACGGAAGCCGTGAACGACCCCGAAGTCCGCGTGCCACTCGGCGTCGTGGAGCCCCGTTCGACGCACCAACACGAGGACTGGATCGAGGAGGTAGTCGAGGGCGACGACGGCAAGGTCCACTTGCTCGTCGTCGCCGACGGCGATCCCGTCGGCGTCGTCGGCACGCCCTGGATGGACGAACGGCACGGACACGCCTACCTGTCGGCGTGGCTCGCGGCGGACGCCCACGGAGAGGGATACGGTGCCGACGCGACCACGACCCTGGTCGATTACCTGTTCGACGAGCGACGCATGGAGAGCCTCCGCGCGCACGCCTACGACATGAACGAGAAGTCGAACGCGCTCCTCAGCTCCATCGGCTTCGAGCACGTCGGGCGCGTCCCGAAGGCGGCGTTCGTCGACGGCGAACAGCAGGCTCAGCACGTCTACGCGGTCACCGCCGACCAGTGGCGCGCCAAGCGGTAGGGAAGCGAGAGCCCCGCTATCCGGCGATGATCAGCTGTAGAACCCCGGCGGGACGAGGTAGAGCATCACGTAGACGACGTTCCCGAGGACGAACGAGATCAGCCAGAGGGGCGCGGCGACCGTCGCGACCCGACGGTGGTTCGTCTCCGGGATCTCGCGGAGTGAGTGCGTCCACGCGAGCAGGAGGACGTAGTAGAGGAGAGGGATGCAGACGACGGCGAGGACGATGTGGACGGCGAGGATGCCGAAGTACGCGAGCTCGATCATGCCGGACGCAGGGAACGACGTCGGTCCCTCGAGTGCAACCTTCCAGAGGTAGAGGGCGAGGAAGCCGACGAACAGCGCGAACGCCCCGAGCATCAGTTTCCGATGGCGGTCGAAACGCTTCGCTCGCGCCTCGCGCACGCCGAGAACGATGCAACCGATCGCGAGCACGCTGATCGCGGCGTTCACGTGCGGGATCGCGGTGAGTAGCCACGCCGGTGCGTCCGGCAGGACCGCACCGGGGATGGCCCCGCCCGCGGCGGCGAACACGAGCGCGAGCGATACCACGGAGAGCACGGCGGTGACTTCGCGGAGGTGACGGCGGACCGTCCGTTCCATGACCGAATCTGCGGCCTCCGGCGGCTTACCCGTTGCCTTCCCGGCCGGTAGCTCAGCTGGAGGACCGTCGACCTCGCCCAGACGCCGCCAGCGTCGGTCGCTCGGTCAGGAATCGTCGTCGACGACGCGGACCTCTCCGACGACCTCCTCGTCCACGTGCCGTCGACAGAAGTACTCGTACCGGCCGGGGACCTGGAACCGGTGGCGTTCGACGTATCCCTCCGCCCGGAGGGTTCTATGTATCGTGCGCCAGTCCGCGTCCGACGGCTGGGAAGCCACGTCGAGTTCGTGGTTCGAGGACTGCCAGCGCCACTCGACGACGTCCCCGACGGACACTTCGAGCACGGACGGCTCGATTCCGGGGTTGCCGTCCGGACCGACGTCGACGACCGCGTCCGGCGGCTCCAGGTCGCTGACGACGAACGCGCCCTGCATCCCGAGGTTCTTGTGGGGCTGACAGTGGAACTCGTATCGACCGGGTTCGGTGAACGTGTGCGTCGCTTCGTGTCCCTGGTTCCGAACCGTCTCGAAGCCAGCCCAGTCCGAATCGGTCGGTTTCGACGTCACGACGACGTTGTGGTTGTCGCTGTCCCATTCGAACGTCACCTCGGTTCCAACCGGGAGCGTCGACGTCACGTTCGTCACGGGGTCGAACACGAATTCGCCGCCGGGGCCGACGACGATGCGTGCCGTTCCGTCTTCTCCCATCGTCTGGCACGGCGCGGTCACGTCCGGGTCGACGCGGACCTCGCCCCGCATCCCCTCCCCAACGTGTTCCTCACAGCGGTAGTAGTAGCGGCCTTCGACGTCGAACGTCCGCTCGTAGGTGTGTCCGGCGTCGTAGGTGTCCGTCTCGTCGCCCGCCGTCCCGCGCCACTCGGCTTCCCGCGGTTGGTCGTCGACGCGGACGTTGTGGTCGTCGGAATCCCACTCCCATCGGAGCGTGTCGCCCGGCGCGATCTCGACGGTCGGCGGGTCGAACACCGGTGCGTCGTCCGGGCCGACCGTGACGGTGAGTGGTGCCGTCGCGTCGTCGCCAGGCCTGCCGCCGGCGCAGTACGCTTCCACGTCGTCCGGCGTCGTTTCCTCTCCCGGCACGGGGTCGTCACCGGAAGCGCCTCCATCTCCACCGCCGTCGCTCAGGTCGTCGAGTCCACCGGCGGAACAGCCGGCCAGTCCGAGTGCGCCCGCCCCGGCGAGCGCCTCGAGGAGTCGTCGACGACGAGGCATGTCGGTCATACGGACCGAGTTCCGGCCGCCGCGCCGAAATAATTTCGATTCGTCGACGCTGAATCGAATCCGAGATGATGACGGTCGCGAACCTCGACACCTTTTTCCAGTCGCTCGCCTGACGCCCCGACATGGACGAGTGTGCCGCCTGCGGCGCGACCGTCGACGGCTACGCGACGTACTGCGACGCCTGCGGCGACGGAGATGGCGACGGCGACGGCGATGATTCCGGCCACGCAAGGCCGCACGATCGCACGCACCGCCCCGAGGAAGCGTCGTTCGACGTCCCGTCACCGGTCGCTCGCGGCGTCGGCGCCCTGCTCGCCAGCGCAGTCCTCCTCGGCGGATTCACGACGTTCCAGTCGCTCCAGTACCTCCCAGAAGCCCTCTCCTACTACGAACCCGTCGACACCGTCGGGTTCTTCGCCAACCAACTGCTCACGGTCGCGCTCCTCGTCGCGTTCGCCGTCATGGCGAAACGACTGTTCGACGGCACCGCCGACACCCATCGATACGGTCGCCTCCTCCAGCTCCTCGCGGTCGCGAGCGTCGCCTCCGGCGTCGTCGTCACCGCGACCCCCGACACCATCACGCGCTGGCTCCCGACCTTCGTCGACCCCGCGTACGTCGTCCTCAACGTCGTCCTCGTCTACACGTACCCGGACGTCTTCGCACGAGACCTCGGATTCCTCGCCCTCGGCATCCTCGGTGCCACCGTCACGTTCACCGCCGGCGCCCGCCTCCGACGAACCTGAACGTGGCTGGCCGACCGAGCACACCGTCGGACGGCGAACGAACGCCGACGACCGCCAGCAGACCCACCGCTGACCAACGTCGCCATCAGCAGACCCACCGCTGGCCGAACGTGGCCGTCAACTGACGCGACCCACCGCTGGCCGAACGTGGCCGTCAACTGACGCGACCCACCGCTGGTCGGATGTGGCCATCAGCAGACCCACCGCTGTTGGGCGTTGCGTCGGAAGGAATATGCGTGGGTGCTGTCCACGAGGGAGAGCACCCGCATCGCAGTGAGTGCAGCCGATTCGGCTGCGAGGTGCGATGCGTGGGACCGGATTTGAACCGGCGGACCTCTACAGGACAGCGCCCTCAACGCTGCGCCGTTGGCCTAGCTTGGCTACCCACGCTCGCTGTGTCTTGTGTGCACTCACCCGTTTCCGGGGGACAAATAAAAGCCCTTTCTTTTCCACCGGCACTGGCGGGGATTCGCACGCCGTCGCCGACCATCGTTCTTCCGGGCCCACAGACCTCTCTCCGAGCGCCGCGGCACCGGTACTGGGACGTGACGACGTCGAACGAAGCGCGGGGTTGAAATGGGCCGGTCCGGTAGGAGGTAGTATGGCGAAGTACTCGACGGGTGGTTCGTCGGGTGGCGGTGACGGCGACAGTTGCGAGCTCTGTGGCGCGACGAGCGAGAACCTGAGTCTGGCGAACGTCGCAGGCGCGAAGCTCTCCGTCTGTCCGTCCTGTGCACCCCACGACGACACCGAATCGAAATCGAGCGGTTCCAGCGGCTCGAGCGGCGACGGCGACGACGAACGCGACCGGAAGCGTCGCGCCGTCCAGAACGCCGCGAAGGCCAACGACGTCTGGGAGTCCGACTCCGACCACTGGGAGGAGGAGGGGGCGAACTACGACGACGACCCGCTGCCCTACCTCCGCACCGACTACGGGAAGACGGTGACTGACGCCCGACAGGACCGCGGTCTCCAGCGCGAGGAGCTCGCGGACGAACTCGGCGTCAGCGAGGGCGACATCATCGCACTCGAACAGGGCCGTGCGACGCAAACCGGCATCGGCGGCGGTCTCATCGCCGCCGTCGAGGACTTCCTCGACGTCGACATCTCCGAGACGTAGCGACTGGTTCTCCAGTGGTCCACCACTCCGGGTTCGGGGTGCCCGAAGGGCTTTTCCTCGCCCGGCGAGTGGCGTGATTCGATGACCGTACAGCGTGCTGCCTCGGAGCCGTACACGACGAGTTTCGAGACGTCCGTCGAGCGCGTCGACGGCCGTGAGGTCTGGCTGAACGAGACGTACTTCTACGCGGCGAGTGGCGGTCAGCCCGCCGACCGGGGTCGCATCGGCGACCATCGCGTGGTGGACGTGCAGACCGACGGCGACGGAGGGGTTCGGCACACGCTCGACGCGGAACCCGGGTTCGGCGCGGGACGGTCCGTGCTGTGCCGGATCGACTGGGCGAGACGGATGTACTGTATGCGAGCGCATACGGCGAGTCACGTCCTGTACGGTGCGGCCCGGCGATGTATGGACGACCTGGGGTACGGCGGGTTCGACATCCAGGTGGCCGACCGGGGGATGCGAGCGAGCGACGATGGCGGCGAGGACAAGGTCCGCGTGGACTTCGTGACGTCCACGGACGTGGACGACGACGTGCTCGTGGAACTGGAGCACCTCGCGAACGAGGCGGTCTGGGAGTCCCGGGACGTCAGCTGGGAGGTGCTCTCGGAGGACGAGGCGCGCGAGCGCGAGGGGATCGTCTTCAACGAGAAGACCGAGGAGGGCGTGTTCGGTGCGGACGCTGACGTACGCGTGGTCACGGTCGGTGCGGCGGAGACGGTGGCGGGCGAACCGTCGGGCTCGCCGTGGGACGTCGCCGCCTGTGGTGGGACGCACGTCCGGAACACGCGCGAGGTCGGCCCGATCTCGGTGCTCGGCCGGTCGAACCCCGGCGAGGGGATGACGCGCGTCGAGTTCTCGGTCGGGCCGCGAGCGATCGACGCACGGGCCGGCGAGAAGCGCGCGCTCCTCGACGCGAGTCGTCGCCTGGAGACGGGAGCGGACGACGTCCCGGCGGCCGTTTCGCGCCTCCAGGACGAGGTGACGTCGCTCCGCGAGGACCTGGAGACGATGCGTCGGCGTGCCGTCGAACGCCAGCTCGCGTCGTTCTCGGTCCTGCAGCGTAACGGCGAGTCGTACCTCGTCGGGGTCGTCGAGGACGTGGACGCGAACGACGTGGAGGACGCCGCGCGGGACGCCGCGGGCGACCGTGCGTCCGTGGTCGTGCTCGTCGGCGAGTCCGGGAGTCCGTTCGTCGTCGTCGCCGCGGCCGACGACACCGCGGTCGATGCCGGCGACGTCGTCGACTCGGTGACCGCCGAGTTCGGTGGCGGTGGTGGCGGCAGTCCACGGTTCGCACAGGGCGGCGGACTCGACTGTCACCCAGATGCCGTCGTCGACTGGTTCACATCGACCGAGTGAGGGGTCGCGACCGACGACGGAATTGGTGGGTCGCGACCGACGACGGAATTGGTGGGTCGCGACCGCTGGCGAATCGGGCAATTTTTTCGGGGACCGCTCGAATCGATTCGTATGGATTTCTCGAACGAGCAGGAGGCGGTGCGGGACGTCGTCCGCGAGGTCGCCGTCGAGGAGCTCCGGCCGGTCGCCCAGGAGTGCGACGCCGACCAGGCGTTCCCCGAGGACGTCTGGGACGACCTCGCGGACCTCGACCTCACCGGGTTGACGGTACCCGAGGAGTACGGCGGGTACGACGCGGACCCGGTGACGTACGCCATCGTGAACGAGGAACTGGCGTACGGCATGCTGTCGGTCGCAACCGCACTCAGCGTGCACGGGCTGGCGACGTCGTGCATCGCGGAGTTCGGGACGGAGGACGTCCGCGAGGAGTGGCTCCCGGAGATGGCGACGGGCCGCCCGATCGGCGCGTTCGCGCTCAGCGAACCGCAGGCGGGATCGAATCCGGCGGAGATGTCGACGGTCGCTCGCAAGGACGGCGACGAGTTCGTCGTCGACGGGACGAAGCAGTGGATCACGAACGGGAACCGGAGCGACGTCGTCATCCTGTTCGCGAAGACGGACCGCGACGACCCGGGGAGCGTGACGCAGTTCCTCGTCCCGAAGGACACCGACGGGCTCTCCGTGGGGAAGAAGGAGGACAAGCTCGGGCTCCGGGCGTCTGACACGACGAGCCTGGAGTTCGACGGGGCGCGCATCCCCGCAGAGTACCAGCTCACCGAGGAGGGTCGTGGACTGTCGGCGGCCTTCAGCATCCTCACGGGCGGCCGGATCGCGATCGGGGCGCAGTCGGTCGGGCTCGCGCAGTCCGCGCTCGACGAAGCCCTCGAGTACGCGCAGGAACGCGAGCAGTTCGACAAACCCATCAGCGACATCCAGACGATCCGGCACAAGCTCGCGGACATGCAGACGAAGACCCAGGCCGGTCGTCTCCTCACCTACGACGCCGCCCGGAAGAAGGCGCGTGGTGCGGGCGAGGCGACGGCGATGGCGGCGTCGCAAGCGAAGTACTTCGCGAGCGAACGCGCCATCGAGGTGGCGAACGAAGCCGTCCAGATACACGGCGGCTACGGCTACACCACGGACTTCCCGGTCGAACGCCTCTACCGCGACGCGAAGATACTCACTATCTACGAGGGAACGAGCGAGATCCAGAAGAAGATCATCGCACGCCACCTGCTGGCGGACTAACGGGGGAGCTGCCGCGCTTGGCCGAACGCATTCGCCGACGCCGGTTTCACTTTCACCGCGCGTGGCGAAGATTGTTACCCCGATCGGCCGGAACTCGAACCAGTCGATTTCGATGCAGTCCCCACTCGATATAACCCAGACGGAGCAGTACTGGATTCGGAGTCGCGACGTGAGCGATTCCCCGGCGATAGGCGGCGATGCGTACTTTTCACGGCACGACGTGACGCAACCCGAAGACGTCGAACCGACCGACTTGCCGCCCGCGGATAGCGACGCCGTCCGCGAGATAGACTGCGAGGCCCTCGAGAAACGGAAGACGATCGGGAAGTGGCAGGTGACGGGATCGGCCAAGCGGGTCGACGAACTCTGGCCCGACCTCGTCGCCGATGCGGAAGCCGGCGTCATCTGGGCGGTGAAGGCGATGACGACGTACGGGTTCGAGGAGCTCTCGACGTACGACGAGTACGTGCTCACCGTCTACACGCCGAACTACTTCGAGAGACACGACGTGAACCGTGTCCGGGACCACCTTCGGGACGAGCACGACGTCACGCACGAACTGTACTACAAGCCCGACATCTACACGGCGAAGGGAATCGTCGAGGATTCGGCCGAAGCGTTCGGGCTGTCGGCGCCCGCGAGGTACGTGGCGTAGCGAACCGAACCAGTCCCCGAGGGGCACGACCGCGCTCAATCGTCGGCAGCTTGCGGGTCGGACGTGGACTCGCTCGAGCCGGTCTCCTCGTCGTCGTCGACGCGTTCGGCTGGCACGCCGACGACGGTGGCACCGGGTGGGACGTCGTCGGTGACGACGGCGCCGGCGCCGACGCGTGCGCCTTCACCGAGCGTGACGTCGCCGAGGACGGTCGCGTCCGCGCCGAGCGTGACGTCGTCCTCGACGGTCGGATGTCGCTTCTCGGGTCGTGGCGAGTTCCCGCCGAGGGTGACGCCGTGGTACATGTGGACGTCGTCACCGACTTCGGCGGTCTCCCCGATGACGACTCCCATCCCGTGGTCGACGACGACGCGGTCGCCGAGCGTCGCCGCCGGATGGATCTCGACGCCAGTCAAGAATCGGACGACCTGGGACGCCATCCGTGCGAGCAGGTGGAAGCCGGCGTCCCAGAGGGCGTTCGTGAACGCGTGCGCCCAGACTGCGTGCAGGCCGGGATAACAGAGGACGACCTCGAGCCGGGACTTCGCCGCCGGGTCGGTGTCGTAGACGGCGGCGACGTCCTCGCGGAATCGATCAAGTCCGAGCGCACTCACGTTCCATCACGCGACGCATGGTCGCCATCGCTCGACGCTTCGACCCGGGTCGTTGCGAGACCCGTGGTCGACGGCCCGCGAGAGCGCTCCGTCGTGCACGGAGTACGCCGTGTCGCGAGCGGGCACGAACAGCACCGCGTCGTCGAGCCACTTGGCTGTTCGACGACGATGCGTTCGGCCTCGATGACGGCCTCTGGCATACCAGTACAACCCCCTGCCACGGCCTAAAGCGAATCGGTTCGGTGCCCGCTCGACCGTCGGAACTCGATGCAGAGACCGATCGGTTCGCCACCCACTCGGCCGTCAGAACTCGGTCCAGTCCGTGGGCGTGTCCGGGAGTCCGAGGACGCGCGCTTCGCGACCGTCGGCGCCCGTGCGGGTCTCGACGAGTCCGTCGAAGAGTTGCCGGATCGTGTTGACGGTCTGGTCGTCGTGCGCGTCCGCGTCGAGCGTCCCGAACCCGAGGGCGTCGGCGGCGCTGATGCGGCCGGTGAGGATGTGGAGGAACCGGAACACGGTCTTGACGTCCGAGTACATGAGGAGTTGACTGACGGAATCGAGGACGACGCGCGTCCGATAGTCCTGCGTGACGAACTGCTCCATGAGTTTCGAACTCGCCATCCCGACGCCCGTGAAGTCGCCCGGCGAGGAGACGTACTGCGTGAGGGGATGGTCCGCCTGCCCCATGCCGCGCTCCTGAGAGACGCAATCGACGATACCGAGTTGGGGTTCGACGTCCTCGGCGAGACGACTCCCCACGTCCTCGCGGACGCGACTCGCGGCATTCTGCGTGGTGACGACGACGCCGGCTTCGCCCTGTCGGTGCCCGTCGGCGAGTACGTAACAGAGGAGGTCGTACTTCGCCGTCATGGGCGGACCCATCACGATGAGGTTCGTCCCGTCCCGGATCTCCTCGACCGGGAGCGAATCAGCGACGGCGTACATCCGTCCCCCCGTACCCACGACCCACGCCCGCTACCATTGCTCGTGGATTACTCGCACGACCGTATAAACCCCCGGGAGTCGTCGGACGGGCGTCTGCCATCCACGCAGACGTCGGAGCGTTCGGTCACCGGTGGCGTCCGTAGCGTCGGTCTCGCGCCGGTATGCCATCATCTAAGTACGGGCCGAAGAAAACCGGAGGTATGACACTGTTCGGGACGGCTGGGATCCGTGGACCGGTCGACGGCAAGGTGACGCCGTCGCTGGCGCTTTCGGTCGGGCAGGCGGTGGGCGTCGAGGGCGAGTCGTTCGTCGTCGGTCGCGACGGCCGCGAGACGGGGGCTGCGCTCGCGGCGGCCGTCGAAGCAGGGCTGGAGAGCGCAGGTGCGGACGTGGCACGGGTCGGGCAGGTGCCGACGCCGGCACTCGCGTTCGCGTCACGCGGCCGACGTGGCGTGATGGTGACGGCGAGTCACAACCCGCCGGCGGACAACGGCATCAAGTTGTTCGTGGACGGCGTGGAGTACGATCGCGCGGGTGAGGAACGCGTCGAGGACCGCGTCGAGGCCGGCCCCGAACTGGCGTCGTGGGACGACTGGGGCGACAGCGACGACGTCGACCTCCTCCCGGAGTACCAGGACGCCGTGGCGGCGTTCGTGCGGTCGTCGGTCGTCGACGGCGACCGCGACCCGCTCGCGGACCTCACGGTCGCCGTGGACTGCGGAACGGGGATGGCGAGCGTGGCGACCCCGCAGGTCCTCCGTGCGCTGGGGGCGGACGTGCGAGCGCTGAACGCGAACGTCGACGGGCACTTCCCGGCGCGTCCGTCGAAGCCGAAGGCGGCGACGCTCGGGGACCTGTCCCGGTTCGTGCAGGAGGGCGACGTCGACCTGGCGGTCGCGCACGACGGCGACGCGGACCGTATCGTGGTGCTGACACCCGACGGCGACGTCGTGCACGAGGACACGGTGCTCGCGATGCTCGCCGAGCACTACGTCGCCGCGAGCGACGTGGCGGACCCGGTGGTGGTGACGACGCCGAACGCGTCCGCTCGCATCGACGAACGCGTGACGGCCGCGGGCGGGCGAACGGAGCGCGTTCGACTGGGTGCCCTCCACGAGGGCATCGCGCGTGAGCGAGAGGCCGGCGGCGCCGACACCGAGGTGGCGTTCGCGGCGGAACCCTGGAAGCACGTGCACACGGCCTTCGGCGGGTGGATCGACGGCGTCGCGAGCGCGGGCGTACTCGCCGCGCTCGTCGCACGCGAGGGCGGCCTCGCGACGTTGCGCGAACCCATCACCGAACGACCGTACCGGAAGGTGAGCGTCGAGTGCGACGACGACGCGAAACCGGCGGCGATGACGACGCTCGAGTCGACGCTCCCCGAGGCGTTCCCGGTCGGCGACGTCGACAGGGACTACGGCGTTCGCGTCGACCTCCCCGACGGGTCGTGGGTGCTCGTTCGACCCAGCGGGACGGAGCCATACGTCCGCATCTACGCGGAGAGCGACGCCGTGGACGACCTCGTCGCCACCGCACGCGACGTCGTCGAATCGGCCATCGCGAACGCCGACCGATAGGATAATCCAAATTTTGACCGTATTAATTTATATTCGTTTAAGTTTGATGCCATTTTGGTTGAAACTCCCGCATCCGCACGGGCGTTCCGACGGGTTTAATTCGCGTTCCCCCTAGTATTCCTGGTAATGCCTTCGAACAGGCGGAGCGTTCTGGCGGGCGCGGGTAGCATCGGTGCACTGACACTAGCAGGCTGTCTCTCCGATCAAGGCGGCAACGGGGACGACAACGGCGACGGCGAGACTAACGGCGACGGGACCGGAACCGGCACCGGCAGTGGGGCGGTGACGACCCGACGGACGTCGGCGTCGTCTACGCGCTCGGTGGCCTCGGCGACAAGGCGTTCAACGACATGGCCAAACAGGGCATCGAGCAGGCACAGTCCGAGTTCGACATGACCTACCGTGGGTCCGAGCCCTCCGAGAGCAGCGAGTTCCCGACGCTCCAGCGTCGGTTCGCGACGTCCTCGGACCCGGACTACGACCTCGTGTGCTGTATTGGGTTCGCGCAAGCGCAGGACCTGACGGAGAACGCCGAACAGTACGGCGACCAGCAGTTCATGATCGTCGACTCCGTCGTCGACAAACCCAACGTCGCGAGCTACGTGTTCAAGGAGCACCTCGGGTCGTTCCAGGTCGGACACCTCGCTGGCTTGCTCACGCAACGTGACTTCTCGACGGGTGGCGACGGCGGCACGGAAGCGTCCACGTTCTCGGACGCGGATACGGTCGGGTTCGTCGGCGGGAAGGAGAACTCGCTCATCAAGAAGTTCGAAGCGGGCTTCATCGCCGGTGCGAAGCACGCAGGGAACGTGAACGTGCGAACGGCGTACGCGGGCTCGTGGAGCGACCCCGCGAAAGGCAAGGAGATCGCGCTCTCGATGTACGACAACGGCGCGGACATCGTCTACCACGCCGCGGGCGGCACCGGGACGGGCGTGTTCGGCGCGGCACAGGAACGCGGCCGGTACGCGATCGGCGTCGACTCCGACCAGTCCAAGTCCGCGAGCGAGTACAAGGACGTCATCCTCGCGAGCATGGTGAAGCACGTCGACACCGCCGTGTACACGAGTATCGAGAACGTCACGAACGGCGAGCACGCCGGCGGCGACGTGAGCGCACTCGGTCTCGAACGGGGCGGCGTCGAGGCCGTCCTCGGGCAGACGCTCGGCGACCAGATCCCGACCGAGGTCACGGACGCTCTCGAGCAATCCAAGCAGGCGATCATCGACGGCGACATCTCGGTACCGGAAGACCCAGAGAACGCCTAAGTCGCATCGGGCCACTTCCATGAACGAACATACGAGGACCGGTAGGCAGCGTCGTCTCCACTCGCAACGACCACGGCGAGGTGACGGGACGTGAGTTCGCTCGCGGTCCACCTCGACGGCATCACGAAACGATTCCCTGGCGTGGTCGCGAACGACGACGTCGACCTGCGCGTCGAGGAAGGCTCCGTTCACGCGTTGCTCGGCGAGAACGGCGCCGGGAAGACGACGCTCATGAACGTCCTCTACGGGCTCTACCAGCCGACAGAGGGGACGGTTCGCCTGAACGACGAGGTGATGGATTTCGGTTCGCCGCGGGACGCCATCGACGCCGGCGTCGGCATGATCCACCAGCACTTCATGCTCGTCGATCCGATGACGGTGACGGAGAACGTCGTCCTCGGGAACGAACCCCGGAAGTGGGGTGGGCTGGCCGTCGACCGGGCGGCGTCCCGGCGAGCGGTCGTCGACCTCGCGGAAACCTTCGGGTTCGACGTCGAACCGGACGCCGCCATCGAGGACGTCAGCGTCGGCGAACAACAACGCGTCGAGATACTGAAAGCACTCTACCGTGGCGCGGACGTCCTCATCCTCGACGAGCCGACGGCCGTCCTCACGCCCCAGGAGGTCGAGGAACTGTTCGGCGTGTTCGAGGAGTTGACCGCACAGGGGAAGACGATCATCTTCATCTCGCACAAGCTCGACGAGGCGATGCGTGCCGCCGACGACATCACCGTCCTCAGGGACGGCGTGAACGTCGGGACCGTCGACGCGGACACGACGAGCCGCGAGGAACTCGCGGAACTCATGGTCGGTCGCGAGGTCTTGCTCTCCACGGACAAGGAACCCGTCGAGCGCGGCGACCCGGGACTGTCGGTGTCGAACCTGACGGTCAGGGACGACCGCGACGTGGTCGCGGTCGACGACCTCTCCTTCGACGTCCACGAGGGCGAAGTGTTCGGGATCGCTGGCGTCGACGGGAACGGCCAGTCCGAACTCGTCGAAGCGATCACCGGCCTGCACGCGACCGAAGCCGGTTCGGTCGGGATCGAGGGAGAGGACGTCACCGACGAGTCGCGTCGCAAACGCATCGCGAGAGGCATGGCGTACATTCCCGAGGACCGCCAAGACCGCGGGCTCGTGATGGACTACGACCTCGTCGAGAACGGCCTGCTCGGGAAGCAACACGACCCGGCGTTCGCGCCGAACGGCCGCATCGACTGGGAGGAGACCTACGAGCACACCGCGGACGTCATCCGAGAGTACGACGTCCGACCCGCAGATCCGAGCGCGAGCGCAAGGTCGCTCTCCGGCGGGAACCAGCAGAAGTTCATCGTCGGCCGCGAGTTCTCCCAGGACCCCGACGTCGTCGTCGCGTCCCATCCAACTCGAGGCGTCGACATCGGGAGCGTCGAGTTCATCCACGACCGGATCCTCGACCTGCGAGCGCGCGGCAAAGCCGTCCTCCTCGTCTCCTCGAAGCTCGACGAGGTCCAGTCGCTATCGGACCGACTCGCGGTTATCCACGACGGCGAGTTCGTCGACGTCGTCGACCCAGCCGCGACCACCGAAGAGGAACTCGGACTCCTCATGGGTGGCGAACGGCCCGACGACGTCGCGACGCTCCGCGCCGGAGGTGACGTCGCGTGAGCGCCGACGACGCCGAGGACGCATCCGGTTCGCGTTCCATCCCCGAATGGAGCGAGTCCGCGGCGTCCAGGATAATCACCGCGAGCGCGAAAGAACGGATATTCATCAGTTTCGCCGCGTTCGTCGCGTCGATCCTGGTCGGGAGCGTGCTCGTCTACCTCTCCGGGCTCGTCGTCGCGTGCGAGGGCACGAGCCTGTTCTTCGGGTCGTGCTACGACCCGTTCCAGGTGTACTACTACCTGTTCGTCGACCCGTTCATCGGCGGGTTCAACGTCGCACTCGTGATGAAGGAAGCCGTCCTCCTCCTGTTCACGGGACTGTCGGTCGCGGTCGCGTTCCGTGCCGGCCTGTTCAACATCGGCTCGCAGGGACAGCTCGTCGTCGGCGGGCTAGCGTCCGCACTCGCGGTTCTGTTCACCGCACCGCTCGCTCCCGGCGGCGTCGCGGGCACGCTCGTGCTCGTCCCGCTCGCACTCGTCGTCGGGGCGACGTTCGGCGGGGTCTTCGCCGCCATCCCGGGCGCCCTCAAGGCGTACGCGGACGCGAACGAGGTCATCACGACGATCATGCTGAACTTCGTCGCCGCGAACCTCGCGTTCTTCCTCGTCGGCACGTACTTCCAGGACCCCAACAGCGGGAGCGTCGAAACGCGGTCGATCCCGGCGTACAGCCAGCTCGAACCGATACTACCGTTCTTCGAAGGGGCGCCGTTCTCCGTCGTCGCACTCGTCCTCGGCCTCGGACTCGTCGGCGGCCTCTACTACCTCCTCGCGAACACCGCGTTCGGGTACGACCTCCGGACGAGCGGCGTCCAGCCGGCCGCCGCGGACTACGGCGGCGTCGCCGCGAAACGACTCGTCGTCTCCAGCATGACGCTATCGGGTGCACTCGCCGGCATCGGCGGGGCCGTGTACGTCCTCATGGTGATGGGGCGATACCGGACGGGCGTTCCCGCCCTCGGGTTCGACGGCATCACCGTCTCCATCCTCGCCGGGAACAACCCACTGGGCGTCGTTCCGTCGGCGCTCCTGTTCGGCGTCATGAAAGCCGGCAGTCTCTCCATCGACTTCAGTCTCGGCGTCCCGAAGCAACTCGTCGGCGTCCTCCGTGGCCTCGTCATCCTGTTCGTGGCGATGCCGGAGTTCTTCCGGATGCTCGCACGGTACACGAGCTTCGGGCCGGACGAACGCACCGTCGCCGCCGACGGAGGTGACGGCGATGCGTAACCCGTCCACGCCCGTCGTCGCTGGCGCGGTCGGTGGCGTACTCGTCCTGCTCGCTGCCGTCTTCTTCACGTTCGTCGTGCCCGTGGACTGGATGGTCGCGCTGTACGACCAGCTCGACACGAGTCTGCTGTCGGCGGCACTCCGACTGACGGTCCCGATCGCGTTCGCCGCGATCGGCGGCATCTTCGCGGAGAAGTCCGGCGTCATCAACATCGGTCTCGAAGGACTCCTCATCGTCTCCGCGTTCACGTCGATCGCGGTCGCGTGGGCGCTCCAGGAGCCGATGGGTGCCCAGACCGCGGCCTGGATCGGGTTCACCGTCGCAGTCCTCGCGAGCACGCTGTTCGCGGGCCTGTTCGCGGTCGTCACCATCCGGTACGAGGCCGACCAGATCATCGCTGGACTCGCCGTCTGGCTGGTCGCCCTCGGCGTCGGGCCGTTCGCGAGCCAGATCGTCTGGGAGTCCGTGAACAGTCCCGCGGTCCCGACGCTCGGGAACTTGGTCGTCCCCGGACTCGTCGAGATCCCCGTGCTCGGACCGGCGGTGTTCGACTCGAACCCGACGGTGTACATGATGCTCGGGGCAGTCCCGCTCTCGTGGTACGTCATCAACCGGACGGCGTTCGGTCGCTGGATGCGAGCGAGTGGCGAGAACCCGAAGGCGCTCGACACCGCTGGCGTGAACGTCGGTCGCGTCCGGTACGCGAGCGTCCTGCTCTCCGGCCTGTTCTCGGGTATCGGCGGCGCCGGTCTCGCACTCGGACAGGTCGGACAGTTCATCGGGAGCGGCCAGACGATGGTCTCCGGCCGCGGCTGGATCGGGATCACCGCGTACCTCATGGGGAACTACAACCCCGTCGGCGCGTTCCTGTCGTCGTTCCTGTTCGCGGGATTGAACGCACTCCAGATCCGCGTCCAGCAGATCGCCGAACTGGACATCCCGCCGTCGCTCGTCCAGATGCTTCCCTTCGTCGCCGTCATCGTCGTCCTCGCCATCGTCGGGAAGACCCGCATCCCCGATGCCGCGGGCGACCACTACGAGTCCGGCGACGACTGACCGCGAACGCGTCCACGTCCCTCGTTCTCCAGTTCGGTTCTCGCGAGGCTGGCGGCTACCGTCGAGCGCGAGCATCGCGTCGTCGCGGCCAGGACCGGGCGTTACTTGCGGATGGCGAGGATGCAAGCGTGCATGGACGACAGCGAACTCATCGAGGCCGCACGGGACGTCCAGTCCGAAGCGTACGTGCCGTACTCCGAGTACACGGTCGGTGCCGCGATCGAGACCGCCGACGGCGACGTGTACGTCGGCTGTAACCTCGAGGTGTCGAACTACTCGAACAGTCTGCACGCCGAGGAGGTCGCCATCGCCGAGGCACTGAAGAACGGACACCACGAGTTCCAGCGGCTTGCGGTGTCTTCGGGCGAACGTGACGCCGTGACGCCGTGTGGGATGTGCCGGCAGACGCTCACGGAGTTCTGCGACGACGACCTCCGCGTCCTCTGCGACGCCGGGGGCGACGAGGTCCGCGAGCACGCGCTCGGCGACCTCCTCCCGGATACCATCGGCCCGGAGACCCTCGGGAAGGACGGACGATAACGATCGTTCGGGCGACGGCACTGCAGGACGGACAGTAACGGGGTCTTCGGGCGACGTCGACGCAGTAGCCTTTTGCGTACGCTGGCGCTACCGGCGTGGTATGCCCGGCGACAGCGAAGACCCGAACGACGACGTACAGTACCACATCGAGGTGGGGCCCGAGGACGTGAGCGACGCCGTCTTGCTTCCCGGGAACCCCGAACGCGTCGACAAGGTCGTCGACCTCTGGGACGACCACGAAGAGGTCGCGCATCACCGCGAGTACCGGACCGCGACCGGTCACTACGACGGCGCGGAGATCTCGGTGACGTCCACCGGCATCGGGTCGCCGTCGGCCGCGATCGCGATGGAGGAACTCGCACGCGTCGGCGTGGAGACGTACATCCGCGTCGGGTCGTGTGGCGCCATCCAGCCGGAGATGGACGTCGGCGACCTCGTCATCACCACGGGTGCGGTCCGCCAGGAGGGGACGAGCGACGAGTACGTCCGCGAGGACTACCCGGCGGTCGCGGACCACGAGGTGGTGTCGGCGCTCGTCGCCGCCGCCGAACGCCTCGACCACGACTACCACACCGGATTGACGATGAGTGCGGACAGCTTCTATGCCGGCCAGGGGCGTCCCGGGTTCGAGGACTACGAGGCACCCGGCGCCAAGGCGCTCGTCGAGGAACTCCAGAACGCGAACGTGAAGAACATCGAGATGGAGGCGTCGGCTATCCTGACGCTCGCGAACGTGTACGGGCTTCGTGCGGGCGCGGTCTGTTCGGTGTACGCGAACCGCGTGACCGGCGAGTTCCGGACGGAAGGCGAATCGCGTGCCGCCGAGACGGCGTCGCTCGCCGTGAAACTCCTCGCGAAGATGGACGAGACGAAGGCCGAAGCGGGCGTCGACCACTGGCATCCCGGCCTCACGCTCGACTGAGCGAGGTAGCGTCTCGGTGGGTGTACTGGCGAGCAGGCGACGGGCGGCAGTCCGTGGATGCGGGGGATCGTCGCACTCCGGCCCAGGCCCCCACATGCGGCCGATTAGCGCACGCCGACCGTGGCCGCGGCTCCGTACTTGAAGGTTCGTACGAACGGTGCGGAGTGGTTCGAGAAAGCGACCGAGTTAGAGCATGCTCCAGGCGCTGAGTGCGCGCTGGTAGCTGGAGACGTCGGCGATCCAGCGGGCGGCGATGGCCTTCTTCAGGTTCTTCGCGGGCATCCCGCCGAACGTCGTCACGGGTGCGCTGACGCCGAACGCCTGCACGTCGTGGGCGACCGCCTTGTCGCCGACGCTGATGACGGTCCCCTTGTCCTCGTGCACCCACGTCTTCAGGCTCCGGCCCTCGATTGCGCGAGCGACGTTCTGGGCGGCGACGTCGGCGGCCTGCCACGCGGCCTGCGCGGTCGGCGGCGCCGGGTCCTCGCCGGGTTGCTCGATGAGTGCGGAGTCGCCGATGCAGAACACGCGGTCGTTCGTCGTCTGGAAGTCCTGCCCGGTCTGCAGGCGGTTGTGTTCCTTGTCCAGGTCGGTGTTCTCCAGGGCGTCCCGACCCGTGATGCCGCCCGTCCAGAGGAGGACGTCGTACGCCATCTCCCCGTCCTCGCCGATGTAGACGGTGTCCTCGTCGACCTCGCCGATGAACTCGCCCGTGAGGATGTCGACGTTCAGCGCCTCCAGGCGCTTCCGGAGTGCCCCCTGGACCTCGGGGTCGTTCCCGGGGAAGATGGAATCCAGTCCTTCGACGAGGTGGATGTCGAGCGGTGCGCGCTTCTCGTCGCGGTACTCCGCGATCTCCGCCGCCGTCTGGATGCCGGACAGGCCCGCGCCACCGACGACGACGTCGGCCGGGTCGCTCCGCGTCGCCTCGCTCGCCGCTTCCGTGACGGCGTCGTGGATCTCGAGGGCGTCGTCCGCGGACTTCAGCGTGAGCGAGTGGTCCTGGAGGCCCTCGATACCGAAGAACGCCGTCTGACTGCCGAGTGCGACGAGACAGTAGTCGTAGTCGACCGAATCGCCGTTCGCCAGCTCGACAACGCGCTCGTTGGCGTCCACGTCCATCACTTCGCCCTTCACGAACTCGGTCTTCGAGTTCGCGATCTCCTGGACGGGGATCTTGATCTTCTCCTGGACGGCCGGATTCCGGATGATGCGGTGGGACTCGTGCAGAACGAGGTGATAGTCGACGTCCGCGATCCACGTTATCGAGACGTTGGGGCCAGCGCGGTCCTGGAGTTCTTTGACCGCACCGGCGCCTGCGTAGCCAGCGCCGAGCACGGCGACGTTCGTAGCCATACGAGTGCGTCAGTAATCCTCCGGTACAAAGGTGTTGAAACGCGAGTCGTCGTGCAATTCGTTGTCACCCCGAGGGGCGTCGCGCCGGGCCGACGAGAGAATTCAGTGGTCGGGTTCTTCGGCGGGCGCGACCATCTCGTCGATGCGGAGAATGATGATGTTGTTCGTGTCGTCCTTCCCATCGACGGTTCCCTCGATGCGGAGTTTCGACAGCGGCGTCGGCCCGACCGTCACCGAATCGCCCTCGTGGATGTCTCGAACCGACCCCTGGAGGTGGACTTCCGCCCGACAGAGCTCCGGATGGTGGACCGACGACAGATCGATCTCGTCCACGATTACGTCCTCGACGGCTTCGCCCTCGTGCGTCAGCGGTACCGACGCCGGCTCGTCCATCTGCTGGATCTCGAGGGCTTCGTACGCCGCCGCCGTCGGCTTGTACCCGCCCTTCGGGCCGGGGACGCCCTCGACGAGCTGGAGTGCTTTCAGGCTCTGCATCTGGTTCCGGATTGTGCCGGCGTTCCGGTCGACCTGCTGGGCGATGTCCTCGCCCTTGATGGCGTCCTCCTTGTCGCGGTGGAGGTTGATGAGCGCCTGCAGGATGTTCTTTTGGCTCGGGGTGAGCTCGATAGACGACATGGGGACTCGTAGGTCGCGTCCGGCCTTAAAACCGTGGGAACCCCGTATCCGCACGGCGATTCCCGTTCCTGTTAGCCCGCTATCCCGTCGACGGGGAGCGATTCCCGTCGACGGGGAAGCGACACGACTTAGAGCGTCCGTGCGCGTGTGCCAGTCATGGAAGGCAAGCGCGTGCTCGTCACCGGCGGCGGCGGCTTCATCGGCTCGAATCTCGCGAATCACCTGGCGGAAGACAACGACGTCGTCGCGCTCGACGACGGCTACCTCGGGACGCCCGAGAACCTCGACGAGGACGTCGAGTACGTCGAACGGAGCGTGCTGGAGGACGACCTCCCGGTGGAGGACGTCGACGTCCTGTTCCACCTCGCCGCCCTCTCGTCGCTGAAGATGCACGAGGACTCGCGCGACAACCTGCTCCGAGGGCTCCGCGTGAACGTCGAAGGGTTCGCGAACACCGTCGAGCAGTGCCGGCAAGCCGGCTGTGACACGGTCGTGTACGCGTCGACGTCCTCGATATACGGCTCGCGCACGGAGCCGTCGCCCGAGTCGATGTCGGTGGCGGCGAACACGGGGTACGAGGCGTCGAAGCTCGCACGGGAGCGGTACGCGGAGTACTTCGCGAACTACCACGACATGGCGATGGCTGGCATGCGATTCTTCTCGGTGTACCAGGGCTACCGGGGCGCCGAGGAGCACAAGGGCGAGTTCGCGAACATCGTCGCGCAGTTCGCGGACGACATCGCGAACGGCGAGTCGCCGGTCATCTACGGCGACGGCACGCACTCGCGGGACCTCACGCACGTCAGCGACGTCGTGCGCGGCTGCGAGCTGGCGGCGGACCATGAACTGACGGGGATCTACAACCTCGGCACGGGCGAGCAACATACCGCGAACGAGATCGTTGAGACGCTCTGTGACGTCCTCGAGAAGACGGTCGAGCCCGAGCACGTCGAGAACCCGATCGACGAGGACGTGTTCGTGTCGCACACGATGGCGGACTACGAGAAGATGCGGGACGCGACGGGCTGGGAGCCGACGGTCGAGTTCCGCGAGGGTATGAAGTTGGTCTGCGAACCGTACCTCGACGACTGAACGCTCGAGTTCTCGCGTTCCGTCGGGTCAATCCCGAATCCGGTCGTCCGTGGCGAAGCGGTCGATGATCTCGGAGAACGAGTCGTCCTCGACGGCGTCACTGTGTTTCCGACGGTCGAGCGGGTCGCGGGCTTCGGCGGATTCGGCCTGTGCTTCGACGACTCTCAAGAGCATGATTCGGCCACTCAGGAAGAGCGAGACGGTCGTCCAGATGTAGATGACGACGCGCGTGTTGGCGACGAAGAGGTTCCAGTACGCGAACATCACGACGGTGCCGATGGCGGCCAATCGAAGGAAGACGTGGGTCGCGGTGAGTTGCCGGAGGTCGTAGAGGGTGTTGTCGTAGTAGGCCCGCCCGAGCAGGACGAACGCGAGCACCCAGACGACGAATCGCAGGGGTGCATATTTGGGCCCGCTGTACCGATCCGATGGGGTCATGATTGCGCGTACGACTCGCCGTTACTAAAAAAGGTTGGACTCTCAAACAGTGGTTTGTGTTACCACGACCTCGATGTGGCGGCCGCCAGCGGTTCTCCAGTCCAACCGACCGGGTGCTCACGCGAACCGGGGGGTTTGATACGGCGACGCGGAGAACGGTCGGACATGACGGACGAAGCCCGCATCATCGGGGCACCGACCGACTACGGCGCGAATCGACGTGGCGTGGACATGGGACCATCGGCGATCCGGTACGCTGGCCTGCAGACGGAACTGGAGGCCGCTGGAGTCTCGTGTACGGACATCGGGGACGTCGCCGCGCCACCAGCCGAGACGCAGGACGCGAACAAGCGCAAGCCCGAGCAGGGCGAGGCGAAGTTCGTCGACGAGATCGAGTCGGTAACCCACGAGGTAGCCGACGAGGTCGCTACCGCCATCGACGCTGGCGCCCTGCCGCTCGTCATCGGCGGCGATCACTCGGTCGCCATCGGGTCGCTCCGCGGGGCCGCCGCGGACGCCGACATCGGCGCGGTCTGGTTCGACGCCCACGCCGACCTGAACGTGCCGTCGACGTCGCCGAGCGGGAACGTCCACGGGATGCCACTCGCCGCCGCACTCGGCCACCGCGACTTCGAGGACGTCGAGTGGGCGAACGCGCCGACACTCCAGCCCGAGAACGTCGTCTGGGTCGGCCTGCGGAGCGTCGACGACCAGGAGGCCGCTGACGTCCGTGACTCCGTGGGTACCGCGTTCACGATGAGCGACATCGACGAGCACGGCATCGACGAGATCACCGAGCGCGCGATGGAGATCGCCAGCGACGGCGTCGACGGCGTGCACGTCAGTCTCGACCTGGACTGGCTCGACCCCAACGAGGCTCCCGGCGTCGGGACGCCCGTCCGCGGCGGCGTCACGTACCGCGAAGCGCACCGAGCGATGGAGATCGTCGCCGAACACGACCGCGAGCACGACTCGCTCCGGTCGATCGAGGCCGTCGAAGTGAACCCCATCCTCGACGAGCACAACGAGACCGCGGAACTGGCGACTGAACTCGCCGCGAGCGCTCTCGGCAAGCGCATCCTCGGCCGCGAGTAGCGACGGACCCCGAACCTATAGTAGCGTTTGCAACTCTACGAAGGAATGGTCTCCGTAATCTCGGTCCAGAGCCGTTGAGAGGGTGCCTTGACGAGCAGAGTGAGCAAATAAGTGCAAACGCTACTATATTCGGTGACCAACGGCAGCGCTTTCGCGGTCTCGTGATGCCCGAGGTGTCGCGGGACGTCCATACCCGCCGGTAGCGGCCAGCGGACGCAAAAAGACCGGGGCGAGTCAGTCGTCGTCTTCGGCGGTGCCGTCGACGTCCGCGTCAGCGGCCGCGCTCGCGTCCGCAGTCGCCTCGGAGTCGCCGCTCTCCGCGGGGAGGACGTCGACGCTGGCGACGTGATCGCCGTCCTCGAGGTCCATGATGGTGACGCCCATCGTGTTCCGGCCGACGAGACTGACCTCGTTCGCTCGCGTGACCATGATCTGGCCGCGGTCGCTCATCGCGACGAGGCCGTCGTCGTCCGCGACCCGCTTCACGCTCGTCACGCGACCGTTCCGCTCACCGGTCTTGATGTCGATGAGACCCTTCCCGTACCGCCCCTGCTGGCGGTAGTTCGAGAGGCGCGTACGCTTCCCGTACCCGTTCTCGGTGACGGTCAACAACGCCTTCTCGTCGTGCTCGTCCGTGGCGACGAGTCCCGCGACCTTGTCGTGGGGCGCGAGGTCGATGCCGCGGACGCCCCTGGCGTTGCGTCCCATCGTCCGCACCTCCTCCTCGTCGAACCGGATGGTCATGCCACCCTCCGTCGCGATGACGAGGTCCTTCGTGCCGTCGGTGACCGCGACGTCGACGAGCGCGTCGTCGTCGTCCAGGTCCGCCGCGATGATGCCCGTCGAGAGGATGTTCGAGAAGTCCTCGCCGAGCGTCCGCTTGACGTACCCGTTCTTCGTGACCATCGTCACGCACTCCTCGGCTTCGAAGTCGTCCGTCGTCACGACCGCAGTGATCTCCTCGCCGTCGTCGAGTTTGAGGATGTTCACCGCGGACTTCCCGCGAGCGGTGCGGGAGACCTCCGGGATCTCGTAGGTCTTCAACCGATAGACCTGCCCGTGGTTCGTGAACGCGAGGACGTAGTCGTGCGTGTTCGCACGGAACACCTTCGACACCGAATCGCCGTCCTTGACGTCCGCACCGATGATGCCCTTCCCACCACGTCGCTGGGCGTCGAACTGCTCGACGGGCATCCGCTTGACGTAGTCGTCCTCGGACACCACCACCACGACCTCTTCCTCCGGGATGAGGTCTTCGTGCGTGACCGTCCCCGTGTCCTCGACGAAACTCGTTCGCCGGTCCTCGGCGTACTCGTCTTTGATCTCGCGGAGTTCGTCCGTGATGACGTTCAGGAGCTTCTCCTCGCTCCCGAGCACGCTCTGGAGGTACTCGATGGTCTCCATGACCTCCTCGTACTCCTCCTCGATGTCCTGGCGCTCCATGGACGTCAGCGACCCGAGTTGCATCCGAACGATGTGTTCGGCCTGGGACTCGCTGAAGTCGTACGCCTCGCGGAGGTTCGCCTTCGCCGCGTCGCGATCTTCGCTGTCCTGGATGCGGTCGACGACGTCGTCGACGTTCTTCAGCGCCTTCAGGCGACCTTCGAGGATGTGCGCACGGTCCTCGGCCTCGTCGAGCTCGTACTGCGAGCGCCGCGTCACGACCTCCTTCCGGTGCTTGACGTACTCCTCGAGCGTCTCCTTGAGGCTCAGGACGCGCGGCTGGCCGTCGACGAGCGCGAGGTTGATGACGCCGAACGTCTTCTCCAGGTGGTGTTCCAGGAGCTTGTTCTCGACGACGTCCGCGTTCGCGCCACGCTTCAGCTCGATGACGACGCGAACGCCGTTCCGGTCGGACTCGTCGCGGAGGTCCGTGATACCCTCGATCTTCCCGTCGTTGACGTCCTCGGCGATGCGCTCGACGAGTCGCGCCTTGTTCTCCTGGAATGGGAGTTCGGTGACGATGATGCGCTCCCGGTTGCGCTTCCAGTCCTCGACCTCGTACTCCGCGCGAACGCGGAGCCGACCTCGACCGGTCGCGTACGCCTTCCGGACCGCGTTCTTCCCGACGATGTTCGCCCCGGTCGGGAAGTCCGGCCCCTTGACGTGCTCCATGAGGTCAGTCACGTCGCAGTCGGGATTCTCGACGAGCTCGATCGTCGCGTCGATGATCTCCCCGAGATTGTGCGGCGGGATCTTCGTCGACATCCCGACCGCGATACCCGTACTTCCATTCACCAGCAAGTTCGGGTACGCCGCCGGCAAGACGTCCGGTTCGGTGAGACGATCGTCGTAGTTCGACGAGAAGTCGACCGTGTCCTTCTCGATGTCCGCGAGGAGTTCCTCGGCGATCGGCGCCATCCGCGCCTCCGTGTACCGCATCGCCGCCGCCGGGTCACCGTCCATCGACCCGAAGTTCCCCTGACCGTCGACGAGCGGATGCCGCATCGAGAAGTCCTGAGCCATCCCCACGACGGTGTCGTAGATCGCCTGGTCACCATGGGGATGATAGTCACCCATCGTCTCCCCGATGATGCTCGAACTCTTCCGGTGCGAGGACCGCGAGGAGACGCCCATCTCGTGCATCGCGTACAGGATGCGACGATGCACGGGCTTAAGGCCGTCCCGGACGTCCGGGAGCGCCCGCCCCGCGATGACGCTCATCGCGTAGTCGATGTAGCTCTGCTCCATCTCGTCCTCGATCCGGACGTGCTTCACGCGGTCCGCCGGAATGTCGGGATCGTCAGCTGGTTCCGAACTCATATGTCCACCCACTCCGCCTCGTTGGCGTGATCCTTGATGAACTGCTTGCGCGGTTCCACGGCGTCACCCATCAGCACCGAGAACATCTTGTCCGCCGCCGCCGCGTCCTCGATCGTGATCTGTTTGAGCACGCGGTTGTCGGGGTTCATCGTCGTCTGCCAGAGCTGCTTCGGATTCATCTCCCCGAGGCCCTTGAACCGCTGGACCTGCGTCGGGTTGCCGTCGCACTTCTCGGCGATGACGCGGTCGCGCTCGGCCTCGGTCATCACGTCGTAGGTCTCCCCGCGGTACCGGATGCGGTAGAGTGGCGGCTGCGCGGCGTACACGTACCCCGCTTCGAGGAGCGGGCGCATGTAGCGGTAGAACAGCGTCAACAGGAGCGTTCGGATGTGCGCCCCGTCGACGTCGGCGTCACACATGAAGATGATCTTCTCGTACCGGACGTTGTCCGCGTCGAACTCGTCGCCGACGCCGGTTCCCAGCGCCGTGATCATGTTCCGGATCTCCTCGTTCTCCAGCACGCGGTCGAGCCGATGCTTCTCGACGTTCAAGATCTTCCCACCAAGCGGCAAGATCGCCTGGAACTCGGGGTTCCGGCCCTGTTTGGCCGAGCCACCTGCGGAGTCGCCCTCGGTGATGAAGATCTCGGACTCGCTGGGGTCTTTCGTCTGGCAGTCCGCGAGCTTCCCGGGGAGGCTCGTCGAGTCGAGCGCGGACTTCCGGCGCGTGAGCTCCTCGGCTTTCTTCGCGGCCTTGCGTGCCTTCGCGGCTTCGACGGCCTTCGAGACGATGGCCTTCGCGGTGCTCGGAGTCTCCTCGAAGAACGTGTCGAGGTTCTCGTGCATCGTGGATTCGACGACACCGCGGACGTCGCCGTTCCCGAGTTTCGTCTTCGTCTGCCCCTCGAACTGTGGGTCGGGGTGCTTGATGGAGATGACGGCAGTCAATCCTTCGCGGATGTCCTCGCCCTTGAGGTTCGAGTCGAGGTCGCCGAGCATCCCCTGGTCTGTCGCGTAGTCGTTCACGACGCGCGTCAGCGCGGTCTTGAACCCGGTGAGGTGCGTCCCGCCTTCGCGCGTGTTGATGTTGTTCGCGAACGCGTGGATCGACCCCTGGAGTTCGTCGGTCGCCTGCATCGCCACCTCCACCTGGATCCGTCCGTCCTGTCCCTCGGCCTCGTCATCGAAGTAGATGACGTCCTCGTGGAGCGGCGACTTCGTCTCGTTGAGGTAGTAGACGAACTCGCGGATACCGCCGTCGTACTGGAACGTCTCCCCCGTGTCGTCGCGCTCGTCGGCGAGCGTGATGGCGACGCCGGAGTTCAGGAAGGCGAGTTCCCGGAGTCGGTTCGCGAGCGTCGAGTACTTGTACTCGGTCGCGTCGAAGATCTCGGTGTCCGGCCAGAACCGGATGCTCGTCCCGTTCGATTCGTCGCTCTCCATGTCGCGGACGCGCTCGATGTCGCCCTGCGGTGCGCCGCGCTCGAACGCGTGGCGCCAGACCGCACCGTCGCGCTTCACTTCGACCTCGAGGCGCTGTGCGAGCGCGTTCACGACGCTCACCCCGACGCCGTGCAGGCCACCCGAGACCTGGTAGGACTTGCTGTCGAACTTCCCACCCGCGTGGAGGACGGTCATGATGACCTCCAGCGCCGGTCGGTCGTACTCCTCGTGCGTGTCCACGGGGATGCCCCGTCCGTCGTCGCTGACGGTGACGGAGCCGTCCTCGTGGATGGTTACGTCGATGGCGTCGCAGTACCCGGCCAGGGCCTCGTCGATGGAGTTGTCCACCACTTCGTAGACGAGGTGATGGAGGCCTCTGGAGTCTGTAGAGCCGATGTACATCGCCGGTCGTTTGCGGACCGCTTCCAGGCCTTCGAGGACCTGGATTTGTCCGGCGCTGTACTCACTTTCCTCGGACATGTAATACCTGCTCACGCATAGACGATGCCTACCCATAAAGCCACCGTGTGCGCGCTCGCCCACGCGCGAGGCGCGTGGTGAACCCCGGTGCCGGACGTCGGTTCCAGGGCGGTTCAGACGCCGGCGAGAGCGGGCGTGGAGACCCTCGATTCCATGGGACGACGACGGGCACGTGACAGATGCCGGGACTTCCGCGAACCGGGGGTCGCGTCGCGGTGTCGGGCCCCGATTCGAGAGGACGCGACGAACGCTGTCGACGACGGAGGGGCTCGTGTGCGGTCGTCCGCGACGACGGTCGTGGACGCCCGACCGACGTTGCCGTTTTCACTTCCACTCGGGTAGGGAACGCCTTTTAGTCCCCGAGCAGGTAGGAAGGGCTACAGAATGACGTCCTTCCAGTCGACACTCGGCGAAGAGGAAGGGATGGCCGCGGAGCTGGCGGAGAACCAGCGCGCCATCTCCATCGCCGAGTTCTTCGAGAAAAACAAGCAGATGCTCGGGTTCAACTCGGGCGCCCGAGCGCTCGTCACGGCCGTCAAGGAGGCGGTCGACAACGCGCTCGACGCGACCGAGGAGGCCGGGCATCTGCCCGATATCTACGTCGAGATCGAGGAATCGGGGAACTACTACAAGCTCGTCGTCGAGGACAACGGACCCGGCATCACGAAGAGTCAGATCCCGAAGATTTTCGGGAAGCTCCTGTACGGGAGCCGCTTCCACGCTCGCGAACAAGCCAGAGGGCAACAGGGCATCGGGATCTCCGCGGCGGTGCTCTACTCGCAGCTCACCTCCGGGAAGCCCGCGAAGGTCACGAGTCGCACGCAGGGGAGCGACACCGCGCAGTACTTCGAGCTCGTCATCGACACGGACACGAACGAGCCCGAGATCCGCGAGGAGGGGACGACGTCGTGGGATCGCCCGCACGGGACGCGCATCGAGATCGAGATGGAGGGGAACATGCGCGCTCGCCAGCAGCTCCACGACTACATGAAGCACACGGCGGTCGTGAATCCCCACGCGCGACTGGAGCTGAAGGAGCCCCAGGAGCACTTCAAGTTCGAGCGTGCGACCGACGAACTCCCCGACGAGACCGAGGAGATCAAACCCCATCCCCACGGGGTGGAGCTCGGGAACGTCCTGAAGATGCTGGAGGCGACGAACTCGCAGACGGTGTCGGGGTTCCTCCAGACGGAGTTCACGCGCGTCGGGAAGAAGACGGCCGAGTCGGTCATCGACGAGTTCCGCGACCGACACTACGGTCGGGAGATGGCGTGGACGCCGCCGGCGGCCCACGAGGACGGCGACGTCGCACGAGCGGTGTCGAAGGCGGTGTCGAACAAGGGCGCGGATGCGACGGCGGCGTTCGCGGACGCGGTCGCGGAGCGCGTCGACGGCATGGACCGCGTCGCGCACACCCAGCTCGCACGGTTCGTGGACGAGGAAGCGGCGGCCGTCGAGGCCGAGCACGGGAAGACGTTCGGCGACACCGTCCGCGAGAACGCCGTCGAGGCGGCGTGGCGCGCCGTCACCGGTTTCGATCCGGACGAGCCCGATCAGGAGCCGAGCGAGGGCATCGTCGCGGACGCGTTCGCGCTCGCGGACGACGCGACGTCGACGCGGAAGGACGACGAGACGGTGCGTGCGTTCGCCGAACGCCTCGGTGCGAAGTTCGTGCCCGACCCGGACGACGACGACGTCTGGCGCGGTCGCTTCACGCACGAGAGCGTGCGTGGGTTCGTGGACCGGGCGGCGGACATGACCGAAGAGCGCGAGGATGCAACGTTCGGGGACACCGCCCGCGAGAACGTCACGGACGCGTTTTGGCGCGTGATGGTGACGGTGAGCGAGGACCCGCCGCTCGTGAGCGACCTCGTGGGTGACCGCGACGCGACGAGCGAACTCGTCGAGGGGATGCGTGCGACAGACATCATCGCGCCGCCGACGTCGTGTCTGTCGCCCATCTCCGCGGAACTCGTCGAAGCCGGTCTTCGCAAGGAGTACGACGCGGAGTTCTACGCTTCGTCGTCGCGGGACGCGGACGTGCACGCGGGCGATCCCTTCGTCGCCGAAGCCGGGATCGCGTACGGTGGCGACATCGAAGCCGAAGGGGAGGCGGACCTGCTCCGGTTCGCGAACCGCGTCCCCCTCGTGTACAAGCGCGGCGGGTGCGCTATCACGCAGACGATCAAGGGAATCGGCTGGCGGAACTACAACCTCGACCAACCAGGTGGGTCCGGCATCCCGAACGGCGCGGTCGTCATCTCCGTGCACGTCGCGTCGACGAACGTGCCGTTCACGAGCGAGTCGAAGGACGCGGTGGCGAGCGTCGAAGCCATCGAGGACGAGATCGAACTCGCAGTCCGGGAGGCCGCACGCGAACTCAAATCGTACCTGAAGAAGCAACAGTCGATGCGGAAGCGCCAGAAGAAGCAGAACGTGCTCGCGGACATCCTCCCGGTGATGGCGTCGAAGGTGGCGGACGTCACCGAGCGCGGGGAGCCCGAGATCGGGGACGCGATGGCGCGCATCATGAACAACGTCCTCGTCGAGCGCGACGTCGAGGAGAACGACGGCGAGCGGACGGTGTCGGTGACGGTGGAGAACCATAGCGACCGGAACGAGTCGCCGGACGTGACCGACATCGTCGACTGCGAACCGCGGGACGTCGACGACGCGGCGACCGTCGTCGAGATGGACGGCGAGTGGTTCGTGAAGTGGACGCCGGACGTCGAGAGCGGCGACGAGGCGACGCTTTCCTACACCGTGGACGCCGAGGCATCGTACGACCTCTCCGTCTCGGAGATCGAAGGACCGAAGCTGACGGTGAACGACCAATGAGTGACGCTACAGACACCAACTCGGAAGCTCAGGAGAAGCTCGTAGACCTCGCGGCCGAGTTCTACGACCAGTTCGAGCGCGGGCAGATCCCGGAGATGCGGCTGCCGACGCGTACGAAGAGCAACATCGTGTTCGACGAGGACAAGAACGTCTGGGTGTACGGCGACCGGGAGTCGACGCGGTCGGCGAACTCGGTGCGTGGGGCACGGAAGCTCCTGAAGGCGGTGTATACGATCGAGTTCCTCGCCCAGCAACTCGAGGAGGACCGGTCGTCGACGCTCCGTGAGTTGTACTACCTGTCCGAATCCTGGGACAACGAGGAGGCCCAGTTCAACGGGCAGGACGAGTCGAACAACCTCGTCGAGGACCTCGAGATCGTGAGCGACGTCAAACGGGAGGACTTCCACATGCGGCCCGAGGAGTCGGGCGCGAAGGTGATGGGGCCGCTGCTCCTCCGGGAGCAGACCCAGCGGGGCGACCGCGAAATCCACTGCCAGGAGGACGTCGGCCAGGGCGGCTACCAGATCCCGAACAACCCGGACACCATCGAGTTCCTCGACAACGACGCCGACTTCGTCATCGCCGTGGAGACCGGTGGTATGCGGGACCGACTCGTGGAGAACGGGTTCGACGACGAGTACAACTGTATCGTCGTCCACCTCGGGGGGCAGCCCGCCAGGGCGACCCGCCGGCTCATCAAGCGGATGCGCAACGAACTCGACCTCCCCGTCGTGGTGTTCGCCGACGGTGACCCGTGGTCCTACCGAATCTACGGCTCGGTTGCGTACGGCTCCATCAAGTCGGCCCACCTCTCGGAGTACCTCGCGACGCCCGACGCCCAGTACGTCGGCATCCGCCCGGAGGACATCGTCGAGTACGACCTCCCGACCGACCCGCTGTCCGACTCCGACGTCAACGCCCTCGAGAGCGAACTCGAGGATCCGCGCTTCCAGACGGACTTCTGGGAGGAACAGATCGAACTCCAGCTCGACATCGGGAAGAAGGCCGAGCAGCAGGCCCTCGCGGCACGCGGCCTCGACTTCGTCACGGACACGTACCTGCCCGAGCGGCTCGAAGAGATGGGCGTCCTGTAAACTACCCCACCCTACTTCGCTCACCCTGACGGGTTCGCTCGTTGAGGGTTGGGCTTTGATGTGGACTCCCGGTGATCAGCTCTCGGCGGTTGGCCGATAGCCGTCGCCGCTCAACGTCCCACCATTTACACGCACGTCTACTGGTGCGTCTGCGCTCCCCGACGTGGGCGAGGAACGCAGTCTGTGCTGTCGCTTTCGCATATACCGCAATCCGACGTTTTTCGCGCCGTTGTAGTCCGCGTTGATCTCGTACCCACACTTCAGACACTCGAACTGTTCACCATCGCGGTTGTCTTCGTGGGTGAAGCCACAGTCGGTGTGTGAACACCGCTGGCTCGTATGAGCTGGCTCGACCTGTTCAACCGCGACCCCGCGTTCTGGAGCCTTGTACTCGACGTACTCGACAAGGCGGCGAAACGCCCACACGTGATGCCAGTCTGCCTGCGGCAGTCGCTCTCGAATATCCGTCAACTCCTCGAACACGATCACGTCGCAGTCGTGTTCGACGGATTCAGTGACGATCTCGTTGGCGACCATGTGGATGTACTGTTTCCGCCAGGCTCGCTCACGCTTCCCAAGCCGAAGCAAGGCGTTGTGTGCGGCCTCTGTTTCGCGCTGTTGCATCTCCGCACGCCGTTTCTCGAACTCTCGAATCCAGTGGTCGTACTCGTCACCACTCCAGAACGTGCCTGTGCTGGCGACGGCAAGACTGTTCACGCCGAGGTCGATACCGAGGACTGTCTGGTGCCCGGTATCGTCCGAACCCTCGATTTCGACAGCCTCACCGTCGTTGTCTATCTTCCGCGTTTTGATATGGAAGTAGAACTCGTCGGTGGCTTGGTCGTACTGGAGAGTGCTCGTCCGAAACTCGTAGTCTTTCGAGAGGACGTACTCCTCGTATGGTGTGGGACTGGCTGCTGGCAACTCAAAGTTGCACTCGATGCGACCATTCACCGTGGAGAGTGAGATCTTGTTGCGGGAGAAGGTGGCACTGCGTTTGTCGTACACCATACTCCACGAGGTGAACGCCGGTTTGTTCGTCCGTTTGCCCTTCTTCCAGCGGTCGACGCCACTGTCAACCGCGTGGACGGCACGCCGGATCGCCTCTTGGACGAGGTTCGCCGTGAGGTCGGTTTCCTCGCGGAGACGGTCGTACAGCGCGTCTCTGGCTTTCACGTTCGAGGTGATACAGTCTTCGTGGTCGGTGTTGTCCCAACAGTAATCACTGGCCTCGTTCGCACAGTAGAGAAACTGGTCGGCGGTTTCGTGGAGGTCGTCGCGGTACTCGTCAGGAACCACGAGCTTGACCGGCGCAGTGCGTCTGACCCCCATAGTTCAGATGGTAACTCGACGGTATTTAATAATTTGGGAGTCGGGGCGGGACTGTCTCGTGGGTAGTTTCATCGAGTGTCGGCTTCCTCCCCGGCCTACTCGCTTCGCGCTTCCAACCAGTCGGAAGCCCTCGCTCCTTGAGGCCGGGGGCTCCGCCTCGAAACTGCTGAGGCGTCAGTCGGATTCTTTGTCTTCGGCGGCGAGTTGCGCGAGTTCGCCGTTCCGGCGTTCGAGGAGTCGCCGCATGTATCGTTCGAGGACGACGGCGTCGACCGCTCGACCGAGTGGTCCGAGCGGCGACCGGAACCGAAACCGGTCGTGCATCCGCGTTCGGTCGTCGTCGAGTGCCTCGAAGCGGTGGTCGTGGACGAGTTCCGAGAAGGGGCCCTCGACCTGTTCGTCCCGGAACGAGACCGGTCGGTCCATCGCGGTTATCTCGACGGTCAGGTTCATCGGGAGCCCGAAGTGCGTGGCTCGCCACGTGACGACGTCGCCCCGTTCGAGGAGCCCGGAGGTCGTTCCGGCGACCGCGCGTTCGTCGTGTCCCATCGTCTCCGTGTGATGGTCGACGTCGCGAGCTACGTCGAAGGCGCGCTCGCGGGGCGCGTCGATCGTGGTGGAGAGCGAGAGCGTTGGCATCGGAGTACGCGAATCGGCGTGCGCCAGCCCGAAAGGCACGGTGGCGAATTAGGTTTCGTCGAGCGTGACGTCGACGGCGCGGGATTCGAGGTCGTCGGCGAACGCTTCGGAGTCGGTTTCGAGCGCGCTGAAGGTGTTGTAGTGGATCGGGACGACGAGTTCCGGGTCCATCGCTTCGGCGAGCTCTGCGGCCTCGTGACGGTCCATCGTGAAGCTCCCGCCGATGGGTGGACAGAAGGCGTCGACGTCGAGCATCGCGTGCCCCTCCAGCACGTCGGTGTCGCCCGGCCAGAAGACCGTGGTGTCCGCGAGCGTGAGGACGAACCCACAGCCCATGCCTTCCGGATGGTAAGGGTCGCCGTTCGCGTTCGTGTGGCCGTCGGGCGTGTTGTACGCGGGGACGGTGCGGAGGATGGCGTCGCCGACGGCGAAGTCCGCGTGAGCGTTGACCCGCCGGACGTCGAGGTCGAGGTCGACGGGGCGGTCGTCGACGCGGTCGACGTGATGCGTGTTCACGCCGTCGAAGACGACGAGCGTCGCGTCCTCGCCCGCGACGCGCCGGATGCCATCGGGGTCGTAGTGGTGGTCGTGCGTGACGCACACCACGTCGCCGTCCTCGGGCCGGTAGTCGGTCGCTGGCGGATGGGCAACGCCGGGCGTGTCCGGCGTCCACTCGCCGGTGAGCACGCCATATCGGCCGGGGTCGAAGTAGACGACGAAGTCGTCGCTCGCCACTCGAAGCGTCGCGTACCCGAGCCACTCCACGTCGATGTCGTCGAACGTGACGGTCATACCAGACAGTACCGCGGTCGACGAGAAAGACGTGACGGACTTGACGGACGCACAGCGAGCCTGCGTTCGGCTCGAGACGCCGAGCCCCCCGACCCGACGTCCCACCGTGGGGCGCGCTCAGGCGTGCTGTCGGTCGCCGTCCGTCCAGGACACCTCGGTGGTGGCGTCGAGGACCTCCACGACGTCGGCGAGGTCCGTGAACGTCGCGTCGAACGCGACGTCGACGACCGCTCCGGCGACGTGCGCGTCCGCGGCCGGCACCGGTCGCTCGTGCCGGAACGCGAACCCGCTCACGCCGTCCATCACGACCTCGAGGCCGCGACGGTCGACGAACGACTCCAAACGCTCGCGGGCGTCCGCTTCGACCGCCGTGACGTAGTGCACGCCGTCGACGTACTCGTAGCGCCCCGCGTCCGTGTCGTGGACGACGACGCGCGCGCAGTCGGCGTGCCGGTCGCGGTCCAGATGCCTCGCGAACGCTCGCTCCAGTCGACTGGCCGCACTGCGGTGCTTGCACTCATCGGTACCCCCATCCCCGTTCGAGACCGTCTCGTATGCTTCCCCCGGAACCATCCCTCTCTGGTACCACAACGCGATATCTGGGCACATTATGATTGTGGCCGCTCGACCCGTGATGACACGGACCGTGCGAACGCTCACTGTGGGGACTCGCGGGAGCGTTCAGGCCTCGGCGAGGCGTTCGATGCGCTCGAGGCTATCCGCGTCCACCGGCGATTTGTCCTCGCGGACGGCGACGAACCGCGGGAACCGGAGCGCGTACCCGGCGTCGTACGTCGGCGACGCCTGGATCTCCTCGTAACCCACCTCGAAGACGACTACGGCGTCGAACTCGACGGACTGACCGTCCTCGGCGGTGACGTGCGCGCGCAACCGCTCGGTGAGGTCGTCGAGTTCCGCATCCGTGATGCCGGTCGCGACGTTCCCGACGGTCGCGTACTCGCTCTCGTCCTCACCGTCGTTCTCGCGTCCGTCCTCGAGGCGCGCGCCGAGTTCGAACGTCCCGAAGACGTTCGCGCGCCGTCCCTCGCCCCATTCGCCGCCGGTGACGACGAGGTCGAGCGTCTCGACGTCGGGCTTTCGCTTCAGCCACTCCTGACCGCGTTTTCCGGCTGAATACGTCGACGTAGGGTCCTTGAGCATGATGCCCTCGTGGCCCGCGTCGACCACTCGCGCTTCGAACGCCGCGATCTTCTCGGGGTCGTACATGATGCCGTACGTAGACAGGCCGTCGTCGAGCGTGCGCTCGAGGTGGTCGTGGCGTTCTTCGAGTGGCGCGTCGAGGAGGTCCTCGCCGTCCCGATGCAGGCAGTCGAACGCGCGCAACTCGACGGCGACGTCCTCTGCGGCGCGAGCGACGTGGTGCTTCCGCCGGAACCGTTCGAGGATGCGCTGGAAGGGGAGGACGTCGCCGTCGTCGCCGACCGCGAGCGCCTCGCCGTCGAGGATGACGGGGACGTCCACGCGCTCGCGGACGAACTCGACGATCTCGGGAAGCGCGTCCGTGACCTCCTCCATGTTCCGCGAGAACAGGCGCGTCTCGCCGTCGGGGTCGTGATGCACTTGCACGCGCGCACCGTCGTACTTCGTCTCGACGGCGACGCCTTCCCAGGCCTCGGTGGCCTCGACTATCGTTCCGGTCTGTGCGAGCATCGCACCGACCGGACGGCCGACCTCCAGACCGAGTTCCGCCAGTCCGTCGCGACCCTGGTCGCGCGCGACCTCCGTGACCAGTCCGTGGTCGTTCGACACCTGGAGGGCGCGCTCGACGGCGTCGACCGCATCCGCCGCCGGTCGCTCGAAAGGGTCGCCGTCCTCGCCCGCGTCGGACTCGTCGATTCCCTCGTCCTCGCTCGCGTCGGCGTCCACGTCCGCGTCTTCATCAGCTTCGCTCGCGTTCGCGTCGTCGGCGAGTTCCGCGAGCGTCAACTGCTCGGCGTCCCCGTCGTCGGCTCCGTCGTCGTCGGGTTCGGCGTCCTCGCTTTCGGTATCGTCGGCTTCGACATTCTCGCTTTCGTCGTCGTCGGCTTCGGCGTCGTCGTCGGCCGCGAGCGCTTCGTCTTCGAGGAACGCGGCGGCGATGGCGTCGCGAACGGTGCCGCCGCCGACGCCGATGCGCATCTCCTCGAGGACGAGGCGCGCGAGGAATCGTGCTTCGGTCGGGGAGGCGCGGTTGAGCAGGCCGAACAGGCGGTCGCGCTTCGCGCTCTCGCTCCCGCTCCCGGTCGTCGTCGCGATCGCGTCGAACGCCTCGGCGACGTCGGCGACCGTCAGGTCGTCGCCACCGCCGGCGCCGAACGCCCCAAGTCCTTGCTGGCCGCCGATGTCGAGGGACGCCGCGACCGCACCGATCTCGCCGCGCTCGGCGAGTTCGTCCTCGACGTCGCTCGCGTCGACGTTCGGGCCGGCGGCGCGTGCGAGCGCCTCGTGGCACAGCGACGGCCCGACGTCGAGTTTCCGGTCGTCCCACGCCGGGAATGGACGTCCCTGGACGTACCGTGCGAGCGTCGCGAGATCGTCCTCGTCGGCGGCAACGAACAGGTCCGCGACGGCCGCGACGACCGCAAGGTCGGCGTCCGTCTCCTCTACCTCCTTTGCCCGGTCGGCGAACGCGGCGAACTCCATCGCCTCTCCATACCGACGGGGGTCGTTTAATCTTCGCGGCTTCGTGGCGCTCGATCGAGTCGAGGAACCCCTCGGTCGTGGCGTGCGTGATTGGACTTTTGTCTCCGCGGTCGCAACGAACCCGGTATGAAGGACGAGGACGAGATCCGCGAGCAGTACGAGTTCCTCAAAGAGCAACTCGAGGACGAAGACATGAACCACGAAGGCGTACGGCAGATGTTCACGTACTACAAGCGCGCGGTCGGGTGGGTGCTCGACGAGGAACACATGTAGCCGGGTCCGGTACGCGTCACCGGCCCGAGCGACAGCGGGGTCAGAACTGGTAGCGGCGGTCGCCGTCGTCTGTCGGGTACGTCGTCCCGCCGGTCATCTCGTCGTAGGTCATCCCCGACAGGTACTCGTCGTACGTGACGTCGTAGTTCGCGCGCAGATGGAAGTCCAGCTTCCCGGTGTCAACCGTCGTCTGGAAGAGCGCGTGCACTGCGCGCTCGATGAGCGCGCTCGGATCGTCGTTGTCGAACGCTGCAGCGAGCATCGCCAGTTCCGTGCGTGCCTCCGCGTCCAGATGGAACGTCTCCGTTTCGAGGTCGTCGGCGGTCTCCGCGACGTCGTCCGCGAGGTCGTCGAGGCTCATACGCGAGGAGTGCGCGCGGAGACCCATACCGGTTTCGTCGTCCGTCAGCCTGACTGTCGACTCCGAGTTGGCAGCGACTCAGACCGGCGTGCTCGCGGCCGTCGCCGCGGTCACGCTCGCCGTCGCTGGCGTCAGGCGCTCTTTGGCGTCTTCGGGGATCTCGATGGTAACGTCGTCGTTGTAGTCACTGAACGTCATCGTGATGTCGTAGTCGACGGTCTTGACGCCCTGCCGGGTGTCGACGTCGGCGGTCATCGTCATCTCGATCTTGCGGACGCGGTCGGTGTCCTCGGAGACGTAGATCTTGTACTCGATGTCGTCGACGGACTCGATCGACGCGCTCGCGGACCCGGTCTGCCGGGTGGACATCGCCTTCTTGAACTCCTCGGCCGTGATGTCGACCTCGAGGACCGTCGTGGACTCGCCGTCGACGGTCTCGGTTCCTGCGACCTCGATGTCGCCGTCGTCGAGGATCGCCTCCTGGCTCTCCCAGGTGGTGGCGTTCCCTTCCTTCCAGGGGTCCTCGTCCATCTCCTGGTTCTGCCAGCCACCGTACCCGGTCTCGGCGTACATCGTCTGGCCGTCGATGTACGTCGTGACGCGCTGTCCCCTGAGTTCGACGGTCATCTCCGCCTTCTCGTCGGCGCGGTCGAACGTTCCCTCCATGCGCATGTCGACGCTCTGGTCCCCGTCCTCGATCTCGATGTCCATGTCCATCTCGACCTGGTACGTCTCGACGTCCTCCATCGCGCCACGCATCTCTTCTTTCAGTTCGACCGCTTCGCCGTCGGCACCGTCGGCACCGTCAGTCCCGTCGGCACCGTCGCCGCTACCCGGTAGCGAACTCACGCAGCCACTGAGTCCGATCGCGAGGAGGAGCGCGAGGCCGAGTACTGCGACCTTCCTGATTCGATTCATGTTCCACCCTTCGACTGTTAGTACGTAAACATTTCTACTCGGGACATCAGCACCCATAAATTCGACCACCCATAATCCGCCCACGATGACGGAGTCGCCACTCCCCGACAGCGTCGACCGCGACGCCGTCCGCGACGCGCTCGTCGAGTGGTACGAGACCGACCACCGCGAGTACCCGTGGCGACGCACCGACGACGCATACGAGATCCTCGTCTCGGAGGTGATGAGCCAGCAGACCCAGCTCGACCGCGTCGTCGACGCCTGGACGGACTTCCTCGAGCGCTGGCCGGACGTCCACGCGCTCGCGGCCGCGGACCGGGGCGACGTCGTCGCGTTCTGGACGAACCATTCGCTCGGCTACAACAATCGTGCGAAGTACCTGCACGAGGCCGCGACCCAGGTCGAACGCGACCACGACGGCGAGTTCCCGGAGTCGCCCGCGGCCCTCCAGGAGCTGATGGGCGTCGGGCCGTACACGGCGAACGCGGTCGCAAGCTTCGCGTTCAACGACGGCGACGCGGTCGTGGACACGAACGTCAAGCGCGTCCTCTACCGCGCGTTCGACGTCCCGGACGACGACGACGCGTTCGAGACCGCCGCGAGCGAACTCATGCCCGACGGCGAGTCCCGCGTGTGGAACAACGCCATCATGGAACTCGGTGGGGTGGCCTGCGAGAAGACCCCGAAGTGCGACGAGGCGGGGTGTCCGTGGCGGACGTGGTGTCACGCCTACGAGACCGGGGACTTCACCGCACCTGACGTCCCGACACAGCCGGACTTCGAGGGGAGTCGCCGCCAGTTCCGCGGCCGCGTCGTGAACGTCCTCGGCGAGCACGACGAACTCGCGCTCGACGAACTCGGGCCGCGCATCCGCGTCGACTACGCACCGGACGGCGAGTACGGCCGCGAGTGGCTCCGCAGCCTCCTCGAAGACCTCGAATCCGACGGGCTCGTCGCGACCACGGGATCCAGCGGCGAGACCACCGCCCGACTTCGGCGCTAAGCGGCTCGCACCGCGAGACCACCGCCCGACCCTGGCGCTAGCACGCCCGCACAGTCACTCGTCGACGTAGCTGGCCATCGAGATGAGGAAGGCGACCATGGCGGTAACCATGCCGACGGAGCCGATGAAGACGACGGCGATCGCCTGCAGTTCCGCAGTGAGGACGCGCGTGGCCGTGAGGAGGAAGACGCCGGTGACGAACGCGATCAGCGCGATCAGGCGTCCGAACCGCCCCAGTGGGAGGGAGTCCTCCTCGACGCCGGTGCGTTCCTCAGCTTGCATGGTCGAGGATGGTCCTGAGGACGCCCTGGTAGTCGTCGTCGGTGAACGAGTTCCCCAGCGAGTGGATGGCCTGACAGACCCACACGCCGGCCGTGAAGTTCACGAGCGCGACGAAGGAGACGGTCTGGAGTCGTCCCTCGAGGAGGAACGCCGACCCGACCGCACCGAGGAACGTCACCGCCAGTATCGCGTGCACGACGAGCGAGCGAGACCCGAAGTCGGCCAGCGGCCGGAAGGCGCTTGCTGACATCTCGTATCGACTGATGGCGACCGCACACTTCTATGTCGAGTTCTGGCTGTGCAATCGGTCGCCATCCGACTAAATCCGGTCAGTACCGCGAGTGCTCGGGGGTCAGTCGTCGATGCGTCTTTCACCCACGGTGCCACAACGCGTAAGAAGCCCCCGACGAATGCGAGTTGTATGGACTCGGGTGAGCGAGACGAACTGGTGCACACGTTGACGCGACGGCGCACCATCCTCGCCGCCCTCGACGACCGACCGCGCCACAAGCGAGATCTCACGGAGGAACTGCACGTCGCCCGGTCGACGATCGACCGGGCGCTCCGGAAGCTGGAGACGGAGGGACTCGTCGAGCGCGGCGACGACGGCTTCTCGCTGACGACACACGGCGAGATCGCGTTCGACGTCTACGGCGACTTCACGGAGCGACTGGACGCGCTGTGGGGCGCGCGCGACGTCGTCGACGCGCTCCCCTCCAGTCGGTTCGCCGACCCGACGTTCCTCAGGGGTGCGTCGGTGACTCGTGCGACGGTGTCGGCGCCCGACCGGCCGGTGCGGGCGTTCGTGGACCTCGTGTCGGCGGCGACGCACGCGAGAGGATTCTCTCCGACCGCGTACGGGGCGTACGTGGACGTCTTCGAGAGCCGAGTGGTCGACGCCGGGATGACCGCCGAGCTCGCGTTCAGCGACGAGGCCCTGGAGGAGTTGACGACGACGCATAAGGCCGCGATCCAGCGTGCGGCCGAGACGGGACGCGTGGACGTGCACCGCATCGAGCCGTTACCGCCGACGGGTCTGGTGGTGCTCACTCGCGAGGACGGGTCGCCCGTGGTGGCGATGGGGGTTCACGACGGGAAGGGACTGTCCGCGGTGGTGAAGAACGATACGGAGGCCGCAGTCGAGTGGGCGCAGGAACTCGTCGACGACTACCTCGAGCGCGCCGACCCGATCCCGCTCTGACCGACCGCGGAACCAGGTGCCAGCCCGGGTTTTTTGCCGGTCGCTCGCGTGCGTCGGACCATGGCATCGGACGTACACGTCGTCGCGCTCTGTGGGAGTCTGCGCGACGGCAGCTACACGCGTACCGCGTTGCAGACAGCACTCGACGCCGCCGACGCCGCCGGCGCGTCGACGGAACTCGTCGACCTCCGGGCGCTCGACCTCCCGATGTTCGACGCGGACGAGGACGCGCCCGGCGACGCCGCGGAACTCGCGGCGACAGTGCGGGCGGCGGACGCCATCCTCCTGGGGACGCCGATGTACCACGGCTCGTACTCGTCGCCGTTGAAGACCGCGCTCGACTACTGTGGGTTCGACGAGTTCGAGGACAAGACAGTCGGCTTGCTCGCGGTCGCCGGCGGCGGGTTCCCCGTCACCGCACTCGAACATCTGCGGTCGGTGTGTCGCGCACTCGACGCGTGGGTCATCCCACATCAGGCCGCGATTCCGAAGGCTTCGAACGCGATCGATGACGGTGCGTTCGTCGACGACGGGCTCGCCGAACGCGTGCGGACGCTCGGGCGGCGCGCGGTCCAGTACGCGAACATCGAACCGGACCCGGACTCCTTCGAGAGCCAGGAGAACGTCGGCGCGAGGTGACTGCCGGGAGAACGTCGGCGCGAGGTGACTACCGGGAGAACGGCGGCGCGAGGTGACATCGCGACTCCGCGGCGTCAGCGCCTCACCAGCGGTGGTGGACGTGATCGCGGACGTACTCGTCGTAGACGGCGTCGACGGCGTCGTGTTGGGCGGCGGTCGGTGGGGTACGGTCGGCGGCGGCGGCGTTGTCGTGGACGTGCGCTGGCGTGGTCGTCCCGGGGATGACGGTGCTGACGGCGTCGTGGTCGAGGATCCACGCGAGCGTGAACGACGCGAGGTCGTCGACGCCGGTTCGCGCCTGGAGTTCGTCGACGGCTTCGAGTCCGGTCTCGAAGGGAACGCCAGCGAACGTCTCGCCGACGTCGAACGCCTCGCCGTCGCGGTTGAAGTTCCGGTGGTCGTCCTCGGCGAACTCCGAGTCGGCGTCGAGTGCGCCCGTGAGGAGACCGGAGGCGTACGGCACGCGGACGATGACCCCGACGTCTTCGGCGGCCGCACGGTCGAAGAAGTGCTCTGCGGGGCGCTGCCGGAACGGATTGAAGATTATCTGGACGGTCTCGACGCCGTCGTACTCGATGGCCTTCAGGCCTTCCTCGACGCGTTCGACGCTGACGCCGTAGTGCGCGATGCGGTCCTCGGCGACGAGTTCGTCGAGCGCGTCGAAGGTCTCGGGCTGGTAGTAGGCGTCCGTCGGCGGACAGTGCAGTTGCAGGAGGTCGAGCGTGTCGACGTCGAGGTTCTCCCTGGACCGGTCGACGAACTCGCGGAGGTGCTCGGCGTCGTAATCCGCCGCGCGATGCGGGTCGAGCCGTCGCCCGGCTTTCGTCGCGACCACGGGGTCGGCGTCGCGTTCGGCGAGCACGTCCGCGATGAGACTCTCGCTGCGACCGTCGCCGTAGACGTCCGCCGTGTCCAGGAACGTGATACCGGCATCGAGTGCCGCACGGACGACGTCGCGGCCGGTGTCGGCGTCGACCTCGCCCCATTCACCGCCGATCTCCCACGTGCCGAGGCCGACCTCTGTCACGTCGAATCCCGTCGAACCGAGTGTGCGTTCGTTCACGCCTCACTCGAATCGGCCGCACGGCCTAAGCGTTCGGACCGCGGCAGTCCACGGGAGTCGAAGACGCCAGACGAACCCCGGCCTGTTCGGCGTCGAGAGCTATCGCTACGGGAAGATAGGGGTTCGAGAAGACGCGTCAGGCTTCGGTCGGGTTGTTCTTCTTGCGGGTGACGTAGCCGGCGACGCGGTTCCGGACGCCCTTGGATTCGATGTCGGTGAGCTGCTGGACGCTGTCCTTGTTCGTCTCGAAGTCGCCTGTGAACGCTTTGGGGTACTGCTCGAGGAGGATGGTACCCGTCTTCTTGACGTAGTCGGGCTTGATGGCCATACCGAGTGATTCCCTGTTCGCCACCAAAAAGGGTTCGTTCTCCACCGGGGTCGGTCGGGTCAGGTCTCGGGGAGCGAGTCGGGGTGCCAGTCGTCGGCGAGTGTGGCGATGCGACCGATGGCTTCGCGTTCGCGCGCGCCGCCGCACTTCGCGACGACGTCGACGGCGCGGTCGAGGCGCTCGCGGAGCGCGTCGTCGTCGAACCCGGTGACGCCGAGGCGGGACGCGGCGACGGTCGCGTCGACGACGGCGGCGTGCCCGCGGTTCACGACCGGGACGACGCGCTCGCGCACCGTCGAGTCGATCGGGTCGAGTCGCCACGTCTCGATGGTCGTACCCGCCTCCTCGTCGCTGTCGGTCCGGGTGGCGTCGACGCGCACCCACGCGGACGTAGATTCGAGGACGGCGTCGTCGGTCTCGTGGACGCCGAGTGCCGCGTTCGTGAAGTCGAGCGCATCGGTCGTGAACTGGACGACGCCACCGCCTCGCGCCCGGAAGTTCCGGCGCGTCCGCGTGTTCCCGTACGTGTACGCGGTCACCGACGCGACGTCGCCAGCGTCCGTCCGCGTCGACTCGGGGCCGTCGGCGTGCACGCCGAGCGCGGCGTGATTCCAGCGGTCGTTCGGGCCGAGCGTCGCGACGACCGTCTCGGTGACCCCGCGGACGCCCGCCGGCCAGTGACCCTCGCCCGGATCGCCGGTGTCGCTAGCGTCGCCGGAACCGCCAGTGTCGCTAGCGTCGCCGGAACCGCCAGTTTCGCTAGCGTCGCCGGAACCGGCTCCGTCACGAGGGTCGGTCACGGCCGCACCTCGTGTCGTTCGATCGCGACGAACAGCGCGCCGGCGGTGAGGTCCGCGGTCGTTCCGGGGTTGACGCCGCGGTCGACGAGGTGCTCGGCGAACGTCGCGATGGCGTCGCGGTCCGTCGCGACCGTCGCCTCGTCCGCCCTGAGTTCGCGAGCGCGCTCGGTCACCTCGCGAGCGACGTCGCGACCGTGCTTCTCGGCGACGAGCGTGTCCGGTTCCGCCGCGAGCAGGGCGAGGAACGCGTCCGCCCCGCGGTCGCTCAGGGGGCCACTGCCGTTCGCGACCGTACTGGCGGCGTCGAACGTCCGTTCGAACCCGTTCGTCCACTCGGCCGCGACGCCGTCCCGGTCCGCGCTGTCGGCCATCAGTTCGCCGAGGGTGAGTTCGCGTTCGCGGACCGCGGGTACCGCGTCGCTCCCTCGGCGAACGTCCAGGTCGGGTGCGTCCGGCGGCGGGTCGCCGACGAACACGTCGACGTGGTCGAACGCCCGGTAGAAGCCCGCCGCGTCCGCGACGGTTGTCGCGTCGACGACCTCGCGAACGCGCTCTCGCGAGCACGCACCGGTCGCGGCGGCGCGCACGAGCGGTGCGAGCATGAGGAGCGCGCCGAACTGCGTGTTCCCGCCCGATTGCGCGCTCATGCCCTCGACCGCGCGCTCGAACGCGACGCCGATGTCCACGGACGGGTCGGCGAACGCGTCGATGCCGGGGCGGGCGCCGACAGCGCCCGCGAGGAAGTGCTCGAAGTGGAGGTCCGCGAGGTCGCGCTCCCGGTCGACGTTCCCGGGTTTGGGCGTGCCAGCCACCTCCAGCAGGAGCGCGAGTTCCGCGTTCGATGCCGGCGAGTCCATATCACCGCTTGCGCCTGCTGGCGAAAAAGTCCGCCGGACGGGGGCGACAGTTGTCGATACCGAATCCCCCTCCGAAAGGACTCAAGTCATCGTATCGGGAACGTGGTGCAGACCGTTGGGTGGGATCACGGCGACCCGGCGCACGTCAGCGTACACCACGTCGACGACGAACTCGGCGGGGCACGCGTCGAGATCCACGGCGTTCTGACCCCTTGAGTCGGCCGTCGTCGTCCGGATCGCCAGCGTGTACTGACACCGCCGAATCTTCTCAGGGCGCTTCCGGGTCGCGTTCGGCGAGCACCGCGTCGTGGACGCGTTCGAGGACGACCGGGTCGGTGCTCGGTCGGCCGACGCTGACGGCGTCCGCGCCGTACTCGAAGTACTCTCGAACGCTCGCTTCGTCCCGGACCTCGTTGTTCGCAACGACGAACGCCTCGGGTGCCGCGTCGACGACGGCCGCGATCGCTGGTTCGTCGTCCATCGCGTCCACGTGCACGACGTCTGCGCCGGCGTCCACGACCGCGCGTGCGGTCGTAGGGAGGTCGACGCCGTCGACCTCGGCACGGACCTTCACGCTCACCGTCGCGTCGGTCTCCGCGGCGGCGCGCACGTACTCGCGGAGTCGGTCGGTGTCCGCGAGCAACGTCTCGCCGCACCCGACCGCGCAGAGCGCTTCCTGCCGGCAGTGCGCGTTCACCTCGAGGATGGCGTCGTGGCGCGCACAGATCGCGGCGGCCTCGCCGACCGGGGCCGGCGAGGTCGCACGGACGTTCACGCCCGCCCGGATCGGTGCGTCAGCGAGCTCGCCGAGTTGAGCGTCGATCCACGAGAAAGGGTCCTCGGGGAGGAACTCGGACCGGTCGCGTGCGACCAATTCCCGCGCCGCCGCTCGCGACGCGTCGTCGAGTGCGATACCGCCGAGGAACGCGGCACCCGCATACGATGCACCCGTTCGCGCCCACGCCACATCCGCCTCACCGGACAGGCTCGCGAGCGCCACCGGCGGGTCGAAGAAACCACTCACACGACCGGGTTCGAACCGGACTCACTCAACTGCGTCGATAGCGCGCGTCACCGCCTGCACGACGCGCTCGGCGTCCTCGCGCCCGTCGATACGGACGTCCGTACGCTCCTCGTGTACGTCGAAGCTCGCGTCGTCGTCCTCGTCGACGACGAACGCGTCCGCGAAGGGATACGCGTTCGCGAGCCCCTGCGTACTCGGGTCGCCACCGACCGCCGCCATCAGTTGCGCCACCGGCCCGGAGAACGCCTCGTCGCCGAGGAACGGCGACACCGCCACGACCGTCGTCTCCTGGAGCGCCGCACCGATCCCCGGCACGGAGAGCATCGGCCCGATACTCGTCACCGGATTCGACGGCCCGATGACGACCACGTCGTCGAGCGCGTCCAGCACGCCCGGTGCCGGCTCCGCGTTCGACGACCCACGGAACTCGACGTTCTCGACCGTCGGCTCGCCGTCCCGGCCCACCCAGAACTCCTGGAAGTGCATGAAGCCATCCGGCGTGTGGATGAGACTCGCCACCGGGTCGTCCGTCATCGGCAACAGCTCCAGTTCCAGCCCGAACCCGCCCGCGAGTTCGTCCGTTACAGCCGTCAACGAGTGCCCCTGGTCGAGCAAACTCGTGCGCGTCACGTGCACCGCACGGTCCCGGTCGCCAACGTGCATGAACTCCGCGACGCCGGAGAACCGCCGCCAGCGAGCGATATCCCGCCCCTCGGTCTGCCGGTCGTGGTCGAGGTACTGCGGGCCGCCCTCGAGGTCCATCGCGTTCGCGACGTCCATGAGCGCGTCGTGCGTCCGAGACGTGTCGCCGCGGATCCCCCACCACGTCTCGCGGTCGAGGATACCACCACCCTGGAAGATGAGAGTGTCGAGGTCCGGACAGACGACGAGCCCACCGAGTTCCACGTCGTCACCGGTATTCGCGACGACCGTCGTCTCGTCCGGCGAGAACGCACCCGCGGCCCCATCGAGCAACTTCGGCGTCCCGGTACCACCGGAGAGAAACGTCACCATGTCCGAGTGATACCCTCGCACTCGTCTAAACGGTTCCGGCCCCGAAACCAGGTCGAGAACACCCTGCCCCGGCGGGGTCACTGGCGGCCGTCCTGGAGCCATTCCGCGAAACTCGCGGACAGCAACGTGTCCCGCTGGGCGTCGACGTACGCGCGCTGGGCGTCCGACACCGCCGCCTCGAACGACGCCCCGTCCTCGACCGCGGCGGCGACGCGCTCGTGCTTCCACCGCGCCGGCGTCAGCTCCCGGCGGACGCGCGCACGAAGCGGATGCGTGTATCGCGCCGCCTCGTCCGCGTCGAGCCCGCGCATCTGAAGACCCTCCTCGGCGTGCGCGAGCACGTCCTCGAACATCCGACCGGCGTCCCGCACCGTCTTCCCGTCGTTCGTGATCCAGACGACGTCCGCCGCCAGTCCGTCGCGCATCGCCGCGTAGAAGTTGTCGTGCGCGACCTCCCAGTCGAGTTCGATCACGGGATGCTCGACCTTCGGAAGAGCTTCCATCAGTCCCGCGAACACCGCCTGGAACGCGATCGCGTCCCGGACCGTCGGCTGACTCGGGATCGGCCGGAACTCGATGCGGGCGTTCGCCGACGACCGCGTCGCCCCCCCGAACACCGGTCGCACCCACCGCCAGTACGTCCCGTGCTTCAACCGGAACGCAGCGAACTCGTCGTCGAACCGGTTCGACGACTCGACGGGCATCCGAACGAGCGTATCGTCCTCCGCGATGCGGTCCACGGCCGTCTCCACCGACGAGAAGTCCCGCGGGAACCGGACCTTCCCGGTCGTCGCCGCCTCCGCGTTCAGCACCGTCTCGAACACGCTGATGCGAGACTCCATCCACGCGTCCGCGAGGATGGTCTCGGCGGCGACGTCGTCGTAGAGGTCCGGCGGGAAGAACGGCGAGTTCACGCCCACCGCCAGGAGTGGCGCGGCGACCCGGAGCGCGTACTTGAAGTACTCCGGGAGGTCCGCCGCGTGAGGCACCTGGTAGTGGGGCTGGATGCTCGTGATGAGGCTCTCCGGCATCACGGTGTCGGCCGTGAGACTCACGTGCGGCGCATCCAGGTGCATGCCCGCGATGGTCTCCGCCGCCTCCGTGTTCGCCATCGCGTGATACCGCGCACTCTCGCTCATGTTCGTCGCGATCCGAACGCCATCGTCCAAGATGCTGTCCGTGAGGTAGTATCGCGCGGACTCGCCTTCGGGCGGAATCGTCCACATCCCGTCGCTCACGAGCATCATCCCCTCGGCCGCCGTACACTCCTGGGCGGTCTGCAGGCGCGCGAGTACCTCGGACTCCTGGGCGCGTAACCCGTGCGCGTTGAACGGCTGCGGGCTCGTCGACATCTCCGCGTTGTGCAACCCGAGTTCCTTCTCGAACCCGATGAACTCCAGCAACCGACGCGGCACTCGCTGGAGCGCCGTCGTCTCGTCGTCGACCGCGTAGAACTCGTACTCCAGGCCGACGATCGCTTGCGGGTTGTCGAACGTCCCCGCGTCCAACTCCTCTTTGATGACCGCCGCGTCCTCGCGGACCTGTGCGTCGAACGCTTCCGCGTCAACCGCCAGCACCTCGTGCACGCCCGACGCGAGGTCCTCTGAAACCATACGCGGGAAGTGACTCTCGGGACTCATCAATCCAATGGTCAGGGCGTTCCAGTGCCCGCGAGAACGGGACTTACGAGTCGCCGTGGATGGTCGTCCCCGGCTCCTCGCCGTCGAGGAACGCCGAGAGGTCCTCGAGCGAGAACACGCTCGCCGGCGACCCGAGCGCGAGCAACGCCCGGACCTTCCCCGCCATCCCGCCGGAGACGTCCGTCGCGTCGCTCCCACCCAGTGCGTCCGCGACGTCCTCGAACGCCGAGATCTCCGCGAGCACCGTCTCGCCGTCGGCGTCCAGGACGCCAGGGACCGTCGAACAGACCCCGACGCGGTCCGCGTCGAGCGAATCCGCGAGCGCGGTCACGATCTCGTCGCCACTCAACACCGTCGCACCCTTCCCGGCGTGTGCCACCAGGTCGCCGTGGAGTACCGGAACGAACCCTTCGTCGACGAGCGTCTCCACCTGCTCGCTCGGGAGCGAGAGGTCGCCGCTAGCGTCCCGATGGCCGGCGGAGAACGGATGCACGGGCACCGCCGGGACGTCCTCGTCGTGGAGGTCCCGGAGCACGAACGCGTTCAGCGTCGTCATCGCGGTATGGATGGCGGTGATGCCAGCGACGTCGTCGACGCCGTCGGTCGTACTCGCACCCCACTCCTCTGCGTGGGGATGCCCGAACGACCCGCCACCGTGGACGACGACGAGGTCCTCGTCGCAGTCCGCGACCGCCGCAGCTGCTCGCTCCAGCGCTTCGCCGTCGAGCGTCTCCTCGCGGTCCTTCTCCGTTATCACGCTCCCGCCGAGCTTCAGGACGATCATTCCACTCGCACCCCCTCGGGCGCGAGTTCCGCACGGAACGCGTCCTCGCACGCCGGCGTCAGGCCAAGCGCCGTCTCCGAGCCGTCGGACGCGTCGAGCGCGACCATGCACCCGCCTCCGCCCGCGCCAGTGAGTTTCGCGCCGGTCGCACCGGCGTCGCGCGCCGTCCACACCATCTCGTCGAGCGACCGCGAGGACACGCCCAGCGCCTCCAGGAGCCCGTGATTGAAGTTCATGAGTGCGCCGAGTTCCTCGACGGTCTCCCGGGACACGGACTCCTCGACCTCGTCTATGAGCGTCTCGCCGCGTCGCGTGACGTCCCCGATCGCGCCGACGGTATCGGCCGCGAAGTCGTACTCTTCGCGAAGCGCCCGCACGCCGGCGACGAGTTCCCCGGTGTCGCCCGCGCCACCGTCGTATCCGACGACGAACGGCAGGTCCGGCGTCCCGAGCGTCCGGCAGTCGTCGCCTTCGACGCGAACCGCCCCACCCATCGTCGAGCAGAACGTATCCGCTCTCGACGCTTCGCCGTCCTGGACCGCGTGCTCGGTGCGGTACGCCCGGTCCGCGAGTTCGCGACCGTCGAGTTCGACGCCGAGCTCCCGCGTCGCCGCGGCGATCGTCGCCACGACCACCGCCGCGGACGACCCCAATCCCGCACCGAGGGGAATCTCGCTCTCCACGGTCACGTCGAACCCGGCGTCGGGCGCGTCCGCGACCTCTCGCGCCTGCTCGATCGCGCCGTCGACGTACCCCGTCGCCGCCTCCAGGAGCTTCGTTGGCGCATCCACGTCCGGGCCGCCGCTCGCGCTCGCGTCGTACTCGACCGTGAACCCCGAGATGTGGAGGTCCTCCGAGGACACCCGCAACCGGTCGTCGTCGCGCTCCTGGACTGTCACCGTCGCCCGGCGCTCGATCGCACACGGGACCGCCGGCTCGCCGTACACCACCGCGTGCTCCCCGAACAGGTAGACCTTCCCCGGCGCACTCGCAGTTACCATACCGGGTGGATTCCACGCTGACGAAAAGAGTGTTGTGAGACGAAGCGCGGCCGCGACCGCAGGGAGCGGCCGCGGAACACGACTGAGAGGTTGAGCGGCGCGGCCGCGACCGCAGGGAGCGGCCGCGGAACACGACTGAGAGGTTGAGCGGCGCGGCCGCGACCGCAGGGAGCGGCCGCGGA
>Ga0136589_1000005_pt1 | contig 136060 bp, 156 predicted proteins | sample AntRauMFilla3764_FD_104640 | JGI IMG/M metagenome (GOLD analysis project Ga0136589, IMG submission 104640) | Saline lake microbial communities from Rauer Islands, Antarctica - Metagenome Filla 3 #764 | ecosystem: Environmental > Aquatic > Non-marine Saline and Alkaline > Saline | place...
CGGACGACTTAGCGGTTTCGGTGGGGGTTCCGGCCGTGCCACTGGCGGCGGTTGCGTCACGGAACGGACGCGATTCACGCCCGCCGTGAACGGCGGGATTCTCTCGCTGATTAAAGATAGTTCGGCGTTCACGGTTCGGGTCCAGGATACCGGTGTCATCACCGGCAATCAGAACAGCTGGCGCGCCCGAATCTGGCGCGTCGACTCGGACACTATCCACGTGCGGACAATAAAGAGCGACGGCGGGGCGACGTCGAGGGAAGACTGCGAGGTCACTCACGACAGCTCCCTTTCGAGTGTCCGAATAGACCTCACAGGGGGCACTATCGAGGGCGAGAGCTGTGACGCGCTCTCGACTGGGTCCGGCGCCGAGAACTTCCACTTCGGCGCCGGTGCGACCGACACGTACGACATCACCTTTGCCAACGCGGGCAACATCGCGGGCGAGTTCTCGGTAGTCGTCCATCCCGGAGGCCTCCTCTCGCTGCCGTCGATAGACAGTTCGGTCAAGTCCGACACTGCCCTTTACGACGTGACGGTCCGGTACACGCATTACACGGCGGACCTGCGCTACGCAACAGACCTTCGGGTCGCCCCGGGTGAGCCCGATGTCTGATACGCGTGCGGTTTCGACGACGCTGAGCTACGTGCTGGCACTGGCCATCGCGACGCTGCTCGTCACCGGGCTCATTATCGCCGGCGGGGGCTACGTCGACAGCCAGCGCGAGCAGGTCGTCAGGGACGAGCTCACGGTCGTCGGCCAGCAACTCGCCGCCGACGTGGAGCGGGCCGATAGGCTGGTCAGAGCCGGCGACACCGACAGTTCGATGACCGTCACGGTGAACCAGACGTTCTCGAACAGGGTGACCGGGACGAACTACCGGATGAGGCTGGTGCCCAGCGAACAGGAACTGGTGTTGAACACGACCCGTCCCGACGTGTCCGTCCGGATCGGTCTCAACAGCGAGACCGACCTCGGAGCGAGCACCGTCGGCGGCGGCACCGTCCAGATACGGTACGACGAGGCCGACGACCACCTGGAGGTGCGCGATGTCTGACCGGGCCGTCAGCGAGGTCGTCAGCTACGTCCTGGTGTTCGCGCTGGTCGTCTCCGCCGTGGGAATCGTCTCCGTGAGCGGGCTGAGCACGCTCCAGGAGACGCGTAACGACGAGCAGATGGACAACGCACAGAAGGCTTTCAGCGTGCTGGCGGACAACCTCGCGGACATCCACCGCCGCGACGCGCCGAGTCGCGCGACGGAGATAAGCCTCGGCGAGGCCCAGCTGGCGGCGAGCGAGAACGTCACCATGGGCGTCTCGGTGCGTGACACGAGCGGCGACATCTGGCAGAGCCCGGAGTGGCAGCTTCGCCCGATCGTCTACGAGGGGGAGGAGGACCGCCAACTCGTGTACGAAGCGGGGGCGGTGTACCGGACCGCCGACGGCGGCGGTATCCGCGTACAGGACCCGCCCTTCGTTGTCAGCGAGGACCGTGTGCTCCTGTCTGTGGTCGGTCTCACCCGGCCGGCACAGCAGTCACTGGGCGGTTCGACGGTGCTGGTCCGCGCCCGCAGTGAGTCGACCGCAGTGGCGTACAACAGCACGACCGACGACGTCGACAGCGTCACCGTCTCTGTCCGGGACAGTCCCCGAACGGCGCTGTGGCGCGGATACTTCGAGGACGCCGGCTTCGACAGCTGTTCGTCGCTCTCGAACGGCGTCGAGTGTACGTTCGACCCCGGTTCGCCCATCGACCAGACCTACGTCGTCTACCACGACATCGCCGTCAGTATCGAGAGCTGAGACGCGGACGCGACTGTCCCGGCTCAGCGCTCGTTCGCCGTTCTTTCTGCCCGGACCCGGGACCGTAGCTGCCGCCCTGACCTCCCGATACCACTGGATACGGGTCGCGAACTCCCGGACGCGGTTGTGGCTCCAGTAGCCCGGAGCCCGACGCCAGCGGTGGGTGAGAGCGGAGACCAGGTTGCCTCGATGACCCCGGTGACACCCAGTACGCTCGTGTCGCGGCCCGTGGACGACGCGGGCGAGTTTCGATGCGGCGCGAGTGGCGCTGGGAAGTCAGTGCCACGACATCGTCGGGCCACGGCCGAGAGACCCCGTAGGGGCGACCGTCGACAGTGTGTCCGAGTGCGGTTCGTCACCCATCTTCGACCCGGACCTCGTTGGTCGAGGCGTGGATGTAGGTCACCCTGACGATTGACTCGCTCTGTGTCAGCACCTGCTCCGTCTTCAGTGCCTCGTCGTAGTGGATGGAGCCGGCGTTCCCGTTCCCGAAGCCCCGCCCGCCGATGTACGTCGTCCCGGTGAGCACACCGCCGTAGACGACGCCGCCACCGAGCGTGACCGTTCCGCTACCCGCCGTTCCCGGCGGTGCGTAGATGACGCCGACGTACTTCGCCAGGTCTCCACCGGAGCCGTCGCCGACGAGCGCAGTGAAGTTGTCCTGCCCGAACGCACGGAACTGCGGCGCGTCGTCACCGGGGTTGGTAATCTGGCTGTTCGCAGCCAGGGACAGGTCGTTCGTGGCGCTGCCCGTGCCCTGGACGTAGACGCTTACGGTCCCGTCACCGACGACCTCGATGGTCGATCCAGTGTCGAGATGGACGTACTCCTGGACGCCGATGTAGATGTTGCCCTCGGTGGTGTTGAGCGTCACCGTCTCGGAGGAGGCGAGGTCGATCTGGTTCAGATAGTACGTGCCGGCGCCGATTTCGACGGACCCGGTGAGAGTGTTCGTCGAGAACGAGGCGGAGCTGTTGTCGTTGTCCGCTTTCGCTTCGCTGACCTGCGTCCTGACGATGCCGTTGATTGCCGGTGCCTCGTCGATGCTGCTAATCTGGGTTTTCTTTGCCCCCGGCTTGATTATCCGGCCATTGCAGTTCTTGCATGGTTCGTCGCTGTAGCTGATGTTTCCGTAGACCCACGGTTGACCGTTCCCGTTGCCGTTGGCGACGTTGACGTAACCACCGGAGACCACGTCGCCGCGGATGTCGCTGCCACCGGCGCCGCCACCGATGTCGACGTCGTTGCCGTATACGATATCGCCCTCGTCGCCGATTTCGCCGTTAGCGTGCTGGGCACAGAAGTCGTCACTGGTCCCGCTGGAGTTGTAGCTGTCCGTGTAGTTGCCACCGCAGAAGTTTCCGGATTTGCCGTTGATTTCGAAGCTCCCGCTGGCCGAGAGACTGGCCGTCGCGGAGGTGATCTTCGTGTTCTGCAGTGGCGAGACGAGCGCCAGCGTCACCCTGTTGTTGGGGTGGTCGTACTCGACTTCCCCGTCGGTTCGCGTCTCGAAGTACTTCCCCCACGCGCGGTAGTAGTCGCTCGTGACAGATATCTCGACGCGAGCGTTCTCCAGCGGATTGCTGTAGGCGCTGTTCTTCGTCGTGTTCGGGAAGAACCGCGTCGTGTTCACGTTCGAGATGACGGCCCGGTCACCGACAGTCCCCGAGGAGCCGACCGTGACGAGGGGTAACGTGAGCGTGGCGTCGCGGTAGTGGAACTCGGGCGGGGAGACCATGACGGCGTTCCCGCTGCCGTCGGAGCGCCAGACGCCGCCGCCCTGATAGGCGATCGTCGTTCCGCTGTTGCTCTCGTAGACGATTCGCCCCATCTCCTCGGAGAATATCGTCGTCTCGGTGCCGGTCGTCTGGTTCGTGTAGGACAGCGTCATCCGGCCGGCGCTGTCGTCGACCTGATAGGTGCCCTCCCGCCCGGTCGAGAGGTCGACACGCTGGACGTCGGAGTTCCCGAGCGCGACCAGCGCGGCCTGGGAGTCCAGCTGCGTCATCGCCTTCTCCGCTCGTTCCTCGTCGAGTGTCTCCTGAGTCCCCCCGATCGCCCCCGCGCCGAGCGCCACGATGAGGGTCGTCGCAGCGATGACCAGCGCGAACACGAGCAAGAACCCGAGCGGTCCGGATTGGCCGCGTCGCTGGCCCGCCTGACCCGAGAGCGGATACATACGTAGACGGTCGCTATCATCGGTGATAAGCGCGCTGGCCGTTCCGGGCACTGTGCAGGCCGCCACGACAGCTGCGGGGCGGACGACAAGATGGAAACGGTTTAGTCCGGGGACCGACGACGGCTACACGGGAACAGCACGACCGCAAATCTGACACGCCGTGGACTTCCACGGCTCGGGATTGCGGCCGTGTTCGGCTCGTACGGTCGGTCGTACCGATTTGCCGGAGCGGGTCCGGCAAATCCCGGCAATGGCGTACAACTGACCGTATCACAGCCGATACGCCTCGCGACACCAGCGGCTCGTGCGGTTCCAATCTAACCTATGGCACGAATGCACACCCGCCGTCGCGGCTCGTCCGACTCGGACAAGCCGGCGGCAGACGAACCCCCGGAGTGGAGCGACGTCGACGAAGACGCAATCGTTGAGCGCGTCGTCGAACTCGCCGAGCAGGGCCACGCACCGAGCGTTATCGGCCTCAAACTGCGCGACGAGGGCGTCCAGGGCACCCCGGTGCCGAACGTCAAGCTCGCGACCGGCAAGAAGGTCACCGAGATTCTCGAGGAGAACGACGCCGACCCCGAACTCCCCGAGGACCTCCGGAACCTGATGAAACGCGCCGTCCGCCTGCGTGACCACATGGACGAGAACCCCGGCGACCACCAGAACAAGCGTGCGCTCCAGAACACGCAGTCGAAGATTCGCCGGCTCGTCGACTACTACCGTGGTGACGAGATCGACGAGGACTTCACCTACAGCTACGACAAGGCCGTCGCGCTCCTGTAATGTCGGCGACCGGTCGGGACCAGACGCCAGCCCCTTCGCCCAGCGACCTCGCCGCCGCGCTCGAGCGGGCCGCCTTCGTGCGGCTCGTCAGCGACGCGACCGGCGGTTCGCTGGCCGGCGCGGGCGTGCTGGCGCGGGCACTGGCGGCCGACGACACGCCGTTCCAGGCGAGTGTCGTCGGCCCCTTCGCCGACCCCGACCGGACCACAGAGGCCGACGTGACCGTCGCACTCGGCGCCGGCCACGGCAGCCCAGACCACACGCTTTCGGCGAGTCCGGCCGCGACGGCCTTCGCCGTTTCCCGCGAACTCGGCGCCAGCCCCGACCCCGTCCTCGCGCTGGCCGGCACCGTCGCCGGCGGCGAGGTCGACGGGACCGTGGCCGACGCCGCCGAACGCGCCGGCGTGGAACGCCGCCCGGGACTCGCCGTCCCGGTCGGGGACCTCGCCGACGGACTGGCCCACTCGACGCTCCTGTCGGGCCCGTTCTCCGGCGACGCCGAGGCGGCACGGACCGCCCTCACCGGGCTGGACCTGCCGTCCACCACGAGCGAGGACCTGCCCGGGGACGACCACCGGCGCGTCGCGTCGCTGGTCGCGCTCGCAGTCACCGAGGACGCCCCCGAACGGGCGACCGAGGCCGTCGCCGCGGGACTGTACCCCTACGCCGGTGGCCCCTTCGAGACGGTCAGCGGCTACGCCGACGTGCTCGACGCGGTCGCCCGCGAGGCGCCCGGCACGGGTATCGCGCTCGCGCTGGGCCACGAGGGCGTCCACGAGAACGCGCTCTCGGCCTGGCGGACCCACGCGGAACGCGCCCACAGCGCCGTCGCCGACGCGACGACCGGCCGGTACGACGGCCTGTTCGTCGCCCGCGGCGACGAGATGCCCGTGGGGACCGTCGCCCGCCTCGTGGCCGACTTCCACGCGCCGGAACCCCTCGTGCTCGTCGTCACCGACGGCGAGGCGGCCGCCCGCGCGACCGACGGCCGGGACGTGGCCGCTACCATGCGCGCAGCGACCGACGCCGTCGGCGGCGAGACAGTTGGACAGGCCGACCGCGCCCGCGCGCGGTTCGACGTCCCAACGTCCGAGCTCATCGAAGCGTTCCGGGAGGCAACATGAGACGGGCCGAAAATCGCACTGACGGCGGCTCGTCCGCCGCCGAGATTCAGACCGAATTCGGCTCGCCCGACCGCGCCGAGCGAATCGCCGCGGCAGTTGCCCCGGACAACACCGCCGAGATGACCACCCGCGTCGAGGGCGAACAGGTGGTCACGACCATCGAGCGCGACACCACGAACGGCCTCCAGTCGACCGTCGACGACTACGTCGTCAACCTCCGCGTCGCAGCACAGCTTACGACCGACCCAACACAATCCAACCATGAGTGAACGAAGCGTTTCCAAGCGCAAACAGCAGAAACGGTGGTACACCGTGCAGGCTCCCGAGCAGTTCGACCGGGAGACGCTCGGCAAGACCACAGCAGACGAACCGGACAAGGTGCTCGGCCGCACCATCGAGACCACGCTGGGCGAACTGAACAACGACGCCAGCGAGAACAACACCAAACTCACGTTCAAGATCAACGAGGTCGCCTCGGATACGGCCTACACGGAGTTCATCAAGCACGAGCTCACGCGGGACTACCTGCGCTCGCTCGTCCGCCGGGGCTCCTCGAAGGTCGAGGCCTTCGTCACCGTGCTGACGACGGACGACTACCGCGTCCAGATTCAGCCGGTCGCCGTCACGACGAAGAAGGCAGACGCGAGCCAGGAGAAGGCCATCCGCCGCACGATGATCGACCTGGTCCGCGAGACCGCGAAGGACCGGACCTTCGAGGAAGTCGTCGACAGCGTCGTCGAGGGCCGGCTCTCCTCGGCCATCTACGGCGAGGCCAAGGACATCTACCCGCTCCGACGCGTCGAAATCCAGAAGACCACGCTCGAAGCCCGTCCCGAAGAAGTCGCCGCCGAAGAGGAGACGGCCGTCGACGTCGACGAGGACGACGTCGACGTCGAAGCCTGATTCCGGACGGCACGATTCACTTTTTGCGGCCGCCACATCGACGAGCGACTGCGTTGCCCCGTCGAAACCCGCTAGTTCGGCGTCTCAGACTCGGTCGTAGCCGTTCCTGTCTCGGTCGCCGTCTCGGTCTCACCGGTCACGACGACGGTCCCGACCATCCCACCCCGCTCGTGGGGGATACAGAAGTAGGGATACTCGCCGGGCACCTCGAAGGTGTGTTCGAACGTCTGGCCCTCGAACATCGTTCCGCCGGAGCTGTTACCCCAGGCGTCCCGAGCTTCCTGCTCGCTGTCGAACCCGCCCGAGGCGAAGTACTCGGCGCCGTCGGGGAGGCCGCTCTCGTAGGCCGTCACCGAGTGGCCCTGCTTGTTGGTGTTGAGCCAGGTGACCGTGGTACCGGCCGTGACCTCCAGGGTCTCGGGTCGGAACTCCTTTGCACCCATGCCCACGTCGTAGTCGGTCGGTGTGCTACCCCCGATACAGCCCGCCAGTCCGACTGCTGCCGTCGGTACCGCTGCCCGGAGGAAGGCCCGTCGGTCCATACTCGTGTTCGGGTCCGGAGGGACAAATGCCGCTCGGTTGGGCGTGGCGAACGGTGCGTCCCGACACCGGTTTCGACACGTCCCTCGAAGCAAAAATCAAATACGGGTGGTCCGACAACAAGTGCCATGACCGAACGAGTGTGTGTGGTGGGTGCCGGACCCGGGGGCGTCGTGACCGGCGCGGTGTTCGCACGGGACGGGTTCGACGTGACCGTCTACGAGAAGTTCGACGAAGTCGGGGGGACCTGGTCCAGCGAGCGCCGCTACGTGGGGCTGGCCTCACAGGCCGACAGGGGGCTGTTCGAGTTCTCGGCCAAACCCAACGAGACGCCGTTCCCCGACGCCGAGGCCGTCCAGCGCTACCTCCGGGAGTACGCCGACGAACACGGCGTCGCCGAGGACATCGAGTTCGAGACGGAGGTCGTCGGACTGACCGACCGCGAGCAGGGGTGGACGGTCACAACCAGCGGGCCGGATGGAACGGAGAGTACTACCGAGTTCGACTACGTCGTCGTCTGCAGCGGGTTGCACCACCTCCCGAAGATACCTGACATCCCCGGCCTCGAAGCGTTCGAGGGACCGGTCCGCCACACGAACGACGTCGACTCCCACGAGGTACTGGCGGACCAGCGCGTCGTCACGGTCGGTTTCGGCAAGTCGGCCCTCGACATCAGCGTCGAGGCCAGCCGCGTCGGCGAGTCGTCGGCGCTGGTGTTCCGGCGGGCCGGGTGGCACATCCCCAAACGGCTCCTCGGGGGGACCGTGCCGTACAAGTACCTCCTGTTCTCGCGGCTCGGCGGCTCACTGCTGCCGCAGTTCCCCGACGACGACGTCGTCCGGCCGATAGACCGGCTGCCGTCGGCGGCCAAAGACCTGCTCTGGCGGGCCATCACCAAGGACTTCGTCTACTCCTCGGGGCTCCACCGGGCCGACGAGGACCTGATACCCGAGAACGATCTGCCCGCCGACATCGCCCGCTCCGGAGTGTATCCCGACGAGTTCGCCGACCGCGTCGCCGACGACGGGATAACCACCCGGAAGGGCAGCGTCGACCGGCTGGACGAAGACGGCGTCTGCCTGACCGACGGGACGAAGCTTCTGGCAGACGTGGTCGTCTTCGGCACGGGCTTTCGGCAGGCGTTCCCGTTCCTCGAGGCGTGTCCCGACCTCGACCTGCGGACCGACGACGGGGACTTCGGCGCCTACCGGTCGCTCGTCCCGCCCGGGACCGACGGTATCGGCTTCGTCGGGCTCCGCCAGACCCACAACAACTTCCTCTCGATGGAGGTCTCGGCCCACTGGCTGGCCGCGTATTTCCAGGACGAACTCGACCCGATGCCGACGACCGAGGAGATGCACGCCGACGTCGAGGACAGACTCGACTGGCACGCCGAGACGCTACCCGACAACCAGGGGTACGATTTCGGCCCGTACGTCGTCCACACGCCCGAACAGCTGCTGGTCGACCTGGGTATCGACCCCGAACAGGCGCCCAACCCGCTCGCCGAATACGTCGAGCCGGTCAAGGCGCGCTGGTACGACGACCTCCACGAGAAGCGCGTCGAAGCCACGAGACGGTAGTCTCCTCCTACTGCGGTTACCCGGCTCAGTGCTGGAACGTCAGTCCGTCCCGCAGGTCCCGAATCGACGAAAGCAACGCGTCGCGGTCGTCGCCGGTCATCGTGAGATGTCCCATCTTCCGGAGCTCGTACACCTCGCGCTTGCCGTACCAGTGGAGATGCGCGCGCTCGGTCGAGAGGACCGTCTCCTTGCCGTCCATGACCGCGTCCTGGCGCTCCTCGACGTCGCCGAGGATGTTCGCGGAGACCGTCGGGTCCCGAATCTCGGCGGTCCCGAGTGGCTCCCCCAACACGGCCCGGAGGTGCTGTTCGAACTGCGAGGTGTGACACCCCTCGATGGTCCAGTGCCCGGAGTTGTGGGGCCGCGGGGCGATCTCGTTGAGCAGAATCTCCTCTTCTCGCGGGCCTTGCCCGCTCGACCGTTCCGAGCCGCTCCGCGGCTCGCTGGTCTGGAACAGCTCGATACCGAAGACGCCACGACCGTCCATGACGTCGAGGACGTCCATCGCGACCGAGTGCGCCCGGTCCCGGACCTCGGGGCTCACACGCGCCGGCGCGACGCTCTCCCTGAGAATCTCCTCGCGATGTACCGTCTCGGTGACCGGGAACGCGTCGCTCTCACCGTCGCCGAGACAGCCCATCACCGCCAGTTCGCGCTCGAAGTCGACCATCTCCTCGACCATCGCGGGGCCGGCGATGTCGGCCATCGCCGATTCGACGTCGTCGGGGCCCGACACCGGGACGTTCCCCCGGCCGTCGTAGCCGCCGGTCCGCGCTTTCAGCATCGCGGGATAGCCGAGTTCGTCACAGGCCTCGCGGAGTTCCGCGGCGGTTTCGACGCCGCGGAACTCCGGCACCGGGACGCCGGCGTCGGCGAGCCGGCGCTTCTGGACGAGCTTGTCCTGGATGGTCCGCAAGGTCTCGGGTGCCGGGTGAACCGGCGTTCCGGTTTGCCGGGCGACTCGTTCGAGGACGTCCGGGTCGGCCAGTTCGATCTCGAAGGTGAGGACGTCGGCTCGCTCGGCGAGTGCCCGGAGGGTCGCCTCGTCGTCGAAATCGCCGACGACCTGGTCGCGGACCACCGGCGAAGCTGGGCAGTCCGGTGTCGGGTCGCTGACGACGAGTTCGACGCCAAGCGGCGCTGCCGCCTCGCCGAGCATCCGTCCGAGCTGCCCCCCGCCGACGACGCCGACGGTAGGACCGGAAGCGCTTCGTGTCATACGAGGGGCTATCGCTGGGGCCCGCTTAAGTCTTCGAGTTCCGGTCTCACCGGGCGGTCCCGTTACCGACGGCGATCCTCATTGCGCCGTCCCGTTACCGACGGCGTCCTCGTTCGTCCACACGGTGAAGCGGTTCCGGTCACCCGTGGTCCGCATCCGGTAGGTCTCGCCCTCGTAGCCGGCCTCCTGTAGCGTCGCCTCGGGCACGGTCGGGTCGAAGTCCTGGGTGATGATGACCGGCGGCGGGTTCTGTGTGGCCAGGGACTGGAGGTTGCGCTCGCTGTTCTCGCAGCCGACGTCCATGTCGCCGGCGGCGAAGTACCACGGCAGCGGCAACGAGTTGTACCACATCATACAGGTGGGTTTGTTGTTCCGGTACGACTCGTCCCAGCTATCTCGGTCAGGGCCGACGTAGGCGTTGTAGTTGTCGAACTGGCTCCCGGACTCCCCGTAGTAGACCAGCACGTCGGTCGACCCGTTGTTTGCCGCCGCGAGCCGGTTCATCTCCCGTAGTTCGCCCTTGAGCTCCTCGTTGGGCTGGGCGTACTGGACCAACGGGTTCGAGTCCTCGGTCGTGTTCGTGTACACCTGGGCGACGCCCGCCTGTGCGACCAGCAAGGAGAGCGCCACGAGGACGAGCGTCGCGCTGCCGAATCGGGAGAGGTCACCGGACGCCAGCGACTGGGAGCCCCAGCGGAAGACGGCACCGAGGGCGACCGCCCCCGGCACCGCCAGCGGCACGACCATGTGGCTGGCGAGCCACGGCGCGCCGATGTCGGTCCCCAGCGGGTAGCCGAAGATGGAGACGAAGCCCGCGTAGAAACAGAACGGAATCAGGTGCCGTGGCGTGGTGACGCCGAGCCGGTCGAGGACGTAGCCCACGCCCGCCAGTGCGGCTACCACTCTCGACCCCTGCACCAGCGCACTGGTCGACGTCCAGAAGTGGCTCACGAACGTCTCCCAGGGCTTCACCTGGCTGAGCGGCCAGAACGCTACCGAATCCGTCTCTGTGGACTCACCCTCGCCGGACGGTAGCCAGTTGCTCCACTGCTCGACGACGCGGTTCGTCGTGCTCTCGAGCAGTTGCGGGAACAGGGCCGGGTTCGTGATACCCTCCCAGAAACCGACGTAGCCCGGCGTCGTCGCAGCGATAGCTGGGTGGCTCTCGATGCCGTCGATACCGGCGCCACGGGGCGCGTAGAAGAACAGCGAGACGAAGCCAAAGAGGAGGACAGCCAGGACGACGTGGCCGACGTAGGCGCCGGCGACCTGCCAGGCGGCGTCGTGGCGCGCTCGAAAGCCCCGCACGAGACCGACGAACCGGGAGACACGAGCTTTCAGACCGCCGACGAGTCGGTCACGTATCCGGCCGGGCGCGGGCGCTTCGGCGAGGAAGCTCGCCGCGTCCCGAAAGCCGTTCGGGAGGACGAGAATCTTCGCCAGCAGGAGGCCGGTCGCGCCGAGCCACGTGGCCACGTAGATGAGCGCGTTCTCCTTCGAGGCAAAGCCCAGTGCGAGAAAGACGCCGGCGGCGTACATATAGCGGGGTTTGCGGGTGTCGTAGAGCCGCACGAGGAAGGCGAAGGCGGCGAACATGAACACGGCGACGAGGACGTCGCTGCGCATGAACCGCGAGTAGTACAGCAACACCGGGTCGAGCGTGAACAGGAGCGCCAGCGAGACGACTTCGCGCCGGTCGAGGTGCTCCCGCAGGAGCAGTGCCGTCAGGGGGAGCAGACCGCCGACCACGGCGACCGGCAGCCGCATCGCGAAGTCGCTGGGCCCGACGAGAGCGAACAGCCAACTATCGACGTGCTGGATAAAGGGCCCGTGGATGATGTACCGGTAGGCGAAGTTGCCTGTCTCGCCGTAGTGCCAGGCCCAGTACGCGACCCGTCCCTCGTCGAAGTGGGCCACGCGGTAGCCCAGCGCGACGATTCGGAGCGCCAGCGCGAGGGCCGTGATGGCGACGACCAGTTTCACCGTCGCGTAGTCGTCGCTGTCGAACCACGCCACACCACGGCGACGGAACTGCTGGAGGGCTGGCACCACACCGCTTGCCGAAGACATTATCGGGTCCAAGACGAGCGGGGATTAGAATCTTTCTGGTTTCCCGACACGGAACGGTAGTTCTTTACGCCCGAGTGACCCCACACCGGTTATGGTGCAGCTCGGACTGGTCGTCGCTCAGTACGACAAACACGGGGCAGTAATCGACGCGATGCACGAGTCGGCACGCGCGGCCGCCGAGGACGCGGGCGCGACCATCGTCGAGACGCTGACGGTCCCCGGGGCCTACGATACGCCGCTCGCAGCCGACCGGCTGGCGCGGCTGGACGACGTCGACGCCGTCGCGGTGCTGGGCGTCGTCATCGAGGGCGATACAGACCACGACAAGGTCATCACCGACGCCGCCGCCCAGGGGCTGACCGACGTCTCCCTGAAGCGTGACACCCCCGTCACGCTGGGCATCATCGGGCCGGGCATGAGCACGGACGAAGCCGAGGCCCGAACCCACAAGGGTGGGTCGGCCGTCACGAGCGCCATCGAACTCGCAAAACTATGACTATGGACTTCGCTTCACGGGTCGGACGCGTAGAGCCGAGTGCGACACTCGCAATCAGCAACAAGGCCGCCGAACTGGAGGCCGAGGGGAAGGACGTCGTCGACCTCAGCGTCGGCGAACCGGACTTCGATACGCCCGAAAACATCAAGGACGCCGCGAAGGCCGCACTGGACGCGGGCCACACGGGCTACACCTCCTCGAACGGGATTCCGGAGCTGAAGGCGGCTATCGCCGAAAAGCTCCACGACGACGGCCTCACCCAGTACGACGCCGACAACGTCATCGTCACGCCGGGGGGCAAGCAGGCCCTCTACGAGATATTCCAGACCGTCATCGACGACGGTGACGAGGTGGCTCTGCTCGACCCGGCGTGGGTCTCCTACGAGGCGATGGTGAAACTCGCCGGGGGGTCGCTCACTCGCGTCGACACCGCGCCCCACGACTTCCAGCTCGAGGGCGCGCTCGACGACCTCGCCGACGCGGTGTCGGACGACACGGAACTGCTCGTCGTCAACTCCCCGGGCAACCCCCACGGTGCCGTCTACTCCGAGGAAGCGCTGGAGGGTGTTCGGGACCTCGCCGTCGAGCACGATATCACGGTCATCTCCGACGAGATTTACAAAGAGATAACCTACGACGGCGTCGAAGCCATCTCGCTCGGAACCCTGGAGGGGATGGAAGACCGCACGGTCACGCTCAACGGCTTCTCGAAGGCCTACTCGATGACCGGTTGGCGGCTGGGCTACTTCGCCGGGCCCGAGGAACTGGTCTCCCAGGCGGGCAAAGTCCACTCGCACTCGGTCTCCTGTGCCGTGAACTTCGTCCAGCACGCCGGGGTCGAGGCCATCACGAACACCGACGAGGCCGTAGAGGAGATGCGCCAGGCCTTCGCCGAACGCCGGGAGTTCCTGATGGAGCTCTTCGAGGACCACGGCGTCCACGTCCCCGAACCCCAAGGCGCGTTCTACATGATGCCCGAAATCGCTCCTGATGGTGACGACACCGAGTGGTGTGACAAGGCCATCTCGGAGGCCCAGGTCGCCACCGTTCCGGGCACCGCCTTCGGTACGCCCGGCTACGCGCGCATCTCGTATGCCAACAGCAAGGAACGGCTGCAGGAAGCAGTCGACCGGCTGGCCGAACACGACCTCATCTAACGCCGGCCCGTTGTCCGGTGGAGTCAGGCCGCTCGAAGGGCCTGTCGTCGTTTGTACAGATAGTATCCGCCAAACAGGAGATAGCTGGGCGGCAGGAGGAACATGGACGTAAACGCCACCGGAAGGGTCAGGCCAGGGTTCGGGTGCCACGTGGTGGAGTTCAGCCGGACGTAGGTCGAATCGCGGTAGATAGCGTACGGGAACGGGGCCAACAGGACGACGCCGAGACTCGCAAACAACAGCGCGACTGGAAACAGCGCGATTGGATACCAGTAAGTTGCTATCTCGAAGGCCAGTCCGGTACCGATGAGCGGCGTCGACAGAACCAGACTCCCCGCGGCGACAGCGCCCCACCGTCCGGTATCGGCCCAGTCGGCGACGTGCTCGTGGCGCTTGTAGAGGTAGTAGAAGGCGAGGGGTGGGAACAAAAATGTGCCGAGCCCGAACAAGCCGGGGTTCGGCTGCCAGTCGATATCCGCTGTTTCGAGGGTCTTGGCATCGGAGTAGACGGCGATACCGGTGGTCAGTGCCCCAACACCCAACAGTGCAATCGCGAGGAAGGGAACCACGAATGTAAAGAATAAAAAACGTAAAGGCAAATCTCATATATGCTCCCCCTGCGGCAAAATCTGAACTGGTGACGTACCCCAACGTAATCGAACCACTCCCCAACAACAACGGTGTGGTGACGAGGATGAGCAACGCGATCGGCGTCATCGCCGCCCACTCCTGGACACGGTAGGCCCGCGATTCGACGTCCTCGACGGTGGCTCGTTTCATCGGGGTTCCGTTACGATCTCACACATAATTTCTACATTCGAAAATGTATATAACGGCAATTTCGGTCGAAAAGTCGTGGTACCGTCGCGTCCGGTAGCGATGATAGCGATTGCAGCCGCCGACGAACGGGGCCGGCATCGAGACGAAGAGCACGGACAGCAGCGCGGGATCCGAGCAGAATAATATAAGAAAGCTAACTGTTTTCACCGCGGGACACGGAACGGTTGGTATGCCAAGCAGACGTGCGGTGTTGACCGCCCTCGCCGGCGGGACGCTCGGTTCTCTCGCCGGCTGTGGCGGACCCGTCGAGGGAACCGAGCGCGAGTTCGGACTGACGACGACCGGGACCGAGGGCGTTCCCGGGCAGGCGGTCGGCGTCGAGTTGACGGCTCGCGGCGTCGGCGTCGTCACGTACCGCGTCGACGCCCTGCCGCCCCTCTGGCAGGTGACACAGGGCGATTTCGACCCCGGACCGACCTCGGTCCGGGAGATGTATCCGCCGGAACTACTGTGGGAGCCCCCGATAGGCACGGTGACGGGTTCGTTCATCGTCGAGATAGGCCCGAACGCCGCGCCCGGAGACTACTCGCTTCCCGTCGAAGCCCGCGCCGGTGACTCGGGCCAGACCACCGTCTCGACCGCTGTTATCACCGTCGAGGGACCGACCGGTAGCCCCTCGCCACAGGAGCAGGGTGGTAGTCCCTCGCCACAGCAATCGACAGACCGCCAATCACCACGCGGGACCGACTAGTCGACCCGTTCTTCGAGAATCCGGTCGATGATGCGCCCCGTCGAGAGCAGGCGCTCGGGGTCGTCCCTGTCCAGCGGGCTCGCCCGCCGAATCTCGCAGTCGATACCCCGGTCGGATAGCGCCGTCTGCAGGCGCTCCTCGTCGTGGTGCTGGTCGTACCCCAGCGCGATGACGTCCGGGCCGATGCGCTCGATTGGGACGAAGATGTCCTCGGGGTGGCCTAAATGGGCCTCGTCGACGGGTTTCAGCGCCGCCACCATCTCCCGGCGCTGCTCGTCCGGAATCACGGGCGGCGTCTTGTGCGTGACGTTCTCCGAGCGGGCGATGATGACGTGTAGTTCCTCGCCCATCGCGGCGGCGTCCCGAAGGTAGTGGACGTGGCCGGGATGGAGCAAGTCGAAGGTGCCCTGCGCGACGACGCGGGTCACGAATCCCACTCCTCCTCACGGAGTTCCTGGTCGATGTCGTGCTGGTCGAAGTCGAAGAAGGTCTCCTCGGGCGGGTCGATGTCGAGCACCGGGAGGTCGACCGGCTCCCCGTCGTTGTCGAACGCCTGCCAGTCCTCGGGCCCGTAGGGGTAGCCCACGATGATGTGGACGTCGCCCCGACCGAAGGTGGCCAGGTCGGCGTCGCTGGGCCGCAGGACGCCGTTCGGATGTGAGTGAATCGACCCCGCGGCGCGCATATCGTTGGGCACCATGTTCGTCTTGAGGGTCGCACTCACGGGGTCCGACTCGGTTCCCGGAATCACGAGGACGTCCGTCAGGACGGTGCCGTCCCGGTCCAGACCGACTTTGCGGGCCTTGTCGCCCCGCAGCAGTCCCATGTACTCGTTCGGATGCGTGTCCTCGGACGCGGCACGCGCAAAGTCCAGTGCCGACTCGGCGATGCCGAGGATCTCGCCCGAGCGAAACAGCCCCATGCTCGGTGGGTAGTTCGGACCGGTTCTAAGGGTTCCGCTCTAGGACTAGTGCGGGATTTCGCTGCTGTCGAGTGCGCTCCCCAGTCAGACCGCCAGAAAGCCCCCGGACTCTCAGCTCCCGCGGCTCGCTGTGCGTCTCGGCCTTTGGCCTGCGGTGCTTGCTTCGCCGGGGTTCGCTGAGAGTCCGGCCCCTTTCAGTCCCACCCGTAGCCGGTTGGTCACCCGGTATGGTGGGACTGAAAGGGGCGGCGGGCTGAACGAAGACGGACGACGCAAGCACCGGAACGAACGTAGTGAGTGAGGAGCGCAGCGAGTTCCCCGATTTCAGCCCGCCGGGGCTTTCTGGCGGTTGTAACTGATATTCCATGCACTAACGTTTCTGAATCCACATTTTGCTATCCAGCGATTTCGAAGAGTACAAACCGGCGAGTGTCGAAGTGACGGCAAATGTCTTCGCCAACTGGCACCGACGACGGTGCCGAGGCTCCCGAGGGGGGAGCCATCGTCTACGATTTAGCGTCTGGCTGTACCGCTGACGACGTCGACGTGGGTTCCCGGTACCGGGCCACGGTCAACGGCGTCGTCGACTACGGCGTCTTCGTCGACCTTTCCGAGGCCGTCTCCGGGCTCGTCCACGACTCGAACCTCCGTGGCAGCTACGAGGAGGGCGACCAGCTCGTCGTCGAACTGGGCGAGATTCGCTCGGACGGCGACATGAGCTTCGAGGAGGTCGACGTGGGCGACTACGAGACCGAACACGTCGCCCACGGAACTGCGGCGGATGTCGACGACCTCGACGACGCGACGGGCGACACCGTCGTCGTCGAGGGACAGGTCGTCCAGATAAAACAGACCGGCGGCCCGACTATCTTCCAGATCCGGGACGGCACCGGCGTCGTCCCGTGTGCGGCCTTCGAGGAGGCCGGCGTCCGCGCCCACCCCGAAATCGAAATCGACGACATCGTCCGCGTCTCCGGCCGAGCCGAGGAGCGAAACGGCGGCGTTCAGGTCGAAGTGGACGCGCTCGCGCGACTGGACGGCGAGGCGGCCGACGAGGTCGACGCGGCGCTCGACGACGCCCTCGAGGCGGCTGCCGAGCCCGCCGACATCGAGCCGCTCGTCGAGTGGCCCGCCTTCGAGAAGCTCTGGGAGGACCTCCGAGAAGTTGCCACTGAGCTCCGAAAGACCGTCCTCGAGGGCCGGCCCATCCGGATGCGCCACCACGCCGACGGCGACGGCCTCTGTGCCAGTGTCCCGCTGCAGGTGGCCCTCGAGCGGTTCATCGCGGACCACTACGAGGACGGTGACGCACCCCAGCACCTCCTCAAGCGGCTGCCGAGCAAGGCGCCGTACTACGAGATGGAGGACGTCACCCGTGACCTCAACTTCGCGCTGGAGGACCGCACCCGGCACGGCCAGAAGCTCCCCATGGTCCTGATGCTGGACAACGGTTCCACCGAGGAGGACACGCCGGCCTACCGGAACCTCCGTCACTACGATATCCCCGTGGTCGTCGTCGACCACCACCACCCCGACCCCGAAGCCGTCGAACCGCTCATCAGCGAGCACGTCAACCCCTACCTCCACGACGAGGACTACCGTATCACCACCGGGATGATGTGTGTCGAACTCGCGCGGATGATTGCGCCGGAGCTCACCGAGGACCTCCAGCACGTCCCCGCCGTCGCCGGGCTCTCGGACCGCTCCGAGGGCGAGGCGATGCCGGACTACCTCGACCTCGCCCAGCAGCAGGGGTACGACGAGGGCGACCTGCGCGACATCGGCGAGGCGCTCGACTACGCGACCCACTGGCTGCGCTACAGCTCCGGTGAGCAAATCATCACCGACGTGCTCAACGTCGACTGCGACGACCGCGACCGACACGGCGAACTGGTCGACTTCCTGGCCGAGAAGGCCGAACGCGACGTCGACCAGCAGCTCGACGCCGCGATGGAACACGTCGACCACGAACGGCTGGACAACGGCGCCCACCTCTACCAGATAGACGTCGAGAACCACGCCTACCGCTTTACCTACCCCGCACCGGGGAAGACGACCGGTGAGATTCACGATGCGAAGGTGGCCGAGACCGGCGACCCCGTCATCACCATCGGCTACGGCCCCGACTTCGCCGTCCTCCGGAGCGACGGTGTCCGCCTCGACATCCCCCGCTACGTCACCGAACTGACCGAGGAGGTCGACGGTGGCGGCGTCTCGGGTGGTGGCCACCTCGTCGTCGGCTCCATCAAGTTCGTCAAGGGGATGCGCGGAGAGGTCATCGACGCGCTGGTCGAAAAGATGGCCGACGCCGAAATCGACGAGGAACTGGCGAGTTCGACGGCGCTGCCCGACGACGTCTGAGGCGGCGACACTTTTCTGGGCTCGCTATCTCGCAAAGCGGACACGCCGAGCGGCGAGGCCGGCGACCACCAGCGCGCCGAGGCCGGCAGCCGCGACGCCGAGGGGCAGAGACGGCTGTCCACCTTCCCAGTCGCGTTCGAACACCGTCCCGAAGTACTCGGCGACGGCAGTGCCGTGCAGGACGAGTACCACCTCGCGGTTCACGGTGGCGGCCTGCTCGTTCCAGTTGAGGCTCCCCAGGACGACGCGGTCGCCGTCGATTATCGCTCCCTTTGCGTGTATCTTGGCGTAGCGATTACCCGAGTCGGCCAGTTTCGCACGCAGCGGCGCGCCGGTCCGGTCCGCCCAGGCGTTGAAACGCTCCGAAACCTTGCGGTTCTCTTCGCGAGCGTACCACGCCGAACTCAGGAGGAGACGGACCTCGACGCCGCGTTTCGCGGCTCGCCGGAGCGCCCGCATGAGCGGCTCGTCCCAGCCGCCGACGGCCGGCTGAATCACCTCGATGGAGTCGTCGGCAGCGTCGAGTTCCGCGACGAGTTCGGCCTGGGCGTTGTCGGGCGTCACGAGCAGTTCGGTCCGCTCTACGGGGACAGTCGTCGCGTCGAATCGCGACGGATAGCTGCCGCTTGCGGGCTCCCCGCGCTGGAACGACCGCCCCTCGCGGTAGTCGCTCCACGCCACCGCGTCGCGCCAGCCGGCGTCGGCGTCGAACGTCGCCGCCAGCCCGTCGACGACGCGGGACTGGTTCGTGGTGACGCCCCAGCCGCGGCTGCTCTTCCCACCCGTTCCCGCGGGCTTCCAGTTTTCGGTCATGACGACCGCGCGGTCGTCGGCGACGACGTACTTCGCGTGGTGGTAGCGATAGCGCGCCCGTGGTCCGGCGACGACGCGGACCTCGATACCGGCGGCGCTGAGGCGGTCCAGCGTTGACGCCTCCGCGCGGGTGCGCCCACCGACGGGCTCGCCCTCCAGCAGCACCCAGACCTCGGCGCCCCGTCGCTGTGCGGCGACCAGCGCGTCGGCGACACGCCCGGAAGAGAGGGTGTAGCCGGCCAGATACACCCGGGCGCTGGCCGCCCGTATCGGCGCGAGGGGGGCCTGTGGGGCGTCGGGGAGCGTGAACGCCCGGACTTCACCGGGGCCGCTCGTGATAACGGGCCGGTCGGTCGCGCCGAGCGGTCGCCAGCGGACCGAGGTGCCGGTGACGATACCCAGTTCACCCTCCTCCGTGTCGCTGTAACGGACGCTCGCGACGGTGGTTCCGTTCCGTACGAGTGCGACGCTGTCGCCGCCGTTGGCCAGCGCCGGGGCGCCGTCCACCCCGACGACTGGATACTCCGTGAGATTCCGGACGCTGTCGGGCGCGCCGGTCACGGCGACGCGGCCGCTGACCGTCCGGTTCGGGAGCGCGGCGGTGGTGTCGCCGTCGGTGATGGTGTACTGACCCAGCGCGGTCCCGTTCGGCAGTGCGAGCACGACGAACTCGCCGCGGTCGCCGCCCCGCACCGGGTCCGGGTAGATAGCGTGGATAGCGGGTCGGTCCGGCCGGTCCGCGGGAGGCGAGTCGGTTGCAGCTGTGGCCGCCGGTCCGGCCACTGGCCCGTCGGTCGCTTCCGACGCGTCGACAGCCGGTAGGGGGCCGACGAACCCGGCGGTGAGGGCTCCACAGCAGAAGAGTACGACGACGAAGGGGTGCCGGAATCGCATCGGCGGGGCTGGCCCCGCCTTCGGTCAAAAGGGTTCGGTCTACGCGCCGGCGGCCTTCTCGGCCTCGGACTGGACGAGATACGCGCGGTCGTCGGTGTACTGTGCGGCCTCATCTAGGGCGGCCTCGGTGCCGACCTGGCGCAGCGCCCACGCGGCGGAGGCCCGGACCTCGTCGCTGTCGTCGCTCTCGAGGACGTCGGCCAGCGGCTCGATGGCGCGCGTATCGCCGAGCAGCCCCAGCGTGCGCGCGGCGACCGAGCGGACCTCGTCGTTGTCGGCGGCCAGGCGGTTCGCGACCGGCTGGACAGACTCTTCGCTCCCGATAGCGCCCAGCGAGCGCAGCGTCACCTTCTGGAGCGCGGGGTCGCCGTCGCCCTCGATGAACTCGTGGAGGGTCTCGCAGGCCTCGTCGTTGCCGATCTTTCCGAGCACTCTGATGGGGCCCTTGTTGCGTTTCTGGGACAGCTCGTGCATCTTCTCGAAGGCCGGCTCCGCGTCGCTGCCGAGGTGATAGAAGATATCGACGAAGTACTCTTCCATGAAATCGGAGCCCAGCTTGTCGAAGGCGTAGAGGACGAGTTCGAGGTTCCCCTCCTTGGCGTGGAGCTTCGCGGCGTTCCACTCCGGCGGGAAGTCCTTGCGGTTCTCGTTGGTCAGAATGTCGTAGAATCCCTTGGCGTCGAGCTGTTCCTGGACGGTGAGGTCACTCCAGACTTCCGCGGCCTCGAGGTCCTCGTCGAGACTTTCGGCGGCGGCCAGCAAGTCCGCGATGGTGTCTTCGTCCGCGTCGGCGTCGAGGTCGGCGTCCGAGACGGCGTCGGCGACCGAGCCCACGGCGTCGGCGGCCGCCTCGAGGCCGTCGCCCGCGTCCGCGTCCTCGTCGAGGTACTCGTCGACTTCGTCGAGGAACGCCTCGACGGCAGCGAGGGCGTCCGTCTCGCCGCTCTCGGTCCACTCGCTGTCGGTGAGCGTCGTCTGTGCGGCCTCGAGAATCTCGACGACGTCCTCGGCGTAGGGGCCGCGCTGTTCCTCGAGGTCGTCCCGAAGCTCCGAGAGGCGGGACTCGATCTCCTCGGCCGGGTCGTCGGCTTCCTCGTCGTCCTCGTCCGGTTCCGGGAGCGTCTCCGCGTCGCTCTCGATGCTGTCGAGGCGCTCTTCGACGCCGTCCAGGGCTGCCTCGGTCTCAGCCGCTTCGAGTTCCTCTTCGGCCTCGTCGAGACGTTCCTGCAGGTCCTCGGCGGAGACCGTCGTGTCAGGCACGTCGCTGGTTTCCTCGTCGGCGGGTTCTGATTCCGCCGTCTCGTCGTCCCCGTTGCTCATGTACGCTGGTGTGTGTAGGCGGGCTAAGAGCGTTTTCCTTTCCGGGTCAGTCGGCCGGGTCGGCAGCGGCCCCGTGGTCCGCCGGTCCGGAACGGACGTCGAACCGCCAGATAACGGTCAGCATTCCGACGGCCATGCTTGCCAGAACGACGCCGAAGACGAACAGTCCGAAGACGGCTCCGAGCCGCACTGACACCACTCCGGAACCCAGTCCCATCGCCCCGGCGACACCGGTCGATGCGACGAGTCCCGCGATGCCGCCGAGCGCGACGCTCTTGTTCTCACGCTTCCAGCCGTCCCGCTCCGCGAGCCGGTCGAACTGTCCGTAGACGAACGCGTAGAAGCCGACCGCAACCGACCACGTGACGGTGTTCAGGACGGCGGTGAAGCTGACAAGTCCGGGTTCGAGGACTGGCTCGATACCGATCCACGATGCGACGCCTGCCGCGATGCCGGCGAGAATCCCGAGAAGTGCCTTTGTCAACGTCCGCATGTCCACACCGTCCGCCGAGGCGCAAAAATAACTTTTCATCGACACCAACAGAAACCGCATACGCTTAGGGCCGAGCCCGTGCAGAACCGACCATGACTCCAGACAGCGTTCAGTCGCTCGTAGACCAGCTCCACGCGGAAGCCGAGATGGATATCCCGGACGACGAGACACCGGACGTAGGTATCGTCATGGGTTCGGATTCGGACCTGCCGACGATGGCCGGTGGACAGGGGAAACGCCCCGGCGCCTACGCCGCGCTCGCCGACGAACTCGGCTTCGAGGAACAGACCGACTACACCGACGCGCCCGATAGCCGGTTCACCTTCGAGACGTTCGTCTGTTCGGCCCACCGCACGCCGGACCTGATGTACGCCTACGCGGAGACCGCGGAGGAGCGGGGCGTCGACGTCATCATCGCCGGCGCGGGCGGGAAGTCGGCTGACCTGCCGAACATGACCGCGAGTATCGCCTACCCGCTGCCGGTCATCGGCGTCCCTGTCCAGGAGAAATCTGTCGACTCGGTCATCGGGATGCCACAGGGTGCGCCCATCACCGCCGTCGACGCCGGGAAGTCGTTCAACGCGGCACTGACCGCGGTCCAGATGCTCTCGCGCCAGCACGACGAACTCCGCGACCGGCTCGTCGCCTACCATCAGGGTCTCCAGACGGAGGTCGGCGAGGTCTCGCGGGACCTTCACGAACTCGGGACGCCGGGGTTCAAAGACGAGTACTGGGACAGCGACGACCGATAAGGGTACTGCCTCACCACTGCGGCCCTGATAGGAGGGTGTCACAGCACCCGGGAGATAGGCCCGAGGCGCCCGAATTCCGCCGCCGTGGCGGTTATCAACCCTTATATGCGAGTACTCCTAACCGTCGCACGATAGGAGATTCCGGAATGAGTAATCCATGGATTGCCATCGGTGCGCTCGCCGTCGTAGCCCTCGCGATACCCATCTCGATGGTGGTCGTCTCGAGCCTGCTGCGACCGAGCGTTCCCGAACAAGGCAAAACCGCCACCTACGAGTCCGGCGAGGTGCCGACTGGCAGCAGCCAGAAGATCACGTTCAATATCCAGTACTACATGGTCGCGCTGCTGTTCGTCGTCTTCGACATCGAGACCGTCCTCATCTTCCCGTGGACGGTCATCTACCGCGACGCCGTCAGCGCGGTCGGGATGACGAGGGCGCTGTTGCCGATGGTCGCGTTCATCGGTATCCTCGCGGTCGGACTCGGTTGGGCATGGCGTAACGGTGCGGTAAAGTGGGTGCGCAGTACGCGCGCCACGAAGGGGGCAGACACCTATGAGTAGTGACCAGACACCACCGGCAGTGAAGGACGTATCGACCCAGGAAGCCCGGATGGGCGAGGGTACCGACGACCGGTTCAACTCGACGCTGCGTGAGGCCTTTGGCTCGACGCCGTTCATCCTCACGAAGTTCGACCAGTTCATGAACTGGGTGCGTGGCTCCTCGATGTTCATGCTACAGTTCGGTATCGCCTGCTGTAGTATCGAGATGATAGCCACCTACGCCATCAAACACGACCTGGACCGCTTCGGGGCCGGCGTGCCGCGCGCCTCGCCGCGGCAAGCCGACGTCATCGTCGTCCCCGGGACCATCGTCTCGAAGTTCGCCCCGCGGATGAAACGCGTCTACGACCAGATGCCCGAGCCGAAGTTCGTCATCTCGATGGGGTCGTGTACGATTTCGGGCGGCCCGTTCCAGGAGGGGTACAACGTCGTCAAGGGCGCCGAAGAGGTCATCCCGGTCGACATCCACGTTCCGGGCTGTCCGCCCCGTCCCGAGGCGCTCATCTACGGCGTCGCCAAGCTCCAGGAGCGCATCGCCAACGGTGAGTCCTCACCGGTGACGGTCAAGCCCTACGAGCTCGAACAGTTCGGCGACCTCGAACAGGACGAACTCGTCCAGCATCTCGCCGACGAGATAGACGAGGACGACCTCGTCATGCGGTACAACTGGGACGATTCACCATGAGCCTGGAGACCCCCTCCACACCGACCGAAATCGGCGTCACCGAGGACGGACTGGACTATGACGCGCTCGCGGACCTGCTTGGCGGCCACGTGCTCGACCGCGAGACCCACGTTAACGCCGAGGGGTTCGTCATCCGCCCAGACGAGGTGCAGGACGTCCTCTCGACGCTGAAGACCGAGGCTGGCTTCGACCACTGTGCCTGCGTCACGGCCCAGGAGTACGACGACCGCTACGAGTCTATCTACCACCTGCGAAAGTACGACGACCCGACGCAGGAACTGTCCATCGTCGTGCCCTCGCCCAAGGACGACCCGCACAACCAATCGGGCGCCCGCGTATACGACACCGCCGACTGGCACGAGCGCGAGGCCTACGATCTCATCGGCATCGACTATGACGACCATCCGGACCTGCGTCGGATCCTCCTGCCAGAGACCTGGCAGGGCCACCCGCTCAGTCAGGACTACAACCAGAGCCAGCCCCAGATAGTCACACTGCGGGAGAACGCGAACCCGCTGCAGGACGACAAGCGCAGCGAGGACGACTCCGACACGATGTTCGTCAACATCGGGCCACACCACCCGGCCACCCACGGCGTCCTCCACGTGAAGACGGTGCTGGACGGCGAGCAGATAGCAGACATCGAGCCCGACATCGGCTATCTCCACCGCTGTGAGGAGCAGATGTGCCAGAACGGCACGTACCGCCACCAGATAATGCCGTACCCGGACCGCTGGGACTACGTCTCCGCGGGTATCCTCAACGAGTGGGCCTACGCGCGTGCCGCCGAGGACCTCGCCGACATCGAGGTGCCCGAGTACGCACAGGTCATCCGGACGATGTCCGCAGAGCTATGTCGCATTGCCGCCCACATGCTCGCACTGGGGACCTTCGCACTGGACGTCTTCGGCGACTTCACCGCCGTCTTCCAGTACGCCTTCCGAGACCGCGAGGTCATCCAGAACATCTTAGAGGACCTCACAGGCCAGCGGCTGATGTTCAACTATCTCCGTCTCGGTGGGGTGGCCTGGGACCTGCCCGAGCCACGCGAGGAGTTCTTCGAGAAGGTCCGGGACATGCTCGACGATATGCCCTACAAGCTGGAGGAGTACCACGACCTCATCACGGGCAACGAGATCTTCCAGATGCGCTGTGTCGATACGGGCGTCCTCTCGCCGGAGATGGTCAAGTCCTACGGGGCGACTGGCCCCGTCGCCCGCGGCTCGGGCGTCGACTACGACCTGCGCCGTGACGACCCATACGGCTACTACGACGAACTCGACTGGAACGTCGTCACTGAGTCCGGGGGCGACAACTTCAGCCGTGTTCTCGTCCGTATGCGTGAAGTCGAGGAGTCGGCGCGAATCATCGAGCAGTGTGTCGACCTGCTCGAACAGTGGCCCGAGGACGACCGCGAGATTCAGGCCAACGTCCCCCGGACGCTACGTCCGGACCCGGACAAGGAAATCTACCGCGCAGTCGAGGCCGCCAAGGGCGAGCTCGGCATCTACATCCGCTCGGACGGGACCGACAAGCCCGCGCGGTTCAAGATTCGCAGTCCGTGCTTCTCGAACCTCCAGACGCTGCCCGAGATGTCCCAGGGCGAGTACATCCCCGACATGATCGCCTCGCTCGGTAGCCTGGACATCGTGCTCGGGGAGGTGGACCGCTGATGCAGTCGGCCCCGCTCCCGGAGATGCTGGCCGAGACAGCGGGTCTGAACCCAGACAGCGTCCCGGTGCTGTTCCTGATGAGCCTGATCGGGGCCGCGTTCATCGGGTCGTTCATGCTGACCCAGACGGCCCTGGTCATCTGGGCGAAGCGGAAGATTACGGCCGCGTTCACCGACCGTATCGCCATCAACCGCGTCGGGCCCGCTGGGCTGCTCATCATCCCGGCCGACGCGGTGCGACTGCTCTCGAAGGAGCTCATCGTGCCCGACGGTGTCGACCGGCCCGCGTGGGACCTGGCCCCGCTCGTCATCGCCAGCTCCGCGCTGCTTGGCTTTGCGGTCATCCCGATGGGCAGTGGCGTCCACCTGGCCGACCCCGAAGTGGGGCTCGCGTACGTCTTCGCGACGGCTTCTATCGCCTCCGTCGGACTGGTGATGGCCGGCTACGCCTCGAACAACAAGTACTCGTTCCTCGGCGGGCTGCGCGCCGTCGCACAGAACGTCGCCTACGAGATTCCGCTCATCCTGACGGGGGCCTCGGTGGTCCTCTTTGCCGGCTCGCTCCAGATGAGCGAAATCGTCGCGGCCCAGAGCCAGACGCTCGTGGGCCCGATTCCGTCGTGGTACGCCTTCGTCAATCCCTTCGCGTTCGTGCTGTTCATGATCGCGAACCTCGCCGAAGTGGGCCGCAATCCCTTCGACATCCCGGAGGCACCTACGGAAATCGTCGCGGGATATCAGACCGAGTACTCCTCGGTGTACTTCGTCCTCATCTATCTCGGTGAGTTCATCCATATCTTCCTCGGTGGCGCCATCATCGCCACCATCTTCCTCGGTGGGCCGGCCGGGCCGGGACCTGCGAGTCTCGGCATCGTCTGGTTCCTCGTCAAGATATGGGGCGTCTTCCTGTTCACGCAGTGGGCCCGCTCTGCGGTCCCGCGTGTGCGTATCGACCAGCTCATCGAGATCGGCTGGAAGGGGATGCTCGTGCTCTCGCTGGCGAACCTGCTGTTGACCGCGGTCATCGTCGGGGTGGTCGCCTGATGGCTGCCCTGACCGACACTGCTGGAGGTATCCGACAATGATTGGCATCATGAAATCCATGGCGACGACGATGAAACACGCCCTCGACGGGGAGACGTTCACGGTGGAGTACCCTGACGTCGCCCCCGAGGTGAGCCCCCGCTTTCGCGGCGTCCACAAGTTCAGCCAGGAGCGCTGTATCTGGTGTCGCCAGTGCGAGAACGTCTGCCCGAACAACACCATCCAGATCGTTCAGGACGACCAGCGCAACGGCGAGCAGTACAACCTCCACATCGGCCAGTGTATCTACTGCCGGCTGTGTGAGGAGGTCTGTCCCGTCGACGCCATCCTCCTGACCCAGAACTTCGAGTTCACCGCGGACACGAAAGACGAGTTCGCCTACGACAAGGAGCAACTCAAGAACGTCCCGTGGTACAAGGACATCGACCCGCTGGAATCGCGGGAACCGGACCGCGGTGCGTGGATCGGTGAGGGTGACGGCGACGTGGACTATCAGTAATTAGCATACCGCGCCGTAGGCGCGGTTTCACCGACCGCGAGCGAAGTGAGCGGTCGGCCTTTTTCGCCACCGAAAGACTCGCTGGCCTCGTCTTTCGAGCTGCTCGGAAATCTCTGATTTCCGGCATGACGAGACGGCTTTGCCGTCTCGAATCACCTCGTTCGCTTCGCTCACGTGGCGGATAGTAACGACCGCTGGCTGAAAACAGGGCGGCTGGGAGGGGGAATGACGGGGACCGCGCCGCCCAGCGGGGTGGCCGACCGGCCACTGGGTAGTTTTCCGGACGAACCCGGCAAACAGGGTGGTGTTACGCGCTCGCTCGCGCGGACCGAAAGAGGAATCTTCAAAGGGCCGCCGCCAAGAGACTCAACCAAGATGGCACTGTACGAGTCAATCGCGTTCGCGCTGTTCGCTCTGGTGACGGTGGGCAGTGCGGCCGGCGTCGTGTTAGTCCGTGACGTCTGGCATTCGGCGCTGTTACTGGGCGTCTCGTTGGTCAGCGTCGCCGTGTTCTACGTGTTGAACATGGCGGCCTTTGTCGCAACGATGCAAATCCTCGTCTACGTGGGCGGTGTCCTCATCCTCATCACGTTCGCCGTGATGCTGACGCGTGAGGACGAATCCGTCATCGAGGTGACGCCATGACCGACAAACCGAGTCTCAACACCGAGGGGAACTACGTCGCCGGCCTCGCCGCCGTGGCGCTGTTCGTCGTCCTCGCGGTCGTCTTCGTGACCGCCTCGTTCCCCGCGCCGGCGGGCTTTCCCGACGGGGCGGCGATAACGAAGAGCCTGGGCGCGGCGATGTTCGATATCGCGCCCGGCCAGCTGATGGACGACGGCGAGGCGGCTATCCCCGCTGAGGGGTTCCTGGTGGCGTTCCTCCTCATCGGTGTCCTCCTCGACGCCGCGCTCGACGGGGCAGTGATGCTGGCCAAGCGAGAGGACGCCGGCGAGAACGTCGGTCTCGGCTCCGGAGCGGACGAACCAGCGGACGCTGTCGCCGCGGACGGCGGCGAGCAGACCGACGGAGGTGACGACTGATGGCGGTGCCTGCCGAGTACTACCTGCTGCTTTCGGCCGCTATCTTCTGTATCGGCCTCTTCGGCGTGCTGACCCGTAGCAACGCCCTCATATTCCTGATGTCGGTCGAGCTCATGCTCAACGCGGCGAACATCAACTTCGTCGCGTTCTCGCTCCAGCACGGGAATCTCACCGGACAGGTCTTTGCCCTGTTCGGGATGGCCATCGCGGCCGCCGAGGTGGCCGTCGGTATCGGCATCATCCTCGTTCTGTACCGCAACTTCACTGACGTGGACGTAACCAAAGCGACGACGATGAGGTGGTAACGATGGCTGCATTCACATACGCTCCGGCGATCGTCCTGCTCCCGTTCGCATCGTTCCTCGTCGCCCTCTTCCTGGGCGACCGGATGCCGAAAGGCGGCGCGCTGGCCGGTATCGCGGCCACGGGTCTCTCGCTACTGCTCTCCATCTGGGTGGCCCTCGACGTGGCCGGCTTCGTCGGGTCGACGACGGGCTACAACGAGTTCATCTACACGTGGGTCGCGGGCGTGGGCTCTATCGCGCTCCGATTCGGTGTCCTGCTCGACCCGCTGTCGGCGCTCATGCTTCTGATAGTCACGCTCATCTCCTTCCTGGTCCACGTCTTCTCGCTCGGTTACATGAACGACGAGGGCGAGACCGGCCTGCCGCGCTACTACGCCGGCCTGGGGCTCTTTACGGCCAGTATGCTCGGCTTCGTCGTGGCCAACAACCTGCTGATGGCCTTCATCTTCTTCGAGCTGGTGGGGCTGTGTTCGTACCTGCTCATCGGCTTCTGGTTCCGCGAGGAGGGCCCGCCCAGCGCCGCGAAGAAGGCGTTCCTCGTCACCCGCTTCGGTGACTACTTCTTCCTCATCGGCGTCGTGGGCATCATCGCCACCTTCGGCACCGGTCTCTTCGCCCCGATTCGGGAGGGCGGCCAGGTCGTCGAACAGAGCTTCCCGGCGCTGGCCGAGGCGGCCGTCGTCGACGGCGCGACCGCGAACGTCGCCATGCTCGACACCGTCGGTATGGGGCCCCAGACGTGGTTCACCGTGCTGGGGCTGCTCGTACTCGGTGGTGTCGTCGGGAAGTCCGCACAGTTCCCGCTGCACACGTGGCTCCCCGACGCGATGGAGGGCCCGACGCCGGTGTCGGCGCTCATCCACGCGGCGACGATGGTCGCGGCCGGTGTCTATCTGGTCGCGCGGATGTACGGCTTCTACGCAATCTCCCCGACCGCGCTTGCTGTCATCGCGCTGGTCGGCGGCTTCACGGCCCTGTTCGCGGCGACGATGGGCGTCGTCAAACAGGAGATAAAACAGGTGCTGGCGTACTCCACCATCTCACAGTACGGCTATATGATGCTCGCGCTTGGTTCGGGTGGCTACGTGGCCGCGGTCTTCCACCTGACCACCCACGCCGTCTTCAAGGCGCTACTCTTCCTCGGTGCGGGGTCGGTCATCATCGCCATGCACCACAACGAGAATATGTGGGACATGGGCGGCCTGAAAGACCGGATGCCGGTCACCTACTGGACGTTCCTCTCGGGGTCGCTGGCGCTCGCCGGTATCGTCCCGTTCGCGGGCTTCTGGTCCAAGGACGAAGTGCTGTACGAGGCGCTCATACACGGATTCGGTAGCTCGAACGGCCTCGGTCCGGTCTATCTGCTGGCGTACGCGATGGGGCTACTGGCCGTCTTCATGACGGGCTTTTACACCTTCCGCATGGTGTATCTCACCTTCCACGGCGAGCCCCGGACCGACACGGCGCGTGACCCGGTCTCGGTCGGCTGGAACGTCAAAGGCCCACTGTCGGTGCTGGGCGTGCTCGCCGCGACGATCGGACTCGTCAACATGAAGCCGATCGCCGAGCTCACCGGCACGGAGATAGACTTCCTGCACGCGTGGCTCCACGGGCCCGACGAGGGCGGCTGGCCCGCGGAGCTCGGGACCGGCCTCGTGCGTTACGAGGACCTGCTTCACGACGTCGGCGGTGTCGCCTCGGGCTACCCGCTGGGGGAGACCGCGACGCTGCTGGCCTCGGCGGCTATCTCGCTCGGGCTGGCACTCGCCGGGCTGCTGGCCGCCCGCTCGCTGTACGGCGGCCCGGAGCCGGTCGAACACACGGACAAGCTGGGCGGTGCGAAGACTGTACTCATGCACAACTACTACCAGGACGAGTATCAGGTGTGGCTCGCGACCGGGCTGACGTATCCGCTGGCCCGCGCGATGGACAAGTTCGATCAGGGCGTCGTCGACGGTGTCGTCAACGGCGTCTCCAGCGTGAGCCTCTTTGGTGGCCGCCGGGTCCGACGCATCCAGTCCGGCGTCGTCAGCAACTACGCGACGCTGCTGACACTCGGGCTCGTGTTACTGCTTGTCGCTTTCGGCGTCGTGGGAGGGTGGTTCTAGATGCTGGTCGAGGCGCTCCTGCTGGTGACGTTGCTCGGTGCGGGTGTCGTCATGCTCGCCCCCGACCGCGTCGCCGGGAAGCTCGCGGCCGGCATCAGCGTGATTCCGGTCGCGCTGACGACGTATATGTACTACGTGTTCCTGACCGACTACAACGGCGCCGGGAACGCGCTGCTGTCCCCGGGTGAGATCGCCTTCGGGACGCAGATTCCGTGGCTCAACCTGGGCGAGTACACCGTCCAGTACTACGTGGGTCTGGACGGCGTCAGTATGCCGCTGCTCGCGCTGACGACCATCCTGACCACGCTCGCTATCGTCTCGGCGTGGACGCCCATCGACGAGCGCCAGTCCCAGTTCTACGGGCTGATGCTCCTGATGGAAGTGAGTCTCATCGGCGTGTTCACTGCGCTTGACTTCTTCCTCTGGTTCGTCTTCTGGGAGGGCGTGCTCATCCCGATGTACTTCCTCATCGGCGTGTGGGGCGGCCCGCGTCGGAAGTACGCCGCGATCAAGTTCTTCGTCTACACGAACGTCGCCTCGCTGGTGATGTTCGCTGGCCTGTTCGCGCTGGTCTTTGCGACCGACGTCACGACGCTGTCCCTGCCCGCGATGGCGGCGGCGTTCCGCACCGCGACCGGCCTGCCCACCTTCGCCGGCTACAGCCTCGCGACGATATCGTTCGTCCTGATGTTCATCGGCTTCGCGGTGAAGGTGCCCGTCTTCCCGCTGCACACGTGGCTGCCCGACGCCCACGTCGAGGCGCCGACGCCGGTGTCCGTGATGCTGGCGGGCGTCCTCCTGAAGATGGGGACCTACGCACTGTTGCGGTTCAACTTCACGATGCTGGAGGCGACGGCGCGACAGCTCGCTGTCCCGCTGGCTATCGTCGGCGTCGTTTCGGTCATCTACGGCGCGATGCTGGCGCTGGCCCAGCGTGACCTCAAGCGCATCGTCGCCTATTCGTCCATCTCGTCGATGGGCTACGTCATCCTCGGGCTCGTGGCCTTTACCCCGCTCGGGATGGGCGGTGCGACCTTCCAGATGGTCGCCCACGGCCTCATCTCCGGGCTGATGTTCATGACCGTCGGCGTCATCTACAACACGACCCACACGCGCATGGTCGGCGACATGTCCGGGCTCGCCGACCGGATGCCGTGGACGGCCGGCATCTTCGTCGCCGCAGCCTTCGGCTACATGGGGCTGCCGTTGATGGCCGGCTTCGCCGCCGAGTTCTTCATCTTCCAGGGCGCGTTCAACGCCGCGACCCTGGGCGCGAGCGCCCCGGTGCTGACGGGGCTGGCGATGTTCGGCATCGTCATCGTCGCCGGCTACCTGCTGTGGGCGATGCAGCGGACCCTCTTTGGCAGCTTCAGTCTGGAGACCGACTACGAGGTCGGTCGGGCCGCGTTCCACGACGTGGCGCCCCTCGCCGTGTTGCTCCTGCTGGTCATCGCACTGGGTGTCGCCCCCGACCTCTCGCTGGACATGATACAACACGCTGTTGCCCCGCTCACCGGAGGTGATGCATAGATGGTCGACCCGAGCTGGCTGGCGACCGCCCCCGCACTCGCGTTCGGTGCGGCAGCGCTCGTCCTGCTACTCGCCGACAGCGTCGACCCCGACTCGACGAATTCCACGGTACTCGGCGGTATCGCCGTCACCGGCTCGCTGGCCTCGCTGGCCGCGGCGGTGTACCTGCTGTACGGCGGCGTCGGTATCCCGACCGCGGACGGCGGCTCCGGCCCGGCCGTCCTCTTCGGTGGCCAGCTGGTCGTCGACCAGATGGCGCTGTTCTTCATGACGATTACGGCGAGTGTCACCGCGCTCGTGACGCTCGCCAGCATCGACTACGTACGCGAACACGCCTACCAGGCGGAGTTCTACTCGCTGGTCCTCCTGTCGGCCACGGGGATGAGCGTCCTCGCCGCAGCGAACAGCCTGGCGACGGCCTTTATCGCGTTCGAACTCGTCTCGCTGCCATCCTACGCCCTCGTAGCGTTCCTCAAAAAGAACCGCGGGAGCGTCGAGGCCGGCCTGAAATACTTCCTCATCGGAGCGGTCTCCTCGGCGGTGTTCGCCTACGGTATCTCGCTGGTGTACGCCGCGACCGGCGTCATGCGATTCGACGCCGTCGCGACGGCCATCCAGTCGGGCACCGTCCAGACCGTCGTCGACGGAAGCGTCGAGGCGGGAGCCACCGGCGCTTCGGTGCCGATGTCGATTCTGGGCGTCGGTATCGTGATGATTATCGGCGGACTCGCGTTCAAGATGGCCGCCGTCCCCTTCCAGTTCTGGGCGCCGGAGGCCTACGAGGGCGCGCCCGCCCCCATCTCGGCGTTCCTCTCCTCGGCCTCGAAGGCCGCCGGGTTCGTCATCGCCTTCCGCGCGTTCGCCGTGGCCTTCCCCATCGGCGCACTCGTCGGCAGCGGTGCCGTGGACTGGTTCGTCGTCTTCCAGGTGCTCGCCATCGCGACGATGTTCATCGGGAACTTCGCCGCGGCAACCCAGGAGAAGGTCAAGCGGATGCTGGCCTACTCCTCGATCGGCCACGCCGGCTACGTCCTCATCGGGCTCGCGGCACTGACCGCGTCCGGTGACGGGATGGCACTGTCGATGAGCGCCGGGATGGCCCACCTCATGGTGTATGGGTTCATGAACACCGGCGCGTTCCTCTTTATCGCGCTCGCGGAGTACTGGGGCGTCGGTCGACGCTTCGAGGACTACAACGGCCTGGGCAAGCAGGCGCCGATCGCCTGTGCGGCGATGACCGTCTTCCTCTTTAGCCTGGCCGGCCTGCCCATCGGCGGCGGGTTCTTCTCGAAGTTCTACCTGTTCTCGGCGACGCTGAACGTCGGTGCGTGGTCGCTCGCGGCCGCGCTCGTCATCAACAGCGCACTCAGCCTGTTCTACTACTCCCGGGTCGTCAAGGCCATGTGGATCGAGGAGCCGACGGGCGAGCGGACCATCGACTCGTACCCGACGGGGCTGTACACCGCCATCGTGGCGGCCGCAGTCATCACCGTCCTCCTCATCCCGGGCTTCAGCTACGTCTCCGACGTCGCCTTCCGAGCCGTCGAGTTGCTGTAGCTATAGTAGCCATTGAAATTCAACGCACACCCGACCGCACGACACCGGTGCGGTCGGTGTGTGAATCGTTTCAACTGTTACTATACCGCCGCTCGTAGACGAACACGCCGCCGCTCGACCGCTTTTCGACGCGACCCCGTTCCTCGAGGACGTCCAGGTGCCCAACAGCCTCGCTCATCCCCGCGAAGTACTCCGTCGCGGGGAGGTCGCCAAACAGCGCCGTCATCACGTCCACTGGCGTCGTCGCGCCCTCACCGACGATTGCGGCGACCTCGTCGCTGCGCTGGTCGTGTTCCTCGAGGATTGCGTCGATTCGAGCAGCGGGTGACTCGACGGGCTCGCGGTGGCCCGTCAGGAAGCGGTCGTGGTCCTGCTCGCGGAGCCACCGGAGGGAGTGGTTGAACGCCGGGAGAACGCGCGGTCGGGTGCCGTCACCGTCTTCGGGTGGCGGCTGGAGGAAGGGATTGGGCGTGATATCTCCCAGGACTGTATCGCCGACGATTGCCTCGCGGCGGCCCTCGTGGTCGTACGAGAAGATGCGCTCGCCGACGGCGTGGCCCGCGACGCTGTCGACCGTGAGGGGTTCGTCGTCGACGGTTATCGTGTCGCCGGTGTCGAGCTCGCGGTCCGTCTCGACGCTCTGGGCGTAGGGGAGAAACGCCTCGGGGAGCTGTGTGACCGCCTTCGCGGTCTCTCTGGAGATGCCACAGCGCTCGAAGAAATCGGTGAAGTAGGACTGCTCGTAGCGCAAGCGGGCGCCGAAATCACGCATGACAGCGGCGCCCTCAGAGCTGGCCAGCACCCGCGCGCCGGCAGCGCGAAAGCGCGAGGCCAGTCCGAAGTGGTCGGGGTGTGGGTGCGTGACGACGACCTGAGAGATGTCGCCCGGCGCGAGTTCGCGCGCTTCCAGTGCCTCCAGTAGGCGCGACCAGGCCTCCTCGCTGTCGGGCCCCGGGTCGACGATGGTTCGGCCCGCGACGTAGGCGTTGACCGCCCCCACCTGAAACGGCGTCGGAATCGACACCCGTGTGAACATACGCCGTCCTAGCGCTGTGCCGGTGAAAACAGTTCGTACACCGGCGACGATAGCGCGAGCAGTTTACAGCCCCACGAGGTCGTCCAGTTCGACGTCGTCGAGCCGGCCCTCACAGACGGCACACGAATAAACGTGTTCCGGCGCCTGGCCCCCCTCCATGTGCAGATTGCCACACTCCGTGCAAACCTCGAACGCTGCTTGTAGCATATAGCGGGGTGATTCTGGCGCTCCTCATAACTGCCTTGTGTTTAGCTGCATGATGGCTGGTAGCATACCTCTCCACAAAGGCTATATCTGTTCTTCGCGAAAGGACAGATATGAACAAACACTTCGAAGACGCTCGGTACTACCTCAAGCGCGCCGGCGAGACCGCGGGCAAGGGCCTCAGAGAGGAACTCGAACCGGTCGAGGCGCGGTTCCGCGAACTCACCGGCGCCGAGGAAGAGCCCGAGCCGAGCCGACTGGAGGCCGTGAAAGCAGACCTGAAGGCCCTCCAGGGGCGCGCCGAGGGTGAAGCAGAAACCGCCATCGGACAGGCCCGCGAGCGAATCGGAAACTACCGCGGAAAACAGCCGGCCGAAGCGTAGTCGGAACGCAATTCTTAAAATAGCCGCTCGTATAGCTACGGGTGTCGGGTTGGTGGTCTAGTCCGGTTATGACATCGCCTTCACACGGCGAGGGTCGGCGGTTCGAATCCGCCCCAACCCATTTCTGACTTCTCGCAACGACGAGCGTAGCGAGTCGTCTGTGAAATCGAAATGGTCCGGGCGGTTCGAACCCCGGAACGAGCGAGCGGCAGCGAGCGAAGTTCAGTCGGTTCGAATCCGCCCCAACCCATTTTACTGCGAACAATCCGTGAGCAGCAAATGCGGTCGTCGGATTCGAGCCCTATCAGTCGCGCGCAGCGAAGAGAGCACGTCTGATTCCGGTGAGAATCCGCCCCAACCCACTCGAAGATTTTCCACACGGTCGTCAGCAAACCAGTTAGCGACGGTTTAACCCCTGCTACTGGGACTCCCACGCCCCCGGACGGCAGGCCTCCGACCGGGAGTATCAGGCCGCGCTTTCGCACGACGTGGGCTCACACAGACATCCACCGGCAAAACAGTTCGTGGTGTAGTTAGCGAGCGCATAGATATATGGACAGATACCGCTAATCTAACTGTGCTTGATACAGAAACTACGCTCAAATTGCATCCCAGGACAGTCATCAGAGCCATCAACTGGCGATACAACAGGCGAAAGATGGATACTGGATACAACGAGGACGGCGTCTGTATTTTCGAGGAAGACTGGGACAATCTCATCATCCTGGATGCGGGTCGGTTCGATTATTTTCAGGAGCTATGCGATATGGACGGGGAGCTGGAGTATCGGGAATCACGAGGCAGTACGAGTAAACAGTTCATTCGGGGGAACTTTCAGGACGACCAGCTCGATACGGTCTACGTGTCTGCGAACTTCTGGTATGCGGAGCTCAAAGACGAGCTCGGCGATATTCACAAATTCGTTCGAACTGAACGGGACGAAGTCGACGGCATGACCTCCTCCCCCGAGGCGGTTACAGCGAAAGCCAGGGAGGTGAACGACTCTCATCCGAACAAGCGACTGATAGTCCACTATATGCAGCCCCACCAGCCGTATCTGGCTGGTCGCGGCGACGATATCGACCACTGCAGCTGCCTCGATGCCACAATTCTGGACAACGATCTGTCCGAAGCGGACGTCAGAGAGGCGTACCGTGATAATTTCGAATTCGCCCTCTCCCACGTGAGCCGCCTAGTCGAGTCGCTTCGTGGCAAGACGGTCATCACAGCGGACCACGGGGAACTACTCAACGATAGAGAATCGCCGATACCGATCCGCGGATACGGACATCCGGAGTCGATATTCGTCGATGAACTGGTGAAGGTTCCGTGGTTCGTGATAGAGAACGGGCCACGCAAAGAGATAACCGCCGCGTCGGATTCGGCGCCAGTCGATACCGAGGGCGTGGAACAGAACCTCAAAGACCTCGGATATCTCTGACGGGTACGAACAGTCCCGAGCAGGGCCGCTGGACGACCAGCAACAGCCTGATTTACCCCGTCGAAGGAGGGTCCTATCCGCGCCCCTCGTAGGTCGCGTCGGCGGAGGTGTGGCCTCGGTTGAACGAGGTGACCGTCGCGCGGATGACGTCACCTTTCGAGCAGGACCCGGGGACGCCGTCCGTGAAGAGGACGAACCCTTCGACCTTGCCGACGGCGACGCGGTCGCCGGAGTGGTGGTCGGTGAACTCCGTGATACCGAACTCGTAGGTCCTGCCGATCTCGACGGGCGGCTCGCGTTCCTGGGCGGCGTCGTGAGCGCGCTTCGACGCGCTGGCGTCCGAGGAGCCGCGTCTGCGCAGGACAACGACTACCAGCAGGAGGCCGACGAGGCCGGTGGCGCCGGCGAGCAGGAGATGTTGCATACGATGGGGTGCAGCGTCGGTGCCCTAATAGGTTGCACCATCGGCCCAGCCCACTCAGAGCCCGAGGCGGTCCAGGAGGCCCCCGCCGTCGTCGTCGTTTGCTGGCTCGTGGTCCCAGTCGGTCGGCAGTTCCGCGGCGAGTTCCTCGAGTTCCTCGTCGTCGAACCGCGGGTCGTCGCTGGCGTCTTCGAGCCAGTCGGCCCACGCCGCCTCGGAGAGCAGCCCCTTCGATTCGGGTTCCCACTGGTCGACCAGCGCCTCCCGGTCGCGAAACGGGATGTCCATGCCGCTGTCGCCCCAGTACAGCGGCGAGAGTTCGAACTCGTGATCACCGTCGTCCAGCCACACCAGGCGGTAGGGGTAGTCGTTGTACAGGAACACGTCATCGGCGGTCACTTCGTCACCGTTGGGGAGTTCGAGTGTGTCGGACATATCGAACGCTTCGGCCAGCCGTGGCTTCATACTGCCGGCTGAATCAGTCCGAACGAAGCCTTACGGTGTCTGTGCGAGCGGGGGAATGTCGGGTGTGGAACGTCCGACACTGGGACGCTCCGTGGGTGTCGTCAGTACTCGTGGAGGGGCTGCTGTCGGATGCGGGTCCGCAGGTCGCCGATCGGCGGCGGGCTGTCGCCGATGAACTGCTGGCAAACCGCGTGGACCTCGTCGCGGGTTATCTTGACGTTCCCGTTCTCGATGACGTCGGCGGGCCGTTCGCGGAGTTCGCGGATGGTCCCGACGGCGAGCAGGAAGGGGATAGCCCACGCGGAGAGGGTGTTGCCCCGCGTCTCTGGCATCGCTTCGAGCCAGGTCTGTGCGCCGTCGAGGTAGCCCTCGGCGCGGGCGGTGACGCGCTCGATGACCGGGACCAGCGAGTCGACGTTGTCGGGGTTGCCGACGTCGCTGTGGTCCAGTCCCTCCGCCTCGAGCAGTTCGAGCGGGAGGTAGACGTTGTTCTCCTCCTCCATGTCGGTGGCGGCGTCCTTGGCGACGTTGACGAGCTGGAGCAAGAGTGCGAAGGCGCGGGCGTTCTCCTCCATCTGTTCGGTCTGTTCCTCGGTCGCTTCGTGTGAGACCAGGGCCGTCACGAGCGTGCCGACGGTGCCGGCGGCGTACCAGCAGTACTCCTCGAGTTCGTCGAGCGTCTTGATGCGCAGGCCGCCCTCGTCCGCGTAGCGGTCCACGAACATCGCCATCCCGTCGACCAGTTCGCGGACCGGACCGCGGATGCTCTCCAGAGCGTGGGTGTCCAGCGAGCGAAAGACGCCGACCGCACGGGCAGCGTTGTCGACGACTTCCCAGTCGTCGGTCAGCGTCGCCGGCAGCCACTGTGCGACGGCGTCGTCGAACGCCGACACCGAGGTCTCGGTGTCCGGGTCGAGCGTCCGACTGTACAGTCTGAGTAGCTCCGACTGGGCCGCCGGCGGGATGTGACCGGCGTCCTCGATCGTGTCGGCGACTCGGCAGAGAAGATACCCAACACAGATATCGCGCGCCATCGGCTCGTCGAGTTCCGCAATTGTCAAGCTAAACGTCCGCGACACCCTGTGGACGGCGTCGTAGCACCACTCAATGTCTTCTTGTGACGACCGGCCAGTGTGGTTCTGAGACATTCCCGTCACCCGGGGTAAGGCATACTGTAATAAAAATGGGTTGGCTACGGAGTCGCCGTGCGCAACTGTGGCGATGACCCGGACGGCGCTGTCGCTCGACGTCCGGTGTTGCCGAAACGCCACCCCTAAATTCCGCAGTCTCCTACGGCGTGTATGCGCACCGGGCACGCGGCGGGGGACGGCCGATGAAACGCAACGAGATCATCGTTCTCGGGTTGACTGTCGCCGCGGTGGTCATCGTTCCCGGCCTCGCAAACGGCTTCCTGAGTCAGCTGGGGTATCCCTGGGTCGGCAGCGCCGTCTGGGCGATGGGCTATGGCCTCGGCGTCGTGTTCATCTGGTACGAGTGGATTCGCCCGCTCGACATCACGGGGCCGAAGGGCGTCAGAACGGAGGAAGGCGAGGCCGACCGTCCGGAGGCCTCGGACCGGAGCGGGGAGCGTAAGCGACCCGCGGAGGAGTAGCGGAGCCCGACCGTCGGGAGGTTTTGTGATTCCGGAAAACCAGCGTGAGCGACTCGCAGAGCGCTGCAGTCGAACCACGTCCCGTGAGATACGACCGTCTGCCGAACCGACATAGATACAACGCCTGTTGTACCTTCTGCGAACTTTTATTTCGGTCCTCCCCATCCACATGGCTATGGACGAGCAGTCACCCGATGGGGGCGCGCCAGGCTACCGCGCCCGCGCCGGCTGGACGCGCGAGCAGGCCGCCGGTATCGAACGCACGCCCGAGACGACCGCCCCGGTGTTCTACCCGCCGGCGACCGACCAGATGCCCCATCTGCACATCTGGGACACGTGGTTCCTCCGGGAACGCGACGGCACCCTCGCCGAGGTCGACGGCTACCGGGTCTGTTTCTCGCTGACCGCTCCGTCAGAGCTACTGCCGGGGAAACGCCACGACGTAGCCGCCATCCGCGCGTTCTACTCGGCCGACGGCCGCGAGTGGCACGACGCGGGGCCGGTGTTCGCGGACGCGCTGGGCCAGCGCCAGTGGGCCGGGTCGGCGCTGTACGACGACGGCGAGGTGTATCTGTTCTACACGGCGGCCGGTACCGACGGTGCCGAGGAGCTGACCTACGAGCAGCGAATCGTCGGCGCCAGCGGCGGGCGTCTCGACACCGACGACGGGTTCGCCCTCAGCGGGCCGTGGACCCACCACGAGCTGCTCTCGCCCGACGGCGAGCGTTACGAGCGCGAGGCCCAGTCGCGGGCGATGATATACACGTTCCGGGACCCGTGGTTCTTCGAGGACCCGGAGACGGGCGAGACGTGGCTCCTCTTCGAGGCCAACTCACCGGTGCCCGAGGGGAGTGACGCCTGCGGCGGCGACGCGAGCAGACAGGAGTTCAACGGCAGCGTCGGTATCGCCCGCTCGCCGACCGGCGACCCGCTCGACTGGGAGCTCGAGGCGCCGCTGCTCGACGCCGTCGGCGTCAATCAGGAGCTCGAACGCCCCCACGTCGTCTACCGCGACGGGCTGTACTATCTGTTCGTCTCCAGTCACCTCCACACCTTCGGGCCGGAGCTTTCGGGCTACGACGCGCTGTATGGCTTCGTCGCCGACGAGCTCCGTGGCGAGTACGTCCCCCTCAACGGCTCGGGGCTGGTCGCGACTAACCCCGCGAACGCGCCGTTTCAGGCGTACTCCTGGATGGCGTTCCCCCACGACGGCGAGATACTGGTCCAGAGCTTCTTCAACTACTTCGACTTCGCCGGCGAGACGCTCGACGAGATCGCGCACCTGCCCGAGGCCGAGCAGCTGCGGCGGTTCGGCGGGACGCTCGCCCCGACGCTGCGACTCGCTGTCTCCGGGGTCCGAACCGAAATAATCGGCAAACTCGGTCACTGGGAGATTCCCATGGCGGGGGAGTCCCTGGGGCCGACCGAACGCGAGCGCATCGCGCAGGCACGGGCCGACGACGGACCGAGCGGCTACGGGCGCTGACCCGACCGGCTGACTCACACGCGCCCCGGACCTGACAGGCGCCCGTCAGACGCCAATCAACTTTAGTCCTCATGGGTCATACGGCCCGTACACTCTGTCTATGCGAGGAGAACCCGCCGCCGTTCTGGAGCGTCACCAGTCGGTGGTCATCGGTCACGCCGGCGTCGCGTCGGTCGGGGAGACGCTCGGGATGGTCCCCGGCATCATGTCCCTGTCCGAACCGCCGGGTCCGTCGGAGGAGCGCTCTTCTATCACCGTCTTCGCCACCGACTTCGCGAACGGGACCGTCCCGCCGACCGGCTGGCTCGAGCGACTGGCCGACCGCGACGGGGTGACCATCGCGGTCGTGGGAGCGCCCGCGACGGCCGACGAACTGGACCCCACGACTGCGCGGGAAATCGCGCGCTGTCGCGCGGCCGTCGACGCGACCGTCGTCATCCCGCCGGGCTACCACCGGCAAGGCATCCGGTCGGTCGTCACCACGCTCCACGAGCTGGTCGCCCGCCCGGGCGTCATCAACCTGGACCCGGCGGACGTCAGGACGGTGCTGGGCAGCGCCGGGGCGGCGGCCATCACCACCGGTACCGCCCGGGACACCGGCGACGTGGCCGTCGACGCCGTCGAGGCGGTCGAGGCGGCGCTCTCGGCGCCGTACACGGACGTCGACGACCTCGGGTCGATACTGGTCAACCTCGTCGGGGGCGAGGACCTGACGCTGGCGGCCGCCGTCGAGGCCGTCGACGGTATCGAGGCGTCGATTCCGGACGACGCAGTGCTCATCTGGGGCGCCGCTGTCGACGAGTCGGTCTCGGCGGTCCACGCGCAGGTCGTCGCGAGCAGCGACACCACGCCGATGTTCGACCGCGTGCTGACCGAGGCGCGCCAGCCGTCGGCGGGCGAGAACTGTCCCCGCTGTGGCGGTCACGTCGCCGTCTACACCTTCGGCGAGCGCGAGACGGCAGCCTGCGACGACTGCGGGTACAGCGGCACCAGTACGACGCTGTAGCCCAGCGCCACGGAGCGGCCCCTACGTGCGCCAGGCGCCCGCCAGTTTCCAGCAGTCGAGGTCGGTCACGGTCGCGCGCCCGCCGACGGCGGACAGCGAGATACCGGTCGCATCGGAGCGCTCGGGGTAGACGCGGCTGGTGAGACACTGTCGCTCGTTGGCGAACACCTCGACGATGCTGCCGTCGACGAAGACGTGTAGCGACAGCGGCGCGTCGTACGGTCGAACCGTCATCCGCTGGCTGTCGGTCGTCGCTTCCGGCGCCGTGCTCGCGTGCGTGCGGTCGACCACGACCTCGTTGGTCGCGGTGTACCGTATCGGCGTCCGTTCTTCCCTGTCAGGTGACTCCAAGACACCGAGTTCGACGGCGTCGGCGTCGTCCAGCCGGACCGTCGCCTGCAACTCGAACTGCCGGCTACGGACGTCGAGTTCGCGGCTGTCGCCGCCAGCCAGCCGGAGTTCGTCACGGTGGTCGCCCTCGCCGCGGAGGTCGGTGAGCGCCGCCGCCGGCCGCTGTCGGAGGCCGCCGTCCTCGGCCAGCGACAGTTCGCGGGGCACCGACAGCGACCCGGACCAGCCGGCGTCCCACTGGGCACTCACGTCGCGGGCTTCGGGGACCCACCCCCAGGTCAGCGTCCGGCCGTCGTCGGTCCACATGGACTGGGGGGCGTAGAAGTCGCCGTGGTCGAGCTTGTCCCGTCGCTCGACAGTGAACTCGCCGCTCTCGTACGTCCCCAGGAAGTAGACGACGTCCTCGTAGTTCGAGACGTGCAGCAGCTGCTTCTCGCCGAAATCCAGCAACTCCGGACACTCCCAGACGGTCCCCTCGGTGTCGTGGTCGCCGGTGAGGATGGGGCCCCGGTACTCCCACTCGCGGAGGTCCGTCGAGACGTAGAGGAGTGCCGCGCCGCCCCCGCCGTCCATCCCGGCGCCGATGAGCTGGTGCCAGATACCGTCATCCCGCCAGACGCAGTGGTCGCGGAACTCGCCGTCCCAGTCTTCGGTCCGCAAGACCTCCGGTTCGGCGGGTAACTCGTCGATGACGGGGTTGTCGGGGTCTTTGACCCACGAGGTCAACGAGTCGTCGGCCGCCGTCGCGAGACAGGGGAGCTGTGCGGTGCCCCGACCCCCGGTGTAGAGGATGGTCGCGACGCCGTCGTCGTCCACTGTACAGCCCGACCAGCAGCCGTCGCGGTCGGGGCCCTCGGGCGACGGGGAGAGCGCGACGGGGCGGTCCTCCCAGTGAACCAGGTCGTCACTGACCGCGTGGCCCCAGTGAATCGTGCCGTGGAACGGGCCGGTGGGGTTGTACTGGTAGAAGACGTGGTAGCGACCGTCCCAGTGGACCAGGCCGTTGGGGTCGTTGAGCCAGTTCGCCGGCGGGGACACGTGGTAGCCGGGTCGGTGGGAGTCCCCGGCGAGGCGCTCGCGCATGGCCGATAGCGTCCCGGCGTCTTTCGGGCGGCCGGTCAGTGCCACTGGCTCGCCCTCGACCAGGAAGGAGAGCGTGTCGGCGACGAGCGTCTCCCGGTTACCCCGGCAGACGTCGTGTGTGGGCTGTCGAAAGGAGAGGGCGGACCCGATTCCGACGACGCGACCCCCGCCGGGCCGCCAGCACACCGTCGACCGCTCCGAGACGGCGTCGTGGGCGCCCCGGGCCGTACTCGCGAGGACGTCGCCGTCCGTCGGGGCGACCGTCTCGTAGCGCGCGTAGGGCGCCGTCACCCCGGCCCCGCGCGTGTGGACGCGGAACGTGTCGAAGCCGGCCGCCATCGGGTGGTCGGCGTACAGTCGTTTCCACAGCGGGCCCGTCGGCTCGGTGACTTCCTCCCAGCCGACGGCGTCGGGCCCGACGCCGTCGAAGCCCAGCGGCTCGACCGCGGTCATCGCACCCAGGGTCAGCAGGAGCGACCCGCCGTCCCTGACGAACGCGGCCAGCGGTCCGTCTTCGGTCACCATGCCCGGGTCGACCGGGTCGACACGGTGCCACCAGAGCACGTCGTACTCGCTCGGGTCGAACGCGTCCGGGCGACACCGGCTGACCGCGTCGAACCGGGACGCACACCAGTCGTACGCGGCCGACTGCTCGGCCTCGGCGTCGTCGTCGACGAGACAGCCGACGTGGAGGGGTGTTCCCATTGTCCCCACTCGACCACGCAAATATAAAAACGCATGGCAACTGTTCGCTATCGATTCTGTTCGAACGTGCGCGCTTCACTGCCCGGATTGTGCGTGACTGTCCACCCCGCAATCAGGCAACCCGCAGCGCCCGGGCCTCGGGCTTCCAGTCGATGACCGTCTCGTGACAGCGCGGGCAGACGTATTCTGTGAGCTTTGTCGTCTCGTCGTTGTACGTCATTCGGGTACCGCAGGCAGAGCAGTTCATTATAGATAATTATACTCTCTGGGTGGGAATAAATCTTCGCCGACCGCTGCTAGCGTGGCTCATCGGGCCGGCGCCGGGAGGCTCAGTCGCTGGATGTCGACGATATCGGCCAGTGACACCCGGTCGAGCAGTCGAACGTCTCGCTCCGTAGCCGCCCGCTCGACGCCGTCCGGGACCGGCGGGGTGGTCGCGAACATGACGGAGTCGGTCCCTGCCGCACCCGTCACCTGTCCACACTCGGTGACTGCGTCGGTGTCGCCGCGCTCGCTGACGACCACGCCCATCCGGGCGTCCTCGCGTGTGGCGAGGAAGTCGAACGGCGTCCGCGGGCTGGCGGCCTGTGTCTCCCACCCGGTCGCCGAGAGCGCCTCGGCGACGACGCGGCGCAGGGCCGACCTGTCGAGTTGCGCCAGCCGTTCGACGGTCGACTCCCGGTCGCTGTCGGCCGACGGTGGCTCGATGGCGTCGGCGATCGCCGTCGGCCCCTCGACGTCGCCCAGCGTCGCCGAGATCTCGTAGGCCGGTTCGTCGTCGGAGTCGATGCGAGGCGCCCCGGGGTCCTCCCCGTCACGGGACGCCCGCGCCCGGTCGATGCGTCGCTGGAGCGCCTCGACGTCGGCTCGCAGATGCGGGACCGCGTCCGGGTAGCTCTCCCTCGCCGTCTCGAGGGCCGCGTCGAAGGCCTCGGCGGCCGTCTCGAACGCCTCCAGGGCCGCCTCGTACTGCTCGGCGTCGGCGTACCAGTCCCCCGCACGCCTGGCCTCCTCGCCGACGGTTCGCCGGGCCGCAGCGAGGCTCTCGGCGACGGTCGTGATGCGGTCCCGGAGCTGGTCGGGGTCGCCCCGATAGAGGCTGTCGCCGTCCCCGTCGGCCGCGGTGCGGGCCAGTCGATACCCCGACAGCGCCGTCTCCCAGTGGGCGGCCGCCGACGGGTCGTCCGCCGCCACGGCCGCCCTGTCGGCCGTGAGAGCGGCCGGGAGCGGCGAGTCGTCGATGTCGGTGACCAGCCGTTTCACGCGGTCGCGCTCGGCGCGTACCGCCCTGGGGTCGTCCAGACGGTGTTTCGCCTCGGTCAGTGCCGAATCCTACTCCTCGCGGGCCCGTTCGAACGCCTCGCGCGCGCCCCTATTTGCCCGCCCGGAACAGGCGGTCGCCCGTCGCCGCCGGCGACTCGACTCTGACCCCGCGTTTCCGGTTCGTGAGCACGTACTGCAACGTCTCGTCGTCTTCGAGCAGCGCTATCGCGGGGTCGTCCGCGAAATAGCCCGTGGAGAGGAACCCACCCTCTCCGGTCCGGCTGAGCACGCCCGGCAGCTCCTCGCCATCCCAGCTATTTATCTCGATAATCCGACCCGTTACACCCGGTTACACTACCACATACTAAGATACTCACCTATCTGTTCTGAGATCCGGATGTTAATGTATCAAACTCCGTTGTTAATATTGGGTGCAGCCCGGTAATCGAACTCAGGTCGGGCTATTTCCCACGTGTGTGAGCGGACAGTCCGACAGTCGGCCGACGCGCGTCTGACTTGGCTTTAGGTATCATGGCACAGAATCGTGGGGCATGGCAGGTGTCGGACAGGGAGTCACGGGAGAGCAGGACGAGCGGGGCAGCGCCGAAGCGCCGGCGGCCCTCCGTATCGACATGGACGCGTTCGCAACGCTGAGCGGGGCAGCGGGCGACGGCGGCGACACGCCGACTATCGTCAGCTGGTTCGACTGCTGGCGGTCGTGAGCCCTAGCTGCTGTCGACGAGCCGGGCCGCGATACGTTGGGCGCCGACGGTCGGGGCCTCGTCGGGCTTCTCGGCAGCCGTCGCCTCGATGTCGCGGTTCAGTTCCTCGCTGAGTCGCTCCTCGAACTCCGCGACGATACCCGGGATACAGGCCATCCCGCCGGTGATGACGACGGGCCGGTCGAGTGCCAGCTGATACACCTTCATGTAGTCGTTTGCCAGTTCAGGGAGGAAGGTGTTCGCGAGTTCGTCGACGGCGTCGTCCAGGTACTCGTCGACGGCGTCCATCACAGAGCGTTCGATGGTGAACTCGTGGGTGCCGCCGCCGGGCTGCTGGATGATGTCGGTAAAGGGCTCGAAATCCAGGAAGTCGGCGTGTTCTTCCTTGTACTCGCGGGCGGTCTGGGTGTCGATGTTGACACGGCCCTGGGTCTCCTCCTCGACGTAGTTGGCTATCATGCGGTCGACCTCGTTGCCGGTGACCGCCCCAGTAGTAAAGGGCGCGAGCTGCTCGCCACGGCGGTACGCCGAGGCTTCGAGGTTCGTCGAGCCCATATTTACGGAGATGAAGATTTCGTCGATGGCCTCGAGCTCGTCGCCGAAGGCAGGGATGGAGCCACACAGCGATTCGGGATAGCTCTCCATGAGTTTGAGGCCGATGCCGGAGTCCTCGATGACCGATTTGAGGTTCTCCAGCCCGGCGGGGTTGTCGATAGTGGGAGTCGCGTAGACGACGCCGCTGTCGGCCGGGATGTCATTCGCCTCGATGAGCGCCTCGAAGAAGGTCTTGGTCATCTCGGCGCGGTCCCTGTCTTCGGGCAGGCCCGAACGGAGCATGTACTCGACGCGGTCGGGGTACTCGCGAGCGGCCTCCTCGCCGTAGAGCATCTTCTCCTCGCCGGTCAGGGCGTCCTCGTAGGTCGCCATACAGGTCAGCGTCCGGATGATGCGGTTCTCGGTACCGTGGTTGTCGGGCAGGGCGATGACAGTCCGGGTGCTGCCGAGCTTCACACCGACCGGAACCGTCCCCCCGCTCGTACTGGTGTCGGCGGAGTCGTCCGTCGCCGACTCCTCGTCGGCCGCGTCCGCCGCGTCGTCGTCACTCATATACGCTCGCCAGTTGTCGCTGCCCCGGTATATAACCTCACGTCAAGAATCAGCGCCGATAATGACCCGCGAGAACGCTTGCTATTTCATGGCGGTCAGCTTCGCGATGTACACCAGACTCAGCATGTGGTCGTCCACGCTGAGGTCGTTGCCGTCGTTCGTGGCCGTCTCGTCGATGCCCAGCAGGTAATCGGAGAGGTCCGACTGCACCTGTTCGGTTATCCAGTCGATCGACTCGTAGTACGCCAGCGCCGCGTCGGCGCCCTGGTAGCCCGAGTGCATCAGCAGGAACTCCAGCCACTCGAAGACGACGAACTCGGCGGTGTAGGTCTCCGGGAGCGCGGCGAGATACGGTTTCGACTGGCTCTCGCCCGAGAGGAAGGGGAGCAGTTCACGGTAGAGCCCAGACCGGAAGGAACTGCCCGCCAGCACCTCCTCGTCGGCCTCGCCCAGCCCCATCTCCAGGTTCGCCGGGTCGGGGATATCCTCGTCGTCGGCCAGTCCGCCGTTGCGCTCCCCACGCTGGCGAGCCATCTTCCGCAGCTCCTCCAGGTCGTAGTCGCGCGGGTTGATAGTCATGCTTGCTCTGTTTCAACTACGCGAAGTTAAATCTTGCAGTCAGTCTGACGACCGTCTGACGACGTTTCACGGCCGCTGGAGGCCGAACTGCCAGCAGGCGGCCAGTAACGCGTTTGATAATCGGGGGCGTATTTTTATACCGACCGACCTCCGACATTCGGACAGTTCGACGATGAACCGGGGTTCAACGTCCGGCCCTGCCCGGATTTGCGTGACGAACGCGAAGGGCGGGACCGGCAAGACGACTGTAGCTATCAACGTGGCCGGGGCGTTGAGCGACCGGGGCCGGGACGTCCTCTTCGTGGACCTGGACCCGCAGGGGAACGCGACCGAGGGGCTGGGACTCGTCGACGCCTACGACGCCCAGCCCCCGTCGCTGTTCGACGTGCTCACGGGTGACCCGGGGTTGCTCGGGGAGATTGTCATCGAACACGAGGAGATGGACGTGGTTCCCGCCAACATCGATATGTTGCAGGCGGAACACGAACTGACCATCGCCGATCTCATCGCCCGTAGCAACGCCCGCGGCCTCGACATCGACCCGGCGGTGCTCTCGCAGTTCGCCATCAACGTGACCCCGGAGATGGTCAGTGGGACCCACGCGCTGGACACGCTCGACCGAGCGCTCGGGACGGTGTCGGGCTACGACTACATCATCATCGACTCACCGCCCTTTTACGGCAATCTGACCGACACCGGCGTCTTCGCGGCCCAGCACGTCCTCGTGCCGGCGCTGGCGGAGGCCACCTCCGAGCGGGCCATCGAACTGCTGATGGACCAGATGGTCGCCCTGGAACAGCAGGCGAACATCCAGGTCGAGATGCTGGGCGTCGTCGCCAACCGCATCGAGACGACCTCAGAGGCCGAGACGATGCTGAAGTGGTTCAAGGCCGCGTTCCCCGACAGTCCGGTGTGGCAGGTCCGAAAGCGGGTGGCGCTCCAGCGGGCCTACACCGAGGGGAACTCGGTTTTCGGGACCGAAGAACAGTGTGACATGGCCGAGGTGTTCACGGACATCGCGGCGCGGTTCGACGAGCGGTTCGGCTACAACAAGGTGACAGCATGAGCGACGACCGTATGGACCGAGCAGAGCGCATCCGGAATATGCGCGAAGGAACGAGGAGTACCGACCGGAGAGACGACGCCGCGGCGGAGGCGGCCGACGAGGAGTCGTCGTCGGCCGATGCCGCCTCGGCGGGTTCACAGGCCACAGCGGCAGCCGAGACCCGGACGGGGTCGACGACCGCCGACACACAGAGCGACAGCGGGGCGTCGAGCGACGCACAGGCCGCCGCCCAGCGAGCGGCCGAGTCAGCGGTCGAGGTCATGGGGGCCGGGTCTGGTACCGCCCCAGAGGCCGATATGACCTCCGAGACCGGCGCCGCCGTCGGAGCCGAGACAGGGACCGACGACGCGGGGGCCGGAGAGAGCCCGGCGATCCCCGCGGGCGCCACCGGCGCGAGCACGGTCCCCGGCGACGTCAGCGGTGTCGAACTCCCGGACCAGCAGCTCCTGGAGGAGGCGATGGCCACCTCCTCCGTCGAGTCCACCGAAGGCGGCGCCCGGGCGGCGATGGAGGGGGATTCCACCCAGTCCGAGGAGGTCGTCCGCGTCCTGGAGTTCTCGCTGGGCGAGGAGTACTACTGTCTCGACATCGAGTACGTCGAGGAGATTGTCAAGCGCAGCACGGTCACCCGGGTGCCCAACACACCGGAGTTCGTCGACGGCGTCGTCGACCTGCGCGGTCAGATAACGACGATCCTCGAACCGAAGGAGATGATGGACATCGAGAGCGAGGGCGATCAGAACCTCATCATCGTCTTCGACCCCGAACAGTTCGAGGACCAGGGCGCCATCGGCTGGGTCGTCGACGAGGTCCGCCAGGTCGTCCCGATACCCGAATCCGAGGTCAACCATCCCCCGGTCGACGCCGAGTACATCAACGGCGTCGTCGACCGCGAGGAGTACGACCAGTTCGTCATCTGGATCGAACCCGAGGACGCGCTGGCACAGGCGACGGCGACCGAAGACGGATAGCACGCCCCCTTTTCGCCCACGACCCACCGTTCAGCGGCTGCACTGCGAACCCGAGCGCCTACGTAGCTGTCCGTTCCAACACCGGGTATGCTGGCTGATTCGCCGTCGACCGACGACGGCTTCCGGCGACAGGTCCGGTTCTACCTGCTGGACCACGAGACATATCTGGGGAAAGTCATCGACATCGCGCTGCTCGCGTTGAATCTGGTCTTCGTGGCGGTGTACGTCGCACAGACCTACCCGCTCGCGTCCGGGACTCGAACGCTGCTGTGGCGTATGGAGGTGGCCATCGCCGCCGTCTTCGCTGTGGAGTACGCGCTTCGGCTCTACGGCGCCACAGACCGGAGCGCGGAGTTCTTCAACGGCTACACGATGGTCGACCTGGTGGCGCTCCTCCCGACGTTCGTGCTGGTCACCTTGCCGGTCTCGGCGATTCCGTTCAACGTCGGCTTCCTGCGGGTCCTCCGCGTGATTCGCGTCCTGCGGTTCTACCGATTTACGGACGACGCGGACTTTTTCTTCGGGACGATAGACGACAACACGCTGCGGTCGGTCAAGCTGTTGCTGACGGTGCTCGTGCTCTTTTTCGTCTCGGCCGGCCTGTTCTACAGCGCCGAAGTCGCCAGTAACCCTGCCGTGGCAACCTTTGGCGACGCGTTCTACTACGTCGTCGTCGCCGTCACGACCGTGGGCTTTGGCGATATCATCCCGGTCACGCAGGCAGGCCGGTGGGTCACGGTCGGCGCGATCATCGTCGGTATCATCGTCGTCCCGTGGCAGGCCGGGAAGATAGTCAGGGAGTGGCGGGCCAGAGACAAGGTCGAGGTCACCTGTCCCGACTGTGGCCTCTCCGCTCACGACGCCGACGCGACCCACTGCAAGGCCTGTGGCCACCTCATCTATCAGGAGTACGAATCACAGGAGTAACCACTACGGACCCAGCTACGTCCGCCTTGCCCACCCGCAACCGGACGTTGATACCTATCGGATTTCTAACGGGTGTATGAGCGCACCCACCGAGGAGGGCGACGCCCAGTCACTCGAACGCGTGCCGCGGGCGCTGTCGACCCGCGAAGCGTGGCTGGACCCCTTCGACTGGTACGCCGAGATGCGCGCCGAGTCGCCGGTCCGGTACGACGACGCCCGGCAGTGCTGGGACGTGTTCCGCTACGACGACGTCGACCGGATTCTGAACGACACGGAGACGTTCTCCTCGAACCCCCGGCTGGCCAGCGCCATCGACCTGCCGCCGGCGAACGAACAGAGCCCAATCCTGGAGACGATGCTGACCGCCGACGGCGACCGCCACGACCGGCTGCGCGGCGTCGTCGAGGACTGGTTCCGCCCGCGGGCTATCGCAAAGCGGGCCCAGCGGTTCGAGGCCATCGCCGCCGACCTGCTCGAGGACGCCGTCGACGGCGGGCGGATGGACCTCATCGAGGCGTTCGCGTATCCGTTCCCGGTCATCGTCATCGCCGAACTGCTTGGCGTGCCCAGCGAGGACCGCCCCCAGTTTCGCCGCTGGTCGGAGACTCTCGTCGAGACGCCGACCGAGACCTCCGACGTGGCGTTGGAGTCGTTCCGGCAGCGCCAGGAGCAGGTGGGCGAGGAGCTGGCCGACTACTTCCGGGCGAAGCTCGAAGCCAGAGCGCGCGACCCCCGGGACGACCTCATCTCCGTCATCGCCGGGGCCCAGGGCGAGGGGAGACTCAGCGACGAGGAGGCGCTTGGCTTCTGTATGCTGTTGCTCGTCGCCGGCAACATCACCACGACGAACCTCGTCGGCAACGCGATGCGCTGTCTGACCGCCCACCCCGAGGCGATGGCACGGGTCCGGACGGGCGACGCGCCGATGGAGAGCACTATCGAGGAGGTGCTCCGGTACCGCTCGCCGGTGCAGGCGCTGGCCCGCGTCGCGACCCGTGACGTGGAACTCCGGGGAAGGGATATCGAGGACGGCGACACCGTCGTCCCGTGGCTGGGCTCGGCCGACCGGGACCCTGCGGCGTTCGAGGCGCCCGAGCAGTTCCGCGTCGACCGGGCCCCCAACCCCCACTTCGGCTTCGGTCGCGGGACCCACTACTGTCTGGGCGCGCCGCTGGCCCGCATGGAGGCCCGCATCGGTCTCCGGGCGCTGTTCGACCGTGCGGCGGAGATCCAGCGCAGCGGCGACCAGCTCCAGCCGGTCCGGAGTGCCTTCATCTACGGCGTCGAGGAGTTCCCCATCGAGTTCAGGCCCCAGGACGACGTCCAGTCACCCCCGGCCTGACGGCGAGCGTCGGTGACACTCGCCAGCCCGACGGGCGAACGGCTTTTTACGCCACCGGCCGAGGCACCGACATGGCACTCAGCGACTACCTCGACGAGGTCGAGCCGGTCACGATGATGCTCGTCGGGTTCGTTCTGTTCGTGTTCCCGGAACCCGCGACCTCCGCCCTCGGTGCTGGCCTCCTCCTGCTGGGCAGCGCCTGGTGGTTCTACGAGTGGGGCCGGTAGTGGCACACGACCGCATCCACGCCCGCGAGCCGACGCATCACGTCGACCGCTGGTCGGTCGGGACCATCGAGTCCATCGCCGAGCGCGACGGTCACTGCGTGGTCGCGGTCGCAACGGCCGACGGCGAGACGGTCGAACTGGTCGTCACGTTCGCTATCAGGGACCTCTTTCTCTCGCGTCTCGATATCGACGAGGGGGAGTCACCGGTCGGCGAGCAGGTGTGGTACCGAAAACACGGCGGGTAGCGCAGCCGGGGGACCGGTTACTCCGGCGCTTCGACCGGCGCTTCCAGCTTCGCGATGTCCAGAATCAGCGTGTTCGAGGTGTCGTCGATGGCCTCGACGGTGCCCGCGACGACCAGCCCGGAGAGCGGTAGCGGTCCCGCCGCGACGGCCTGCCCGACGCTGAAGTCGGCGACGGACTGTTGAAGGTGGAGTTCGGCGCGACAGCTCTCGGGGTGGTGGACGCTGGTAAACGTGAGCCGGTCGACGGTCACGTCCAGGCGCTCGTAGTCGTGGGCGACGGTGACGGCCGCCGTCTCGTCCAGTGGCTCCCGCCCGAGTGCCTGAAAGGCCAGCTCGGTCGGTTCGTAGCCGCCGGCCGGGCCGGAGACGCCCTCCACGACGCCGAGCTGTGCGAGCCGCTGCATCTGGTTCTGGATGGTGCCGAGGCTGCGGTCGACCGCGTCGGCGACGACCTGTGCTTTGACTGGCCCCTCCCCCGGGCGGTGCTGGTTGACCAGCGCAGTCAGGGTCTGCTCCTGACTCGTGGTCAGGTCGATCTGGACCATACCTCCGGTAGCGCGAGGGCGTTGATATGTGTGTGGATAGCGTCGCCGTTTGCATCCGAGCGCTCAAATGGTCGCAGACCCTCAGTTGGCCCGTGCCAATCGTCTCGACCGCCGAGAGCGACGACACCCTGCTGACGCTGCGGCGGGAGCGACGCATGACCCGGAACCACGCTCTCCTCTGGGCGTTCATCCTCGTGACGACCGTGGCGGACATCCTCATGACGATGGTCGGACTGGCCGCGGGGCTGCGCGAGGGGAACGTCGTCCTCGCGGCGATGCTCGCCGAGTTCGGTCTGGCGGGGCTGTGGCTCGTCAAGTTCGCGGCGATGGTCTGGCTGGTGGCCGGCTGGGCGCTGCTCGACGACCGTACCGCCGCCGTCTTCCTGGCGCTGTTCGCGACGGTGACGAGCGCTGTCGTCCTCTCGAACGCGCTGTTGCTGTTCGGCTAACCTCCGTTATGCTGGTCGGGTAGTCCTCCATGGTCTTTCGCGCACGCGCGCGTCCCTTATCCGTCCACAGCCCCTAGGAACGTGTATGCGAGAACGCCTGCAGACGGCCGACGCGGTGGCTGAGAGCGACGATCCCATCGACTACGAGACGGTGTCGGTGCCGGTGCTGGTCGTCGGTGCGGGCGCGGCGGGCGCCCGGGCCGCTATCGCGCTCGCGGACGCGGGTGAGGAGCCGCTGGTCATCGGCAAGAGTGACCACGGCGACGCCCACACGACGTGGGCGGCCGGTGGTATCAACGCCGCGCTGGGGTCGCTGGACCCCGAGGACGACTGGACGGTACACGCCGCCGACACGCTCGACGAGGGCCACTACATCAACGACCCCGACGCGGTGGAGCTGACAGCGAAACACATGCCCGACCGCATCCGCGAACTGGCCGACTGGGGAATGCCCTTCGACCGGACCGAAGACGGAAAGATAAACCAGCGCTACTTCGGCGCGCAGTCGTTCCGACGGACCTGCTTCGTCGGCGACCGCACCGGCGAGGCGATGCTCGACACGCTGGTCGCGAAAGCGCGGGAGATGGACATCCCCTACCGGGACAACGTGATGGTGACGCGGCTGCTGACCGACGGTGAGCGGGTCGCAGGCGCACTGGGCTTCGACATGGAGAGCGGTGAGTTCGTCCTGTTCCGGAGCGACCACGTGGTGCTCGCTGCCGGCGGCTCCTCGGCGCTGTACGAGCGCCACTCCTCCCGGGAGGACGAGAACAACGGCGACGGGCCCGCGCTGGCACTTGGGGCGGGCGCACAGCTCATGGACATCGAGTTCGTCCAGTTCCACCCGACAGGGATGGTCGGCGAGCGCTACGGCGAGGAGTGGGACGGCCGGCTCGTCACCGAGGCGGTACGGGGCGAGGGCGGACGACTCATCAACGCCGAGGGCGAGCGGTTCATGGAGCGATACTCGCCGGACCAGATGGAACTGGACGCCCGCGACGTGGTCGCCCGCGCCATCGCCCAGGAGATACGCGAGGGACGCGGGACCGAGAACGGCGGTGTCTACCTCGACATCTCCCACCGCGACGACCAGTACGTCAGGGACCGACTCCCGAGCATGGTCGAGCGCTTCAAGTCGCTCGGGGTAGATATCACCGCAGAGCCGATGGAGGTCGCGCCGACGGCCCACTACACCATGGGCGGCGTCGACATCGACTTCAACACCGGTGAGACTGGCGTCGACGGGCTCTACGCCGTCGGCGAGACGGTCGCGGGAGTCCACGGCGCGAACCGCCTGGGCGGGAACTCGCTGGCAGAGACGGTCGCAATCGGCAAGCTCGTCGGCGAACACGTCGCCGAGCAGGTCGAGGAGACGGCCCCGTCCGTCTCCGACGGCCAGCGCGCACTCGCCCAGCGGGAGTTCCGTGCGCTCGCGGAGCTTGAGACCAGCGACGGCGAGGTTCTCGCCCGCGAACTGCTGGCCGATCTGGGGGACATCCTCTGGGAGCACGCGGGCATCCTCCGTGACGAGGACACCATCCGCGATGGCCTCTCCAAGCTGGACGCCCTCCGGGCCCGCACCGCAGATCTCCACATCGAGGGCGACCGGACGAGCCGCGACTTCGAGCTCGCCGTCGACCTCTCCTTTAGCCTCCCGATAGCCGAGACGATACTGCTCGGGGCGCTCGAACGCAGCGAGTCACGCGGTGCACACTTCCGGACGGACTACCCGGAGACCGACGACAGCTGGCGGCGGAACATCCTCTTCGGCGAGGAGCCGACGGGGCTGGAGCTGCGGACCCGCGAGGTGGCCGACCCCAGTCCCGAGGTCCAGGACGCCGTCGACACCGGCTACGAACTGGACTACCACCACTTGGAATAACGGGGGTACTGTGGGAGCGGGGCGGCCGTCCCCACCGACCCGAGGCCGGGCGCTTGGCTGTTTTCGGGCGCTACTTCGCGTTAGCCACTGCCGTCTGACTCGTTGCTCGTCTCGGTGCCCGCCGCCGTCGCGTTCTGGCTCGTCTCGGTGCTCGTTGCAGTCGAGTTTTCGGTTGTCTCGGTGTCGCCGCTGGGCGTCGACGCGTCATCGCCGCAGCTGCCGGTCCGGAGCGTGAGCGCCTTGTCGAGGTCGAGCGATGTCCGGTCGGGGTCCTCCCGGTCGCCCGAGAGCAGCTCCCACGACGCCACATCGCCGTCATCTGGCGTTTCCCGCAGCTCGGCCGCGTCGTTGAACGCGGGCTCGATGCGTAGTTCGAGGTCGTCGACGCCGAGCCCGCGGAGGGCGCCGCCGTCGGTCCGGCCGGTCGTCCACCACCAGTCTATCTCGTCCGTCCGCGTGGTTTCGGCCGTCTCGTTGCCGTCGGAGTCGGTCGCGTTTTCGATGCCTTCCGTCTCGTTGCCGTCGGAGGCGGTCGCGTTGTCGGCAGAACCGTTGTAATCCGTTATCGTGCTCTCGTTTGCCTCCAGAACGGTCCCGTTGATCTCCCAGGTGTCGACGTTGGTCGACGCATCGTAGAGGTCGTCCTTGACGACCCAGACCGCCTTTCCGGGGATACCCTGGATTTCGAACGAGACCCGTCCGCCGGGTGTCCCGTCGTCGGTCGCGTCGTGGACGACGACGAGGCTGAGGCCCGCCGGGCCACGGTAGAGAAACAGGAGACTCGTCTCCGATTCCTGTAGCTCCCGGGTTCCCTCTGAACTGTACGACCGCTCGGACAGTCCCCACTGGTAGAGCGCTTCGACGGGGTCCTCACCCGAGAGGGGGACCACCGGGTAACAGTCGCCGTCCTGCTCGACGACGAACGAGCGGTGGTCGTCGGCACCCGTAGTGGACGCGAGGCCGAGCGTGCCGAGTACGGCCGCCGTTGCTGTCAGGAACCGTCTGCGTGTCCGTTGTCTGGACATACCGCTCGCAACTGGGACGAACCGATTTGTTATCGGGAACTTAGCCGCGGTGGCACTGGCCTACGCACGAACCTATCCCGGTAGCGTGTGACTGTTGATGCGAGGGGCTATCACGGAACCTCTTTACCGCAGAACCCACAATCTCGGTTATGAACTACGAAGCCGCACTCGACCGAGCATACGACGTGCTCCCGGACCAGCCCCGCGAGGCCGGTGAGCGCCTCTCCATCCCGGAGCCGGAGGGCCAGACCGACGGCGCCTTTACACGACTGACCAACCTAGAGGCCATCGCCGACGCGCTCTCACGAGACGCACAGCACCTCCACAGCACCATCCAGCGCGAGTTCGGGACCAACGGGCAGTTCGACGGCGGCGAGGCACGCTACAACGGTTCGTTCGACATCGCCGACTTCCAGGCGGCGATCGACGCCTACACCGCCGAGTACGTCACCTGTTCGGAGTGTGGCCTGCCCGACACCGTCCTGAAGACCGAAGACGGCGTGGATATGCTCCGCTGTCAGGCCTGCGGGGCCTTCCGCCCGGTCTCGAAGGGGTCGAACAACACGACCCAGCAGAACGTCCCGACGCTCGAAGAGGGCGAGACCTACGAGGTCAAGATCACCGGCACGGGTCGCGAGGGCGACGGCGTCGCCGAGAAGGGCAAGTACACCATCTTCGTCTCCGGCGCCCGCGAGGGCCAGGTGGTCAACGCCTACATCGAGTCAATCAGCGGGACGCTCGCCTTCGGTCGCGTCCAGTAACGCAGTCGTCCGGGCAGCTACACGTCTACTTCTTCGATGATCTCCGGTGAGTCGTTGCTGGGGCTGTTGACGGCCGTCGATATCGGATAGGTGCACATTGGACCGTCGTATGGGTCCAGTAGCTCGGCGGCGGTGTCCGTATCGCCGGTGAGCCACGTCGACTCTTCTTCGGGGGAGAGGATTACCGCCATCCGGTGGTGGAGATCGGCCACGGTGTCGTTTGGCTCCGTGGTGACGATGGTGAACGTCTCGACGACCTCGTCCTGACCACCTTGACCCTCACTCGCACCGAACTCACCGAGTCCGGTCTGGCGCTGTGGCGGTTCCCACCGCTCGTAGAGCCCCGCTATCGCGAAGAGTTCGTCCTCGGGCAGCGCCACTCGGTAGGGCTGTTTCCCGCTCCCCTTTTGGACCCACTCGTACATCCCGTCCGCGGGCACCAGACACCGCCGTGATTCGTAGGCGTCGGCAAAGGAGCGTTTCTCGCCGAGTGTCTCCGCCCGGGCGTTGATGTAGCCCTGGTCCTTCCGACTGTCGGCGAAGGCCGGCACGAGCCCCCACTCCATGCGCTGGATCGTGTCCGGTCTCTCGCCGGTGATGACCGGGAGCGACTGGCTCGGGGCGGCGTTGTAGCGGGCCTCGAAGTCGAAGGCGAACGCGGCGTCGAAGCGGGCCTCGACGTCGGCGGGCGGCGCGAAGAGGCTGTAGCGGCCACACATACTCGACGGGAGGGTCCCACCGGACAAAAGCCCTCGGCGTTGCCGCCCTCGCTTTTAAACACTATCCCGACGTAGCTGCTCACGAGCGCAGATGACGAGCGAGCCCTCGTTCTCGATTCCGGCCCGGCCGACCCGACGATACCCCCACGGCAGCGGCGTCGAGTACGAGGGCGGCACCGAGTTCGAGCTGATACCCGACAGCGAGTACACGGAACCCGAACTGGCGGCCGTCGTCACCGATATCCTCGGCGACGGTCCGTACCGTTACGGCGACTTCCACGACCTCCCGATGCCGCTGTGGCTGGTCCGCGACGAGGGCACCACCGACGTGTTTCGCGTCGCTGTGCGGGACGGGACCGTTCGACTACACGTCCTGCCCGAGACCGAATCCGCCGGGCTGCGACGGTTCTACGAGCGACTCTGTGCGGTGGACCCGGGGATATCGTGGACTGTCGACCGACGGGTCGAGGGCGGCGTGTAGCGCCCACCTGCTGGCTCAGTTGCCGTCGAGGATTTCTCTCGCGAGCGTTTCCATCGCCGCCCCTGGTTCCTCGGCTTCCAGCCCGACGATGACGTGGTCGAGGCCGTACGCTTCGAGCCGGTGGAAGTACTCCCGGAACCACTCGACGCCGGCGCGGTAGCCCAGATGCAGGGGCTCGGGGTCGGCCGCCGGGTCGTCGGCGAGGGCCACCCGCACGGCGATGGCGAACGGCTTGTTCGCCGTCCGCTCGCGCCAGCGGTCGAGATACGATTCGAGGGTGGGCTCGGGCAGGTGATAAAAGAGCCAGCCGTCGCCGTTCTCGGCGATCCACTCGTCGGACTGGCGGGCGTTGCCCGTCGGCAGGAGCGGCAGGGTCTCCGTCGTCGGCTTCGGGAGCACGTCCAGCTCGCCGTCGAGACGGCCCCAAGACCCCTCGATTCCGGGGAACTCCTCGCGCCAGATAGTCCGCAGGGCTTCGACGCGCTCGCGGACCATCGCACCGCGCTCGTCGGGGTCGACGCCGAAGGCCGGATACTCCGGGTCGCGGTCCCCGGAGGCGATTCCCATGACCAGCCGTCCGCCGGAGAGCCGGTCGACGGTCGCGGCCGACTTGGCCACGTGGACGGGGTGGCGAAGCGGCAGGACGATACTCGACGTGCCCAGCGCGATATCGTCCGTGTGGGCGGCCAGATGCGAGAGCAGCGGCCACGTATCGAAGGCCCCGCCGGCGTCTCCGAAGCGGGGCCAGAAGGTCGGCACGTCTCTCGCCCAGAGGCCGTCGAAGCCAAGCGATTCGGCGCGGCTCGCCAGCCGGACCTCCTCGTCGATAGCCGGGGTCGACTCGCGGACGCCCGTCAGCGGCAGGCCGAGCCCGACCGACAGTCCGTCCCCGTCGAAGAGCCTGCGATAGCCGGCGTTCTCGTAGCCGCGTTGGCTCATTGTGTGGCGTTTCGGTCGGAGACGTATCGGTCCTTGGGTTTCAGGTTCCGTCGAAAATCACGACCTGACAGGAACCGCGTGCTGAATACAGGGCGCTGATCGGGCTACCGTCTGGCATCCGAAATTAGTCCTGTGTATCAGCCGATATAGAGGACAGTCTGAAGAGAGTAGTTCTATGCATCTACTGTGAAGGGCTCTTCGGCCGGTAATATCAAAAGGGAGAAGCAAACGCATACATAATCAAATAATACTGGAGGCGCAATTAAAAGATTTTAACACGTTGGAGAAACCGTGTGTAAGTGGGATGGGGAAAGAAGCATCTGCGAAAGTAATACACAAAGTGGCAAGGAAAAAAGAGATAGACCCTGAAGAGCTCAAACCATTGTATACAGCGATAAACCCCGATGCTCTGAATACAATTTTCGAGTCGGAGGAACACACTGGAACGGTCGTGTTTTCTTACATGGACTACGATATTATCGTGGCCAGTAATGGTAAAGTCACGATAGAATAAACTCTGGTCACGGCATCCAAATCAGGACTCACTCACAGTGTGCTGTGGGTTCAACGGGAGACATCTGAAAGAAACGACATTGCTGTGCTGAATACACCGCTCTATCTGCAGCCCGGCTTCTGAAATCCCTCACACACCGGGGGCTTCGATAGTGTCCGTCCCACCCAAACCGTCTTTGTTTCACGGTACCACGGTACGGTATGACGGTTTCTCGCGTGGTGGAACTGGAGGGCCACATCATCGACTCGGGGACGTTGGGGACCGCCTTCAGTATCGTGATGGATATGGGCGGCTCGTTCACCGTCGAGGCGTTCGACATCGGCCGGCGGAAGGAAGCGGAGTCCTACGCCCGACTGCTCGTCGAGGCCGACGACGCCGAGACGCTGCAGTCCATCCTCCACGAACTCCACCAGCACGGCGCGAACCCGGCCGACCCGACCGACGCGACCCTGGAGCGGGCGCCGGCCGACCGGGTGGTCCCAGACGGCTTTTACTCGACGACGAACCACCCGACGTTCGTCCGGTACGAGGGCGAGTGGCTCCCGGTCGAAAAGATGGAGATGGACTGTGCCATCGTCGTCTCGGAGGGGGGAGACGGCACGCGAGCCTTCACCAAGGTTCTGAACGCCGTCGAGGAGGGCGACCGCGTCGTCACGGGCGACACCGGCATCAGAGTCGAGCCGCCGGAACGGCCCCGGGACACGGGCGGCGCCTTCGGTTTCATGCAGGGCGGCGTCTCCGCCGAGCGGCCCTCGGAGTCGACTATCCGGCAGATAGCCGGCGCGATGCGGGAGACCAGCGAGGCGGGTGGGCAGGTCCTCGCCGTCTGTGGGCCGGCACTCATCCACTCTGGCGCCCGCGAGGACCTCGCCCGCCTCGTTCGTGAGGGCCACATCGATATGCTCTCCGCTGGCAACGGGTTCGCGGTCCACGACATCGAGCGGGACCTCTATGGCACGTCCCTGGGCGTCAATACGGAGACGCTGGACCACGCCCGGCACGGCCACAAACACCACATCTACGCCATCAGCGAGGTCATCCGTGAGGGCGGCATCGAGGCGGCCGTCGAGTCGGGGACCATCGAGTCCGGCGTGATGTACGAGTGCGTGGTCAACGACCGCCCGTTCGTGCTGGCGGGCTCGATCCGCGACGACGGTCCGCTACCCGACACCGTCACTGACGCCGTCGAGGCCCAGAACGCCATCCGCGAACAGGCCCACGAGGCCGACATGGTGTTGCTGCTCTCGACGCTGCTGCACTCCGTCGCCGTCGGCAACTGCCTCCCCTCGACGACGCCGGTGGTCTGTGTGGATATCAACCCCGCGACGGTCACCCAGCTGCTCGACCGCGGGAGCGCCCAGGCCGTCGGGATGGTCACCGATATCGGCACCTTCGTGCCACTGCTGGCCGAGGAGCTGGACGACTCGTAGGAAATACGAGCGGCCCATAGCGGCGCGACCGGTGGCTGGCACGTAGCGAGTAACAACCCAGAGACCACCGGACATGAACCTCGCATCACACACTCTTTTCAATCGACTAACTAGTGTGTCCATGGTCACGCAGTCCGACGCCGTCGGGTTCGGGAAGCGAATCGCCGCGGACTTCTCGGAGAAGAACGTCTCCTTCATGGCCGCGGCGCTGGCCTACCACGCGTTCATCTCGCTTGCGCCGTTGTTGCTGTTACTGTTTCTCGTGTTCACGACTGTGGGCGTCGGGCTGGAGAGCCAGCTGGTCCAGAGCGCTATCGCGTGGCTGCCGGGGCCCATCGCCGAGCTCGTGACCGGACTCCTGTCGGGCGATACCAACGGTGCCGGCGCCTCCGCCATCGGGCTGCTCGTGCTGGTATGGGGGTCGCTCAAGATATTCCGCGGGCTGGACACGGCCTTCTCGGAGATATACGAGACCACCGGGAACGAGTCGCTGCTGGACAAGTTCCGCGACGGCTTCATCGTCCTCTTCGCCCTCGCGATAGCGCTCGTCGCCATGGTCGGCTCCAGCGTCGTCCTCGGCGCACTCACCGACCAGATTCCCTTCAGTCAGTGGCTGACGCCGGTGGCGCTGCTCGCCGGCCTCGTCGTCGCGTTCTACCCCATCTACTACGTGTTCCCGGACGTCGACCTCGGGGTCCGCGACGTCCTGCCCGGCGTCGTCGTCGCCGCCGTCGGCTGGGGGGCCCTTCAGGGGCTCTTCCAGGTCTACCTCTCGGTCGCCGACCCCAGCACCGGGAGCTTCTTCGGTGGAGTCATCGTCGTGGTAACGTACCTCTACTTCTCGGCGCTCGTGCTCCTGCTGGGGGCCGTGGTCAACGCAGTCGTCGGCCAGCACTCGATGGCGGGTCCCGGGGGTATCGGTCGAGCGGAGCGCCAGTTCACGACCGAGCGGACGGCGTCGTTCGACCGGGCTGCGCTGCTGGCGTACCTCGCGGACCTCCGGACGGAGCTGCTGACCGACCGGGGGACCCATCGACGGACGGACCTCGTCGGGCCGCGACCGAAACCGACTGGCGCCGTCGAACTCGTCGAGGAGTCGACGACCGAGGGCGAGGGGAACCAGTGGATGGTACGGCTTCGCTGGGAGTTCTCCGACGACGAACTGGTCGAGTATCTGGCCGCGCGGGCGGGACCGACGGCGAAGGAGACAGAAACCGACCGCGCGGTCAGGGACGAGGCACAGGCCGACGATTGATCCTATACGCCTGCGAGGTCAGACCGGTACTCGTTGATGGCGTCGTCGGCCGCCTCGATACTGTCGGCGACGTCGGCCGCGTCGCCGCCCTCGAGGTCGTTGAGCGCCGACTGGATGCGGGCGAGTCGGCCGTGGTCGGGCCCGCGGTCGGCCGTCGACAGCCGTTCGAGCTGGCCGGCGAGTTCGCCGAGGCGGTCGCTGGCGTCGTCGTTTCCGGTCGCATCCGCGGCGGATTCGAGCAGGTCACTGGCTGTCGCAAGTTCCTCGCGTGTCATACCGTAGTGTTCTGGCAACCGGTGTAAATCAGTTCCTTCAGTGGAGGTTCCTGCAGCTATCTACGATAGTTCTCAGTCCGGTCCCGAGTCCGGCGTCGAGCACAGGAAGCTGTTCCCGGGCAACGTCGCCCCTCGACCGGTGAGATGGGGACGTCGATATTCTGGGCCGACCGCAACCGCCTGTTCGAGGAGACGCTCGGCAGACTCGAGAGCTGGCTCGCGGGGGAGGGGTACGTCGGGAGCATCGACCCTAATCGTATCGTCGACGATAGCGGCATCTATCACCTGGAGTTTACCCCTCGCTTTGGTTATCCGACGATTGCCCTGCAGGAGGAGGGCTTTGACTCCCCGACCGGGCAGTTCTTCGACGACCTCGCAGACGGCCGGGACCCCGACCTGCGGGTCCTTCGGGGGTTCCAGGCCGGTGTCCGCGTCGCACGTCCGCCTTTCCCGTTCGACGACGCGGAGACGTACGACGAGAACTTCCGCAACGCCGTCGTGGTGTTTCAGGGGCCCGACGGTGACGGCGTCCACCTGGAGGATACCGACTCCAGACGTGGGGGTATTCAGAGCCGGCAGCCTGAACTGTCCAGCGGAGCTTCAAAGCTATTACATGGTTGGTTTTATACGAATTATTCATGCATAGAAGGGCTGTACTCTCGTCGGTAGCGGGTATAGGAACGGTTGGATTCACGGGGTGTCTCGGTATCCTGCAGGACGAATCCAGTGACGATAGCGGAAGTGACGACGACGAGACCGAGGCGACCACGGACGACGGAGTAGACGGCCAGACCAGTTTCACACTCGGGTTCGAAGACCCACAGCTCACGGCGTGGACTGTCGAAGACGACCGCTGGGGGCGAAGCGAGGAGTACGCCTACAGCGGCGACGCCAGTGCAGGCGTCCAGACCGACGAGAGGGTGTCGTTGCTCGCCACGGCGGTACCGTCCGACCTGGACGGCGGCGCCCGGGTACGCGAGCTACAGTACTACTGGCGAGAGACGGCTAACAGCAACGGTGGCGGGCTCGCGCTGGGCAACTCCGACGGCGAGTTCGAACTGTTCACGGGAAGCAACAACCCGCAGTGGAACGTCATCAACGAGCCGGACATTGCACAGCGGAACGAGCCGAGCGAGGGGTTTGGCTACGACCGCTGGGTCGAGACGGCGCTGTCGTTCGACTGGGACGAAGGGACTGTTGAGGTCGTGTTCACCGACCTGACGGCCGGTGAGAGCACTACAGGGACGTTCGATCTCGTGAACGGGACCGACGTCGAGACGCTCCAGCTCCACGGGCTGAAAACGGAGGATTATGAAGCGCCATACGAGTTCGCCGCCGGAAGCTGCCACATGCACTGGGACGAAATCACGGTCACAATCTGACGGGTATCTCGTGACTGTCTGAGCGGCGGGCTCGGCTATCCGCGAGCTCGGTGGCGGGAGTGAGGGTGGCACCCTGTGGGGGCACTCGCGGTACCACTCCGCTGCCGGAGTAAGGACGCATCCGGCCGCGATAAGCTGGTTGTACCTGTACGTCTCCAGCGGGCACGCGGCTGGACCCGGCGGCTACGTTCTTGCCATCCGAAGTGAACCGGTATCGATACGACGGCTAACTCCGGGTAACGACAGCGTGTCCTGGTACGAACCCTTAACCCGTCATTTTCGAACCAGTAGGACGATGTATCCGCCAGGTCACGTCGGGCTTACCGCACTCCTGTTCGCGCCGTTCGTGTACTGGTTCAGGCTTCGGGGCCGCCGGGCGGCCGCGGTGGAGTGTCTGGCGGTGGCGCTCGCGCTGGCCGTGCTCCCCGACATCGACAAGGTGTGGCCGGGCCTGGTCCACCGCGGCGTCACGCACACACTGCTTGCCGCCGTGGTCGCCGGGGTGCTCGTCGCGCTCCTCTTCCGGGCGCCGGCGACCGGCTCGCCGGGCCTCGGCGGAGAACACCCCGCGGTCTGCTATCTGGTCGGCGCAGTCGGCGTCGTGTCTCACCTCGTCGGTGACGTCATCACTCCGATGGGTATCCGGCCGCTGTTCCCGGCTTCGGGGGCGGCCTACTCGCTGGACCTCGTACAGGCCAGCTCGCCGACGGCGAACCTCCTGCTGGTCGTGGCCGGCGTCGCAGCGCTGCTGTGTGGTTCCCGTCTCCCGGTCGGCACCCCCAGCACGGCGGCCGAGGCGGATGGCACCGAGGAGTCGGCGCCGGCACGCCCGCTCTCCGACCAGCGCTGACCGTCCGACTGCGACCCGGTCCATCGATGCGTTCGGCGCCTGCCAACCGTCCCCCTATACTGGTCGCGGCCGTACTGTCGGCTGTCAGATGGACGCGACCCAGCAACAGCACGACCTGCACGTCTCCCGCACCGAACACGACGACGGGTGGAGGGTCGCCGTGGACCTCCACCCGCTCGCCGACGACGAGGTGACCGTCGACTGCATCGGCGACACGGCCGTCGTCGCTATCGACACGCCGACGGCCCGGACCGAAATCGACATCCAACTGCCCGGCAGTAACGGCACAGCCTCACTGCACAACGGCGTGCTCGTCGTCGAGCGCTCCGGTTAGGCTGTCTTTCTCGACCGCTCGCTCTCCGTCGCAACTCCACAAAAGATTTCACCCGCATGGCGGTAGCTGTGAGCAATGACAACGCCGCCGGAGAAGCTACCGACGCTGAGTGGCTCCGTGCCGCCGGTGCGGGAGTGGGCGCGGACCTTTGCCATCGGGCTCTGTATGGGCAGTGCCGACGCGGTGCCCGGGGTCTCGGGCGGCACCATCGCGCTCATCGCCGGCATCTACGGGCGACTCATCGCGATGATAAACGCGCTGACGCCGACGCGAATCGTGACGTTCCTGAAGGCCCTGACGCCGCTGGACGGCGGGTTCGACCTCCGCGGTGCGCTGTACATCTTCGACGAAGTCGACGGCTGGTTCGGGCTGGCGCTCGTAACCGGCATCGGCGTCGCGGTAGTGGCTATCACCCGCGCCGTCGCGTATCTCGTCGACGCCGTTCCCGCACTCCTCTTTGGGTTCTTCTTCGGGCTCATCGCGGTCTCGGCAGTCATTCTGCTGCGGGAGCTCTCTATCGAGTCGACGTTCCAGATCGCCGCCGGGGTAGTCGGGTTCGTCCTCGCCTTCGGCTTGGCCGGCGAACAGGAGTTCTTGGGCACCGGGAGCCTCCTGATAGTCTTCGTCGCCGGGGCAGTGGCGGTCAGTGCGATGATTCTCCCCGGCATCTCCGGTTCGCTCCTGCTCGTCATCCTGGGACAGTACGCGCGAATGTCCAAGACGCTCAGCGACTTCATCGACGGGCTTGCCCGCGTCGCGACGGGCGGCCCTGCAGGGCAGTTGGGACAGGACGGACTCGTGGTCGTCACGTTCATCGCCGGGGGTTTCGTGGGCGTGTTCACTATCGGGAAAGTCGTCCGCACGGCGCTCGACCGGAACCGAACGGCGACGATGACGTTCTTGGTGATGCTGGTCGTGGGTGCGCTACGCGCACCGGTCGTTGCGACCCAGGCGGAGACGCCAAACGGGTTCACGACCGAAGTCCTGCTCCTGTTTGCCGCCGCCGCCGTCGTCGGGAGCGTCTTCCTACTCGTGCTCGACTGGTTCGCCGTCGACCTCGACCTGGACTCTGTGTAGCCGCTCGTCGACACATACCCGCAGAAAGCACTTACCGACAAATTTCGACTGTCCGATATGAATAGGGGAACGTGACTCCTCGCCGGCGGTGTGCTGGCACTTCTCCTCACTGCGGGCGCGGTATACGCCGCGCTCATCGGCCAGAACGCACACAGTAACGCTAGGTACCTCGACGTCGACCCGGCTGAGGGGACCGTCTCCGCGAACGAGACCGTGGCGTTCGAGGACCTCTCGCCGGCCCAGCAGGAGCAGTTCGAGCGGGCCCGAAACAGTACGGAGATAATCGAAATCCCGGCCGGCCTCGACGCCGACGCGTTCATCGACAACCGATACGTGCGCTATCAGAACCGAACGTACGATGTCGCCGTCGCCGTCCCCTGAGCGCTCAGAACCCGAACGCCCGGCGGTACTGGGGCGGTCCCTCGATTTCGTCGGTCGCGTCGAGCGCTTGCGCGGCGTGGAGTGCGAAATAGGGGTCACGGAGGTGTTCCCGGCCGACGATGGCCAGGTCTGCCCGGTCGTTGGCGATAACGGCCTCTGCCTGTTCGGGCGTGGTGATGCCGCCGACCGCGCCGACAGCCACGTCGGCCTCTGTCTCTCGGCGGATGCGCTCGGCGTAGGGAAGCTGGTAGTTCGGTCCCGCGTTTTCGGGCCAGGAATCCGGACTGATTCCGCCGCCGCTGACGTCGACGAGGTCGGCCCCCAGGGCCGCCAGGTCGTCGGCCAGTCGCACCGAGTCGTCGACGGTCCAGGACTCCTGCTCGGGGAGCCAGTCGGTCGCGGAGATGCGGACGAAGACGGGTCTGTCGTCGGGCCATATCTCACGGACGGCGGCGGTTACCTCCCGTGTGAGCCGTGTCCGACCCTCGAAGTCGCCGCCGTAGCCGTCCTCGCGGCGGTTGGTCACCGGCGAGAGGAACTCGTGGAGGAGATAGCCGTGGGCGGCGTGGACCTCGGCGACCTCGAAGCCCGCGTCCAGCGCGCGTTCGGCGGCCGCGCGAAAGGAGTCGACGACCGATTCGATGCCGGCCTCGTCGAGCCGCTGGGTCGCTGGCGCCTCGTCGTCGTACGGCCACGGCTCGCCGCTGGGCCCGACGACGTCCCAGCCGCCCGCGTCGGGGCCGAGCGGCTCGTGGCCGTCCCACGGGCGGCTCGTCGAGGCCTTTCGGCCGGCGTGGGCCAGCTGGATGCCCGGGACGCTACCCCGGTCGCGGAGGAACTCGGTTATCGGTGCCAGTGCCTCGGCCTGTTCGTCGGTCCAGATACCGAGGTCTTCGGGGGAGATGCGCCCGCGGGCCTCGACGGCGGTGGCCTCTGTCATCACCAGACCGGCGCCGCCGACGGCGCGGGCGGTGAGGTGGGTGCGGTGCCAGTCCGTGGCGACGCCGTCGCGGGCGTCACAGGAGTACTGGCACATCGGGGAGACCATCACTCGATTGGGAATCGTCGTCTCGCGGAGGGTCAGAGGGGTAAACAGGGCTGCCATCGGCGGGAATTCGACGGCGGCGCTGATAACAGCCGGGGTCCCGGAACCGCTCGTTATCGCCAGACTGCGCGGCCGAGTCGCGTCTCCGAGAGGTCGAAGTCGAACCGCTCGGTCTTCAGGAGGCCGGCGCCAAGCAGCGCGGCCAGCGCGACCGGAATCCACTTGGCGTAGAAGAGGTTGATACCGCCCCACAGCAGGACGAAACTCACCAGATCGTCGAGCATGAACTCACACTCCTCGAGCCGGTGGCGCAGTCCGGCGCGGTCGAAGCCGAGGTCGAAGCAGAGGACGGCGACGGCACCCGACAGCAGCCAGCCGAGGTAGTTCGACCACGGAACGCCGTAGAACTGCTGGACCTCGTACTCCCAGAACCCGATGGCCACGGCGCCCGGGTCCAGCACGAGGTCCACGAGGATGACCGTCGCGAGCGTCGCGGGCAGTCTGAACCACGGCCGCTCGGCACGGTCGCCAAACAGCAGCAGGACCAGCAGGTAGGCGTTCAGCACGAGCGGGAAGAAGAAGACGGGCAGCCCCAGGGGGACCTCGCCCAGCAGCATCGGCCCAAGGTCAACCCCGTAGGAAAAGTCACCGTAGGGCCAGCCGGTGCGGACGCCGACGAGTTCGATACCCCACGAGTACAGCGTCAGCGCGACGAGCGCGAGCGTCGCCTTGCGGTCGAGCAGCGGCGCGACGCCGGCCACCAGCGGCAGGCGCATCACCAGCGTGCCAAAGAGGACGAAGAAGGGGTTGAACGCGAGCGGCGGCGGGAGCAGCCCCTCGGCGCTTGCAAGCAGCGTCACCGCGCCGACGAGCGGAAAGACGACGGCGATGGTAAAGCGGTGCTCGCGGACCAGCGCGTCGAGCCGGGTGGCCGCGTCGTGGCGGTCCCGCGGCAGGGACCACTGCCCGCTCGCGTCAGCCATACAGCATCACCCACAGGCCCACGAGCGTGAAGGCCATCCCGACGAGCGTGTTGATGGCCGGATACCACCAGTAGGCCTCGTCGATGTCGACGCCGACCCCGAGGATGCCGAAGACGAGTCCCGGATAGACGAGCAGCAAGGCCCCGAACACCCAGTGGGTGTAAGTAAAGACGAACGCCGCAGAGAGCCAGCACATCACGCAGTAGTAGTAGGTGTTTGACTCGCCCAGAAACGTCGCGGTGGTCTCGATGCCGGCCTCGCGGTCCGGTTCGATGTCCGGAATCGCGGAGAACGTGTGCATCCCCATCGTCCAGAGCCACGCACCGGCGACGGCGGTGGCCGGTGGCGCGACCCCCTCGATGGCGGCGTAGGCGACGACGCCGGGGAGGATGTACAGCCCGTTCGACAGCGAATCGAGGAAGGGTGTGGTCTTGAACCGCAGCGGCGGGGCGGAGTACTCGATGGAGAGGGCAGCCCACGCGAGGAGCGCGACGACGCCGAGGACGGGCAAGAACGGGAGCAAACCCGCCGCGAGGAGTCCCGAGGCGAGGATTGCCGCGACGACGACGCGGTCCCCGCGATAGCTGACCTCGCGGCCCTCGTCTTTCTTGGGGTTGACCTGATCGATGTCCCGGTCGAAGATGTCGTTGACGCCGTACAGGAAGACGTTCGCCGGAATCGTGAAGTACAGAAAGAGCGCGATAGCGAGCGGCGAGAACAGTTCTCCTGGGCCGTCGGCGGCGTACGTCACCGCGACGACCACCGGCCCGCCCTGGTAGAGCCAGAAGCGGGGTCGGGAGAGCCAGAACAGGTAGCCCGGTCGGCTCTCCTCGCCCGGAAGCACGGTACTGAGGCGGTCCGTCACAGTACTCATTCGTGGTCGTCGATGAGGCGTTTGGCGGTGTGTTCGCCGCTGATGAGACACATCGGGACACCGACGCCGGGCGTCGTAAAGGAGCCGGTGAAGTAGAGCCCGTCGACGGCCGACGAGCGGTTGTTGGGACGCAGCAGCGCAGTCTGGCGTAGCGTGTGGGCCAGTCCGAGCGCCGTCCCCTCGGTTGCGTTGTACCGCTCGCCGAAGTCCGACACCGCAAATTGCTTCTCGTAGACGATGCGGTCACGCAGGTCGACCCCGGTGTGTTCGGCGATGTCGGCCAGGATCTTCTCGCGGTACTCCTCGCGGACGGCGTCGCCGTCGTGCAGGCCCGGCGCGATGGGCACCAGTACGAAGAGGTTCGAGTGGCCCTCCGGCGCGACGGAGGCGTCGGTCTCGCTGGGCACACAGAGGTAGTAGGCCGGCTCGTCGGGCCAGTCGGGCTCCTCGAAGATGTCGTCGAAGTGGGGCTCCCAGTCGGTCGGGAGCACGAGCGTGTGGTGTTCCAGGGGGTCCACGTCGCCTTCGACGCCCATGTACATGAGGAAGGCAGAGGGCGCGTAGGTCTTCTTCTCCCAGTATTCGTCGTCGTACTGCCGTTCGTGGTCGGGCAGGAGCTCCCGTTCGGCGTGGCCGTAGTCGGCGTTGACGACCACCTGGTCGGGGTGGTAGGTGTCGCCGGTGACCGTCTCGACGAGGAACCCCTGCTTCCGACGGCTGATTTCGGTCACTTCGCTGTCGGTCTGGTAGGTCACGCCCATGCTCTCGCCGAGTTCGACCAGCCCGTCGACGACGGCGCCGATGCCGCCGTCGGGGTAGTAGACGCCCAGATTGAAATCGACGTGGCTCATCATGTTGTACAGCGCCGGCGTGTTCTTCGGGGACCCGCCGAGGAACACGAGGGTGTACTGCATTATCTGCTGGAGTTTGGGGTGCTGGAAGTAGTCCTCGACGTGGCCCTGCATCGACCCCAGCAACTGGAGGCCGATGGGCGCGGCGGTCATCACGTCGAGGTCGACCCAGTCACGGAGCCGCGAGCGGTCCTCGTAGACGAACTTCTCCATCGCCGTCTCGTAGTGGGTCTCGCTGGTCTCGAGGTACTCCTCGAAGGCCTCGCCGGCGCCGGGTTCGTAGGACTCGAACAGCTCGCGCATCTCCGCGTTGTTCCCGGTCACGTCGAGCTGGTCGCCGTCCTTGAAGAAGATGCGGTAGTGGGGGTCCAGCCGTTCGAGGTCGTAGTAGTCGCCCGGCTCCTTGCCGAAGTACGCGAAGAAGCGCTCGAAGACGTCGGGCATCAGATACCACGACGGTCCCATGTCGAATTTGAACCCGTCGGCCTCCAGCCGGGAGGCGCGGCCCCCGACCTGTTCGTTCTTCTCGACCACACGCACGTCGGCACCGGCGTCGGCCAGATAGCAGGCCGCCGAGAGGCCGCCAAAGCCGCCACCAACCACGACAACCTCGTCTCCGGACAGGTCACTCATTATCCTCCTCTCGGGCCCGGAGCGACAATAAAGCCGCGCCAAACAGGGTTGGTGTGAGAAACTGGCACACGGAGCTGCTCCCACAGCCGGCACAACGGCGATGTGGCTGGACGCCGTAGGGCGCGTATGGACGACGCGACAGTTGTCGTGACGGGTGCGAGTCGGGGCATCGGCGAACAGGTCGCCCGGGCGGTCGCGGACGAGGGCGGTCACGCCGTCGTCTCTGCCCGCGACGCGGACACACTCGACGCCCTGGCCGACGATATCGGGGACGAGGGTGGTACAGTCACGGCGATCCGGGCCGACGTGCGCGACGAACTGGACGTCGAACACCTCATGGAGCGGGCGACCCGCGCCGGCGGGGCCATCGACGGCGTCGTCGCCAGCGCAGGTGTCTACCACGGACCCGCGGGTGAGACCCCCCTGCCCGAGGAGTCGTATGCGGCCTTCGACGACCACCTGCGGACCAACGCCCGGGGCGTGTTCGCCACCGTCCGGGAGGCAGTCCCACATCTCGCTGCGGGCGCACGCGTGGTCGTCCCCACCGGCGCCGTCGCCCGCAAGGGGATGCCGGGCTACGGCTCCTACGCCGTTTCGAAGGCCGCAGCGGAGGCGGTCGCCCGGGGCTTCGCGGCCGACCTCGACGCCACAGTCGGCGCGGTCGACCCCGGCAACGTCGACACCGACCTCTCCGGTTCGGGCGGGCGCGAACCCGCCGACGTGGCCGAGATGGTCCTGTGGGCGCTCGCCGACGCGGTCGCCGAGGAGCTCGACGGCGCCGTACTCGACTGGGGTGACTACCGACGGGCGACCCGGTAGCGGGGTGAGGCGACACGGTACCCGAGTTGCGAGCGGAACGCCTCTCGAGGGGCCTCACCGGACCGACGGATTTATTGGTAACAATCGGGTTGTATCGACTAATGGCTATTAACAACTCTTCTGCTTTTAATAAACTGGGCCGCTACTCGCTGCTCGGCCTCGCGAGCGTGGTGGGACTGCTCGTCCTGTCCGGCCTCGCCGTCACCGGCGACGCCGGGAAGGTGCTCGTCATCTCCTGGGTCGCCTTCGGTGCGATGGGGCTGGGCGCGTGGCTCGGCGCTCGCGCGACGTCGACGAGCCCCCACCGACTCGTCTGGGGGTACGGGCTCGCCAGCGGCGCGATGGTCACCTCGGCGGCGATGTTTCTGGTCCCGCAGGCGATGGGCCTCGGGGCGGCGGCCGGTACGCCCCGCATCGGCGGTATCGGTATCGCCGCGGGTATCGTCGCGGGCTACGGCACCCACACCATCGGTCACCGGCTGACCCACGTCGAGACGAGCTTCGACACGACGACGGCGGCCATCACCGCTCACGCGCTCTCGGCCGGGCTCATCATCGGGCTGGTGTACGCCTCGATGCCGACGCTCGGTCTCCTGCTCGGGCTGGCCATCGTCTCGCACAAGGGCCCCGCGGGCTACGCCGCGGCGCGGCGTCTCGTCCGTGAGGACAAGTCCGCGACCGCGCTCTTGCTCCCGGCGGCCGGCGTCGGTCTGACGGCCATCCCCATGGCGCTCGTCCCGGTCCCCGCGTCGCCGGCCGCCAACGCCGTCGTCTTCGGCTTCGCCGCCGGTATCTTCCTCCACGTCGCGCTGGACTTCCTCCCCAACTGCGAGGCCGGCAGCGAGATCGACGAGGTCTGCTCGCTGCAGGAACACTCCCACGACCTGCTCGACGAACTCCGGACCCACGCCGTCGGCTCGACGGTCGTCGGGGCAGCCGTCGTCGTCGTCGCGTGGCTCGGCGTCTCGCCGTGAGAGGCCGACTCACTCCGGCACGAACGACATACCGTCTCCCGGCTGGGGCCCGCCCTGTATCTTGCTCTCGCCCGGGTCGATTTCGACGACACTGCTCACCGGATAGACGCGCTCGATCTCGCCCCACCGGCGGCCTTCGCCGCCCTCGTAAGCGAAGACGTAGCCGCTCCTGAGTTCGATGCGCTCGTGGCTCCTGATGTCGCCCGTCGTCAGTTCGATGGTCGCCATCGTTCGTTGCACTGTTACCGACGGCGAATATTAATTCTCTCGACGGCTCCGGCCAAAGAGCTATCAATCGAGTGTGAACAGGTTCCACCGAACCATGCCCGACGACCGCCCAGACCTCACACCGTCCGACCTCGACCACACCCACCTCCCCGACCAGACGATGTACAAGATCGACCTTGCGTCGGCCAGCCACTTCGAGCAGGGCGGCGAGGAGATCCAGACGTACCCGCTCGCCATCACCAACGAGTTCAAGCTGCTTTACTTCGAGATGGCGCCCGGCGCGACCATCGACTGGCACACCCACACGCCCGCCTTCGACGAGGTGGCGCTCTCTCTGGCCGGCACGGCCAGATACACGCTCGAACGCGAGGACGGTAGTCACCAGGTCCTCGAAATCGAACCACGGCAGTCAGTGTACGTTCCCGGGGGTGCGCGTCACAGAATCGACGCCGTCGGCGAGGAGCGCCACGAGGGGCTCGTCGCGATGCCGTCGGACCCCGTCGCCCGGATGGAGATGACGGAGGGGGCCTCGCCCTACCGACTGGAGGACTGGCCCGTCGCGCTGTGGGTCGACCGCAAGCGCGACGAAGTGGTCGAGAAAGACGACGACGCCGTCTCGACGTAGGCCACCGACACGTTCAGGCGTCGTCGGCCGGCTCGATACTGTGGGACAGGCCGTCCTGTCGACCTGGTACGTCGAGCAGATACAGCGTCGAGCGGCCGTCTTCCGGTGCCATCGGCTCGAAGCTGTGGGTTACGCGTTCACCGGCCGGCAACTCGCCGGCGATGCGGGAAATCGGCGCGTAGGCGACCGACGGCCCGATTCGGTTGAGCGCGAGGACGTACCAGCCAGCGCCCGCTCCCTCGTTTGTCACGGTGACGGTGAGCTGTTCGCCCGACGTCTCGGCGGCCGTCTCGGGGCCATCCAGCGTCACCGAGAACGGCGGGAGCGGGTCTTCGAGCCGCTCGACGACTGCCGCGGAGGGCGCCCACGACCCGTCGCTCCAGGCCAGCCCGGCGTCGGTCCCGTCGCCGGTCTCCGGGAGCGCGAACACGAGCGGGCCACCGGTCTCGCCGTACGCCTCGCCGGAGACATCGCCTCGATAGAGCCGCCCCGAGAACGATTCGGGCGTGTAGCTCGCCCCGCTGAACCGGAACTCGACGGCCGAGCGGCCCGGAACGTCGCCTTCGAGATCGAGGAACAGATACTGGCCCGCGTCGTCGGTGACGGTAATGGAGTCGTCGTCGACCGTGACCACGCCCGGCAGGACCATGGCCGCCGTTATCCGGACGTCGCCAGCCAGCGGTCGGGGTTCGGTCCGGGTCTCGCCCACCGACGGCACCGGTGCCGGCGTGACAGTGCTGTCGATTGCCGGGTCATCACCGGAGCCGGCACAGCCACTGCCGGCGGCAAGCGACCCGACGAGCGCGAGGAGGCGGCGACGCCGCATGGCTGGGGCTACCGACGAGACGTGTAAATGCTTTCAGGTGACGTCGACGCCGATTGTCGCGTCAGTTGTACTCGCGCCAGCGGTAGCCACACTCCTGGCACTTGAAGAATCGCGTCGGCGGCTCGTCGGCCGCGCCGGTCTGCTTGATGGTGTACCAGGCCTTGGTGTGGCCACAGTCGTCACAGATGATATCGGTCGCGGTGGGCTTGCCCTCGAAGTCGGCGCCCTCTTCGGTCTCGATGAGTTCGTCACCGGACTGTTCTGCGGTACTGACGAACTCGGCGGCGCGGTCGGTGTCCTTCGCGACGCTCTCGCCACAGGACTGACAGACCATCTCGTCGCCGTCCGCGTGCATCATGGAGCCACAGTCGTCACAGAACTGCATACCCGGTAGTCGACGGGCCGCCGGCAAGTGCCTTACTCCTCGCTCTCGAGTTCCCGTTGCTCGGCCACGACGGGGCAGTTCAGCAGTCGGACCGTCTCCATGTCGAGGTACTCGATTATCTCGGCCTCGTCGTTCGTGCAGTGGGCGTCTGGCGGGCTCGAGAAGTGTTCGCACTGCTCGCAAAAGCGGTGTTTCGACACCTCGACGTACCGGCTGCCATCGACCGTCCCCGTCGTCGGCTCTTCGTTCAGTGACGCCCAGACCTCGTCGGCGTCGACGCTCTCGACGTCGACCGTCTCGAAGACGGACTCGCCCTCTCCGAAGGGGTCGCCATCGCGGCCCTCCATCCCCGAGAAGGGGTCGTCAGCGCCGAGGGGCGCGTCGTCGTCACCGGCTCGCTGGTCGCCGTCGCTTCCGTCCGCGGGCGACGGGCTCGGGGTCGTTCCCGGACCGGTCGGGAACGGGTCGCCCTCGTCGATGAACTCCTCCTCGAAGGCCGGTTCGTCGGTGCCGACCGGGTCGGTGCTGGCAGCCGACTCGTCCGGTCCCGCGGTCGATTCGTCACTCTCGGGGGCTTGTTCACTCTCCGACTCGTCCGGCCCGCCGAGGCGTTCGAACGGGTCACCCTCGCGGTCCCCGGGGTCGTCGAGGGACTCGAACGGGTCCGGGTCCTCGTCACTCATCGGTCGGGCCCGCCTCTAGCTGTGCGGCGGTGACGAGCGACGCCTTCTTGCGGATGATACCGCCCTCGGGCTGGACGTCAGAGACCGTCGAGTTGCAGTGTGGACACTGCGGGTCGGTCAGCAGTCCGATCTCGACTTTCTCGCCGCAGTTCTGACAGGACGCCGAGGAGATGCCCTCCTGGGCGGCGGCGCGTTTGATTCGGTCGACGGCCTTCTGGTGGGCGTCGCGGCCGCCCTGGTTGCCCCGGAGGTCGTTGACGACCCAGGCGACCCGTTTGAGCTTCTCCTCGGTGTCGTCGAGGCGCCGTTCGACCTCGTCGACGCGCGTCTCCAGGTCGGTGACGCGCTCGGTCTGGGACGACAGGTCGTCCTCGAACTCGTCTCTGACCTCGACGAGTTCGCGGTTCAGGGCGGTGACGCTCTCGTCGAGTTCGTCGACGGTCTCGAACGCCTCGTGGTCGGCGGCCGCCTTGCCGTCGAGCTCTCGCTTGAGCTGGACGACGCGCTGGCGGACGTCGGTGAGCTTCTCCTGAAACCCGTCCTCGACGTCGTCCAGCCGCCCCTCGACGCGGGACTCGACGGCGTCGGTGATATCGGGCAACCGGTCACGGACCGTCGAGTCGACGCGCTCGTCGAGGACGTCGTCGACGGCGGCGGCGACGGCGGCGTCGAGTTCGTCCTGCATCGCGTCCTCGACGCGGGCCTCGACGTCGAGCGCGGTCGCCAGGTCGCCGCCGTCACGCTCCGTCGTCGTGCGGTACGCCGCCAGCAGCTGGGTGACGAGCTCCTCGCGCGGTTCGCCAAGCTCCCCCGCGCGCTCTGTCAGCCACTCGTCGAGCTCCGGCGGCAGTTCGACGGCGACCACCCCCTCGTCGGTCGACTCACTGGCCATTACGTGCCCTTCTACGGACGAGATAGTTAAGGGTTTGCTGCCAATTTCAGGAGGCGAGACTGATACGGGTTGTTGTAGTGACGTATCGGTATGCACCGATGCCGCAATCCGAAAGGGATCTACAACAACCCGTATGAGACGGGCTAGCGAATCTTCCTGACGTCGCTGATGTCGAAGCCGGCGTCGCCCAGTTCCGTCTCGAACTGGACGATGTTCTCGTCCTCTATCTGGGAGAGGACGCCGCGGAACTGCTTGACGACGAGCGTCCGGGCCCGCGTCGACCCGCCCGACTCCCAGGAGAACTCCATGGTCCCGTGGGCGGCCTCGGAGAGCTGCCCCGTTCGCGTCGCCGAGAGCGTCTCGTGGTTGAGATGCAGGAGGATGAGCCCGCCCCAGTGGTGGGCGGCCTTCTGGATGCCCGAGACGAGAAAGGTGATGTCGGCCCAGTCGATGTCCTCGCCCATCGCCGCCACCAGGTCCGACAGGGAGTCGATGACGACGAGGTTGTCGGGTGCGATGTTGCTGAGTCGCGTCCCCAGCGCGCCCAGCAGGTCCTCCCGCTCGTGGCGTGCCCGGAGGTCCTTGATGCTTGGCGTCTGGTCGGCGTACCATTCTCGAGGTACGGGGCTCATGTGGAAGTACCGCTCGGACATATCGTGGAACTCGACGCCGGCGAGCCCGGCGTCCAGCACCTCGTCGTCCATCGCCAGCCGCATCTCGTCTGCGAGCTGGCCCTCACTGGCGGTAAAGGAAAGATAGTGGACTCCCTCGGGGAGTATCGCCTTCTCCGAGGGGTCGCCGTAGTAGAGGTCGAACAGGTCCGGGTCCTCCTCGGCCATCCCGTTGATTATCGCGCTGGTGTGCATGAACTCCCGCGAGCCGGCGCCGGCCTGTCCCGAGAGCAACACGACGCTCCCCGTCGGCGCGCCCCCGTTGATGATGGAGTCGAGCTGCTTGACACCGAAGGGGATGCGGTCCATACACGCCAACGCTTCCCCGACCGCTTAAACGCTTGGCTCGGATTTCGTCCGGCGATAACCGGTGCCGTCGGCGCCCGCCGTCACCGGTCGTCGACCAGCGACGCCCCGGTGTTTCGCGGCGCCGCCACGTGGACCTCACCGCCGACACCCGCCGCCTCCAGCGCTCGGTAGCCGGCCTCTTTCGCCTCGCTCGTTCCGTCGGTGTCGGTCAGGCCCCACACCGTCGGGCCCCAGGAGGACTGGCCGGCGCCGGTTACGGCCGGCGCGTCGGCGAGGTGTTCGACGATACTGCCCGCGGGCGGGCGGTAGACGCCGCCCTGCTCGTCGGCGTACCAGGCTCCGTTGAGCCGGCCGAGCCGCGCCGCCGCGCCGCCGAAGTCGCGGCGGTCGCGGGTCGCGATGGCGGGCAGCAGCCGGCGGGTGAGCAGCGCCGATATCTGGTCGGCGATACCCGGGTCGGCCCGCTCGATAGCCGTCCGCATACTGCGGTCCTCGTCGCTCCCGCTCTGGCCGGGGTCGGTGTCGGGCACCACGAGGAGGAACCGCCAGTCGGCGGGGACGTGGTGGCTCGCGACCACCGGCGGCACGTCCCAGTCGCCCTCTGCCGGCGGCTTGTGCGTGAACCGCTCGGTCGGGTGGCCGCCGTCGACGACGAAGCCGCCCTGCTCGAAGGTCGCGACGCCGACGCCGCTGCGCCCGCCCCGGCCCAGTCGCGGCGCCACTGTCCGCGCGTCGGCGGTCAGATCGTGCGCCCGCGCGACGGCGATGAGCGTCGCCAGCGCGAGCTGGGTCCCGCTGCCCAGGCCCACGTGGCGCGGGAAGCGCTCGCGGACCTGTACCTCCGCACCGGCCACGTCCAGTACGTCTATCACCCGCCGGGCGTAGGGCTCGGCCGCGTCGTCGTCACAGTCCAGCGCGTCGGCCGGCTCGGCCTCGACGACCAGCTGTGGCTCGTCGAGCGCGAGCCCGACGCCGCCGTACAGTCGCTCGTGGGCCAGCGAGAGGTTCTGGAAGCCAAAGTGCAGTCTCGCCGCCGTCGTGACCGTCGCCATTACCGGAGATTCGCGGTGGCGCGGAAAAGAACCTACCGTCACCGGAGGGTTTCGCCAGCGTCACAGCGAACGTGAGACGCTACCACGAGTACAAGTCGTTTAAGGTTCCCCGCAGCCTTCGACGGTGTATGAGCAAGCAGGAACGCCGCGAGGAGTCGGGCAAGGACCCGAACCTGCGGAGCACCGAAGTCACCGAAGGCGTCGAGAAGGCGCCCCACCGCGCGATGTTCCGTGCGATGGGCTACGACGACGAGGACCTCGATTCGCCGATGGTCGGCGTCGCGAACCCGGCGGCGGACATCACCCCGTGTAACGTCCACCTAGACGACGTCGCCGACGCGGCCTACGGTGGCGTCGACGACGCGGGCGGGATGCCCATCGAGTTCGGCACTATCACTATCTCCGACGCGATATCCATGGGGACAGAAGGGATGAAGGCCTCGCTCATCTCCCGTGAGGTCATCGCCGACTCGGTCGAACTGGTCTCTTTCGGCGAGCGCATGGACGGACTCGTCACCATCGGCGGCTGTGACAAGAACATGCCCGGCATGATGATGGCCGCCATCCGGACGGACCTGCCGAGCGTCTTCGTCTACGGTGGCTCCATCATGCCCGGCGAGCACGACGGCCGGGAGGTCACCATCCAGAACGTCTTCGAGGGCGTCGGCGCCGTCGCCGACGGCGATATGAGCGAGGACGAACTCGACGAGATGGAACGCCACGCCTGTCCCGGCGCGGGCTCCTGTGGGGGGATGTTCACCGCGAACACGATGGCCTCCATCTCCGAAACCATCGGCCTGGCACCGCTGGGTTCCTCGGGCGCGCCGGCCGAACACGAGGACCGCTACGAGATCGCCGAACAAGCCGGCGAGGTCGCCATCGACGCCATCGCGAACGACCGGAAACCCTCGGACATCCTCACCCGGGAGTCCTTCGAGAACGCCATCGCCTTGCAGGTCGCCACCGGCGGCTCGACCAACGCCGTCCTCCACCTGCTGGCGATGGCCGCCGAGGCCGACGTCGACATCGACATCGAGACGTTCAACGAGATAAGCGAGCGGACGCCCAAGATTGCCAACCTCCAGCCGGGCGGCACCCGCGTGATGAACGACCTCTTCGAGGTCGGCGGCATCCCGGTCGTCCTGAAAGCGCTGCTGGAGGCGGACCTGCTCCACGGCGATGCGATGACGGTCACCGGCGAGACGCTGGCCGAAGGCCTCGACCGCATCGACCCGCCGGCCATCGAGGACCTCGACGCAGACTTCCTCTACACCGTCGAGGAACCGAAAAACGAACAGGGCGCTATCCGCATCCTCACCGGCAACCTCGCCCCGGACGGCGCGGTAATCAAGATCACCGGCGAGGACCACCTCCACCACGAGGGTCCCGTCCGCATCTTCGACGACGAGGAGAGCGCCATGCAGTACGTCCAGGAAGGCAAGGTCGAGTCGGGTGACGTCATCGGCATCCGCAACGAGGGCCCGCAGGGCGGCCCGGGGATGCGGGAGATGCTCGGCGTGACCTCGGCTGTCGCCGGGCAGGGCCACGCCGAGGACGTCGCGCTGTTTACCGACGGTCGGTTCTCCGGCGCCACGCGGGGCTTCTCTATCGGCCACGTCGCGCCCGAGGCCTTCGCCGGCGGCCCCATCGCCGCGCTGGAGGACGGCGACACCATCACTATCGACATCGACGCACTGGAACTCTCCGTCGACCTCACCGACGAGGAAATCGAGGAGCGCCTGGCGGACCACGACCCCGAACCGCAGTACGACAGCGGCATCCTCGCGAAGTACCACCGCGACTTCGGCTCCGCGGCCAACGGCGCGGTGACGAACCCCGGCGCGAAGTGGGAGTGAGCAACCGCAACGCGGTTGCGAGGGTTGTGAGATGCCCACCGAGCATCTCACAGGACTGAAGGGAGCCAGCGGTTCTTCCGAAATTGTTGGTATACAGTGCCGTAGAGCATCCGCCGAGCGTAGCGAGGCGGTTCCCCGGATTCGCGGCGGCGCCGCGAATCCGGCTTTTTTCGCCCACGTTTTTCGAGGAGCGGTTCGCGCGGAGCGCGAACCCGACGCAGAAAAAGGTGGATGCGCAAAATAGGAGTACGCTGGGACGGTACTGTGCCGTAGTGACCGAGACGTACGTCTGTTCGCACTGCGAGGCAACCGTCACGCGGCCGTTCGAGATTCGCTCTGTCATCCGGACCTGCGACGACTGTGGCGAGAACGGCCGATTTCTGCACCAGTCGCTCGTGGAGTCGCTGGGGAGCCTGCCGCGGGAGGAACTGCCCGAGGACTGGGAGGCGATGCCGCTCGACGAGCGGTTCAAGCAGGCACTGCGCGAGGGCCTCATCAAGCTAACACGGGAGTGACTCAGCAGCCGTACTGTCGACTGGAACCGAGTTGGCCCACGCGCGTCTCACCCGGTGCTGACTGACTGGGCCTGTCGAACGTCCCGTTCCAGCGCCGCGGCGTAGGTCAGCCGCTGCTGGCGCGCGTCCGCGACCGTCATTCTCGCCCGCCCGTCGTGGCGCCCCGAGATGGGGTCGAAGGCGGCGACGTCGAACCCCATCCGTTCGAGATACCCCCGGAGCGGCGCCGAGCCCAGCCCGTCACGTATCGCGGCGTTGACGTGGCCGAGGACGGTGCTGAACTCGGGGAGGACGACCTGGCCACCGGTGACGCGCCCCGTGTCGCCCTCGATGCGGACCTCGGCGTCCCGGAGGTGCGCGACGGTTCCGGCGACGTGGTCGGCGAGCCGGAGGACGTCGCTCGGCAAGGCGGTGTCCGGGGAGCGCCACTCGACGGTCCCGAACCGGTCCCGTATCTGGACGGGCGTCCAGACAGCGCTCTCGGGGTCGAACGAGGAGACGACCGCCTGGCGGTCGACGCCGGCCGAAAGCGCCGCCGTCTCGAACTCCTCGTAGCGGCGTTCGAGGCGCCGTCGCCACTCCTCGGTCGAGTCGATGTACCGCCAGAGCCGGCCCTGGTGGGCGAGTCCGTCGTAGGCCATCCAGCGGTAGAGCTTCGAGCGTGCGCCGGCCGCGAGCACCCGACCCCGGTACCGCCGCCCGGCGTTGACCAGCGCCAGTGCGGGGTCGAGCGCGACCAGCGTGTTCACCTGGTCGACGACCCGACCGGGAAGCTGCTCCACGTGGACGTGGGTACCGGCGCAGTGGCGGACGCACTCGAACTCGTCGCCGATTACCTCACGCTGTATCCGTGTTCGCTCGCTGGGCCGGTCGCGTATCTCCTCGGCGTGTATCGGCGTCGCGAGCGGGACCAGCCCCATGCCGTGGTCGTCGGCCACGTCGAGCACCCGACCGAGCCGCTCGAGCAGTTCCGCACGGAGCCCGCCTGTCGTCTCACACGGTGTGGTCTTGATCTCGAGCAGGGGTTCGACGAACTCCCGCTCGACGCCCGGGGAGGCCGCGACGAGCGGGCCGGGCTCGGCGAGCCGGCCCGCCTCGTCGACGACCCAGTATTCGACCTCGATGCTCCGTCGTATCGGCTGGTGCTTTTCGGACACGGTCTCTCTCTCCACGCCGTCGGTCGCGCCGCCCGTTCCGTCGTCTGGTGGCCGTTCGGACGAAACTGCTGTGTGGCTCCGCTAAAGTGTTGTGTGTTACCACGTTCCTATCCCCTTCGAGACGCTATATTGCTAGTATCGTGGCGGCGACCGCCGGGAACGGAACCGAAACCCGTTTTCCGCTCACCCGCCTGTTCCCGCAGTATGCACGTCGTCGTCAACGCCGCGATGAGCGCGGACGGGAAGCTCGCCTCGCGCCGGCGCGAACAGCTGGCCATCTCCGGGCGCGAGGACTTCGACCGCGTGGACCAGCTCCGGGCGGAGAGCGACGCCGTCATGGTGGGCGTCGGGACGGTGCTGGCCGACGACCCGTCGCTGACGGTCAAGGACGCCGACCGGCACTCGGCCCGCCTGGACCGGATGGAGCCGAAGAACCCGGCCCGCGTCGTAGCCGACTCGCGCATCCGGACGCCGCCCGAAGCCACCGTACTGGACGACGAGGCCGAGACCTACCTGCTCACCAGCGAGGCCGCCCCCACTGACTTCATCGAGCAGATGGAAGACGCCGGCGCGTACGTGCTGGCGGCCGGCGAGGACCGCGTGGACCTCACGACGGCGCTTGCGAAGCTGGAGGGCGAGGGTATCGAGCGGCTGATGGTCGAGGGCGGCGGCGAGCTCATCTTCAGCCTCTTCGAGGCCGGGCTGGTCGACGAGCTACGCGTCTACGTCGGCGCGAAGGTGCTGGGCGGGCGCGACGCCCCCACGCTGGCCGACGGAGAGGGGTTCGTCGAGTCGTTCCCGGAGCTGTCGCTTTCGTCGGTCGAGAAAATCGACGACGGCGTCCTGCTCACCTGGACCGTCGAGCAGTAGCCGCGCTAGTGGTCGTGGCCGGTCAGCTCGGCGAAGGAAGCGCCGAAACGCTCCTCGAAGAGGTCGAGCGTGAGCGCTTCGAGGTCCTGAATCCCCTGGTCGGCCTCGCCCTGCCCGTGGTGGACCGCACCGTGGATTCGCTGGGCCAGCCCGAACATCGCGATGTCACCGACGACGGCGGGGTCGGTCTCGTCGTTCTCGCGCAGCAGGTCGAGCAGTTCGCTCGGCACGGTCAGTTCGTCGGCGTCGTCCTCACTCTCGATGGTGAGTGTGACAGTGTCGTTTGCCATGGCCTCCGATTCGCCGACCGGACAGAAGGGTCTGTCGGGTTCTGACTGGTCAGTTGTACGCGTGCCCGGACCGGGACCCGAGCCGCTGGGGACTCGCCAGCGAGCCGTCACTGGTCCGTCGCGGTCACCGCGATGCCGGCGAGGACGACGGCACCGCCGCCGACGGTAAACAGCGTCGGCGACTCCGACAGCAAGAGGAAGGCGAGCAGCGTCGAGCCCACGGGTTCGCCGAGCAGGGAGACGGAGACCACGCTCGACCGGAGGTGAGCGAGCGCCCAGTTGATGACCGTGTGGCCGAAGAGACCGGGCCCGAGCGCGAGGCCGGCAAAGAGCGCCCACTCGCGGGCCGGGTAGCCGGTCAGGGGGGCATCCTGTACGAGGACGATAGCAAGCAACACGACGCTACAGACGCTGTAGACGACGACGACGTACGGGACGAGCGAGACGCGCTGGCGCAGTAACCGGCCGGCGAGGACGTAGCCGGCGGCCATCACCGCCCCGAGCAGCGCGAGGGCGTTCCCATATAGCGGGTTCGGGCCGATCAGGACGCCGGTGAGCAGGTCGCCCAGCGCCATCGCGACCATGCCGGCGACGGCGACGACGATACCGGCCACGATGCGTCGGCTCAGGCGCTCCTGCAACAGGAGCCACGCACCGAGCGCGACAAAGAGTGGCTGTGACTGGACGAGCGTGACGCTCGCGGCCACGCTGGTCCAGGCCAGGCTCTCGAACCACGACGCGAAGTGAACCGCGAGCGCGACGCCGGAGAGCGTGGCAAAGAGCAGGTCACGGCGGCCGATCCGCCGGAAGTCGCTCCGGTAGCGCCAGAGCGCCAGCGGGACGAGCGGGAGCGTCGTGAACAGGACGCGGTAGAACGCGGCCACGGTCGCCGGCGCGTCGCTGAGCCGGACGAGAATCGCCCCGGTGCTGACGGCGACGACGGCGACGACCAGTCCCGCCCCGGGCGGGGTCGACTCGTCGAGCGTCGCGAGCTGCCCGCTCATCGTCGCCCTCCGGCACGTCTCTCGCCGTTCACAGCTTCTCACCCGCTGGTTGCTGGTGGTTCGAGTCGGTGTCCGGCGCCCGCTCGCGGCTGACCAGCCAGACGCTGACACCGATGAGGAGGCTCCCGACGACGAACTCCGGCCCGACGGCCTCCCCGAGGAACGCCGCCGCAAGCGCCGTCCCGACGACGGGCTGGAGGAAGTAGAAGACGGCCACGGTACCCGCGGAGACGTACTCCAGTCCCTTGTACCAGAGGTACCACGCCGCCGCCGTCGAGGCGAACCCCAGGTAGGCGATCGCGAGCAGCGACGGCCAGCTCAACGGGATGGTCGTGATGGGGCGCCCGAGATACCACAGCTCGGCGACGGCGAGGACGGCGAGCATCGGTGTGGCGGCGACGGTCGAGTAGGTCGCGGCGGTCAGTGCCGAATACCGACGGACGACCGCCACGCCCCAGACGGTGTAGCCGGCCCACGCGAGACTCGCCACGACCAGCAGGGCCACGCCGGCGGCGTTCCCGCCCGAGATACGCCCCAGGTCGTACTGGCCGGCGACGACGACGGCGGTCCCGGCGGCGGCGAGCCCGATACCGGTCGCTTTCGTCTTCGTGACGCGCTCGCCCAGCAGCGCCGCACCGAGGACGACCACGAAAATCGGCGTCAGCACTGTCAGCAGCGAGCCCTGGCTCGCCGTCGTCAGTTCGGTGCCGAGAAACTGCGCGACGATGGTGACCGTCACCCAGCCGCCGAGACCGACCAGCGCCGGCCAGTCCCCGCGACTCGGTCGGTCCGCCGTGGAGCCGCGCTCGGCGACGCCCAGCCAGAGCCACAGCGCGCCGGCGCCGAGGGCGACCCGGAAGAAGCCGAGCGTCACCGGCGGGACGAGCGCGAAGCTCCACTTGCTGACGACGAACATCCCGCCCCACAGCACGGCTGCGGCGAGGGGCCCGAACGCGAACGCGTAGGGCCGGAGCCCGCTCACGGCAGGGGGGAGCGTGCGCCCGTTCACCCGCCGAGGTAGAGCTTCGACACCTCGTCGTCGTCGAGCAGCGAGTCCGCCGCACCGCCGAATCGAACGGTCCCCTGGTCGAGCACGTACCCCCGGTCGGAGATACCGAGCCCCTCCGTGGCGTTCTGTTCGACCATGAGGATGGCCGTGTCCAGCTCGTTGACCGCCTCGACGTGGCCGAAGACGTCCTGGGCGGTGTTGGGCGCCAGCCCAGCCGACGGCTCGTCGATGAGCAACACGTCCGGTTCCATGACGAGCGCGCGGGCGAACGCCAGCACCTGTCGCTGGCCGCCAGAGAGGGTCTTTGCCTTCGCAGTGCGCTTCCGGTCGAGCAGCGGGAAGCGGTCGTAGAGCTGGTCCATGACCGATTCGAGGCCGCTCTCGCGGGCGACCCCGCCCATCCGGAGGTTCTCGTCGATACTGAGCGAGCCAAAGACGTTGTCGGTCTGGGGGACGTAGCCGATGCCCGCGCGGACGATGTCCTCGGGCGCCATCCCGCCGATATCGTCCCCGTGGTAGGTGACCGTTCCCTCCCAGGGGGTCAACATCCCGAACACCGTCTTCAGGACGGTGGACTTCCCGGCCCCGTTCGGGCCGATGAGACAGACGATCTCCCCCGCGTCGAGATGCAGGGAACAGTCGTCGAGCACCTGTACCTCGCCGTAGCCGCTGTCGACGCCCGACAGTTCGACGATGTGGTCGGCCGCGCCGTGCTCCGTCGTAGTGGTGTCAGTGCTCACTGTTAGCCTCCGAGGTACGCGTCGATGACACGGGTGTCGCTCTGGACTTCGTCGGGGCGCCCCTCCATGAGGACGCTGCCCTGGTCGAGGACGATGACCGGATCGGCCAGGCTCATCACGAACTCCATGTCGTGTTCGATGAGCAACATCGTCGTCCCCTCCTCGTTGAGCCGGCGAATCTGCTCGGCGAGCTTCTTCCGTAGGGTGGGGTTCACCCCGGCGGCCGGCTCGTCCAGTAGCAGGATTTCGGGCTCCGAGAGCATCGCTCGAGCCAGCTCGACCAGTTTCATCTGGCCTCCGGATATCTTGGTCGCGGGCTGGGTCGCCAGGTGGTCTATCTCGAACTCCTCGAGGATTCGGTTCACGTCGTCGAGGTTCTTCGATTCGGCCTGGCCGACCTCGCCGGGCGAGGTGAACAGCTTCAGGAACGACTCGCCGGGCTGGTCGCGCGGCCCGACGAGCATCGCCTCCCTGACCGTCATTCCCTCGACCTTGCGGGGCGTCTGGAAGGTCCGAATCAGGCCGTGGTCTGCTATCTCGTAGGGCTCCAGTCCCGTGACGTCGGTCCCGTTGACCGAGACGCTGCCCGCGTCGGCCTCGTAGAAGCCGGAGATGAGGTTGAACAGCGTCGACTTGCCGGCCCCGTTCGGGCCGATGAGTCCCGTGATGGTACCCCGTTCGACCTCGAAGGTCGCGTGGTCGGTCGCGACGAGCGCGCCGAACGCTTTCACCAGGCCGTCGACACTGAGGACCACGTCGTCTTTGGACATCGTCGCTGCCGTCTGGGTGTCAGTGGATTGCTCGCTCATTGTTCACCTGCTTTCGTCTCTCGGACGCCGGAGTCGGGCTGTTCGGGCGTCTCGTCGACGGTCCCGGGCCAGATGAGCTCCCGCTGTGGGGGCAACACGCCCTGCGGACGAAACCGCATCAGGAAGACGATAATGAGCCCGATGAACAGCAGTCGAAGCGGGGCCGCGTCGAGCGGCAGGCTCCGCGTCCCCTCACGGATAGCGACGATGACGACGCCGCCAAAGAGCGCGCCGCGGTTGGAGCCGCTGCCGCCCAGGATGACCGCGACCCAGACGTAGAACGTCGTAATCGGGTCGAGGTCGCCCGGGCCGACGTAGAGGTTCAGATGGGCGTAGAAGACGCCCGCCAGCGCCATGATGAGGCTCCCGAGGACGAACGACTGCATCTTGAAGCTGTACGTGTTCTTGCCCAGCGCGCGGGCGAGGTCCTCGTCGGAGCGGATGGTCCGGAGCACGCGGCCCCACGGCGACCGGTGGGCACGCCGCAACACGAGGTAGCTCACGCCGACGAACGCGAGCACGAGCCCGGCGTTCAGGAGGGCCTGCCAGAACGGCGCGTTGAGCACCGTGGCACCGGGGCCGGAGCCGAAGACGAGCGTCGGCATCGTCTGCGGGAGCGTCTCCAGGACCGGCCACCCCTCGAAGAAGCTCGGGATGCCACGAACGCCGGCGCTGCCGTTCGTCCAGTCGTCCTGATTGAGGACGATGAGCCGAACGACCTCGGCCAGCCCGATAGAGGCGATGGCGAGGTAATCGGCCCGGAGCCGGAGCGTCGGGATACCGATAAACAGCGCCAGCATCGTCGCGAGCGCCAGCGCGGCGAGCAGCCCCACGACCGGGGGGAGTCCGCCCGCTATCGGCGAGCCGCTCGCGCTGGCGAGTGCGGTGCCGTAGGCGCCGATGCCGAAGAAGGCGGCGACGCTGAAGTTGATGAGCCCGGAGAAGCCCCACTGGGAGTTCAGGCCCAGCGAGAGCAGCGCGTACATCCCCGCGAGACCGACGAGATAGAGGAAGTACGTCGGGGCGAGCCCGCCTCTGAGCAGGCTAGCCAGGAGGAAGGCCCCGGACAGGACCACGCCGACGGTGACCAGTTTCTCCGCGAGCGTGAGGTCGGTCCAGTACCCTTTCGGGTCAGTGACGACGGACATCTCAACTGGCCTCCCCGGCGATACCGGTCGGTCGGAACAGCAACACGACCACCATGATGACGAAGGCGATGGCGTCGGCGTACTCGATGCCGATGGGGATACCTATCTGGGACAACAGCGGAGTCATCTGGTTTATCACACCGATCAGGAACCCGCCGAGCATCGCGCCGTACACCGACCCGATGCCGCCGAGGATGACGGCGGCGAAGATGAGCAAGAGGAGGTTAAAGCCCATCCGCGGCGTGAGCTGGCTGTACAGACCCAGGAACGCGCCGCCGGCACCGGCGAGGCCGGCGCCGATGACCCAGGTCCACAGTTTGATGCGGTCGGTCCGGATGCCGCTGACGCGTGCGAGGTCCGGGTTGTCGGCCATCGCTCGCATCTTCCGGCCGAGGTCGCTGTACTGCAGGAGGACGTGCAGGCCGGTGACCAGCACGGCGGCGGAGACGACGATGGCCACGTCGTGCTGGGTGACCCGCACCCCGTACGGCAGCAGCGCCTCGATGGGTCGGAGCGCCTCAATCCCGTACCGCGTGGACTGGGCGCCGAAGCCGAGCTGGACGACCGCGCGGTAGATAAAGGCCAGTCCGATCGAGACGATCAGCAGCCCGATGGAGTCCAGGTCCATCCCGTCGTAGACCAGCTTCTCCGTGACGACCGCCACGAGTGTGGCGACGGCGATGCCGGCGACCAGTGCGACGAAAAAGCCCAGTGGGAGTCCCAGAACCGACCCACCGAGCCCGCCGACCGCGCCGAAGGTGACCAGTGACGTGTAGGCGCCGATGGTCATGGTGTCGCCGTGGGCGAAGTTCGCGAAGTTCGCGATGCTGTACACCAGCGACAGCCCGATGCTGCCGAGCACGATGATGCTGCTGAAGACCAGCCCGCTGGCGAGTAGGTCGAGTACCATCGCTCGTGATCAGGAGCTGATGAAGTCGATACCCTCGTAGCTGTGGTCCTGTACCTCCTGAACCTGCAGGAACCCGACCGGGTCGCCGTTCTCGTCGAAGTCGATGGGGCCGCTGACGCCCTGATAGTCCACGTCGCTCGGGCTCCCGTCCGAGAGAATCTCGCTCGCGGCCTCGAAGGAGGTGACCTGTTCGCCCTCCGGTCGACTCACGTCGCGGACGACTTCGCCCAGCGCGGCCCCGGTAAAGGAGTCGGCGGCCTGGATGGCCAGCGCCGCGTTGATGACGCAGTCGTAGGCGTAGGCCGCCCACGAGGTCGGTGCCTGCCCGTACTCGCTCTCGAAGGTCGAGGCGAAGTCCTGGTAGTTCTGCTCCTCTACGGGGGCAGAGGGAACGACAATCTTCATTCCCTCCATGCTGCCCTCGGGGGTGTTTTCGAGGACGTTCGGCCCGGAGACGGAGTCAGCGCCGTACAGCATCGCCTCGTAGCCACTGGAGAATATCTCGTTGACCATCGACGAGAACTCCGTCTGGTAGGTGACGAAGAGCCAGGCGTCAGCCCCGGAGCCGTTCATCTCCGAGATGACGCTGGAGTAGGACTGCTGTTCCTGGTCGTGGGAGTTGTTGTAGGCCACCGAGCCGTCCCACGCGTCCGTGAAGGCCTCTGCCAGACTCTGCCCGTAGTCGTTGTTCACGTACGTGATCGCCACGTCGTCGTAGCCGTCCTCGGCGATGATGTCCGCGAGGGCGATCGCCTGCGTGCTCCCGGGCGGTGACATCCGGAGGAGGCCCGGGAAATCAGTGAGCCCGAGCCCGGTCGAGTTCTGGGACAGCTGGACGACGTCGGTGCCCTCGACGACGCTCTCGTAGATGGCCAGCGAGACGCCCGAGCCGACCGCGCCGATGAGGAACGGGACGCCGTCCTGGTTGACGAGCTTCTGGGCGGCCGAAATTCCGCCCGGGTTCTCGCTGCCGGAGTCCTCGACGGTGATCTCCAGGTCGCTGCCGCCGATACCGACCTCGTTGACCGCCGACAGGGCGAGGTCCTTCCCGCGCTGGTTCCGTTCGCCGAAGGCCGACAGCGACCCCGTCTGGGCGTCGACCATGCCGATGTTGTACGCTTCCTCGCCGTCAGAGCCGGGACCGGAACCGCTACAGCCAGCCAGGCCGGCGATACCGACACCGCCGGTGAGTTTCAGCATCGTTCGTCGGTCGATCGAAGTCGTGGTATATTCTCGCATGGGTAGTTCAATGGTAACCATAGATGTGCCTGAATTATGCCCCTACCATGGTCGGGGACGGGTCGCTTGGACTACCGGTTCCGGCCGCCGCCGTTGCTTTCTCCGGGAAAGTGTCAGAAAGTTTTGGTAGGGTCCGAATATAGGACAGTCTGGTGCCTGGGACAGCGTATGATACCCCCAATCGCGAGCAACTTCGTGGCCGGCGAGACCGCGACGGAGGCGCTGGACCACGTCGAGGAGCTGAACGCACGGGGCGTGAAAGGCATCTGCAACCTGCTCGGCGAACACTACGATGACCGCGCCGACGCCGACGCCGACGCAGACGCGTACGTCGACCTCGCCGCGGGGCTCGAACGGCGTGGCCTCGACGGCTGTCTCTCCGTCAAACCGAGTCAGATCGGGCTCGAGGTCGGCGACCGCGCGTTCGAAGAGAACCTCGCACGCATCGTCGACGCCGCCGACTGCTTCGTCTGGGTGGATATGGAAGACCACGACACGGTCGACGTGACCCTCGACGCGTTCGAGCGCCACGCGGAGGCGACGGACGGGAACGTCGGCGTCTGCGTCCAGGCAAATCTCAAGCGGACGGGTGACATCCTCGAACGACTGGCCGACTCCCCCGGGAAGGTCCGCCTCGTGAAGGGCGCGTACGACCCGCCGGCCGAGATCGCCTACAAGGAGAAAGCGAAAGTCGACGACATCTATCGCGAGTATCTGACCTACATGTTCGAAAACTTCGACGACGGCATCGCCGTCGGGAGCCACGACCCGGCGATGATCGACCTGGCCAAGGAACTCCACGCCGAACACGGGACCCCCTTCGAGATACAGATGCTCACGGGCGTACGCGAGAGCGCACAGTTCGAGCTGGCCGAGGAGTACGAGGTCTACCAGTACATCCCCTACGGGAGCAAGTGGTTCTCGTACTTCTACCGGCGTATCCGCGAGCGAAAGGCGAACGCGCTGTTCGCACTTCGTGCCGTGGTCAGTTCGTAGCAGTTAAGGGTCGAGCAGTTTCGCTTCGGCTTTCCTGAGATGCTCCAGCAGGGTGGTCTTTGAGACGTCGAGGTCGGCGGCCAGTTCGCGCGTGTCGCATTTCCGTGGCCACTCGTAGTAGCCTGCCTCGCGTGCGTGCTCGAAGACGTCCCGCTGTTTGGCGGTGAGCGTATCGAGTCGCTGGTCACGGGCGGTCTGAGCGGCCGCATCGCTCGTGGTGATGGAGTCGACGGTGACCTCGGCGCCGGCCTGGTGGCGAACCCGCTCCAGTGCGTCGTCTATCTGGGCGCGCTCGTCGACGAAACAGACCTGCCACTCCTCGCGCCCGTTCTCGATACGGACCGGGGCGTTGTGGACGAACCCGTGTTCCAGCAGCGTCGGACACACCATGTCGTCGGGGTCGTACTCGAGGAAGAACTCCCGGACGACGTTCCCGGGGGCGTTGCGCTCGCGGCCGAACCGCTCCTGGAGCTCGGAGAGTTCCCCGGAGTGCTCGGACTCCCGAATCGCGTCGAGCAGCTCGTCGACCGCCGGTTCGTCGTCCGCGAACGCGGTGAACAGCCCTTTGACCTTGCCGCTATGGTTCCCGTCTGTCTTCGGCGACGTGTAGATTGAGTGGGCAAGAACGCCGCCAGCGGTCTCTCCGGTCGCCTTGATGGCCCAGCAGTCCGGATGCCAGAGGTCGAGGGTGAGCCACGTCGTCGCGGTCTGGTCAATAGCGGCCATAGGTACAATTCACGTTGTAACTGTTTCCATGTGCCGGTATACCAAAACACGGCCGACCATGGTCGGCAGGGGGTCGAACACTGCCCTTGCAGCCCCCACGGCTCCCTGTTCCCGGTGCCCGTCCATGGTCGGACGGGTATTTTGGACGAGCAGTGGCCTAGGTCTACCAATGGCAGAGACCTACCAGCACTACATCGACGGGGAGTGGACCGACGGTCGCGGCTCGGAGACGTTCGACAGTCAGAACCCGGCGACGGGCGAATCGCTGGGCGAGTTCCAGCGGGGCACACCAGCGGACGTCGACGACGCGATCGCGGCCGCCGACGAGGCCTACGAGTCGTGGCGCGAACTCTCGCGTATCGACCGCGCGGAGTACCTCTGGGACGTCTACCACGAACTGCGCGACCGGACCGACGAACTCGGTGAAATCGTCACGAAGGAGTGTGGCAAGGAGATAAGCGAGGGCCGGGCGGACGTGGTCGAGGCCGCCCACATGGTCGAGTGGGCCGCCGGCGACGCGCGCCACCCGAGCGGCGACATCATCCCCTCCGAAATCGCAGCCAAGGACGCCTATATGCGCCGCAAGCCCCGCGGGGTCACCGGCTGTATCACGCCGTGGAACTTCCCCATCGCCATCCCCTACTGGCACATGGCCGTCGCGCTGGTCGAGGGCAACACCGTCGTCTGGAAGCCCGCCGAACAGACGCCCTGGTGTGCACAAATCGTCGCGGAGATGTTCGCCGACGCCGGCATCCCGCCGGGCGTGTTCAACATGGTCCAGGGCTACGGCGACGCCGGGGCCGCTATCGTCGACGACGACCGCGTCCCGACCGTGCTCTTTACCGGGTCGGCCGAGGTCGGCCACCAGATAGCCGACTCGGTCGGCGGCGAGTCCGGCAAGCGCGCGGCCTGCGAGATGGGCGGGAAGAACGCCGTGGTCATCACCGAGGAAGCCGACCTGGACATCGCCGTCCACTCGGCCGTGATGTCCTCGTTCAAGACCACCGGCCAGCGCTGTGTCTCCTCGGAGCGAATCATCGTCCACACGGACGTCTACGACGAGTTCAAGGAGCGCTTCGTCGACGCGGCAAGCAAAGTCGCCGTCGGTGACCCGCTGCAGGAGGACACGTTCATGGGCCCCCTCATCGAGGCCGAGCACAAGGAGAAAGTGACCGAGTACCGCGACCTCGCCCGCGATGAGGGCGTCGAGGTGCTTGTCGACCGGACCGAGCTCGACGCCGACGAGATTCCCGACGGTCACGGGGACGGTCACTGGGTCGGCCCGTTCGTCTACGAGGCCGACCCGGACGCGGACCTGCGCTGTACGCAGGAAGAGGTGTTCGGCCCGCACGTCGCTCTGCTTCCGTACGACGGCGACATCGAGCGCGCCGTCGAGATTCAGAACGACACCGACTACGGGCTGGCCGGGGCCATCGTCTCGGAGGACTACCGCCAGATAAACTACTACCGCGACCACGCCGAACTGGGGCTCGCCTACGGGAACCTCCCGTGTATCGGCGCGGAGGTTCAGCTACCGTTCGGCGGCGTGAAGAAGTCCGGCAACGGCTATCCCTCCGCCCGCGAGATAATCGAGGCCGTCACCGACAGAACCGCCTGGACGCTGAACAACTCCAAGGAGATTCAGATGGCACAGGGCCTCTCGGCGGATATCATCACCGAGGACGATGACTGAGACCGTCACCGTCTGTGCTCGATGCGAGGCGCGTATTCACTCCCGGGCAGATGCCCCGGTCTGTGAGGCCTGTGGGTGGGTGGACTGTCGGGGCGCGGACTGACCCGCGCTCGTGCGGTACGTACCACCGAAGATGCCGATTGCGCCGGTTAGCTCGGCATACCGACGCCGCCGCCGAGTATAACCTCGCAGTTCCCACAGGCAATCACGTACATCTTCTTCGGGGCGTTGAGCGAAAGCAGTTCCGTCCCCTGTGTATCTATTTCGATAAACTCGACATCGTTCCCGGCCGTGATTGACGCCTCACAACCGGGACACGTAGTTTCGTTACTGTGCATTATTACCCCGCGCCCCAGGATCCGACGCCGCCACCCAACATGCGGTTACACTGTCCGCAACTCATGATGAAGTAATTGCTTTCTACTCCAAAAGTAATGGAAAGCCCTTCGTCTCCGTTCATCTCCGTGAACGTAACGTCTCCGGCGGTCGAGACTGTGTTCCCACAGCCGGGACAATGAGCCATACAGATTGTCAACAGTTGACACATATATTTATTTTTCGGGGAGTCGTGGGACGGTTACAACCGGCTGTACTAGTGTCGCTTGCCAGCAACAATCTTCACACTGGTCGTTTCGCAGTGCCGACGACGCGCTCTTTGTCTCGCACTCCAATCGTAGCAGAACGCAGAGCGTACACCGCTTCTGCGGAAAGTGTGGCTACAACGGCAATATCAGTCGTCGGCTTCCGCGGCCGCTTCGGACTCCGCCTCGACCTCGGGCAGGTCTTCGAGATACTCGTCGGCGTCGATAGCCGCCTTACAGCCCATCCCGGCCGCCGTCACGGCCTGCTGGTAGTGGTAGTCGACGACGTCGCCGGCGCCGAAGATACCGGAGACGTCCGTCGCCGTCTGGCCGCCGCCCTTGCCGCCCTTGGCGACGATGTAGCCCGTCTCGTCGAGTTCGACGCCGGTGTCTTCGAGGTAGTCGGTGTTTGGCGTGTGACCGATGGCGATGAAGACGGCGCCGACGTCGAACTCGAACTGCTCGGTTTCGGGGTCGTCGAGCTTCTCGCTGGGGTACCCTTCGTCGTTGCGCGCGAGCGTCACGTGGTCGACGCCCGCCTCGGCCGAGCCGTGCATCTCCAGCAGCTCGGTGTTGCGCATGATCTCTATCTCGCCGGCGTCGACCTTCTTCTGGACCTTCTCGATCCAGTAGTCCTCGGCGCGGAACTCCTCGCGGCGGTGGGCGATGTACACCGTGTCGGCGAACTTCGTGAGGAAGTGCGCTTCCTCCATCGCGGCGTCGCCGCCGCCGACGACGAGCATGTCCTCGCCCCGGAAGAACGCGCCGTCACAGGTCGCACAAGTCGAGACGCCATAGCCCATCAGCTCGTCCTCGCCGGGGACCCCCAGGGTGCGGGCGCTGGCACCCGACGCGGCGATGAAGGCGTCACAGGTGTAGACGGTGCCGTCACGGAGCTCGACGCGGAACGGGCGTTCGTCGCCCTCGACGGCCGTGACGATGCCGTGTTCGAGTTCGGAGCCGAACTGTTCGGCCTGCTCTTTCATCTTGTTGATGAGGTCGGGCCCCGAGAGCCCCTCCGGGAAGCCGGGGTAGTTCTCGACCTCGCTGGTGAGCGTGAGCTGGCCACCCGGCTCGTCTCCCTCCAGGACGAGCGGGTCGTTGTTGGACCGGGCCGCGTAGATGGCTGCGGTAAGCCCGGCGATACCGGTCCCTGCGACGATGAGCCGTCGGTGTTCGGTAGCGTCGTCGGTCATGGCTCCCGGTTGGGTACGATTCGGTTTGTAGGTTGCGCTGTCGTGGCGAGGGCGCACAGGCGCTGGCCGGTGCCTGGGTAAGTCGGTAGAATTAGGCCGCCGCCGTGGCTTTTCCGGGTATGCCAGCCGACCTCGCGGAGAAGACCGACCGCTACGAAGGACTGCTCGCCGAGGCCGTCGACGCCGCCGATATCGCGCCGCCCGAGGGCACCCCGATGCACGACGCCGCGCTGGAGTGTGCGGAGATGGCGACGTCGTATCTGGAGGACGGGCGCCACTTCCGCGAGGAGGACGACCCGGTCAACGCCCTGGCCGCGTTCTCTTACGGGCACGCGTGGCTGGACGCGGGCGCCCGCATCGGCCTCTTCGACGTGCCGACCGAGGGCCATCTGTTCACGCAGTGATTCGACGGCCGATTCTAGTTAGATTCTAGGAATGATTTACGTACTATCAGTCCTTTGGCTCTACTGGGTTATATCATGAAGCCAACAAGACGTGGCGTACTGCGGAGTATCGGGGCGGGAACAGCCGTACTGGTGGTCGGCTCCGGGGTCGCAGCCGCTCAGGACGAGGATGCAGACGGTGACGCGAACGTCCGGGTCGCTCACGCGTCGCCGGACGCGCCGAACGTCGACGTGTTCGTCGACGACGAGAAGGTCCTCGCCGATGTGCCTTACACCACTGTGAGCGGCTACCTCGAACTACCCGCGGACACCTACGAGGTGACTATCGCGGCCGCAAGCGACGCCGAGGAACCGGACGACGCCGAGACCGTCGTCTATCAGGACGACGTCACCCTCGAGGGCGAGGACTACACTGTCGCGGCTATCGGCGAACTGGACCCTGACGTGAGCGACGAGGAGTTCCGTGTGGCTATCTACGAGGACAGCCTCGGCGTCCTCGACGATGACACCGGCCGAGTCCGTATCGTCCACGCGTCGCCCGACGCTCCCGCTGTCGACGTCCGGGTCGTCGACGACGACGGGGCGACGGTGCTGACACTCGCGGACGATATCGAGTTCAGCGAAGCCAGCGAGAACGTCGAGGCCGAAGCGGGAACGTACTCCGTCGCAGTGTTCCCGGCGGGAGCCGACGAAGACCTCGACGAGGCCGTCTTCGGCCCTGTCGACGTGGAGGTACGCGACGGTGAGGTGCTGACGGTTTTCGCGATGGGCTTTATCACCGAGGATGCCGAGCCGGAGTTCGAGCTGGTGCTGGCCTACGAGGACGCGGCGCCGTTCGGTGACGGGGAGGGACGCGGGCCGCCCGAAGACGCTGGCCGAGACGACGACCACTGAGGGCGGCACGGTCGTCTGGCGGTGGTTTTGGCCGCGACGGGGGGTACAGGCCGGTGGGCTTACGTGGCCCCCCTGAGTTGCCCCCACCGATGGAGGCCGTCCTGTGGTACGTGCTGACGAGTACGCGGGGCGGAGCCAACCGAATCCGGATTCTGCGGACCCTCGACGAACGGCCACGCAACGCGAACAGACTGGCCGAGGAGCTGAACCTGGATTACAAGACGGTCCGGCACCACCTCGAGGTGCTGGAGGAAAACGACATCCTCACCGACAGCGGCGACGACTACGGCGCGGTGTATCTCCCGACGGACCGCGTGCGCAACTACTGGGACACCGTCGAACAGATAATGGAGAGCGTGGAGTGACTATGGCTGAATTTGGGAAAGAGTATATCCGGGGGAGCGGGAAAGAGGGAAACAATGGTCGGCTGGATTGACCTCGCACGAGCCGCCGTCGGGCTCAATATGCTCCTCCTGCTGGCGCTCATTTACGTGTGGGGTCGGAACTACTACAGCATCCGCTCGAAGCACACGCTCGGGCTCCTCCTCTTTGCCCTGCTGTTGCTTGGCGAGAACGCGATTGCGCTGTACTTCTACTTGCTGGACCCGCTGCTGACGGCGTGGTTCAGCACGGCTGTCCCCGACCCGGCCTGGCAGGCGATGATGGCGCTCCACGCCTTCGAGACCGTCGCGCTGGTCGTGTTGACCTGGATCACGTGGGACTGAGGCGAGCCGACGGCTCGCGAGGGTTGGGAGATGCGAAGCGAGCGGCTCACGGAACTGAACGGTACCGGCGGGCCACGAAACCGTTCGGTTTGCCGAAGTCGGGTCGCCACCTGCGGGCTTTTTATACTCTACTCCGGTACTGAGCGCCTACCTTCGAATCGGGACCTTCGGGAAAAACCACCACACGCCCCCGGAAATCTGGCGCAAATTGGGTGACAGTCCGGCCCTAGTTAGGTAAATCCCTTTTTACCATCTACCGGAATGAAGGTGTATGCGGCAACGCATCCTGACAGCACTGATCGCGCTCACCGTCGTCACCTCCGGCCTCGCCGGTGTGACCGCGGCCGAGACCGGAACCGCAACCGAACAGGCACAGCAGGCCGACGCTGCGAGTGTCACGTTCGAGAACCAGACGACCGGCGGCGACACGGTAACCGTCGACTCGGTGACGCTCCCGAACGGCGGCTACGTCACCGTCCACGGCCCGTCGCTGGCCGACGGTGACACGCTCGGCAGCGTCGCGGGCACCTCGCAGTACCTCGAACCGGGCACGCACGAGAACGTCACCGTGACCCTCACCGATCCCGTGAGCCAGGGCAGCTACACGGCGATGGCCCACCAGGAGACCGACGGCGACCGAACGTACGAGTTCGTCGCCTCTAACGCGCAGGTCGACGGTCCCTACACCGCTGACGGGAACATCGTCGTCGACAGCGCCACCGTGACGCCGTCGGCGACCGTCTCGATGGCCGACCAGCCCACGACCGGCGACAGCGTCGTCGTCGACCGCGTCGTCCTGAGCGAGGGCGGCTTCGTGACGGTTCACGACGCCTCCGTCACTGAGGGCGCAGTCTTCGAGAGCATCCGCGGCACCTCACAGTACCTCAGCGCGGGCGTCCACGAGGACGTGCGTGTCTCCCTCGAGGACCCGGTGACCGAGAACACCACGCTGGTCCCGATGGCCCACCGTGACACCGACGGCGACCAGAACTACACCTTCGAGGAGAGCGACGGGAGCGCCGACGGTCCCTACACGAACGCCGACGGCGCCGTCGTCGACACGGCCGCCGTGACGGTCGGCCAGAACGCGATGGCAGACATGAGCGACCAGGTCACCGGCGGTTCGGCGGTGACGGTCGACTCCCTGTACCTCCCCGAGGGCGGCTTCGTGACGATTCACGACAGCTCGCTGAACGACGGCGAGACCTTCGCCAGCGTCCGCGGCACGTCGACGTATCTCGAGGCCGGCTACCACACCGACGTTAGCGTCATGCTCGACAGCGCCGTGTCGAACGACACGACGCTCGTCGCGATGCCCCACATGGACACCGACGGCGACGAGAGCTACGACTTCGTCACCAGTGACGGCGCGGACGACGGTCCGTATACCGACAGCGACGGTATCGTGACCGACGCCGCTGCCGTGACGGTTTCGGCGTCGGTCTCGATGGCCGACCAGCTGAGCGGCGGTAACAACGTCGTCATCGACCGCGTCGATATGAGCGAGGGCGGCTTTGTCGCCATGCACGACGCGACGCTACTGGACGGTGACACCTTCGACAGCGTCGCCGGCCACTCCGAGTACCTCGAAGCCGGCGTCCACGAGGACGTCGTCGTGACCCTCGACGAGCGACTCACCAGCGGCCAGACGCTCATCGCGATGCCACACATGGACAGTGACGGCGACCAGAACTACACCTTCGTCGAGAGTGACGGCGGTGCTGACGGCCCCTACGCGACTGATGCGGGCGCAGTCATCGACTCGGCGAACGTCACTATCGAGGCCAGCATCGACTTTGCGGCCCAGTCCAGTGACGGCGAGACTGTGACCGTCGAGTCGGTCACGCTCCAGGACGGCGGCTTCGTGACGATTCACGACGCGACGCTGCTTTCGGGCGCGACCTTCGACAGCATCCGCGGCACGTCGGCCTACCTCGGACCGGGCACGCACGAGGACGTCACCGTGACGCTCTCCGAGCCTCTCTCCGAGAACACGACGCTCATTCCCATGGCGCACCGTGATACCGACGGTGACGAGGCCTACACCTTCGAGCAGAGCGGCGGCGGCGCGGACGGTCCCTACGCGACCAGCTTCCCGCCGGGCGCCGTCGTGGCCTCCGCACCGGTGACCGTCCAGACGATGGACGGCGGTGATATGGGCGGCGACCAGATGGCCGAGCAGATGACCGAGACGATGACCGGTATGACCGAGGGCACGGCGGTCCGGACCACCGGCGGCTCAGGCCCCGGATTCACGGTTATCGTGGCGCTACTGGCGGTCGTCGCCGCGGCGCTGCTGGCCGTTCGCAGCCAGCGATAGCCCGCGAACCACCGGTCGCCGGCAGTGCGATTCGGTACCATGCCTACCGGAACCTTTATATCGTTTTCGGACTAACTACAGGTAAGAGCAAGTCGGTAAGTGAGATTTGAACATTACGGATAAGGCAAGTCGGCACCCACCATCATGAGTGAATCACCAGTACACAGCAACACGAGGGAACGAACACAGAACGAGGAGGTCAGCGAGGAGGTCGGCGAACAGACGACCGAACGAGAGGACGTCTGTCCCGAGTGCGGCGGCAACGTCGCGACGGACACCGAACACGGCGAGACCGTCTGTAAAGACTGCGGGCTCGTCATCGAGGAGGACAGCATCGACCGCGGGCCGGAGTGGCGCGCGTTCGACTCGGCCGAGCGCGACCGCAAGTCCCGCGTCGGCGCCCCGACGACGAATATGATGCACGATAAGGGCCTCTCGACCAACATCGGCTGGCAGAACAAGGACGCCTACGGGCGCTCGCTGTCCAGCGAGCAGCGCCAGAAGATGCAGCGCCTGCGCACGTGGAACGAGCGCTTTCGCACCCGCGACTCCAAGGAGCGAAACCTCAAGCAGGCCCTGGGCGAGATAGACCGCATGGCCTCGGCGCTGGGACTCCCTCAGAACGTCCGCGAGACCGCGAGTGTCATCTACCGCCGGGCGCTGGGCGACGACCTGCTGCCGGGCCGCTCCATCGAGGGCGTCGCGACGGCGGCACTGTACGCCTCAGCGCGGATGGCGGGTAGCCCCCGCTCGCTCGACGAGATGGCCGTCGTCTCCCGGGTCGACAAGATGGAGCTCACCCGGACGTACCGCTATATCGTCCGGGAGCTGAACCTCGAGGTCCAGCCCGCGGACCCCGAGCAGTACCTCCCGCGGTTCGTCTCGGACCTGGAACTCACGGACGAGACCGAGCGCCGGGCCCGCGAACTCGTCGAGCGCGCCCGGCGGGCCGGCCTGCTCTCGGGCAAGTCGCCGGTGGGACTCGCGGCCGCCGCCGTCTACGCGGCCGCCCTGCTCACCAACGACAAGGTGACCCAGAGCGAGGTCAGCGACGTGGCCAACATCTCCGAGGTCACCATCCGCAACCGCTACAAGGAACTGCTCGAAGCCGACGACGTGCCGGCCTGAGACCCCCGGCGTTCCCGAACTACCGTTTTGACGATGCTGTCCTGAAATCGCTGGGACCACGAGCGCCGGCGGTGTGGCCGACGGAATCTTTTTGTGACTGCCCGTGGGTGTCAATGTTACACATGGAAGAAGCCTATGTGCGACTGCTCTGTCCGGAGTGTGACAAAGACTGGGAGTCGACCCCGTCCGAGCTGCCGTCCCACGATGCAGTCTACCACTGTCCTAACTGTCACGCGAGCCGCCGGCTCGCCGAGTTCACCCGGACCGACCACGATCTGCAGACGCTGAAAGGACTACAGTAGTCGCCTAGTCCTCGCTCGGCGTGGCCGAACGCGCCCCGCAGGCCTCACAGCGCAGCACCGTCACGCCGCCCGCCCCCTCCAGACGAGTATCGGGCAGGCCACACTCCGAACAGCTGACGAACCCCTCGGTGTACGATTCGACGGCTTCGCCGACGCGGCCCGCGTCGAAGGCGCCGGTTATCCGGGCACGGCCGCTCTCGTCGATGTGGCCGCTGGTACCGACCTCCCGCTGGAGGAACTGGAGCAGGTGCACGGGCGCCCGGCCGAGGCTGTCACACAGCGTCTGGAAGTTCTCGACGACGGTGACCGACCCCTCCTGGCGGACCTCGGGGTCGGGGACCGAGAGCCGCTCGTCCGTGCCGGTGACGTCGGACGTCTCGCTCGCTGCTCTGTCGAGCATATCGTCGTAGTCCATGTTCGGAGGTCCTCGGGGGACCCTGAAAAATCTTTCAACCGCGAAGGTGTTCCTCCGGCGGGTCCTGATTTTCGGGGTTTCCGGCCCTGTCCTTCACGTTCTATCATGTTGGGAAAGTGTGTTAACTCCCCTCAGAGTAGTACTATAACCCCTCGGTTTCTAGCAAGGGGTGACTATGAAGAAGCAGGAGCTTATTCACCTTCACGGCCTGCTTGCACAAGTACAGAACCACTACGAGGCGGAGTCGGGTTCCGAAGTGGAACACGACGAGTACGCCGAACTCGGTGTCAAGCCGACATCGATCCACAAGTCGAAGACGGACCACAAGGCCGCTGTCTTTGCTATCGCGAACGGTATCACCTCCGCGATGACCGCCGAAGAGAAAGAGCCGGTTTCTGCCGCCGCGGACTGAGATTCGATTTCTCTACTTCCGTCAGCTACCCGCCTAGCCACGGGTCACTCGTCGATTAGCTCCTCGAACTCCGGGAGAATATCGTCGTCGGCCGTCTCTTCCGCTTCCGTCTCCTCGCTCGCTTCGTCCTCGTCGGGGAGCTGTTCTATCTCCACGATGTCGAGGGGGATGTTCGTGAGTCGCTGGCCGATCTCCTTGCGCGCGATTCTGGAGGCGTGTTCGTTGCGCTCGACGTTGAACACCGTCATCTCAAGTTCGAGCGCGACGAGGCTCTCGTCGGCCGCGATGAAGGCCGGTTCGAGCTCCTCGTGGCAGTGGGGACAGACACGCTCACCCATGTTGATTTCGACGTAGTTCAGGTCCGGGTTGAGCATCTCGCCAGTCTTCGAGATGGCGATACGGACGGCCTCGTCGGCCGTCCCCACGTCGTAGACCGGGACAGCAGCCTCGACGACAACTCTGCAGTCCATACGGGTATGTTCACTGGCCAATACTAAGAAGGTTCGCCCGGCTGACTAATCGGCGTCGACGTGGCCGGAACTGCGCCGCGGCGGACCGCCCGAGAACGGGAGCGAGAACGACTCGCTTCCCAGGATAGCGAAGCCGGCGAAGACGACCAGGAAGCCGACGCCGGCCATGGGGGCGATGGTTTCGCCCAGTAGCGCCCAGCCTCCCAGCGTCGAAACCACGGGGACCACGTAGAACACGAGGTTCGCGTGGGTCGCACCGGTCCGGTCGAGCAGGCCGAAGTAGGCGACGTAGGCGATGGCGCCGGCGAAGACGCCGACGTAGCCCAGCGCGAGCAGCGCCGGGAGGCCCCACTGGACCGCGCCGACGGACTCGCCCGCGCCCAGGCTCAGCGCGTGACACAGCGCCGCGCCGACCGGTAGCCCCCAGGCGGTGCGGACGGTGCTGTCGAGCGTGCCGTCGCTCCAGCGGATGAGGACGCTCCCCAGCGCGCCGGTGACCGCGCCGCCAAAGAGGAGGAGCTTCCCGATGCCGCCGCTGGTGAACATCGCGGGGTCGGGGTTCACCACGAGCGCGACGCCGACCAGCCCGACGGCGAGACCGGCCCCGCCCCGCAGCGAGAGGCGTTCGTCGACCAGCAGGAAAGCCGCGAAGACGGGCGTCAGGATGGGGTTGAGGCTGAAGAGGATGGCGCCGACGGCGCTGGTCGCGTCGGCCTGCCCCGCGAACAGCAGGGCGTTCGTCAGGCCGAGCGCCACCAGTCCGGTGGCCAGGATGCCCGCGACGTCACCGCGGGTGCGCGGGAGCAGCTCCGCACCCGAGCGGGTGGCCAGGACGTAGCCGCCCAGCACCACCGCGGCCACGTCGTAGCGAAGCGCGACGAACAGCAGCGGAGGGAAGTGGGCCAGGCCCGCTTTCGTCGCGACGAAGGTCCCACCGAAGAGGACACTCACGACCGCGCCGAGCAGGATGGTCTTTCGTGATACCAAGATTATACTACCTCCATAGTGCGGGTGGAAGGGGAAGGATACTGCACCAGGAGACCGAGTGAGGGCGACTGTTCCATCGTAGTTCTACGTACGAAGGGCAACGGTATAGGTCCGTTCAGAAATTCTTACACGTCGGGCGAGAAGCGACAGGCTACGCCGGTATTTCACGGGATGAAAGGATTTCACGACACGGAAGTGGTTTGTGTCGGGCGGGCTACCGGCCGCTATGGAGGAGACGCTTTCGGAGATAGAGTTCCTCGCGCTCTCGCCCAACCGGGTCACGGTGCTCGAGTCCCTCGCCGGGGGCCGACGGACTCGCTCGGAACTGGCCGACGCGACGGGGGCCTCCCAGGCCACGCTGGGTCGGATTCTCGGCGACTTCGAGGACCGCGACTGGGTGGTGCGCACCGAGGGGGCCTACGCCGCGACGGCGACCGGTCGGCTCGTCGCGGAGGGGTTCGGTGACCTGCTCGACGTGATGGCGGCCGAACGGGAACTGCGCGACGTGGTCGCGTACCTCCCGACCGACGCGATGGATTTCGACCTCCGCCACCTTGCCGACGCGACCATCGTCACGCCGACCCAGACGCGGCCGAACGCGCCGCTGCAGCGGCTGCTCGAACTCATGCGGTCGGCCGACTCGGTGACCGCGTTCTCCCACGCACTCAACGACCAGAGCCTCTCGGTCGTCGCGGACAGACTTGGGGACCAGGAGTTCGAGGCGGTGCTCACACGGGGTGCCGTCGACTCGCTGACCGCCGACGACGGGCTCCGGGAACGGCTCCGGCGCGTCGTCTCGGCCCCGTCGGCCGGTATCCGGGTCGCCGAGGACGATATCCCGGCGGCCGTCACTATCGCCGACGACGTGGTCAACCTCCTCGTGCGTGACGACCGCGGGGTGGTACAGGCGTCGGTCGATACCACCGACCCCGCCGTCAGGGAGTGGGCCGAGCGACGCTACGAACACTACCGGGTCCAATCGGCGCCGCTGACGGCCGCGGAACTTTCGACGTAGCTCGGTCCGTGGCTGCCCCTCACCGGACGCGCCAGAGGTCGTCGTTGGGCAGGAACCGACCGAGCTCCGCTTCCTGGCGGTAATCAGTCGCCAGTAGCGCCGTCAGCGCCGCGACGAGCGCGTCCTCGTCGGCGTCGGTCCAGTCGGCGGGCTCCTTGATTGGATAGACCAGCCAGCCGCTGCCTCGTACTTCGGTCGCGTGGAGTTCGTCCATAACCACGTCCTCGGCGCGCTCGGGCGTCATGTTCGCGAAGACGTGTTTCGTGGCACGCTCGCCGACGGGGAAGAGGACGTGAGACGTGATGGCTCGGACCTCCGTATCGAAGAGGGGTTCGTGGTCCGCGTAGTCGTCCTCGGCCGGGTCGCGGTCCCCACACATATACAGATAGGAGAGGTACGTCTTCTCGACAGTCGGGGGTGTCCCGGCCTCGCTGAGCAGGCCGCCGGCGACGAGCGCCCGCTGGAACCGCTCGGCGGCAGGGGTCCCCGTGAAGGGGATGCCCGAATCGGTCCCGCCGTGGACGCGGGGGTTGTCGCCGATGACGTGGAAGTCGGCGTTGGCGTCACCGTACCCCGGGACGAACGGCTCACACGGCTGTTGGAAGCCAAACGGGTTGTGGAGTGTCGCCGTGATGTTCTTCACAGCGGGCCATGACGGCGTAGGTGGGCAAAACTCCGACGGTTTCCGCCATCCATACGGTTCGATCATGTCGGTTCCGGTACCCGCGAGACGCCAGTCGGGTAGTGTCGGATGATATATCGGTGTGCATAGACAACATCACCACATGAAGGTCCTCGATTCGGTACTCGGGAACCTCCCCTCACTCCTCCTCACTGCCGGGATAGTGCTGTCGCTTGTCCCGTCCGCGTGGCTCGAACTCCCCGCCCGAACCGACAGGCCGGAATCGCCGTCGCTGCACTCGGTGTCGTGCTGCTGTACGCCGGGTGGTACGACAGGTTCGACTCGGAATCCGAGACCAGCGCGGCTGAATCAGTGACGCAGACACCGGCCCGGACTACTGGGTCCAGAGAGATAGTACACAAATACGTCTCGACAGTACTCCTTACAATCGGCGTCTGGCTGATACTGGGTCAGACCCGGGCTGACCCCGGCTTCGGCCCCGAACCGGTCGAACTTCCATGGGGGGAACTGCCGGTGCTCGGGGGTGGCCTCGTCGTCTCTGCGGTGCTCGTGTTCGCCCTCACCCACCCACGCAGCCCGTTTTTTCACTCCGAGTAGCGTCGTCGCGACACCGACTCGTGAAAGCGGGCCGTTCGTTCGAGCAGCGACACGGCTATGTATCGCCACACTCCGGGCAACGCTTTTCTCACCCGGTCCCCACGCAACGGACATGACCTGGTCCCAGTACGGTGGTATCGCGTGAGCCACGAGGACCGCATCGAGGACCTCCGCGAGCGCAAGGCCGCCGCAGAGCTCGGCGGCGGCGAGGAGCGCATCGAATCCCAGCACGAGAAGGGGAAACTCACAGCGCGCGAGCGCATCGACTACTTCCTCGACGACGACACGTTCGTCGAGATAGACGCCCTGCGCGAACACCGCTCGACGAACTTCGACATGGAGGAAAAGCGGATTCCGGGCGACGGCGTCGTCGTCGGCTACGGCAAAGTCGACGGCGAGCGCGTCTACGTCTTCGCCCACGACTTCACGGTCTTGGGCGGCTCACTCGGCGAGGCGTTCGCCCAGAAAGTCTGTAAGGTGATGGACAAGGCCATCGAGAACGGCTCGCCCATCATCGGGCTCAACGACTCGGCTGGCGCCCGCATCCAGGAGGGGATCGACTCGCTGGCCGGCTACGCCGACATCTTCCATCGAAATCAGCAGGCTAGCGGCGTCGTGCCACAGATTTCGGCCATCATGGGGCCCTGTGCGGGTGGTGCGGTCTACTCCCCCGCTATCACGGATTTCGTCTACATGGTCGAGGAGACCAGCCACATGTTCATCACCGGCCCCGACGTCATCGAGACGGTCACCGGCGAGGAGGTCGGCTTCGACGAACTCGGCGGCGCACAGACCCACGCCACGGAGTCCGGGGTCGCCCACTTCACCGCCGCCGACGAGAAAGCGGCGTTAGACGATATCCGCTATCTGCTCTCCTATCTCCCGCCGAACAACGTCGCCGACCCGCCCCGCGTCGAGCCCTGGGACGACCCCGAGCGCCGGGACGAGACGCTGGTCGAGACGGTGCCAGACGCCCCCCAGAAACCCTACGACATGACCGACGTCATCGGGAGCGTCCTCGACGAGGAATCCTTCTTCGAAGTCGCCGAGGACTTCGCCCGCAACATCGTCACCGGTTTCGCCCGACTGGACGGCCACTCGGTCGGCGTTGTGGGCAACCAGCCGAGAGTCAACGCCGGGACACTGGACATCGACGCCTCGAAGAAGGGCGCCCGGTTCGTGCGATTCTGTGACGCGTTCAACATCCCCGTCGTCACCTTCGTCGACGTGCCCGGCTTCATGCCCGGCAAGGACCAGGAGAAAAACGGTATCATCACCCACGGCGCGAAACTGCTGTACGCCTACAGCGAGGCGACCGTGCCGCTGTTGACGGTCATCACCCGCAAGGCCTACGGCGGCGCCTACGACGTGATGGCCTCCAAACACATCGGCGCCGATATGAACTACGCCTGGCCGATGGCCGAGATCGCCGTCATGGGACCACAGGGGGCCGTGAACGTCCTCTACAGCGACGAACTGAACGACGCCGACGACGTCGAGGCCCGCCGCCAGCAGCTCATCGACGAGTATCGGGACGCCTTCGCCAACCCCTACACCGCCGCCGAACGGGGCTTCGTCGACGACGTGCTCGAACCCGCCGAGACCCGGCCGCGACTCATCAGCGACCTCGAACTGCTGCGAGGGAAACGGAAGGACCAGCCCGACCGGAAACACGGCAACATCCCGCTGTAGTGATAGCTCTCGCGAGGAGATCACCCCTCGAAGATAATACTCTATTTCGAATACATGATTTTAATACGGACCGTCCTGACGGAAGAATCTATGGCACGTGATGATAACAGTGATACGGACCAGACACCGACGCGCAACGACTCGGGAACCGTCTCACTCGACCGACGGAGTCTCGTCCGCGGTGGCCTCGGCGTGGTGGTGGCCGGTTCGCTCGCGGGCTGTCAGTCCCTCACCGGTTCGTCGGACGGCGACCAGGGAGACGACGAGCCCGACGACGAGCAGGCCGAGGAAACTGGAACCGGTACCGGCGACGGTGGGGGAGATCAATCAGAACCCGTGGTGTTCGAAGACGACTGGGCTGATGGCGACCTCGACGGCTGGACGGCCTACGTAGAGGGGGGCGACGCCGCCGCGTCCGTCGAGTCCATGTCGACGCCGTCGGGCGGGTCGCAGGTCCTGCGGCTGGCACAGTCCACGGGCAGCGGGACCAAGTTGATATTCGGCACCGAGACGGCCTTCTCCGGGTGGGGCCAGGCCTGGAGCATCCGTACCGCCGTTCACACGACGGCACTGGACCCCGACGTACCGTATCAGGGATTCGATATCGTCCCCGCCTACGACCCGGCGGCGGGCGACGATTACACGCTATCCTTCCGACTGGGCTTTCGTGACGGCGATAGCCAGGTGCGACCGATCGAGTTCGTCGGGGACGACGTCGACGAGAGCAGCACCGGCACTCGCGACTGGGTTGAGGGCAGGTGGTACGAGGTCGAGCTCACTCACGACGGCTCCGGGACGCTCCAGAGCACAGTCTGGCCGACGACGTCGTCGAAACCGTCCACGCCGACCGTCGAGGCATCCGCCTCGCTCCCGTCGAGCGGCTCGTTCCCGATTGCAATCCACCTCAATGGGAGCCGGCGAGCCGACTTCCGGTTCTCGCACTCGTTTATCAGGCTCTCGGGTGACCTCGAACAGTCGGGCTCCAACTGACCGTCGGCTCTCTGATACGGGGCCGTCACCGCCGTCGTCGTCATCGCTGGAGATACCACGTTCCGCATAGTTTTATGGGTCAACTCTCGGTATGACCAGATATGTTTGATAAGGTGCTCGTCGCCAACCGCGGGGAAATCGCGGTGCGCGTCATGCGGGCCTGCGACGAGTTGGGCATCGGGACAGTCGCGGTCTACTCTGAGGCGGACAAACACTCGGGGCACGTGCGTTACGCCGACGAGGCGTACAACGTCGGTCCGGCCCGCGCCGCCGACTCGTATCTGGACCAGGACGAGATAATCGAGACGGCCCAGCAGGCCGACGCCGACGCCATCCACCCCGGCTACGGCTTCCTCGCCGAGAACGCGGATTTCGCCCGCAAGGTCGAGGCCGCCGACGGTGTCAGATGGATCGGCCCCGCCGGCGACGCCATGGAGAAACTGGGCGAGAAGACGAAGGCCCGCAACATCATGCAGGAGGCCGACGTGCCCATCGTCCCCGGGACCGACCCCATCGACGACCCGGAGCGTGTCGTCGAGTTCGGCGAGGAGAACGGGTTTCCGGTGGCCATCAAAGCCGAGGGCGGTGGTGGCGGCCGCGGGATGAAGATCGTCCACAGCCCCGACGAGGCCGAAGAACAGCTCGAGTCGGCCCAACGCGAGGGCGAGGCGTACTTCTCGAACGACTCCGTCTATCTCGAACGCTACCTGGAGAACCCCCGCCACATCGAGGTTCAGATCATCGCCGACCACGACGGCAACGTCCGCCACCTCGGCGAGCGTGACTGCTCGCTCCAGCGCCGTCACCAGAAGGTCATCGAGGAAGGGCCCTCGGCCGCCCTCTCGGACGAACTCCGCGAGAAGATCGGCGAGGCCGCCCGCCGCGGCGTGCGAGCCGCCGACTACTACAACGCCGGCACCGTCGAGTTCCTCGTCGAGGAGGACCCGGAGCGCGGCCCCGGCGAGGTGCTCGGTCCCGACACGAACTTCTACTTCCTGGAAGTCAACACACGCATCCAGGTCGAGCACTGCGTCACCGAGGAGATAACCGGCATCGACATCGTCAAGTGGCAGATCCGTGTCGCCCAGGACGAGAATCTCAGCTTCACACAGGACGACCTCGAGATCGAGGGCCACGCGATGGAGTTCCGCATCAACGCCGAGAACGCGGCCAAGGACTTCGCGCCGGCACAGAGCGGCGAACTGGAGGTGTACGACCCGCCGGGCGGTATCGGCGTGCGGATGGACGACGCGCTGCGTCAGGGCGACGAACTCGTCACCGACTACGACTCGATGATCGCGAAGCTCATCGTCTACGGCGCCGACCGCGACGAGGCCATCGCCCGCGGGAAACGGGCCCTGGCGGAGTTCGACGTCGAGGGGTTCCCGACGGTCATCCCGTTCCATCGGCTGATGCTCACCGACGAGGAGTTCGTCAACTCCACGCACACGACGAAGTACCTCGACGAGACCCTCGAGAAGTCCCGCATCGAGGCCGCACAAGAGAAGTGGGGCACCGAGACCGAACCCAGCGAGGGAGACGAGGAGGAGGTCGTCGAGCGGGAGTTCACCGTCGAGGTCAACGGGAAGCGCTTCGACGTCGACCTCGAAGAACACGGCGCCCCGCCCATCGACGTCGGCGACGTCGACACCTCCGGCGGCGACGGCCCGCAGCGACCGAGCGGCGGTGGCGGCGGCTCCGGCGGCGGTGGCGGCGGAAGTGCCGAGGGACAGGAGGTCACCGCGGAGATGCAGGGCACGATACTGGAGGTGAGCGTCGACGAGGGCGACGAGATAGAGGCCGGCGACGTCCTCTGTGTGCTCGAAGCGATGAAGATGGAAAACGACATCGTCGCGGAACGGGGCGGCGTCGTCAACGACGTCGCCATCGGCGAGGGCGACTCCGTCGATATGGGCGACTTGCTCTTTGTCATCGGCTCGGAGTAGCGCCGCGTTCGCGCTGTGGCCCTACATTCCACGGAGGGACGCTGACCGTCGACGCTGTGGCTATTTTCACGGTCCCATCTGGCGATTCCCGGTGCGTCTCAAAAACCCTATAACGGATACCAGTCGAACTCAGAGGGATGAGACTCAGACGGACCGGGACCGTCGTCGCGGCCTGCCTGCTCCTGTCGATTGCGGGCTGTACTGGGCTCGTACTGGAGGAGGAGACCGACTTCGTCGCCGCTGGGGCGAACGTGACGGGGGCGGACGAGCTCGGCTACAGCCACAACACGACCGAGTGGCAGAACGTCACTCGCTCGGTGGAGGCCGCGGGGCAGGAACGGGAAGTGACGGTCTCGAGCCGTGCGGAGCTGTTGCTCGACCGCAACGGGACCGGTTCGCCAGGGGCAGCGTTCGTCGTCGTCAGCTCGCCTCAGGTCAACCTGGCCGGCCAGGAACTGAACCCGGTCGCGGACTGGTCCCAGCGGGACCTCCTGACGGAGTTCTCGGGTGAGTTCGACCAGTACGGGAACCTGACCGACGTCGAGGAACGGGAGACTCGGCAGGTGCGAACCCTCGGGACCGAGGCCGACGTCCGGGTGTTCAACGCGACGCTGGACGACCAGAACAGGAGCCACGACGTCGTCGTCAGCGTCGCCAAAGTCAAACACGAGGACGATTACGTCGTCGCGATCGGTATCAGGGGGATGAACGGCTCCGAGCTATCGAGAACCGAGGGCGACACGGCGGCGCTGATTCGCCGGGTCGAACACTGATTGCGGGCCGCGTCTGACCCGGTCGATAGCGCGCTTTTTTTGGCCCAGCGGGTCGAGCGGGGCCTATGCACGACACACGCGAGCGGGTGCTTTCCGCCCTCGCCGACGGGCCGGTCTCGGGCCCCGAGCTGGCGTCGCGACTCGACGTCTCCCGCGCGGCCGTCTGGAAACACGTCGAGGCGCTCCGTGAGGCCGGCTTTGCCATCACCAGCGGGGACGACGGCTACGCGCTCACCGACGTTCCGGAGTTCGGTGGTCCGGCCGTGGCGTACGAACTCGACGCGCCCTTCGAGATAGAGTACCACGACGCCATCCCCAGCACGAACGCTCGCGCCCGGGAACTCGCCGACGAGGGGGCGACCGACGTCGTCGTGCTGGCCGACGAACAGACCGGGGGCCGGGGCCGACTCGACCGGACCTGGCACTCCCCGAGCGGCGGTATCTGGCTCTCTGTCCTCTTTCGCCCCGAGGTACCCATGGCCGGGACGCCGGTGTTCACGCTGGCGGCGGCGGTCGCGGTCGCCCGCGCGGCCCGGGAAGCCGGCGTCGAAGCTGTCATCAAGTGGCCCAACGACGTGCTCGTCGCGGTCGACGGCGAGGAGCGCAAGCTCGTCGGCATCCTCACCGAGATGGAAGGGGAGGCCGACCGGGTCTCGTGGGTCGTCGTCGGTATCGGTATCAACGCCAACGTCGATCCCGAGGAGCTGCCGAGTGACGCCGGCGCGACCAGCCTGTCGGCGGTCCGGGGCGAGCCGGTCGACCGACGGCGGTTCACCCAGCGGGTGCTGGAGACGTTCGACACCGTCGGAACGGACCCGGAGGCCATCCTCGAGGAGTGGCGCGAGTACGCGACGACGCTCGGCCGGGAGGTCCGTATCGACACGCCGGACGGGGAGATAGTCGGAGAGGCCGTCGACATCGAGTATCCGGGTTCACTCGTCGTCGACACCGGCGACGAGCACGTCACCGTCGCGGCCGGCGACTGCGACCACCTCAGGCCGCTATGACGGCGCTTCGACTTCCGTCTCCCCGTCGCTGATAGGCACCGTCACCACCGGGACCGGAGCGGCGCGAACGACGCGCTCGGCCACGCTGCCAAGCAGTAGCCGGTCGATACCGCCGCGGCCGTGGGTGCCCATGACGATGGCGTCACAGTCGTTGGTCCGGGCGTAGTCGACGATTTCCCCGCTGGGATTGCCGTCCCTGATAGCGGTTTCGACGGGTTCGTCCCCGGTGAGCTCGGTGAACTGTTCCATCGCGAGCTCCCCCTCCTCTTTCAGCATCTCGGTCACGCCGTCCCACGTCGTCTCGACCGGGAGCGTCGCGAAGCTGCCCGTATCGACGACGTAGAGGCCGTACAGGGTCGCGTCGTGGACCGTCGCGAGCTCCAGCGCGTGGTCCACGACCGACTGCATGCTGGGCGACCCGTCCGTCGGAACCAGTATCCGGTCGTACATACACGACTGTTGGACGGCCGACAGCATAGTAGTTGGTATGTGGTACCACGTAACACGACAGGCTACCCCGCAAGGACGACCCGCTCGACGTCGGCGGTCTCGGCCCGGCGGACGACGGCCCGAACCGGGTCCCGCACCCCGGAGAGGTTGTCGGAATCGCCGTCCAGCACGCAGAGACGCGCGGGCCGGCCCGCCTCGACGACGCCGCCGTCGAGGCCGGCGACCTCGGCGCCGTTGACCGTCGCCATGCGCAGTATCTCGCGGGCCGGGAGGTCGTACAGCTGCGAGGTGAGCGCCATCTCTCGGAACATCGACGGGTTGTTGAGAAAGACGTTATCGGTGCCCAGCGCGACCGTCGTGCGCTCGGCCAGCTCCTCGACCGGTGGCTGGCCCACCCCGGTGGTACAGTTCGAGCGCGGGCAGACGACGATGGGTATCTCGCTGTCGGCGACCCGCTGGAGGTGGAGCGTCTCGGCGTGGACCATGTGGACCACGAAGTCCGGGTCGAGGTCCAGTGCCGGGTAGATGTCGGTGCTGTCGACCTCCCCGGCGTGGATGCCAAAGAGCTTCCCGGCCTCGCGGGTCGCCCGGCGTTCGGCGACAAAGTCCGCGTCGTTGGCCCCGCTGGCACCGAACCCGTCGCCCGCCTCGATGGCCTCGACCGTCTCGCGCCCCAGAATCACGCTCTCCAGGTCCGACCCGCGGAGCGCCGCCCTGATGGCTGCCACTCCGTCGACGCCGCCCTCGCGGAACTCCACGAAGGCACCGGTCCCGGACTGTTCCATATACGATAGCGACCGCGCCATCGCCGCGACGAGCTCCCCGCGGTCGGCCTGTCGGAGGAGCCGGTGTTTCAGGCCGTCGGGCGGGGCGACCAGTTCTTCGAGCGTGAGCCCCTCGCCGGCCTCCTTCGCGATAGAGTCGCCGATGTGGGTGTGGGCGTTGACGAAGGCCGGGCAGACGATGGCGTCGCTGTCGACGCTCGCCGCCTCCACGGCTGCTATCTCGCCGTCCTCGACGACGACGCGACCCTCGACCGGCTCGAACTCGCGCCCCCGGAGGACGGTCCCCTCGATGCGCATGATATCTCTCTCCATCTGGCTCAGTTAAACTCGTCGAGGGTCGCGTGGATACCCCGTCGAACGTCGCGGATGCGCGTCCCGTCCAGGTCCAGTCCGAGTTCGCGGACGGCCGCCTCGCCGACGCGCTCGCTGTCGGCCGCGGGCGCGTAGACGCCGAGGCGCCACTGGTCCGTCTGCGCGGCCCGGATGGCGCTGACCAGCGTCGATTGCTCGCCCAGGCGACGGACCTCCCCGTTGACGAGTACGCGGCTGGACGACTCCGTCATCGAGGGGGCAGCGGGCATATCCAAGACGACGGCTGCCGGCGTGACGCTGGCGGCGTCGGCTATCTCCGATTCGAGCTCGCGGACGTCGTCGTGGTCGGCCGCCAGCAGCTCGTCGGGTACGGCCTGGCGTTCGGCCCACACCGCCCGTTTGAACAGGTCCCGCTCGCTGAGTCGGCGGGCGTACTCCTCGGTGGCCTCGCTGGTGCGGAGCCCGACCAGCAGGTCACAGTCGTCCCACCGGCGGAGCTGCTCGGCGGTCACGTCCGTCTCCCGAAGCAACCGCTCGGTCCCGCGACGCAGCATCGACTTCGCGATGCGGGCGACGTGGTGGGCGTACACTGTCGGGTTCATCAGCGCCCGGGCGAGCAGCAGCGATTCGGCCGTCTGGACGTTCCCCTCGTCTAACACCAGGTCGCCGTCGACGAACCGCAGCTCCCGGACCAGCCGCTCGTGGTCGATGGTGCCGTAGGGGACGCCGGTGTGGTGGGCGTCCCGCACCAGGTAGTCCATCCGGTCGACGTCGAGTTCGCCCGACACCAGCTGCCCGAGTTCGCCGTCGCCACCGACCAGCCCCGCGACCCGTCCGGGGTCGAGGTCGTAGTCGGTAAGCACCCGGGCCACCTCGCCCCTGTCGAGCAGTTCGTCGACGTCGTCGTGGTACTTCCCGGTCTTCCGGTGGACGATCGCCTCGATATTGTGGCTGTAGGGGGAGTGACCCACGTCGTGCAACAGGGCGGCCGCTCGCACCCGCTCGGCCTGTCGCCCCTCGATGCCCAGATGGGAGAGCGCCCGGTCGGCGAGGTGGTAGACGCCCAGCGAGTGCTCGAACCGGGTGTGGTTGGCCGACGGATAGACCATCGTCACCGTCCCCAGCTGCTTGACCCGGCGGAGCCGCTGGACGGGCGGGGTCTCCAGCAGGTCGGCGGCGACGCCCTCGACCGCGATGTGGTCGTGGACGCTGTCCTTGATAGTGGTCATTACTCCTCCGTTGGCCGCCGGCGGGCAAAACAGTACTCCCGAGTGGCCCTAGAGCCGTGCGACCGTTCCCAGCAGCGACAGCAACTCGGCTTCGGTCGCGTTGCCCATCCGAACGGCGTCGGTCGGGTCCCGGCCGTTGTCCGTGACGGTCTCGATGGCGCGCTCCGGGCCGTAATCGCGGTTGTAGACCAGCCACGCGGCCAGCACCTGCCCGGTCCGGCCGATGCCGGCCAGACAGTGGACGACGGCTGGCTTCTCGATCTCGCGGCTCTCGGCCAGGAACGGAAGTATCTCGTCGACGAGCACGTCCCCGGGGACCAGATGGTGGTCCCTGACCGGCGCGTGCAACACGTTCGTCTCGCCGAAGGCCGTCCCGTAGCGGTCCAGAACTGCACCGCAGTCGTCCAGTTGACAGCCAGTCAGGAGACAGCAGACCCGCTCGATACCCTCCGCTCGCATGAATTCGACCCAGTCGTCGATGGCGGCGTCGTGGCCGGCGGCCGAATGCCAACCCGGTGTGCAGGCCCCGTAGACGAACGCCTCGTCCGGGGCCGCCGGCGCGAATCGGTGTGCGTTCACGGTGAATTGACCCTAACAGGTCAACCGTCAGAGCGGACGCTCTTGAGTCTACCCGCGCAGTTCTCAGCAGTGATTCTCAGCCGGTTGATACGAAACCGAGGGCCACGTTTATACTGCCCGTCTCCCCTACGTCGGCGTATGGTTACGTTCCTCGCCGGCGGGACCGGCACGCCGAAGCTACTCTCCGGTGCCGGCGACGTGTTCGCCCCCGAGGGGACCACGGTCGTCGCCAACACCGGCGACGACATCGAACTTGGCGGACACCTCGTCTGTCCCGACCTCGATACGGTGCTCTTTCTCGACGGCGGCGAACTCGACCGTGAGACGTGGTGGGGCATCGCCGACGACTCCGCCACAACGCACGACGAACTCCACCGGCTCGCGGCGGCGGCCGACCTCCCGACGGGGCCCCAGTATCTCGACGCCGACGCCCAGACTGCCGGGCGTGACATCGCCAGACATCGACGGTTCTCCGGCGTCGCGGAGTTCATGCACATCGGGGACCGCGACCGCGCGGTTCACGTGACCCGGACCTCGCTGCTCGACGCCGGCCACTTCCTGACCGAGGTTACCCATCGGCTGGCCGACGCCTTCGGGCTCGAACGGACACTCCTGCCGATGAGCGACGACCCCGTGGCGACGATGATTCAGACGCCCCAGGGGCCGATGCACTTCCAGGAGTGGTGGGTCGGCCACAACGGCGCGCCACCCGTCGAAGACGTCGCGTTCCGCGGCGGCGAGGCAGCGTCGGCGACCGACGCCGTGTTGACAGCCCTCTCCGACCCCGTCGTCGTCGGCCCGTCGAACCCCGTCACGTCGCTCGGGCCGATGCTCGCCGTCGACGGGGTTCGAGACGCGCTGGCCGACACCCCCGTCGTCGCCGTCTCGCCGTTCGTCGAGGACGAGGTGTTCTCCGGCCCCGCCGCCGACCTGATGGCCGGGGTGGGTCGGGAGCCGTCGACGGCCGGTGTCGCGGAGGCCTACCCCTTCGCCGACGCGTTCGTGCTCGACAGCGACGACGGGACAGCACTCGACCGACCGGTCGTGCAGACGGACACGACGATGGACGACGAGTCCGACGCCGAACGCGTGGCTCGCGCCGTCGCCGACGCCCTCGCGGAGGTGGCCTGATGTTCCGGCCGCGAGTCGCGCTGGCGAGTCTCAGCGGCGAGGCCGAGGCCAACTGGGCACGGGCCGTCACCGACCACGTCGGCTGTGCGTTTCTCGGTGGTATCGCGCTCGACGAGGCCACACGCGAGGCCGCCCGAGAGATGACCGACCGCGACCGTTCGGAGTTCCTGCCACCGGACCCGATCGCCTTCGTCGATGCCCAGCTCGGCGACCTCGCCGACGCCCCGCTCAGGGGGGCGTTCAACGTCCGGAGTGCCACAGTCGGCCCAATCGAGCGCGCCGCCGCGGTCTGTCGGGACCACGACGCCATCATCGAACTCAACGCCCACTGCCGCCAGGACGAGATGTGTGCCGCCGGTGCCGGTGAGGCGCTGTTGAGAGACCCCGAGGCACTCGCCACACAGGTGCGAGCCGCCGCTGATACTGGCGCCGCCGTCTCGGTGAAGGTCAGGGCGGAGGTCCCCGGTGTCGACCTGCCGACGCTGGCACGCCGAATCGAGACGGCCGGCGCCGCCGTTATCCACGTCGACGCGATGGACTCCGAATCAGTCGTCGGCGATATCGCCGACGCCAGCGATCTGTTCGTCGTCGCGAACAACGGCGTCCGCGGGCGTGGGACGGCCAGTGACTACTTCGAGTACGGAGCTGACGCCGTAAGCGTAGGCCGGGCGAGCGACGACCCCGAGGTGCTGGCCGAGGTTCGGCGGACAGCCGGCGACTGGTTCGCACAGGAGGTCACGGGATGAGCGACCGGACCACGGTCCAGGACGCCGAACTCGCGCTCCTGCTGGAGGTAACCGGGACGCCCAAACCGGGGAACGTCGACCGCGAGCGGGACTTCGCGGACCTCCGGTTCGAACACTTCATGGCCGGCGCCGTCGGCGCGCGACCCGGCCTGGAACTGGCGGCCGACGGGACGCGACTAGGTCGGGCGTTCGAGCGCGCTGTCGCCGGCATGGCCGACCAGTCGGCCGGCAACACGCAGTTCGGTGCCCTGCTCTTGCTCGCGCCGCTGGTCGCCGCCGCGAGCGAGGGCGACTTGACGCCCGCTGGGGCCGACCGCGTGGGCCGCGCGACGACGGTGGCGGACGCCGCCGACTTCTACCGGGCGTTCGAGCACGTCGACGTGGCCGTCGACGACCCGCCCGAGGGGATGGAACCGCTGGACGCACGCCGCGGAAGCGAGGCGGTTCCGACCCTCGAAGCGCGCGGGCTCACGCTGTTCGATATCATGACCCAGAGTGCCGACGTCGACGGCATCGCTGCCGAGTGGACTGGGGAGTTCCGGCGGACGTTCAGCGCCGCCGAGTCCATACTGGCCGACGACGGGCCGGTCCCCGACCGCGCCTCGCGCGTGTTCGTCGAGCTGCTGGCCGACGAGATCGACACGTTCGTCGTAACGCGTAACGGTCACGACACGGCCGCAGCGGTCCAGCGTCGGGCACGGGCAGTGCTCGACGGCGAAGCGGACGCCACGGAACTGGCCGAGGAACTGGTCGCCCGCGACGTCAACCCCGGCACGACGGCCGACATCGTCGCCGGCGCACTGTTCGTCGCGCTCGAACGGGGGCTGGTCGTGTGACAGACGGACCCGACACGGAGTGGCCCGTCGACCTGGCCGGTGTGACCGAATCCGTGGTGACGACGCTAGGACCGAACGAGCTGTGGAACGTCGCCGCGCTTGGACTGCACGAACCCGCCGACGACGGGCCGGTGACGGCGACGACCTGGGGTCGGACCCGAACGTGGCGGAACTTCAGCGAGCGCGGCGAGGGGTACGTCCAGTTCACTCGTGACCCGGTCGACTTCGCGGAGGCGGCGCTGTCGATCCGTGAGGAGTCCGAACCCGTGCTCGACAGCGCCGACGCCTGGGTGCGGGCCACCGTCGAGCGACGCGACGAGGGCGAGGACGGCGACACGCAGTGGGTCGAGTGGGCGCTCGTGCCGGTGGAATCGAGCGTCGAGCGCCGAGCTGTCCCGACGACGAACCGCGGCCACGCCGCCGTCGTCGAGGCGACGGTCGCGGCCTCGCGCCTTGACGTACCGGCCTACGACCGCGACGCGATACTGGAGCGGCTCGCGTACTTCGAGTCGGTGGTCGAGACGGCCGGGAGCGAACGCGAGCGGGCGGCCTTCGACCGGGTTCGCGAGCTAGTCGACGCGGAGTGGTAGCGAACAGGCGACACCGTTGCTTCTCGCCGATGTCCCGCGAATCGGTGGCGTGCGGTGTCGCACAATCGCTCGACACGCCACCCTCATGGTCAGGTCACGGGCCCCGTTGGTCCGGTACTGGCTGATAAAGCTTCGCGCCCGGGCCGGAAGTCGAACCCTTTTTGAACGCGACTGGATAATTTGGGCGCATGGCAATCAAACCCGCCTACGTCAAGAAGACAGGGCGACTCATCATGGAGAAGTACCCCGACGCCTTCGGAAACGACTTCGAACACAACAAGGAGGTCGTCACCGAGGTCACGAACATCGAGTCCAAGGGCGTCCGTAACCGCATCGCCGGCTACGTCACGCGCAAGTACAACCGCCCGGTCGAAGCGTAATCAGGTCTTCTCTCTGCTGTTCTGTGGCCCCGTAGCGACGGCTACTGTTCGGGCTGGCTCTCCGGGTCCGTGGTTGCTTCCTGGCTCCCGGCAGTTCGGCTGTCGGACTGGCGCTTGCGGTGGATGATGCCCTGCATATTGGCGGTGTTGGCGGCTATCTCGCGGAAGGCGTCGCCGGTGGCGCTCTCGTCGTCCAGTACGAGCGGTTCGCCGCTGTCGCCGCCCTCGCGGACGCCGGGGTCGAGTGGCACCTCGCCGAGGAACGGCATATCGGTCTCGTCGGCGAAGTCGTGGCCGCCGCCGCTGTCGAAGATATCGTGGCTGCCACCGCAGTCGGGGCAGACGAACGTGGACATGTTCTCGACGATTCCGAGCACCGGCGTCTCGTGGCGGCCGAACATCCGCAGCCCCTTGCGGGCGTCGTCCAACGCGACCTCCTGTGGCGTGGTGACGATGACAGCCCCGGAGACGGGGACCCGCTGGAGCATCGTCAGCTGGGTGTCGCCGGTGCCCGGCGGCAGGTCGACTATCATGTAATCGAGGGTCCCCCAGCGGACGTCGTTCCAGAGCTGCGTGAGGACGTTGTCGACCATCGGGCCACGGAAGATGACCGGGTCGTCCTTGCCGACGAGGAAGTCCATGCTCATCAGCTTCATCCCGTACTTCTCGACCGGGATTATCTCGTCTTCCTCCGTGGCCTGTGGTGACTCGTCGGCGTCGAGCATCCGCGGGACGTTGGGCCCGTACACGTCGGCGTCGAAGAGGCCGACGCGGGCGCCCAGACGCGAGAGGCCCGCGGCGAGGTTCACGGCGATGGTCGACTTGCCGACGCCGCCTTTCCCCGAGGCGACCGCGATGACGTTTTTCACGTTCGGCAGGGGGTCTTCCTCCTCGCTGACGCCGCGGTCGACGGACGCAGAGAGGTCGACGTCCCGGTCGAGGTCGGTCAGCGCTTCCCGGACCGCGTTCGCCATCCCCGTCTCGGTCGGCGAGTAGGGCGCCCCGAGCGCGAGGTCGATGCGTATCTCGTCGTCGGTTATCTCGATGCTGTTGATGAGTCCCAGCGACACGATGTCGTCGCCCAGGTCAGGGTCCTCGACGGCCCGGAGCCGCTCGCGGACGTCCTGCTCGTTCATACGTCCGGTAGGCCGTGGAGGTGCGATAAGGATTGTGACGTAGGAGACGCCGAGCGCAGCGAGGCGTCTCCGAACGAGCGAGCGGCGTGGCCGCGAGCAGCGAGATGACGACCGCAAGGAGTCATCTCGTCAATGCGAGCGGGGAAACGACCCGCGAGCCGCGGTCAGAGAACGAAGCGAGGCGTCTCCGAACTAGCGAGCGGGGGGAGCGAGGCGTGAGTGAAACGAACGCCTCCATGCGAACGGACTGGTACCGTCTGTTTCGCAGGCAGTAGGGCGGGAAGCAGTCGAGGATGACACAGCCGTCAGCAACGACCCCAAGCCGGGGGTATCTCCCTGCCGGGCCACCATTTCCGACCGTTCGTCCAGCCGCCCGACGGATTTGGAACAGATTTGGTACAGAACCGCCGTTTTATGTCCGTGGGCGGGAAAGGCTCACTCGTGCTAGAGGACGACCACGGGCGGGAGGTGTCACAGGTCCGAGTCTCCCTGACAGACCGGTGTAATTTCGACTGTGTGTACTGCCATAACGAAGGGTTGGGGGACACGCGCGGACCGATGGAGGCTCAGGACCACGAGATGGAGACCGACGACGTGGTCCGGTTCCTGGAGGTCGCCCGTGAGTTCGACGTCGAGGCGGTCAAGTTCACCGGCGGCGAGCCGATGCTCCGGGGCGACTTAGAGGAGATTATCCGCCGCACCCCCGACGCGATGGAGGTGTCGATGACCACCAACGGGACCTTCCTGCCGGGACGGGCGCCGGACCTCGTCGACGCTGGCCTCGACCGGGTCAACGTCTCACAGGACGCAATCGACCAGGAGGCCTTCGCGGAGATAACCAAGAGCGGCGCGTACGAGCAGGTCATCGAGGGTGTCGAGGCGGCACTCGACGCCGGGCTGGACCCGGTGAAACTCAACATGGTCGTCTTCGAACCCACTGCGGGGTACGTCCCTGAGATGGTCGACCACGTCGCCGCTAACGACGGGCTCCGGCTCCAGCTCATCGAGTATATGCCCGAACTCGTCGGCCGCCCGGAGTGGGCCATCGACATCGGGCGGGTCCACGACTGGCTGGCCGAGCAGGCCGACCGCATCGAGGTGCGGGAGATGCACGACCGCAAGCGCTACTGGGTCGGCGCCGACGACGGGTCCGGCGAGGGGATGGTCGAAATCGTCGACCCCGTCGAGAACACTGAATTCTGCGAGAACTGCCATCGCGTGCGCGTCACACACGACGGCAAACTGAAGGGCTGTCTCAACCGGACCGACGACCTCCGCCCGATGGGCGAGATGACGAGAGACGAGATACGCGAAACGTTCCGCGCGACCGTCGCCAACCGGGTGCCGTACTACGGCGAGTACATGGTCCAGAACGACGACGGCGAGTGGGTCGTCAACGAGGAGTACGTCGAGCGGGGGCCGGTCGCGGACCCGATGGCCGCCGACGACGACTGAGTTGGCCTCGCCGTCTGCGGGCTACCGGGACGGCCGCCGGAAGGTGTAGTCGACAGCGCTATCGGCGGCCGAGACGCGTATCTCTCCGCGCTCGTGGTCGAACCGGAGTTCGTCGGCCGGCCCGTCGAAACCGTGCAGGGCCATCTCGCCCTCGACGCGGCCCTCGGGGTCGACAGCGAAGTATGTCGACGCGCTGAACTCGGCGGCGAGCGTCCCGTCCGATGCCTCGTTCACGCGGTCCGTGCCGGCAAACCGCTCCAGATGGTCCCGGAGTGCCTCGCGGTCGTCCGGGTCGACCGTCGGGTCGGTATCAGTGGCGGGTTCGTCGGCCATACACACCCTTGGAACGTCGGCCACTCATGGCTTGTGTCACGTACACTCATGGCCCGCTCTCACGCGCCCGCGGCCCTTCGTTGCGTTTAAATACAACCCCGAGATACGTACGAACAGACTCGTGTAGGGGGACCGGCTCCCGAGTCCGTGTGCTGCGGGCGCGAGTATCAAGCAAGCGTGTCGTGGTAGCCAAGCCTGGCCCAAGGCGCAGGGTTGCTAACTCTGTGGCGTACAGCCTCCTGGGTTCGAATCCCAGCCACGACGCTCACCCAACCACCAACATATGAGTGCAGAAGACCCAGACGCGGGCGAGGACGTGGATGAGGAGGAGGACATCCGCTACTTCGTTCGCATCGGACAGACAGACCTCGACGGCACGAAGTCCGTCGAGCGAGCACTGACAGAACTGAACGGCATCGGCCACCGCGCCGCCCGCATCATCGCACAGCGCGCTGACGTGGACCGCCGCGCGGTCTTCGGCAAGCTGGACGACGACGTCATCGACGAGGTCGTCACTCAGGTCGAGAACTTCGCCGACAACGTCCCCGAGTGGATGACCAACCACCAGAAGGACTACTTCACCGGTGAGACCACCCACGAGACGGGCAACGACCTCCAGCTCACCCGTCGGCAGGACATCAACCGCATGAAGATGATCGACTCCTACCGCGGTGTGCGACACAAACGCGGCCAGAAGGTACGGGGCCAGCGCACGAAGTCCACCGGTCGTACCGAGGGGACTATCGGCGTCAACGTCGAGGCCATCAAGGAAGAACAGGCCGAGGAAGCCGCCGCGGAGGATGACGAATAATGGCGCTCGGTTCCAATACGAAGTTCTACGAGACGCCGAATCACCCCTACCAGGGCGAGCGAATCGCCGACGAGAGCAACCTCAAGGGCCGCTACGGCCTGAAGAACAAGGAGGAGCTCTGGCGCGCCCAGTCCGAGCTGCGTGGCTACCGCCGCGAGGCCCGGAAGCTGCTGGGCAGTACTGAAGGAACGGACCTCGAAGCCGAGGAGTTCCTCGCCCGCCTGAAGCGCTACGGCATCCTCAACGAGCAGGACAGCCTCGACGACGTCCTGTCGCTGGACGTCACCGACGTCCTCGAACGCCGGCTCCAGACGGTCGTCTACCGCAAGGGCTACGCGAACACGCCCGAGCAGGCGCGACAGTTCATCGTCCACGGCCACATCGAACTCGACGACGCACGCGTCACCCGACCGTCGATGAAAGTCGACGTGGCCGTCGAGAGCTCGGTCGGCTTCGACGAGAACAGCTCGCTGTCGGACGAACTGCATCCTGAGCGCGCGGAGGCCCAAGAATGAGCGAAGCACCTGACGACATCTGGGGTATCGCCCACGTTCACGCATCGTTCAACAACACCATCATCACCATCACCGACCAGACCGGCGCGGAGACGCTCGCGAAGAGCTCCGGCGGGACGGTCGTCAAGCAGAACCGCGACGAAGCGTCGCCCTACGCTGCGATGCAGATGGCCGAGGTCGTCGCCGAGAAGGCGCTGGACCGCGGCGTCGAAGGTGTCGACGTCCGCGTCCGTGGCCCCGGTGGGAACCAGCAGACCTCCCCCGGGCCGGGCGCCCAGGCCACCATCCGAGCGCTGGCACGAGCCGGCCTCGAAATCGGCCGCATCGAGGACGTCACGCCGACGCCCCACGACGGCACCCGCGCGCCGAAGAACTCCGGATTCTAACCCATGACACAGGATTACGAGGTTGAGTTCGTCGAACGCGGCGAGCGGGAGTCGCTCGTGCTGGTCCGGGGCATCACGCCGGCCTTCGCCAACGGCATCCGCCGGGCGATGGTCGCCGACGTGCCCACGTTCAGCATCGACACCGTCCGCGTCATCGAGAACACCAGCGTGATGTTCAACGAGCAGATCGGCCTCCGACTGGGGCTGGTCCCGCTGACCACCGACCTCGACGACTTCGAGCTCGGTGACGAGGTGACGCTGTCGCTGTCCGTCGACGGGCCGAGCACGGCCTACTCCAGTGACCTCGTCTCCAGTGACGCCCTGGTGGAAGCGGCCGACGACAACATCCCCATCATCGACCTGAAAGACGGCCAGCGCCTCGAAGTCGAGGCCGACGCCGTCCTCGATACGGGGAAAGAACACGCCAAACATCAGGGCGGCGTGGCCGTCGGCTACCGACACCTCCAGCGCGTGGAGGTCGTCGGTGACAGAGGCGAGTTCGCCGAGGAGGAACCCAACATCCTGCGCGGCGTCATCGAGGAGGGCGCGGCCGCCGAGGCCGCCGACCCCGACGCCGCCGACGGCGACCTCGTCCCGACGAGCGAGTTCGGTAACGACCTCACCCAGCGGTATCCGGGCAAGGAAGTCGAGGTCACCGACGTCGAGAACGCGTTCGTGTTCCACGTCGAGACCGACGGCTCGTTCACCACTGACGAACTCTTCGTTCGCGGGGTCGAGACGCTACACGACCGCGCGACCGAACTCAAAGACGCGGTCCAACTGTAACGCCAATGCCCCGAAACACCCCTTCGGCGCCGATGACCGCCCGCTCCCCGAGCGCGAGGACCGAAAGGGGTTTTACGGGGCATCAAGAACCAACTAATGCGAGCAGGGATAGCCAAGTTTGGCCAACGGCGCAGCGTTCAGGGCGCTGTCCCGTAGGGGTCCGCAGGTTCAAATCCTGCTCCCTGCACTTTTACTCCCAAGGAGGAACCCTATGAGCAAGACGAATCCGAGACTCAGTAGTCTCATCGCCGACCTGAAGTCGGCCGCCCGCAACTCGGGCGGCGCAGTCTGGGGCGACGTCGCCGAGCGGCTGCAGAAGCCGCGGCGAACACACGCGGAAGTCAACCTGGGCCGCATCGAGCGGTACGCACAGGAAGACGAGACCGTGGTCGTTCCGGGCAAGGTGCTCGGCTCCGGCGTCCTGCAGAAGGACGTCACCGTCGCCGCCGTCGACTTCTCCGGAACCGCCGAGACGAAGATCGACAAGGTCGGAGAGGCTGTATCACTAGAACAGGCAATCGAGAACAACCCAGAAGGCTCCCACGTCCGGGTGATTCGATGAGCGTCGCAGAGTTCGACGCCGACGTCGTCGTCGACGCCCGCGACTGTATCATGGGCCGTGTCGCCTCGCAGGTGGCCGAGAAGGCGCTCGACGGGCAGACCGTCGCCGTCGTCAACGCCGAGCGCGCGGTCATCACCGGCCGCGAGGAGCAGATCAAGGCGAAGTACAAGAAGCGCGTCGACATCGGCGCCGACAACCAGTACTTCTACCCCAAGCGACCGGACGGCATCCTCAAGCGCGCCATCCGTGGCATGCTGCCCCACAAGAAGCAGCGTGGCCGCGATGCGTTCGAGAACGTCCGCGTCTACGTGGGCAACCCCCACGACAAGGACGCCGAACTACTGGACGGCACGTCGCTGGACCGCCTCTCGAACATCAAATTCGTCACGCTCGCGGAAGTGAGCGAGACACTCGGAGCGAACAAGACATGGTAACGAACACGTCTGGCAAAAAGAAGACCGCCGTCGCTCGCGCCACCATCCGCGAGGGCGAGGGTCGCGTGCGTATCGACTCCCAGCCGGTCGAACTGGTCGACCCGGAACTGGCCCAGCTGAAGATGCTGGAGCCGTTCCGTATCGCCGAGGACGAACTCCGCGACGACGTCGACGTCGACGTCTCCGTGGAAGGCGGCGGCGTGATGGGGCAGGCCGACGCGGCCCGCACCGCCATCGCCCGCGGCCTCGTCGACTTCACCAACGACGCCGAGCTCCGCGACGCGTTCATGGAGTTCGACCGCTCGCTGCTGGTCAACGACGTTCACCAGTCCGAACCCAAGAAGTGGGGCGGTCCCGGCGCACGGGCCCGGTACCAGAAATCCTACCGCTGAGGTGATTCAAGTATGATGGTACCGGTCCGGTGTTTCACGTGCGGTAACGTCGTCGGCGAGCACTGGGAGGAGTTCAAGGCCCGCACCCGCGAGGCCGAAGAGCCCGAGGACCCCGAGATGGTTCTCGACGAGCTCGGCGTCGAGCGACACTGCTGTCGCCGGATGCTCGTCTCGCACAAGGACCTCGTCGACATCGTCGCTCCCTACCAATGAACGCACAGGAAAGCCGATACGAGAAGGCCCGCAAACTGGGCGCGCGAGCGCTCCAGCTGGCCCACGGCGCACCCGTGCTCATCGAGACGGAACACACCCAGCCCATCCTCATCGCGGCCGAGGAGTACGACGCTGGCGTCCTTCCGTTCACCGTCAAACGAGGTGACCACAAATGACGCTAATCACTGACATCCGACTCCGCCGCGTGCTCGACTCGCGTGGCAACGCAACTGTCGAGGCCGACGTCCTCACCGAGAGTGGGGGCTTTGGCCGCGGCAAGGCACCGAGCGGCGCAAGCACCGGCGAATACGAGGCGCTGGAACTGCCGGCCCAGGAAGCCATCGCGAACGCTCGCGAAGACGCGCTTCCTCGCCTCGTCGGCGAGGTCCACGCCGGCAACCAGCGCGACGTCGACAACGCGCTTCGCGCGGCCGACGGCACGGACGACTTCTCCAGCATCGGCGCCAACAGCGCGGTCGCCATCTCGATGGCGGCCGCCGCGGCCGGCGCCGACGTGCTGGGCGCGCCGCTGTACCAGCACCTGGGCGGCACCTTCCGTGGCAACGAGTACCCGACGCCGCTCGGTAACATCATCGGCGGCGGCGAACACGCCGCCGACGCCACCAACATCCAGGAGTTCCTGTCGGCCCCCATCGGCGCCCCGAGCGTCGAGGAGGCCGTCTTCGCCAACGCGGCGGTCCACCAGGAAGTCCACGATATGCTCGCCGACCGCGGTATCCCCGCGGGCAAGGGCGACGAGGGCGCGTGGGCGCCGTCGGTTTCGGACGACGAGGCCTTCGACATCATGGAAGAGGCCGTCGAGACCGTCGCGGACGACGTCGGCTTCGCCATCCAGTTCGGCCTCGACGTCGCCGGTGCGGAACTCTACGACGAGGACGAGGACGGTTACGTCTTCGACGACGGCGTGAAGTCGACCGACGACATGATCGACTACATCGCCGAGAAGGTCGAGGAGTACGACCTCGTCTACGTCGAGGACCCCCTCGACGAGAACGACTACGAGGCCTTCGCGGAGCTGACCGAGCAGGTCGGCGACCAGACGCTCATCTGCGGTGACGACCTGTTCGTCACCAACGTCGAGCGCCTCCAGACCGGCATTCAGCAGAACGCCGGCAACTCCATCCTCATCAAGCCCAACCAGATCGGGACGCTGTCGGACGCCGTGGACGCCATCGAACTGGCGACCGAGAACGGCTTCGAGTCCGTCGTCTCCCACCGGAGCGGCGAGACCGAGGACACCACCATCGCACACCTCGCCGTGGCGACCGGCGCCCCGTTCATCAAGACGGGCGCCGTCGGTGGCGAGCGCACTGCCAAGCTGAACGAACTCATCCGTATCGAGGACAACGCAGTATGAGCGGCAACGAGAAAGAGGGTCTCGACGCCGAGGAGTCCGAGTTCGACCCGTCCGAAGAGGACGAGGTCGTCGACGACGCCGACGCCGAGACCGAAGACGCCGAACAGCCCGCCGACGCCGACGAGGCCGAAGCTGAGACAGCCGACGAAGCAGGAGCTGCCGAGGAGGCAGCTGACGCGGAGGACGAGGCCCCCCAGCTCGACGAGGACGTCATGCCCGACGAGCAGAGCGAGGCCGACCTCCTCATCCCCGTCGAGGACTACCTCGGTGCCGGTGTCCACATCGGGACCCAGCAGAAGACCCAGGACATGGAGCGGTTCATCCATCGTGTGAGGACCGACGGGCTCTACGTGCTGGACGTCTCGATGACCGACCAGCGCATCCGCACCGCCGCGGACTTCCTGGCCAACTACGAGCCCGAGCAGATTCTCGTGGCTTCCTCGCGCCAGTACGGCCGGTTCCCGGCCGAGAAGTTCGCCGACGCCGTCGGTGCCCGCGCCCGCACGGGACGGTTCATCCCGGGGACGCTGACGAACCCGGACTACGACGGCTACATCGAGCCGGACGTCGTGGTCGTCACCGACCCCATCGGCGACGCCCAGGCCGTCAAGGAGGCCATCACGGTCGGTATCCCGGTCATCGCGATGTGTGACTCCAACAACACCACGTCGAACGTGGACCTGGTCGTCCCGACCAACAACAAGGGGCGCAAGGCGCTGTCGGTCGTCTACTGGCTGCTGGCCAACGAGACGCTCGACCGCCGCGGCGCCGAGCCCGCCTACGGGCTCGACGACTTCGAATCCGAAATTTAATCGCTCGCAATTTCTTCCGTTTTCGAACCCGCTCTGAGTGCCGACAGAACCCAAAACATACAATCTGCCGTGGAGTACCGGGCGGCGATGGGAGAACACGATACCCTCCTCAACGCGGTCATCGGTGTCGTCGCCAGTGTGGTCCTGAGTTTCATCCCCTTCTCGACGCTGCTCGGTGGCGCGGTCGCGGGCTATCTCGAAGGCGGGACGAGCAGGGACGGGGTGGTGGTCGGCGCCATCTCCGGCGTGCTCGGGCTGATTATCGGCGCGGTGTTTTTCTTCGTGTTCGTCGTGTTTCTGGGCGTCTTCGCCATCGGCGCGGGCGCCCCGCCGGGACTCAGCGGCGCCGGCATCTTCCTCTTACTCGTCTTCGCTGCGCTGGCTGGGCTCTACACCGTCGGATTGAGTGCGCTGGGTGGCCTGCTCGGTAATTTCGCGAAGAACGAACTCGATCTATGAGCGCGACCGTCGCCGGCCCGTTCCGACCCGGCAGTATATTACAACGGCTCCCGATACCGACAGACAGGATGCGTGAGACCTTCGTCGACGCGGGCTGGGGTGCGCTGGTGACACTCGCTCTCTCGATTTTCCCCTTCTCCTCCATCGTGGGCGGGGCCGTCGCAGCCAGCCGCCACGGCGGCGGCTACCGCAGCGGGCTGTGGGTCGGGACGCTCTCGGGCGTCGCGGCGATGATTCCGCTGCTGGCGCTGTTCGTCCCGTCGCTGTTCGTCGCGGGGCTGCTCGGGTTCGGTATCCCGCCGTCGGCGCCGGGGTACGGCATCTTCCTCGGCATCGTCTTCGTGTTCTTCCTCGTCTACACCGTCGGGCTGAGCGCCATCGGCGGGCTGGGCGGGACCTGGGCACGGGCCAACACGGAGTGGAACCTAGACCCCGTGCGGTGGCTCTGACCCGCGGTGTGTCCGGCGTCCCAGCGACGAGTTCCACTGTCGTAACACGGGGGAGTTGGCACGTAATTCAAGAGTGTCCGGTCCTAACCCGCGTCGATGGCAGAAACGCCACCCGGACCGAAGGGCGAACCGCTGTTCGGGAGCAGTCGGACCTACGCTTCTGACCCGTTCAGATTCATCTCGGGGTTAGAGTCCGCGTACGGCGACGTCGCGTACTTCGACATGGGGCCGATGGAGACGGTGATGCTCTCTGACCCCGCCGCGATAGAGCGGGTGCTGGTCTCGGAGGCCGACCGCTTCCGGAAACCGGACTTCCAGGGCGACGCGCTGGGGGACCTGCTGGGCGACGGCCTCCTGCTCTCCGAGGGCGACACGTGGGAAAAACAGCGCCAGCTGGCGAATCCCGCGTTCTCGATGCGCCGGCTGGCGGGGATGGCCGACCGTATCACCGGCCACGCCGAGGCCCGGCTTGCCGACTGGAGAGAGGGCGACGTGGTGAACGTCGAGCGCGTGATGACACGGACCACGCTCGACGTGATCCTCGACCTGATGATGGGCGTCCAGTTGAGCGAGGAGCGCGTCGAGACGATAGAGGAACAGCTCATGCCGCTGGGCCAGCGCTTCGAGCCGGACCCGCTGCGATTCGCCGCGCCGGAGTGGATGCCGATGCCCGACGACGCCGAGTTCGATGCGGCCGTCGAGACGCTCGACGGGATTCTCGACGACATCATCGCGGTCCGGGAGCAGACCGCCGGTAGCGGCGACGACGGTCCGATGGACTTCCTCTCGGTGCTCATCCGCGCCCGCGACGACGGCGTCGAGTCGCCCGAGCAACTCCGCGACGAGATGATGACGATGCTGCTGGCGGGCCACGACACGACGGCGCTGACGCTCACCTACACCTGGTTCCTGCTGTCGGAACATCCCGAGATCGAGCGGCGTGTGCAGGCAGAGATAGACGAGGTCGTCGGCGACGACCGCCCCGGGATGGAACACGTCCGGGAACTGGACTACCTGGAGTGGGTCATCCAGGAGTCGATGCGCCTGTACCCGCCGGTGTACGTGATGTTCCGCGAGCCCACCGAGGACGTGACGCTGTCGGGCTACCCGGTCGAGCAGGGGATGACACTGATGCTCCCCCAGTGGGGCGTCCATCGCTCCGAGCGCTTCTACGACGACCCGGAGACCTTCGACCCCGAGCGCTGGAAGCCAGAGCGGGCGAAAGAGCGCCCGCGATTCGCGTACTTCCCCTTCGGCGGGGGTCCACGCCACTGCATCGGCAAACACCTGGCGATGCTGGAGGCCCAGCTCATCGTCGCGACGACGGCCCAGCAGTACGAACTGGACTTTCTGGGCGAGACGCCCCTGGAGCTGATGCCCTCGCTCACCGCGCACCCGCGCCAGGAGATGTCGTTCCGGGTCGGCGAGCGGAGCTAACCTCATACTGGTGGCTGTCCGTTGGTAAAGATATTCGCCACCCCGGGGTGGCGAACTACGTCAGTGTGGTACAGCCACCGGTATCAGGGGGGCGTCTCGGTCGTCCGGTCGTCGGCTCGTCTGGGCTCGTCGACCTCGACCGTCCGGCTGGCGCTGACGTGGCCCTCGACGGTCAGTGTGGCGACGCCGTCGGTCGTCTCGGCGCCGCGGGCGTAGATATCGAGCGGGGACGTAGCCGTCTCGCCGGCCGGGACCCGCTCGTCGAAGATGTGTGACTCGTCGTCGTCGACGGTGGTCGTCGGCCAGTAGGCGGCCGCGAGGAACCGGCCGTCGGTGTCGGAGACGTTTCGTACTGTCAGCGAGACCGACAGGTCCTCGCGCCGGCCGACGCTGTCGGGCACGGTCAGTTCCGCCAGTTCGAACCGGGGAGCCGGCGCTTCGAGCGTCGCGGTCGCGCGCTCGGGCAGCGGCCAGGTGTCCCCCGCCCCGTCGCCCTCGGCCAGGTGGATTCGGGGGTCCGATACCGACAGCGGTGACGGGACGGCAAAGACGAGGTAGGGTCGGGTGTAGCCCGCGACGCCGTACCGCGTGTAGCCACGGGTGTCGGAGAGCCCCGAATCGAACGTCTGGTCGGCCGTCTCCAGGAGGAACTCCGGCGGGTCCCGCTTCGATGCGTCGGTTATCGCGGCGACGACGTACTGTGTGTTCGGGTCGGTTCGGACGCCGCCGGAGCCGTACACCGAGCTGTACGTGACGGCCTTCTGTGCGACGACGCCCTCGATACCCACACCGGGCTGTTGCCCGACTGGGGTGGCTTCCGGACCGCTGGTCGGTCGTTCGGTCCGGTTCTCGGCGCTGGTGGGTGCGGACGCCGGTGGTGATTCGGACGACGAATCGGTGAGACACCCTCCGAGCGCGGCCATCGAGCCGAGACAGGCGGTAAGCAGGCTGCGGCGGTTCATATCTCGAACGTTCCACCTGACCGGTAAGTACTTTCAGGTGGCTGAAACTGGGATCTGACCGCCGTCGCCGTCGTACCGGCGTTGGGCCAGGGGCTGTCGATGCACGTGGTCGGTGGGGCGTACACCTGTCGGGACGCTTGCACACTGAGGTGAATTTATATTGGTTCACTGTCTGGGTCGAACAACGTGGTCAAATCAACAGTTCGGTTCCCCGAGGCGGTGATGGACCGCGTCGAGGAGATGGTCGAGGACGACGTCTTCTCGAGCAAGTCGGAGTTCCAGCGCTTCGCCGTGGAGTACGTCCTCTCGGAGCTCGGGGAGTACGAGGCCGAGATGGTCGACTTCGAGGAGATACGGAGCGAACTGTTCGTCTCCGGCCCGGCGACCGCCGACGGCCACGACGACGCCGAACTGAACGAAGCCTTCTACGAGAACGCGGCGCGTGTGCGCCAGTACGCCGTCCGGGGCGACATCGAGACCGCCGAGGAGTACATCGACACGGCCTACCCCGTGACCGACCCGCGCTCGCTGTTGCTCGACGACCTGCTGGACGCCTATCGGTGACTGGGCCCCATCGCCGGGAACGCTCGGGGAGCCGCGGTCCGAAAACACCTAACACCCTGCACGCACAGGCAGGGATATGGTGACATCGAGCGCTCCCGGCAAGGTGTATCTGTTCGGGGAGCACGCAGTCGTCTACGGCGAGCCGGCGGTCCCGTGTGCCATCGAGCGCCGGGCCCGCGTCACGGCCGAAGAGATCGACGAAGGACTGGTCGTCCACGCCGACGACCTCCAGCTCGACGGCTTCACCGTCGAGTACGTCGGCGACGACACCACCCACCCCGACGTCGACGCGGAGAACTCCCTCGTGGAGGCCGCCACGGGCTACGTCAACGAGGCGGTCGCACAGGTGCGTGACGCCGCCGAGGCCCCCGATGCGGGCTTCGAGATATGGATCGAGAGCGACATCCCGCTGGGCGCGGGGCTGGGCTCGTCGGCCGGCGTCGCGTGTGCGGCTATCGACGCCGGCTGTCGCGAACTCGGGGTCGACCTCTCGCCCGAGGAGATAGCCGACCGGGCCTACCAGGTCGAGGCGGCCGTTCAGGACGGGGAGGCCTCCCGCGCGGACACGTTCTGCTCGGCCATGGGCGGGGCGGTCCGGGTCGAAGGCGACGACTGCCGCCGCGTCGAGGGCGTCGACAACCTCCCGTTCGTCATCGGCTACGACGGCGGCGCGGGCGACACCGGCAAGCTCGTCGCCGGCGTCCGGGCGCTGCGCGACGAGTACGACTTCGCGGCCGACACCGTCAGGGCAATCGGCGATATCGTCCGGGAGGGCGAAGCCGTGCTGGGCACCGACGACACCGAGACGCTGGGCGAACTGATGGACTTCAACCACGGGTTGCTGGCGGCGCTTGGCGTCTCCTCGCGCTCGCTGGACACGATGGTGTGGGCGGCCCGCGACGCGGGCGCCGTCGGCGCGAAACTCACCGGGGCCGGCGGCGGGGGCTGCATCGTCGCCCTCGACGACACGGACGCCGCGCTGACGGCGCTGAAGTACACGCCCGGCTGTGACGAGGCGTTCCGGGCTGCGCTGGACACCGAGGGGGTCCGGGCGGAGTGACCGTCGTCCTGAAACTCGGCGGGAGCGTCGTCACCGAGAAAGACGTACCCGAGACCGTCGACGACGACGCCCTCGCCGCGGCCGCCGACGCCGTAGCCGGGTGCGAGGACGACATCGTTGTGGTCCACGGCGGCGGGAGCTTCGGCCACCACCACGCCGCCGAGTACGGCGTCAGCACCACCGAGGGGACCCACGACGCCGCCGGTGTCGCCGCTATCCACGGCGCGATGAAGCGGCTCAACGAGGCCGTCGTCACCGCGCTGAGGGACAGGGGCGTGCCGGCGGTGCCGGTCCACCCGTTCTCCGCCGGGAGCCGGGACGCCGACGGGACCCTCGACCTCCCGACCGCTCAGGTCCGGACGCTCCTCGCGGAGGGGTTCGTACCGGTGCTCCACGGCGACCTCGTGGCCCATCGCGGCGCGGGCGCGACGGTGCTCAGCGGCGACGAACTCGTCGTCGAACTCGCGCCGGCCGTCGACGCCGACCGCGTCGGCGTCTGCTCGACGGTCCCGGGCGTGCTGGACGAATCGGGCGACGTTATCGACCGTATAACCGACTTCGACGAGGTGGCGGCGGCGCTGGGCGACAGCGAGGCGACCGACGTCTCCGGCGGGATGGCCGGGAAGATACGGGCGCTTCTGGCGCTTTCCTCCCCGGCTCACGTCTTCGGTCCGGCGGCACTGGAGGCCTTCCTCGCGGGCGGCGACCCTGGAACGACCGTCACCGATGCTGGCACGCGGTAATCCCGTCGTAACCTATTTGGCTGCAGTTATCATTTGTCCGACTATGTCTGCTGCTGGCTTATCAGATGTCTACCGATACGGTGTCCGCTTCGTCGGCTACCTCATCGCCGTGACACTCGTCGGCGGCGTGTTCTTGGCCGGCGGCGCCCTCGTGGGCGGTCAGGTACTCACCGACGTCGCCGGCGGTGCCGCGGCGGGGAGCGGTCGCGCCGTGGGGGCTATCGCGCTCATCGCTATCGGCGCGCTCCTCCTGCTGTCCGGCGTGGCCGGCCTGGCGTACAAACTCGTCGCCGACGCGGCGATGGCCGGCGTCGCACAGGGGCGAGCCGTAGACGTGTCGGCGACCGACGTCGAGACCACGGCCGACGACGGGGAGAACTCCGCCACGGCTGCGACCGCGGCGGCCACAGATACGGCGGACGACGAACCGCCGGCCGACGATGGGGCGGACGCCGTCGAGTCGGCGGACGACGAGTCGCCGTCCGACGGTACAGAGAGCGCCCCCGAGACGGCGCAGGAACAGCCGGAGCCCACCGAGGACGTGACTTCGGCCGATTCCCAGCCGGAGCCCCGTTCCGAGGCACAGACCGTCGTCGAGGAACCAGCGGAGCCGGAGGGCCAACCCGCGGCGCGAACGGACGCGACCGGAACTGACGGGACGGAGTCGACCGCGGACGCAGCGCCCGCGCCCGACGAACCCGTTCTGGACGACGAGAGTGCCGCTGTGTCCGACCAGTCCGCCGCGGACGGGGCGACCGGGGACACGTCCGAGGGGTCCTCACAGGAGACGACCGAACCCAGCGACTGGGTCACCCAGTCGTCCACAGACGGGGCGGAGGAGCCGACTGGGACGACAGACAGCGACCCGGCTGAGACACAGCCGGAGGAGTGGTCGCCGCCGGACCCCTCGGAGTTCGAGACGGCGCCGGCCGCCGACAGCGACACCACCGACGAGTCCCCGTCGGGCGACGAGCCGGCGGGCTGGGAGATGGGCGATAGCGATGAGGCGTCACCTGACAGCCCCCGGACGGCCGACGACCTCTTCGGCGAGGCGGACGACGATGCGGCGGACGGGGCGACCGAGGACGTCTCGGACCTGTTCGCCGGGGACGACGAGACGCCAGCGGGGGAGGCCGCAGACGAGGACCCGGACGAGGAGTCCGGCGACCCCTTCCAGACGAAATCCGATAGCGACCCCCTCTCGGACGCGCTCGACGACTCGTAGTCGAGGCGGAACCCACACCGTTTTATGAACTCGCGTTGTAGCCGTCAGTAACCGAGCGCACGGCCGCCCGCGACTGGGTCGGCGGCCGGCAGACGACGGGAACAGTCGTCGGGACACGGGTCCCTTCCACTACGGACAGCAGGGCTACGGGCGACACCCGGCCGGCCTTGCGTCTACAGGAACCGAGACGCCGTTTCAGCCGTTACCGTCGTTGCCACCTCCGACCGCGTGCTCGCGGGCGGCTCCTACTCGGAGCTACAACCATGGAAGTCGAAATCGCAACAATTGGCGGATACGAGGCTGTGGGTCGACAGATGACGGCCGTCCGAGCGGGCGACGACGTCGTCATCTTCGACATGGGCCTCAACCTCTCGAAGGTACTGATTCACGACAACGTCGAGACCGAGCGGATGCACTCGCTGGACCTCATCGACATGGGTGCCATCCCGGACGACCGGGTCATGTCCGAACTCGAGGGCGACGTGAAGGCCATCGTGCCGACACACGGCCACCTCGACCACATCGGCGCCATCTCGAAGCTGGCCCACCGCTACGACGCGCCCATCGTCGCGACGCCCTTTACCATCGAACTCGTCAAACAGCAGATCAAGGGCGAGGAGAAGTTCGGGGTCCAGAACGACCTCGTCAAGATGGAGGCCGGCGAGACGATGCAGATTGGCGAGCGCAACGAACTCGAGTTCGTCAACGTCA
>Ga0136589_1000013_pt1 | contig 96132 bp, 76 predicted proteins | sample AntRauMFilla3764_FD_104640 | JGI IMG/M metagenome (GOLD analysis project Ga0136589, IMG submission 104640) | Saline lake microbial communities from Rauer Islands, Antarctica - Metagenome Filla 3 #764 | ecosystem: Environmental > Aquatic > Non-marine Saline and Alkaline > Saline | place...
CAGCCAGAAAGCCCCGCTAGCAGTGTCCGACCACAGCAACGCGAACAGCCAGAAAGCCCCGCTAGCAGTGTCCGACCACAGCAACGCGAACAGCCAGAAAGCCCCGGCTGCCTCCGGTCGGGGGACTCGCTGCGCTCCTCATTCGCTCCGCTCATTCCGGTGCTTGCTTCGTCCGCCTTCCCGGAGGCAGCCGCCCCTTTCAGTCCCTCCCAGGCCGGCTGACCAACCGGCTACGGGCGGGACTGAGCGGAGCCGAAGGCGCCGCGAGGGTCTGGAGACGCGAAGCGTCTCCAGGGACTGAAAGGGGCCGCGCTCTCAGCGAACCCCGGCGACGTAAGCACTGGACCGAACGGAGTGAGGGAAGCGCACAGCAAGCCGCGGGAGCTGAGAGCGCGGGGGCTTTCTGGCTCTGCTGTCACGCGGCTGTTAAAATGATAGCGGCTACGTTACCTCAAGCACCAGCAATCTCGCTTCCTAGGCGGTGTTGTGTTCGACGAACGTGGGCCGCCAGTTGTCCATCTCCCGGATATCCCGGCCCGCGACGCGCCAGGACCCGTCGGGGGGAATCGGTGAGACGATGAGCCGCGTGGGGTTGGCCACTGGGGCGAAGGGGAGCCGCTGGTCGCTGTGGAATCCCAGCGCGGTAAGGAGTTCGTGCGGGACGGTGGTGCCCCGGACCGCGATGACGTCCGAGTCGGCGTGGTCGGCCACGAGCCGGTCGAAGACGGCGGGCAGCGCCCGGTCGCGTTCGGGGCCGCCGACCAGCGGGAGGACGTCGGCGACGTTGGTGACGATGTGGCCCTCTTTCTGTCCGGTGCCGGTGACGACGCCGGCGACCGGGTGCCCGCCGAGGGTAGCGGTGTAGGCGGTGTACTTCCAGTTGGGGTTGCCAAAGCGGTAGTCGAAGAACTGCTCGTCGCGGTAAGCGTGGATTTCCGACGGCGGGCGGCGCCGGTAGAGCCCCGAAAGCGTCGCGGCCGGAATCTCGGTGTGGCGGGTGACGCTCACCTCGCCGGGCGGGTCGAACCGGTGGTCACGGGCGGCGAGATAGGCACCGGCTGCGCGGGTGCCCACCGACTCGACCAGCCGGCCCTCTCTGCCGGCGTAGGCGGCGGGGTGCTGGATGCGGTAGTAGGTCGTGTGTTCGCCGGCGACGTCACAGCCCAGTTTCTCCAGGCCCGCCGTCGTCATCGGGTTGGGGTTGTTGAACGTGAAGGCGGGCTGGGCGTCGGCGTAGTCGGCAAAGAGCCGTTCGCTCATGCGGCTGAACAGGCCCTGGCGGCGGTGGTCCTCGTGGACCATCGTATCGCAGGACTGCAGCGCCGTGTGGTAGGTGTCGCCGGCGCGCATCTGGAAGGCGAGGTTGGGCCGGGCCCCGACGATATCGCCGTCGTGTTCGGTGACGACGATGGGCGTCTCCGGGAGATAGGGGTTCTCGAGGAACTTCCAGTCGAACCACGCGTCGGAGCCGTCCGGGAACGTCTCGCGGTGGAGGTCCATAAAGTCCGCTTTGTCCCCCTCGCGGAACCAGCGAATCTCGTAGCCGTCACCGCGCTCTCGTTCGGTCGTCGCCGTCTCAGTCCGCATCCTGTAGCTCCAGGCCCGGGACGAGCTGATCGGCGTCTAAGTGGTGGCGCTGGAACACCGCACAGTCGGCTTCGTGGTCGAAATCGTGCCGGTCGTTGCAGAGGTCGGCCTCCATGGGCGAGACGAACGACTCCTGTATCTCGCAGTAGGGGCGTTCGTGGTCGAACTCGTGCTCGCCGTCGGTGTCGCGGTAATCCAGGTACGGACAGGTCATCGTCGTGAACGCAAACCGGCTTCGGGCTTGGTTATTCAGAGGTTTCCGGGGATACGTCCCGCGTACCCCCGGCGTTGGGCCGATAGCTGTATCATACCCAAGTAGCAACAAGCGTAAGTCGCAGTAGTGCCATACGACGACTACCACCGGCAAAAGAAGGTCATCATCACGGTGGCCACCACCGGCGCGATCCACGGCAAAGACGTGAACCCCAACCTCCCGGAACAGCCCGAGGAGATCGCCCAGCAGGTGGCTGCCTGCGAGGAGGTCGGTGCGTCAATCGCACACGTTCACGGGCGCAACGAGCACGGCGAAAACGACGCCAGTCGGTTGCAGGAAGTGAACGACGCGATTCGCCAGGAGTGCGACGACATCATCATCCAGAACACCACCGGCGGGCAGGCCAAGTACGACAGCCGCATCGCTGGCATCCGGACGGACCCGCCGCCGGAGATGGCCTCGCTCGATATGGGCCCGTTCAAGCGGGACAAACACATCATCACGAACCACACCCGCAACAACATCGAGCGCCTGGCCGTCGAGATGCAGGCCAAGGGCATCAAACCCGAGATGGAGGTGTTCAACTCCGGCCAGCTGGCGGAGGTCCGCCGGCTCATCGACGAGGGACTGGTCGAGGAGCCACCGTACATCAACCTCATCTTCGGCGGTTCGTTCACCCCGGCGAACCCCCGGAACCTGCTGACGATGGTGGACAATATCCCCGACGGCGCGGAGTTCAACGTCCTCGCCGTCGGCCCACACCAGCTCCCGCTGACGACGATGGCGGTGTTGCTGGGCGGCCACGTCCGGGTCGGGATGGAGGACAACCTCTACTACCGGCGCGGCGAGAAAGCCCAGAGTAACCAGCAGCTGGTCGAACGCACCGCCACTATCGTCGAGCACCTCGACCGCGACATCGCGACGGCCGACGAGGCCCGCGAGATGCTCGGGATGGCCCAGAAGCCAGTCGAGACAGCCGCCGACGGCGGGCAGGACACGAACTGAGACTCCCTCGGCCGTCACTCACTCGGCGTCCCGGCCGGCGGTCCACGTTCGCACCAGCCGCGTCAGCGTCTCGTTGACCGGTACCGGCTCCTCGGCCGTCCGCACGACGTAGCCGTTGATAGCGTCGATCTCGGTCGAACGCTCCGCTTCGAAGTCCCCCAGCATCGAGGAGCGATTGGTGGCGGTGTCCCTGACGACCCGCCGAGTGAGTTCGAGGGCCCGCTCGTCGGGCAGATCGACGCCCTGCTGACGGGCGACGCGGGCCGTCTCGCGGGCGGCGTCGGCAGCGAGGTCGGCGCCGGGCCCGTTCGCGAGCGCGCCGTTTTCGACGCGAGCGAGCGCCGTCGTCGCGTTGATAGCGGCGTTGACGGCCAGTTTCTCCCAGAGCCGGGTCGGCATATCGGTCGCCACCGTCGTCTCGACGCCGGCATCGGCAAAGGCCGCACCGACGCGGTCTGCCGTCGACGACTTGCCCCCTTCTGGAGCGCCGAGTACCACCTCGCCGCGGCCGGTGAACGCCACCGTACCGGGTCCCTTCAGGCGCGCGCCGCAGGTGCAGGTGCCCGCGAGCACCGGGCAGTCGAGCGCGTCGGCGAGCGTCCCCTCGTTACCCATTCCGTTCTGGACCGAGAGACACGCCTCCAACTCACAGCCGGCCAGCTGGGCAGCGACGGCGTCGGTGTCGTAGCTCTTGACGGCGACGACGGCGAGGTCGGCGACCTCGGGGACGTCGGTGCGGGCCGCCGGCCAGACGTGGAACTGCTCGACACCGGTCACCGAGAGGCCGTCGCCGGCGACCCGCGCCACGTGTGGGTCCCGGCCCACGAGGGTCACGTCGTGCTCGCGGGCCAGCAGCCCGCCCAGCAGGCTTCCCAGACTTCCTGCGCCGACGACGGCGATGTCCATGGGTGAGTGGAGGGCAGCGGTCGATAAAAGCCACCGGCCCAACGGCGGGGTGAGCCGGTCAGGTGACCGACTCCGACAGACGGTCGAACTGGCGGAGCGTCGACGAAACAGTACTGGTAGACCGCTAGCGGCCCGGTGTCACGCTGGCGAGTGGCACCACCACCGGAGGGACGACGTGGGAACCACCAGCCACAACAGCGCTCGCCTCGAAAAGTACGTATGACCGACATCGCGCCCGCCTGGCCCGACGACGAGCCGGCGTATCGCCTTCGTCCACCGGCTGCCGAGGAGAGTGCCGGCCTCGACGTGCTGTCGGCCGTGCTGGACGCGACGCCGCGCGGCCCGTCGACCGCCGTCGTCCGGCTGGCCGTCGGACGCCGGACGGACGTCGTGGGACCGCGCCGAACGGCGCTGGAGACGCTGGCCGCCAGTTCGGCGGTCACCGTCCGCGACGACCGGACCACCGGCATAGCGCCGCTCACAGGCGAGAACTTCGAGGCCGTCGCGACGCTCTTTACGGACTTCGACCACCTGCTGGTGCGTGACGACGACGAGGTCGCTATCGCGGAGTGGCGCGACGAGACGCTCCGGTTCGCGCTCCCGGCCGAGGCCGTCGAGCGGGTGCGTGACGGCGTCGACGCGACCGTCGCCGACCGCATCGAACGGCTGGGGTAGCCGCTGCTCGCGGAGGAGACCGCTCACGTGTGAACTAGTCCTCGGTCCAGTAGTAGATATCCTCCTTCGGCGCGCCACAGTCGGGACACTCCTCGGGGATGTCGTCGTCGATGTCGCCCATGGCGCCACACTCCCAGCAGCGCCACATCAGCTCGGCCTCGCCGGCGGCGCCAGTGGACCGGTGGTCGTCGGTCAGCGACTGGATGCCCTCCTCGACACTGACGTAGAAGCCGTGCTGGTCGAACCCGCGGATAGTCCCGAGTTCGGTGCCGTCCTCGTCGTAGACGGCCTGTCCGAAGTCCAGGTTCTCCTCGTCTGCGCTCGCGAACATATCACTCATACGTACTTACAGACGAGCCAACGTATGATAAATGCTAGCGCGAGAAGAGACTGGTGTGGACCGGCGCGAAGTCGGAGGTGTCGTCGTCGGTCTCCTCCGTGTCGGAGATGGCACTGCCCGAGAGGCCGGCTTCGAGGAAGTCCGAAAGCGGCGGGCCCACGTTGTCGGGTTCGACGAGGAAGGCGTCGTGGCCGTAGTCAGAATCGACGACGTGGTGAGCCGTCGGTGTCTCGCTGGCCCGCAACGCGTCGGCCAGGGATTCGGACTGCTCGCTGGTGAAGTGCCAGTCGCCGGTAAAGGACATGACGAGGGCGTCGCCGTCGAACGCCGCCAGTGCGTCGGCGTCGTCCTCGAAGCCGCTGGCGAGGTCGTAGTTGTCCATCGCCCGCGTGAGATAGAGGTAGCTGTTGGCGTCGAAGCGCTCGACGAACTTCGAGGCGTTGTAGTCCAGGTAGGACTCCACGTCCCGGTACGGGAAAAAGCGGCCGGCGGGGTCCGTGGGGAAGGCCCGCTCGGCCTCCCGCGTCGCCGCGCGACGACCGAACCGCCGGTCCATGCTCGCCTTCGAGAAGTACATCACGTGGCCGATCTGGCGGGCCAGCGCCAGCCCCTGGTCCGGATGGGGGCCGTCGTAGTAGTGACCGCCCTGCCAGTTTTCGTCGGTCGTGATGGCGCGACGGGCGATGCCGTCGAGCGCGAGACACTGCGGGTCCAGCCGCCCGGCGGCGGCGATAGGCACTATCTTCTCGACGTGGTCCGGGTGGCGTTTGGCCCACTCCAGGACGTTCATGCCGCCGACGCTGCCGCCGACGACGGCGTAGAGAGCGGGCACGCCCAGCTCGTCCAGCACCCGGCGCTGGGCCTCGGTCCAGTCCGCAACGGTGACCGGCGGGAAGTCGGGACCGTAGGGCTCGCCGGTCTCGGGATTCTCGCTCGACGGGCCACTGGAGCCATAGCACGAGCCCGGAACGTTCACACAGACCACGAAGTACTCCGTCGTGTCGATTGCCTTGCCCGGCCCGACGATGTCGTCCCACCAGGCGTAGGCCTGGTCGCCCTCCTCGAAGCGGCCCCGCGAGGCGACGTGAGCGCTGCCGGTCAGCGCGTGACAGACCAGCACGGCGTTGTCGCCGGTAAAGTCGCCGTAGGTCTCGTAGGCCAGTTCCAGGTTCTCGATGGTCTCGCCACACTGGAACTCGAACTCGCCGATGGAGACCGTACTCGAATCCATCTCAGCTCACCGCCTCGATGGCGTCGTCGATGTCGGCGACGATATCTGCCGGGTCCTCGATGCCGACGCTCATCCGCACGAGGTCCGGGCTGACGCCGCTCGCGCGCTGTTCCTCGGCGGAGAGCTGTGCGTGGGTGGTGCTGGCGGGGTGGATGACCAGCGTTTTGGCGTCGCCGATGTTCGCGAGGAACTGCGCGAGGTCGGTCGCCTCGCAAAAGCCCTTGCTGGCCTCGTAGCCGCCCGCCAGCCCGAAGGTGACGACGCCGCCGAAGCCGCCCTGGAGGTACTCCGTCGCCAGGTCGTGGGTCTCGTGGCTCTCGAGGCCGGGGTAAGTGACCCACGACACCTCGGGGTGGTCGTCGAGGTGTTCGGCCACCGTCTGGGCGTTCGAGCAGTGCCGTTCCATCCGCAGCGAGAGGGTCTCGGTGCCCTGCAGCGTGGCCCACGCGTCGAACGGTTTCTGCCCGTCACCCAGCGCCCGGAGGCCGCGCTGGCGGGCGGCCATGGCGAAGGCGCGGTCGCCGAAGCGCTCGGCGAACGAAAAGCCGAAGCCGGGGTTCTCCCCGCCGATTTCGGGGAACTTCTCGCCGTGCTCGCCCCACGGGAACGAGCCGCCGTCGGCGAGCACGCCGCCCACCGTCGTCCCGGAGCCGTGAATCCACTTCGTCGTCGACTCCCAGACGATGTCGGCGCCGTGGTCGAGCGGGCGACAGAGCGCCGGCGTCCCGAAGGTGTTGTCCACGAAGAAGGGGACGCCGTGGTCGTGGGCCACGTCGGCTATCTCCCCCAGCGGCGGGACGACGAGCGAGGGGTTCCCGATGGTCTCGCAGTGGACGTAGGCCGTGTCCTCGTCGATAGCGTCGGCGTAGGCGTCGGGGTCGAGCGTATCGACGAAGCGCGTCTCGATACCACGCTGGCTCGCGGTGTTAGCGAGGTAGGAGTGGGTGCCGCCGTAGATAGACGAGGCCGAAACCACGTTGTCGCCCGCGCTCGCGAGGACGGTCGTCGCGGCGTCGAGCGCGGCCATCCCCGACCCGGTGGCGACGGCGTCGACGGCGCCCTCCAGCGAGGCCAGGCGCTTCTCCAGCATCCGCACTGTCGGGTTGTCGAAACGCGAGTAGACGTTGCCGTCGTCTTCCAGCGCGTACCGGTCGGCCGCGGTCTCCGCGTCGCCGAAAACGTACGAAGAAGTTTGATATATTGGCGGGGCTCGGGCCCCTGTGGCCGGGTCCGGCTCCTCCTGGCCGGCGTGGACACAGCGTGTCCCGAAACCGTAGTGGTCAGTCATGTGTGCTGTGCATATATCTCTAGACTTCTATAACCACGAGTTACGGCAAAACTAGCCCCGATGCCTGCGAGACGGTGACAAACAGGCCGTGTCTGTGACGGTCCGGACCACGACAGCGGCAGGATATTTCATGGACGACGCTCATAACCGCGTATGGACCACACCGAAGTGGGGGAGACCTGCGACCGCATCCTCGACACCGTCGGCGACGCCGTCATCGCCGACGACCGGTTTCTCGAGACGGTGCTGACTGGTATCCTGGCCCGCGGCCACGTGCTGCTGGAGGACGTGCCCGGGACGGGCAAGACACTCACCGCCCAGTCCTTCGCGACCGCGCTCGACCTATCGTTCAACCGCATCCAGTTCACCCCGGACCTGCTCCCGGGCGATATCACCGGGTCGAACGTCTTCGACGAGTCGTCGGGGACCTTCGAGTTCCAGCCCGGCCCCGTCTTCGCCAACGTCGTGCTGGCCGACGAGATCAACCGGGCCCCACCCAAGACCCAGGCCGCCCTGCTGGAGGCCATGGGCGAGGGGCAGGTCACCGTCGACGGCGACACCCACGACCTGCCCGAGCCCTTCTTCGTCATCGCCACGCAGAACCCGGTCGAGCAGGAGGGGACCTTCGGACTCCCCGAGGCCCAGCGGGACCGCTTCATCGTCAAGACCGAGATGGGCTACCCCGACTTCGGCGGCGAGCGCGAACTGCTCGAACGCCGGGCCGGCCGCACGGCACAGGCGCCCTCTGTGACTGGCGTCATCGACGGCCGGCAGGTCACCGAGCTCCAGGCGGCCGTCGAGCGCGTCACGGTCGACGGGAAACTGCTGGACTACATCGTCGAACTCGCCCGGGCCACGCGCGAGGACGACCGCGTCAGCGTCGGCGTCTCGCCCCGCGGTATCCAGCGGCTGTTCGAGGTGACCCGCGCCGCCGCCGTCCTGGAACGCCGGGAGTACGCGGTGCCCGACGACGTCAAACGCGTCGTCGAGCCGGTGTTCGCCCACCGCATCGTGCTGACGGCGGACGCGAGCGTGCGCGGGGTCGACCAGTCGGCGGTCGTGGCCGACGTCCTCGACAGCGTCGAGGTGCCGGCCGTCACCGCCTGAGAGTTTTGTCGCGACCTACCGCAGCGCGAAGACGAGGACGACAGCGGCAAAGAGCGCGACCAGCAGGGTCGCGTAACCGGTGCCCGGCGCCGCCGCAACGGTGCCACGGGAGACCTCGAGCACACCCAGCGTCAGCGCCGCGCCCACGACACCGACGGCGACCGTGCCGCCCGCGTGGGTCAGCTCTGTCCGTCGCGTCTCGGTGGCGGCGCCGACCTCGCGACGCAGCGTCCGTCCGAAGGTGCCGGCGTCCCAGACGACCACGGCACCGACCAGCCCGGCGAGGACGAGCCACTGCGAGGCGCCCAGTGTCGCCGCGAAGACGCTCGCACCGAACAGGCCGGCGGCCCCGACGTGGACGCCGGGGTTGCGCTCGTCAAGGTAGCGGGTCACCAGCGCGAGCCAGAGACAGCCGGTCACAGAGCCCGCGACGCTGAACAGCACGAGACCGGCCGCCAGCAGGACCGGTCCGGCGCCGTAGGTCCCGACCAGCGAGGTCAGGAGTCGGGTGACGCCCGCGGCAACTGGGGCGGGCGCGGCCGACTGGACCGCCTCCAGGACGGCGTCGAGGAGCGGCCCGGCCACGGCGAGCAGCCCGCCGGCCAGCAGGCTCCCCCCGACGTATGGCGCGAGCACCGTCGCCAGCCGGTCGGCCGAGCTCCGGGCGGCCCGCTGGACCAGCCACACCGTCAGGCGGACCACGACGCTGGCGACGAGCACTGTCCAGAGGAACTCGCGGAGAGCCGGGGCGCCGGTGAGACCTACCGCCGGGTCGTAGAACCCAGCCGGGAGCATCCCAGCGACGATGGACTGGCCCCGCGTCTCGACACCCAGCGCGAGGAGCCCCACGAAGACCGCGAGGACGCTCCCCCAGCCAAGCGCCCGGCTGACGGACTCGACCGCGCCAGCCGTGTCGGTGTCGTCGGTGGTCTCCGTCAGCAGCTCCGTCAGCGGGAGCGCCATCGTGGCCCGTTCGACGGCGACGGTGGTGACGGCGAGGAACAGACAGAAGACGCCGATATGCGTGCGTCCCGGGACGGGCGCAAAGAGCGGGTCGACGACCGGCGCGAGGAGCGCACCTGCGGGCGTCCGGGCGCCGTCGCCGCCCGAGGACAGCCCCACGATGCCCGCCGCGAACGCCGCCACGACGAGTGGCAGCATCGTCCGGCCCACGAGACCGACGTAGGTGAGCGCCCGGTCGCGGTCGTAGACGCCCCACGGCGCGGTCGCGACCCCGAAGGCGGCCAGCACCCCGCCGAGTGCGACGAGCGCCGTGGCGGCGACGCCTGGGGCAGGACGCCCCCCGCGGACGGCGAGGCCGACTGCGCCCCCGACCACCGCCAGCAGGGCCACCGAGGTCGGTACCGCGAGCAGGCTCGAAAGCAGGCGCCCGACGGCGGTCCAGCGCTCCCAGCCGACCAGCCACAGCGAGCCGGCAAGCGCCAGTCCGGCGACCGCGACGACGGGCACCAGCCGGCCGAGACCCGCACTCACCAGCAGGAGCCCCGAAAGCAGTGCGGCGAGGCCGACGACGATGGCGCGGCTGGTCGCGGGCAGTCCAGACTCGTCGATGGGTGTCTCGTACATGGTCAGACGCTGAAGAGGTCCGCGAAGGAGGCCCGCAGCGCGACGTCGATGGGGGTGTCGAGCTCCCAGTCGACGGCGGTCGCACCGGCCAGTTCCGCCCGGCAGAGCCGGGCCGTGCGGTCGAGGGCAAACAGCGACGTCCCGACGGTGTCTCGCCGGGCGATATCGGGCGAGACGAGCGTCGTCGGGTAGCCCCGCTGGGAGAGCGCCTCGACGCACTCGCTCGCCCAGTCGTCGGTCAGCGGCGAGAAGACGGCGACCTGTGCCGTCGCGGGGAGCCGGGCGAGAACGGCCGACAGGGTGTCGTCCGCGACGCCGCCGTCGGTCGTCAGCGCGCTCGTCCGCTGGTGTGGCGCCTCGCTGTCGGGCATCTCGACCGCCGACCGGGCCGCGGCGGCGCCGACGCCGTCGAACAGTTGTGCGACCCGCGCGGCCGTGTGGTCCTCGGTATCGTCGACCCAGGCCAGTCCGTCGGGCCCCAGTCCGCCGGGGAGGTCCTCGTCTGCGAGCCCGACCGCGGCGACGCTGACGACGACGTTCGCGGCCGAGAGCGCGTCGAACAGCCGCTCGGCGGCGTAAGCCGACAGCTCCGCCCCCGTCGGATAGCCCGGCTCGGGGGTCAGCCGGGCGGCCGCCCTGGCGTCGACGACGAGCACCGTGCGCACCGCCTGCTCCTCGCGGTAGTCGATGGTCGTCAGCTCGCCCGTCTTGGCGTAGCGGCGCCAGTCCAGCCGGTTGACGGGGTCGCCGTGCTGGTAGCTGCGCGTCGAGTGGAACTCGATACCGTCCCCGCCGCTGTCGGTCGGGAGCGTCCCCGCTCGCGGCAGGGTGGCGTCGGTCAGGGGCACCTCCGAGACCGTGTTAGCACACGTCAGGGAGCCGTCGCCGTCGGCCGCGAGTTCGAGGGTCACCTCGTCGCTGGCCGAGAGCGTCCGGACCCTGACCGCCGTCTCCCCGAACGTGTAGCTCCCGCGTTTGGCCATCACCGAGTAGGTCACCGTCTCGGACTCGCCCGCCGGCAGCGAGACGCAGGCCCGCGGCGCGCCGTCGACGACCGCCAGTTCGTCGGGCACACCGTCGATGAGGCGCACGTCCGTCAGCGCCGCCGGACCGGTGTTTGCGACGGTGAGTTCCACGCGGACCGGCTCGCCGGGCGTCGGCTCGCCGTCGACCACGGCACGTGAGACCGACAGCGAGGCGTCGGACGGGACCCGCGAGAGCGAGCCGTAGACGATGTAGATGAGCGGGACGACGACCGCCGCGAGCACGAGCGGGTCGCCCCAGAGGAGTCCCACACTGACGAGTGCCAGCGCCGCGGCGACGCCGCCCCGCCAGCGGTGGACGCGCCGCCTCATCAGTTCGTCCCCCCGCCGAGTTCGCCGATGGCGCTGACCGTGCGCTCGACCCGTCGCTCCCGCTCGCTCTCGGGGTCCAGCCAGAGCCGGAGCCGGGCCAGCAGTGGCTGGGTGGCCTCGGGCGCCAGCAGCGCCGCCGCGACGGCGTCGTCGGTCCACTCGCCGGCGGCGACGGCCCGCTCTGCCCGTTCGCGGCCGACCTCGACCTCTAACGCGTAGGTCGTGACGGCGGTGGTCCGGAGCCGGTCGACCATCGCGCCCATGGCGCCCGGCTCGTCGGCGACGGCCGCCGCGTATCGGTCGTCCAGTCGGGCCCCGGCCATCGGCGTCGCCTCGGCGCTGACCGACTCCGGCGGCGTCTCGACGGCGCCGTCGAACCCGGTCTCTCCCTCCCCGCCGTGTCCGACGTGCCAGGCGGCCAGTAGCCCGACGAGCCCGACCACGGCGCCGACCCACAGCGGCTCCACCATCTCGGTCACGTCCCGAAGCGTCGGGTACAGTTCGCCCAGGGCGTCCGGCGCGAACACGAGCACCCCGGCGACGGCGGTCCCCGCCACGCCGACCAGCCCGAAGACGAACAGCTTGAGCCGGCGGAGGGTCACGCGGCGGCCTCACCCCCGTCGTCGGCGTCCTCGACGCTGCGCTCGATGGTCTCGATGGCACTCTCGACGGCCGAGACGTGGTCGCCCGGGTCGTACTGGCCGTACTCGACGGCCCGGTAGGCCTCCCGGAGCGTCCCGACGGCCTCGGCCGGGAGGTCGTCTGCCTCGACGGCGTGAGCGGCGATTTCCCCCGGCGTCGCCGTCCCGGTCCGGCGCACCGAGACGTGGTCGACGAACCGTCCCCACGCGGCGCGGATGGTGGTCCGGTCGTCGACCCGGGGCGTGTCGTCGGTGCGCGGGTCGGCGTTCCGTGCGGCGGCCGCCGCCGTGTCGGCCGACGCCCGCACCGCGGCGACGCGCGCCGCGGCCCAAGCCCGCAACGCCGCCCACAGCTCCGCTGGCGTCCGCCGGCGGGCGAGAAACGCCCGCAGCGCCGCGACGGTCAGGACGAGACGGGTCCGGAGACGGCCGAGCGCGCTATCGAGGGCGGCTGCCAGCCACAGCAGGCCGTTGACCGCGAGCTGGGTCGCCCGCCGGAGCCAGCCCGAGACGGTGGCCCTGCTGACGCCGCGCCGACGGAGGAGATACCCCGCGCCGGCGGCGAGTGCGAGCGCGCCCACGAGGACGCCCGCGAAGTTGGTGTACAGGCCACCGACGACGCGCTCGCTGACCTGGCCGTACTGGCGGACCGTCACGGTCGCGCTCCCGGCGAAGGGCAGTGTCACCAGTGCCGTGCCGTTGCCGTCGGTCTCGGCGACCGCCGCGCCGTCCAGAACGACCGTCGCGTTCGGGACCGGCTCGCCGCCGGCGGTGACGGTCACGGCGAGTCCAGTGCCCGGTAACGCAACCGGGAGCGCCGGCTCTGTCGCGACGCTGAGCCCGTCGAGGGTCACCGTCCGCTCGCCGCTGACGGCGTCACGCGAGACGACGACGGTGTAGTTCCCCGGTTCGGTCGGCAGCGCCACTTCGAGCCGGCCGCTGTCGTTCGTCGTCCCGACTCGCTCGCCGTCGAGACGCACCGCCGCCGACCGCACCGGCACGTCGTCGATAGTCGCGGTCAGCGTGACCGTTCGCCCGGTCACCACCGGGCCCGACAGCGACAGCGAGACGTTGGTGTCGACCGCGAAACTCTCGTTGGCCACCTGCGCCGGGGGCGGCGCCGAGAGCGCGAACAGGCGGTCGCCGTAGCGCGGCGGCGCCGACAGGGACTGCCGGGCACCCGGGTCGACCGTGATGTTCAGCTGGTCGTCGTATGGGACCCGCCCGACGGCAGTCCCCGCCCCGTCGGTCGTCCCGATGGGGTCGCCGTTGAACGACACCGCGACGCCGGCCGCCGGTGACCCGCCGCGGGTCACCGTGACCTCGACCACGGCGCCGGCCGTCGCCGAGCGGTTCAGCGAGACGTCGTAGCTCGCGGTCTGTGAGCCGTCCCCGGTCTCGCCGTCCGACCCCTCGGCGGTGTCGTCACCGCCGCTGGAATCGCCATCACTCGCCTGGTCACCGCCGGTGTCGCCATCACTCGTCTGGCCGCTGGAATCGCCATCACTCGCCTGGTCACCGCCGGTGTCGCCGTCGCTCGTCTGGCCGCTGGAATCGCCATCACTCGTCTGGTCGCCAGTGTCGCCGTCGCTCATCTGGCCGCTGGAATCGCCATCACTCGCCTGGTCACCGCCGGTGTCGCCATCACTCGTCTGGTCGCCAGTGTCGCCGTCGCTCGTCTGGCCGCTGGAATCACTGTCGCCAGTCTGGTCGCCGTCAGTGTCACCGTCGCCACCTGTGCCATCGCCGCTCGTCTGGTCGCCGGCCCCGTCTCCGCTCCCCGTTCCGTCTCCGCTCGTCTGGTCGCCGGTCCCGTCGCCGCTCGTCTGGCCGTCACCGCTGGTGCCGTCTCCGCTCGTCCGGGTCCCGGCCTCGCCGGCGCCCGGCTGGCCGCCGGTTTCGCCAGCTGTGGTCCCGTTGCCGGCCGTTCCGGCGCCCGACTGTCCGCTACCGCCGGCCCCGCTCCCAGCGGCGTCGTCCGGCGGCTGCGACCCGGTGGGCGTGGCCCCGACCGGCTGACTGGGCCGCTCGACCCGCTCGCTGGGGGTCGAGTTCCCGTCGCCCGGCGTCGCGGTCCCCTCGCCGGGTATCGGTTGGCTCCCGGCAGCGCCGGCCCGGTCGCCGAAGGGCACGGCGTCGCCGGCGTCCGACCCGACCGCACCGGCGAGGCCCAGCGTCGGGAGCGCTGCCGCCGCGAGGATTACCGCGAGAATACAGACCAGCGCGAGGGCCGCGCGGAGGGGTTCGCGGCCGGGAGAACCGTCGTCGAACGGGTCAGTACCTGACATACAGATGACGGCCAGTCTCCCCTGAACCTGAACTATCCAGGCTAATAAACCTACGGACGGAATCGGCAGCCGTCTGGGGGATTCCTCCGTCCGTCGACCGCTCCGGCCGCACCGCAAACCCCTTTCGGCCGCCGGGGCTACGCCCAGCCATGACCGAGTCCGAGGAGACGCTGCAGTGCTGGCTGGTCGAGCGGTCGAGTTTCGGCGACGAGCGGATGGTGACGCTCGTCTACGCGACGACCGACGGCGAGTGCCAGCTCACGAAGCAGCTGTCGACGAACCTCCTGATGCGCACTGCCGTGACCGCCGCGAAAGACGTCGAGCCCGAGCGGCTGGTGCCGGTCGAGGACAGCGAGACCCGAAAGCGATACGCGACGGAAGCCCGGCGGATGGCCGACACACACGACCCTGACGAGGAAGTGTGACAGTGACGACTAATATGAAAGACTATACCTGAGGCTGGTCCAACCGTCGGCTATGACCGCTATCGAACTGGACGGCCTCCGCAAGGAGTACGCCGATGTCGTCGCCCTGGACGGCGTCGACCTCACCGTGGAAGAGGGTGAGGTCTTCGGCTTCCTCGGTCCGAACGGCGCCGGTAAGTCCACCACCATCAACATCCTCCTCGATTTCGTCCGACCGACGGCCGGGTCGGCGAAAGTGCTGGGGCGCGACGCCCAGAAGAGGTCCGCGGACATCGGGGAGCGAATCGGCGTCCTCCCCGAGGGCTACGACGTCTACGAGCGACTGAGCGCCCGCGAACATCTGGAGTTCGTCATCGAGTCCAAAAACGCCGACAGCGACCCCGTGGAACTGCTCGAGCGCGTCGGTCTCGAAGACGCCATCGACCGGCGGGCGGGGGGCTACTCAAAGGGGATGAAACAGCGTCTCGTCCTCGCGATGGCCCTGGTCGGCGAACCCGACCTCCTCATCCTCGACGAGCCCACGACCGGGCTCGACCCGAACGGCGCCCGCGAGATGCGCGAGCTCATCCGCGAGGAGAGCGAGCGGGGTGCGACCATCTTCTTCTCCTCGCACATCCTCAGCCAGGTCGACGCCGTCTGTGACACCGTCGGTATCCTCCAGGACGGCCGGCTCATCGCGAAAGACTCCGTCGAGGGGCTCCGCGACGCCGTCCAGGGCGGTGTCACGCTGTGGGTCACGCTGGCAGACCCCGCCGGCGACGTGGAGACGGTCCGTGAGGCCGTCGACAGTCTCGACGGCCCCAGCGTCACGCAGACCGACGGTGACCGCGTCGCGATCAACTGCAAGAGCACCGAGAAGATGACCGTCCTCAACGCCATCGAAGACGCGGGCGTCACCGTGGAGAACTTCGAGACCGAGGACCAGTCCCTGGAAGAACTGTTCACCGCCTACACCGAACAGGAGGTGGAAGCATGAGCGGGACAGACGGGAGTAAACCCGGCTCGGCGCAGCTCCGGGCGGCCGACCGCGCGCTGCAGGGCCAGTTCAACTGGTACCCCGTCGCCAAGAAGGACTTCAAGGACGCGATCCGGTCGAGGGGACTGTGGGTACTGGCCGCGATATTTACCATCCTCTTCATCGCACCGGTCGCCATCCGGATCGTCGATACGGGCGGGTTCGGACCGTCGCCACCGGACGGTGGGCTGGCGACGCGGTTCATCATCGAGAGCATCTATCTCGACCTCGTGACCATCGTCCTGCCGATCATAACCATCTTCGTCGGCGCCGCCGCGCTCACGAAGGAGAAAACCAGCGGATCGCTGAAGCTGCTGCTGTCGCTTCCGTTCTCCCGTCGGTCCGTCCTCGTCGGGAAGGTGCTTGGCCGGTGTGCGGTCGTCGCCGTCCCGTTCTTCATCGCCTCGTCGGTGACGGCCGTCTTCATGTGGGCCTCGGATATCCCGCTCAACCTCGAGATGTACGTGTTTTTCATGTTCTACACGCTCCTGTTCGTGGTGGTGATGGTCGCGATAGCCGTGAGCATCTCGGGGGCCGTCTCGACGACGCTCCGGTCGCTCATCGTCAACGCGATATTCTACATCTACATCTCCTTTGGCTGGAACTCGCTGGCGAACGAGGTCGGCAGGTTCATGTTCAACGAAATCGGGGTCTCCCGGTCGCTGCGCTGGCACTCCGTCCTGTTCATCAAACTGGCGTCGCCGATACAGGCGTACAAGACGCTGGTCAACAGTATGCTGGCGAGCTTCTCCGACAGCGTCCAGCCGCAACTCCAGCGGTTCGAGAACCAGTGGGACCTCGGCCTGAGTCAGCTGAGCGCACAGCAGTACTCCCGGTACAATCTGTTCGACGTGCAGGGCTCGCTGTTCTCACCGGCACTGCCGGTCGCAGACAAGCGCACGCTCTGTGAGAACGTCATCGGGGCGACCTACCAGAACGTGACGGTCATGACCAACAACCAGACGAACACGGTAACGGTCTCTACCGACACCAAGACTCGGACCCTGGATGCCGCACAGAACGTCACGGCCAACCAGACACAGATGTCCTCGTTCTGTACCGGTGGCAGCGACCTCCCGTTCTACCTCTCTGACCCCGCCGTCGCCGTGTTCATGCTCGGGTGGGTCGGACTGACCGCCGCTGTCAGCTACTACACCTTCGACCTGATCGACCTGTAGGCGCTACAGCACGCCCTTCGATTCGAGCAAGTCGACGAACTCGGCTTCCGAGAGCATCGCGACGTCGTTCGCTTCGGCGTCGTCGCGTTTTCGCTGGCCCGCGTTGTCGCCGACGACAAGATAGTCGGTGTTGCCCGAGACGCTGGAGGTGGCGGAGCCGCCGGCCCGCTCTACGAGGTCCTGGGCGTCACCGCGGGTGTACTCGTCGAGCGAGCCGGTAAAGACGAACGTGAGCCCCGTCAGCGCGTCGCCCTCGGTCTGGTCGGCGTCCTTCGGGTCGACGTGGTCGAGCAGGCGGTCGAGGACCGCCCGATTCCCCTCGCCCCGGAAGAAGTCGACGATGCTGCGGGCGACGACGGGGCCGACATCGGGGACCGACTCGAACACCGCGAACGCCGCTTCGTCGTCCTCGCCGACGGCTTCGCCGAGTGTCACCTGGCCGTCGGACGGTTCGTCGTCGCCCTCGGCGGCCTCGCGGATGGCCCCGAAGCTACCGAACTCCTGGGCGAGGTTGCGCGCGGTGACGCCGCCGACCTGCGGGATGCCAAGCGCCGTGAGGAAGTCGTCGAGCGGGGGCTCCCGGGCCGCGTCGAGTTCGTCGATCAGGTTCTGTGCGCTCGTCTCGCCCCACCCCTCCAGTTCGGCGAGGTCGTCGACCGACAGTTCGTAGAGGTCCGCGGCGTTCTCGACGAGCCCCGCCGCCAGCAGCTGTTCGACCGCCTTCTCGCCGAGTCCCTCGATGTCGAGCCCGTCGCGGCTGGCGTAGTGCTCGACGGAGCGCTCGCGCTGGGCGGGACAGGTCAGCCCGCCGGTACAGAACGCCATTGGCCCGTCGCGTTCGACCTGACTCCCACAGGCGGGACAGTCGTCCGGGAACGCGAAGTGACCGTCGCCGTTGCCCTCGACCACCTCGACCACGTCGGGGATGACGTCGCCGGCCCGTTTTATCCGTACTCGGTCGCCCAGCCCCACACCGAGGTCCTCGATGAGCGAGGGGTTGTGCAGCGAGGCGCGGGTGACGGTGACGCCGCCGACCTCGACCGGGTCCATCAGGGCGACGGGCGTCAGCCGACCGGTCCGTCCGACCTGCACGACGATGTCGCGGACGGTGGTCTCCTCTTTCCGGGCGGGGAACTTGTAGGCGAAGGCCCAGCGGGGCGCGCGGCTGGTCGCCCCCAGCCGGTCGCAGGCGTCGCCGTCGTTGACTTTGAGGACGACGCCGTCTATCTCGTAGTCGAGGTCGTCGCGGGCGTCGAGTTGCGTGTCCCGGTAGCCGATGGCCGCGTCGATGTCGTCGACGAGGGCGTCACGGTCACAGACCCGCAGTCCCCACTGAGGCAGCTGCTCGTGGATGCCCGCGTGGCTGTCGAAGTCCACGGAGGCATCGAGCACGCCGAAGAAGAAGACGGCGAGGGGGCGTTCGGCCGTAATCGTCGGGTCCAGCTGTCGGAGCGTGCCGGCGGCGGCGTTGCGGGGGTTCGCGAAGGGGTCCTCGCCGCTCTCGACGCGTTCGCGGTTGTAGGCGGTGAAGGCCGCCCTCGGTATGTACACCTCGCCCCGGACCGCGAGGAAGTCGGGGTAGTCCCCGCGCAGGCGCTGGGGGACGCTCCCGATAGTACGGACGTTCTCTGTCACGTCCTCGCCGACCTCGCCGTCGCCGCGGGTCGCCGCCCGGACGTACTCGCCGTCCTCGTAGACGACCTCGACCGAGAGCCCGTCGAATTTTGGCTCACAGAAGTACTGTATCTCGCCGTCGTAGTCGGTCTCGGCGAGTCCGCGCTGGACGCGCTCGTCGAACTCCCGGACCTCGGCGACCTCGCCGCCCTGGTCGATAGAGCCCATCGGCGCGACGTGTTCGACCTCGCCGAGTTCGTCCAGCGGCTCGCCGCCGACGCGCTGGGTCGGGCTGCCGTCGGTGTCGAGATCGAAGGTGTCTTCGAGTGTCTGGAGCCGTGAGAACAGGGCGTCGTAGGTCCGGTCGCCGATAGCGGGGTCAGCCTCGACGTAGTAGCGGTAGTCGTGGAAGCGGATGGCCTCGCGGAGCTGCTCGGCCTGCTCGTAAGCCTCGTTCTCGTCGAGCTCCGCAACGGGTGTGAACTCGGTATCGGGGTCGGAGACGTAGGGGTTGTCCGAGGGTCGCGACGGGTCGGCTGTCATTGGCGACAGTGGTGAACGCTCCCTCTTTGAACGTTCGATGCCGCGCGGGACTCGGCATCACAAGACACTTGTCCGACATATGAGTGTCGGCGGACATGCAGGTCGCCACCGGCAGTCTTCGATACGCCGCCGTGCCGGCGGCGCTGGCTATCCCGGCCGCCGTCGCCTCGCCCGTCGCGAGCGCCGTGTTGCTCGCCGTCGCGGTCGCCGTCCTCGTCTTCCACCGGGACCCCGACCGGGCGACACCGCCGACCGGGGTCGTCTCGCCGGCCGACGGCCACGTCGCCGTCGTCCGAGAAGAGGCCGACCGGGTCCGTGTAGGCATCTATATGCGCGGCCGTGACGTCCACGTCAACCGCGCACCCATGGCCGGCGTCGTCGAGCGCGTCGAACACGAGCCCGGCGCGAACAAGCTCGCCTTCCGCAAGGAGTCCGAACGCAACGAGCGCCTCCGCTTCGATTTCGAGGAGTACACCGCCGAGATGATAGCCGGGGCCTTCGCCCGCCGGACGTACTCGTACGTCGAGCCCGGCGAGTTCGTCGAGCGCGGCCAGCGCATCGGCCACATCTCCTTTTCGAGCCGCTTCGACGTCGTCCTCCCGCCCGAGTACGACCCGGACGACCTCACCGTCGCAGAGGGGAATCGCGTCCTCGCCGGTGAGACCGTCGTCGCCCGGCCACGGGAGACGGTGTCGTGATTGTTCTCTCTGACTAACGCTCTGTTACACCCCGCTTGAGCGCCAGCGAACGGGCCGCCAGTGAGACAGCGCCACCTGTCGATACAATACCGCCTGAATCCATCGTTCAACCCGCGCTTGAACCTGACAACACCGTTCAACCCGCAGTTGAATGAGGGCCTCATCCAGGAGTTTTGCTGTTCCAGTGACGCACCACACCGTCCGATGACGGGTCCGGACTCGGCCCGACTTATCAGAGTCTGCTGTATATAATAAATTTAGTTATTAACAATGCGTATTATACTGCTTCAGGCGATTATGAGTGGTAGTAAGAAGATGACTGCCCATGGCACACCGAACCGGGATGGCGACGAGAAGGACCCCGAAGGAGACAGACACGCACACTCACGTCGGGCACTGCTGGCGTCGATAGGGACCGGTGTCGCGGGAGCCACACTCGGCGGGCTCACAGAGACGGCCAGTGCCAGCGGCGAGGATAGTTCGGCCGGCGAGTTCATCGAGAGCACGTCACCGGCGACGGGTACGGCGAGGCAGACATCGAAGTACTCAGCTTCCACGCGGCCCCCGACAAGTGCAGTCTCACCTACTCGGCGGAGAAGATAGGCAACAAAGAGCTCGGTGACGAAGTCAGGGAGGTCACACGCGGCTACGCCTCGGCCGACAACGACGATATCGGAACACAGCGCCTAGAGGCGACAGTCGTCGACGGGGACCGGACGGTGGCGACGTGGGAGATTCGTAGCGAGTGGATGGAGCAGTTCAAAGACGGGGAGCTATCCGCAGAGGCGTTCGAGCGACGGGCCGTGGCGACGCTCAGTTTCGGTAACTGAGAGAATCTTTCCCAGCCGTCTGTCGGTTCTTTGCCCGAGGCTGTCAGGGGCCGGAACGTCACCACGTGCCGAGCGTCACAGACGTCGATGGCCGTCGTGTGTCCGCAGTCTCGCAGCAGAGCGACTGGTCGTGCTCCCATACAGAATTAGTACCGCCCGACACCGGCGGCGAGGACATCGACGGGCTGTTCTTTATCATCGCGCTCGTGCTCGCGTGGTCGTATTCCACGTCCCACGGTCAGCCCGTTGCGTTGGCCCACGTTCGCTCCGGCGGGTCTTCGAGCAAGCGAGCGCAGTTCGCGTCCGCGAACCGGCCGGTCCCGTCGCCGGCACAGCCGCTGTAACGCCCGTTTTCGAGCGTGAGGATACGGACGCCGCTGTCACCCCCCAGCAGGCCGCCGTCGGTGCCGCCCGTGACCTGATAGGCCAGCCGGTACTGGACACCCATCTCGCAGGTCTCGTTGGCCGGACCGCGGCGGTGACTGTCGATGTTGACGCGAAAGACACTGAAGTCGGCACCGGCGGCCGAGGTCCGCTCGGTCGCGACGGAGAGGTTCGCCGTCCGGGCTCCGGTCTCGATGAACGTCGTGCTACTGTAGGTCCCGTTCGGACCGTTCGTGCTACTGGCAGACCGCCCGACGTCGTCCCGACAGCCGGCGTCGATGCGGTCGAACTCGGTGACGCGCAGGTCTGTCGGTCCGGTGGCGCCCTGTGACAGCGCGGTAGCGGCGGTGACCGCCGCGGCCACAGCGACGGCGAGGAGTGCGAGGGCGAGGAGCGCTGTTCGTCTGGAGGGCATACCGGCCATGTAGACTCCACATAGAAAGAAGCACTGTCCGTCCCGTCGCAGGTTACAGGTCGGCGACGTCCTCGATAGCGTCGGTCAGCTCTTTGATGGACTCGACGGTGTGTTCGCCCATGTGACCGATGCGGAACGTCTGCTCGCCCAGCTGGGAGCCGTAGCCGTTCGAGAACACCATGTCGTACTCCTCGGAGACCTGTTCGATGGTCTCGGCGACGTCGATGCCCTGCGTGTTCTCGATGCAGGCGACGGTCTGGGACTCGTAGCCGTCCTCGGGGAACATCGCGAAGTGCTCCTCGGCCCACTCGTGGACGTACTCCATCATCTCCCGGTGGCGCTGGTCGCGGGCCTCGTGGCCCTCTTCGAGCATATACTTCATCTGTTTGCGGTAGGCCAGCATGACCGGAATCGCGGGCGTGGAGTGGGTCTGGCCCTTCCGGTCGTAGTAGTCGAGACAGCGCTGGAAGCCGCCGTACCACGACGCTTCGTCCTTCCCGAGTTCGCGCTCGTAGGCCTCGTCGCTGACGACACAGATGGCCAGCCCCGGCGGCATGGCGAAGGCCTTCTGGGTCGAGGCGAAGATGACGTCGATACCGTGGTCGTCGATGTCGACGAAGTCGCCGCCGAGACACGACACCGCGTCGACGACGAAGTAGGTGTCGGGGTAGTCGTCGACGACGTCGCCGATCTCCTCGACGGGGTTTCGGACGCCGGTGGAGCTCTCGTTCATCACGCAGGCGACGACGTCGTACTGTTTGTCGCTCGTCTCGAGTTCCTCGCGGATGTCCTCGGGCTTGACGGCCTCGCCCCACTCGTACTCGAGGCGGTCGACGTTTTTGCCGAGGCGTTCGGCGACGTTGGCGTGGCGCTCGCTGAAGCTCCCGCAGGTCGGGACCAGGATGTTCTCGTCGACGAGGTTGAGCGTCGAGGCCTCCCAGAACTCGGTGCCGGAGGCCGTGAGAAGGATGACGTCGTTGTCGGTGCCGAGGAACTCCTTGGTGTCCTCGACGATGGTCGTGTAGAGGTCGGTCATCCGGTCCATCCGGTGGCCGAACATCGGCTGGGCCATCTCGTCGATGACGTCCTCGCGGACCTCCGTCGGGCCGGGGATGTACAGCGTCTTCTCGGGGTAGTCGCCAGTGTATTCCTGTTTTTTAGTCACGAAAGCCACCTTGGTAGCGGCACTTTCGCGCCGGGCGGCATGGTAGTTTTGATACGGCGCGGCCTACTCGATAGCGCGGGCGATAGCCGACACCACGATAGCGTACGCCAGTGCCGGCACGAGGGCGGCGAGCGAGAACTGCCCGGTCCCGGGGACCACCAGCGAGAGCGTCCAGAGGACCAGCGGCGCGACGGCGAGGGCGAGGCCGCCCTTCGCGGCCGCCTCGGCGAGCGAGGACTGCCTGGCGGCGTAGATGCCCGACCCGACGGCGACGGCGACGTAGAACAGGGTCATGTTCGGCGGGGTGACGAAGGGCAGCGTCACGAGCCCGGCGACGGCGACGAGGAAGCCGACCGTCGTGGCATCACTACTCCCGTCGTCGACCGACTCCTCGTAGTCGGCCTTCCCGCCGGCACGGTCCTGGACGGGGCGCCCGCTGTCGGCGTCGATAGCGCTCGGGAAGTCCTCGCCGCAGTGCATACACCACGTCGCCGTCGAGCTGACCTTCCCGGCACACTCCGGACAGCGGGGGTCAGAGACCATACGATACGTTCGGTAGGCGGCTGTGTTAGCCGTTGGGGTCGTGGCCAGATTCATAACCCAGGACCGGACAAGAGAGGGTATGAGCTGGGTCGAGCGGGCGACGGAGCTACTCCACGACACCGAGTCGATACGCGAGGAGGTCCGGATTGGCACAGGTGGCGTGGTCGTAACCGACAGGCGACTACTGGTGTTTACGCCGGACCAGCCGGGCGCGAACTTCCGGCAGGTCGACCTGCCGAACGTCGAGTCGGTCGAGCGCCGAACCAGCGGCGAGGGCCGGTTCCTCGTGCCGGGCGTGAAGGCCGGTATCCTGGGGCTTGTGACGGTGGCGCTCGGATACGCGTTCAGCTTCGACCAGTTCGCCGAGAGCGTCTCACTGGACGGCGGTACCGGCGCCGCGGGCGCCGTCGGGGTCGGCGGGCTGCTCGGGATGGTCCAGACGGTCATCGAGTCGCTCGCGTTGCTCGACGACCTGCTTCGCATCTTCGGCGGCGTGGCCCTGGCGTTCAGCGCCGTCGCGCTGGGTGTCTACATCTGGAGTCGGGAGTCGGGCCTCGTCGTCTCGGTCGCCGGCGAGAACGAGATCGAGCTGACGGCCGAGGACGTCGACGACGACCGCCTCGACCGCCTGCGGACGGCGATACAGGGGAGCGGGGCAGCGCCGGCGGCGACGCCGGGCGGGTTCGGCGAGTCCGAAAGCGACGACCCGCTCGGGGACACGCTCGACGTCGGTGACGGGACGACGACGGACCAGACCGCCGGCGAGGCGACCGACGCGGAGTCGACGACGTCGGCCGCAGTCGCGGACGGCGACGACTCGGCCACCGTCGACGAGACGGCAGTCGAGAACGTCATCGACGGGCTGGAGACCGCCGAGAGCGAGGCCGAGACTGACGGCGAGGCGGTACCCGACGACGGTGAACTCGACCTCTCGGACCCCAGAGACCAGTAGCGGACGGCTGTCGTGACGTTCAACTCCGCCGAGCGCGTACCGGCCGGTAATGGACGCGGACGGCGTGCGCCGGCGGGCCACCGAGTTGCCCGCCGAGCCGGGCATCTACCAGTTCGAGGACGGCGAGGGCCGGGTCCTCTACGTCGGCAAGGCCGTCTCGCTGTGCGAGCGAGTGCGTTCGTACGGCGACCCGCGCAGCCAGCGTATCGCGAAGATGGTCCAGCGGGCGGCGACGCTTGACTTCGCGGTCACGGATACGGAGACGCAGGCACTCCTGCTGGAGGCCAACCTCATCAAGCGCCACCGGCCGCCGTACAACGTCCGGCTGAAAGACGACAAGTCCTACCCGCTGGTCCAGCTGACCGACCACGCCGTCCCGCGCATCGAGGTGACCCGTGACCCCGACGAGGGCGCGACGGTGTACGGTCCCTTCACCGACAAGGGACGGGTCGAGACGGTCGTGAAGGCCCTGCGAGAGACCTACGGGCTGCGGGGCTGTTCGGACCACAAGTACAGCAATCGGGACCGTCCCTGTCTCGACTACGAGATGGGTATCTGTACGGCGCCCTGCACGGGCGAGATATCCCAGAGCGACTACGCCGCCGACGCCGAGAGCGCCAAACGCTTCTTCGAGGGCGAGGTCGGCGTGCTGGCCGACCCGCTCCGGCGGGCGATGGAGGAAGCCGCCCGGGACAAGGAGTTCGAGCGGGCGGCGAACCTCCGGGACAAGCTGGGTGCCGTCGAGGCGCTGCACGGCGAGCGCGACACCGCCGTCAGCGACGCCGGCAGCGGGGCCACGACCGACGTGCTTGGCGCCGTCGTCGAGGGCGACCGGGCGGTCGTCGCCCGCCTCCACGCTGAGGGCGGCAAACTCGTCGAGCGCGACCGGTACACGCTCGAGGCCCCCGACGGCGAGGGGCCGGCCGGCGTCTATCGGGCGTTCATCCCCCAGTACTACGCCGAGCGCGACCTCCCGAGCCGGATTCTCTGTTCCGAGGACCCCGCGGACCCGGAGATAGAGCGGTGGCTCGACGCGGAGGGGGTCACGCTTGGGGTGCCCGGCGCCGGCCGGGAGGCGACGCTGGTCGACCTGGCGCTGAAGAACGCACAGCAGCGCGGCGGGCGGGCGGACGGCGTCGGGGCGCTCGCCGACGCGCTGGGCATCGCTCGACCCGAGCGCATCGAGGGGTTCGACGTGAGCCACGCCCAGGGGAGAAGCGCCGTCGGCTCGAACGTCCTCGCCGTCGACGGCGACCCCGACACGAGCGGCTACCGGCGCAAGAAGCTCACCGAGCGCAACGACGACTACGCCAATATGCGCGAGCTCGTTCGCTGGCGGGCCGAACGCGCCCTCGAGGGTCGGGACGCCCGGCCGGACCCGGACCTCCTGCTCATCGACGGCGGCGACGGGCAACTCGGGGCGGCCCGCGACGCGCTGGCCGAGACCGGCTGGGACGTGCCGGCCATCGCGCTCGCGAAAGACGAGGAGCTCGTTATCACCCCGGAGCGGGTGTACGACTGGCCCGACGACGCCCCGCACCTGCATCTCCTCCAGCGCGTGCGCGACGAGGCCCACCGCTTTGCCGTCCAGTACCACCAGACGCTGCGGGACGAGGTGTCGACGCCGCTGGACGACCTGCCGGGCATCGGTCCCGAGACGCGCAAATCGCTCCTGCGGCGCTTCGGTAGCGTAGAGCGCATCCGCGCGGCCACGGGCGAGGAACTGCGCGAGGTCGACGGGGTCGGCACGGCCACGGCGGAGACGATCCGGACGCGACTCTGAGCGGGAGACGCCCGCAGCCGGTGTGGCGCCGGAGCCCGGATACACAGTCACCGACCAGACGACCCGCGAGCTGCTGTAGCGGCCGTCCGCTGACGCTACAGTAGTTCTGTCCGGCGATTCGGCTATCCAGGTGAGGAACGGACGGTCGCTGTGATAAATTGCCTTTCGCGATATCAAACTCGCTCGTGACCCGACGCCGGACACAGATAGCCCGTTCACGGCACCACGATATCCGGTTCACCGATTGTGTGGATAGCGACAGTAATTGGGCCTGTAACTGTCGAATCCGGGACCACACTTGCGATATTGTTACCATTTGTCCGAGGGTAGCATGGTGTGCCATCGGGAGCGCTTACTATGGGTATGGGCGTACTACGCACGTGTCGACTATGCCACACCCAGAGCATCGCTCGAAATTCGGTCAGGCTCTCGCGGTGCTCGCCGACAGATATCGACGGGAGTTGCTACTCGCCCTGTTGATCGAGAACCCCCAAGACGACGATGATTGCGACCCGCTCGATATCATCGACCCGCCCGACGAACCCGAGGTACTCGAAGTCGAACTCTTCCACAAACACCTCCCCAAACTCGAACAGCTGGGGTACATCGAGTGGAACCGAGAGACGGGGGAGATAGCCAAGGGACCGGACTGGGACGACGTCGAACCGGTCCTCACACTCATCGCCGACCACCGGGACGAACTGCCCGCGGGCTGGCTCTAAGAGCTCTCCGGGTCGTCGAACTCTTCTATGGCCGCGACCAGCGAGTTGTCCACGAGCGCGACGATAGCCCGTCGCAGTCGCTCGGTCACCGCCTGGTCGGAGATGCCGAACTCGTCGGCCAGGTCCTGCGTGGATATCTTCCGTGGGAGCGAGTAGTAGCCGCCCCGAACCGCTCGCACCAGCGTGTCCCGCTGTCGCTGTGTCAGCCCGTAGAACTGGCCGCTCTCGGGCCGGGCCGGGTTGTAGATACGACCGACTTCGAGCGCGATGTCGGCCGCCGAGCAGTACTCCCTGAACTCGCTCAGCGACTCGTGGGTCCGGAATCGGAGCTCGAACTCCCACGTGTCCGGGCCGCCGGTAGCGTTGAGCAGGTGGGCCTTCGTCTCGTGGATACCACGGAAGAGTTCGTCCTGGGCGACGTCCCACTCGAAGGCGAACAGCGTCCGGTCGTCGTGCGAGCTCACCTGCTGGATATCCGTCACAGAGGGGTGGGCCTGTACCGCCTCGCTGAACGCCCGGCTCTCGTCGGTGCCAAAGACAGTGAAGAAGGGCACAGCCTGTTCCCCGAGCGGGACCAGATCCTCGAGGACGATGCTACGGTCCCCGGATATGTCCAGAATTTGCCCCAGTTCAAATGAGTCCGCGGGGACACGCAGATGCGCGATAACGCTCATTTCGTAGGGATTTGCCTGTTGTGGGTAAATATAGGTGGCATGGCACACCAACCCCAAAATCCGACATGGTGTGCCATGCTCATCGGCAGGGCTTTGTAGGAGGGAGGTGTGGCTTCGGGTGGACAGACGCCCGTCGCGGAGCAGTCCCCCAGCGGCCCCGGGACGACGAATCCGACCCACTTCGAGTCGTGGCCAGCTACCACACTTAATGAAAGACGACTACAAATCAGCAGTCACCGTCACGAGCCCCGAAGAGTTCGAAGCCGCCCTCACCGCCATTATCGAAACCGCCGTCGAAACCGACGTCGACGTCCGCGGGGCCTGGGAGTTCCAGACGGACGGGTCGACCCACGACTGGGAAGTCAACGTCACCGAGCTGGTAAAGCGCGACGACGACTGAGGGCGGGGCCTGCCGACCGACCCAAGCGATTTTTCCGCCTCACACGTAACAGCGGGCATGGACATCGGCCGCCGACTCGTACTGGGGGTGCTAGGAGTCGGCACGCTCGTCGTCTATCTGCTCGCCGGCGTCGTGGCCTACCGGCTCCTGGTGGTGGTGTGGGCCCAGCGCCCGCCGACGGCGGTCATCGTCGCGACCGTCCTCGGGACGGCGCTACTCTTCGGCGTCGTCAGCTACTGGACCGGCACGGTGCGACTCAAGCGGTCGCTGGACGCGGTCGTACTGCCACGGTCACGCGCTCCGGCGCTGTACCGACGATACGACCGGCTGACCGGCCGGATGCGGGCCGGGGAGCCGGCGCTGCTGGTCGCCCGGCTCCCGGTGCCCAACGCCTTCGCCGTCGGGGGCCCGAACGGGGCCATCGTCGTCGACCGGCGCCTCTTTGCCCTGCTGTCGCTCGACGAGATGGAGGCGCTGCTCGCCCACGAACTCGCCCACTTCGAGCGCCGTGACGCGCTGGTCCAGACGCTGGGCTACAGCCTCACCCAGAGCGTCGTCGGGCTCGTCGGCATCGCGCTGTTCCCGGTCGTACTGGTCACCGGCGGCCTCGCGCGGGCGGTCGCGCTGCTCCGCGGGAAACCCGACTCGTGGAGCCAGTCGTGGTTCGGCCGCACCCAGCGCGGGGCGCTGGGCGCCGTCGCGCTGGTGGGCTTTGCCGTGACACTGCTCGTCCTGTCGTACTCCAGGCGACGCGAGTGGGCGGCCGACGACCGGGCCGCGGCGATGACGGGCAAACCGCTGGCGCTGGCGCGGGCGCTACGGAAGATAGAGCGCGCCTCGGCGCCGGACCTGGGTCCGTTGACGCCGCTGTACGTCCACGGGACCGAGGAGAACCCGCTGTCGCGATTGCTGTCGACGCACCCGCCGATGGACGAACGGATAGCGCGACTGCAACAGCGGGCGAGAAAGCGAGTCTAGGTGTCGAGCAGCGACGCGAGCGTCCGACGGAGCTCTCCGGTGGTCGGGCTCTGGGGGACCTGTGCGAGCAGGTCCTCGCGGAGCGCCGCCAGCGCGCCGTCGACGCCGAGCGCGTCGAGCCGGTGGCCGTGTTTCAGCGCGATGCGTGGCGAGACGTCGAACAGGAGGTCCTGCTTGCCGATGGTCGAGTGGGTGATGACCAGCGCCTCGACCGCGCTGTCGACGAACGCCGCCCGCTCGCCGTCGGGGGCGTCCAGCGCTGCCGAGAGCAGCGCTTCGAGGCGGTCTGTCCGCTCGGCGAGCGCGGGCGGAGCCGCCAGCGTCGTCGTGCCGTGGGGGTGTTCGGGGGTCATGCTCTCGCGGGGGGCATACGAGAGCGTGGCCCCGCTGACCGGCGCGGTCGCGTCCGGCAGCGGCGACGTGAGCCGCTTCGACGGCCGCGTGTCGGTGAACACGACGTGCAGGTTCGCCGGGTCGCCGGAGACGGGGTCGCCGCCACCCTCGTCGGGCTGGTCGTACCCCCGCCACAGCGCCTCCCGGAGCGTCCCCGGTACCGGGCCGGTGTCGCCCCGTAGTTCGACGTGGACCACGACCGGCCCCTGGCTGCTCCGGTCGAGGACGCGCCAGAGGGTGTCGACGCTGTCGCGTGCCAGTGGCGAGAGCCGGTAACAGGGGCAGTCGCGCTCGGCCGCGAGCAGACGCGCCAGTGCGAGTCCGCGCCACCCGGTCATGTCGGCGACGTACAGCCAGGGCAGCGCGTGGACTGCGAGGGTCGGGTCGCCGGCTACCGGGTCGACCGAGTCGGGCGCCAGATCGAGATACGCCTCGAGGGTCGCGATCTCGGGGGCGAAGTAGTCCGCGACCGCCGGGGGGAGCGCCGTCTCGACCGTACAGTGCGGCGGGACCGATTGCATATGGGCGACGTTGGACCGTCCGTCGGAAAACACTGCCGAGAGAAGGATGAGCGCGTAAAATTTCTCACGTGAGAAATAGTTCGAAACCGGTGCTCAGCGGGGCGCCGGTTCCTCCACGACCGGTTCGCGGACGCGGCGGCGCTTCATGTAGCCGCCGATGGCGCCGGCGATGCCTCCGGGGATGGCCTGCACGAACAGGGCCAGCACCACGACCGAAGCGCCGGCGACGGCGGGGACGACCCCCACGAAGAGGGCGGCGCCGATGGTCAGCGCGACCAGGAGCACGAGCGCACCGACGATGGTGGCCAGGGCGCCGTGGACGGCCCCGTTGCCGATGCCCGACACCATGTAGCCGGCGACGAAGCCACCGACCAGCCCGGGCAGAGCCAGGAGGTATACGGAGGCCTCCGTGAGCGCGCCGGCCCACGAGACGAGTATTCCGAGAGCGATAGCGACGACGAATCCGGTCAGTACTGCACGCCAGTTGATGTTCATAGTCGCTACTACCTACGTTCCACCCCGACGTAGTATGGCGTTCATTATCCGAGCGGTAAGCTGAGCGGTTACGGCCGGACCGACAGCAGATGGCATCCCGGTAGCCACCAGTCGGTTATCGGCGCTGTGACGTCGGGCGGACGCGTCAGCGGTGACCGGCCCGACCCGTCGACCACCCAGCGTCTCCAGTCGGACCACCGCCGAGGTCGTTCAGCCCAGCTTTCCCCCGGACAGCCAGTGGCTTACTAATCTTCGTCCAGTCCGACGGGAAAGCGTGTATCCGCGACTCTCCCGGCCTCCGACCGTGGCACGACGCCGGCACCACCTCGGGAACGACGACGAGCGGGCCCGCTGATGCGTCTCGTTCAGGTGCTGATTCCCGAGGGGACGCGACCGACGGTACTGGAAACGCTCGACCAGCAGGGTATCGACTACGCCGTCTTCGACGAGGTCGGCCGGGGTGACTTCGAAGCGATGGTCCAGTTTCCGGTCCCGCCAAGCGGCGTCGAGCCGGTGATGCGAGACCTGGCCGAGGCCGGGGTTCAGGAAGAGAGCTACACCATCGTGCTGCCGACCGAGACGGTCGTCTCACAGCGCCTGCCGGCGCTGAAAGAGCGGTTCCCGGGTCTCCGTATCTCACGGGAGGAACTGGTCGCTCGCGCCGAGGAACTCGCGCCGGCGAACTCGACGTTCTTCGCGTTCCTCCTGCTGAGTACCGTCATCGCGACCACCGGACTGCTGCTCGACTCCGCGGCGACCATCATCGGTGCGATGGTGGTCGCGCCGCTGATGGGACCCGCTATCTCCGCCAGTGTGGGGACCGTCCTCGACGAGCCCGCGATGCGCACTCGCGGGTCGACACTGCAGGTGACGGGCCTGCTCGCCGCCATCGCGACGGCCGCCGTCATGGGCTGGGTGCTCCAGCAGACCGTCCTCATCCCGCCGGGCCTCGACATCCGGACCATCCCGCAGGTCGCCGAACGCACCAGCCCGAACGTCCTCTCGCTGTTTCTCGCGCTCGGCTCCGGGATCGCTGGCGCTATCAGCGTCATCCGCGGTGCGGGGTCGGCCCTCGTGGGCGTCGCTATCGCCGTTGCGCTCATCCCTCCGGCGGCGACTGCGGGGCTCGGCTTCGCCTTCGGCCTGCCCGGCGTCTTCGTCGCCGCGACCATCCTCGTCGTCGTCAACCTGCTCGCCATCAACCTCTCGGCGCTCCTGTTGCTCTACGCCGCCGGTTTCAGACCGCTAGAGACGGCGGATATGACGGCGGTCCGGTCGGCGGTGTTCTCCCGCATCGTGACCGTCGCCGTCGGTATCGCGGTGCTCACGCTGGTCCTCGGAGCGGTCACCTGGACGACGTTCCAGACGCAGTCGCTCGAACAGGAAACCAAGCAGATACTCCGCGAGGACGTCGCGAGGGTGAATATCGAGGGCGTGGAACTCGTGCAGGTGACCGTCGACTACCAACCCGACGATATGCTGCTGGGCCAGGAACCACAGGTGAACGTCCTCATCGGAATTCCCCGGGGGCTGGAAGCGCCGCCCGACCTCGCACAGCGGTGGGACGACCAGCTGACGGCAGAACTCGACCGGGACGTCGTGGTCCGCGTCGGCTTCGTCGAGGCGCAGGTCTCCGAAGCCGAACCCCGTGAACCGCCCTTCGAGTGGTCGTCGCTGTCCGCCGGCCGGGGAGACAGGACCCGCCTGTCAGGTTCGATATAGCGCTTTACAGTTTATCGTACTGGAGTCGGCATCTGACTGGAAACCGAATCACACCGCGATAGACGGCCTCATCCGTCCCGAATCGCGTTACTGACGTGCGCTGCGACCGCGCCCGGGTTCTCCCGGGGCGCCCAGTGGGCACAGTCGTCCAGTACCGTCAGCTCGCCGTCGGGGACCCGGTCGGCCGCCCGGCGGGCCCACGCCACCGGAAAGAGCTCGTCGTGGGCGCCGTGGAGAAAGTGCGTCGGGACGGACAACGCCCCGAACCGGTCGGTGAAGGTCGTCCGGTAGCCCTGGCGGGTGACCTCAGCGTCCCGAAAGCGACGGAACGCCGCGCCGGCCGTGGGCCGCTTTGCCTCACGGAAGACGGCGTCGACGGCCGCCGGCGGCAGGCTGTCGAGGTCGTGGACGATGCCGCCCAGGCTCGCGCGGGTGAGCCCACGGCTGCGCCGGAAGGCTGCGATGGCCAGCTTGTTGAACAGCTGTACCCGCGCGAGGCCGTAGGAGAGCAGTCCGTTCGGGAGCTCGCGTCCGAGTCCGAACGGGTCGATGGGGACCAGCCGCTCGAGGCGGTCGGGCCGGTCCAGTGCGACCTGCATCGCCACGCCGCCGCCCATCGAGAGGCCGACGAGCGTCACCGGCCCCAGGTCGAGTTCGTCGAGCACGCCAGCGACGACCTCGGCGTGGCGCGGTATCGAGTAGGGGCCGGGCGGCAGGTCGCTCTCGCCGTAGCCCAGCAGGTCCGGCGCGACGACGTGGTACTCGGGCGCGAGCCGGTCGACGACGGGCGGCCAGGAGACCCGGGCGGCGTCGATGATGCCGCCGTGGAGCAGGACGACTGGCGGGCCGTCACCGGCCTCGCGGTAGTGGATTCGGGACCCTTCGACCGTGACAGCGCCGTCCGTTGCCATACTGACAGTAATCGCGCCACACACTGAAGGATTTCGCCGCTCGGGACGCGAAGGACGCTGTTCGCGGTCGAATCCCTGTGTCGCCCGAAATATGTCATAAACCACGTTCAGCGATATCAAACACTGTCGTGGCCCCGAGAGACGAACTGTCAGCGCAGTCGCCGGGCGTGACGGCGTCTGGGGGAGAGTTGCGATGAGACCGCGAAAGCGGGACGCCGGGGTCAGCGACCCTCGGCCTGGTCCGGGTCGGGCTCCTCGAGGTAGTCAAAGCGGAGCCCGCTGCGGCCCTCGCCCCGTCCCAGCCCGGCGCGACGGCCGGCCCACAGGTGCGTCGAGCCGCCGAGCCAGCGGGCGAGCTGGTAGGTGCGACTCACTTCGAGACCGGCACGGGTCAGCTCCTCGTCGTGGAGGGCGAGCCCGTCGGCGAGCACCTCGCCCGCCGGGTCGCTCCCGTCGGCGTCGGCGTCGACGAGACGGGCCAGTTCGAAGCGCAGGTCCCCGATAGCGAAGTCGTCGCTGTCCGCCGTCTGACGCATCACGAGCGGATACCAGTAGTCGTCGACGTCGCTGACGAGCCGGTAGTCGGGCAGGTCAGGGTTCGAGGGGGCCCCGACGACGGTGCGTCCCAGCGGCGGCTCGTCGGGGGCCTCGCGTATCGTCAGTTCGCGGCTGGTCGCCCAGACGGGCGTCGTCTTCCCCCAGAACAGCGCCCCGGGCTCGGCGTCGGCGCCGGGGCCCGTGTACAGCGTCAGCGACTCGCCGGCGTCCAGAGTCGTGTCGGCACCCGTCGGGAACTGGTAGGACTCGCCGGTGTCGCTCTCGACGACCCAGCCAGCGACGTCGATACTGCTCTCGCCGGGGTTGGTGAAACGGACGCGTTCGTCGGCGGCCGACGGCGCGGTCTGGATCATATCGACGGCCAGCGTCGCCGGTGTGTACTCCCGCCAGTTCAGCGGGTCGCCGATGGCGTCCTCGGTCAGCAGTTCGACGCCGAAGGCCATGTTGGCCATCTCGTCGCGGGCAAAGAGCACCCGCTCGACGGGGTCGCTCTCGTGGTGCGTGGCGAGCACCGGCGGGTAGAACAGCCCCGGCCGGTCGTGGGCCGGCAGGTCGGGATGGGCAAAGAGGTTCCAGTCGCCGCGGCCGGCGAGCACGCCGCCGAAGTCACCCTCGACTGCCTCGTCGGTCGTGTCCCCGCTGCCGGCGTCGCTCCCGGCGGGCTCGGACCCGATGGCCGGGTCGACCGTCTCGACCTGTCCGAACGTGTCGGTGACCAGCAGCTCCCGGATGCGGGTGAGCGAACCGACCGGCACGTCCACGGGGACCGTGAACCAGTCGTTGCCGTACAGCGTGGCGAACTCGGTCAACAGGAGCTTCCCGACCTCCCCGGGGCCGACCTGCATCTGGTCGAGGTTGACGTTCCCGTCCTCGAACTCCCACCAGCGGGGCGAGGGCATTCCCGGAAACGATACCTTCGTGGGCATAACCGTCAGGTCCGGCTCGGAGCGCTCGACAGAGAGTCGCTGCAGGGGGAACTCCCGGGGGAGCGCCCCCGTGATAGACGTGCCGGCGCCGGCGCGAGCCCGCTTCGTCGTCTGGGCCGATTCGGTCCCGTCCTCGGGGAGGAGCGAACTGTCGGGGTCGACGCCGAAGGCGTCCCAGTCGAGCCGGCCGCCGGCGTACTCGTCGACGCCGAACACCGTCTCGTCGTCTCCGCGCCCGGTCGCGACGGCGAACTCGTACTCCATCCGGTCGTCGTTCCAGGCCCGCTCGTCGGTTGCGGGTTCGTCGTAGAGGTCGGCGTACCACGCGACGAAGGCCGTCGCCGCGCGCTTGTACCCGTCGGGTACGGCGCCGTCGCCCGGGTAGGCGTGGTCGACGCTGCCCCAGTTCACCGATTGCCAGTCGGTCGCCGTGTCGATGTTTCCGGCGGCGGTCAGGTGCTCGTACAGCGCGTGACCGTCGAGTGCGCGGTCGACGACGACGGAGAGGTAGCGCTCGCCCCCGGCGTCGACGGGGTCGTCGTCGGCGAGCCGGAGGGCGGCCGGGAAGTCGGCCGCGCGGGCCGGTCGGCCGCCGATCTGGACACCCGCGTCGTCGAGGCGCGCGAGGAAGTTCCGCCCCGCCTCGACGGCCGTCTCCCGGTTCACCGCGCCGTCGCGGGCCACGGTCACCGGCTCGCGCTCTACGACCGTTTCCAGCGGACCGTCGGTCGCCACGTCGTAGTCCTGCGGGGTCCCGTCGGCCCCGAGCGCGAGCCGGGTCAGCGGGTCGTGGTCGTACCAGGCCTCGATTTTCACCGGCGAGCCAGCGTCCTCGCCGGCGAGTTCGCCGACCTGCCACTGGCGGCCCAGCAGCCACAGCGGGTCGGCGACCCTGGCGCGGAGCCCCTCGGCCATGGTGTCGTTGCGCGTCGTCGGGGAGAGCCGGTGCCACTCCGTGATGGACTCGTCACCGTACGGGTCCATCAGTTCGCACCCCCCTCGTCGGCGTCCCCACCGAGGGGCACCGTTCCGAACGAGATGTTCCAGGGAATCTCCCGATGTACCGTGGCCTGGTGCAACTGCCACCACTTCGGGGCGACGTCGGCGTAGCGTTCGATTCGGTCGACGTCGACGCTCGGGGCGTCCGGCCTGATGCGGTCGTTGCGCGGGAAGGATAGCAGCGGCAGCAGCGGCCCGAACTCGTCCATGTCCTCCAGGTCGACCATCCGGTAGCGCGACAGCGCCATCGTGTCGGTCACCACGTCGACGAGGTGGTCGCGCGACCACTCGCCGTCGGCGGGCGGTAGCGCGAGCAGGACGGCGTTTGGCGCCGTCGCGTCGGGGTCGTCGTAGTTCACCGCGATACCCGTGGTTTCGGTCGCCTCGGGAACGTTCTCGACCAGTTCGTCGACGAACAGGCCGGCGACCGGGCCGGTGAAGTCCCCGTCGAACCCGGCGGCGTACTGGGTCACCAGCGACAGCCGGCCGGGCTCGGGTGTCCCTCCGGCGAGCCCGACCCACGACTCTGTGTCGCGGTGGGGTAACTGTCCGACCGAGAGGTCGCGGTGGCGCCGGCCGGTGAGGGCCTCCCCGTAGGAGAGCGTCCGGCGGAAGGTCGCCGACTCGTCCCTGACACGGGCGACCCGCTGGAGCCACGTCTCGGCGGCCAGCGGGTCGCCGTCCTGCAGGTCGGTGCTGCGGCCGAAGGTCGTTGTCAGCTCCGCACCGTTTGCCGGCTCGAACGTCGGCAGGACGGTGAAATCGTCCCCGAACAGCGCCTCCAGACGGGCGACCTGCTCGTCGACAGTGGTGTCAACGGGACTGTCGGCGGCCAGGGCCGCGGCCGCCTGATAGCGCCGGGTGACCGCCTCGTGGACGGTGCGGGCCTGCGTGACCAGCTGCGTCTCGTCGGCCGGCCGCCCGCCGGTCGCCGACCGCGGGACGCTCCCGTACACTCCGAAGTAGGAGGCCCGCAACAGCGCCCGCCGGAGCGTCTCCAGAACACCGGTGCGGAACGACTCGTCGAAGGCGCCGACCCCACGGGCGGCGTCGAGGTTGGCGGTCTGCGTACCGACGACCGTGGCGAGTGTCGAGCACCGCGCAGAGAGCGTCGAGCTGAACTGGCGCCGTGAGGTCGCCGTGTCCGGGAGCCCCGTCCGGCTGCCGTCCGTGGCGAGCAGCTCCCGCAGGAAGGTCCGCCGGAACCCCTCGAGCAGGAACCGGCAGTCGGAGACGGGCGTGCCGCCGCTCGTCCGCTCCGGCTCGCCGGTCCGGAGTCCGAGGTCCCAGACGAGCGCCTCGTCGCCGTGCTCCCCGCGGAGCTCGCGCCGTCGCTCCGCGAGTTCGCGCTCGACGTTCGCCCGCTCTTCCTCGGGGTCGGTCGAGCGGCCGCCTCGGCCGAGGAGTTCGGCGTCGCGGTCGTAGTATGGCCCCTCGACGTCCGAGAGCGCATCGTCGACCCCGAGCAGCTGGCCGAGCACCGGCTGGCGGACGAACCGGCGGAAATCGTCGAGGAAGGCGCCCCGGTCCCGGTCGGTCGCCAGCTCGTCGGGGTGAGACACCAGCGCGCGGAACTGCCGGACGAAGCCGGCGGGGTCCGACAGCGTCGATTGCAACGCGGGGTCCGACAGCGCTGTCGGGAGGAACTCCGCCAGACCGCGGAGGTAGGTCGCGAGGCGCTCGACGTCGTCGTCGGCGCGCGGGTAGACGCCCGCGGACACCCGGGACAGCACCGCGGCCAGTTCCGGCGCCACGTCCTCGGCGGGCCCCGACGCATCGAAGACGGTGTCGGGGTAATCCAGCAGCGCTGCGAGCCGGGCCTGTGTTCGCTCGTCCTCGACGACGTCGGTGACCGGCCAGAATAGGGTGCCGCCGGCGCGGTCGGGACGACCGGTGACGTCGAACATAGCGTCGAGGCCGAACGCGTCACAGACCGCGTCGACCCCGGAGACCGCCGCGTCGACGGCCTCCAGGTCGAACGCTTCCAGCGAGGGGCCCTCGCCGCTGTCGAGCAGGGCGGCGACGGCGTCGATGTCGGCACGGCCCGGGGTTCCGGCCGTCGCGTCGAGGTCCCTGAACGTCTCGAGTTCGGTCCGGATGGTGTCCCAGTCGGTGCCGGTCTCGACGAGGTCGGCGAGAGCGGCCGCCGCCCCCTCGCTGCCGGGGACGAAAGCGTCGGCCCTGTCGTCGATCCACAGCAGCGCGGACAGCACCGGCGAGTCGGCGACGACGGCGCCGGGTGTCGGGGCGACCGAGACGAGTCCCTCGAACACCGTCGTCCCGCCGTCCTTGGCTTCCAGTCGGTAGAGTGTCCACGGCGTGTCGCCGCGGAAATCCGCCGAGAGCCGGAACGCGCCCGCCGTGTCCGTGGTAAGGGTCGTCGAGACGTGGGCAGAGTCGGCGCCCAGTTCGGTCAGCGTCACGTCGACGGTTGTCTCGCCGGTGGTGTCGAGGCGCCCCAAGACGGCCTGGTCGGCGGCGGGGCGGACCGTCCGGGCGTCCTCGGGGACGAGCACACAGCCCTGCATGGCGCGCTCGATAGTAGCGCCGTTTCGCAGGACGGCGACGAAGCCGGTGCCCGGCCGAACGTCGGCGAGGTCCAGCGTCGCGGCGAACGCGCCCGAACTGTCGGTCGTGACCTGTGCCGAGCGCTCGAACCACTCGCCGGCCGACGTGGACCAGACGTCGAGGTCGAGCGTCGTGTCCGCGACGCCCGTATCGCCCCGCAGCGTCGCCGCGGGCGCCGGCGGGAGTGCCACGTCGACGCTGCGGCTGGCGCGGTCGGTCGAGCCGGCGGGGAGGTGCTCGCGCAGGCGTTCGAGGTCCGTGACGAACGCGTCGGGCGCCGACGAGAGGGCCGCCCCTGTCTCCCGGGCGGCCGTCGCCAGCCCGTCGACGGGTACCTCGCGGGTAACGGACTGAACGCCGTCGTGTAACGCGGCCACCTGGTCGGTTATCGAGGCCCCGTCCTCGGGGTCGAGCAGGGCCGCGCGGTTCGCCAGCAGGCGGCCCGTGGCGGCCAGTCGGTCCTGGGCCCGGTCGGCGCGGCCGGTCAGCTCGGCGACCGAGGCGTCGGTGTGGCCCCGCGAGCGCGACTCGCCGGGGTGACCGAGGTCCTCGCCGTCCATCGCCCGGCTCCCGCCGACGAGGTCGCGGACGCCGGCGGCCATCTCGAGGAACGCCGCGACGGGTATCGGGTCCGCCGCCGTCGTGTCGGGGGCGGGCGTGTCGAACTCGAGTTCCACGGTCGCGTCGGTCGCCACCGGCGGCTCGTGGGCCGGCGGGTTGCGGGCCAGGTAGTAGCCGAGACGGCGTTCGAGCTGTGAGTCGCCGGCCTGCTCGGTTTGCTGTGTGAGCGAGACGGCGTCCAGTGGCGAGAGGTCGAGGTCGGCGAGGGTGACGCCGCGCTCGGCGACGTGGGTGACCGCGTCGGGTTCGGCGGGCCAGGCGCGCCAGGCGACGACCTGGTCCCCGTCGTTCACGTCCGGGAAGGTGAGCGTAAAGCCCGAGTCGGCGACGCTCGTCAGCCGCGCCGTGTCGGCGTCACCGACGGTGCCGTCGGCCCCGAGCCCGGACAGCGAGAGCGCGTCCCCGCCCGTCTCCGAACCGATGCCGACGAAGCCGTCACCGTCGTTCGCGCGGACCTGCCGGCTGCGGGCGTGTTGCTCGCCGACGGCCGTTGCGAGGCCGTGTGAGACGCCGCCGACGGGACTCGCCGTGTCGCTGTTGACGCTGGTGACGCCCGGCAGCGCGAACAGTTCGACGAGCCCCGGGCGAAAGCCCGTCGTCACCGTCTCGGTGTCGCCCGCCGCCCGGCCCGACCCGTCGAGAACGCCAAGCGCCGGCGCCGGTTCGGCGTCGGTCGCCCCGACGGCGGCGTAGACGACGACGCGGGTGGCGTCGCTCGCCGCGCCCGCGTGGGTCGATCTGTACGAGAGGTCCAGCGTCTCGCCCAGGCCGGACACCTGGACGCTGGTCGTGCCCGCGACCGAACCGCCCGACCCGAAGCAGAGGTGGAGCGCGCGGTCGTCACGTACGGCCGCAACGTGGCCGCCCGTCACCGGGTCAACGCTCCCGGCCACCGCGTGCTGGGTGACGCCGGTCGGACCGTCGACCGCGACACCGCGGGAGAAACCGGCCGGGTCACCTCCCGACTGCGGCCCGTCGGTCCCGCTCGGGTCACCTCCCGACTGCGGCCCATCGGTCCCGGTCGCCACGGTCGTCCCGAACAGGTGGACCTCGTCGGCGGTCACACCCAGGTCGACCGAGCCGCTGCCGGTACCCGAGCTCGTCGTAAACGTGCCGACCTCGACGTTCGAGGGGTCGGCCAGCGTGTAGGCGGTGTAGGAGACGACGAGCGGCTCGGTCGCGTCGACGGCGTCGAAGGACACGTCGAAGCCGTCGGTCCCGAACTGCACCGACCCGCGAAGCCGACCGTGGTCGCCGTCGGCCGCGTGCAGATGCGCCGAGAGCGCGTGAGCCTCGTCGACGAGGCCGCCGCTGTCGGTCCCTCCGAGCGCCGTCGAGACGCTTGTCGAGCACTGCTCGGGGGGGCCGTCGGGCTGTCTGGCCGCCACGCCGCTGGTGTGGCCGTAGTGGTTCGTGGCCCCGCTCGCGCCCGCTTTCGGGACCCCGTGGTCGAGTTCGAGCACCACGAGGTCGGGCTCGAACGCCAGCCCGTCGACGCTGACGACGCCCTCGTCGGTCGGGGTGTGGAAGGTCCCGCTCGCCACCGCCCGGCTGGCCTCCCACGTCAGCGCGGCGTTGCAGGACACCCGGTCGGGCGCCGGCAAGAGGTCGCCGAGCCAGGCGTTCAGGTTCGGCTCCGCGTCGGGGCGGGCCTGGAGCGACGGCGGCGTCGACCCGTCGGGGGCCGGAATCGCCGATGGCTGCCCCGTACCGGGCAACGTCTCGGGGTCGACGACACCCGAATCCGGGTCCCACTCGGGGACGACCGTCGCGGCCGCCGGGTCGCCGAATGTGACCCCGAGCCGGTGAGTGACACCCACGTCGGTCCGCGGGGTCTGGGCGACCTCCGGGTCCGCGACGGCCCGGCCCTTGACCAGGTCGTCGATGCCCGCGCCGGCCCGCTCGAAGTTGCCCTTGCCGAGCTGGTGGACGTTCTCGGCGACGAGCAGGTCGGTGACCGCGTCGACGATGGCCGCGATCTCCTCGACGACGGTGACCAGCTCGGTCCGCTCGTCGGGCGACATCGCCGCCGCGAGGTCAGTCGCGTCGTCACCGTCGTAGGCGATATCCCCGAAGAAGGCGTCGTCGCTCTCGCGGTCTTGCCACGCGGTGAACAGGCGGTAGCCGTCGAGGACGTCGCTGGCGGCGGCCGCGGTCCCAGCCTCCAGGGTGGCGCTGTCCTCGCCGCCACCGTGTTCGAGCTGGCCCTCTTTCCCCGGGAAGGCCCGCCGGAGCGCGAACTTGTAGGCGGGGAGGACGATAGAGCGGCCCTCCTCGTCGTGGGACTCGTTGAACGCCCGGCTGCGTTCGAGCAGTCGCCGCTCGAACCGGTAGCCCAGCAGGTCACCGAGCATCTGTCCCTGCCGGATACCGTCCAGCACCTGTCTGGCTGCCCGGACCCGGCCGGGCGAAAGGTCGATATCGAGCAACTGCGCGATGTCCCCCGTGTCCGACTCGCCGCTGTCGTCGCGGTGGTTCCGGTAGCCGCTCCGGAGGACGGCCGCCGTCGTCGCGTGCTGTGGCGAGGGCGCGTGGATGTACTCGGACTCGGTGCCGCCCGTCGCAGAGCGTTTCGTGGGCAGGTCGTCGTCGAGCGTGTCTGCGTGGAGGTCCTCGACGTAGCCGTAGGCACCCACGTAGGTAACCGGGCGCTCCGTGTTCGCTTCGACCGGCTCTGTGGACTCCGTCGACACCGCTCTCCGTTCCGTCTCGGCGGCCGCTTCGTCGCCAGCGGTCGGCTCTGGAGCCGCGTCCTCGCTGGCAGCGCCGTCCGCGGAGCCAGTCTCGGTCGCCGAACCCCCGACGACGTTGCTGTCGAACAGCGGCCCGTACTTCCCGGCGAGCAGGTGTGGGTTCTCGACGACGCCGAACTGGGTCTGCCCTTCGATAGCCGCCGTCGCGGTGGCGCCGTCGCTATCCGTTCCGTCTGCTCCGCTCTCCAGGGCCGGCTGTGAACCCCGGTTCACACGGCGGAACTGGCCGCCGACGAAGGCGTAGTCGTCGCCGTCGAAGCGGGCCGCTTCCTGTCGCTCTCGGTGTTCGAACAGTCGCCGGGTAGCGAGCGAGGTCCACCAGGCGTCGAGCCGATGGCTGGCGAGGTCGAGCGTCTCCGTGAACAACCGCCCGACGTCGTCGGCGTCGCGTGCTTCGAGGTAGGCGATAGCGTCGAACACCTCGCGGCTCCCCGGGTCGACGGTCGCCTGGTCGAACGCCGGCGACCCCGTCTTCCAGAGCAGTTCGGCGTAGTCGGTCTCGCGGCCGTCGAGCCACTGCGACTCGGGCACCGGCTCGTCGAGCCACTCCCAGACCGTCTTCGTGTCCTCGCCGACGACCGACGGGTCCGGTATCGGTTGCTGGGTGTAATCGGGCGCGCGGACGTTCTCGCGGCCGGTCTCGGCTTCGATCTCCGCGACCTCGTCTGCCGACGGGGCCGCAGGGTTCCGGTCCGGCGAGAGGAAGGCGTTCTCGCTGCCCAGTTCGAGGTCGTCCCACTTCAGCCCCAGTCGCAGCCGGCCGCCGACGTACGCCTGCAGCGTGGCAAAGCGGGTCACCTGCTTGAACAGCGTGTTCTGGAGGCTCTCGGCCTCGGTCTGCATCATGTTCAGGAGCTTGGCCTCGTACGTGTCGAGGGCGTCGCCGGCGGCCTGCGTGTCGTAGTTGATGGTCCCGGCGGCCGACCCCCAGATGAGGTCGCCGAACTGCCCGTGTTCGGGGTTCGTCAGGACGATGTGGACGAACAGCTGGCGGTCGCTGAGTCGGTCTATCTCGTCGCCCCAGCCGAGCGCCTCCTTGACGCGCTCGGCGTCGACGTCGACGTAGTCGAGCCCGACCGGCCAGCCCATCTTCCGGAGGAACCGGACCGGCTCGGTGTACAGATAGTGGAGGTAGTCGGGCTCACGGCCGTCGGTCACGACGGAGACCGGTCGGTCGCCGGAGGCGTCGGGCATCCCGAAGTTCGTCGGGGGCAGCATCCACGCCAGCCGCGGGTCCAGCTCGGTCAGGTCGTTGGCCGTGAGAATCTCGCGCATTCGGCGGGTAGTGGACGCCGAGAGCATCGAGAGCGCCTGTTCGTTCACGTTCGGGTGTGCCGCGAGGGCGTCGTACCCCTGGAACACCTCCCTGACGAAGTCGTCGGCGTTGGCCTCCCGGCCGAGGATGCGGTCCAGCAGGTCCGGACTCGTCTGGCCCGCGCCAGCGCGGTCGACGTTCTCGCTCGCGTCGTCCCAGGCGCCCGTCATCCGTCCCAGCCAGTCCCGCAGCTGGGCCGGGAACTCGGCGTCCGTGCCGAAGGCGCGCTCGCGGGTCCGTGTCGCGACGCCGCTGCCCCCGTCGGGGAATTTCGAGAGCGTCGAGAGCGACGTGGCCGACTTCGGGACGGCCGGGTCGAAGCTCGACCCGTAGAGGTCCTCGGCGACCTGCGTGACCGGCTCATCGACGGTCACCGAGTAGCCCGACGGGCTCACGCGGCCCACGGGAGACGTGCCGGGTTTCGTCTGGTCGTCTGTGCCATCGAGGTCGGGTGTGCCGTCCGTACCAGTCGGTTCCGGGCCCTCGGCGGCCCGGTCGAACGCGGCCGTGTCGAGGTCGTATGACCCCCTGGGCGTCCGGATGCGGTCGCTGACTGCCTGTCGCTGCTTTCGCTTCGGTATCCGGTCGGCGAGACCGCCCTTGCCCAGGGGCGTGCTGTCGGTGTCGGGCTCCGCGTCCGAGAGCGTCGACGCCGGGAGCACGCCGTAGGGCGCCCGCCCGATTCGCAGCGCCGGGAACGGGCCGCCGGCACGGACGTACCGTATAAAGTGCCGGCGCCAGGCGTCCAGCTGTTTCAGCGTCTCGCCGAGTTCGCCCCCGGGGTTGCGCGGGAACGACGTCTCCGTTCCGGCGCCGCCCTCGGCCCAGATGCTCTCGCGGTTCGTCCACCGGTTGTCGACCAGCAGGTTCTGCAGGGAGTACCCCATCGTCGCGGGCCACAGCAAGGCGTTCATGTGTCTGGCGTCGGCCTGCGAGCGGCCGTCCGCGCCGGCGACGTGCGCGAAGACGTGGTCCGCAGCGCCGGGCTCGCTGATACCGAGCGCCCGCGCCAGGAGGTCGCCGTCGCTGAAGTCCCCGAAGGTCGACAGGGGCGGGCCACACTCCTCGGCGACCGACTCGGCGGGGTCGGTCTTCGTCTCGTAGCCGGCCGACCCCTCGTCGCTGTTGTTGGTCGGCGTCCCGCGCTCCAGCACCGCCAGCCCGTCCGTGTAGTGGTGGGCCGAAAGCAGCGCTTCGAGCCCGTCGGTGGCTCCCGAGCCACGCACGCCGACGACCACCAGCCGCTCGAAGACGGCGTCGGCCGGGTCGGTGCCGTCGAGGTCGTGGGCGGTGACGGCCAGTCCCATCCCGGCCCGGCGTGCCTCGGTCCAGTCGGTCATCCACGCCATCCCCGGCGGCGCCTCGCCGGGCTCGGTCGTCACGTCGTCGCTGCCGAGTCGCTCGGGATTGGGCCCGACGGGGAGGGGATGGCGGACCGCGTCACCGGAGACCGTGACGGTCCGCGTGTCGCCGGCGTCGTCGTCGACGTGGCGCCACTCGGCGACCGCGGTAAAGCGGTCCGGCAGCAGCCGCGCCACCGGCTGCTGTGACCACGACCCGGGCCGGAGCGCCACGTCCGGAAACGACAGCGTCGGCACGCCGTCGGCGAAGGGCTCGCCGTCGTCGTACCCCGTGAGCATCGTCTGCGCCTGCGATTCGGGCGCCGTCGCGTGGACGACGTAGGCCCCGCGCTGGCGGCCGAAGCGCTCGACGAGCTGGTTCCAGGCCCGTTCCTTGATTTCGGTGTAGAACGCCGGGCCGTCGGTCGAGAAGCGTTGCTCGAACCCCTCGCCGAGGTCCGACAGCACCGGGCGGAGGTCCTCGGGGACCTTCGCCGCGTCGTACTCGTGGACCGGGACGGTCCGCGTCTCGCCGTCGACGGTCCGCTCCGCACGTTCGGGCGGCTGGCAGGCGAACCACACCTGCGCCCAGAACGTCCGGCCCCACTGCTCTTCCTGCACGGTGAGTTCCGTCTCGTGGCTGTCGACGTGGGGCTGGTCGGGATAGACCCGAATCCGCAGCTCCTGGGCCTCGGGGGCCGTCCGGTTGAAATCCCGGAGCCGGCCGCCCATCCCCTTCTTCAGCCGCGGCGCCGCGTCGTCGTTGGGCGCGACGAAGCGCGTCTCCAGTCGCACCGGGAGCAGGGCGATAGGCTCGTCGTCAGAGAGCGCCGCGAGGTCGTCGGTCTGTGTCTCCAAAAGTTCCTGTAGCCGTCCGCTGTCGGTCGGTTCGCCGTCTTCCCACCCGCCGTTGTTGAGCGCGGCACGAGCCGCCTCGCGGGCGTCCCTGGCCGCCGCGACGACGTGGCCAAAGAGCGAGGTGAGCGCCCCGACGTCGTCGGGGGTGCCCGCAGCGAGCAGCGAGTCGAACTCCGACGAGAGCGCCGCCACAGTCACGTCGCCGCCGGTCACGTACGTCCGGAGGTCGGCGACGAAGCCGTCGACGGCCTCCGTGGTCGGCGAGCGGGGCGCGTCCAGCGCCGACTGTGTCCCCCGGTCGGTCGCCACGTGGGCCGCAGTGAGATACGAGAGGGCGTCGGGACGGTCCTCGTCGTCGACGTAGCGAGCGAACGCGGTCCCGGCGGTCGACGGGTCGGCGTCGGTCCCGCCGCGGCGGGCCCGGTCGGCGAGGTCAGAGAGCAGCGTGTGGACCGCCGACGCGCGCGTCAGTTCGGCCTGCAGTCGCCCGATGTCCGCCCGGAGCCCCTCGACCGCGTCCCGAAGGTCGGTCTCGCTCATCGGTTATCGACCCCCGACAGGTCGAACGTGTACCCCCTGTCGTCGCCAGAGAGCGCCGGCAGGATATCGTCCGCGTGGATACAGATGCGAACCGGTAGTTGCCAGGTGATGCGCGCCATATGCGCCGAGTTCTTGCCCCACTCGGCCGCGTCGTCGTCGGTCCATGTGTCGCTCGTACCCGCGTTCCACTCCTCGCCCGCCCGCACCGCCCAGGGGTCGCCGTCGCCGCCCGCGGGCCCGTCCTCGGTGACCCGGACGTGCTTTTTCGCGTCTAGCGCCTCCGCATCCTCGACGAGGTGGCCCCACGAGAGGGCGTTCCAGCCCGCCTCGGCGCCCGACTCGAACGCGTCGGCGCCGAGCTCCGTCGTCGCTCGATTCCCCTCGCTGCCGGTCTCGATACCGCCGGGGACGGCGCCGTAGTCGGCGCGGCCGGCGGTGTCGAGCCCGAACCGCGTCTCGCCGACCCGCTCTTCGAGGACGAAGAACCATCCCAGGTCGTCGGGGTCGCCCGACTCCGGGATAGTCTCGCCGACCGCCGCGTCTGTCGCCAGTTCGAACCCGAGGAAGCTGATATCGGGGTCGAGACGGCCGCTGAATATCGGGGTCCGCGGGTCCCACTCGGACTGTTTCAGGTCGGCTTCCGTGTACGCACGGAGGGCCCGGTCGGTCGCGGGGACGCCGCGCTCGCGTTCGTCGATGGCCTGTGCCCGCAGCGACGGGAGCAAGGGGACGCGGTCCCAGTCGGTTCCCTCGCCGTCGTCCGTGTCCTCCTTGACCGCCTTTACCGCGTAGATGCGCGTGTTCGGATACGCCCGCAGCAGGTCGCCCTTCAGCAACAGGACGACGCGGTCGTCCGTAACGCCCGGCGAGCGGTTCCCGCCCAGCGGACTGTCGCCCCAGTCCGACAGCGGCGCCACGTCGGGCTGGTCCTCGCCGATGTAGTCCCAGAACTGCCGGAAGAACGTCCCCCGGCGGTCGGTGGGGTAGCGGCGCCACTGGAGTTCGCGCGCGAACTCGTGGTTGAGCCCGCAGATGAACGACTCGATGAACTCGGAGTTTGTCTGGAGCGCGCCGATGGTCTCCGGTGGAACCTTCTGTGCGCCGGGCAGGAGATACTGCTCGTCGACGTCCCGGAGCCAGCGGAAGGTCGGGTCGTCGAACTCGGGGGCCGCGAGGATGCGCCCAAGCGCCACGTCGCGGTCGGCGAGGTCGACGCCGATATCCCACCCCGCACGCTGTCGCGTCCACGCGCCGGCGTCCAGCAGGCCGGGATACTCGCTCGTGCCCGAGAGCAGCCGCGTCCGCTGTGTCGAGAGCGTCTCCGAGAGTGCGGCGGGCTGGTCGAAGACCGAGAGCGAATCCAGCGAGAGGGGCTGGCGCCCGGACGAGCCGTCGAGCGAGCCCGACATCGCCTGCAGCCCGCCGGACGGACCCAGGCCGCTGTCGATGGGTTCGACGAGCGCGTCGAGCGCGTCTTCGACGTCGTCGACAGCAGACCGCGCCGACCGAACGTCCCCGCGGAGGTCGGCGGGAGCAGCCGACCCGGTTCTGATGGCCTCGCTCGCGGCGTCGACGGCGGTCGAGAGCTCGGTGTGGGCGCTCCGCAGCGCCGCAAGCTGCATCTCCTTTTTCGCCTGGGAGAAGTCGTCCGCGAGGGCGTCCGGCGACGCCGCGACCAGCTTGCCGAACTGTCGGTCCAGCGTGTCGAAGGTGTTGCGCCGGATCGCGTCGCAGTGGTCCCCGACCGTCGGGCGCTCGGTGACGGCCCGCACCGCCTCAGCCGGGACCGCGTCGGCGTCGGTATCCAGCGCCGCGGCCAGCGAAGCGAGGCGGTCGCGGGCCGTCTGGCAGTGGTCGCGGGCGCTCTCGACGGTGAGCAGGGCGCGCGGCACCGTCGCTGCGTCGCCGTCGAGTGTCTCGGCGGCCTCGGACAGCGACATGACGGCGCCCCCCGCGTCCAGCCGCCAGTGGTCGCGCGCCGGCGACCGCGCCGACGAGGTCCCGCCCGTCGACGCGGGGGCCGGCGCGTCGGCATCGCCCGAGAAGCGCGAGCCCAGCCGCGCGTCGGTGTCGAACGTGAACCCCTCGCCGAGCCGGTCGGTGAACGTCTCCCGACGGCTGTCCGTCTCGACGGCCCGGTCGAGCGTCCCGCCGGTCCGGGTCAGGCGCCGGTAGGCCGGCGAGGTGAGCCGGTCGACGCGGGACAGCGCTCTCGGGTCCGGCACGGCGTCGCTCCCGCCGTCGCCGCGCAGCGAGCCGTCGGGGCTCTGTCGTAACCGGAGTTCGTTCAGCCGTTTCGGGTCGCCGCTTGCGGCCGGGTCGCCCGCGCCGCCGACCCCGAGCCGGCCGTCGCCCAGCATCGTCTTCGAGCGGTCGCTGTCGGGCAGCGTCGTCCCGGCGAGCCGGTCGCCCGGCTGTGGGACCGGCTCGTGGTCGCCCAGCGCGCCCTCGTCGGCCAGCCGGCCGGCCGCCGCTATCTCCCGGTGGAGCGCCTCAAGGTCCCGGAGCAGGGGCGAGACGCCGACGAGGTGGTCGCCGGCCCGGTCGAAGCGGTCGGTGACGGTGTCGCCGACCAGTTCGCCGAGCTGGCTCCGGCCGACCCGCTCGTTGGCCCACTCCAGGTCGCCGAACTGCTTCCAGGCGCGCTCCATGAGCGCCTCCTGGTTCGCCTGGACGACTTCGGTGCCGTAGCCGGCGGGCAGGCGCCAGGTGGGGTCGAGGTTGAGTTCGTGGACCCACGAGTCGAAGAAGTCACCCGCCGTCGGGACGTCGGGCGGCGCCGGTCGCCCGTCGTCGCCCAGCGACCAGCCGGCCTCGCTCGGGAGGTACCACTGGCCGTAGACCGGCGGGCCGACGACCGGGAGCGCGTCCTCGCCAGAGGTCTCGCCGCCGGGGTCGTTGAGCAGTTCCCGAACCGCGAGACGACGCTGGTGGTCCTCGCCGTTCTCGGTGCGGGGAAACGGCGTCTGCGAGATGCCGGGCGAGATGAGCGCGCCGCCGACGGTGAGCGTGGTGTCGGGCTGCCCGGTCGTCGGCGGGCCGGGGTCGCTCACGTCGACCTCGCGGGCACCGACGCCGGCCTCGGAGAGCTGTCGGGGTTCGAGCCGCCGGGCCAGCGTCTCGAAGTCGCCCTCGGCGCCGGTGGTGAACTCCCAGTGGTGGTAGACGGGCAGCGTCGTCGGCTCCGACTTCGTCTCGTCCCACGCCGGCTCGATGGTCGGTTCGCCGTCGCCGCCATCGAAGGGCTCCCGGCCGAGACCGACCCGGCGGCCCGGCTCGAACGTCGGGACGACGGCCGCGACGTAGCGCGTGTTCGCGTCGAGATTCCGGGGACAGAGCAGCCGCGAGACGGCCTGGGACGAGCGCCCGGTGAACACCCGGTCGAGCTCCTGGTCGCTCAGCTTCCCCGTCACCTGTGTGTGGGCCCAGGCCCACGATTCGGCGAGCGGCGGCAGTTCGTTCTGCGGGGCCACGAGCGCCGCCAGTGGGCGCGTCCCGTCGGCCTCCACTCGCACCGCGTCGTTCGCCTTCGGGACGACGACGAGACAGCACCACGGCCGGACTTTCCCGCCGTCGTCGGGGTTCGCGCGCTCCGGACTGAACAGCCACGGGAGGTCCGGGCGGGCGAACTCGACGTGCGGGAAGTAGTTGGGCGGCATCGTCGCGGTGTCGGGTTCGGGTTCGACCCGGACGACCTGGCGCTCGTCGAGTCCGGCGACGTCGCCGGGGCCGTACATCCGCATCGCCGTCCCCGGTTGCCGGTCGGCTTCCTCCCAGTCGCCGTCCGTCCGCTTGCCTTCGACGGTCAACTCGACGCCGAACGTGGAGCGGCCCGTGAGCGTGTCGCCGTAGCTCCGACTGGGCCGGTAGCCCGCCCGCACGCTCGGGAAGAACTCGTAGTGGGTGTCGAGAATCGAGGCGCGCTCGTACGGGCTCATCGGCCACCTCCGAGGTTGATGACGCCCGGGCCGTCCCGGAGGCCACCGGTGACTCGCCGGTCGACCCCGTCGACGACCGTCTCGTCGATTATGTCGTCGCCCAAGCCGGTGTCACCCAGCCCGGTGTCGCCGGAGCCGCCGCCGACCGTGCCGTCCGGCGTGCCGACCACGCCGTCGCCCGGCGTCCGCCCGCCCAGCGAGTCGCCTGCCAGCGTGCGGTCCTCGCGCTCGCCAAGCACCGTGGCGCCGGGGACGCCGTAGACGCGCGGGTCGCCGCCGGCGCCGTCAGTCTCGATGGGGCGGCGCCGCCCGAACTCCGAGGCCGCGAGGATGTCTGGGAGTTCGACCAGCGGGACGCCAAACCGGGCGGCCTCCGGCCTGAGTCGCTCGAACCCGCCGAGGGTCCCAAGCGGCGCGGCGTGGGTCTCGCGGGCCTCGTCGACCACCGAGGTCTCGTAGGTGAGCTTCGCGGTCCGGCGCATCTCGCTCGCGCTGTCGCTCGTCGACTCGGTGGTGCCGGGGTAGTACAGTAAACCGCTGCCCGCGCCCCGACCGGCCTCGCGCTCGACGAAGGAGGGGCTGTTTAACTTCTCGCTGTCCGAGAGGCGGGTGTACTTCGCCGGCGCGAACTGCTCCATGAGGGGGCCGGCACCGAGAGGGGTGTCGTCGACCCGGACCTCGGCGATGCGGAACGACTCGTAGTCGCGGGGGACCATCTCACCGAACTTCTCGATGCGCTGGTTCAGCGGGACGACGGTCTGGCGGACCTCGACGCCGCCCAGCGGGTGGGCGAGGACCGTCTCGGGCTCGCTATCCGCACCGTTCGCGCCCTCGCGCGTTGCCGCCTCGGCCTCGCTGTCCCGTATCGAGACGAGTGACTGGGCGTTCTTGGGCACCTGTGCGGCCCAGTTGCCCGGCGCGTCGAGTTCGTCGAGCAGCTTCGGCATCACTTTCGCTGGCGGGAGTTGCTCCTGGTCGCCGCCGGACCCCATCGTCACGTCGACGTTGACGGTCACCTCGAAGAACAGAATCTCGATGTGGACTTTGCCGGTGACTCGCATCGGGCCGGGACCCTGAAGGGTGCCGTCGATTTTGACCGAGAGGCCGTGGCCCTTGATTTCGACGGCGAAACTGGCCAGGAAGTCGACGACGAACTTGAACGGGTCGAACTGGAACAGCGCGTCGAAGGAGAGCTCGCCGTGGACCCGCGCCGGACCGGCCTCGGCGTGGAGGACGACGCCGGCGCCGACCTGGAAGGTGTTGGGCGTCGTCGCCAGATAGCCCGAGTACTCCAGCCGGGCGGGGACGCCGGGCGGGCTCATACTGGCTTTCACGCGGTCGAGTTCGGGGAACCCCTTCGGCGGGTCGTAGCGGGGGTGGAACCCGCCGATGGAGAGCATGAACCGCGCGTCGTCGCCCCAGCGAAGCCGCATCGCCATGTCGCCCGAGACCGTCCACATGACGATGCGGGAGTCGTAGAGGCTCGCCGTGATCGCGAGGCGCTCGTCGGGGATGTCAAGCACCCCCAGCACGGCGAGGTTGATGGTGACCAGCGGGGCCTCCTCGTCAGGCATATTGAGGTGGAACGCGCCGACGATGGCGATCTCGAAGGTCGGGATTTCGAGGACGATACCGACCTCCAGCGTGAGCATCGTCGGCGTCCCCCACCCCATCTCGACCATCGGGCCGACGACGTGGACGTCCTGCTTCGGCGGGAAGATGGCCCGCAGGTCGGAGAGTATCTGCTGGGCGTTCTCGACGACGTTCTCGGGAAAGAGCACCGAACCGACGTTGCCCGACCGAATCTTCCGGCCCAGCACGTCGGTCTTCATCCCGCGGTGGAGCCCGAACAGGCCGCCGACGCCGTTCAGCGTGAAGCCAAAGCCCAGTTGGACGGGCGGGAACTCGGCGGTGATGAGGATGAGAAAGGAGTAGCCGTCGCCGCCGCCGGGCAGTTTCGTCTTCAGCACTCCGATGGCCGACAGCGAGAGCGGGCCGGCCGCGAGCTGCAAGGCCCCCGAGTAGCGGTTCTCGTCGGGGAAGAACTCGAGCATCCCGCCGCCGGTGACCGGGCCGGCGTCGACCGACAGCGACAGCCCTTTCGGCGGTTTGAACCCCAGATCGAGGTCCGCCGGACCGAGGTTCCCCTCGGTGCCGCCGGGGAAAGAGAGGTCGGCCTCGATGCCGGTCCGCATCACCTCGGCGGTCAGGAAGCCGATGTCGAGTTTCGGGGTCGAGCTGAACACCATGGGGAGCCGCGGCGGGCCGTCGCTGTCGGCGGTGCCCGACTGGCCGCGCTCGCCCAGATCCAGCCCGAGGAACGTCTCCTTGATGCGCAGCGGGCCCAGCGGGATGTTGTCCGCGATGGATATCATCAGCGTCCCGCCGTTCTGGAGGTAGAGCCCGGTCGTCGTCGACCAGCCCAGCGTCACGTCGAAGTCGTAGCTGATGGGTTTGGGGATGACCGTATCGAGGAACCCCCCTTGCGGGTCGAGACTGATGGTTCCCGTCGTACTGAACTCCGCGCCGAACTGGAACTGGTCGTTGGCGTACTCGAAGGTCGTCGAGACCGAGAGCCCGTCCATGTCGAGCCGGCCGACCGCCGTGCCGACGAGCGGTTTCTGCATCCCGTCGCTGTCCCCGGCGTACTCCAGGTTCACGGTGAAGACGAGCTGGTCGTCGGCGGTGCCACCGGGCGTCGAGCCCTGACTGCCCTCGGTGTTGACAAAGTCGAAGTTGAGCCCGCTGTCGACGCCGGGGTTGATGGCGACGCCGCGGTTGGCGAGTTCGCCGTCGCCCTCGACACCGATGGTCCAGTCGTCGCCGATGTCGCCTGACATCCCCGAGGCGATGGTGCCGTAGGTGACGAGGGCCAGCCCCGGGAGGAACTGGCTGTCCTTCGGTGGCAGCGGGACGATTTGCAAGCCCGTTTCGGCGCGCTGGCCGTCGGCGTAGGTCATCCCCAGCAGCGGGACCATGAGCTTCTGGCCCCAGCCGTCCATGCCGGCCTCGTCCATCGATTCGAGGACGTTCGACGGCTTGCCGGTCGCGCCTTCGAGCGTGTCTTTGCCGGCCTGGTTGAGGTTGGCGGGGATATGCTTGCCCCAGAACACCGTCAGCAGCCGCTGGAGCAGCAGGGTGGCCAGGAACGGCTGGCTCTTTTTCGCCCACCCGAGCAGCTCCTTGGGAATCTCGTTGGGGTCCTCGATGGCCTCGGCGAACTTCGAGAGGTCGATGTTCTCCGGGCCACTGTGGTTGCCGTCACGGGACGTGATGACGCCGAAGGTCTTCATGAACCCGTAGAGCTGGCCGTACTCGATTTTGAGATAGCGGATGACGAGGAAGTCGAAGACCTGGTCGCCAAGCGTCCCCATGTCCGGGTCCTGAATCTCTATCTGCTGGAGCATCTCGACGGTGCCGTAGATGCCCTTGACGGAGTCGACGATGCTCTCGAGACTCGACAGGAGGTCCTGTGGGTCGAGTTCGTCGAACACTTTCTGCCAGTCGACGTCGTCGAGTTCGTGGATACCCTCGATGTCCGGCACCGACTGCACCTGGCCGACGACAGACGTCACGGCCGCGTCGATTTTCGCGCCCTCCTGAGAGACGTCGGATTCGATGGTCTCGTACAGTTGTGCGGCGTCCCCGCCGATGAGCTCCTCGCTGACGCCCATGTCGTCGAGCAACAGCGCGATGCCCATCGGCCCGTCCTTGGTCGCGCTGACCACGGGTTCGACCAGCTTGAGGAGTTCGACGAGTGCCTCGGCCTCGGAGTTCTTGCCGCCGCTGCCGTCCCCGGGCTCAGACATCTCGCCCTCCCCGTGGTCCGGGCACGGCCGACCGTGACGAAGTCGCCCTCATTGTCCCGTCATCCCCTCGATGATGGAGTGGATGAAGCCCGGCCCCTTGTCCGGCGTCTGGTAGTGGAAGTCCCCGCTCTCGGGTATCTCGGTCGGTTCGCGGTTCTCGACGTAGTTCTTGACCGCCGCGTTCCGGAACGTGATGAACGACTCGCTGGCGTTGGTGAAGCTCAACCCGACGGAGAGCTCCGCCTCCAGCCCACCGCCGACGCTCAGTGCGACGCCCGCGCCGTGCCAGCCCTGCTCCGGTATCGACCAGGTGAGCGTCCCGTCCGGCCCCGTGCTCTCGGTGGCGACCGAGGTGAAATACAGCGTCGCGCTGGCGTCGAACCCCATGCCGACTGAGACGCCGGCATCCAGATTGAACGAGCCGACCGAGCCCGCCCAGCTGTCGCGGGTGATGTCTTCCGGCTCCTCCCAGTGGTCCGCGAGGACCAGTGCCCCTTCGACGCCGGCCCCGACACCGGCCTGGAAGCCGACGGAGACGCCCTGTGCGGTGAATGTGAAGTAGTGTGGCGCGTCGTCGATAGGATGGGGCGTGTCTTCGTCGGCCTTCGGGTCGTCGGCCGGATCGTACTTCGAGTGCAGCGGGAAGAACACCGAGATACCGGTGCTCACCTCCCCGCCGACGAGGAGCCCCCCGTCGGCGCTGACCGCGAAGTCGAAGGCGATACCGTCGAGGCCGGTGAGCGAGAGCGCGTATCGGATGTTCGCGGTGTACATCGACTGGAAGTCTTCGATGTACCCCAGCGCGTCCTCCCAGGTCCAGTCGGTGTCCAGCTCCTTGTTGGCCTCGGTGAAAAACTCCTGGGCCTCTGTCTCGGTCGCCGGCCGCACTTCCGTCGCCCGGCCGTAGTTGTTCCCGGTGGCCTGGCGCTGGAGGTCCCGCATCACGTCGGGGCTACCCATCGAACGGACCCCCGCGACCGGTCCGGTGTGCCGGCTCCTCTCGGGACCCGTCCATGAGACGGACTAACAGACTCATTGAACTATACTCTCCGGTCAGATATAAATATCCACACTGTAGTTTAGCTGATATAACTGGGGCGAGCCTGTCCGACAACCGACGATATTCAGTCGAACGTGACAGCTAGAACCCATTTTTCGTGACTAATGTTTATACAGTCACCCGTGAAAGCTACGCACGACTTCGGCTCCGGTTGGTGGGTGTGCTCGCTTCCCGGGCCCGACAAGACCATGCCGGCTCCCGACACACCGCTCGAACCGCGACCGGACCGCTACCAGGTAGCTATCGCCCTCGTGGGCCTCGCAGTGCTCGCGCTCGCGGCCAGTGCCCTCGCGGCCGGAACCGCCCTCGACGGGCCGGACGCGACGCTCACCCAGCAGAGCGGCGTCACGGCGAGCTGTTCGCTCTCGGACGAGGAGGCCCCGCCGGGCGCCGAGATAAGCATCTCCGCGTTCGACTCGGAGAACGCCGACCGGTTCCGCTACGACTACGACGGCGACGGGACCTGGGACACGACGTTCAGGAACAGCGCGTTCAACCGGACCGTCTACGAGAACGCTGGGACGTACACGCCGGCCGTCCAGGCCATCAACAGCAGTACGGAACAGAGCGACACCGCGTCCTGTCCGACGCTGACCATCGACGCGAACGAGGAGCCCGACGCCGTGCTGTCGGCGTCGCCGACCAACCCCGGCGTGGGCCAGGACGTGACCTTCGACGCGCTCGAGACCACCGACCCCGACGGCGACGACATCTTCGACTACCGCTACGACTGGACCGACGACGGCACCTACGACGTCCGCGCGGAGACGCCTCGCGAAGTAACCCATCCATACGACACCCCCGGCCAGAAGACGGTGCGGCTCTACGTCGAGGACGAACACGGCGGAATCGACACGGACACGGTCACGTTCTTCGTCGGCGACCGCCGGCCCGTCGCCCGATGTACGGTCGGAGCCGACACCGTCGGCGTGGGCGATACCATCCTCATCGACGCCAGCGAGTCCGAGAACGCCTCGACGGCCGACTTCGACGTGGACGGCGACGGCGACTACGAGTACCCCGCCGATAGCGACCTCCGGGCCTTCCACGAGTACGAGACCACGGGCACCTACACGCCCACGGTCGTCGTCAAGAACGGCGACCGGACCGACGCGGTGAGCTGCGGAACGGTGACGGTGACCGAGAACCAGCCGCCGACGGCGGAACTGCGGGCCGACCCCACGGCGCCCGAGGCCGGCGAGACGGTCACCTTCGAGGCCGCGGGGTCGTCCGACCCCGACGGCTCTATCGAGAGTCACCGCTGGGACTTCGACGGCGACGGCGCCGTCGACCGGACCACCAGCAGTACGTCCACGGGGTTCGTCTACGACACCGCCGGCAGCTACGTCCCGACGGTGACGGTGGTCGACGACGACGGCGCGACGGACACCGCGGCCGTCGACCTCTCGGTCGGCCGCTCGGCCCCACCGCCGCCGACCACGCTGTGTACCATCGAACGGACGGCCGTCGCGGTCGGCGAGACGACGACCGTCGACGCCTCGGGCTCCGACGGCCCGACCAGCGTCGCCTTCGACACCGACGGCGACGGGGAGTACGACCGGACGGACAGCGACGACTTCCGTATCGGCGTCGCCTACGACTCGCCCGGCGAGTACCCCGTCAGCGCTCGCGGGACCAGCGAGGGTGGGAGCGACACGGTCGACTGCGGGACCATCGTGGTCACCGAACGCGAGTCCACGCCGGTGACCGAGACGCCGTTCGTCGAACGGACCGAGCTGCGCACCGACCCACCCCTGCGGGAAGAGCCGCTGCCGGGCTCCGAGACCCCGCGCTCCGAGCCGACCGAGACGGAGGACGACGAGGCGCCCGCCCCAGCGATTCCGGGGTGGCTCGTCCCGGCGCTCCTCGGGCTGGGCGGGCTCGGCGGCCTGGGCGGCCTTGGCTACTACGTCTACACGACCGGGGGCGGCGGGGGCGCCGGGGGCGGCAAGAGCGCCCCGCCGAAACCGCCGACCGTCCCGCCCTCGTCGAAGGCGGCCCGATTCGAGACCGGGACCTTCCTGACGCCGCCGGCGTCGGGGCCGGTGACCGTCACCGGGCTGGGCTTCGAACCCGACCTGCTGACCTTCGCCGCGACGACGACGGTCCGGGCCTCGGAAACCCAGCCCGCCGACCGTTCGGAGGGGTGGTGCCACGGGCGGGCGGCGCGGGGGCCAGACGGCGCCGTCCCGCAGTCGACCGTCGCGCTGACGGACGACGCCGAGAACCTCGACGGCGCCATCGGCGCGGCGTCGGACGGCGACGCCATCGAACTGGACGTCCACACCGGCGCCCCGCCCGAGCGAATCGTCGGGCAGGTGGTGGCGCTGACCGACGACGGCTTCGAGCTCTCCTTCGACATCGACGGGCTCCAAGGCGAGCGCGAGGGCGACCAGTACGTCGTCCACTACCGGGCCTACGCCTTCGGCTCGGGTAGCAAAGTCGAGCTGGGCCAGTTCCGGACGCCCGAGTTCCCCTGCTCGCAGTCCGTCCCGCTCGGCATCGACGCCGACCACGTCACGCTGACGGCGACCAACACGCTCGCGAGCGCCGACGACCGGCGGATGACCGACCTCCCCGTCGGCTTCTCCCACGGCGAGGTCGTCGGCCGCCACCAGCCCGCCCAGCTCGTCCGGAACGCCACAGTCGACCCGTCCGGCCGGACGGGCAGCGCCCAGGCTGCCTACGACGACCGGGCGCTGCATCTCGTCTACGCCGACGAGGCCATCCGCGGGCGGACGACGGCCACGGTGACGAGTCTGGGCGAGTCCATCGACCTGGAGTACGAGAAGGTGTACAGCGGCCCCGCGAAACTGGGGTCGGTCGAACCGAAACTCGTGAGCTACGTCGCCGTCGAGACCGGCGACTGCCAGCCGACCATCGGCTACTTCCAGCTGCCGGAGCCGGGCAGCGACGACCTGCTCTCGGTGTCACTGGACTTCGAGCCACGCCTCGTCGAGTTCACCACGCTCGGTATCGGGTCGATGAACACCGACCGGCTCTCGCGGGCGTCGCCGCTCGGCTTTGGCTGGTCACACGGCAGCGCCATCGGCGGGCGGGGCGACGGGCTCCGGCAGTACGTCCTCAACGAGGCGGCGGACCCGGCCACGACCACGCACGAACCGGGCGCGACCGCCGGCGGTGCGGGCGTCGCTGCGACCGTTCGCACGCTCGCGGACGGCGGCCGTATCGTCGGCCGGGACGAGCTGACGATTACGGGGTTCACCGAGACGGGGTTCCAGGCCGCCGTCACCGGTATCGGTACCGGGGAGCGCGCGAGCGCCCCGCGGCCCTACGTCTGCTACAAGGCGTGGCCGAACCCGGAGGCCTGACGGAATCACTCACCGACGACGAGCCGGGCGAGCTGTTCGAGCAGGTTCGCCAGCAAGAGCGCGTACAGCGTCTGGGTCCCCACGTCACCCGAGAACAGCCCGCGGGCCGTCCCGGCGATGACGGCGACGGCGGCCACGAGGAGCAACAGCGCGAGGCGGAGGTAGCGCCGCGGCGCGAACAGCGCCCCGGGCCCCCGACGGACGGTGAGCCAGCCCGCCTTCGCGCCCAGTCCCGTGAGGAGAGTCACGACGACGACCTGCACCGCGACCGGCGCGCCGGCCAGCCCGACGGCCGCCAGCACTCGCTCGACGACCATCTACAGCCCCAGCAGCGTCGGGTCGAACACCAGCGTCGCGACGCCGGCCCCGGCCGCGAAGGCCATGAGCGCGTACCACGGCTCCATGCGGATGGTCTTGAACGCCTTGCTGCTGTAGCGCTTGTAGCCCAGCGAGCCGCCGACGAACACGAGCGCCAGCCCGAAGCCGGCGTCGCGTCGGCCGATGTGAATCAGCCAGAGCGTGATGAAGCCGACGATGGCCCCGAGTTCGATCGCGTGGACCTCGTTCGAGGTCACCTCTCGGACCCCCTTCGAAATCGGCAGGAAGCTCGGGAGGGTGAAGGCGACCGACTGGCCGAATCCGGTCGGTTTCACGTCGCCGCCGCTCGATTTCGACCCGACGGTCGTGGCCCCGGTCTTGACCGCGCTTTCCTCCTGTGTGACCGTCGGCGCGGGCCCGCCCCTGTTCGACCGGAGTCGGCTCCAGAGCTTCTTCCCGCCGGCGACGCCGAAGACGCCCCACGCGGCGTAGAAGAGGACGCCGACGGGCGCGGTCGGGTCCGGCAGCGACCCCAGTGTCTCGGCCACCGCCGGCGGCAGGCCGCCGCCGAGCTGGGCGAGGACCACGACCGCGAGCGCGATGGCGGTCATCTCCCCCACCCGGTGGTCCCGTCACTCAGCGTCGCACACTGCCGACCGCGTATCGTTCGTGTCATAACTTTGGCTCCCCGGGTCCGCAGGACACATCCGGTCCCCTTCGTTTGTTGCCAGGATGATACCGTATGGTTTCTCAGTGTCTGTTATTAATCTATGTCCTGCCTCGGTTCACGTTGCAACTCCGTTAGCTCGGGGCGAGATGGTGTTAACACGTCGGCGGAAGAACAGTTGTTTGAGTGATACGAAATGGCTGATTCCGACACGGCGCTCTCGGCGCCGGAGCTGAGCGAGGGCGATTTCCTCCGCATCGACGACCCGCACTTCGGTACCGAAACCGTCGCCGTCGTCACCGGGGCGGCCTCCGGCATCGGCCGGGCGACCGCCGTGGGGCTGGCGGCCAACGGCCTGACGGTGGTCGGGGCCGACATCGACGCCGAGGGGCTCGACGAGACGGGCGACATCGCCGCTGAGTTCGACGCCACGGGGTCCTTCCACGGGGTCGAGACCGACCTGACCGACGACGGCGACGTCGAGGCCGTCGTCGAGGCCGCGGCCGACGAGGGCGAGTTGCGATACGTCGCCAACATCGCCGGGATGCAACACATCGCCTCAATCGCGGAGTTCCCCATGGCGAAGTACGACCTGTTGCTCGATATCATGCTGCGGGCGCCGTTCAAACTGGTCCAGGAGGCCATCCCGCATATCGAGGCGACCGACGACGGCGTCGGCGCCATCGCCAATATGTCCTCGGTCCACGGCCACTACGCGACCAAGGACAAGGCGGCCTACATCACCGCCAAGCACGGTCTCTTGGGACTGACGCGCTCTATTGCCGCCGAAGGAAACGGGAGGCTACGGGGGTTCTCGGTCAGCGTCGGCTACGTGTTGACGCCGCTGATGGTCGAGCAGATCGAGGATACGGCCGAAGAACGGGGCATCTCGAAGCGCGAGGTCGTCGAGGACGTGATGCTCGGCCAGGCCAGGACGACGGAGATGATGACGCCGGCCGAGGTCGCGAATCTCTTCGTCTTCGGCTTCTCCTCGCACGCCGGACATCTGAACGGCGGTGACCTGCTGTTCGACGGGGGATACACCCACACGTATGCGTGACGCTCCGCGCGTCGCGTTAGCGTGCCAGAGCTGGGCCACAGGAACGACGTTAACACCATCGAAGCCACATAGACAGAGTAAGATGGACAGACGTGCGTTCCTCGCGACTGGCGGGCTGGCTCTCACCGGGACCCTCGCCGGGTGTAGTTTCGGCGACGGCGGCCGACAGGCGAACGGTTCGAACAGCGGTGTCGCGGTCGAAACCGTCGCCGAGGGGCTAGAATCACCGTGGAGTCTCACGCCGCTGCCCGGCGACTCGCAGCTCCTGGTCACCGAGCGCGTCGGCCGCGTGGCACTGGTCGACCGGGAGTCGGGCACGGTAACGGCCGTCGACGGGACCCCGGACGTGTACGCGGCCGGTCAGGGCGGGATGCTCGACTCGACGCTCCACCCCGGGTACCCGGACGAACCCTGGGTGTACCTGACCTACTCCGGGGCGAACGACAGCGGCGAGTCGGCCACGCATCTGGGCCGGGGTCGGCTGAACGTGGCGGAGGCCCGCTTCGAGACGTTCGAACAGCTCCACGTCGCCGAGCCGTTCGTCGACTCCGACGCGCACTTTGGCTCCCGCGTCGTGTTCGGGCCCGACGGGCTGGTGTATATGAGCGTCGGTGACAGGCAGTTCAAGAACTTCGGCCCGGACCACGTCGCCCAGCAGACGAGCAACGAGCTCGGGACCACGCTCAGACTGACGCGAACGGGCGACGTGCCCGACTCGAACCCCTTCGTCGACGAGCAGAGCGCGGTCGACTCGATATTCAGTTACGGCCACCGCAACGCCCAGGGGATGACGGTCCACCCCGAGACGGGCGCTGTCTGGCAGGCCGAGTTCGGCGAGCAGGACGGCGACGAGATAAACATCCTCGAGGCGGGCGCGAACTACGGCTGGCCGGTCGCCGACGAGGGCTGTACCTACGGCGACGGCGAGCCCATCGGCGTCAGCCACGCGGACCGCGACGACGTCGTGGCCCCGGTGTACTCGTGGCCGTGTGGCTCGGGCGGGTTCCCGCCCAGCGGCGCGACGTTCTACACCGGCGACGCCTTTCCCGACTGGCAGGGCGACCTGTTCGTCGGCGGGCTGGCCTCGCAGTATCTCGCCCGGTTCACCGTCGACGGCCGCACGGTCGCGGAAGCGTCGCCGTTGCTCGAGGGGCGGGAGTGGCGGATTCGCGACGTCGCCGTCGAACCCGACAGCGGCCACCTGCTGGTGGCTGTCGATGCACCCGACGCGCCAATCGCCCGGCTCCGCCCGGCCTGACTCCGTCTCGATACGGCCGACGACCCGCGTGCTCGGGACAGCTACACCCGCTGGCGAAGCGCCCACACGTCGTCGGTCGGGTCGAGGTTGTTCGGCTCGGCCCCGCGCTCGGTGAGGATACCGGTGTGGTACAGCATCGCCTTCAGCTGGAACACGGTCGGTGCGTGGTAGCTCCGGCCCTCCCGGAGCGGCGGGTCACGGAGGTCGCCCTCGGCCGTGAGCGCCCGGGACCGGACATCGTCGTCGCCGCGCAGGAACAGTTCGACGGTGAAGGTCGGATGCACCGCGTGGAGGTACCGAACCAGCTCGACCAGCGTCGGCCGGTCGAACCCGTCGTCGTGCAGGGTCTGGAGCTCCTCGACGAGCAGTTGCGTCGCCGGATACGCGAACACGACCCGTCGGGCGAGGTCGCCCCAGTCGGGGGCGAGGTCGTAGAAACACTGCGAGGAGCGGTACCACCCCTCGAACTCGCCCAGCGCCCCCTCGACGCCCCCGTAGCGGGCCCTCGCGAACCGGACGACCTCCCGGCCCAGCGGCGTCAGTTCGACGCCGTCGGGCCGCTCCGCGACGAGGCCGAGAAACGCCGCCCCGCGGCGGGCCTCCTCGACCGCCCGGACCACGTCGTGGGCCGCAAGCAGCTGCTCCGTGGGGCCGTCGGCGTACAGCGCGAGCGGATAGCCCAGGTAGTTCTTGGGATGGTTCAACCCGAAGGACCTGTTCGCAACGCCCTGGGCACTCGCCTGGAACCGAATCGCGGTCGCCTCGTCGGTCGACCTGTTGCCCACGATACGGGGAGTCTCGACCGGCTCCACCCGGCCCGAGGCGTCGACCCCGAGCACGCCGACGTTGAGTTCCCGGGCGAGCGTGCGGTCCGTCCCCGTGACGGCGTCGGCCGGGACCGCGACGAAGGCCGCGTTGGCCTCGTTCAACCGGTCGTACGCCTGGACGATACCCCGCTCCGTGTCGACGCCGCCGTGCTCGGTGACACCCTTCGCCTCGACGACGACGAGCGGCGGCTCCGAACCCAGCCGCTCGACGGCCAGGAGCTCCGACTCCAGCGTCCGGACGCCGACGAGGTCCGGGTAGCCACTCCCCACGCGGACGTGGTTGAACGGCGCCAGCGTCTCCCTGACCGACTCGTCGATGGCCTGCCCGGCCAGCCACTCCCCGCCGGCGAACTGCGTGTCGACCACGGCGTAGGTTCCCTCGGCGCCGTCCTCGGGAAACAGCCGCCGCTTCGCGTGGGCGAGCACGTGTGGCTCGGAGAGGGAGTCTGCCGCCATAGACATGGCTCAATCATGGTGAACAGGGGTCATCAAGATGCATGGCTGGACAGGGGGCGATGGACCTGCCCGCCGGGGCAGTGCCGGCAGTATCCGTCTCGATGTACCGGAGTTCGACGGTCACGTCGTGTCCCGTCTCCGCTCGGAGACGCGTCTGAAGCCGGTCGGCGAATCGCGGATACCGCCGCTCCGACGGTGTCCCGACAGTGACGACGACCCGACGCGGTTCGTGTGCGGGGACCGCCGCCGGCCGGAGGTCCCGGGGGAGCGCGAACGACGGGCCGCCGTAGACGACGGTGAACTCGACGAGGTCGAGCCGGTCGTAGGCCGGCTGCGTGAGGAGCTCGTTCGTCGAGCTCCGGACCGTTCGCTCGAACTGTGCGTCCTGCACCGACGCGAGCGTGATACCGCCGAGAAAGACCGACAGCACCGAGATGAGGAGGAGCAGGACGGCGGCCCGCGTGAGCGTCCGGCTCCGCGAGTGCTTGCGTTTCGTCCCGGTCCGGGGCTGGTAGCCGAGATACCGCAGCGTCACGAGCGCGGAGAGGTTGATAGCGAGGACGTTGACCAGGACGAGGACACCGGCGCTCAGGGCGGCGAAGGGCTCGCCCCAGGCGAGAGCGATACCCGCCGCCGCCGCGGGCGGGATGAGCGCGACGGCGATCATCACGCCCACCAGCGCCGCCGAGGCGCCCGAGGAGAGGCTAACAATCCCGGCGACCCCGGCACCGAGCGCGATGAACAGCGAGAGGAAGTCCGGCGAGATACGGGCGCTGACCTCCGCGATGCGCGTGATATCCTGCCCCGGCGGAACCAGCGGTATCAGCCGGACGAACGAGGCGAAGACGGCGGCGGAGAGGACGGCGAGGACCACGCCGACGGCCTGCAGGCGGACACCCCGGCGGAACATCGCCGGTTCGTCGAGCGCCGTGCCGACGCTCGCCGACAGTGCCGGTCCCACGAGCGGGGCGATGACCATCGCTCCGACGACGACCGCGGCCGAATCGAGCAACAGCCCCGCCGTCGCGACCAGCGAACTCGTCACCGTCAGGACGAGAAACGTCTTGCTGCCGGGCGAGAGCTCACGCGCTCGGATGCGAAGCTCGGCACGGGAGATTCGTATCTGCCAGCTCATCTCCGCGCTGTAGCGGTGCAGTAACCCCTGGAACCGTCGCGAGAGGTCGGCCTCGGCGCTACTGATGATGACGTGGGCGTCCTCGCTGAGTCCGGCGTCGCGGAGTTCGTCGACGACCGGTTCCACTGCGTTCCTGGGCAGCGGAAACGTGACGATAGCGGCGTAGTCGTTTGCATCGCTCCGCCCGCTGGTCTCCGGCGTCAGATAGTAGTCGATGTCGGCGGCTTCGAGCGTGTCGACGACGACTGCTCGTTCACCCACAGGGACGCTGATTTCGACGACTCGCATACCCGAACTTCGACTGCGAGTGCCATTATTTTTCTGACAAATCGGCGCGGTGAGACGAGAATGTTCCTTCGACGACTCGAACTGCCGGCGACCCCCTTGCCAGGGTATCGGTCAGGCTGCTGTTTCGAGTACTCGGCCCGTTCGCTACGTCCGCCCCTCGCAGAAAGATGGGTCCTGCCGAATTTGAACCGACTGCAGACTCGCTCCGCTCGTCTGCCGGGGTTCAAATCGTTGTGCGGCACGTCGCTGTCGCTCGCGGGATTGCTCGCGACAGCAAGTGGGCCCTGCCGGATTTGAACCAGCGCTCAATCGGTGTCCCACGCCGACGGCGGACACCACAGGCGATATGAGCCGATCGCTTTAACCAGACTAAGCTAAGGGCCCTCAGTGGCTCATTCTTGGGTCCGACTCTTTAGCTTGTCGGGTCGCTGTGGGTTCGCTGTCTGCGATTCGTCAGCCCAAGCCCGACTCCGGTTCTTCACGATGTTCGGAGCCGACGCTCCTCACGGAAAGTCGTCGAAAGAAGTACGCCACCGCCAGGGCTCGAACAGGTGCAAGACGGTCCTGCTCGTTCCCTTTCGCGGTTCTTCGCTCCGCTCAGAACCGCGCAGTCACTGCGCGGGCTGCGACTTGCGTGTTCGACCCCTTCTGAATCCCGCTTCCACGGTTCGCTGCCGACTCGCTACGCTCGTCAGGTAGCGAACCGAGAGAAGACGCCACCGCCAGGGCTCGAACCTGGGACAACCTGGGTAACAACCAGGTGCTCTACCAACTGAGCTACGGCGGCTCGCACCCGATGGTAATCCGAGTTGGTAATTAGGGCTTTCGTTTCGGTCGTCCATCGACACGCTTTCACGCACTCTCGGAGAAGCCACGGCCAATGAGTGACGAGTTCGACGCCGCCGTCTCGCGGGTTCGCGAGCGGGTCTCGCCGAGCGACGAGGAACGCGAGCGGTTACAGCGGGCCGCGGCCACAGTGATGGAGCGGGCGAGCGACGCCGTCGCCGACCTCCCGGTCGAGGCAGAGGTCCTTCAGGTCGGCTCCACGGCCCGGGGGACGTGGACCGCAGGGGACCGCGACGTGGACGTCTTCGTCGCCTTTCCGCCCGATCTGGACCGGTCGGAGCTGGAAGAGTACGGGCTGGAGGTGGGCCACGCCGTCCTGCCCAGAGGCCACGAGGAGTACGCCGAACACCCCTACGTCGTCGGCGAGGTGGACGGCTACGCGGTCGACCTCGTGCCCTGCTACGCCGTCGAAGACGCGACGGCCATCCAGTCAGCCGTCGACCGCACGCCCTTCCACACGCGGTATCTGTCGACCCGGCTGGACGACGAGCTCGCGGGCGAGGTGCGGGTCACCAAGCAGTTCCTGAAGGGAATCGGTGTCTACGGGAGCGACCTCCGGACGGAGGGGTTCTCGGGCTACCTGACGGAGCTGCTCACGGTCGAGTACGGCGGCTTTCGCGCGTTCGTGGAGGCGGCGGCCGACTGGCACCCGCCGGTCACCTTCGACCCGGAGGACCACGGCACCACCGAGTTCGAGGACCCGCTGGTCGTGGTGGACCCGACGGACCCCGAGCGCAACGTCGCGGCGGTGTGTTCGGCCGACAACGTCGCCCGCCTGCAACACTACGCGCGAGCCCTCCTCGACGACCCACGCGAGTCGCTGTTCGAGCCCAGCGAGCCCGCGGCCTACGACGCCGCGGCCGTCGCCGCAGCCGTCGAGGGCCGCGGGACGACGCCGGTCGCCGTGCGCTTTGCCAGGCCGGACGTGGTCGAAGACCAGCTCTGGCCCCAGCTTCGCAAGTCGCTCTCGGGGCTGACCGAGGAGCTCGACCGGCGGGGGTTCGACGTGTTCCGGGCGACAGCGCTGGCGAGTGATGGGACGGGCGGCAGTAGCGACCCGCCGGTGACCGATGGGGAGACAGGAGCCAACACCGAGACAGCCGCCCTGCTGGTCGAGCTGAGCGTCGCCGAGCGGCCAGCCGTCGAGCGCCACGAGGGCCCGCCGGTTCACGTGCGCGAGCACGCCGCGGGGTTCTACGAGACCTACGCCGACGACCCCGACGTGGCGGGGCCGTTCATCGACGGCGACCGCTACGTGGTCGAGCGGCCGAGGGAGTTCCGGACGGCACGGGCGTTCCTCGACAGCGAGGTCCTACTGGACGTGCGCCTCGGACCACACGTCGCGTCGGCACTGGCAGACGGCTACGAGGTGCTGGTGGGGGAGGATATCACAGCGCTCGCCGACGCGTTCGGGGTCGACCTGGCGGCCTACTTCGAGCCGAAGCCCTGAGCCGCGACCTCGTCGAGCACCTCGCGGGCGTCCTCGCTCACCCCGTCGTCGGGGGCGACCGGCTGGTAGCCGTCGAACACCTCGTGGACCATCTTGATAGAGTCCGAGAGGGTATCGAGCCCGTAGCCACCTTCCAGCACGAAGCCCAGGCCGGCGTCGCAGTCGTCGGCCAGGTCGACCATCCGCTCGGTCATCACGCCGTACCCCTCCGTACTCACTCGCATCCGCGAGATGGGGTCGTGCTCGTGGGCGTCGAAGCCGGCGCTGACAAGCAGCAGGTCGGGGTCGTAGTCGGCGATTTCGGGCGCGATGACCTCGTCGATTGCCGCCAGGTAGTCGGCGGTGTCGGCGCCGGGCTGGTAGACGACGTTGACGTTTGCCCCCTCACCGTCGCCGACGCCGGTCTCGTCGATGTCACCGGTGCCGGGGAACAGGCCGTCCTCGTGGATTGAGGCGTAGAACACGTCCGACCGGTCGTAGAAGATGTCCTGCGTGCCGTTGCCGTGGTGGACGTCCCAGTCGAAGATGGCGACGCTGTCGGCCCCCTGGTTCAGAGCGGCCTGTGCGGCGACGCCGGCGTTGTTGATGAAACAGAACCCCATCGCGTCGTCGCCGACGGCGTGGTGGCCCGGCGGTCGACCCAGCGCGAAGGGCGTCTCGCGGGCCCGGACGTCGACACCGGCGCTCTCGGCCGCCCAGACCGCGAGGCCCGCCGAGGCAAGCGCGGCGTCCCACGTCGCCTCGACGGCGACCGTGTCGGCGTCCCAGTGACCGCCACCGTCCTCGCAGTACTCGCGGAACTCCTCGACGTAGTCGGCGTCGTGGACCTCCCGGACGACGTCGAGGTCGGCGTCGGCGGCGTCGACGTAATCGACGCCGTGGCACTCCTTGAGCGCGCGTCGAACTGCCCGGAGCCGGTCGGGACTCTCGGGGTGTCGCTCGCCGGTGTCGTGGTCGAGACAGACCTCGCGGTAGCCGAAGTTCATTCAGTAGTACTGGGCGAGTTCGAAGTACGTCTCGACGTCTGCTGCCTTGATCGTCCGCCGGTCGGCGTGGCGGGCGAGGTCGGCCGCGGCGGCAGCGACGTCGTCTGCGAACGATTCGAGGATGTCGGCGAGCGCTACCCGGGCGTCCATCGCGACGCGGTAGTCGTCGTCGATGTCGAGGCGGGCGATGCGGTCGACCGGCGCGACCGGGAGTTCCAGGCCGTCCTTGTCTGGGACGCCCTCGACGCCGAAGTCCGAGGGCATCAGCGTCTTGCGGCCGTCACGCGTCGCCTCATCCGCGGCCGTCGTGGCGAGTGCGGCGCCCCGTTCCTGGATTCGGCGTGCCAGTTCCTCTGCCGCGCCGGCGCTCACCCGCAACCCGTCCGCGTTCCGCCGGATGACCGCGTCCACCGGCGCGAACGGAAGCTCGACGCTCATACCCACAATCGCGGGTGTTGCGGTCTTAAGAGTTTCCGTAGCGTCGTTTGGGGGTCAGAAGACGTCGTCGGCGTCCAGTCGGCCGTCCTCGAGGGCCCCGCGGACGGTGACTTCCTGGCCTAACTGGACGCGCTCGCCCGTCTCGACGCTCATCGTCTGCTCGCCGTCGTCCAGCACGACTGGGTCGCCGGTCTGGACGACAGTGCCCGTGAATTCGACCTGCTCGGCGGCCTGTGCGCCGCTACTGGCGCCGGCCGCGTCGGAGGGAGCGCCCCCGTCGGTATCGGCCGTAGCCGTCGACTCCCCGCCGGTGTCACCGCCGTCGCCGAACGACGAGAGTCCGGCGTGCTGGTCGTCGGCCTGTTCCTCGGGCGTGGGCGCGGGGCTCGCGCCGTCGTCCAGCACGACGATGGTGGAGTTCCAGCTCGCGGAGGCCTCGAGGTCGTCCTGCCAGCCGTCCTGTATCTCCACGTCGGCCGCCAGCACCTCGTCGCCCGGCTGGATGTCCTTGTCGGCCTTGTCCCCCCACAGCGCGACCCGGATGTCGCCGGTCGCGTCCTGGATGCGGACGTTGCGCACCTGTCCCTCGCTGCCGTCGTCGCGGTCGAACGTCCGGACGGGGTCGGTCGAGCGGACGACGCCGGCGATGTCGACGGTCTGGTCGAGCTCGACCCCCTCGATTGGGTCGGCGTCGGGCTGGAAGTCGACGGCCTCGTCTATCTCGTCGACGGCGCCGTCGTCGCCGACGTGCAGTTCCAGCGACCCGTCGCGTTCGCGGACGTAGCCGTCGACGACCTCGACGGCCGTGCCCGGCGCGATCTCGGTCGCGCGGTCGGCCCGGTCGTCCCACATCGTCACGCGCACGCGACCGGTCTCGTCGCCCAGGGTCAGATTGGACACCTTCCCCTCGCTGCCGTCGTCGCGGTCGAACGTACGGACGCTGTCCGTATCGAGGACGAGCCCGCGCAGGGTGACGTCGGACTGGCCCATCGTCAGCGCGTCGACGGTCGAGCCGTCGCCCGGTTCGACGTCGATGGTCGCGTCGTCGTCTACTTCGGCCTTGTCGACCGAGACTTCGAGTCCGTTGTAACCGTCTTTGGGCCGCCCTTTCACGCGGAGCACGTCGCCCACGGAGAGCATCCCGTCGTCGATGTCGACGGCCTGGCCGTCCCAGAAGGCCAGGCGGACGCTCGCGGTCTCGTCGGCGGCCTCGACGTTGATGACGCGCCCGTCCTCGTCCTCGCCGTCCCGTTCGAACGTCTTCAGGTCGCCGATGGCCATCACCTTCGCGAGGAACTTCACCTCGTCCATCCCGGGTTCGACGTCCGCGACGGTCTCGACTTCCCCCTCGTTGAGTTCGTGGGCCAGCAACATCGCCGCGGTCTCCTCGTCGGCGAGGCCACCCATCTGTTCGACCTTCTCTGCGACGGCCTCGCGGAACTCCTCCTCGGAGACGTCGGTCTCCAGATCCGCGTAGATATCTGCTATCTCGCCCATTATCTATGGGACGCAGGGATGGGGCGCGCTTAAGCGTTGTCGTTGCTCCAGCGACCCGCTGCCGTCTCTCGATTCCGTCCTCGAACTCGACATACGCTGGGGTGGTCCCGGTATCGGATATAAATCTCCGGTCGTCACAGCGAGGTGCGCACGACCGTCTCCTCGGCGCCGTCGCGACTGTGGGTGACGACGACAGTGTCCGGAAGCCCGTTCGCGAACTCGGCCGTCGTCCGGTAGTCGATCTTGACGATCTGCTGTGTGCACATCTCGTCGGCATCCGTCGCTCTCGTCGTCGCGACGGCGACGGTCAGCGTGCCGTCGTTGTAGTTGACGCTGTCGAGTTCGGCGGTCTGGCAACCGTTCGACCCCCAGATAGTCCCCTCGACGACGACGGTCGCTCCGTCGACACTGACCGACGCGCTGTCCGCCTGGGTGCCGCTCTCTTCGGAGACGATTTCGAACCCGGAGTCGGTGAGCGCCGGGGTCGGTGTCGGCATCGGTGAGGGCGTGTCGGCGGCCGTGCCGGTATCGCTGGGCGTCCCACGGCCGTCGTCTGAGAGACAGCCAGTGAGCGTAACGAGGCCGGCCGTACCGATGGTTCCGAGGAGGGTACGTCGTTTCATACACAGTGGTGCATCCCCTGAAAGAAAGGGCTTTTCGGTGGGTCAAATGCGGCTTTGAGCGTGGTGTGGGCACCCCTCGCGTGGTGGGGGTCGAACCGTCACCCTTTTCATACCGACCACCCTCCCTCAACATGAGTCCGGGTAGGGTAGTGGACTATCCTCTTGGCTTGCGGAGCCAGGGACCGGAGTTCAAATCTCCGTCCGGACGTTTCTCTGCAGCACAACACCGCGAGCGTAGCGAGCGGGACGTGCTGCAGGAAACTCCGTGCGGAGATTTGAACACGCGAGTCACAGCCCGGAACACCGAGCGAAGCGAGGCGCATGCCCGGACTGTCTCGCCTCGGTTCAAATCTCCGTCCGGACGTTTTCACATTCCACAACACGACGAGCGATAGCGAGGAGTGTGTGGAATGTAAAAACGACAACGGAGATTTGAGCAGGGAAGTCGCACGCCCGGGAAGCGACCGCAGGGAGCGACCCGGAACGTCTTCACGAGTTCAAATATCGCTGGACGTTCACTTCGTTCACGACCGACGGGAGCGTGGCTGCGAGCCCGCCGCTCACTGGGCGGGGTGATACAGCACAGAAGGAGGAGCCGTGAGAGCGGCGTCGGCGAGGCGCGAAACCGGTCGTCGAACGGCCGCTGTCAGGACGAGTCGGTCTCCTCGGCCCCGGACGTCCAGTCCGGCTCCTCGACGGTGGTCGAACCGAGCTCGCTCAACCTGAATTGCTGTTGTGACGTCGATGTCCCAGCCCGGCTCTCCGCCTCGTAGGTGAGCGAGAACTGCCGAACGACGTCGTCGTCATCGACGTAGAGTGTGCCACTGATACCGGTCAGTGTGGCCCGGGGACTCTCAGTGAACGAGTTCTGGTCTTCGAGGCCGGCGAGCGTGTACTCGGTCACCGTGTCACCATCGACGGTGGTCGTCCCGTTCGCTTCCCAGACCAGTCCGTCAGTGACGAACGTCAGGTTCGGTGCGAATCCACTGGTGTTTACAGGGATGATAGCACCGGTGCTGTTGGACGTTCCCTCCTGCGTGGAGTAGTTCGTCCCCTGGCTCGTGATGCGCTGCCGGTAGGACGTGTTGCCGTCGGTGTAGACGGTCGCCGAGAACTCCTGACTGGACCGCTGGGAGGCGATCGTCAGGTTCGAGACGCGAAGGCCTTGCTCGGCCTCGAGGTCGACCTGTGCCGTTGTGTTCTGGCGGGTTATCGACCGGCCACGCTGTGACTGGCTGACTGTAAAGACGGCTGACTGGTACGTGTACGAACCGGCGTCCTCGACGGCGGTTCTTGTCGCGTCGTCCAGCGCCTCGCCGTCCAGGTCGGCACCGGTACCGTTGGCTTCGAGATCGGTGGCCGACTCAGAGTCCTCCGTCGGCGTCTGCTGGTCGGGGGCCGTGTCGGTCGGTGTCGAACCTTCCGGACTCGGTGTCGGCGTCGAACTCTCCGGACTCGGTGCTGGCGTCGTGGTAGCGTTCTCGGTTCCGTTGGCGGTCGGGGTCTCGTCTGCGGTCGGTGTCGTGTCACCGGATAGCCCGCTACAGCCCGCGAGAGCCACGAGCAAGACAGCTGCGACGACGAGGAGCCCTCGTCGTGTCGACAATCGGAACATACCGGCTACTGACAGACGATAGATAAATTACTACCGATTACGTGCTACCGGGCAGCGACCAGACAGAGCCGGACTCGCTGACTGTGCCGCCGTGAGACGGCTGGGTCCGAGCCAGGGACCCGACTTCGGGGGCGGCGAGACCAGACAACTTTTGTCGTCCCTGGGGGTTTGTCGAGGTATGTCTGGTCCCGGGCGAGCCCGCTTCGACCGGGTGCGGTCGCAGGTCCGCGAGGACTTCCGCGCCGACCCGTACCTCCCCTACATCATGGTCGCTGCGACCTTGCTTGCGAGTTTCTGGTTTTTCCACCGCGTCCCGAACTTCGCGACGCGGGACGAGAAGGACCGCCTGATAGACGCGATGGTCCCCTACGGCCGGGTGCTCGCCGACCCGAGCATCGAGTCGCTCCAGAACGGTGTGACGTGGAGCCGCGTTCCCTTTGGCGCGACGCTGTACCTGTTCGCGCTGGCGATGCTGCCGGTCGTCGTCGTCGCGGTACTGACCGGCCGCGCGGAGATCTTCACGTCCGTCGGCTACCCCAGCGCCGACTTCGGCTACTACGGCCTCTGGGCGAGTACGCCCGAGTGGGTGTGGACCTGGAGCCTGGCCTTCGTCCGCCTGTTCAACGTCGCCTTCGCCATCGGCTCGGTCTACCTGACCTACCGGCTGGGCACCGCCGTCGTCGACCGGCTGACCGGGCGGCTGGCCGCGACCATCCTCACGCTGACCTTTGGCTTTCTCACCATCGCCCACGAGGGCGGCGAGGATATGCCGGCGCTGTTTTTCGTCCTGCTCGCGCTGAACTTCCTGTACGTCTACGTCCGCGACGGCGAACGCCTCCCCTTCTACGTCGGTGCGGCCTGTGGCGGGGCCGCCATCGCGTTCAAGCTCACCGCCGCGCCGGTCGTTCTCGGGGTCGGCGTCGCGCACCTCCTCAGGGCGCTGAAGACCGAAAGAACCCTGCAGACCCTGCTCGCCCCGCGACTGCTCGTCACCGGCGCGGCGCTCGGGCTGGTGACGATACTGATCGGGTTCCCGACGTTCATGGTGGGCGGCTTCGAGCAGATGAACGCTCGCCTCTTCGGCGGCCCAACGTCCCGGATGAACTGGCCGACGGGGCCGGACGCCCCCATCACGTGGTGGTTCCTCCGGGGCTACTTCAGCGGGCTGGGGCTCCCGCTGTTTTTCGCGTCGGTCGCCGGGGTCCTCGGGAGCGTCGCGGGGCTGCGCAAGCGCCGTGAGAGCCGGTACGGCGTCGCGCTCGTGCTCGTCATGCTCGTCGTCTACGTCGGGATGTTCTCCCAGTGGCACGACTTCCGCGTCCACCACCTGCTCCCGACCTTCCCGCTGCTGGCGCTGCTGGTGGCGAACGCGCTGACGGACCTCCGCGAGTGGAACCCGGCCGTCGCCAGCCCGGTGATGGCGCTCTTGCTGGTGACGACGGCGATATACGCCGGCATGGGCGCTGTCGGCTTCGCCTCGATGCCCCGCGACGAGGCCGAGGCGTGGCTGGTCGAGGACGCCGACGAGAACGACACGGTCGAGGTGTACCGCGTGAACATCCAGGACACCGCGATACCCCACGGGATGGCCGTCAACCACCGGTTCCAGGAGCGGACGGCACAGGACCCCTGTCCCGAGTACATCCAACTGGGGTATCGGGACCTCCTCTATCTGAAACAGGGGACTTACTACCGAAACGGGGAGCGCCAGCGAGAGTACGTCCGCTCGCTGGTCGAGGAGGAGACAGCCTACGAGATCGCCGCGGAGTTCGGCGAGCGCCCGCCGAACTTCGTCCCCCAGCGGGCGACGCCGGGTGACTACACCGACCTGCTGCGTTATGGCGTCGTCCCACAGACCGACCAGTTCGCCGACGAACAGGAGCTGCGAGCAAACCAGTACACCCTCGTCCTGCAGCGCAGCGAGCCCTGTACCAGCGCCCACCAGAGCGCGTTCTGAGCTACTCCGTCTCGCGTTCGCGGTCCGGTCGAGGATGCTCGCGAGCCGTCCGGACGTCCTCCGTCTCCAGTAGCACCTCGACCTGCCGCTCGAACTCCGCCTCGGTGAGGTCACCGCGGGCGTAGCGCTCCCGCAGCGTCGCCAGCGCGTCGTCCTCGTCGGTCGTGGGTCGGCTGTCGGAGGGCTGTCGGCGCTTGTAGAGCCGCGTCGCACCGAGCGCCATCGGGAGTAGTCCGCCGAAGCCGACCGGGAAGGCCACCCAGAACCAGGGGACGCCCGCGAACATGAGCCCGAAGGCGACGGTGAGGGTGAGCATCGTGACCCCACCCGCGACGAGCGTTTCGAGGTCTTCGTCTTCCTCCTCGGCCATATCGGGTTGTGTGAGCCCGTATCGATAGGTCTTTGCCCAGCTAGCAGGTGGTGGCGCGGAGTGACAGATGATGCGAACCGGAAACACGCTACCGACGGATGCTGGCACTACCAACAGCCAGAACGCCCCGGTAAGAATAAACGACGACAATACCACCAACAGCCAGAAAGCCCCGAGTGGCTACGGTCCCGCGACTCGCTGCCCGCGCTCGCTCCGCTCGCGTCGTCGAGGTTCCCGTAGCCACTCGCCCCTTTCAGTCCCGCCCAGCACCGATTGGCCAACCGGCTATGGGTGGGATGAAAGGGGCGGCGGGCTCCGGGAAGGCGGACGATGTAAGGACCGCAGCGAACGCAGTGAGCGAGGACCGCAACGAGTCCCCCGACTGGGGCCCGCCGGGGCTTTCTGGCTGTGGTGGTATCAGCAAACGCTGTTGGCGGGGTGTTCCAGCTGTTTCGGACAGCGGTAGAAAGCCTTGCTAGCGGGGTCTTTTGGCTGTCAGCAGTCTGCCTCTCCTGATTCACCCCGCCTCAAAGTACAGACAGGTCCATGTCGAGCGTGGGGTACCAGCCCACGACGGCGGGCAGGTAGACGCCGAGGAAGCGGTCGAGGAAGATGACGGGGATGACGACCGCCTCGGGAACGCCCAGACCGACGAAGACGGCGGTCGCGGTGGCCTCCGTGACGCCGATACCGCCGGGAGTGAGCGGGAGCAACGTGATGCTGTAGGCCGTCACCAGATAGAGGGGCAACAGGAGGGGGTCGACCGCCGCGCCGAAGGAGAGAAAGAGGAGCCAGACCCGAATACCGGGAGCGACGACGAGCGCGAGGGCCCACCCGGTTCCGTACCGCAGCCAGATGCGGGGGTCCGTCGAGATGCGTCCGAAGGCGTCGGCGGAGCTCTCGGTGATGTCGGGGATGGAGCGGACGCGGTCGGCCAGCCCGGTCCCGATTCGGGGGACACGGTCTGCCAGCGAGGCCAGGAACCCGACGAGCCGGTCGAGTGCGGTGAGGTTCATGCCGGCCAGCAGGACGACGACCCCGGCGACGAGATACAGCGCCGTCGACAGCACCAGCAAGAGCAAGATACCGGTGGAGACGCGGCCGACGATAGCGACGAGGCCGACGGCCGAGACGACGCCGTAGCAGACGGCGTAGATGCCGGTGTGGGCGCCCGCAGCGGCGGTCGCGTCGCCGTAGTCGATGCCGGTCTCGGCTCTCAGGATGAACGGCGCGGCGAGGCGCCCGGAGAGCCGCGAGGGCAGGAGCTGGTTGACGAAGTTCACCGCCAGGTCGACGCGACCGGCGGTCAGCAACGGCACGCAGGCGAACGGTGCGAGGACCGCCCGCCACGTGTCGAACCGGGAGACGACACCGCCGACAGTGACGAGCACGAGCGCGACGAGCACGGGGGGTTCGGTCGCCCGGAGTGTGGCGGAGACGGCGGCGACGTCGACCTGCGAGAGCAGGTACGCGAGCGCGGCGATGCCGACGCCGTACTGCAGGACCGATATCGCGATATCGCGGCGGCTCGTCGTCACGTCATCCCTCCTGTGGGCCGTCCGGGCCGTGGGTCGCCGGGGCCCAGGCCGGGAGCGCGTCGCCGAGCACGGACCGGGCGGTGACGAAGTCGAAGGGCTGGTCGAGGACGTACTCGATAGCGTCGCGCATCCACTCGCCGGTGTGGTAGTACACCCGCGAGGGGACGCCCTCGACGCGGGGCAGCCCGACCAGCTCCCACGGGTGGACGTACAGCACCGGCGTAATTCCCCGCCGGGCAAGCAGGCGCATTCCCAGCGCGGTGTAGCGGGGGCCGAAAAAGCGCAGCCACGTTCCGGTCAGCGGGAGGCGCAGGCCGGGCATCACGCTGGCGGGGAGCTCGGCGACCTCGGCGGGCGCGTCGGGGTCGACCGCCGTCGCCGGCGCGGGCGTCTCGAGGTCGTACTCGCCGCCGTACCAGCCCGGGATGGCGCGGCTCGCGACGACACTGGAGTCGTAGCCATAGCCCGTCTCGGAAAGGAGGTCGAAGTGGTCGTCGGTGATGTCGAAGGCGGGGGCGCGAAAGCCCGTCACGGACTGACCGGTCAGCGATTCGAGGCGGTCTCGTGAGGTGGCCAGTTCCTCGCGGCGACGGTCGGCGGAGAGCTCCGAGAGGAGTTCGTGGGAGTGGGTGTGGGAGGCGATTTCGAACTCCGCGTCGGCCAGGGCTTCGATGGCCTCGGGGTAGCGCTCGACGAGCGAGGCGACGACGAAACAGGTCGTGGTCGCGCCGCGGTCGCGGAGCGTCTCCCGGAACCACTCGAGTCCGTTCAGCCCGATACCCTGCTGGTCGGTGGTCCCCGACGCCGACCGGTAGGCGGGCGTCTGGTCGAACAGCTCGACGTCGATAGAGAGGACCGCGCGGCCGACAGTGTCGCTTTTCGCAGCGGTCTCACTCATCGCGGAGTTCCTCGACCTCGCTGCGCAGCAGGCTGACCTCCTCGTTGAGCCGCGAGAGGCGGTCGTACAGCTTCCCGATGCGGTTGAACAGGTAGGTCGCGACGACGAAGAGCGTCAGATTGGAGATGACCAGGATAGCGCGGGCCTTCAGCTCCAGGCCCAGCACCGTCGCGACGACCTGGAAGACGTTGGGGAAAACGGCGACGAAGATGAGCCCGCCGCCGATGGCCAGCGAGACGACGAAGAGGGCGATGGCCTCCCGGCCCTGCTTGACCAGCATATAGCCGTTGACGAGGAAGGCGATACCGACGACCAGCGAGATGAGGTTGACGAGGGTGTACTCGACCATAGTTATCGAAAGAGCAGGACACGGAGGATAGTGTCGGTCATCCGAATCGGGTACAGCGCGAAGGTGTCGATAGTGAACTGGGACTCGCCCTCCTCGCGTGTGGGCATCTTCGTGGACACCTCCGTAATGGAGTAGCCGCCCTTGGCGGCCTCCAGGGTCTGTTCGATGGCCCAGTGCTTGTCCCCGCGGTGGAGAATCTGGGCGAGCATCGACACCCGGTAGACGCGGAAGCCGCTGGTCACGTCCGTGATCTCGATGTCGCCCAGTCGGTTGACCAGCCGGGTGAAAAACTGGATGCCGACGTTGCGCGTCGCCGAGTAGTCCTGGTAGCTCTCGTTGAGGTAGCGGCTGGCGATGACCATGTCGTGGCCCTCGGTAGCGACGTCCAGGAGTTCGGGAATCTTCGCCGGGTCGTGCTGGCCGTCCGCGTCGACCTGGACGACCCAGTCGTAGTCGTGTTTGATCGCGTACTGGTAGCCGGTCCTGACGGCGCCGCCGACGCCGGTGTTGAAGACGTGCTCGACGACCACGGCGCCGTGGTCGCGGGCGATGGCGGCGGTGCCGTCACTGGAGCCGTCGTCGACGACGACCACCCGGTCGACGTACTCCCCGGTCTCCTCGATGACCGGCCCGATGGTCTCGGATTCGTTGTACGCGGGAATGACGGCGACGGTACGCACTAGTTCTCCGGTATTCGGCAACCATATATATGCGTTGTGTCATCCCGCCACGACGAGACGGAAAGACCTATTGGCGCGCTCGCGGGGAGTTGGGGTATGACGCGGACGTTCGTCGTCGGGCTCGACGGCGCGAGCTGGCGGCTGCTCGACCCGTGGCTCGAGGCCGGCGACCTGCCGAACCTGGCCGAGCTACGAGCCGACCACACCTGGGCCGAGACCGAGAGCTGTCTCCCGCCCGTGACCTTCCCCAACTGGAAGTGTTACTCCGCCGGGAAGGACCCCGGCGTGCTGGGCGTGTTCTGGTTCGAGCACATCGACCTCGCAAACGAACGCATCGACGTCGCCAAGGGCGGCGACTTCAAGACGGCCGAACTGTGGGACTACCTCGCCGACGACGGCCAGACCCCCGGCGTCGTCAATATGCCGACGATGTACCCGCCCCGAGACATCGGCGGGCCCGTCGTCGCCGGCGGCCCCGACGCCGTCCAGGGCGAATACCGGAGTATCGACAGCGGCTACGCCGCACCCGAGGGCCTGGAAGACGAACTGGAGGAGCTGTTCGACTACCGGGTCCATCCCGACCCGCTACTCTCTAGCAACGACGAACGCGGCGCGGAGGTCGACGCTATCCTCGACGTGATGGAGCGCCGTTTCGAGGTGGCCCTGTACCTGCTTGAGGAGGAAGAGCTCGAGTTCGTCCACGTGACGCTGTTCTATCTGAACGTTCTCCAGCACTTCTTCTGGAACGACGAGCCGACCAGACGCGCCTGGGAGATGATAGACGAACAGCTGGGCGAACTGGCCGCGATGGACGACCTCAACCTCGTCCTGATGTCCGACCACGGCTGTGGCCCCACCACGACGGAGTTCTACATCAACGAGTGGCTCGAGCAGAACGGCTATCAGGCCCACGAGCGGACCGTCGAGGACTTCTTCCGACCGCTCGGGCTCACTCGCGAGAACGTGCTGGGCGTCGCGAAGAAGGCCGGCGTCGTCGACCTGCTCGCGAAGACGGTCCCCGAGTCCATCCAGCAGCTGGTCCCCCAGAGCGCGGGCGCCAAACGGGCCCGCAAACTGGAGGCCATCGACCTCGCGAACACCCAGGCCGTCGCCAGCGGCCAGGGTCCCATCTACCTGATGCCCGGCACGCCCGAATCGGTGCGTGACCAGCTCATCGCGGACCTCGAGGCTGTGGAGGACAGCCACGGGAGGGTGTTCGACGGCGTCTATCGCGGCGAGGAGGTATACAGCGGCGACTACGTCGACGAGGGCCCAGAGGTCGTCGTGGATATGCGCGACGGCGTCCACGTCAACGACGGTATCGGCGGCGGGGAGGTCCAGACCGCGCCGGACCGCTGGGCCGCCGAGAACACCCGCAACGGCATCTTCCTCGCCAGTGGGCCGGACTACGCCAGCGAGGGCGAAATCGACCAGATTTCGATTACGGATATGGCGCCGACCATCCTGGCCGCCCACGGCGTCGACATCCCGACCGACATGGTCGGCGAGGTGTTGCCGATTCACCGCGAGAACCCCGAGGTAGGCGAGCAAGACCCGATCGACATCGGCGCCCGCGGCGAGGGGACCAGCGAGGAAGTGGCCGATAGGTTGCAGCAGCTGGGTTACATGGAGTGAGCGGGTTTTTCAGCGGTGACGCGCTACCAGACAGCATGCACCCCCACCTCCGTGCCGGCGTCGCCGTCTACAACGCCGGCCGATACCACGCCGCCCACGATGCCTGGGAGGAACGCTGGCTCGGCCTCGACGACGGCGACGACGAGCGATTCTTGCACGGGCTCATCCAGTTCACGGCCGTGGTTCACCACGGCACCGACGGGAACTGGTCGGGCGCACAGGGACTGGCCGAGAGCGGCGGCGAGTACCTCGCTGCCCTCCCGTCAGACTACCGCGGCCTGAACCTCGACGACGTTCGGCCGTTTCTGGAGCGGGTGGCTACGGACCCCCAGCGTGTCGACTGGGAGACGCCGCCGAGGCTCACCCACGAGGGCGTCGCCGTGGGCTACGCGGACCTCGACTTCGAGGCGACGGCCGTCGCTGCCGCGGTGCTGGCCGAGGCCGACGGCTACGACGAGGGGGTCGTCGCGGACGCTGTCGACTACGCCCGGGACGAGGTCGACGAGCAGGGCGAAGGCCGCTTCGTCGGCCAGCTCTTCGCGTTCGTCCAGGAGTCGGAAAACCGGCCGTTCGTCTACGCGCATCTGTCGAACCACGTCGAGCGCGAACGCCAGAAGGACGACGACGTGGTCGGGCTGTTCGACTAGGAAATCCAGCAAAGTGGATTGTGACAGGATTCACTGCTGAGAGAGGTTTGGAAAGCGATAGAGAACAGTGACGGGATTCTCAGTCGTCCGCAGTCCCCTCGACACGCGCCGGCGCCGATTCGTGCTGGACGAGTCCCTGACCGACGCCCATCGCTTCGTCCGTGCGCTGGATGCTCTGCTCGGCGCTCGCGGTCCGTTCGGAGAGCGCCCGCACCGCGTCGATGTTCTCGGGGACCACGTCGGCCTCCTGGTGGATGGCCTGGAAGAGATAGAGGTCCCGGCCCTCCACGGTGACGGACTCGGCCCAGATACAGTTCTCCCAGACGTCACCGCGTGGGCGGCCCGCGTCGCGGGTGTACTCCTTGAGTTTGCCCGCACCGTCGATGCCGAGCGTCTCGGGGATGAGGAACAGGCGGGACTCCACACCGAGCAGGTCCCTGACTTCCGCGGCCGTGGGCGCCGACGCCAGCGTCACGTTGACCGAGTGGGTGTGCATCTGGGTCGTCGGCACCTTCATCCCCATCGTGTCGATTGCGAGGTCGGGGAAGACGGTCTGGACGTCCGGGCCGTGGTGGGAGGGAATCTCGACGGGATCAGGTAAGGTATCGTTGATGGGGCCGCGACCGGTCTGTCCGGGGTCGCCGCCCCGGCGGACGAGTGTCACACGGGCCTTCTCGATACCGTAGGACTCCTGCAGCGGCGCGAACAGTCGCGAGAGCCCGGTCGTGTTACAGGAGACGACGCGGGCGGTGTCGGCGCCGACGGCGGTGTCGTAGTTGGCCCGCGCGTTGAAACTGACCTCGGCCACGTCGGCCGCTTCGCCGCCCTGGAAGATGGCCGGCGTGTCGTGGTCGGCGTAGAGGTCGGCGTTGGTTACACCGACGCCGCCCGGCGTGGTGTCGACGACTACGTCGCTGGCCTCGACCATGTCACGGACCGTTCCGGCGGTGGTGATGCCCGCGGCGTGGAACGGGTCGGCGCCGTCCTCGCCGGCGGCGAAGAGGTCGTACCCCCGGTCTACGGCGATGGTTGCCTCGAAGTTCGGCGAGCGTTTGGCGACGCCAGCGACCGTCATATCCGGCTGGACACGCACCGCGTCGGCGACCCGCTTGCCGATCGTGCCGAAGCCGTTGATGCCCACATGGAGCATAGACAGTGGTTCCCTGCCATCGGATATATTCTTTGTGATTAATTATGATAGATACTTACTCGGATGCGTGTAGCTGTCGCGCGGTACCACGGCACAGGACCGGGCGACGGGACGCCGACTGCATCAAGAGTTAATCCGTCGGAGTCCCTGACTCGGGCATGGACAACTCCTCGCTCCGCGTCCCCGCCGAGACGGCGATCAAGCAGTGCATGGATCTCCAGCCCGGCGAGTCGTGTGCGGTCGTCACCGACGACAAACGCAAGGCCATCGGCGAAGCCCTCTATCGCATCGCCAGCGAAATCACCGACGACACCGTCTTCGTGCGCTACCCGCCGGGGAACCAGCACGGGGAGGAACCGCCCAGACCCGTGGCCGGCGCGATGCGGACCGCCGACGTGGTGCTGGCGCCGACGACCAAGAGCCTCACACATACGGAGGCCCGCAGCGACGCCAACGCCGCCGGCGCCCGGGTCGCCACGCTACCGGGCATCACCGAGGGCGTGTTCCTGATGGGACTCGACGCCGACTACGAGGCCATCGAACAGCACTGCGAGGACGTGCTCGCCCAGGTCGGCGACGCCGACGAGATTCGCGTCACCACCCCCCAGGGCACCGACATCACGTTCGGGCTCGGCAGTCGGGAGTGGTATCTCGACACCGGCATCGTCCACGAGGCCGGCGAGATGTCGAACCTCCCAGCCGGCGAGGTGTTCATCGCGCCGGAGACCGCCGACGGCACCTTCGTCGTCGACGGGACGATGCGCCCCCACGGGAAACTCGACGGCAAACTGCTCTCCTTCGAGGTCGCCGAGGGCACGGTCACCGACATCTCGGACCCCGACATCCGCGAGCAGGTCGAGACGGCCGCCGAGGAAGTAGGCGAAGACGCCTACAACCTCGCCGAACTCGGCATCGGGACCAACGTCGCCGTCACCGACCTCGTCGGTTCGGTCCTGCTCGACGAGAAGGCGGGGGGTACCGTCCACATCGCCATCGGCGACGACCACGCCATCGGCGGGGACACCCACGCGCCCATCCACCTCGACGGCATCCTGACGGAGCCGACGGTGTACGCGGATGGGGAGGTCGTAGACCTCCCAAAAGACGAGCGGTGAACGGAGTGAGCCGCGAGGACGGCGAGGAAGTGGCGCTTCCTCGTGGTGAGTGAACGGGGTACGGAGTGACCCGTGAACGCAGGGAAGCAGTCGAGCGACCACGCGAAGCATAAGCCGCCGCGTCACCAGTCCAGAACACCCCACTGTCCCGACGGATGAAGGGCGAGCGGTCCGAGGGCTTCGAGTGGTGCCTTGCCGTCGCAGTTCTCACTCACCCGAGCGAGACACGTTCGCGCCAGAGCGTGTAACCGACCAGCGACGCCCCGAAGACGAGCGCGCCGACCAGCAAGCCGTCGAGTGGCACCGCGTAGCCGGCGTTCCAGGCGAGCACGAGGACGTGGACGACTCCCAGAAACGCCGTCGTCGCGAGGACGACCACTGGACCGGTCTGTGGGTGCGAGGGCGGGTCCGCGGCCATGGAGACGTTCAGCACGAGTAGCATCGCTACCATCAGCACCGGCAGCAAGAACACGCCGACTGGCTTCGAGACGTAGTTGTCCGGGGTGCCCGAGGCCGAGAAGTGGATGGCGACCTCAGCGGGGATCTGTGGCCAGAGGGCGACACCGGCGAGGGCAGTGAGGGCGACGATGCCGACGGCGAGGCCATCGGTCCGGGACCGGGGGAGGGACATCGGCGTTCGGTTCGTCGTGGCGTCGTAAATTTCTTGCTCCGGCGTGGGAGACGGAACCACGCCCAGCGGCGGTGCGACGACCATTTACGCCCCCACGGTGAACACGTCCGTATGAGCGACGCGACACCCGGGGAGCGAATCGGGCTCCCCTGTCCGGCCTGTTCGCCGGACATCGAGACGGTTCACGAGGTACTGAAGCCCGGCGGCCACGTCACGGTTCGCTGTACGGAGTGTGACCACGTCCACAAAGAGACGCTGCCCGAGGACACCACCATCCAGCGCGACGTCGTCGTCTCGCAGGACGGCGAATCGTTCAAAGCACAGGTCGACGTGCCCGAGGGCGAGCAGCTGGCCGTCGGCGAGGAGTTCCTGCTGGAGACCGAGGAAGCCGTGGTCTCCGCCCGCATCACGAGCCTGGAGACCGACGAGGGGCGGGTCGAGGACGCCCCCGTCGAGGACGTCGGGACCATCTGGTCCCGGGCCGTCGGGAACGTCGCGGTCAACGTCACGATGCACCCGAAGGACGGTCGCCACGACATGACCGAGAGCTTCAAGCTCCAGGTCCCCGGCGACTACGAGTTCACCGTCGGCGTGACCGAGCAGTTCGGCGACGAGGAGTTCACGGTCGAGGGCATCCACGTCCGCGACGACGCGAAAGGCTACGAACACGAGAAGCTGGACTTCGACGGCGACATGGTGTTCGCGAAGGACATCAACCGCCTCTACGTCCGCGACGAGTCCTCGACGGCCTGGTCGGCCTGGTAGCCGAACTGACCGCCCGACGGCGGTGGGTCGGGACCGGCGTCGGGCCATTCTTATAGCTCCGGCGGGAATCTCGACCATGGATCCAGCGGTGCTCCGGGGTGACATGGTCGACAGCCTGCAACACGAGAGCAAGGGCGTCGTCCAGAGCGAGTGGCTCTCGGCAGCGATGCGGTCGGTCCCGCGTGAGGCCTTCGTCGGCGAGCAGCAGGCCTACTCGGACCGGCCGTTCGAGCGGCTGGGGACCCGCGTCCTCTCGCCGAGTACCGCCGCACGTCTGCTGGAAGCGCTTTCCCCCGAGGCGGGCGACGAGGTGCTCGTCGTCGGCGCCGGCGTCGGCTACACCGCCGCCGTGCTGGCCGAACGGGTCGGCGCCGCCCGCGTGCAGGCCATCGACATCACCCGCCGGCTCGTCTACGAGGCGCGCTCGAACCTCGCCGAGGCGGGCTACGAGGCCGTCCTCGTGGACCGCCGCGACGGCGCCGAGGGGCTGCCCGAGTACGCCCCCTACGACCGGATTCTGCTGGAGGCGGCCGCAATCGAGCCGCCGCGTACGCTGCTCGACCAGCTGGCCGAGGACGGCCGGCTCGTGATGCCTCTGGGCGCCAACGAGCAGACGCTGGCGCTCGTCGACCGCGACGGCAGCGCCGAACGGCTGGGCAGCGTCGCCTTCCAGCCGATGCTCGTCGAGGGCGAGCAGGCCGACACGGTCGAGCGCAACCGGACCCGCCGCGAGGACCGCGAACACGCCCAGCGGTCGGCCCAGTCGCGAAGCGGCTGGGAGCAGGACTGGATCGACTGGGACTAGTTGTTCTTCACCACCAGTAGCTCCGTGTTCGACCGCTCGTCCTGGTAGCTCCCGCTCGACGGCGGTTTCACCGAGAACGTCACCGTCCCCTCTTGCTGGTTCGGCCCCAGCGACGGGTCCAGTGACAGCTCCGCCTCGCCGTTATCGCCCGTCGAGGCCGTCGTCGTGCTGTCGAGCGTGGCGGTCCCGCTCTTGGCGACGACCGTCGCGCCCGACACCGGCGACCCCTTCGAGTCGACGACGGTGACGGTCACCTGGCCGGAGCCGGGCCCGGTCACCTCGGGGTCGGGTTCGACGTCGACTTCGCTGACCTGGAGCGTCCCGAGCCCCGATATCGTGCTCATCATCACCCCGAGACAGGCCACGCCGACGACCAGCGCGATGACCAGCCTGATGGGGAGCCCCTCTATCGCCCGTTCGTCACGCAACAGTGACTGTGGCATGGGCCGGGCTGGTCGCGTGCTGGTACTTGAATCGTCGGGCGAGGGTCCAAGGGAGAGGACGGGACCAGAGAACGGGTCAGCGCCGGCGGCTACAGCCCGGCGAGGACGACGACGCCCCACGCCAGTCCGATGGCCGCCAGGGCGCCGGCCAGGTTCGCGGTGGCGTTGAGTCCCGCCTTGAACTGGTCACCGTACTCCCAGAGGTGGACGGTGTCGACGGAGAACGACGAGAAGGTCGTAAAGGAGCCACAGGCGCCAGTGCCGACGAAGAGGAGGAGGTCGCTCCCGAGGCCCGCGAACGTGACCAGCCCGAGGACGAAGCTTCCGAGGACGTTGACGGTGAGCGTCCCCAGCGGGAACCCCTCGACGTCGACTGCCGAGCCGAGATAGTGCCGGCAGAGCGCGCCGATGGCGCCGCCAGTCCCCACGAGGTGGGCGGGCTCGATGCTCACCATCGGTGTGCCCTCCGCTCGAAGGCGGCAACGGCCTGCCGGGCGGCGAGCACGCCGCCAAAGCCCAGCGCGTAGCTGGCGAGGACGTTCGCCACGGCCCATTCGGGCGTCAGCGCGGTCTCGACGGCGAACGTGCTGTAGGTGGTAAACGACGAGAGGAAGCCGGTGGCCGCGGCCACCTTGGTCTCGCCCGAAAGCACCCCCAGATGCATCGCCTCGTACAGCAGGAAGCCCAGCGCGAAGCTTCCGAGCGCGTTCACCAGGAGTGTGCCCTGGAGACCCGGCAGCAGCGACCCCACGAAGTACCGGAGGTTCGAGCCGGCGAAGCCGCCGATGCCGATGAGGACTATCGTTTCGACCGTCAACAGTGGATGTGACTCTGTCATGGGCAACGGGAGGAGTCATCAACCGGTCAGGGTAGTTGGGTCAGGCGGACTCCATCGCCCGTCTCGTCACGAGGTTCCGTGAGTCCGTGTATATCGGTTGCGAAAGCCGTCAGTCCGCGTCCGAGTCCTCGACACCGGCCGGGCCCGCTGCCGGCGCCGCGGCTGTGCCGACACGGGACTGGAGCTTGCCGAGGCCGACGGCGGCGACGTAGATGGCGACGGCGACGAGGACGATGACGCCCCCGGCGGTCGCCTCGGCGTAGTAGGCGACGCCGATACCCACCAGTACGGCCAGTTCGGCCAGCACGACGGAGACGAGGATAGACTCGTTGAAGCTCCGTGAGACCTGCGTCGCGCCGGCGACCGGGACGACGAGCATCGCGGCGACGAGGATGACGCCCATGATCTGCATCGCGCCGACGACGACCATGGCCGTCAGCATCACCGTCACGCGGTTGTACCAGCGCACCGGAAGTCCGGAGACGGCGGCAGCCGTCTCGTCGAAAGTGACGTAGAGCAACTGGTTGCGCGTCAGGGCGACGACGCCGACGATGACGGTAAAGAGCGCCAGCAGGATGGCCGCGTTCTCCGCCGAGACCGTCGAGAGGTTGCCGAAGAGGAACTGGTTGACACCGACGGCCAGCCCGCCGGCGTTGAGGCTTATGAGTGTGGTCCCCAGGGCGAACCCGGTCGAGAGGACGATGGCCATCGAGACGTCGTTGTCGGCGTCGGTCGCCTCGGTGATGAGTTCGATACACAGCGCCGCTATCATCGCGACGACGACCGCCGTCAGATACGGCGAGACGCCGAGGTCGATGACCGCGTTGAGGAAGAGCCCGATAGCGACGCCGGCGAAGGCGGTGTGGGCGAGCGCGTCGCCGATGAGCGCGAGCTGGCGGTGGACCAGGAAGGTCCCGATGAGCGGCGCCATCACGCCGATGCAGACACCGACGAGAATCGCCCGGTGCATGAACCCGTACTGGAGCAGTTCGAGTCCCGTCACGGTCGCGAGCCAGTCCATGAACCCGGACCAGATCCCGAGTAGCCAGTAGAACGGCGAAAAGAGCAGGTCGAGGGGGCCGGTCTGGAGAGGGAATCCCATCATCCGTCGCCCCCCACGAGACTCGCCGCAGTCCCGAACGCGCGGCCCAGGGCGTCACCAGCCACGAACTCGTCGGTCGGCCCGTCGAAGTATATCTCGCGGTTGAGACAGACGACCCGTTCGGCGTGTTCAGTGACGGCGCCGAGGTCGTGTTCGATGAGCAGGACCGTGATACCCTCGGCGTGGAGCGAGTCGAGCAGCTCGTAGAAGTCCGCGACGGACTCGACGTCGACGCCGACGGTCGGCTCGTCGAGGACGAGCAGGTCGGCCTCGCTGGCCAGCGCCCGGGCGATGAAGGCCCGCTGGCGCTGGCCGCCCGAGAGCTGTGTCACCCGACGGTCGCGGAATTCAGTCATCCCGACCGTCTCGATGGCGTCGTCGACGACGGCCCAGTCCGAAGCGGAGAGGCGACCGAAGCCGACGTGGGGGAACCGACCCATCTTGACGACCTCACGGACCGTGATGGGCATGGATTTCGCGGCGCTGGCGTGCTGGGCGACGTAACCCAGTCGGTCGCCGTCGTCGAACCTGGTGGCGGGTTCGCCAAAGAGGTGGGCCGTCCCCGCATCGGGTTCGAGCAGGCCGAGCGCGAGTCGCATGAGCGTGGACTTGCCCGAGCCGTTCGGGCCGACGACGGCGACGTACTCGCCCGCCTCGATTGCCAGCGTGATATCCTCGAGGACCGGCGTGGCCGTGTAGCCGAAGGTGACGCCGTCGAGGGCGACGACGGCCTCCGTGTTCGTCCCCGTCATTCGAAGTTCCGCCATTCGTCGGCCCAGCCGTCGGGACCGGCTTGCTCTGGCGGTTTGTTGCCGAGAACGACCTCGAACGTGGGCATATTGATGTTGTCAGCTATCTCCTCGTACCCCCAGTCGTCGGCGACCCAGTCCTCGCGGACGCCGGCGTAGGGGGTCACCGGGAAGTACGCCTCGACCCGCGTCTCGGCCAGCAGTTGTTTCGCGGGCTGGCGCGACTCGAAGACGCCGCTGGCGATGTAGCGGATGTCGTTCTCGCGGATCGTTGCCTGGGCGTCCCGCATATCCGCCGGGGGCACGTCGCCGCTGACGGCCAGGTTCGTCACGATGGGGCGCATCTCGACGCCGTATCTGACGCCGATATACTGGAAGGCGTTGTGGGCGGCCAGTTGCACCACGTCCCTGTCGGCCGCGTCGAAGACGGCCCGGTAGTCCTCGTCGATGCGCCCCAGAACGTCGGATTTGTACGTCTCGGCGTTCTCGCGAAAAGTGGTCTCGTGGTCGGGCAGCAGGTCCACAAAGCCCTCGGTGATGTTGTCGACCGACTGCTCGGCCCGCTGTGGGTCGAGCCAGAAGTGCGGGTCCTTGCCCTGGCCCTCACCGACGCCCTCCTCGTCGGGGTCGAGCGACGCCGCCAGGTCGACCAGTTCGACGCCCTCGCGGACGTCGATGAGCGCCGTGTCGACGTCGTCGTCTCGCAGCGTCTGGATGGCGCGGTCAGCCCACGGCTGGAACCCCGGGCCGACGTGGACGAACGCGTCGGCCTCGATGATGTCCCGCGTGACGCTGGCGTTCGGGTTCCACCCGTGGCCGTGGAGCCCCGTCGGGACGAGGTTCTCCACGGTCAGGGGCGTCTCGCGCGCTATCTCGCGGCCGAAGTCGTAGAAACTGAAGAAGGAGGCCACCGCGGTCGGCCCGCTCGACGAGGCGCTGCCACCGAGACAGCCCGCGAGCCCCGTCGCGAGGAGGCCGCCGCCGGCGGCCAGCGCATCGCGGCGCGAGAGCCCCCGTCTCCCCATCGTCTGTCGCGTATCGTTCGTCATTGTGTGTGGTAGGCTACGCCAACATATTAATCGTTTCCATCAAAGTATTTCTTTAGACTAGTCTAATTCGCCCCTCGTCCCGCACCTTCGGGCACAGGGCTCAAGAGCCCAGTCCGCCACGCTTCGATATGGACCCTGCGGAACTGCGCGCGGCGATACCCGCGCTCGCTCGCTGTACGTACTGCAACACGGGCGCGAGCGGACCCAGCCCGCGCAACGTCGTCAGAGCGGCGACCGACTTTCTGGAGCACCACGCCTTCGAGGCCCCGGCCGAGGAGGGGCCCTACACCGTCGCCTTCGACGCCCTCGAAGCGGCCCGCGAGGTCGCCGCCGGCCATCTGGGCGCCCGGTCCGCCGACCTCGCGTTCACCCGGAGTACCGCCGACGGCATCAATCTCGTCGCGAACGCCATCGACTTCCAGCCCGGCGACGTCGTCGTCCGCACTGACCTCGAACACCCCGCCGGGACCCTGCCGTGGGACCGGCTGGCCGACACCCACGACGTCGAGGTCCGGGTAGTCGAGACCGACGCCGGACGGCTCGATATGGACGACCTGAAAGCGGCCGTGGACGGTTCCCGGCTGCTGCTTACCAGCTCGCTGACCTGGAGCCACGGGACGCAGTTACCGGTGAGCGAGATGGTCGACATCGCTCACGACGCCGACACGCAGGTGCTGGTCGACGCCGTCCAGTCCGTCGGGCAACACCCCGTCGACGTGCGCGAGTGGGGCGCCGACTTCGTCGCGACGGCGGGCCACAAGTGGCTGCTCGGTGTGTGGGGCAGCGGGATGCTGTACGCCGACCCCGACGCGCTCGACTCGCTCCGACAGACCCGCATCGGCTACCGCAGCGTCGAGGACATGGGTGCGGCCGACTACGCCTACCACGAGGGCGCCCGCCGCTTCGAGGTCGGCACTACCTCGCCGGCACCCTACGTCGCGCTCGCGGAGGCCATCGAGACGATGGAGTCGGTGGGACTCGACACCGTAGAGTCCCGCGTCGCGGGCCTGACCGACCGGCTGAAAGACGGCCTCGACGACCGCCTGCTGAGCCCCCGGCAGTACGAGTCGGGACTGGTCACCTTCGAAACCGAGAATCCGGAGGCGACAGTCGAGCGACTCGGCGAGCAGGGCATCGTCGTGCGCTCGCTCCCTCACCCGGAGGCCGTGCGGGCGTCGATTCACGTGTTCAACACGCCCGGAGAGATAGACGCGCTGCTGGACGCCCTCGATTGATTGTATCGACCGGTCGCTGGCCGCCATAGCTTGATTGGGTCGCCGGCCCTCGCTGCGGTACGGACGAACGGCCGGTCGTCACCTCTTTTCTCCGCAACGACGGCGAGATACTCCTGTTACAGCGCAGCGACGCCGACGTTCGGGTGGTGGACCCGACGTTCGACGTGACGCCGCCCGAGGCCGTCACCGGCGTCCTGACCGAGCAGGGCCGACTCTCGACGACGGAAGTCGGCGCCGTGGCGGCCGCTCACCGGGCGTGGGCAGATTGGGAAACGTAGCGGGGCGACGAGAATACGTCGTGTCGCTCCGCCACCGATGCGGTTACGTCCTCCTGCGGACCGCGAGCATCGCGGCGAGGGCGGCTGCGACGAGCGCCCCGACCGCGCCGAAGCCCGGCCCGGAGCCGGAACTCGTCGGGGTCGGCGAGTCGTAGCTCACCGGCGAGCCGCTGGGCGACGTGACCGGGAGGGGCGTGCCCTCCTCGCCGTCCGAATCGGGCGTCGGGGTGTCGGTCGTCTGCTGGGCCGCCACCGGCGACGCGAGAGCGCCGACGAAGACGACGGCCGCGACGAGGAGCACGAGACGCTTCACGCCGCCCCACCCCCGAACGGCCTGCCGTCACTCCGCGCGTCGCTTGCGGCTTCGATGCTTGTGTCCGCAGTGTTGTCGTGGTTCATCATCGGTTGTCTGTAGACGACCCCGCACCCACGGCCGCTCCCCGCGGTGCGTGGTTACAGTCGTCACCCCTTACCCAGCATAGGATTTATATTAAATCTTTATGTTAAATTAAGCGGTGAGCCGGTGGGTATCGACGCTGTGTCGGGCAGAAACAGTCCGATTTTTAATAGGTCCCGGCGCTTGTATCACGCCCAGCGCGCGACAGCCCGCACCGGGGAGCCGTCGCCGCCGGCGAGTGCCAGCGGGAGGGTAGTGAGTTCGAAGCGCTCCGGAACGGCCTCAAGGTTCGTCAGGTTCTCCGCGATGAGTCGCCCGTTGCCCAGCAGTTCGTGATGTGCCGGCACCCCCGCGACCGGGGTATCGTCGGTCGCGTGCGGGTCGCCGCTCCCGCCCGCCCCGTCAGTCGCGTGCGGGTCGCCGCTCCCGCCCGCCCCATCGGTCGCGTGCGGGTCGCCACTCCCGCCCGCCCCATCGGTCGCGTGCGGGTCGCCGTTCCCGTCCGCCCCTTGACTCGGCGTCGGGTCAACGTTGAGCGCGTCGATGGCCACGTCGTACCCCTGCTCGACGCAGTGGCGGGCGGCGGCGGGCGACAGATACGGGTGGTCGAGGTACGCTGGCGCGCCCCAGTGGCGGTCCCAGCCGGTCCACAGGACGACGGCCCCGGCGTCGGCCGTCGGGAGGTCGGCCGGTCGGATCGGCTCGCGGGGCGAGTGGTCCCGGAGGTCCACCCGGACCGCGTCGCGGACGAACCGCTCGACGGGGAACGCGTCGATAGCACGGCCGCCGGCTTCGGTGTGGCTCGGGGCGTCGATATGCGTCCCGGTGTGGCTCCCACACGAGAGCGCCGAGACGCGGTACCCGTCGGTAGCCATCGTGGCGTGTGCGTCCAGGGTGACCGGCGGGTCGCCGGGGAACACCGGCATCCCGGACTCGACGGGGTGTGAGAGGTCGGCGACTGGCATACCCCACCTCGTGGCGCCAGGCGATTAGCCCTGGCGGGTCGGACGGCCCGACGACACCCCGTCTCAGGCGTTGAGATACGCCAGATGCGCGGTGAGGTCCGTCGTGGAGAACATCCCGACGACGGCGCCGTCCTCGTCGGCTACCGGCAGGTGCTGGACGTCGTGGGACATCATCTTGGCGGCGGCCTCCTGCAGCGTGGCGTCCGCGTCGACCGCCACCACGTCGGCCGACATGTACTGCTCGACTGTCTCGCCCGCCGAGGACCGTTCGCCGGTGGCCAGCTCCAGGAAGTCCGTGCTGGTCAGAATCCCTTCCAGATGACCTTCGGAATCGACGACGACGAGCGAACTGATCCCGTGCTCCAGAAGCCGCTCTGCGGCCTCGTCGATAGGCGTGTCGGGGGTGGCAGTCACGAGGTCGTCGCTCATGAGCCCGTCCACAGAGACATCGTTGTTGTCCATGGCTAGACAAACACACCCAATACCGTAAACCTGTTGGAAATGCAATATTACTGGTCTGTTTCGGCGCGGGACCCACTCACCGCTCGTCTAGGACCACTGGAATCCCGGCCTCGGCCACGTCGGCGGCGAACTCCCGGGAGTCCGCTTCCAGATTCGAGAAGGTGTTGTAGTGGACCGGCACGACGAGTCGGGGTTCGATAGCCGCCGCGAGCGAGGCGGCCTCGTGGCGGTCCATCGTCGCCCGCGGGCCGATGGGCGGGCAGAACACCGAGGTCTCGAGCGTGCGGTGGCCCGGCAACACGTCGCTGTCACCGGGGTAGTACACCCGCGTCCCGTCGACCGCGACCATGAACCCACAGCCGAATCCCTCCGGGTGATACGGGGTGCCGTCCGGCAGCGTGTGGGGGCCGTCGGGTTCGTTGTGAGCCGGCGAGGTCCAGATGGGGACGCCGTCGACGTCGATTTTCGATTTGGCGTCGACGGTCCGGACCTCGTAGGGGAGGTCGACGATGGACGGGAGGTCCCGTTCCACGTCGCGGCCGTCGATACCTTCGAAGGCGACGATAGTCGTCTCCTCGTTGGCGACCCGCTCGATGCCGTCGGGGTCGTAGTGGTGGACGTGGGTGACACAGACGATGTCGGCGTCCTCGGCGCGGTAGTCGGTCGCCGGCGGGTGGCCGATACCGTCGCTGTGGGGCTCCCACTCGCCCGTGAGGACGCCGTAGCGGCCGGGGTCCGTGTACACCACGCAGCCCTCGCCGGCGACGCGTATCGTCGCGTAGCCCAGCCAGTCGATGGTCAGTCCCTCGTGGCGGACGGTCATTGGCGGGGATTCGTTGTGCCACCGGCATAAACCGGTGGTTTTCGTTCGGCCTCGCAGGTATTGCGACGGCCGACGAAGCACCGACAGCGCCCGACCCCACGCTATGCCCGACAGGACGCTTCTACCCTCGCTTCTCGCGATGGGGTGGCAGCTGCAAGCCGTTCGTATATATCAGTTGGGTTCGACATCTTACGTCAGATGAGTAACAATACGACTGGTGCGGACACGGACGGGGCCCAGTCGACCGACTGGGCGGAGGCCATCGGTGACGGCGGGCTCGTCGTGGTCTCGAACCGGCAGCCGTACAGCCACACCTACGACGGGGACGAGATTACCGTCCAGGTTCACGCCGGTGGCCTCACGGCCGGGCTGGACCCGGTGATGCAGGCAGTCGGCGGGACGTGGGTCGCGTGGGGTGACGGCGACGCCGACCGCGAGGTCGTCGACGACGACGACTGCGTCCCGGCGCCGCCCGACGACCCCGGCTACACGCTCTGTCGCGTCTGGCTCGACGACGACGAGGTAGACGACTACTACTACGGGTTCAGCAATCAGGTACTCTGGCCCATCTGTCACTCAGCGCTGACGAACGTCACCGAGTGGGAGCGCTACTGGGAGCAGTACCAGTCGGTCAACGAGCGTTTCGTCGACCGCGTCGAGGAACACACCGAGCCCGGTGACATCGTCTGGTTTCAGGACTACCACTTCGCGCTCGCCCCGGCCATCGCCCGCGAGCGGGTCGACGACGACACCGTCCTGATGCAGTTCTGGCACATCCCCTGGCCGGCCTGGGACACCTTCCGGGGCTGTCCCCACGGCGAGGCGATACTCGAAGGGCTACTCGGGAACGACCTGCTCGTCTTTCACGTCCCCAGATACCGCGAGAACTTCCTCGACTGCGTCGAGACGGCGCTGGACGACGCGACCGTCGACCACGAGGCCGGGACGGTGAGCTACGACGGCTACGTGACACAGGTCACGGAGTTCCCGATGGGCGTCGAGGTGGACAAGATCGCCGAGCGGGCCGCCACCGACGAGGCCGACGAGTTCTGGGCCGACTTCACCGAGACGTACGACGTCGCCGACACCGTCGCCGTCGGCGTCGACCGGCTGGACTACAGCAAGGGCATCCCCGAGCGGCTCCGGGCCCTAGAGCAGCTCTGGGAGCGAAACCCCGAGTGGCGGGGGAAGCTCACGTACGTCGAGAAGGGCAGCGAGACCCGGTCCCAGATCGACGCCTACCAGGCCATCCAGCAACGCATCGAGGACGCCGTTTCCCGCGTCAACGACCGCTTTGGCACCGACGACTGGACGCCCGTCCTCTCCTTCGACGAGTACATCTCCAAGGAGGCGCTGGCGAGCCTCTATCGCCACAGCGACCTGGCGCTCATCAGCCCGATTCGTGACGGGATGAACCTCGTCGCCCAGGAGTACGTCGCGGCCCAGATAGACGGGGACGGCGTGCTCATCCTCAGCGACCAGGCGGGTGCGGGCCGGATGCTCGACGCCGCACTCATGGTCAAACCACAGAACACCGGCGCCTTCACCGACGCCATAGAGGAGGCGCTGTCGATGCGCGGGGCGGAACGGCGCGCCCGGATGCAACGCCTCCGCGAGCAGGTGGCCGAGAACGACCTCGCGACCTGGACCGGGCTGAACCTCCGGGCGGCGATGGCCCTGCGCGACGGGGAAGGCTCGGTGAGAGAACCGGGCCTCCCGACGGGGGGCCAGCCGTGACGGCCCAGCAACACACTCCGGTCGCGAACGTCTACAGCATCGACCGACAGCTCGGCGAGGTCCCGGGACTGCTGGTCGCGCTGGATTTCGACGGGACGCTCGCGCCGATCATGGACGACCCGGACGCTCCAGAGATAACGCCGGCCAACCGGCGGGCGGTCGAACGGCTCGTCGATCACCCCGACACGATGGTCGCCGTCGTCAGCGGCCGCCAGCTCGCCGACCTCCGCCCGCGCGTCGGTATCGAGGGCATCCGCTACGTCGGCAACCACGGGCTGGAGTACACCGTCGACGGCGAGCGCGAGGTCCACCCCGAGGCCGAGGCACGGATGGACGACCTGCAGGCCGCCCGCGAAGAGATCGAGTCCCGGCTGGCCGATATGGAGGGCGTCCACGTCGAGGACAAGGCGGTCACGCTGACCGTCCACTACCGCCGGGCCAGAGACGTCTCGGCCGAGGCGGTCACGGCCATCGTCGAGGACGTGGTCGACCCCATCGAGGGGCTGAAGACCGGCCACGGCAAGATGATAGTCGAGGTCAAACCGACCGTCGAGTGGCACAAGGGCGCCATCGTCGAGCGACTGACCGAGGAGGTGCCCGCCTCGTGGCGGACGGTGTACGTCGGCGACGACACGACCGACGAGGACGCGTTCAGGGTGCTCGGGGAGGGTGATTTCGGCGTCCTCGTCGGCGAGCGCTCGACTGCCGCCGACTACCGCGTCCCGGCCCAGTGTGAGGTGTCACGGCTCCTGAACTGGCTCGTCGGCGTCCTCGACGGCGAGCTTCCGGACGCGGAACGCGACGAGCAGCGCGACGAGTGACGCGGTCGGAGTCACAGAGCGGTCAGAAATCCCCGCTCGCTCCACTCGCTACCGGCCGGAAACGGTGACAGGAAAACGAAACACTGCGGCGAACGCTATAGCGCCTGCTCGGCGTCGACCGGGGCTGCCGAACACCGCTCGCGCAGCAGCGACTGCAGACCGACCTCGGCTATCTCTCCGGCCGCCTCGGCCGTCCCCCGGAGCGCGTCGACGGCGTGGGTGAGCCGGTAGTCGGCGCCGTCGGTCTCGAAGAGGCGGCGGTCGAACGCACGGATGTCTTCACAGAGCTCCTCGCGTGCATCGAGACAGCGGCGGGCCGCGGCCGCCCCGTCGTCGACTGCCGCCGTCGATCCGTTCGCGGGACGGCCGCCGGTGTCGAGGACGACGCTCACGGCGTCCTCGGCAAGGTCGCGGCCCCGGTCGGCCAGCTCGTCGACCTCGGCGGCGAGCTGGGGGTCCACGGGGTCGTCCAGGCGGTCGGCGGTCGTCGCGATCCGGTCGGCGTGGTCGGCGATGCGGGCGAGTTCGCGGGCGGTGACCCAGCGGTCGAACAGCTCCGGGCGGGTGAGTCCCAGCGCGTCCATCACCGACAGCGAGTCCAGCCCGCGCTGGAAGTAGTGGTCGACCATCGCGGCGATGCGGTCGGTCCCGTCGTCCTGTCCGCCCGGGGCGTCGGGCGGTGTGGCCGTCAGGTGGGCCGTCGCCTCGCGGTGGGCCGACAGCGCCGCGAACTGGAGCTGGCGGACCGACTGCGTGATAGACACCTCCTCGACGTCCAGCAGCGACCGGACCTGTATCGCGTCCTCGCCGGAGTCGGTGACGGTGACGCCGGTCAGGTCGCGGGTGACCCCCTCGACACGCCGGTGAATCCGCTCGGTGACGCCGTCGGGCGCGTCGAGTTCGATGCCGTCGACACCGGCGGCGTAGGCCGCCCGGAGCGTCCGGTCGAGTGCGGGCGACTCGGCGTCGTCGACCGACAGCTGTAACGGCCGGTCGTCGTCGTCCTCGACGCCGGTCTGGACCACGAGGGTGCCGTCGATGTGGCTGTGCAGGGCGACGACCGCGCCGGGCTCGATGTCGGCCGCCGTGGCCCACTCCTTGGGCAGGGAGACGGTGTAGGTGCCGCCGCCGACCTGCTGTATCTTGCGTGTCTCCATCGCGCTCATCCGAACTTGCCCGTGATGTAGTCCTCGACGCGCTGGCTCTCGGGGTTCTCGAAGATTTTGTCGGTGTCGTCGAACTCCACGAGCTCGCCGCCCGTGAGGAAGACGGCGGTCTGGTCGGAGATACGGGCCGCCTGCTGCATATTGTGAGTGACGATGACGACCGTGTACTCCTCCGAGAGGGTCTCGACGAGGTCCTCTATCTTCGAGGTGGCGATGGGGTCGAGCGCCGACGCCGGCTCGTCCATCAGGATGACCTCCGGGTCGACGGCCAGACAGCGGGCGATACACAGTCGCTGCTGCTGGCCGCCCGACAGCCCGAGCGCGTTGTCGTCCAGCCGTTCGCTGACCTCGTCCCACAGCGCCGCCTGCTTCAGCGAGCGCTCGACGAGTTCTGCCTCCGCCTCGGTGTCGTCGCGACCGAACAGGCGCGCGAGCAGTCCCTTCTCGATGTCACCGTGTTTGCGCGGGCCATACGAGATGTTCTCCCGGATGGACTTCGGGAAGGGGTTGGGGGACTGGAACACCATGCCGATGCGTTTGCGAAGCTCGACGAGGTTGGCGTTGGCGTCGTATATCTCGGTCCCCTCCAGCTCGACGGAGCCGTCGATGCGGGCCGCCTTGATGCGGTCGTTCATGCGGTTCAGACACCGCAGGAAGGTGGACTTCCCACAGCCCGAGGGGCCGATGAGCGCCGTGACGCTGTTCTCGGGGATGTCCATGGAGACGCCCTGCAGCGCGTGGTCGTCGCCGTACCAGACGTCGAGGTCGGTCACCGAGAGCTTGGCGTCGCCGTCGAAGCGGTAGTCGGTCCACTCCTCGCGGACCTCCTCTTCGCTCTCGCCGCTGGTCGTGACGCTGCCG